>Ga0307380_10000029_pt1 | contig 258680 bp, 226 predicted proteins | sample UN3MG_FD_202239 | JGI IMG/M metagenome (GOLD analysis project Ga0307380, IMG submission 202239) | Soil microbial communities from Risofladan, Vaasa, Finland - UN-3 | ecosystem: Environmental > Terrestrial > Soil > Coastal area > Acid sulfate soil | place: Finland: Risofladan, Vaasa... | reverse complement strand
AAATCAAATAATTCAAAAACAAGGGGAGCATACAAAGAAAAACTCATCTACCCGGCACAGAACAGCCATAATCAATGTGACATTTTCCCTGGGCAGTTAATGTGACATTTGACCTGGGCTACGACAGTATTGACATCCTGTCATCAACGGGAGTAGGCAGTGTAGGCATGGGAAACAACGAGCAGCAAAGTACCAGGATCATCAAGCGCTATACCAATCGCAAGCTGTATGACACGCTGGAGAGCCGCTATGTCACCCTGGACGAAATTGCCGGCCTGCTCAAGGCCGGCCAGGAAGTCCAGATCATCGACAATCGCAGCGGCAAGGATCTGACCGAGGTCACCCTGGCGCAGATCCTATACGAAGAGCAGAAGAAGCAGACCACGCGCATGCCGCTTGGCATGCTCAAGGAGATCATTCGCACCAGTGGCACATCGATATCCGATTTCATCCAGCGCCGCGTGACACAACCGGTGCAGTCCTTCAAGGAAGAAGCCGAACGCCGGGTCGACAAAATTGTTCGCCGTTCGGAAACGACCGTCGAGGAGAAGGCCCGCCATGTGCGCGACTTCTTCTCGTCCACCCAGAAGGCCCTGGAGGATTTTCAGAAGAAGCTGGGTATCTCGGCGCTCACCGAGGCCATGGGCTCGCGTGCAAAGTTCAAGGAACAATTGTCCGCCCTGCGCGAACGCATAGAAGAACTCGAGGCACGCCTGAAGGACCACTAACCTCGGCCGACCATTACCGACTGCCCGTGGCCGCAATCAACCCTGTGATTCGCTCTTTATGATTTCCTTGGCCAACGATTCGAGCATATGCGCCCCGCGCGACCAACTGGAGTATTCCCAGATACTCTGGCCGTAGCTTTGGGCCTCGTCGATCTTTACGTTGTAGCCGATGATCGTCCTGGCCGTCTTGCCGGGGAAGTGGCTTTTCAGCTTGCGGATGATCTCGTCGGCCAACCTAGTCGGGCGATAGAGAGTTGGCACCACCAGGATGATCTCCAGGTGCTGCTTGCCGAACTTTTCGCGCATGCGGTCGACCGACTCGACGATCTCGGCGCAGCCGTCGAGTGCCAGGTAGGTCAGGTTCACCGGGACGACGATCTCCTCGCAGGCCAGCATGACGTTGGTGTTGATTAATCCCATGGAGGGCGGTGAGTCGTAGATAATGTAATCGTAGTTGCTCACGCCGGCTATCTTATTGGCCAGCTTCCGCTCGCGATCGCCATGCGAGGCGACCTCCACTGGGAAATCCGCAAGCGTTTTGTTCGAGATCAGGACGTCCAGGCCCTCGATGTGACTTTCACGAATTGCGTCCTGTGCCTTGAGTGCCGGATCCATGAGCAGGTCATTCACACTGGGAGACAGATCCCGCACGTAAAATCCCAGGCTCTTGCCCGCCTGTCCCTGTGGATCCATGTCCACCAGCAGCACGCGCTGGCCGTGATGGGCTATATATGCAGCCGTATTGACGGACAGGGTCGTCTTGCAACTACCGCCCTTTTCGTTGATGAAAGCTATTCGTCGCATTCTCAAAAACCCGGTAAATAGCCGCCGTGTAGTGCTTGGCCAGGTGCGGCAAGATTCAGCTTGTGTCCGTGCAAACGACGCTTATAATCCTCATTCGTGGAAGTCAAGGAAAACAGACGGCTTTCAACTATCGGCGCCAAGCGCCTTGTCTTCTTCACCGGCAAGGGCGGCGTCGGCAAGACCGCTGTGTCCGCCGCCTTCGGCCTGGCGGCCGCCCGGGCGAAGAAGCACGTATTACTCGCGGAGATCCGTTCGTCCGGTAAGATTCCATCTCTTTTCGGAATCACACCGGCCGGGAACGGCCCGTTGTCTCTGGGGCCGCGACTCGACTGGCGCAATCTCACCCCGGCCGATGCGCTGCAGACCTACGCTATGCGGATGCTTAAGTTGCGCTCTGTCTACCGGGCGGTCTTCGAGCAGCGTGCGGTGCGGCGCTTCCTCAGGGCGGTGCCGGCACTTTCCGAGATCCTGATGCTGGGTCATCTGGCTTACCTTGTCGAGCAGGGCGACTACGATCTGATCGTCACCGATGCGCCCTCGTCCGGGCCGGGCACGCTGATGCTCGGGGCTCCGCGCTCGGTGCTGGAAAGCGTCTCACGTGGGCCCTTGCATGACGGCGCGGCCTGGATCCAGTCTCTGATCGCCGATCGGAACAGGTGTGCTGTTAATATCGTGGTACTGCCCGAGGAATTGCCGGTTACCGAGTCTGTCGATCTCTACCATCGGCTCAAGGACGATCTTGGATTGCCGATCGGCACGCTGGTCGCCAATCGCACTCTTGATGATCCGTATGACAAGCAAATCGAGAATGTCTGTCGGATAGCCGCCGGTATCGACATCGGCCGTTCGTTGGCAGAAAGCTGCCGGCTTCATCGCATGCGATTGCGCCTGCAGGAGATCTACCTCGATCGCCTGCGTGCCGGTATCGATTTGCCATGCGTCTATCTACCCGAGATCCTGAATTCAACCGGGGACGCGGACACTATCGAGCAGATCAGCGCGGCGTTCGAGATCGTCTTTTCGGGCCGGCCTGCGGAGCCCGCCGGGAGGCCGGCATGAACCTCGGGCAGAGCGTCTTAGAAAAGCGTATCATCGTCAGCATGGGTCCCGGTGGAGTCGGCAAGACCACGCTGGCCGCCACGCTGGGGCTCCAGGCGGCGGTTATGGGGCGGCGGGCCCTGGTGTTGACGATCGACCCGGCCATGCGTCTGGCTAGCGCACTGGGCCTAGCCAAGCTGGAGGCGGGACAAACGCAAACTTTAACAGTGGGAACCCTCGAACAGCTCTCGGTCCGGGCGCGTGTGCCGCTCGATGTGGTCATGCTCGATACGGGGCGCAGTCTGAAAGAATTGATCGCCCGCGAAGTGTCCGATCCCGAGCGGCGCACGAAAATTCTCACACATCCCTTCTTCCGCCGCCTGTGCGAAGACCTGGCTGGTTCCCGCGAGTATGCTGCCATGGAAGATCTATATCACCTGTACATGAGGGGCGAATACGATCTGGTGGTAGTAGATACCCCCCCCACGATTCACGGAATGGACTTCCTCGACGCCCCCGATCGGATCCTGGACGTGCTTGACGACAATGGCTATCGCTGGCTGATGCGCCCCGCCTTGCTGGCTGGGAAAATAGGCCTGCTGGCGCTGGATTTCTCAGGCGGCTACATCGTCAAAATCCTTTCTAAGTTCACAGGCTTAGCCTTCCTCAAGGAACTGGCCACCTTCATCGATCTCTTCTCCGGACTGATGGAGGGCTTTCGCGAGCGTGCGGCCGCCCTGAAAGAGATCCTGCGTTCGGACTCCTCTTCTTTCGTGTTGGTATCCTCGCCTGATGCGAGCCAGTCTCAGGAGGTCCTCGCGCTACACAGGCGCTTGACCAGCCGCGACCTGGCGCCCGAGGTTCTTGTTGTAAACCGTGTCAGCCCGGCTCCTCCACCCCTGCCGCAAGGACCAACCTGGCGCCAGCTGCTGGTCGAGAAGCTTACCGCCTTGCGAGCCGGCTCTCAGGAACAAGTCGAACGCTCGATCGCGGTGATGGAACGTGCGCAGCGCATGCTTCAGATGCTTGCGGATCGTGATCTGCGCCGGGTTGAAGAATTGCGCCGCAAGCTCGCAGATCGCTCGTCACTGGTGAACGTAGCGTTGCTCGAGCAGGATGTGCACGATATCGCCGGGCTCGAGCGGCTACGCCGCTCGATCTTCGACAGGAGGGAATAGGATGGAAAGTTTCGAGATCTCCACACGCGGACATGAATCGCTTATAGACATCACAGGCAAGCTGCGCGAGGCGATCAAGGCAAGCGGAGTAGAAGAAGGCCTGGCGCTGGTCTATTGCCCACACACCACGGGTGCCATCACCATCAACGAGAATGCCGATCCCGACGTGCCCAGGGACATCCTGTATGCCCTGGACAAGATCGCCCCCTGGCAGGCGGGTTACCGGCACACGGAGGGCAACTCTGCCGCCCATGTCAAGTCATCGCTGGTGGGCTCTTGTGTGCAAGTAATAGTCAACGGCGGCTGCCCGCTGCTGGGTACCTGGCAGTCGGTCTTCTTCTGCGAATTCGACGGCCCGCGCCGGCGCAGGTTCCAGGTGCAGGTGGTTTCTGCAACGAAAGACTCGGTCCGGAACCTGGGCGCGAGAGGCGTGTCGAAAGAAACATGAACATTTGCAGAACATCTATTGTCCCGTTGCTTGCGACACTCATGCTGGGAGCGGGCTGTGCGTCCGTCGAGCAGGCCCGCAGAAAGCAGCCGGCCCGGGAAATCATCCTCGATCCGCTGCACATCGGCCTGCGGCCCGACCGTGAGCTTGGGCTGACCGATTTCGACGCGGCGACGCTCTTTGGAGAAGGCGTTCGTCTGCAGCAGGCCGGAGACTGTAAAGGTGCGCTGCCTTTCTACGACAGGATTATCAGCGAGTTCCCCGAGTCGCGCTACCTTTCGGCCGCCGCCTTCGACTCCGGGCGCTGTTACGAAGATCTGGGCAACAACGCCGTTGCAGTCGAGCGCTATGCGCTGATAACCGCAAAGCTCGCCGCATCGAAAGACTGGGTCGACGCCGCCTTCCGCCAGAGCGCCTGCCTCGATCGTCTCTCACGTTACCGTGAGTCAGCCGGGTTGCTGGCCCGCCTGCTCGATCGCCGCGAACTTGCCACGAGCGATCGGATCGACGCCATGGTGCTGCGGGGCGAGGCGCTTGTGGAACTCGGCGAGCTCAACTCAGCCGAGAGCGCCTTTCACGGTGCGCTGAGAATATTCAAGCAGCGGGCACATGATGAGTACCTCGACCCCGCCCCTGCCGCGCGGACAGAGTTTCGCCTGGCGCGCCTGGCCGAGCAGCGTTTCGATCACGCTCCGCTCAGGCTTCCCGAGGAGCAGATGCAGACTGATCTGGAGGCCAAGGCCGAGCTACTCCTCGACGCCCAGGCCGGCTACCTGCGGACGATCCGCTACGGGGATCCCGAGTGGGCCTCGGCCGCCGGTTTTCGTATCGGAACTCTCTACCTGCACCTTCACCTGGCAATGGAGCAGGCGCCCTCGCCTGCCGATCTGAGCGAGGAAGAAATTGCCGTCTACAAGGAAATGCTCAAGAGAAAGACGGCGGTCTTGTTGCGAAAGGCGCTCAAGGTCTTCGAAATGATGATGGAGCTTGCCGAAAGGACCCGCTCGGACAACGAGTGGACCCGGGCGGCCCGCGAGGAGATGAAACGAGTCGAGGCCCGCGTATTGACCCTCTTCGAACCCTTGCCCGATTCGGAGCCCTGAGTGGAACCAAGCGCGTTCTTTTCCCCGCAGGAACTATCCGCCTGGGCGCACCAGTGGCTGGTGGACGATCTGCTGTCTTTCACCGGCCTGGGGTTGAAGCTGGCTTTCCTGGCCGTGGTGATGTTTACAGGCATTCACCTCGTGCTGCGAAAGCGCGCGGCGGCAACCGCGGATTGGCTCTACGGCAATCGGCTCCTTGGCCGCCTGGGAGATCGGGCGCCGGTCTTACGCCGGCTGGCCGCGGCCTTCGAGCGATTGAGCGGAAACATGCCTGGTGCGGTGGAGGAGCGCGGCCGCTGGATCATCGACGGCTTGTTTCCGGTCTTGTTGCTGCTTTTATATGCCGCCTTGCAGACGCCGCTTTCGTTTTTCTCCGGATACATACTCGAGCACGAGCGAGGCCTGGCGACGATCTCTCTCGGTCAGTGGTGGCTCGACTGGGCCAAGTCGCTGACCTCGGGATGTATCCTGGGAATGTTTCTGGGCGTCGGTCTGTTCGGGCTGGCCAGGCGCCTGCGGCGCAGTTGGTGGCTGTGGTTGTGGGGCGCGGTGGCGGGCGGGCTTTTCCTGTGGGCCATGCTGACTCCCTACCGGGCCCGGATATACAACGACTACACCGAGCTGCCACAGGGCGAGTTGCGCACGGCGATAGAAAAACTGGTCCACAAGGCGGGCTTCGAGGCCGGCAAGGTCGAGGTCAAGGATTCGTCCCGGCGCACGCGGCGAGTCGGGGCGCACGTAATGGGCCAGGGGCCGACGCGCAGGGTGGTGCTGGCGGACAATCTGTTAAAGGAATTCCCAAAGCGGGAGATACTTGTAGCCATGGCTCACGAACTGGGCCACCAGATTCACGACCACGGCAAGCGAGGTTGGTTGAAGGCCGTGCTGGCGGCATTGGTCTTTTTACTGATCTGCCAATTGGTGCTGCTCAGGGCCCCGCGGGTCAAGCGCTTCGGCCTGAATGCCAGAGCCGATCCGGCCGTGCTGCCGCTACTGCTGCTTGTCTTGCAGTTGATTTTCCTGGTAAACGAGCCGCTCTCGGCCTGGCTCAACCGGCGCGAGGAGCATATAGCCGACACCGAGGCGCTCAGGCTGACCCGCGATCCTACGGCCTTTTGCTCGCTGTTCATCCGCCTGGCCAGGAAAAACCATTACCACCCAGATCCCCCTGCCTGGGATCAGTTTCTATTCGGCCACCATCCAACAGTGATGCAGAGAATAGATTTCGGCTTCACCTGGGCCAATCAGAACGGGCTGCACCTTGGAAAAGACGCCCTGCCGCTACCGGCGCCACCGTCGTAGAGAACCCGGCCGGACTATCCACCAATCCGGCGCGCCAAATCCATTCGAGCCTGATGTTCGTTCTGGTCTGCCTTCTCGATGTTGGAAAGCATACGCTGCTCGAGATCCCTTGCGCTTTGGATGAGATCCTTGGCGTCTCCTGCACGTCCGGCCTCCATGTTCGAGGCCTGCTCGAGTCGCTTCTCGGCGGCATCGTTTTCCAATGCGGACATCTCCTGCAGGTTGACTTTCGAAAAGAATGCCGCCCCGGCTCTCGCCAGGCCAACTTTCAGCTTGGGCACCTTGTCCGTGATCTGGCCATCAGCCCCGGCGAGGGAATATTCGTAAATAGAAGCACACACATCGAGTGCGGCGCCGACAACCGCCGACCACATTCTATCGGAAGCCGCGGCCTTCATCTTCTTGATCGCCGCTTCTAGGGCTTTCTTCTGTAGCTCACGGCTGGTTTTACGCATCTCCCTGCCGGCCTTTTTTTGGAAAAATGAATCGGCTAAAATCAGCGTCTCCAGTTCCACTCCTCCGTCGATCTTGGACAAAAAGCTCTCGATATCGAATGATTTTGTCGTCTGCGGCGCGGTCGTGCTACATGAGTTTACACGTTCTGGGTACATCTTTCGCTCCTCTCAACAAGATACCATTTCTGACTCGGACTCGAGTAAACCGCGGATACGATCATGCATCTCGCCCTCGAGTTGGGCGGCACTGTCGAGGACGGAGAGCAGATCGTCTCGCGTCTGGCTCGACAAGTCGCGTACCTGCTCGGCAGCCAGCTTGTCTCCCCAGGCGCAGGTGGCATTGCGTCCGTAGACGGAGGCGGTGATGCTGAAGCCGCCGGAGAGAGCGCCACCAACGACGCCTACAGCAGCGGCCGGCCCGCCGACGACGATCAGGGCGGCGCTCAGGGCACCGGTCAGCTTCTTAAAAAAACCAGCCAGCTTTGACCAGAAACCCTGGTGCCGCTGGGCCGCCCAGAATTTTTTCAGAAGTTTCATGCGTCTCGTGCGCGCTTCGCGCACCTGGCGACTCTGGATGTTTACACCCTGCAGATTGACGCGGTTCTGCACGGCTGCGTCCTTGGCGAACAGCGCCAAGCACTCCGAAGCCAGGTCGCCCCCTACCGACACCTTGGCAAGGAAGGAACCCAAGGCAATATTTTCCGGCTGCGACTGCGGACTGGCCGGAGCGGTTGATCCAACGGGTGGAACGTTCATGACGCGCCTGCCATTCTCAGGCGGCCATCGCCCGTGAAAGGCTGGCGAACAGATTGGCCGGCCCGGGTTGGCTCTGCCTGCGGAACAGCTCTTCGATTGCCCGCCACACTTCGGGCTCGAAGGGATCGTAAAGAGCCAGGCCGGCCAACACCTCGGCCGAGGCCTGGTATTCGCCGGCGGCGGCCAGCTTGCGCCCGGCGCCGATGGCGGCCTGGAACTCTTCGGTTGTGATGCCGCGCAGCTCGCGAATGGTCATCCCGCTGCCGTAACATTTATTGGTTACGCTTTTCATGACTAGTTCCATTTCACTTGAAGTTGGAGATGATGCCCATCGCCGTCTGGTTGGACTTCGACTCGATGTTGCTGACCAGCTGGCTGGCCTCGTTGCGCTTGTTCATCAGGCGCTGCAGGTCGATCATCATTATGCTCGAAGATGAGTTCATGTCCTCGAGCTGCCCGCGCAGCTTCTCGAGCTCGGCCTCGACGTCCTGCCGGCGGTACATGTTGCTGCTCAGTTCATCGACCTTGTTCTGGGCTTCCTGGACCTGATGTTGACAGTAGCCTACCTCATTGGGGTCCGGCTGCTTCCGGTTCTGTGCCTGAGTTAGGATGGATTTTGCGTTGTTCAGATCGTTCTTGGCGTCTTGCAGGGATTTCTCCCAGTCTCGCTGGGCCTCTCCGGTTGGGCAGTTGCCCTCTTCGGGATTGACCGGGTTTTCCAAGCCGCCCTGGACGTAGACCAGATCGTCCTGGTCCTTGGCGCTCGAGTGCTTGAGACAGGTGTTGAGGCAGGAGATCTTGGCGCTGAGCGCCGTCTTCAGCTCGTTCTGTAGCCGGATCTCGCCCATCTTGGCGGCCAGCGCCGAGTCCGACTCCTGCATGCACAGGACCATGTTTAAAAAGGCCAGGTCGTTGAAGTCGACAGCGCTGTCGAAGAAGTCGAGACCGGCGCAGTTTACCGAGCTCGTCTGGGTGCTGATTGGATCAAACATTGTAAATCCTCCTTCCGGACGGTGACGCGCTCGCGGACCGGTGCGGTTTAGTGGTTGATTGTTTTTCCCGGATGCGATCGGCGACGTTGTCGAGTTGTTCTCGGGTCAGGCCCAGTTGGGCCAGAGTTTTTGCAAAACGACGTTCCGATTCGTCCAGGGCGGTCTTCAGGGCAATTGGTAGCTTCATCGTGCACCTCCTGCCCTGGCCTTTTACAATCTCCGTGCCAAACTCTCAGGCTCGCACAACATCCTGAAAACTATACAATCATCATCGACCCCGGCGACCTCCTGGCCCGCATTGGGTGTCCGGAATTCGGACATGGGGTGTCCGGGAACAGGACACATTTTCTAAGAGCCGAACTATTCCGAGCCGAGGGGAAAAGAGGGAGGGAGAAAACCTATACGGATCTTCGGGCCCGGTGCCCGAGGAGTGGGCCAGTGGCGCACAGCAACATCAAAAAAAGCGCGCCGCCCTGTTCATGCCCTCCGCAGCCGCATGTCGAAGACTGCCATTTTGCATTGCAGCAATATCCGCCCGAATACACGTTCGCGGAGTTTTCCGGATCCGGAGCACCCCCGCAGATGCAGGGGGCGGAAATCGCTTCGCTTGGCTGGCAAACCGCCGGGCCGATGTAAGCCTGGCTGATGACTACGTTGTCGAAATCCAGCACGCAGGAGGTGTGGGCCGGGACGTTGTGGACGTACAGGTAGAGACCCGCCTTGTTGATCTTCAGCGCGCCGTCTGTGCGCCAGTTGATGTCCGGCGAAGTGTAGATCTTGACTCCGTCCGCCCAGAAGGCCTGGTAGCCGTCGGTCAGGCCCGGGGTGTTGGGCTGGATCATCATCTCGAGCACGTGCCACTCGCCCCGGCCGAGCAAGAAGTCTTCGCCCGGCGCAAACATATCTCCGTAGCAGTCGTCCGGCCCGGGAAAACCGCAGTCCATGTACATCTGGTGATAGTAGGAGTAAAACCCCCAGCGACCCGGAAAGGGTAAACTTTGGTAGTCCGACCATGGTTCCAGGTTCGACGAGAAGCGGTCGTCTCCCACCGGCCGTTCCCCCGCGTGACCCACCTGCGCATCTCGACCTCCTTGAAAGAAGGCTGAACTATCAAACAAGATCTTATCACGATAAGATCCGACAAGCGGCTATGATTGGAAACGAAGAGACAGGGAGAAGCAATGAATCAAGGGAAGAAAACCCTGATGGTCTTGGCTATTACCGCCTTGGTCGCGGTAGCCGGAGTGAGCCTGGCGCTGGCCTTGTATGGGCAGTCGTCGCCCAAAACGAGGGGGCTGACCTGGGTGCGGCACCCCGCCGAGCCGTTCTCGGTGACGGCTACCGAGATCAGCGTGGCCCAGTTCCGCGCCTGCGTGCAGGCCGGCGCCTGTCAGGCCGATACCGTCAACCCGATCTGCAACTTCGGCACGGCGGGCCGCGATCGGCATCCGCTCAACTGCGTCACCTACTTTGGAGCCGAGCAGTTCTGCGCATTCGCGGGCGGGCGTGTATGTACGGAAGAAGAGTGGCTCAGCGCCTGCCGCGGACAGGATGGCCGCGCGTTTCCATACGGGAACGTTTTCGATCTCGATGCCTGCAATGTGCGCTCGGCGACCAATCGGGTCAAGGGGCAGGCGCACGGAACCGTTCCGGTGGCCAGTAAACCGTGCTGTGTGGGCGGGCTGGATGGATTGTTCGACATGGCCGGCAACGTCGCCGAGTGGGTGGGCAACTGCAAGGGATCCTACTGCAAGTTCCGCGGCGCCGGGTTCATAAGCAACGATCCGGTCGAGCGCTTCGCCGCCTGCAAGGGAGTCTGCGCGGGCAACGACAAGAGCCTCAAGTCGGCAGTAGTTGGCATCCGCTGCTGCAAGGATGCAAAGTCAAACAAGGAATATCGATGAAATCTCAACTTCTGGGATGTGTGGAAAGTCGCTTCCTGATTGGCTCAAGACTGCCTCACTCGAACAGGCCTTCGACGGCCCGGCCAATCTGCCTGAAAAACTGCAGCAGCACTTCAACGAAGTGGTCCCAGGCGGACTTGTCCCGCCGGGGCGTGTAGGCCACCGGTCGGCTGGGCGGCGCGTCTTTGGTAACCTTCGTCTTCTGCCTGTCGTTGACCAGAACGAGGGCCGGTTTGCGCCGATCGTTGACCGCCACGGTGCCCTTCATCACCCGCACCTCGGTTTCTCCGGTTTCCTCGCGCTCGACCACGAACGAGGTGCCGATTACCCAGGCCTCGATCGTATCGGTGCGCACTAAGAAGGGCGTGTTGCGTTTGTCGATCAGGCACCACACCCGGCCGATTTCAAGATCGAGACGTTCGCCGTCTGGCGCGAAGGAAATAGAAGTCTTCGGATAGATCCGCACCGTTCCGCCGGCGATGAGCTTTATCTCTGCGATGCCGTTCTTGCCTACCTCGACGCGGGTGTTGGCGTAGATGTCGGTTTCCGCCTTCATGCTCGGCTTCAGGCGCACCCCGTTGACGACCACCCCGCGTCCCTTTACGATTTGCGCGATCTTGACGGTGCCGGCGGGCGCCAGCTCGTCGGCAGGTGAAGCCAGTTGCCAAAATCCGAAAGCGAGTACGAGCAACATCACGGCGGCAACCGCCAGCACAGGCACGGGTGCCCAAACGAGTCGATCAATACGGTTGGATTCGCGGGTATCCTCTTCCGACAGTGACAGCCTGACCCCATGCAAAACCAGATGGACGATGCGGTCGTCTTCGACACGGGTGGGCTTGTCAACGTCGCCGTGAAGCACCCGGAGCAACGCGACTTGCCGGTCGTAGTGCGCGCGGCAGGCGTCGCATTCGCGTACATGGTCCTTGAGCTTCGCCGCGGAAACCGGCGGAAGTCCTTCTGCGAGATAGCGATCGATCCGGTTTTCAACGTGCATTATCGACCTCGCTATCCAGGCTTCTGCCGACTATGGCTCGCAGATCGGCGTTTCGTTTCGCCCGAGCCAACAAAACCCGTTTCATGTACTTGCAGCGTGTCCGTCCGATGGACAACCGGGCCGCAATCTCGGCATAGCCTAGTCCCTGCTCGAAATGAAGCACGAAGAATGTCCGCCAGTGCGGTTTGAGCTTGGCCTTGAAGCTATCGAGCGCCGCGCGGATCTCGGATGCCGCAACGGCATTTTCCTGGTCAGGAGGCTCTTCGACGCGGTCAATCGTTTCTGTGGGATCCTTCGTGTTCGGCCCGATGGTGCGGCCTTGCTTGCGCAGCAGGTCGATGCAACGGTTGCGGGCCAGCGTGGCCAGCCAGGCGCCGAATTCCCCGAACCGGCTCGGGTCCAGGGCTTCGCGCTGTTGATAAGTATGCACCCAAATTTCCTGCATGGCTTCCTCGCACTGAAAAACGCCTTGCCAATAACGCATCACCTGGAACCTGATGCTGGGCGTGTACGCACGGATGACCTCGGCGAAGGCTGAACCATCACCCCGTCTGAACTCCTCCAGAGTTGCCCTATCAACGAAGTGTTCTTTCAATGTCAATGTCCCACCTTAGTACTACGCTGGCGGCCGGTCCGCGGATCAATATTTTCCGGTTTCAGAAAAAAGTTCGGGAAAATTTACCCCCGCCGTGCCGCCTTTCGTATCTCATACTAGGTTAATGGTGAGAGATGAAGCAACGCTTCACGATCATGGTGGTGCCGGATAGGTTTTCGCGTGTCCGGCACATTCGCGTTTCGAGAAAAACAATCCTGACGCTGGCAGGGATCGTCTTCCTCCTGCTAGGCGGCACGCTGGCCGCCGGAATCCATTACTATTCGATCATCGATCGGATCGGCGAGAACGAGCACCTGAGACAGCAGAATCTTCAGATGCGCAACCGGTTGGCGGCGCTGCACGAGAAAGTCTCCTCGATCCAGACCGCACTCGACCGCGTGCAGCGTCTCGACACCAAGCTGCGCACCATCACCCATCTGCACGATCCCAAGCGGCACCTGGCCATCGGCCCGTACGAAACCGGTAAGATGGCCGACGCAAATCTGGAAGACGGCGGCAGTGTCCCGCCGCCGGCGCGCGTTATCGGCGAGAACCCGCACTTGGCGCTGAACCTGCTGGACAACCAGCTCGACGAACTGGCATCTAAGGTAGGAAAGCGCGAGGGCAGTATCCGGCAGCTCGAGACCTACCTGCGCGGCCAGAAGACCCGCCTGGTCTCTACGCCGTCGATCTGGCCGGCCCGTGGCTGGGTAACGACCGGTTTCGGCACCCGGGTGGATCCGTACACGGGCAAGCGCACCATGCACCGCGGGATCGACATCGCCAACCAGCCCGGCGTGCCGGTTTTGTCGCCGGCTCGGGGGGTGGTAACCTTCACTGCCGCCAGCGGCGAATTCGGTAAGATGGTGGTGCTGGATCACGGCTACGGCATCCGAACGCGCTACGGTCATCTGAACGAGTTCAAGACCGACGTCGGCGACAATGTCGAGCGCGGTGAGATTATCGGCACCATCGGCAACAGCGGCCGCAGCACCGGTCCGCACCTGCACTACGAAGTCGAAGTCAACGGGATCTGCGAGAATCCAAAAGACTACATGCTGGACGACTGATTTTTTTACCCATTTACATGTCCACGGTCGTATCTGTAGAGAGACGCGGAGGTAATCATGGACGTCACGAACCTGATTCAGGAGTATATTCTCTTGAGAAACCGGACAATTGAGGGCGATCCGGACCCGGAGGCGGCTGGGCGCATGGAGCTATTGAAACGGGCACTGATGATGACCGAGAAAAGGCTGGTCAAATCGAACTGTCAGATCGGTGGCGGCGACATTCGCATCCGCTTCTACGACGGGGATTCGATGAGGGAAATCCAGTTGAGCCATCTGACCAACCCGGTCCTCGACATCGAACTCAACGCGGGCGTGACCGAGGGCCACAAGATCGTCGTGGTCGACAAGCGGCGCGGGCCGGCCTCTGCCGTCTGGGCGCGGATCCTGGGACGCAGCGATAAAGGTCCGCGCTGGTACCGCATTGATCTGGGCCAGGATGTTCTCAATCTGTGTAATGTGAGATAAATGCGGCCAGCCAAGGGAGACGTTTACCTCGATGGGGACGAGTAGGGGAGCGTATCGAACGATCATGCGCCGCTTGACGCGGAGTTTGCCTGGCGCCCGGGGATGGTTATAATCCGGGCATGTCGCTTCTGGGGATAGACTTGGGTTCCAAGCGCATCGGTATCGCCAAGACCGATGAGTTGGGCTGGGCCGCGCACCCGCTGTGCGTCATCGCCAGACACGGCGGCAAGCGCGATCTCGAGACCATCTCCAGCCTTGTAAAAGAACACGCGACAACGGCGGTGGTCGTGGGACTACCGCTCAACATGGACGACAGCGAGGGTCGCGCGGCCGTGGCCGCACGGAGCTTTGCCAAAAAACTCGCAGACCATCTAGGTATTGCCGTTCACCTGTGGGATGAAAGGCTGACAACATGGGAAGCGCAGGAGATCCTGAATCGAACGGGGGTAAAGCCCGGCAAGCGGCGCAAGGTGATAGACCAACTGGCTGCGGCGCTGATTCTGGAAAGCTACCTCCAGGCTCACCGCAAAGAGGGCGAGTGAAAAAGATCATCATCATCACTCTGGCAAGCCTTGTTGGGCTCGCCGGCATCGCTGCCTTGGTTACCTGGATGATGATCCACTCCTACGAAACCACTCCACACGAGGGAAGCGGAAAAGAGATGGCGGTCAGCATTCAGCGCGGTGCAGGACCGCGCGCCGTCGCCCGACTGCTGGCTGATGCCGGTGTGATCGACGAGGCCGTCGATTTCGAGCGCTATGTGCACTACTACCGGCGCGCCTCCGGCCGGATCAAGGCAGGCGAATTGGCCTTCCGCGATGACATGACGCCCAAGCAAGCTCTCAATGTTCTGCTGGCCGGCACACCGGTCACTCACAGCATAACCATTCCCGAGGGTTTGCGCATCGACGAGGTGGCCGAGCTATACTCCCAGGCCGGGCTGGCGGACAAGGCCAAGTTCGTGGCTCGGGCCCGTGACAAGGCGTTCGTCAAATCACTGAATCTGCCGGGCGACTGTCTCGAGGGTTTCCTCTTCCCCGACACCTACAAGTTTCGCAAGGAAACGCCGCTCGACGAGATCCTGGGCGAAATGGTCGCCGGCTACAGGCAGTTATTCACCGCCGAGTGGCGCGAGCGAGCACGAGAAATCGGGATGAGCGAGTTGCAGGTCGTCACCCTGGCGTCGATCGTCGAGAAGGAAACCGGGACGGCGTCGGAGCGAGCACTGATCTCCGGAGTGTTCCACAACCGTCTGCGTGACAACTGGCGCCTAGACACCGATCCAACCGTGATCTACGCCGTGCTACTTGCCCGCGGAAGTTTCTCGGGCAACTTGACTCTTGAAGACCTGAAAATAGACAGCCCCTACAATACCTACCGCCACAAGGGCCTGCCCCCGGGACCGATCTGCAACCCTGGCCGGGAGGCTATCGAGGCTGCCCTGTTCCCCGAGAAGACGAAGCACTTCTTCTTCGTCTCCAAAAACGACGGCACGCATTTCTTCTGCCCCACCCTGGCCTGTCATTACGCGGCCGTCAGGCGCTTCCAGGGAGGTGGCTGATCGACAATCCTGCAATCGATATCCGCGACGTGCACAAGCGCTTCACGCTGCCGCGGCCGCTGGGGCAGATCCTGGCGCACCCGCTTTCGAGAAAACGCATCGAGGTGCTTTCGGGAGTGACTCTTGCGGTGCGCACGGGCTCTGTCACCGGTATCCTGGGCCCCAACGGCGCAGGCAAGACGACCCTGTTGCGCATTTTAGCCGCCACCATAATCCCCGACCGTGGATCGGTCAGCATCCTGGGCCGCGACGCGGTTGGGCGGCCGTCCGACGTGCGGGCCAGGCTTGGCTTTGTGCTCTCGGACGAGCGCAGTTTCTTCTGGCGCCTGACCGCGCGGCACAACCTGTCTTTCTTCGCTACGCTTGCCAATCTCGAGCCCAAAGATATCAGGCCTCGTATTGACGAGCTGTGTGATGTAATCGGCATACAGCAAGAGTTGGACAAGCCCTTTCGCGACCTTTCGACCGGCATGCGCCAGCGTCTGAGCCTGGCTCGCGCCCTGCTGCACGACCCCGAGGTGTTGCTGGTCGACGAGCCGACCCAGGCCATGGACCCGGGCGCTGCGCGGCGCACGCGCGATCTTCTGGGACAGACGTTGGCAGGAAAGATGAAAAAGACGATCCTGCTGGCTACCCACAACGTCGAAGAGGCCCGTGAGCTGTGCGACCGGGTCGCGTTTCTGACGGACGGAAAAATCGCAATCGAAGGCGAGTGTGAGAACACCTTGAAGCAGGTTGTGGATATCTTTGCGGAGGCCGAGTGATCTTGCTGCGTAAATGCCGAGCCTTCATCATCAAAGATCTCTACACCGATCTCAGCTACCGGCTGGCCTTCTTCGCCCAGCTGATCTTCGTCTTTTTCATGGTGGCTGCCTTCTACTTCTTTGGGCGCATGTTCGAGGGCCTGCAGGTCAAGTCGCTTGCGCCCTACGGCGGGCGCTACTTTCCCTTCGTGTTGATCGGCGTGGCCTTTTCGAGCTACCTGAGCGTCGCGGTGCGCAGCTTCTCGGACACAATCCGCTCGGCCCAGGTGCTGGGCACGCTCGAGGCGCTGCTGGTCACGCCGACCCCCGTGGGACAGATCATCGTCATGAGTTCGATCTACAGTTTTTTGGCCACTTCGCTGCGGGTGGTCTTAACCCTTTTCGTTGGCTGGCTGTTGTTCGGCGTCAGCTTCGCCCAGGCAAACTGGGCCGGCGCACTGCTGGTGCTGTTGCTGACCGTCTTCAGCTTTTCGTTTTTGGGGATCTTCTCGGCCAGCATCGTGCTGGTCTTCAAGCGGGCCGATCCTTCGAGCTGGCTGGTACAGGGACTGAGCTACTTGCTGGGCGGTGTCTACTACCCGGTGGCGGTGCTGCCCGCCTGGGGCCAGACGCTTGCCAACATCCTGCCCATCACCCACGCACTCGAGGCTATGCGTCTGCTGCTGCTCAAGGGCGCCTCGCTGGCAGACGTCGGCGGGCCGATTCTCGGCTTGCTCATCTTCACTGCCGTGGCCGCGCCGTTAAGCATTTCAGCCTTCCTGCTGGCCCTGAGACACGTCAAGCGCGAGGGCAGCCTGTGCCATTTCTGAAAGCGCATCTTTCAGGCCAGCAAGCTGCCGACCTGGTAGACGATCGTCGAGACGATCCAGGCAATGGCCGTCAGGCCGAAGAGCTGCAGCGCGGCCCACTTCCAGCTTCCCGATTCGCGGCGCGTCACGGCAATGGTGGCCACGCAGGGCATGGCGATCAACATGAACAACATCAAGACGAAGCCGGTAAGCGGCGAGTAGTTTTCGCGCAGCACGCCCCTTAAGTCGACCGAGGTATCGTCGTCGGCGCCCAGCGAGTAAACAATGCCGATCTGGGAGACGAAAAGCTCCTTGGCCGCGAAGGCGCCGATCATGGCGGTATCGATGCGCCAGTCGAAGCCCAGCGGGCGCATGACGGGCTCGATGAAACGGCCGATGTGCCCGGCTACCGAGTAACGCAGGTTCTCGGCGGCCCGGCGACCCGCGACTTGTTTAGCCGTCAGAAATTGCACCCCACCGGACGCCGGCGCGCCTTCATGTACGGGCTTTTCCGCAACGACGATCTTGCCGGCGGCGATATTGTCATCGACCTGGAAGTGATCCAGCTTGGGATACGAGGTGACCGCCCACATGATGATCGAGAAACCGAGGATGATAGTGCCGGCCTTGCGCAGGTACATCCAGGAACGCTCGAACATCTTCAGACCCACGGACCTCAGGGTAGGCAGGCGGTAAGGCGGCAGTTCCATGACGAAAGGCGCGTCCTCGCCGGCAAGCAGCGAGCGGCGCAGCAGCAACGCAATTAGCAGAGCCAGCACGATGCCGATCATGTAGATCAGAAACAACATCGGGGCGTGCCAGGCGGGCGCGAAGAAGGCCGGAACAAGCAACATCCAGATCGGCAGGCGCGCGCCGCAGGACATCAAAGGCAGAACCAACATGGTGGTCAGCCGGTCACGCTCGTTTTCCAGCGTGCGCGTGGCTAAAATGCCGGGGATCGTGCAGCCGAAGCCGGTCATCATCGGCACGAAGCTCTTACCGTGCAGCCCGAAGCGGTGCATCAGCCTGTCCATCAGGAAGGCGGCCCGGGCCATGTAGCCCGAGTCTTCCAGGAAGGCCAGGCCCATAAAGAGCAGCACAATGTTGGGGAGAAAGACCAGCACTCCCCCCACCCCGCCGATGATGCCGTCGACCAACAACGAACGCAGGGCCGAGTCGGAACCTGCCGGCCACAGGCCGGAGATGAAGCCGCCCAGGGCATCGAAGCCCGAGGCGGTCCAGTTCATCGGGTACTCGCCCAGGCTGAAGGTGATCCAGAAGATCAAGTACATGAAAACGAGAAAGAAAGGAATGCCAAGGTAGCGATTGACCAGCACGGTATCGATGCGATCCGAGACGGCCCGGGCATCGATACTCTGCTTGTGTTTAACCACCTCCTTGAGCAACCCGTTGACAAAGCCGAAGTAGCGCTGGGTTATGAACAGATTGATGTCTTGTCCGGTCTCGCGCTCGATCTTGGCGCGCCAGCGGGAGGCCTCGGCGATGGCCGCGCGCTCTTCTTTGCCTGTTCTGAACTTTTCTGTGAAACTCACGTCTCCCAGAAGAAGGCGGCTGGCTACCCAGTCGCGGCCACGCGAATCGACTATTGTGTCTGGGAAGTTTTTCCCGATATCCAGCATAGCTTGTTTGAAGCGCTCGCCTAGCACAAGACGCTTCTCTTGTGCGGGTGCGCGTGCGGCCAGGCCGATAGCGTCTTTGAGTTCGCCGGCACCGATTCCCTTGTGCCCGGTGGTTCTGACCACGGGAAACCCCAAGAGTACCTGCAGATTCTGAATGTCTATCTCGAGGCCCGCACTGTCGGCCTCGTCACTCATGTTCAGGCACAGCACCGGGTTGGCGCCGGCGAGCATCACCTGGGCCATGAGCGTCAGACTGCGGCTCAGCACTGTCGAGTCGACGACGACGACGACGACATTCAACCCGCCATCGAGCAGTGCGTCCTGGGCGATGCGCTCCTCCGGGGAAAAGGATGTCAGGCTGTAGGTTCCGGGCAGATCGATGACCTCGAACTTCGAGCCATCGTTTGTGTAGTGCCCCTCGCGCTTCTCGACCGTGACACCGGGGTAGTTGCCGACGTGTTGGTGCGTGCCGGTCAGGGCGTTGAAGATACTCGTCTTGCCGGAATTTGGATTGCCCGCCAGGGCTACTCGAAATTGATCTTGTGCACCCATGTCGTGTCTGTGAGATGACTTGTTACCAAGCCTTCCATTGCTAGGCTTGTCTACAAATATGCTTATGCTACACCGATGTCAAGGTCTTAATTAAAGACTAGAATAATAACAGTTGACAGCCTTGGCATTACTTGTTAGTTACAACTACCAGGAGCCGGGTTTGCCAATACACCAAGAAATTTCTGAGACAACTCTGACCGATGCGCTCGAAGACTATCTCGAAACCATCTACGTCATGGTCAGGGACAAAGGCTTCGCGAGGGTGAAGGACATCGCCAACGCGCGCTCCGTCAAGTCGGCGTCCGTCTCTCCGGCCATGCGGCGCTTGGCCGAACAGGGACTGATAAAGTACGTACGGCGCGAGTACATCGCATTGACTCCTACGGGCGAGCAAGAGGCCCGCCGCATCTATGCGCGGCACCAGATCCTGGAGCGCTTCCTACTGGAAGTGCTCGACGTGCAGGCCGAAACGGCCCGAGACGACGCCTGCGCCATCGAGCATTCACTCTCGCCGCAGGTAATGGATCGCCTGGTCAGGTTCTTCGAGTTTCTGGCCGTCTGCCCCGAGGGCAGAGATATTCTCTCGAAGTTCCACCATTGCTCCGTCGTACAGGAAGACGTGCCCGAGTGCGGCATCGAGTGTACCCCGTCCTTCGATATACTGCGTCCCATCCCGCGGCGCGGCAGGAGCGTCGCTGATTTGCACCCGGGAGAAGGGGGCCGGGTAACCCAGGTAAACGGTCACGGAGCCATTCGCCAGCGCCTTCTGGACATGGGCATCCTGCCCGACGCACGCATCGATATCGAAAGGGTCGCCCCGGCCGGAGACCCGATCTGGATCAAGCTTGGAGGATTCCAGTTGTCACTGCGCCGAAAGGAAGCAGAGGTTGTGATGGTGGCAACGGGCTGATTTTTTTTGTCAGTCGACGTAGAGACGTCTAACAATCAGAGACGGGTCTTTGTGAGGCGATGCCATGAAATCGCGACTCTTTTCGATTTTCGTTGTGTCACTTAGTTGCATGCCGGCCCGGGCTGCCGACACGACCGAGACCTGGGATGCCGGCGCGGCCGATGTCGATTTCTACATGGGCTACGACGGTATCGGCCGAGGGGAGGACGAACGGGTAGTCGCGGGGGACATCATGATCGGCTACGGCCTTGTGGATCGTCTCTCGGCCTACCTGGGTCTCACGCTCGAAGCCGCCGACCTGCTTTCGAAAGAATCGGGAGATCTGCGCATGGGTATCTTCGGAACGCCGCTCGACAGCGATCACTTCGATGCAGATCTATTCATCGAGATTGGTGCCACCGGTCCGGCTTTCAGCGAGTTCCGCCTGGAGCCGGCCCTTGAACTGAACTTCGATCTCGAGCCTGATCGCAGCGGCATGGGATTATACTTTCGCACCGCCCTGCCGCTGCGCTCGCGTTCTCGATCGAGTTCTTCAAATAATGGGGACAACTCTCTGGCTTTCGACATTGAGGGCGTGCTCGGCGCCTACGTGACAGTAGCGGCCGGCCACCAACTTCTCGCGGAGTTTGACGCCGTTTTCCATCAACACCCAGACGATGTTGAGCAGGCGATAGATATTGGCGGGATCGCTTTCGGCTACAACGTGGTTCTCAACCCGGCCATAGAGTTCATCAGCCAATTTTACATCAACATTCCAAACAACAACGAGAGGTTCTCGGCTGGCGTGATGATCGGGTTAATAGCCACCATACCCGTCCGGCCGCGGGCGAGCATGAAGCTCGCCCCTACGGAAGGTTGCGCACCTTGAGAAATTCGAATTTCCTGAAATCCGTGTCATTGGTATACAGAACCATAACGCCGTTCTGCTTCAGAATGGCTGCCAGGTGAGCATCGGGCACCAGGTTTCCTCGCAGGACCACGGCATCGGCCACCTGGCGGTAAACATCCCAGAATCCTTCCCGCGCAGATATTGTTCGTGTGTGGGGCAAATCGAGCAAGGCGTCTACGTATTTCATTGCTTCCTTCATCGAAAGCGGCCGAGGGAATATTCCTGGATGAGTGCTGATGCGTAGAAACGCCATCACCGTCGGCCAGGCCAGACAAAGCACCTCGCCGCGGTTCGCGCACTGTTCGATAAAAGACACGGCCCGCTCGTTGAAACTGCTTGAGGCGTTCGCCGCATAGAGCAGGATATTGGCGTCGATGGCGTAGCTCACGCCTCACCCGCACCAATATCTGTGCCGTCGAGCACGGCCCATAGCGCATCCTTATCAACTAAATCGACCCTGGGGTTACCCATCGGAATGGGCTTCCAGACGAAGGGACGCCTTTGCCCCGGCCGACTTCGTTCATCGGCCAGGGCCTTGGCCAGTAGTTCACTAATCAGCCGTCCAAGCGGAAGTTTGCGCCTTTTATGCAGTTTCTTGAGATCTCGCAGAATCGGATCATCAATGTCGACCGTCGTTCGGGCCATCACCACACATCCTCATCGAACAGTGTAGCATCTCTGCACAAGATGTCAACCGCAATGATGCGTGATGCGGAATAACCTCATGGCGATCGGAATATGAACGGATAACTGATGTTTATCGATCCGCCCCCGGTAGGCTTCGGGAACTTCATTCTACGGATCACGCTCAGCACGTCGGCCTGCATCTGGTAATCGGCAATAGTGGCACTCGCTATTCTGGCGCTCGTGACCGTCCCCTTGGGCCCGATTGTGAAGCTCACCACAATCTTGCCGCAAAGAGACGGGTTCGACCTGAGTGCCTTTTCGTAGCAAGCCTGGATCGAGCGCAGGTTCTTGGAGATCGTTCTCTGGATCACGCCGCGGTCCAGTGAACCCATCACCATTGCTCGACCCATCGCTCGACCCTTGACGCTTCCGCTCAGTCTTCCTGCTACCCCTCCGAAACCATGGGTGCCCAGTCCACCCACCGCAGAGTCGGATAAGCCAAACGGCAACGGAAGCGGCTGGCGTACCCGGGTGACCTTTTTCCCGTCGGCCCGCACTTCGGTGTCGATCGCAACGAAAGAGGTATAGTCGGACAACAATTTGTATTTCAGTCCCAGGCGGGTGATCTCGGCTACTTGCTCGTCGTCTGCCTGCAGCTTGACGTCGTCTGCAAGCGACGCCAGCCGCCTGCGGGCCCAGAGTGTTTTCAAGGCCCGATTGTCTTCCGAGACGATGGCGTCTTCCAGCCTGATGCGGCCTTCGTAATCCTCGCCGGCAGCGCGTCCGCTTATGACTATTTCTCCACTCGGTTTCCCGCGGTACTTGCCGAGTATGACAAGCGGGCGTTCGGCGAAGAGATCGGGCATGGCGCCGGGCTCGGTGTCATAGGCCTCGAAGCCGTCGAAATCGACCTCGATTCCCGTAAGCAACGGAGCCGACACGTACTCGCGAAAGCGGGCCGCTTGCTTGCGCGCCTCGGCAGCATCCAAGACAACAAAAGGCTCGCCCATGCCTGCCCGCGCCAGGCCCTCGATCAAAAAACGGTTGACCGCCGTGCCGATACCGAAGGCGAACAGGTTGGCTTGGCCCAACTTCGAGCGCACCAATTCGAAGCTCTCCTTTTCGACATCGACGTAGCCGTCTGTCAACACGATTAGCACCCGTGCGGTGTTTTCCTTGCGCGGCAAGGCAAGTGCTTTTCTGAGCGCGGGTAACAGCTCCGTTCCCCCTCCCCCTTGCTGCGTGTCGACAAGGTCTAAAGCGTCCTGAATGTTGTCGCTCGTTACCGGCAACGAGTTCGAGGAAAGCGCCGCGGACGAACCGGCGAACAGGATCAGGTTGAAATAGTCGCGCGCGCGCAAGCCGCCCAACAGGTCGCGCATCAGGCCTTTAGTGGTCTCGAGGGGATAGCCGCACATGGAGCCTGAGACATCCATGATGAAGATGTACTCGCGATCAACTATGTCCCGTTCGGCGGTGCGCTGCGGCGGCTCCATCATCAGCATGAAAAAGTTCTCTTCTTCCCCGGGGTAGAGTAGCAGTCCATGCTCGATGGCATCCCCGGCGAGCCTGTAGCGCACCACGAAATCGCGGTTGCCGGCCTCGGCCGATTCGGTCTGTGTGATGTGCGCTTGATTGCGGCCCGTGAACTCTACCGACACGTCGTGCGACGGGCTGACCACCCTGGCAATCGGAATGCCTGAACGAATGTTGACGTCGATGGCCAAGGTGTTGTCGGCATTTTCTCCCTGGTGAAGATAGGGATTTTCTACCCAGCGCTCCGGCTCGGACGAACCTGTTTTTGGACGATTTGAGTAACGCGGCCCCACCACGGTCGGGTAGACGAACTCGTATTGCCCGTGCTCCGGAACCAGCAACTCGCTGTACTCGAGTTCGACCTTGATCTCGTCTGCGGGCAAGATGTTGCCGACGCTGATCTGAAACACGTTTGGGCGTTGCTGCTCGAGAAGTGAAGCCGTGCGCCCCTCGGAAAGCGCCTTTTCATACTCACGGCGCGCCTCGGCGCGCTTCTTTATCTCGGCCACTATGGTCCGCTCACCGATTGTCATGCGCATGGCCTGCACCGCCGCCCGGGTGGAGGCGGGAAAGATGTAGACAGCCTCCAGGGGCTTACGACCCTGGTTGCGATAAATCTGGGTGACGCGCACGCGCGCGACGACACCGGCGATATCGACCTTGACGGATGTACTCTTCAGCGGAAGCCTGTCGACATCCGGATCATCCGTAAAGACGAAGAAGTAAGGCGCGAGCGTCTTGCGCCCGGCATCCTTCGGCACTGTGTCGAGCGCCGCCTGGAGTTGCTGTCGAGTAAGTTCTACCGCGGCCCTGGCGCCGGCCGGCAAGAGCCAGGCAGAAAGGAATAAAAGCGCCATGATCGAAAAAAGAGCGAAGCAGCGTCCGCCGACACACCTGTCCCGTTCGAGTCGCATTAGTCGACCTCCTGGTAGGTTAACGATACGTTGGCGCTCTTAAGACACGTGTGCAGATGAAATGTTCCCGGCCGGAAGAACGCTTGTCAGGAAAGCGCTTTCTCAACCGCGGCCAGGAACTTGGCGGGGTCGATCGGTTTGTCGAAGACGGCCGCGGGTTTCCTGACCGCCAGGTGGCGGCCGGCCAGCCCGCTGACGACGATGATCGGGATTTGTCCAAGATCCTTGTCTCTGGACAATTTGCGGTAGAAATCGGTCCCGGTCTTTTCGGGCATCTGCAGATCGAGAATTATCAAGTCGGGCTTTTCGCTGCCGGCTTTCTGAAGCGCCTCGACGCCGTCCCCGGCGGTGACGGTCTGGTAGCCTTCCTTTTCGAGTACGGCGGTGATGAACTTGCGCACATCGGCTTCGTCGTCAACAACCAGAACCTTCTTGCTCATCTCTGCCTCCGTCTTGTATCAAATCTGCAAATCGATTCTTCGGCGCTGAATGTATCTCAATGGTCGGCCGAAGACAAGCATCAGCCCTGCCGAGGCGGGATGGTGACCGTGAACTTGGTGCCGACGCCCGGCTTGGAGACGAAAGTAACTTTGCCGCCGTGCTCCTCGGCTACTTTTTGCACCACCAGCAGGCCGATGCCGGTTCCCTCGGTGCCCTTGGTGGAGAAGAAGTCTTCGAAGACCTTGGCTGCAACATCGTCGGGAATACCCGCGCCGTCATCCTCGACATCGAACACGACCGCTCCATCCGGCTGTCGCCGGCAGCGCAGCTGGATCGTGTGCGACTGTTTGTCCTGGTCGGGATCGAAACGGCAAGCGTCGATGGCGTTGCCCACCAGGTTGACCAGCAGATTGTAGAGGCCGTCGGGGTCGAACTTGCCGCGCAGATCTTGCTCGTCTAGATCCAGTCGCAGATCGATGCCGGCCTCGGCCGCCCTCTCGGTGTAAAGCTCGTGAACCTGCCGGACGATCTCCCGCGGGCAGACGTTCTCTTCGAAAGAGGGCTTCCTCTCCTTCGAGCAGTAGAGCAGATCCTTGACCAGGCGCGAGACCCTTTTCACGTTGCGTTCCACCATCTCCCAGCCTTCATCCATGGCTTCGCGGTCACCGGATTCCATGCCGGTGTTGACGACAAAGATACCCCCCTCGAGACCCATTAATATGTTCTTGATCCGGTGAGCCATCCCGGCCACGGCTCGTCCCATCAGCGTCAACTGCCGCTGGAGGTGTTTGATCTCGGTGATGTCGGTGAAGACCTCCATCACGGCGATTATTCTGCGCTCCTCATCGCGCACCGGCATCGAGTGAACCACCAGGTTCAGCGTGCGCCCGCTGCGTGTGGTCAGGCGCTCCTCGCTCGAATGGCTCTGGCCGTCAGCGAATGCTTTCTCGACCAGGCAGTCATCACAGCGGTCTTTACGTCCCTTGCAAACCTCATAGCAATGCGCCCCGCGCGAGCTGTCGAAGTGCTCTTTGTACAAGGTGTTGGCCTCTTGGATTACGAGATCGCGATCGAGCACGCAGATGTAGCAAGGCACCGACTCGAACAGACGCTTGTAATCACGGCGGGTTTGCGAAAGCTTGCGCCTGAGGCTCTTGACCTCGGAAATGTTAGTGGACATCTCGATCACCGAGGATACCCTTCCGTTCTCATCCAACAACGGAGTGGAAGTGACGACCACCTCGATCACCTTGCCCTCGCGCGTTGTGACCTTCTCTTCGCCCGAGTGCACCTGCCCGTCCTGGAAGGTTTGCAAGACCGGACAACCGGGGCAGGGAGCTTGGTTGTCCTTATAAACCTGGTAGCAGAAATGGCCGACGTGCTCGCCGAAGTCGCGCACGAAGAGGTTGTTGGCCTCGATGATCCTGAGCTGCCGGTCCTGGACCGACAGGTAGCAGGGCATCACGCCCATCCAGCGCGGATAGCTTTGCACGGGTTCCGTCAAGTCGACTCCGTCAGTCGCCGATGATCCCGCGAACCGTATCTAAAAAATCTTCTCTTACGATTGGCTTCTCGCATATTGCATCAGGCCGGGAAAGCGCACCCAGTTCGTCGCCGAAGAAATCCTGCTGCTGGGCCAGGCCGGTCAAGATGACGATCGGAATTTCGCGCGTGACGGGATTCGTCCGCAGATCCTTGTAGGCACGCAGGCCGGATTTTTTCGGCATCAGCACGTCCAGTGTGATCAGGTCGGGGGGCGCGGCCGCGGCAGCTCGCAGACCCTCCTCTCCATTTTCGGCCGTTTGGACGTCGTAGCCCGCCTTCTTGAAAAGCGCGCCCAGATAGACGCGCATGTCCTTCTCATCGTCGATGATCAGGATCTTCTTGGCCATGTTTTTCCTCCCCGGGAAAACCCGGTCAGTCTCCGACTGGGTCAGCCAGGCCCTCGAGCGCGGCGCGCGCCTCGGGCGTATCGATTCGAGAAAGCACATCGCGAATCGGCTTTTGAATCCGCGGATCGTCGACCGCACGCACCAGGCAGCCGACCAGATCCGGGTCGCTGAGCGCGGACAATTCTTTCGTGGCGCGGTTCCGCAGCGCGGGATTGGTACTCGCAAGCGCCCGGCAAAGATACTCGACTGCCAGCTCACCGGCCTCTCCTCCGTTCTTGGCAACCTTACCAAGCGCCCTGAGGGCCTTTTCACTACGGCGGAACCTGCCGATCGCCCTGACCATACGCACACCGCCGTACATCCGCATCAATGCTTCGATGTCCACCTTGCTCTGCTCGTCTTCGCCGTCAGCTTCCTGCTTGCCCTCGATGTCTGCCAGGTAAGATTCGTCGGCGAACTGCTCAACGGCGATGCGTCGGGCCGTGGGATTGTAGCCTACGTCTCCGGCAATGGCTTCGAGGATCTTCTTGTCGGTGATGCGCGCGAAGCAGGCGCCCATCAGCTTGAAGTTCTTGCGCGCCTTTATTATGTCGGCCAGCAGTTGCTGGGAGGATATCCGCTCGACGGCGGATAGACGCACATCCAATTCGCCGGCGTCCTTGGCTACCCGGGCGAGACGCGCATCGTCGGAAATGCGGGCCACTGCCGCCATGCGCACCCGCGGCGAGTCATCTCCGCAGGCCACCTCGACGAGATCTTTTTCGCCGGCCCGCTCGATGGCCGCAAGCCGCACGCGCGGGTCGGTGCTATGCAAGCCTCGCTTGCCGAACAGCCCCATCAATGAAACTCCCATTCCAGGAAACCTTCCCTGACGTCTACCATGGCATTGACCACCAGTTCAACCAGGCCGCCGTAAAGGATATGGTGTCGATTCCAGGCGTCGTAGTAGGTCAAGAGATCGCGAATCTGGCCCTTGCAGTTCGAGCACGGCGCGCAGACATACTTGTTGATCGAAGGATCCATTTTACCCTCGAAGGCATTTATGATCTGTGCGAACTTCTTGCGGCCCGAGATGCGCATACGCCAATCTGGAAAATTGTTCGATTGCATGATGGCGAAGCCGCTTCCGCCGCCGCAACAGTAGTTATCCACCCCATGCGGCTCCATCTCACGAAACTGCGGGCAAATTTTCTCGAGCACGCGCCGCTGGGGCTGGACGATGCCCATTGAGCGCACGAAGTTGCAGGGATCGTGCAGCGTGACCGGGAAATCGTTGCGCGACGGGTCGACCATGATCTTCTCGTTGCAAACCAGGTCTTCCATAAGGGTCAAGGCGCTCTCGCGCGGGATGTTTGACTCTTCGAGCCACATCCGGTCGCCGACGGCCATGAAGGCCTTGTGGGCGTGGCCACACTCGCCCATGACCACCTTCTTGACGCCCAGCTTCTTGGCGATCTGGGCGTGGGCCAAAGTAACACGGGTGTACTGGATATCATCGTAGAACAACCCGTAGTTGACCGAGTCATAGCCAACCAGATCGGTAGACAGGGTCCAGCTAAGACCGGCCAGCTCGAAGAGAATGGCAAAAGCTTCCAGGTTCTCGGGCCATGAGAGAAACTCGCCGGCGTTGTGCATGATCAGTATATCGGCGCCGGCCTTGTCTAAGGGAATCTTGACCTTCATGCCAATGCGATCCTCGATGTCCTCCTCGGCGAACTCGAGAATATCCATCAGCGCGTGCTGGTTGACGCCGGTCGATGAGCCCACGGTAAGCTGCTTGATCGTGCCGTCCTCGTGAAGCTCGGGCGGTGAGATGCCCATCTCCTGGCTGAAGATCTTGCGGATCTCGCGGGCGATCATGCCGTTATCGATAGCCATGGGACAGTGCTGCGCGCAGCGCCGGCACAGTGTGCAACGATAGGCGGATTCTCCCAGACGGGCCACCATTTCCCATGTTACGTCGATATCGGCGCCTGTCAGTTTGCCCAAGACCTTGGCCACCGGTGATCGCTGTCGCTGTGCTATGCGCCGCAGCAGCTCTGCCCTGAAAAGCGGGCGGTAGATCTCGACCCGCCCGCTCTCTTCGAAGATCGGACAGGCGTCGGCGCAGGTGTTGCACTTGACGCAGTTTTCCATGGCCAGCAGAAACGGCTGCAGGAATGTCCAGTTGTCTTCTCGCGAAAAGAGCTTTTCGACGCCGCGCAGGAACTTTGCAACGAGTTCGCTTTTCTCGGCTTCCGACTTCGGCCGCGGCAGGCGCAGCCCGATGATACCGTCGAGCGAGGTATCCATTCTCGATCGCTTCTCTTCGGACACCTCCGAGTAAGGCTTGTCCTGCCAGTTGTCGTATGGTGGGGGAAGCTTGGGAATGTCCCCGACGTCGAGATCGACCAGGCGGCCCTCGTTTTTCCCGACGTCTTTGATCCTTACGTCTTGGCCTTTCATGCCTGAACCTCCTTGGCCTTCTCGCCCCCGGAGTCGTCCGCCTTGGGCATGTCGGAAGTACCGACCTCGGCCCAACTCTTGCCGCTTTGAATATGCGGCCCCTGCCAGTTCATGCGGTATGCGAAGTTGCCTTTTATTTGAAACTCGATCTTGCTGCCGCGCTGGTTGGGCTCATCCGACCAGCGCACGTCGTGGTAGAGGAAATACTTGGACACGAAGTGCGCCATGCGGGTCATCGGAATGTAGGCCAGAAGCAACGAGCCGAGCACCAACTCGACCAATATTCCGGCCGGCAACTGCGACCCGACATCGAAGGAACTGAAGCTGATAAGCGATACCATGTAGGCCGCTGGCGCTCCGAACCAGGGATCGTAGCTGATGTGAACCACCAGGGCTGTTACGACCGTGGCCAGGATGAACACCAGGTTGATGTACTCGACCGGCGCGCTGTAGCGGCGGATGTCCCGGTTGCCTAATCTGCGCGCCAAAAGACCGAGCGATCCGATCGCGGTCAGACCCAGGCCGCCGTAACCGCAGATCGCAACCAGGTAGCGCACTAAATATCCGAACCAGCCACCACCCAGCGCGATTCCAAATACAAACAGCAAGGAGGCCATAAACAGCAACCCCAGCCAGCCGACCAGCAGGTAGAGCCCCAGGTGGAACGGGTACGAGAAGTACCACAGAGGGCGGTTATGCCGAAAGACGCCCTTTAGAAAAACGATTTCCCGGAGCATCTCGGCAAGCTCGCCAATGCGATCGACTTGGCGAGGTTTTGTCCACCACTCGAGTTCCTCGAAGATCGATCCGCCGTAGGCGGCCCGTCCCTTCTCGTGGGCCACCGGATAAAGCTCCCAGCGCAGGTGAAGCGGGGTTTTGGCGTACTTGACGACCCTCCCGACAATGAACCCCAGGAAAAGAAGCACGCACACATAGGTCAGGATCTGAATTGCTAGCATGTGTCACTCACCTCCGTTTTGTTTTATTCGCGTTCGGCACGCAGCTCACGGCTAACCCGGGCCGGAAAATTCTCATCCATGACTTCGGCCAGCGAGAATTCATCCAGCACCTGGATGATGCGGAAGTTGACCAGTTCCCACAATCCCCGGCACTTGCAGAAATCGGCGTGCAGGCAACCATCGACATCGCTCACGCACTCGGTCACACTGATAGGGCCGATGGCAGCCTGGATGATGTCGCCGACCTTGATGTCTGAAGCGCTTTTGGCCAGTCGGTATCCGCCGCCGCGCCCTGAAATCGCCTTGACGAGTGACGCGCTTCGAAGCGCCGGTATGAGTTGCTCGAGGTACTTCCTGGAGAGGTTGCAGTGACGCGAGACCTCTCCCAGGCCTGCATATTTTCCAGCCGATGAAAGCTTAGCAATGGCCATCATCATGCGCATGGAGTACCTGGCTCGTGTGCGTAATTTCATATATCTTCCTGCTTGCGTGATTTATTCAATCAACTCCTATTACTCCTATAACATTGATAGGAGTTTAGCGTCAAGAGAAACCAGTCTGGAATAATATACATTTATAACGGATGGTTACACATGCTACGAGGTGCTCGTCAACCGACCGCCTTTTCGACCTCGGAAAGAACACGCTCGGTATCGAGCGGTTTTTCGAGCACCGGGACCGACCTGCTCACAGCCACGTTGCGGCCGGAGAAACCGCTTACTATAATGACCGGGATGTCTTTGAGTTCCTTCTTGTCACGCAGCTTGCGATAGAAGCCAGTTCCGGTTTCCTCGGGCATCTGCAGATCGAGGAGAATAAGGTCCGGGCGGGTCTTCTTGACCTGCTCCATGGCAGCCAGGCCGTTATCGGCCGTTGTGACCTCGTAGTCGTTGTCCTCAAGCAGGGTTTTTAAAAATTCGACGATATCGGATTCGTCGTCCACTACCAGGATTTTCTTGCTCATGATTCGACCTCCCGTGGTTTTTCCGGGCAACCACTAATCAATCATGTCTGCGCCGGGACTTTCGGCCGGGGCATAAGGCCGGCACCCTTTACGATCTCGGCAACCCGGTGCTCCCACTCGATGGCCATCAGGTGAATACCGTGCACCCCGGGCGTTTCCCTCAACTGCTGGATCTGCTCTATGCAAATCTTGATGCCTTCACCGGCGCGCTTGTCCTTGGGAACTCCCTTGACCCTTTTTATCAACGCGTCCGGCACTTCGACGCCCGAGACATTCTTTGCCATGTAGCGCGCCATGCCAAGAGATTTCAGCGGCGTGACTCCTGCCAGAATGTGCACCTTTTTATCGAGCCCCCGATCGACTACCTGGCTCATCCAGGTCTTGAACTTGTCCATGTTGTAGATGCACTGCGTCTGGATGAAGTCGGCTCCGGCGGCGACCTTCTTTGCCAGGCGCACGACTCTGAAATCAAAAGGATCACCGAAAGGATTTGCCGCGGCCCCGATGAACATCTTCGGCGCGCCGTCGATATCGTCTCCGCACTGCACCTTGCCGTCATCGCGCATACGGCGCACCATGTCAATAAGCTGGATCGAATCGATGTCAAAGACGTTCTTGGCCCCGGGATGGTTACCGAAGATCTGGTGATCGCCGGACAAACACAGCATGTTGCGGATGCCCAGTGCGTATGCGCCGAAAATGTCGCTCTGCATGGAAATCCGGTTGCGGTCGCGACACACCATCTGCATCACCGGTTCGAGCCCCTGCTGGGCCACGATGGCGCTGGCTCCGATGCTCGACATGCGCACGATGGCGGTCTGGTTGTCCGTAATATTCACCGCGTCGACGAATCCATCGAGGAATTCAGCCTTCTTGCGGACCTTGTCGGCGTCGGCGCCCTTTGGGGGACCACACTCGCCCGTGACGACGAACTCACCGGCCTCAAGTAAACACTCAAGCCTGCTTCCGCTTTTCATCTTCTCAGGTCCTCCCTGACGCGCTTGCGTGGACCCCCGTCGCGGCTCGTCGACCAGTCGCGCGCCGGAATCACGCGCTCGATGTTTTCTAGCTTGCCCAGCCTGGACAGGCGGTCGTAGATCAGCTGCCAGGCGCAATCCACATCCGGGTTTATCTCGCACTTGCCATCGGAAGAGCCCCCGCACGGCCCGTTCAAGAGACTCTTGGAGCAGCGCGCAATGGGACAGATTCCACCCGTGATCTCCAGTACGCAGTTGCCGCAACCCTGGCAGCGCTCCGCCCAAACGCCCTCCTCGATGGCGGCGCCCAGGAAAGTCGTATTGAGACCCGGTACCACTTGCACGGGCGGATCCAGTTCGGCCGCGACCTCGGCCACATGCTGCACTCCCGCTCCACAGGCCAGCGACACAACGACCTGGGCCTTGCGGATTTGATCGCGGATCGGCTCGATGTACTCGAAGTCGCACTGCCGCTCAATGTTGGCCTCGTCGATTTCTCTCTTTTTCTTGTTCACTCGGCCCGCGATGCGCAATTCAGAGGCCAGCACCGCGACTTCTTTTTCTCCGCCGCTGTTGCAGACGGTCACACAGCCGCGACAACCCAGCACCAACACGCGCTCGCGACCATCTATGGCGGTCTCGATCTCCTCGATCGGTTTCAGGTCACCGACAATCATGGCAGCTATCCTTTCTGTGACACGATCTCAGGCGCATCCGGTGGACTTGGGCAACCCGGCAATCTTGCCGGCGCGCTTACCGGGCTGCTTGCCGAACAGCTTGTGCAACTCCTTGTACGAGTTGCCACTCTCTTTAGACACGAGCGTCAGCATGGGGGAGATCTGGTTCTTGCTGTAGAAATCGCGGATGATGAAGATCACCTTCATGTGTTCCTCGCCGAGATCGATCCCGTCGCGCTCGGCCAGCGCCCGGGCCACTTCTTCCGTCCACTGGTCAAAACCCTTGAGGTAGCCGTCTTCGTCCAGTTCGATGCTTCCATCTCTCAATTCGATTACAGGCATGTCATCTCCTCCTGCTCCTGCGTTTGCGCCAATCCTGGCCCAAGTCCCCTATTTTCACGACTTGTCGAATACCAAGGCGTTGGCCAAAAGTGCCCACAGGTGTATCGCCTTCCAAGGCCGCTTATACTCCTTGGCGAGATCGTCGATGCCATCGAAACAATTCACGCAGGGAGTGCAAACCAGTTGAGCGTCCGTGCGATCGATCTGATCCACCTTGACTTCTCCATAGTGGAAACGCGCCTTGGCAAACCCCGAAATCAATGCGCCCCCGCCTCCGGAGCAGCAATAGTTGTTCTCCCGGTTGGGCCACATCTCCACGAAGTTCGGGCATACATGCCGCAACACGTAGCGCGAATCTTCCATGATGTCCGCAAAGCCCTCAAGCACCGCCTTGCGTCCCGCGTTGCAAGGGTCGTGCAGCGTGACTCGCTGCGGGTTGCGCGAGGGATCCAGCTTGAAGCGGCCTTCCCTGAGCCATTTGGCGTACAAGTTGACCTTGTGAATCACCTCGAACTTGGGCTTTATCCCGAACTTTTTATAGCCTGCCATGGTTGCGTAGTAGCCATGACCGCACTCGGTGTAGGCCATGTACTTGCAACCCAACTCCTCCACGCGCTTTACCTGTTGCCGCAGCGTGTACTCCCAGGTGTCGAGGTCGCCTGCGAACATCGCGTAGTTGGTTCCTTCCCACCAAATAGACGGCATGGTCCAGCTGACCCCTGCCGCGTGGAAGATCTTGTAGATGCACTGCAACTCCATGGGATAGTACTGCGGCAGCTTGGAGTTGATTGTGATGAAGAAGTCCGCTCCCTGCTTGTCGATCGGAAAATCGAGGTCGGGAATGTCGTCCTGCACCTCTTCCTTCATCCAGTTGATCGTCTCGATCCATTCATCGGTGGGTATCTGCATGTTGTTGCCGATGGTCCTGTGGAGATCGGCGGTCTTCTGGCTGCCCCCGGGCACATCTTCGCGCTTCCGCATGGAGCGGGCCCGGGTCACCAGGCTGCCGATCTTGACACCCATGGGACATACCAGCGTGCAGCGATCGCAGGCCGTGCACTGGAAAATGAAGTCGGAGTCGATCACCTCCTGCTCCATGCCCAGAAGCACCATGCGCACCGCCCGGCGCGGATCCCACTCGGAGTAACCGTGCAGCGGGCAAACGCTTAGGCACTTGCCGCAGTTTTGGCAGTAGTTCAGGTTAGCCTGCCAGTTGCTTTCATTCATGAGCGCATCCCTGAGCGGGGTGGCTCCAACTTCATCCAACTGGACAGCTTGGTTTTCTGCGGACATTTCGGTCGTTCTCCTTCCCTCAATCCCCAATTCGGCCGGCGGGCATCTCTTGGGCCGCTTGTCTCAGAATGTTCACCAGGCGCCGGGGTTCGTTTGCCGCCAGGCTGTGGAAGCGAATGCGCTCGCTGCCGGCGCCGATCGTCTCCAGCGCGGCCGCAACGCGCTCCAAGCGCTTGCGAGCCAAATCGGATCCCCACAGCGAGCGGCAGTTGTCATGATGGCAACCGATTACGATCACTCCCCTGGCACCCTGCTCGAGGGCGTCCAAGATCATCTGGTCGCTGACCATCCCGGCGCAGGGCACGTCGACAAATAACACCTCGGTCGGCAAGCCGAGCCCTTCAGTCCCGGCGGCATCGGCGGCCGGAACCGCGGACTGCCGGCAGGCGAAGGCGATGATCGGCGCATGCCCCACGATCTCCCGGGCGGCCACCTCGAGCGTGGCGTTCATCTGTGTCCGGCGCAAGCCGCTGTATTCCAGCGCGCTGCCGGGGCAGACCGCCGTACAGATGCCGCACTGCCAGCAGGCCGCGTCGAGAAAATCCATGCGATGCTGGGCCTGGTTGGGTCGAATTGCGCCATGCGGACATTCCCGGTAACAGGTCAGGCAGGCGGCGCACTTGTCGGCGTCAATGACTATCTTCTGGCTGCGCACGCTTATCCCTCCGGCGGGAAGCGCAGCCTGCAACTCGGCCAGTACGGCTTGCGCCTCGAGCGCGGCCTGTGCCGGATCGCATTCATCGTGACAACCGCCAACGAAATACACCCCTCGGCGTGCCGAACTCACCGGCCGGTGGCGCACGTTGCCCGGCTGCAAGAAGCCGTCGAGATCCAGCGGCTGGCGCAAGAGCGAGGCCAACCAGGCATGGGTGGCGGATGGCGTGACCGGCGCCGGCGCCACGAGCAGGTCTGCTTGCAACGAAAGGACGCGGTCTGCCAAAACCGTGTCGGTGATCGTCACACGCAGCGAGTCGGCCACTAATTCGATCCGCGGGTTCTGATCGTCGTAACGGATGACTGTAACTCCCGCGGCGCGGGCCTCGTCGTAGAGCACCTGTCCTAGCAACCCGTATACAGGTATCTGCTGGTACAACAACACGGGGCGCCCTCCCCGGCGGGCATGCTCGAGCGCGAAAGAGAGTGCGGCCTGGCCGGCGCAACGTCTGTCCAGGCCATCGCGATCGAGCCAGATGCAGGCCGATTTTCCGTCCAGCTTGCCTTTGGAAACCGCCTGGCCGTATTCGCGCAGGCTGATCACCAAATCGCTCTTGCCTAGCTCGGCGCCAAGCTCCAACGGTCTCGTCTGGGCGTCCACCGCGACGATCATCGCCCCGGCCGTGTGGGCCGTATGCTCTCCCGCCCGGCGCACGCCGATGCGAAAGTCTCCGACCAGCCCCTGCAGGCTGTCGATCTCGACGCTCTCGACGTGGCGCAGGTTGGGGTGCGACTTGACTCCCTGCACCAGTTCTTCTGGAAGAGGATAGAAACACCCAGCCGGGGCCTCGGTCTGCAACAGGGTCACAGGGAATCCGGCATCCAGCAGAACGGCCGCCATCTGGAAGGCGGCGTGATTGCCGCCGATCACCGCCACGGTCCGGTCGGACTCGACTGTGGAAAATTCCAACGGCTCGGCGCCGCGTGCCCTGGCGACCGCCATTTCCACGATGCGCTGCGCCTTGGCCGCGCGAGTCGCGGGATCTTTTTCTGCCCAGGCGCACTGTTCGCGGACGGCGGCCGCGCTCAACGGTATGGCCGCGCGCGCGCCCTCGCCGTCGATCCACTCCGGGATCAACCCGCTGCCGGCGGAGGGCCCGCACACGACAGCCTGTCCGATTTGCTCTGTGTCGCAAAGACGCCTGATGCGGGCGGAAGCATCGCTGTCCGTCCAACTCTCCCCGCGAAAAACGACCACATCGCCGTCCTTCGGGAAAACATGGTCGAGATCTTTCTGCATAAGCGCCTCGGCGACCTGCGGGTCGCCGGTTTCGATGAATACGCCGATTCGCTCTTTGGTGTCCATGGTCTATCTCCGTTTTTCAACCAGCCACCGCGGCAGCATGCTTCAAGGCCCGTGATCGGTCCACGGCGCCGCCGATGCGCCGGGACAACAGTCCGGCGACGGCCAGCGCTTGCCGGCGGGAACCTTGGATATCGCTGGGCCCGGCGCAGGCCCCGGCCAGGAATATGCCGGGCCGTGACGTTTCGAGAAGCCGACCGGAATTGGCTGGAAAATAACCGAAATCATCCAGTTCGAGGCCCAGGGCGTCGGCCAGCGGGAGATGCGATTCGGTCGGCGCCAGACCGATGGCCAGGACCAGGCGGTCAAACTCGAGCGCGGTGGTTCTGTCCGATCCGGGCGGAATTCCATAGACCCTGAGGGCATGCTCACTGCCCACGGAGATTTCCGCCGGCACGCCCTGGATGAATTTCACCTTTTCACGCGCGCCGCGGTAGAAGGCGCCGAATTCCTTACTCATCACCTGCAGGTCTATGTAGAAAACCGTTATTTCCAGATCGGGAATCAGGTACAACAAGCGCCGCGCCAGGCGAATGGTCGTGCGGCAGCAAAACTGCGAGCAGTACTCGCGGCCCGCCTGGCGATCGCGCGAGCCCACGCACTGGATGAAGGCGATCCGCAGCGGTTGTCCTTCAGCCGCGGAAAAGCGCGACAGATCATCCCGGCGCAGGATCTCGTCCAGGTCGCGCGTGGTGAAGACTCCATCTAGCCGCCCGTATCCGAGCATCAGGTTCTCGGTAGGATCGTAGGGCTCGAAACCCGTGGCCAGCACCAGGGCCCGAGCGCCTAGTTCGCGCTTCTCGGCCAACAACCAGTCTTTCCTGGGCAGTCGAGACGCGTCGCCTGGGGCTTGTGGATCGAGCGAGATCCGAAAATCTCCGGCTTCGCCCTCGCAACCGCCGATCCGAGCCGCCAGGATCAGCTCGATACCAGGATGTCCGGCCACCCGGGCAATTTCTTCCTGGACCAGGCAGGCGGAACAACGCGCGCATTCATCGGTGGCCATGCAGGCCCAGTCGCCAGCGTGACCGCCCAGATGATCCCCTTGTTCCACGAGGGCCACGCGCATACCCTGGTTGGCGACGGCCTTGGCAACTGTCAGGCCGGCGATACCTCCGCCAACTACGATCACGTCCTTGACGTGTACTTTCATGGTTAGTCTACCTCCTTCCGCCTGTATTGCTCATTTCAGATCGCGCTTGTCTTCCCCGGGCACGGGCAACCTGTCGCGCGGGAATTCCAATCGAAACACCGAACCTTCTCCCGGCGTCGAGTCGACGGAAATCTTCCCGCCGTGCTGCTGGACGATCTTGCGTGTCACCATGAGGCCCAGGCCGGTGCCGCCGAGGCCCTTGGTGGTGAAAAATGTCGTGAAAACCTTGTTCTTGATCTCGTAATCCATTCCACAGCCGGTGTCGCGCACCTCGAAGATGACGACATCGTCCACCTCGGCGACACGCAGGGTTACGCTGCACTCGCTGTTCTCGGATGCCTGGCAGGCATCCATGGCGTTGGAGACCAGGTTGGCCAGGCAGGTGTGCATGTCCTCCCGATCCATGGGAGCTTTGCGGATTCCCGCATGCGCTTCAAAACGCAAGCGGACTCCCTTCTGTTGCGCGGCGTCAGTGTAGAGTTTCTGGACATCTTCGGCCACGGCGTTGGGGTCGATCGGTTCGACCTTGGGGGTGTGTCCCTTCGAGAAGCTCAAGAATCCCTTGACCATGTCGGTGATCCGGCCCACGTTGCGTTCGAGCATCTCCCAGCCCTTGGCCGTGCGATCTTCGGAGCCCGCCCGCATGCCCGACTTGACAACGTACATTCCGCCCTGCAAGCCGGTGAGGATGTTCTTTATTCCATGGGCCAGTTGGGCGACGGTCTGGCCCACCGCCGCCAGGCGTTCACTCTCGATCTTCTCCTGCTCCAGCTTTTTCAGCGGGCGCAGGTCTTGCAGAAAGCCCGCGCCGCCGATGACCCGCTCGCCGTCGTAAAGCACCGAACCCGAGAAGCGCACAGCGATCTCTTCTCCCTGCGTATCGGCCACCACCGTATCCGGGAGCACCATCGAACCGCAGCCCTTGGCGATAGTATCTATGAACTCCCGTGGCAGGAATTGATCTCCCATGGCCCGGCCTATGACCGCGGACGACTCCGTCTTGAACAGCGCCTCGGCGGCGCGATTGAAGACGTTCACTACACCCTTCTCGTTGACAGCCACCAGCGCATCCATGGCGTTATCGGTCAGCACACGCAGGAATTCGTGTTCTTTTTGCAATTCGTCGGAAAGCTTGTGGATATCCGTAACGTCGGTGGACATCTCGATGACGTGGCTGAACTCGTTGCCGCTTCGCGAGAGGGGCGCGGTGATAACCACTAAATGCGTCTTGCATCCGTTCCGGTCTACTCCAACCTGCTCTGAACGATTGGATTTCCCGTCGGCGAAGGTCTTCAAGGCGGGGCAGTCAGAGCAACGTTGGCTGCGGTTCTTGTAAACCTCGTAGCAATGCTCGCCGCTTTTCTCGCCAAAGGTATCACGCACGAGACCGTTGGCCCGTACGATTCGCAGGTCGCGGTTGATCACGGACACGAAGCAAGGCACGCGCTCGAACAGGATATTGTACTCTTTCTGCAGCGATTTAGTCTCCGTCACGTCGTAGGACATCTCGATAACCGACGACACCCGGCCCAGTTCGTCGTAGACAGGGGCAATGTGCACCACGTAGTGGGCCGGACGGCCGTTGCGGTCGGTGCCGACTTCGTCGTTGACGCGAACTTTTCCGTCTTCGAAGGTCAGTGCCGCCATGCACTGCTCGCAAACCGACTTGCGACCCTTGTAGACCTCGTAACAGCGCTTGCCCTGGGGATCTCCAAAGACTTCCCTGAAGTTCTCGTTGGAGATCAGCACTGAGAAGTCACGATCGATCACGGCAATGTTGTTGGGTACGTGCTCGAACAATTGCCTGCCGATCCAGTTGCGCACTTCGGCGGGCAGGCTCTGGAAAGCGGCGTTCATCGGGCAAGCACTTTCTCGACGAGAGCCAAAAAGCGCTCGGCTTCGATCGGCTTCTCGATGAAACCGTCCGGCTCCGGAAGCGTCGTTCCGTCGGGCAGGTGGCGGTAATCGAGCCGTTCGAAATCGCGCGCAAGGCTCAGGCCGCTGTCGAAGATCACCGCGACATCCCTGATTTCGGGATCGCTTTTAATCTTCTGAAAAAGGGAGATACCCGACTCTTCCGGCATGAGTATGTCGAGACATACCAGCGCGGGCCTCTCGCGGCGAATCAGCGAAAGGCCCTCCGCCGCGTTGGCGGCTGTCAGAGCCGTGTAGCCGTTGTCCTCGAGCGCCGTTTGCAAAAACAAGGTAACATCCGGCTCGTCGTCTACGATGATGATGACTTTCTTTTTCCGCTCCATACCGCCAACCCTCGCCCCGCACGCCAACCCATAGCAAGGCGCATGCCATGGAACATAACGACACTGTCCCGCCGAGCGCCGGGCATTAGGAATGGGCGGAATGGGGACGGAGTATTTATAGAGTATTTATAATCATTTGTAATTACAGTGATAAAAAAACACTTGCATGAATTTAGGGTTAATGGAATAAGGTGTACACGTATTACGCTGATGTTCCAAATATGCAACATGTCTTTTTCTTGTGTCACAAAATTGGAACATCACAGGAGACAGGCAACCATGGATAGCTTCCTCGATCAGCGCTTCTTCCCGCTGATCTTCGATGCCATCTCGCACGGCATTTTCACCATCGACGCTGACGGCCTGATCACCTCGTTCAACCGGGCCGCCGAACAGATGACCGGTTACGCGCGCTGCGAGGTTATGGGTAAGCTGTGCTCGTCGATACTCCAGACCGAGCTGTGTCAGACAGATTGCCCGTTGAAGAGCAGCATGCACAACGGACAGCGGAACGAAGACCGTGAAGTCTTCATCACTACCAAAAACAGCCGGATATTGCCAATCGCCATCTGCACAGCCGCGCTGAGGGACGAAGACGGCAGCATAGTCGGCGGCGTTGAGATGTTCCACGATCTGCGTCAGGTGGCGGTGCTGCGCAAAAAGATTGAAAACAGCTACGTCTTCGATGACATCGTATCCAAGAACCATCGCATACAGCAGATCTTCGACACGCTGCCGCTGATCGCCAACAGCCGCTCGACCGTTCTGATCCAGGGAGACTCGGGAACAGGCAAGGAACTCGTCGCCAGGGCCATTCACAACTTCAGTCCCTGGCGTAAGGAACCTTTCGTGGCGCTCAACTGCGGCGCCGTGCCCGACAACCTGATCGAGTCAGAGCTGTTCGGCTACAAGAAGGGCGCCTTCACCGACGCCAAAAAGGACAAACCGGGGCGTTTCGCCCTGGCCGAGGGCGGCACCCTGCTGCTCGACGAAGTAGGGGATCTATCCAGACAGATGCAGGTAAAACTGCTGCGCGTGCTCCAGGAAAGGGAGTACGAGCCCCTGGGCTCGACCGTGACGGTCAAGGCCAACTTACGCATTATCGCCTCCACGAATCGCGACTTGGCCCGGGACGTCTCGCGACGCAAGTTTCGCCAGGATCTGTACTACAGGCTCAACGTGGTGCATGTGGACCTGCCTGCGCTGCGTGAACGCAAGGAAGATATCCCGCTTCTAGTGCGTCACTTCATCGAGCGTTTCAATCACATGCAGTGCCGGCGAATCAGCAGTTGCTCCGAACGGGTCATGCTGGCGTTGATGCGTTACGATTTTCCCGGCAATATCCGCGAGCTTGAGAACATCATCGAGCACGCCTTCGTTGTCTGCACCAACAGCATCATCCAACTTGACGATCTTCCGCAGCACATCCTGGTCGATGAATCATGGAAGCGCGAACGAGGTAAAGTGACCATTCGCCCGCTCGACGACGCCGAGGCCCAGACCATCCGCGGCGTTCTTGAAAGGTGTTCTTTCAACAGGAGCAAGGCATGCCGCGAGCTCGGCGTCTCGCGTAACACCCTGTGGAGAAAGATGAAGAAGTATAGGATCGCGGCGCCCGGATCACAACAATCAGAATCCTGAGGCAATCAAGGAGATAGATGATGACCGAGCGTGGGAGATGGAACTGGGAGCCCGGGAAGAAGATCGTGGCCGATGTGGCCGTGTTACCCGGGCAATACTCCGAGGTACACGAATTTGCCGCAAGCCCCGACGGCGAGAAAATCGCCGTTCCGGTGGTGCGTGAACCTGGCCAAGTCGCCGTCTGGGTCAACGGCGAGACATGGGAGTCGGAGTTCGAGCGCGCCTGGAATTTACGCTTCACTCCCGACGGACGCCTGGTCGCCCTGGTGCGCGCGGACGATATGTGGTCAGTGGCGGTGGACGGCATCAAGTGGAAGGACGATTACGACTTCGCCTGGAACCTGAAACTGGGCGCCGGCGGCACCATTGCCGTCCAGGTCAAGCAGGGCATGGAATATGCCATGGCCATCGACGGCAAGGCTTGGGAGAAAAAATTCATCTCACTGCGCGATTACGTCCTTGGCCCTGACGGCAAGTCTGTCGCCGCCGTGGTGCAGGTTGTGAAGCTGGCCGAGGCCGACATCTTCAAGTTCATGGAGGGCACCTGGAGCGTGGCCGTGGACGGCGTGCCCTGGGACGAGAAGTTCATCAACGTCTACGCGCCGGTCTTCAGCCCTGACGGCAAGCGAGTGGCGGCCGAGGTGCGCCTGGACATCGCCGAATACACCGTGGCCGAGGGAGGCGCTCCCTGGAAGAATCGCTTCGGCTGCACCTGGGAGCCGCTCTATCGCTCTGGAAGCGACAAGCTGCTCGTTCCGGTGAAGGTGGCCGGCGGCTGGACCCTGGCCGAGAACGGCGCGCCGATCTGGGACGGGCGCTACGTCCAACTCTGGCACCAGCGACTCTCCGCGAATGACAAGCGCATCGCCGCCGTTGTCGCCACCGCTTATGGAGAGTGGACCGTGGCCGTAGACGATCTTCCCTGGAAATGCACATTCGAAGACATCGTGCTGCCGCCGGTTTTTTCGCCCGACGGCCGGCGGATCGCGGCGGCCGGCAAGAGCGATCTGCGCTGGGGCATCGCCGTCGACGGCCGCAAGTGGAACACGGACTTCGAGATGGTCTGGGAACCCGTCTTCAGCCCCGATAGCGCGCACGTCGCGGCCAAGACCGAAAACGCCGGGATCTTTCGGGTCATGCTCGACGGGAAACCTTTCGGTCCCGGGCTGCAGGCCATGTGGGAACCAGTCTTCAGCCCCGACGACAAGCATCTTCTGATAAAGGGAATCGAGGACGGGAAGTTTATCCGTGAAGTTATAGCGTTATGAACTCAAGAGGATTGTGAGGAGTTTGCCATGTTCGAGTTCGCGCGAGGCCCGCTGGTGTGGATCGCTTTTTTGATCTTCGCGGGCGGCAGCTTCTACAAGCTGGTCTCGGTATACCTGTTGGTGAAGAAAGAGAAATCGGTCTTGCCGGTAATGAGCGCGAAGTATGGGTTGCGCTCGCTGATACATTGGCTCATCCCGCTAAGTTCCCGCAACCAGCGCCTGCACCCGGTGATGACCGCCGTCTCTTACGTCTTTCACATGTTTCTGCTGGCCACCCCGCTGCTGCTGATGGGCCACGCCGTGCTCTGGCAAGAGTCATGGGGTCTTAGCTGGTGGAGCCTGCCGCCTCTGCTCGCCGATCTGATGACGCTTGCGGTCATCGGCGCCGTCGGCTTCTTCACCCTAAGACGCATCGCTGCTCCCGAGGTGCGCAACGTCACCGGCTGGAAGGAATACGCCCTGCTGCTGATCGTAGTAGCCCCATTCGTGACCGGGTTCGTCGCCCACCAGCAGTGGCTGCCCGGCAAGACAATCCTAATAGCCCATATCGTAACCGGCGCCCTGTGGCTGATTGCCATCCCCTTCACCTGGTTGTCGCACATGTTGTGGTTCGTCTTCACCCGCTCGTTCATGGGCAGTGAGTTCGGCGCGGTGCGCAACGCCAGGGACTGGTGACAGGACGGGAAAGAGAAAAATGGCCGATCCACAAGATGCACAGGTTGTCGATCCCGGTATCGACGAGTCGATCAAGAAACTTACACCCGAGCGAATCGAGAAGACCATCCTCAGGGTCCTCAAGAAGGAGAACGCCGGCCGCCTAAAGGTCTACCTGGAGACATGCGTCCACTGCGGCCTGTGCTCCGAGGGCTGCCACACCTATCTCTCGCGCGACAAGGATCCCGACTTCGCCCCGGTGGCCAAGGTAAAGGATACCCTGTGGGTGATGGTCAAGCGCAAGGGCAAGGTCAGCCCGGAGTTCATCAAGAAGTGCGCCCGGATAGCCTTCACCGAGTGCGGCGCTTGCCGGCGCTGCAGCATGTACTGTCCCTTCGGCATCGATATTGCCTACCTGATCATGATCGTGCGCCGCATCTGCAACCTGCTGGGAGTAGTGCCCCAATTCCTGCAGGACACCACCAACAGCCACGCGGCCACCAGCAACCAGATGTGGGTTCAGCCCGACGACTGGATAGACACGCTGATCTGGCAGGAGGAGGATGCGGCGGACGAGTTGCCCGGCGTCAGGATCCCGCTCGACCGCGAAGGCGCCGAGATCATGTACTCGGTCATCGGCCCCGAGCCGAAGATCCTGGCCCAGCTGATCGCCAACATGGCCATCATCATGAAGGTGGCCGGCATGGACTGGACCATGCCCAGCCTCGACGGCTGGGACAACAGCAACATGGCCATGTACTCGGGCGACTTCGAGGTCATGGGACGCGTCGAGCGGGCCCACTGGGAGCGCGCCATGCAGCTCAAAGTCAAGCGGGTCGTCATGGGCGAATGCGGGCACGCCTACCGCGGCGCGGTCTACGACGGCCCGAAGTGGCTGGGCTGGAAGCGGCCGCCGATTACCATGGTTCACGCCGTCGAGTTCTACTACGAGTTGCTCAAGAGCGGTCGGATCAAGATAGCCCACAAGTTCAGCGAACCGACCACCGTCCAGGATCCTTGCAACATCGTTCGCGGGCGGGGATTGCAACACAAGCTGCGCTACATCATGAACGAGCTGTGCGAGGATTTTCGCGACGTCGATCCGCGCTTCGAGCACAACTACTGCTGCGCCGCCGGGGGCGGGGTGATCAACTGCGGTCCGCCCTGGAAGCTGTCGCGCATGAAGAGCATCCGGGTCAAGGCCGAGCAATTCGCCGCCACCGGCGCCCATGTGATCGTCACCCCCTGCCACAACTGTCACAGCGGCATCGAGGACATCGTCGGGCACTACAAACTCGGCATGCACGTATCGTTCATCAGCGAGTTACTGATCAAGACAATGGTTCGCGGAGAGGAGGACAAAGACTCCGCGGAAAAGACAGCGCAGCAAAAACAGGCCGAGGTGCGCACATGACCATCATCAAGCGAAGACAAGCCGTTGTCTGCCTGGCCGGCGTTTTCATGCTTTTCCTGGTCGGGTGCGGCGACGAAACAACGGGGCAAAAACGTACGGTCGGTGAGTCGGTCATAACCCTCGAACTGCCCGACGTACCCGGCGCCTTTCCCGCAAGCTTTATCGATCTTCGCCGCCCGCCCGTCGAGTACGATCACGCGGCTCATGTAAAAGCGCTCGGCAAGCAAGGCTGCGACGCCTGCCACCCGATCGAGGGAGGTCGCCTGACTCCCTTGTTCAAGCGCAAGACAGACACCGGCAACCGCGATGAGCTTACAGAGCTTTACCACCGAGAGTGTCTCGGCTGCCACAAGCAGGCTAGCGCCGACGGCAAGAAGGCCGGCCCGTTGGCCTGCAGCGGGTGCCACGCCATTCGCCAGAAAGGCGTATCAGCCTGGCGCGAGATTCGATTCGACTATTCGCTGCATTTTCGCCATGTCAAGGCCAAGGAAGAAAAATGCGACAGTTGCCATCATGTCTTCGATAAGCTGCAGAAAAAACTCGTCTACAAGAAAAAGTCCGAGAGCGCCTGCCGCGATTGCCACGGCAAGCGCGACGAGGGCAAGAAACTCTCGCTGCGTAACGCCGCTCACCGCGATTGCATAAACTGCCACCTGGAACGTAAGGCCAAGGGGCAAAAGGCCGGGCCTGAACGGTGTGTGGGATGCCACTCAGAGGAAAAGCAGCTGGCTATCGAGAAGCTGCCCGTCGTCCCGCGCTTGCAACGTGGGCAACCCAATTTGACCTGGATTCATTCCCCTGAAATAAAAACAGCGGCAGTATTGTTCGACCACCTCCGCCACGAAAAGGCCTCCAGCTCCTGTTCGACCTGTCATCACAAGACGCTCAAGGCCTGCCGCGAATGTCACAAGCCGGGTGTGAAGGGTACAGACGGAGCGGTTTCCCTGGAGCAGGCCTACCACCTTACGTCATCCGAGCACTCATGTGCCGGCTGTCACAAGAAACAGACGGCCAAGAAAACCTGTCGGGGTTGCCACTACATCCTGGGAGAGCAAGCGGGCAAGAAAACCTGCCGGGTCTGCCATAGCGGCCCGAAAATGCCAGCCGGACAGACGAAGCTGCCGCAACCCATGCAGGCGCCCTTCGAGTTGGACGCCTTGCCTGCCATTTCCGCGGATTTTCCCGAAAAAGTATCGATCGCCTCATTGGCCAAGGACTATCAAGCAGCCGGGTTCCCGCATTTCAAGATTATTACGGCGCTCAATAAGAACGTGCGCGCAAACGGGTTGGCCGGCGCCTTCCACGGCAAGACCAGTACGCTGTGTACCGGCTGCCACCACCATAGTCCGCCGGGCATGCGCCCGGCTGCCTGCCGTAGCTGCCACGACAAGGAGGGACCGGACATGGTCGACAAGCCCGGCCTGTTTTCCGCCTACCATCGCCAATGCATCGGCTGTCACCAGGAGATGGGTATAAAGAAACAGGGCTGTACCGACTGCCACAAAAAAGCCTCTAGGGAGGTGGCAAGATGAGCGTCTCCAGAAGAGGATTCTTGCAAGGCATCGCCGCGGGCACGCTGGCCGCAGGAACCGCCGGGGCCACGGGTTACAAGCACTTCGAGGGATACCCGGGGCGTTACGGTCTGCTGCATGACGTCAACCTGTGCGTTGGTTGCCGCTCGTGCGAGGCAGCCTGCAACCAGGTCAACGACAATCCCCCGCCAGAACCGCCGCCCGCCGACAAATCGGTCTTTTCGAAGATGCGCCGTCCGACCTCGAAGCAGTACACCGTGGTCAACCTCTACCAAAAGGAGGCAGACAGCAAGCCGCCCGTCTATCGCAAGCAGCAGTGCATGCACTGCAACGAACCCTGCTGCGCTTCGGTCTGCTTCGTGCACGCCTTTACAAAGACACCCGAGGGACCGGTGCTCTACGATCCCAGCGTTTGCGTCGGCTGCCGCTACTGCGTCAACGCCTGTCCCTACTACGCCTTGAGCTACGAGTACGAAAAACCCTTCGAGCCGCGGGTGGTTCGCTGCACCATGTGTTACCCGCGCATCAAGCAGGGCCTGAAGCCCGCCTGCGCCGAGGCCTGCCCCATGGGAGCCATCAAGTTCGGCCGGCGCGAGGATCTTATTAAGCTGGCCCGCGAGCGGATCCGCAAGCGACCGAGCGACTACATTGATCACGTCTACGGCGAGCACGAGTTCGGCGGAACGAGCTGGCTGGTGATCGGCGGCACGTCCTTCGGAAAGCTGGGACTCTTCGAAGGTGTCACCCACGAGTCCATTCCCGAGTTGGGCAGCGGCTTCCTGTCGGTTGTGCCGCTGATCGTATCGGTCTACCCGGGACTGCTGGCCGGTATATACGCCTTTTCGAAGCGCAAGGAGAGGCTGGCACGTGAAGAGCGTGAAGCCGCTGTGTGTGAGGCCGTCTTGAAGGCCGGCGAGGATACCAAGCAGAAACTCTCGTCCGCGGCCGAGAAGGCCAAGAAGGACAAGGATAATGCCGTAGCCCAGGCCGTCAAGAAGGCCTTGGCCGAGGCAGAGAAAGCGTCCGGGAAGGAGGGCTCGAAATGAACCAACCAGCAAAAAATCCCGCCCGGCTGCTGACCCCTTTCAACATCATCGCCGCCGTCATCCTGGCAGGCGGCGCCGCCATCGGCTTGCTGCGTTTCACAAAGGGCCTCGGCGCCGCCACCAACCTTTCCAATGATGTCCCCTGGGGGCTGTGGATCGGCTTCGATGTCATGACCGGCGTGGCGCTGGCCGCCGGCGGCTTCACCATCACCACGGCCGTCTACCTGTTCGGAATGAAGGAGTACAAACCCATCGTGCGCCCGGCCGTCTTGACCGGGTTTCTGGGTTACGCACTGGTAGTGGTGGGTCTGATCGTCGACCTGGGCCGCCCTTGGCGCCTGCCATATCCGTTCATCGTACAGGCGGGTCCGACCTCGGCCATGTTCGAGATCGCCCTGTGCGTCATGCTCTACCTGACAACGTTATTCATCGAGTCGACCCCGGCGGCCTTCGAGTGGCTGGGCTTCAAACGCCTGCGCAAGCTGGTGGGCTCGATGACCATCGCGCTGACCATCTTCGGCCTCTTGCTGTCGACGCTGCACCAGTCGACGCTGGGCGCGATGTTCTTGGCCACCCCCACCCGCCTGCACCCGCTGTGGCACTCAACGTACATCCCGGTGCATTTCTTCGTCTCGGCGATAGCGGCCGGCATATCGATGCTGATCGTCGAGGGCTCGCTCTCACACCGCGTCTTTCGCGACCAGATTGAAATCTCCCATGAGCAGTTCGATAAAATCACCATCGGGTTGGGCAAGGCCGGAGCGGTCGTCCTTTTGACTTACCTTATCATCAAGGTCATGGCCATCGGCCTGGAGAACGAGTGGCACTATTTAGCGACCCCTTACGGAGCCTTGTTTCTGATTGAGTTGCTGGGATTTGTCGCCCTGCCCTGCTTCGGGTTCCTGTTGGGCTATCGCGAGCGCCGTCCGCTTCTGATTCGCATCTCGGCCGTGATCACGGTGATCGGGATCATTTTCAACAGGCTCAACGTCAGCATCTTCGCCTATAACTGGCAGCTTCCGGCCGAGCGGCGCTATATACCGCACTGGATGGAGATCTGGGTCACAGTGGCGATCGTCACGGCCGGGGTGGTTGTCTTTCGCTGGATAGTCAAGCGCATGCCGATTCTCCACGAGCACCCCGAGTGGCGCGGCGTCCATTGAAGGGAGGAAAATAATGTACCATACCATGCAGGATTTCCTGACCTTCACCAAGGGCTCATGCTACATCCTGGCCGGTCTCGTCCTGGTGATCTTCATCCCCTTCTGGCTTTTTCTGACCGACCGCGAGAAGAAAAATTAAAATGGTCCTTCAGGGTGCTTGCTGCGCAGCGAGCGTTTGCAACTCACTGGCCAGAGTCGCGTTGAGTAGCGGCGCCAACTCGGGACCGATCGAGAAGCCTTCGCCGTATTGCGCATCATCTCGCCCGTAGGCGTATGGCGCCTGTCCATCGAACTGGCAGCGCGGGATAATATAACCCAGCTCATCGTTGGCAAGCCCCAAAACGACGCGGTAGGGCGTCTTGCGCATGTTGTGGTAGATGGGCTGAGAACAGGCGCAGGGATAAAAATCTGCCCCGGGATCCTGCGGGTACTGATAGAAACTCTCCCCGTTAGAACCATCCAGGGCCAATTCCGGGTAAAGCTCTCCCGGCACCGTGACAATCTGCACCAGGCCCACGTCGATCACTGTCGCCTCCGTCTCCAGGTAGGCATCGAAGGTCATGATCTCTGCCGGCAAACGTTCGCGGCCCTGGTCGTCGTAGATCTTGCGATCGAACAGCCCCTCCAGGCCGGCCAGCTTCAGCTCAAGGTTTTCAAGCGGAGCGAAGAAGGACGCGCTGTGATAGGCCAGTTTGCCGCCCTCGCCTGCGTCTTCGCCGTGCTCGAGAGCCGAAAGGGCCACATCGGCCACCAGCCGACCCATGCGCTCGGTCTTGGCAAAGGAGTCTTCGGGCAAGACGTTGCCGCCTTCGTCCCTCACTTCGACTTCCAGCGGGGTCATCAGGCCGCCGACCATCCCCTGCCAGTAGATACCCACCGCGCCGGGGTAGGCATCCTCGAGGGCCGAAACCAGCCAGGCCGGGAAGTCCGCGCTTAGCTGCTGGTTGTCTCCGCCGAGCGCCTCGACATGGTTCGACCAGTGAGTCACAACGGCCACGGTGCCGCTCCCGTCGATGCGGTCGAAGCGCAGGGCGACGACGTCTTCGTGCAGCACGATAGGTAAACGGCTATCGCGAGTAAGATTCTCCGTCTTGCCGTCGCCTGCGATCATGCGCACCGGGGTAAGCCTCTCTTGCGCCTCGGAAAGAGCCACAACGGTTTGCGCCCGGGCCCAGTCCATGTAGTCGTCATCGCGGCCGCACTCGCCCAGCGGGCCCCATAGGCCGATGCTGTCCGGGCCTTCGTGGTTGTGTGTGCAGGTGACGATCAGCCGATCGAGAATCACGCCGGCCTCGCGGGCGTCCCGGCCGATCTCCAAGGCCTGGTCGCGCATCAGCCCCACCCAATCGAGCGTGACGATGCCGATGCGCACGTCGCCCTGAACCAATATCAGCGCCCGGGCGTACAAGTCGTCGTGAACACCCAGCGCTGCACGCTCGCTGCCGAAGCCGGCGATCCAGACGGGGCTGAAGCTACCGTTTTCGTCGAGATCGGAAAACGACTCACCCTCATCCCAGTGTCCGTTTCCGTCGAGATCATCGAACGGTTCCACGACCGGAGTGATCACCACCGCGGCGGCCCCGGCCTGCAAGATTCCCGAGGCCGGTCCGCCGCCCGTGCCGCACCCGGCAAGCAACCAGGCCGCAGCAAGGATCGCGGAGACCGGGCAATCAAACTTCATCATCATGATAATACGCTAGCGCCGTAAAGAGCGCCTGGTCAAAGCAAAATATCAGCCTTCACCTGCCCGGGGCGGATAGCGTACAACCAAGCAATTAATGCGTCGAGATCGGCGCCGCAGGTTCCAGCGCAAATTATGCGGCTGAACGGGCCTGTGCGCTGCTGGATGGCGCGCTCGAACCCCTTCCGCACCCCCACAAGCCATACGCAGCGCCCTTTTCGAATTGATGCCATCAAGGCCGGCATGTGTCCCTTGCCCGCCGCCTCCAGGCTTCCCAACTCATCCACGATCACCACATCGGCGCTGCCGCAGGCGGACGAGATCAGCTCGCGCGCCCACAGCCAGCCTCCGGGATCAAACTTATATCCCGTAAGATCCTGTCTGCCACTGGATGGATTGGGCACGGCGAACGAGCGATTTTCGCCGCTGGCCTCATCTCTTAAATTATATCCCAAAGTACTGCCGTTCCTGAAATCCTTCGGTTGACTTACGCCTGCGACTGCAAGTCTGCGCCCGCGCAGGCGGTCGGCTATCTCGCGTATGGTCGTCGTCTTGCCGCTGTCGGGCGGGCCTAGCACGGCGACGAGCAGGCGGCCCCGGGATGCCGTTGCACGCTGCGCGGCTTGCTCGGCAATGCGTGCGGTGTGTACCAGCATATCGGCCGCCAGGACACCGATGCGCCGCAGGCGGCCTTTCTTCGGAGGCGCCGCCCGCCATTCGCAGCGCAGGCGTTCTCCCAACTCGGGCAGCAACCGAAAGGCGGCGCCGACAGCGCCGGTCAGGCGGCCGGATCTTCTACCCAGGCGCGCACGCGTGATTCCGCTCAGCGCCCTGCTGGCCCAAATCGACAGTCCGAAGATGAAAGCCCCGCGGACCACCATCAGCAGCCCGCTTTGCATGCCAGAGCTGGAGATCAACATCCCCAGAAACTTCGTATCGCGCCGCCCTAGCAGCAGTCCGCAGGCGACTGCCAAAACGAGGCTGACTATCCAGAAGCGCGGCCGGGCCATCCGTAAAAGCCCCTGGCGATCACACAGCGCAAGACAGACGAGCCAGATCGCAAGCGCCGCAAGCGCAGGAAGCAGACGGCCCGGAATCTGCAGGAAGATACACCCCAGAGCAATAAAAGCCGGAACCCTGCGCGCCATGATTCCATGCGGAGTGTTATCGGGCGCTGTCGCCGTAACCTCACTCATCTTGCGCATCCCCGTCCAACGTCAAACCGGTGCGTGCTCGAATCCCGAGCGCCCGGCCGGCAAGCCCGCCCGCGGCCCCGATCAGACACAGCAAACCCGCGCAGGCGGCAAGCGCTCCGAGTCCCGCGGCTGATGAAAGTCCGAGCCAATTCCCGGTTCTTGACAGCGCGGCCAGGAAGAGCTCGAGCACCCCTTTTCCGTACACCACGTATTGTGTGCCGACGGCCTGCATCAGCGACCACGACACGCACAGCGCCCCTGCCAGGGCCACCGCCAGGCGCGAGCGAGGGGCCGCCAACAGAGCTATTTCAACCAGCAGGCTTTCTGCGAGGATGCCGATCATCGGACCGAGCACTATCCCGCCCGGGGATATTGTCTTGCACAGCGCGGCGACGATGCCCGTTGCCAGCGTTGTTCCGCGGGCCGGTATGATCTGCCGCTCGGCCGTCAGTACGGCCGCGCCGAGCGCCGCTAAAAGCACACCGGCCAGCGGCAGCCGCAGCGTATGCACGAAGGCACCCAGGGTAATCTCGATCGAGCCCCAGAGCGCCCCGAAGGCCGCAACATGCGCCCAGAAACGATCCGCGTCCATGGCTGTCCTGACAAGGGCCAAGGTCTCAGCTCCTCATCTCCACACCGGCCCACACCCAGAGCCCGGGATCGGGAAAGCCGTACTCGCTTTGATGATCGTCGTCAGCGAGATTGCGGGCAGTGATACGCAGGGTGACACAATCGCTCGGTCGCAGCGACAACCCCATATCCCAGACCAGATAACCGCTTAGCTTCTCCCAGGCAAAGCTGCCCGGGTTCTGGTAGTCGCGTGAACCTATGACGCTGAGTCCGATATCAATTCCCAACCAGGCACAGGGTCTCAGGCGCGCCTCGAGGTATGCCTTGTGCTGGGGCCGGTAGGCGATGCGATCCTCCCCCGCCCGAGCCTCAAGTTGCCTGGCGCGCAGGTACTGGACACCGGCCTCGATTTCCAGCCGGCCGATTGGCTGCAACACCAGTTCAGCCTCGAGCCCCGAAAGCCTTGAGCTGCCGGCGTTTTGAAGTTGCTCTTGCGGGCCGCTTTCAGTCTGCAGCGCTACTGCGTTTATCAGTCCTTGCACCTCGGCGTCGAATATTGCGAGCGAGGCGTGCAGGCGCCGGCAGGGAGCGTAAGTCGCTTCCAGGCCAAAATGCCAGGCCCGCTCCGGCCCGAGATCGGGGTTTGGCAGGCGCAGGCCGATGGCAGAACTGAAGCGCTCCTTGAGCGAGGCGAAGCGGGTTCGCCGCGCGACGGTGGCGCGCAGGAAAAGCCCGTCCAGTGGCTCATAGCCCAGAGACACTAGTGGTCCAAAACCGAATCGCTCGTTGGGATGAACGGAGGCATCGTCTGTGGGCAACTCTATGTCGGTTTGCAACGAGGCTGTCAGCGTCAAGCGCGGCGCAATGAGGGCCTCGGCCTCGGGTGCCAGGGTGACGAGCGTTCTGGAGACAGTGGGCTCGTCGGGTCGCCCGGGCTGTCCGGCGACGTGACGGTCGTGCTGCGCTCCTGCCCAAAGACGCAGCAGGGTAGGGCCCCAGGGAGAATCCAAGGGAACGCTGCGGGCGCGAACGCGCCCGCCGAAGGCCTGATCCCGGTAGAGCGAGGTAAAGGCCCACTTCGCCGACTGGGTCGTGTAGGAGGCGTCGTCGTATGAATCGATCTGGTTGTTGTACAGGCGTGCGTAGAGCGTCTCGTCGGTTTCGAAAAGGGAGCCGAGTTTTCCGGCATGCCCCAGGGTGAGTCCCACTGTTCGCCAGTTTGAAAAGCGCCAGAAGCGTGGACGCACATCCCCGAGTCCACAAGGCACACCTCGTTTTCCTTCGATAATCAATGATGAGACGAACAGACGTTGATCTTTCGCCGGGCGCCATTCACCGCCGGCCAAAAGAAATAGCGACTCTTTGTCACTATTGTTCCTGATATCACCATCTTGGCGCGGTTCGGACTTGAATCTCGACGAAAGAGGAAATCCGTCCAGCCGGTTGACGCCGCCGACCAGTGTGTAGCCGAGGTTTCCCCGGCGCGCGGAGCCGTATGCGTTGAAGCGCACCGCTCCCCGGGGATCGCCCATGAAGGCGACGCCGAGCAGTGGCACGTCTCCCGGCCGCCGGGTAACGATATTCACCGCGCCGCCCATGCCGTTGGGACCGTAGAGCACCGAGCCCGGTCCCTTGATCACGCTTACGCGCTCGATCAGCGCGGCCGGCAACATGCCCAGATCGATCTGCCCGTCATAGGGAATGGAAAAAGGGACACCGTCCAGCAGCACCGCGAGTTGGCGCTGATCGAACCCCCTGAGCGAAAAGATACGCTCGCCGCGCTGGCCACTGGTAGCGAAGGCAGAGGGCAGCATCTCGATCACCTCGGCCGCGCTGCTCGCATTGAAGCGTTCGATGCGATCACGCTCGATGCGCGTCACGGAGATGCCTTGCTCCTGCTCCCGCTGGGCGCTGATGACGATCTCTTCCGCCGCGTCGCAAGACTCGCACTCTTCGGCCGGTTTTGTCTCTTTGCCCGCGGCCATTGCCGCCGTGCAGGCCAGGCAACCCAGCAGCGCAAGCGCGACTTTCCCGTTCGAGAGCACGGAAGCCAACTGATGCCTCAAGTGCATGTTCCTAGTCTATATGTCCGGGCACCCGATATCAACGGGCGTTTATATCGGGCTGTCCCCTTTGTATGGAACCAACCCAGTCTTCTATTTCTCGCAGGTCTGCTGTGTTCTGGGAGTAATCTTTCTCGGTGTCGACGCCTGTGAACTTCTTGCCGGCCAGCTTCGAAAGAGCGGCCAGTGCCTCTTCGCGCACAAAGGGAACCTCGGCTGTTCTCAATACGCTGAGCAGCCTCTCGGCCCCGCGCCGGCGATCGTGAGTGGCGATCTTCTGGGCGTATGTGAGTTTCATTTCGGAGTCGGCGGCATTGTCGAAGGCCTTTTCCAGTTCGGCTAGATCATCGCTTGCGGCGTGCGCTTGCGGTTCCGCGGCCGCGCTCGAAAGCGCCGGCCGGTGGGGATGGTCATGGCCCCGCGAAGAGCGAGCCAGCTCTGTCCGCGACAGCGCCCACCCGGAAAACCAGACGAAGCCGACGATTGCCAGAGCGACCAACGTCCCCACTGTGACCCGGACAAGCGCCCGCCGCCTGTCGCCCGCACGGACGACGTGGATTATCAAGGCCGCCAGGCCCAGCACGATTCCGTAAAAGGCCACAACGCTGGGGCCTGCCGGCATATCGGCCAGGTACGAGGTGCCCAACCCGAGAACCGTAACTAAAAATCCCATCCCCCAGCCGACCAGCAACTGGTACAGCAGCCGGCTGGTTATCAGGCTGGCGATGATGGCCGGCACCACCAGAAAGACGAACACCAGAAGCACGCCTGCGGTGCGCACCGAGATCGAGATCACCAGCCCGAACGACAGGTAGAACCAGAAATCCCAGACCCACAGGCGAATACCGTCTGCCTTGGCCTTGTCGGGATCCTCGCTGATGGCCAAGATGGGTTTGCGGAAGATGTAGTGGAACAGGCCGACCACGCTGTAGGTGCAGGCCGCCAGTATGATCGCATCCCAGCGAACCCAGAGGATGGCCCCGGTCATGACCTCCTTGATATGCTCGGCACCGTGCGGAGCGCGATCTACCACCAGGATGATCACCGCCGCGGCGATTGCAAAGACCACACCGATGATGGCCTCCTGGGGCACCCGGTCGCGGCGGGTACGGGTAATAGCGAACAGGGCGGCGGCCACGAAGGTAAAAAGCATCGAAAACAACAGAGCCGCCGTGGAGTCGGGCGCCATGTTAAACAGAAAGCCCACCGTCGTGCCCAGGGCCGCGACCTGGGCCAGGGCCAGATCGACGAAGATGACCTTGCGGCGGATGACGTGCAGCCCCAGGTAGGCATGGATGCCGACCAGGATCAGGCACTCCAGGAACGCCCGCAGCATAAGATCGGAGATACCGAGTTGATGCATGGCACACTCTCCGCGTTCAGTCGCAGGCAGCGGCTATCTGATCGACCATGTGATCGATCAGATCGAAGTAGGTATTGACACCCGGCGATCCCCCGACCCCCATGGCAATAATGATTGCCTTGGCACCGACCTGGTCGGCTATCAGGCGCACCTTGGTCAGGTCGTAGTAGCTGGCCGCCAGGATGACGTGGATCTTCTCCTTGCGCATCTGTTTGATGAGTTGATCGACGTGCCGCGGTGTAGGCGGAATGGACGGTCGCAACTCGACATGGTTGACCACATCGAGTCCGAACAGGTGATCGAAGCAGACCCAATTCTTGTGGTAGGCCACCACCTTCTTGCCCCTGAACTTGAGGCCTTTTTCCATCCACCCGCCCAATCGGTCTATCAGCGGCTTGCCCTTGTAACTTTTCTTCTCGAGGAAAGCGATCATCGAGTTCGAGTTCTCGGCCAGGCGGTGAAGGATCTTGGGCCCCAGGATGTGTAACAGCTCGTCGCCGAAGAGGCGCCTGTCAATCTCGTCATCGAAGCGCTTGAGGTTCGCGGCGTACACCTGCTGGTGATCCGGATCGATGCGGCTCAGGCCCGTGGCTATATTTCTGGCGACCACCTCTCCGGCCAGCGGGTCAATGATGAAGTGCGGGTTGCCGTAGATGTGCACCCCGCCCTCGGCGCGGCTCTTCACCTTGGGCACTTCGAGCAGGCGCACACCATGGCTGGCCGAGACATAGCGGCGCTGGCCACTGCGGATCTCGTCGTTTCCGGAGAGATCGATCAACGAGGGGGCCCACAGCTCCAGGTCTAGGCCGGTGCTGACGAACAGGTCGGCGTTGGCAAGTTTCCTGGCCAGGCTCGGCCGCGGGCGAACGAAGTGGGGATCCTGGCCGCCGTTGACTATCCAGTCGACGGAGACCAGATCGCCGCCTATCTCCTTGGCAATGGCGGCATAGCTGGACAACGAGGCAACTATCTTTATCTTCTTGTCCCCATCCTCCGCCCGGGACACTGGAGTCAAGATCGAAAACAACAGCGATAAGAGAACAACGATCGAATTTCGCATGATGAATATCCTCCTGAACCTATGCACTTAGTAACGGTCGTGCTTGTGCGGCCCGGCGGCGAAGACTATCTGGACCAGTAACAGGTCCTCGGCCGGCTGGCCGTCACCGTCTTTGTGTGCGAGTTGCAGCCGGGTCTTGACCCAGGGGCTCTCCCACCAGGTCAGGTAGGCCACCGCCTGCCAAATCCAGCGGCCGTCGTTGTCCACCAGGAACGGCTGGGTTAGATCTCCGCGCACACCGATGGCCAGAGCCTCGCTCAGGCCCGCATCCAGGTAGCTGTATCCTCCCCCGGCTGCCAGGTAACCGTCGGGCGTCTCCTGGCCCACCCAGTAGAACTCGCTGCGCCAGGTCAAGTGCCGGTAACGCTCGTTGTGCAGCGGCGACCATGAAACGGTCAGATCGGCCCCGGCCAGGGTGGTCATCCGCCAGGGCTCGTCGCTGCGGTCGCCGTTGTCGTCAAGCAGGTTGCGCTTGTTGTTCGTACCCAGCATGCCCGTAAGGCCCAGTTCGAGGTAGGTCGACTCGCTCAGGTCGTAGTACTGGCTCCAGTGCAGCAGGCCGGCCGGCACGCCGAACTGCTGTCCGTTGAAAAGTTGCTCGTTGGACGAGTTGGTCACCTGCAGCACGACGCGCTGGTCATCGGCCCACAAGGCGGGCGCGATCCATTCCAGCGAAAAGCCTATCTGGTTGAGGCCGTCCCCTCCCAACAAGGTTGTGATCGCCAGCGGAAAGTCGAACTGGTCAAGCGAAGGGACGTGCCAGCGCTGGATCACTCCAAACTGCTGCCTGAACTTGCCCAGCGTCAGGTTGATCCCGGGCAATACGTTGACCCAGGTGGCATAGGCCTCGCCCAACTCGACCCCGTCGACGTGAAACTCGACGGCGGACTTGAAAAACGAGAAGGGATCGAGGTTGGCCTGGAAGTGCAGGCCCAGCACGCGGAAATAAAATTGCGAGCCGTCCCCCAGGGTATCACCGTCGAAATCCGTCATGCTGGCCCGCGCCCCGGCGTCGACCACCACGCTCATCTCGGGGTTCAAAGCCTGCAAGGCGCGGTTGCCGCTGCTGAAGACGGTATCGGTCTGCAACTTGGGCAATTCCCCTGCGGACTCCTTGCCGGCCTGTTCGATCTCGGTGCCGGCTTCCCGGCGCAAGCGCTCGATCTCGTCGTTGTCGTCCGCCGGCGCTGCCGGAGCCGTGGGAATAATCACAAAAAAGCTCAATATAATTGTCAGCGCCATACTTGTGGTGCTCTTCATTGCCTCCTCCTGCCGATGAGGTCCAATTGCCACAACCGTGGATCGGCTGCGGCGTTCAGTAAAAATGTCAGTGTGTAAATCTAGGCGGCAGAAGGAGGGGAATGCTTCGGCGCGTAACACAAGACATCGGGACACAGCAAATGACCTGCGGGACTGCCGTCAACCTGTTTCTCCGGCAAGCGCGCATGCGTCCCATATGCCTGGAGCACGGGACCCATGACTTGATGCATCAGACTCAGCGAACAAGCTTGATGCTTGCTCCCGGCGGTCGCTCTTCCGATGTTCGCCCCGGAAGTCTGCCGCTCGATCACGGCCGGCTCCGACCCGCCCCGGCGGGCATCCAGGTGTTCGAGGCACTGGTGCCGCGGGCACCAGATGTGCTCGACATCGTCGAAGGCCAGGTGTATCTGGTGCACTATGGGAAGCTGGGCGAACCAGCCGAAGGCAAGCGCGAGCAGCACAAACCAGCTCATCCGGCCTGACCTGAACATGCGCGACGAGCGCTTGCCTGGGGCCGTACGATCCATTTCTGATTTGCTGTAAGACGTCATTTTCCTGCCGTCTAACCCCGACTTCAACGCGAAAATTACTGCTTGCTGCAGAACCTGTCAAGCTAGCATGCAAACGATGCAGAAATTACAAGCATGAATGTTCCGACTCGTGCTGTTTGCTATGCGCGCCGGCCGCGCTTTGTGAAAAACGCTTTTCGAAACTCCTTTTGCGCATGATCCTTGATGCGCGCCTGAAAAACCTCATAGCGAGCGATGAAATCCGCGGCCTCGTCGGTCAGTTCTGCCCCGCCGCGCCGGGCCCCGCCCTTGCTTCTCATAACCATCTTGCGGCCCAGCCCGTTTTCGAGATCGCGAATCATGCGCATCGCCTTTGGATAAGACAGCTTCATGTCGCGCGCCGCGGCGCTTACCGACCGCAGGCGCCCGATCCTTTCGAGCAGCCAAACCAGGCCGATACCCATGAAGGGCTGTCCATGACTGTCGAGCAGGCGCAGGCGCACTTCGCATTCCATGTTGTCCTCCATCCTTCCTTGGGTCACGGGCCGAGCCGTTGCAATGCGAAGATAATATACGCTGAGGAAAGTTTTGCCCAGTGACGTGTTCCCGCATCCGTGTTAGGTTCTGCGGCATGAATCACGACATCAAATACATGTTCATGGTCCGGGAGTGCTCGTTACTCCTTGCCGCAGTTCTTTTCCTTTTTTTCTCCGCATGTTCCTCCTCACCCGCCGATAATGTGGAAGACGCCGCCGGGTTGGATGCCGACGGCCATGAAGAAGCGGATGCCGGAGGTGACCCCGGCACCGATTCAGGCGGCGATCCCGGTGCAGACGCAGCCGGCGATCCCGGTGCCGATGCCGGGGAGGACGCAGGAGCGGATGCCGGTGGGGACACGGCCGGCGATCCCGGCACCGATGCCGGGGCAGATGCGCAGGGAGACATGGGGGCCGACGAGGCTGGAGACACGGAGCCGATCATCGGGCTGCCATATCCAGAGAGAGACATTTACCACATCAAGGCCATCCAGCCGGACTTCTGGCCGGACAAGGACGAGTTTGTAAGCCACGTAACCGGCGGCGTATCCATGAACATGGTCTGGGATATCTGGGAACCGTCGCCCAAATCACCTCCCTGCGGCTCGGCTGAGGAGGAATACCAAGGACACTGCTATCAAATCCACGGCAGTGTTGATCAAGCCATCAAGGATTACTCGGCCCGGAGCGTGATCATCAGCGGCATCGTCTACGGCGTGCCGGCCTGGGCCCGCACGGGCAACACCGGCTGCTCGCCCATCTCCCCGGCCTTCGAGAGGTTCTGCACCCCGGACAACCCTTCAGACTACGCCCGCTTCGCGGGCATGATAGCTTTGCGTTACGACGGCCTGCACGGCAACGGACGCATCGCCGACTTCGTCATTCACAACGAGGTCAACTCCAACATCTGGTTCGACATCGGCTGCGGACAGGGTGTGCCCTGCGATCAGGACGCCTGGATCCAGGCCTACGTGGACAACTACGCGGCCGCCTACGACCAGATAAAATCGCATCAGTCCGAGGCCAAAGTACTGCTTTCTTTCGAACACCACTTCGACACCGAATTCGACCGCCCGGCCGACGACAACGCCATGCTCTCGGTCAAGACGTTCATGACCACTTTCGCCGCGCGCATCGGCGAGCGCGAATGGGAGATCGCCTACCACCCCTACGCCCCCGATCTGCTCAAACCGGAGTTCGGCCCGCTCGATCTGCCCAGGGTCACCTACGGCAACATCGGGGTGCTGCTCGGCTGGCTGCGCCAAACCTTTCCCGGAAAACCCCATGCCTGGGAGGTTGAGCTCACGGAAAGCGGCATCAACTCGTCGGCGCCCAATTCGTCGGAGGCCGCCCAGGCCGATGCCGTCTGCAGAACTTTCATCAATGTCCTAGGCACCCCGGGAATCACCAACTACGTCTATCACCGCATGCGCGACAACGCGGATGAAGGCGAGTTGCAGCTCGGTTTGGTGCGCGCGGACGGCAGCTACAAGCCCGCCTGGGCGATCTGGGCGCTTTGCAACCACGTCTACGACGATCCCCCGCAGCTTTCCTGCGGTTTCGAAGATCTGCCCTACACCAGCCTGTGCCGCAGCATGAAGGACTACACCATCACCCAGCGGCACTGGTCTTCGTCGCGCCTGGCGCCGGAAGGATTCACCCAAGATGCCTGTTGGCACCTGTACCGCGAGGAACAGCCCAGCACGAAACTCCTGTTCGAGTGCCTGGTGGACGCCGCCTGGCCCGGCCCGCACACGTTTCTGTCGTTCGAGGTCGGTTGCGAAGGGCAACAGAACTTGGGGCCGGTGGGCTACATCCTCGAAAACCAGACCGCGGACTCACAGGCCATCTACCGCTGCGCATCGACCAGCGGGTTGGATCACTTCATCTCCCAGGACCCCGCCTGCGAGGGCCAGACCACGGAGCAACTGCTCGGCTACGCACTGCCTTGATGGCCAAGCATGCGGCGCTCGATTTCCGGAGGCGCCACAATGCCGCCCCGAACATGACTAAAAGCAGCAGAATCGATCCGGTCGGGGCGGCCGAGGCGCAGCCGCTTTCGCAAGGTGTACATTCTGGTTGCGGGTCTGGATTTTCGCCCAGGTTTACACCGAATGTGTCACGGACGGTGCGGGTCAGGTCGATCATTTCGCAACGGACTTCCGGGCCGGTAACTGCACAGTCGACGGCGTGAAAGACGCCGAAGAAGACTTGCCGGTGGGGGTTCTGATCGGGCCGCGGCGGCCGATCCTCGTCGAGTAACGGGGGATAGGGAGCGCCGCCGCCGCCGGTTACTATGTAGAGGATACCGTCCACCGTGCTGCGCTCATAGTCGTGATCGTGGCCGTTGAAGACGATCTCGACGCCGTGTTTGGCGAACAGCGGATGGAGGTATTCGGCCAGGGGCATCTCCTCGCTTCCGTGCCATCCGGATGAGAACGACGGCCGGTGGTAAAAGGCGAAGATATGCTCGACGACCGGGTCGGACTGCGCCGCGGACAGGTCGTTGTCAATCCACTGGTACTGGGCGCTGGTGGGGGAAAAGTCTTCCTCGGAGCAGAGCACGACGAAGTGGCAGTTGGAGTAGTCGAAGCTGTAATAGCGCGAGGTGCCCGAGTCGGAGTCCACATGAAAAAGGGCGTCGTAGAGCGTGTTGGTGCGGTGATCGTGATTGCCCATAACCGGCCACATGACCATGCGCGACATGGGCGAGTGCTCGATGTCGAAAAAGATCTGCCACATGTCGCTATCGTCGCCGTCCTCGACGATGTCCCCGGTGTTGATGTAGAAGTCCGGCGCCCGGTCACCGATCAGGCCGACCACCTCACGGTGCATGGGGTGGTCCGTGCGCGTATCGCCGTAAACGAGAAAATGAAAGGGCTCGGATCCGGCCGGAGCGGTAGAGAAGGTCAGCGAAGGGCCGAATGCCCCATCATGGAGTTCGAGGCGATAGAAGTAGGTCTTGCCGGCCTGCAGGCCGGTCAAGGGGATCGACTGCAGTCCGCTGCCTTCCGGAACGGCGACTTCTTGCGAGAGATCGCCGATGCCGTAGCGCAAGATGCCGTCGGCGGTCTGATCCGACTCCCAGCTGACGGTAATGTGGTCGGACCCGACGTTCTCGAGGTAGGGCCCCTTGACGATTGCGGCCAAGGCCGGTACGCCCAAGACAAGAACAGCTTGCAGTGCGAGCACGAAGCAATGTGAATAGAAGTGAGAACGGGTCATCAGAATCTCCTTTCAGGTTTTCACATGGCCATTCTAACACAAGCAACCGAGATAACCGATCCCCTGCCTTGTCAAAAACCAGGGCGTGTGTTAAACGTCTCATCTTGGAATAGCGCAGTGATAATATTGACTGCCGGCCAGGGAGGCAAAGGATGTCTCGGGCACTCGGAATGATCGAGACCAGGGGGCTTGCGGCGGCCATCGAAGCGGCCGACTGCATGCTAAAAGCGGCGGCGGTCGAGTTGCAGGGCCGCGAGCGCTCCGGCGGCGGCTTGGTGACCGTGATCGTCCGGGGTGACGTCGGAGCAGTGCGCGCCGCCGTCGAGGCCGGGGCAGCGGCAGCGGCCTCGGTGGGGCGCGTGGTGGCGCAGCATGTGATTCCCCGACCAGACGAAGAGATCGAACGCTTGCTGCCACGCCCTGGTTCCACCGGCAGGCATAGACGCCATGAACGCTAGCGAAAGCTTCTTTGCCAACCTTTGGGAAATCTTTCTCCAGGGCGGGGGCTACATGCTTCTGGGCTTCGGCCTGGCCGGGATTGTGCGGACACTCTTCGCACGCCACCGCCTGGCCAGGTTCTTCGGCGGTTCCGCGCCATTGCAGTCTGCAAAGGGCGTGCTGATCGGCGCCCCGTTGCCGATTTGTTCCTGCGGCGTCGTTCCGGTTTCACTGGCGCTTTCGCGAGGCGGCGTCCCGCGCCCGGCCTTGATGAGCTTCTTGATCGCCACGCCCGAGACCGGCGTGGCCTCAATCTTGATCTCCTTCGCCCTGCTGGGGCCGCTCTTCACCTGGCTGCGTCCCCTGCTGGCGGTGATCACCGCTTTCGTGGCCGGCTGCCTGATCGTCTTATGGGATCGCGGTCGGGAGCCGGACTGGACGCAGCCTTCTGTGTCGGGCCCGGAATCGCGTCTGCCCGCGGACGATACAAACCGTTCATGGACTGGCTTCTTGTTTTCCAGCCTCAAAAGCGGCTTCGTCGAAATCCTCGACGACGTGGCTTTCTGGCTGGTCGTGGGCATTATCTTGTCGGCGGCTGTGGCTACCGTCCTGCCGCCGAACTCGCTGGTCGGGTTGAGCCCATGGCTGGCTTTGGTTCTGGCCCTGGTCGCCGGGTTGCCGCTTTACATGTGCGCCGTCGCATCGACACCGGTGGCCATGGCACTTCTGGCCAAGGGCCTGGTACCCGGGGCGGCTCTGGTATTCTTGCTGGTCGGCCCGACGACCAACATCGGCACGCTCTCGCTGCTTTACAAGTTTTTCGGCAGGCGTTTCGTCTTGCTCTACGTCACCGTCGTCGCCGCCTGTGCTCTCGCCGCAGGCGCGGCCCTCAACCTGCTCGACATTCAGAGCCCCCTGACCCACGAGATGAGCGGACCAGTAGCGGGTGGATTTTCCTGGGTGAGTTGGGTCCTGGCAAGTCTGCTAACGCTGCTGTTGCTCATTAGCCTCTTCCGCACCGGGTTGCGCACGGGACTGGCCGAGCTGTTTGCTCACCTCGACTCGCTGACCCTCGGTAGAGCCACGCCCTTCGGGCTGGCCGTGCTCAGGGCGCTCGGCGACCTGGGCCGATGGCTCTACCGGGCACCGGCCAGGCGCCTGGTAACGCTTGGAACGCTGTGCGCCCTGGCGGCGCTGCTCAACTCGGTCTTCATCCAGGTCCCTCCCGGTAACGAGGCCTTCGTGCTGCGCTGCGGGCGCATCGCTTCCGGGCCGCTTCCCGCCGGGCTGCATCTGAAACTTCCCTGGCCAATCGAACAGGCAAGCATCTTGCCCGTGGGGCGCCTGCAGCAGATCCAGGTGGGTTTTCACATCGCCGTACAGCCTGGCGGTGATCTCATTTCCGGCACACCGGTGGGCTCGCTGGACATGCAGCACCGCAACGCAACCGTCCTGACCTCCGACGAACTGCTGGTCGAGATTCCGTTCACGGTACGCTACCGCGTGCACGATCCCCGGCGCTACTACTTCGAGTTGGCCGATGCGCAGGGGTTACTCGAATCGTTGGCGGAAGAGGCCGTGCGCGAAAGCGCCAGAGCTGCCAGCTTCGACGGCATCGTCTCCCGCGGACGCAGCCGCTTCGGCGCAGACTGCGAGCACAGGCTTGAGGAATTACTACGCAAGCAGGATCTGGGCATCGAACTGCTCGGCATTCTACTGGTCGATTCGCACCCCCAGGCCAATACGGCCGACGCATTCAGATCGGTTTCCGACGCGCTGGAAGACAGGGCCACGCGCATCGAAATCGCCGGGGCCAAGCGCATCGGGATGATCGCCGGGGCCAAAGGAGAGGGGGCCCGCCTCTCATCAAAGGCCATGCAGCATGCCGCGAATACAATGGCCGAGGCACGCGGGCGCACCCTTGCCTTTGCCGGTCTCAGGGAGGCCTATTACATCACTCCCGGGCTGACCCGCCTGCGCCTTAGACTCGAGGCTGCCGGCCGCGCTCTTTCCGCGCCAAGCAAGTGGATCCTGCCCTCACGGGCCCCTGTATCCGATCTCTGGTTCGGGCTTCCGGCCTGGGCCGCCTCCTCCGGAGGAAAGTGACATGAAAAAGTACTGGCTGCTCGCCGCACTGGTTCTGGTCGTGCTGAGCATCTACTCCGCTGCCTTCCAGGTGTCCGAGAACCGCTCGGCCGTCGTTACCCGCTTCGGGAAACCCGTACGCCAAATCGACGAGGCGGGCCTACACTGGAAGTTCCCGGCCCCGATCGAGCGGGCAACGATCATCGACCGCCGCATCAAGCTGCTCAGACCACCCGGCCTCGAGCTGCTGACTGCTGACAAGCGTAACATCGTCGCCGAGGTATTCATCGCCTACCAAATCGAGGACGCGGTGCGCTATCTGACCGGTGCGGGCTCTGAGATGGTGGCCGAGGCACACCTGGTTGATCTGGCCCTGGCACACCTAGGCGCCTGGGTCGGCCAAAAGGAGTTTTCGAGCTTCCTGGGGGTCAAGGGTCAGGCGCAGGTAATAAAGCAGATCGTCGAAAAGGTGACCGCGGCCGTTGACGACAAGGCCAAGGCGCAGATGGGCATTACCATCCGGCGCATCGGGTTCAGGCGTCTGATCTTCCCGCCCCAGAACGTGGCCAGCGTGATCAGGCGCATGAAGGCCGAGCGTGAGAAAATCGCCCGGCGCTACAGGAGCGAAGGCACTCAGAAAGCCATGGAGATAGAGGCCGAGGCCGAAACAGAGAAGGGAAAGATCCTGGCAGAGGCCACGGAGAAGTCTCTTAAGATCCGCGCCGGAGCCGACGCCGAGAGCGCCCGCATCTACTCGAAATCGTATTCACAAGATCCTGAGCTTTTTCGTTTCCTGAAGACCCTGGAAACCAGCGAGGCCGTTCTGAAAAAGAAATCGACCGTGGTCATTCCTTACGACAGCAGTTTCCTCGACCCGTTGTTCAGGGGGGGCGGTTGATGCAGGCGAATAACAGGCGCATCGGGCTGACAGTTGGGTTCTGGCTTTTCTTGCTGGCCGTCGTGCTCATCTGGAAGGGTGTGGTCACGGTCCAGCCGGGCGAGATCGGGATCTTGAAAACATTTTCGCGCGCTTCGCATACGCCGCTTGAACCGGGCCTGCACTTCATCGTGCCGTTTGTCCAGCAGGTCGGAACGGTCAAGCTGTCTGCAATCAGGAAAGAGATCATTCTCAGCGAAGCGCGAAGGGTGCGGGGAAAAGACAAGTTGGGCAAGGGCAGTCCGAGGAACAAGTCGAATATCACCTACTTCCTCACCTCCGACGAGAACCTGGTTACGGTCGACGCCTCGGCCCAGTATCGCATCAAGGATCCCTGGGACTACACATTCAACGCCCGCCAGCGCGATGAGATCGTGCGCGACCTGGCACGGCACGTGCTGGCCACGGAGCTCATGGCGACCGCCGTCGACGATGTGCTCTCCCGAGGACGGGCCGAGTTGCTCCACCGGTTACACGAGCGGCTGCAGCAAGAGTGCTCGCGGCTCGAGCTGGGAATTCTGGTCACCTCGTTCCTGCTCGGGGACGTCGTGCCGCCGCGGGCGGCGATATCGTCCTTTCAGAAGGTCTCGGACGCTCGGGCCGAGTCCGAGCAGATACGCTCTCAGGCCCAGGCCAAGGCGCTGGAGACAAAGGCCAAGGCCAACGGCCAGGCCAGCGGACAACTTGCCGGAGCCTCGAGTTACCGGGCGGACCGGCTGGCGAACGCCAGGGGTAAGGCAGAGCGCTTCGACAAGTTGTCGGCCGAGTACCGCAAGGCCCCGCGCCTGATGCGCCGCAGGCTGGCGCTCGACGCGCTTAAAAGGACTCTGCCTGACATGAAAAAGGTCTACTACGACCCCCACAAGAGACCTCCGTCCATTCACCTGGCACCCTGATTATTGACGAGCAGCATGGATGGCCCCATATTCAAGTGGTGAAGAAGAAAAATACCGCCAGCGGGGAAATTGCCGGTCGCGATGCCGTACTTGATTCCATCGCCGACGGCGTCTTCACCGTCGATCGCGACTGGAAGATCGCCTACTTCAACCGGGCGGCCGAAAAAATCACCGGAGTCAAACGCGACGAGGCCATAGGACGCCATTGTTTCGAAGTCTTCCGGGCCAACATCTGCGAGGACGGCTGCCGCCTGCGTCAAAGCATTGAAAGCGGCGAAGCAACGGTCAACCAGTCCGCCTACATCGTGCGCGGGGACGGCAAACGTATTCCGATCAGTATCTCAACCGCCGTGCTCAAGGACAACAGGGGCGTAATCACGGGCGGCGTGGAAACCTTCCGTGACCTGAGCGTCATCGAGACGCTGCGCAAGGAACTCAAACAACGCTACAGCTTTCACGACATCGTCAGCAAGAACATGAAGATGCTCGAGCTTTTCAAGATCCTGCCCCAGGTGGCATTCTCGGATTCCAGCGTCTTGATCGAGGGCGAGAGCGGCACAGGCAAAGAGCTTGTAGCCCGGGCCATTCACGGGCTCAGCCGGCGGGCCGAGGGACCGCTGGTGAGCGTCAATTGCGCCGCCCTGCCCGACAGCTTGCTGGAGTCGGAACTCTTCGGCCACATGGCCGGCGCCTTTACCGACGCCAAGAAAGATCGCCCGGGGCGCTTCACGCTGGCCGACGGAGGCACGATCTTCTTAGACGAGATCGGAGACATCTCGCCGGCCATGCAGGTGCGCCTGCTGCGCGTGTTGCAGGAGAAAACTTTCGAGCCCCTGGGCGGAACGAAAACCCACAAAGTGGACGTGCGCGTGCTGGCCGCCAGTAACCGAAATCTTTACAAGCTTGTCGAAGGGGGCTCTTTCCGCAAGGACTTGTTCTATCGTATCAACATCGTTACTCTCTCGATCCCGCCATTGAGGGAACGCCGCGAAGACGTCCCCTTGCTGGTCGAGCACTTCATCGAGCACTTCAACAGGCTGCGCGGCAAGGAGGTCTCCCACATTTCCCCCGAGGCCATGCAACTGTTGATGAGGCACCCGTTCGAGGGAAATGTGCGCGAGCTTGCCAATATCATCGAACATGCCTTCGTGCTGTGTCCGGGAGGAATCCTGATGCCCGAGCACCTGCCGGAAAGGTTCCGCGATCACAAGCGTAGCGGCCCCCAGGCAGGCAGCCTGCAGGAGATCGAAGCGCAGCAAATCCGCGCGGCCCTCGAACGCAATGGCTACAACCGCGCTCTGACCGCGGCCGAACTCGGAATTCACAAGACAACGCTCTGGCGTAAGATGAAGAAACTAGGGTTATCCAACCAGAATTCCTGAGCCTGGCGCGTACCTGGTTGCATTATGCAATCTTGTCACCGTGATCATTGCATATATGCAACATGCGACTATATCTCAAAAACGTCGCCCCGTAGATAACATGTAATATATTCAACAAATTACGCAAACCATCATGCCAGCTGTCATGGATGGCACACACAATGCAATACTCTTGGCCGGGAGTGAATGAAGATGCAGGTTGCAATCACAGTCTGGAACCAACGCGTATCGCCGCTGTTCGACAGCGCCCGCACTATTTTCCTTCTGAAGATCGAAGGCGGCCACGTGATGGAGCGCTCCGAGGTGAGCCTGGATATAACCATGCCACACTATCGAGTGCAGCGCCTGCATCAACTCGGCGTCGACGTCCTGATCTGCGGCGCCATTTCCAGGCCTCTCGCCGTATTGTGCGCCTCGACCGGGATCGAGTTGATCCCGTGGGTAGCGGGAGAACTCGACCGAGTCATCGAGGCGTTTATCACCAACTCCCTGCCCGACCCCGTGCTAACCATGCCCGGCTGCCGCCGGCGCCTAAGGAATGGCCGGCGCCGCGGCGGAGGCATGGGCCGGGGACGCGGCCGGGGACACAGGCAAGGAAAGGAGCCAAAATGAAAATCGCGGTAACATCACAGGGCAAGGAACCAGAATCACAGGTCGATCCCCGCTTCGGAAGGGCAAAGTGGTTTGTCACTTTCGACACCGACACGGGAAAGTACGAGGCGATCGATAACACCCAGGTGCTCAACCTGCCCCAAGGCGCCGGCATCCAGGCCGCACAGCACATTATCGACAGCGGCACCGAGGTTTTGCTGACCGGCCACTGCGGACCAAACGCCTTCAGCACGCTATCGGCCGGCAATGTAAAAGTGGTGACCGGTGTAGGCGGGACGGTAGGAGAAGCAATCGAAAAGCACAAGAAGGGGGAGTTGAAAACCGCCGGGGCCCCCGACGTAGAGGGACACTGGTAATGTTCGGAAATTCATGACGACAAACCAAGAAAGGAGGTTCGTCATGCCAGGTGGAGACAGAACGGGACCGATGGGACAAGGACCAAGGACAGGCAGGGCTGCTGGTTACTGCGCGGGTTACGACCGGCCGGGCTACGTGAACGGCTACGGCGGCGGCTACGGCTGGGGTCACGGCAGAGGTCACAGATGGGGTCGCGGTTACGACCGGGGCGTAGTGCAGGCGCCTTACCCAGCCTGGGGAGCCCCTCCCTGGGGAGCGTATGCGCCTTCGACCAAGGATGAACTCGAGATGCTGAAAGGTGAACACGAACACCTCGAGCAAATCATGGCCGACATCCAGAAGCGCATCAAGGATATCCAGAACAAATCAGAGAAAAAGTAGATAGCTCGAACAAAAAGGAGACGAGTCATGCCACAGGGAGACGGAAAAGGACCGGACGGTCAGGGACCCGGCACGGGTAGAGGCAAGGGTGGCTGCGGCGGCGGTAAGGGCGGCGGCAAAGGCGGTGGTAAAGGTGGCGGTAAGGGCGGCGGTAAGGGCGGCGGTCGCGGCGGCGGCGGCCGTGGCGGCGGTCAAGGAGGTGATCGCGGCGGCGATCAGGGCGGCGGAGGCAGTGGGCGTCAATGAAGCCGATGCGTCTCGCTATAGCCAGCGGCAAGGGAGGAACCGGCAAGACAACGCTGGCCACCAACCTTGCCGCTGTGCTTGCCGAGCGCGAGAATCCCGTGGCCTACCTCGACTGCGACGTCGAGGAACCCAACGGCCACCTGTTCTTGCGGCCCCAGCTCGAAAAAAGCGTGCCGGTCACGATAGCCGTGCCCGAGGTGGACGAGTCACTCTGTAATTACTGCGGCGCTTGTGGAAAGGCATGTCGTTTTTCGGCCATCCTGGCACTGAAGAACAAGGTGCTCACCTTTCCCAAACTATGTCATGGCTGTGGCGGCTGCATGCTGGCCTGTCCCGAAGAGGCAATTCGCGAGGTGCCGCGACCTATTGGAATCGTCGAGAGCGGCGCATCCGGGCCGCTGCGTTTCGTCCACGGAAAGCTCGACATTGGCGAAGCTATGTCTCCGCCCCTGATCCGCGCCGTGATCTCCGCCGCCCCGGAAAACCACACGCTGGTATTGGACGCGCCCCCCGGTACATCGTGCCCGGTGATCGAGACCGTCAAGACGGCCGATGTGGTGTTGCTGGTGACCGAGCCGACCCCCTTCGGGCTCAATGATCTCGAACTTGCGGTCGAGACGATTCGCCTTCTGGGGTTGCCCTTCGGTGTGGCCGTAAACCGTGCCGGGGTGGGAGATCGCGCGGTCTACGACTACTGCGCGCGGGAGGATATACCGCTGCTGTTCGAGTTGCCGGACGATCGCCGCATCGCAACGGCTTATTCGCGCGGAGAACTGGCCATCAAGGCACTGCCCGAACTGAAACCCCTGTTTTTCGACCTGGCTGACAAGCTAGGCAAGCTTGCGACCGGGCCCAGACCGGAAGCGCGTCCAGTCAAGGAGCAGCAAACCGAGGGCTACACTTCGAGCGCCTTACCCTCAGAGCAGTTGCCGGCCGAAGCTCGGCAGACGGCGTGTGAGATCGTCATCATCAGCGGGAAGGGAGGGACCGGCAAGACCTCGGTGACGGCGTCTTTCGCCGCGTTGGCGGGCAAAGTGGTCGTCGCAGACTGCGACGTCGACGCGGCCGATCTGCACCTGGTGCTCAATCCCGAGGTTCGCGAGCGCCGGTCTTTTTCGGGTGGGCAGGAGGCATGGATCGATCCCAACCTATGTGACAGTTGCGGCCTGTGCGCCGAGCATTGTCGCTTCGATGCCATCCTTCCCAACCAAGGCGACCATCCTGACTCCTTTCTGATAGATCCCATCTCCTGCGAGAGTTGCGGGGTGTGCGTCGACGTTTGCCCGGCGAAGGCAGTCACGATGTATCCATCCGTAGATGGGGAATGGTTCATCTCAGAGACCAGCCACGGGCCCATGGTTCACGCACGCCTGGGCATCGCCAAGGAGAACAGCGGCAAGCTGGTCACCCTGGTAAGGCGCGAGGCCCGGGCGACGGCCGCCCTGCGGGGACTCGATCTAATCCTCTCCGACGGCTCGCCGGGAATCGGTTGCCCGGTTATCGCCTCGATCACCGGGGCCCGGATGGCGTTGGTCGTCTCGGAGCCCACCCTCTCGGGCTTGCACGACCTGGAACGGGTGGTCGAGTTGACTAGACATTTCGACGTCAAGACAGTCGTGGCGATTAACAAGGCCGACATCAACCTTGACATGAGCGCCAAAATCGAACTGGCCGCCGAGAGCTTGGGCATCCCGGTACTCGGCCGCATCCGCTATGATGTCGAGGTCACCCATGCCCAGGTGGCGCACAAAGCGGTCGTCGAGCACTGCGACGGCCCGGCCGCCGAAGACATTCGCAATTTGTGGAAGAAGGTGTTAGAAACACTCGCCTAGGTTGCTGGTCGTTTTCACGGATTGAACTGGAAAACTTTACTACGAAAAGGAAGAAGAAATGACCGAAGAATCAAGCTGCCCAACGTGTTCGGACACATCCTGCTCGGCCAAGTCACCCAAGCCGGGCGAGGAAGATCCCGAGTTTCTCGAACGCCAGGCGATCACCTCGCGCATGTGCAAGATTAAGCACAAGCTCGTGGTTCTGTCCGGCAAAGGCGGGGTGGGCAAGTCCACCGCGGCCGTCAACCTGGCAACCTCGCTGGCCATGGCCGGCAAGAAGGTCGGTCTGCTGGATATCGACATCCACGGGCCGAGCATCCCAAAGCTTCTGCACATCGAGAACGCCCCCGTCACCGGGTCCGACACCACCATCGATCCAGTCGAGGTGTTCGACAACCTGTGGGTGATGTCGATCGGCCTGCTGCTGCACGGCAAGGACGAGGCCGTAATCTGGCGCGGCCCGATGAAGTACAACGCCATCAAGCAGTTTTTGAAGGATGTCACCTGGGGCGAGTTGGATTACCTGCTGGTGGACTCTCCCCCGGGAACCGGCGACGAGCCGTTGTCTGTCGTGCAGTTGCTCGACAATCCCGACGGCGCCATCATCGTCACTACCCCGCAGGAGCTTGCTCTGCAGGACGTGCGCCGCTCGATCATGTTTTGCCGCCAGCTAAACCTGCCGATCTTCGGGGTGATCGAAAACATGAGCGGCTTCATCTGTCCCCATTGCCACGAGCGCACCGACATCTTCGGCTCGGGCGGCGGTGAGGCCATGGCCTCCGACATGAAGGTACCCTTCCTGGGTGCCATTCCCATCGAGCCCGACGTGGTCAGCGCCTCGGACGAAGGCACCCCGGTGGTCCAGTCGCATCCCCACTCCGAGACGGCTTTAGCCTTCAAGCGCATAGTGCGCAAGATGCTCGAGCCCGAGTTGCAAGAGGCCGCCGAGCGTCCAATCGAGAAGAAGGAAAAGGGAGAGTCGATGAAGATTGCAATTCCCCTGGCCCAGGGAGCCCTGAGCCTGCACTTCGGACACTGCGAGCAGTTCGCCATCTTCGACGTCGACGCCGAGAACAAGAAGATTCTCGGAAAGCAGCTTCTAACACCGCCGCCCCACGAGCCGGGATCGTTGCCGCGCTGGCTGCACGAGAAGCAGGCCGACGTGATCATCACCGGCGGAATGGGCGCCATGGCCCAGAGCTTGTTCGCCCAGAACGGCATCAAGGTAATAACCGGCGCAACGGCCCAGCCCCCCGACCAGGTCGTCCAGGACTTCCTGAACGACTCCCTGCAGACCGGCGCCAACGTCTGCGATCACTGAATTTTCCGGTACCGGCATGCTGACCAAGTCCCGCCCGGTACAGCAGTTTGACTTGCCCTCAGGCCGCAGCCTGGGTAGCCACTACCAGATCGTCGATTTCCTCGGCCGTGGCTATGAGGGTGAGGTGTATAAGGTTGTGGAGAGCTACACCGGCATCGAGAGAGCGGCCAAGATTTTTTTTCCCCAGCGCAACCCGCGCGGGCGGGCGCTTCTGCGTTATGCGCGCAAGATGAACAAGCTCAAGCACCTGCCGATCATCGTGCAGTACCACCATCTGGACATGGCACAAGTACGAGGCCAAAAAGTGGCTTTCATGATCTCGGATTTCGTTGAAGGAGAACTGCTCTCGCGGTTTGTCGAACATCAGCCGGGGAAGCGCCTGCGCAGCTTCGAGGCGCTGTATCTGCTGCGCACCCTGGCCAATGGAGTGGCGCCCATTCACCAACTGGGCGAGTACCACGGCGACATCCACACAGACAACATCATCATCAGTCGCCGGGGGGCGGGATTTCGCATCAAGCTGCTCGACTTTTTCGATCTGGGCCGGCCCACTCGTCAACGCATTCAGGACGACATGGTGGATCTTGTTCATGTGCTGTACGAGATAATCGGCGGCCAACCACGCTATGGCAAAGCAGGGCCGGAAATCAAGCGCATCGTTTGCGGATTGAAGCGCTCATTGATCGCCAGGCGTTTTCGGTCGGCCGGCGAACTGCGCCAGGCCATCGATAGTCTCAGATGGGACTGAAGAGGGCGCTGCTGGGCCATTGATCTATCGGGTTCTGGTTTTCAACCCCGGCGGAGTTCATGCTATGCTGATTCATCCGGAGGTATACAGCATGAAGAGCCTTGCCGTTGCCGTGTCAATCACAGCCCTGGTGCTTGTCGCCTGCTCCGAGAATTCCAAACCCGCGAGATGTGTCACGGATGCGGATTGTGCGGCGGGCGAGCACTGCATCGGGGGGGAATGCAGCGACTACGATCCCTGCGCAGGGGTTGGCTGTGATCCCGGAGAAGAATGTGTCTTCGGCTCTTGCGTTCCCACATCCTGCACACAGACAAGTTGCGACGATCCGCCTGGAGACAGGTCTTGCTTCGATCTGCCCGCGCCGTGTGAGAACGCTGTGTGCCATTATGAATCGCGAGAAGGCCGCGCCTGCGACGATGCGAATGCCTGCACCGTGGCAGACAGTTGCCGAAGCGGGGGAGTTTGCGCCGGAACTCCGCTCGCTTGCGACAATCCGGATTCGCCCGTCTGCAAGGACGACCAGACACTCATCGTGCATGCCTCTCCCGGTAACTGCCTGAACGGCGTCTGCCAGTACCCTACGGTCGATGTGTCCTGTCCTGGGGGCTGTCTGAACGATCAATGCCAGGGCGATCCCTGTCAGGGAGTGACCTGCGATCTGGCGCCGGAAGCGGAATGTATCAGCGACAACATGGCCCGGGCTTTTTCTGCGCCGGGAAGTTGCTCAAACGGCGTCTGCTCGTACCCCTTCGACGACGCTTACTGCCCCAACGGCTGCCAAGGCGGCACCTGCAGTGGAGATCCTTGCGCCGGGGTAGCCTGCGATCACCCTCCGGCCGATTTCTGTACGGACGGCCAGACTCTGCGCCAGTACGAGCAGGTCGGCCAATGCCAGGCGGGAGAATGCCTCTATGGCTACCAGGAAGTAACCTGCGACAACGGCTGCGTCGATGGCCGGTGCCTGGGATGCACTCCGGAATGGATCGACGTAAGCCTGTGCGACTGCACACCATCTGAGTGCAGCTCCTGCACCGGAACCAAGCACCAGCAAGACGGCTGCGGAAACGAGCGCGACACGAGTTGCTCGCTGCCGGCAGCCGGCTGCGCTGGTCTGTGTTGCCTGGACGCTTGTTGTGCTTCCGGCCAGGTCTGTTCTTCAGGCGCCTGCTGCGCTCCCGATTGCGCCGCAAAAGAATGCGGCGGCGACGGCTGCGGGGGAAGCTGCGGCGCGTGCCAGGCGGGCCAGCAGTGTACAAACGGGCTTTGCCGAGGGTGTGTCGGTTGCAAGAGCGGGGAGACCTGCATAGATGATCACTGCGCCCCGATAGCAATCTTGCTGGCCCGCCCCAGTCTTATTGCTGCAAACCTTGTCTGCCCTCAAGGATACACCGAAGCCGGTCACTGGCTGACCGGCCCCGGCAACTTCAACTCCGACGCCGAGGGAATCGATTTCCATAAATACAAAGTGAGCGCGGGCTGGATGTGGTTGTGCTCTGCCGATACAACAACCGTAAAGGTCGTCGCCGGTGTCGACGACTGCGGGGCGAACACCTCTACCTGTGCGGGCCAGCTTCGCGGGGCATGGCACGTCGGTGCCGGATGCACGGGAAGCGATCACGGCGTGGACGCGGCCGGCATCGCGATCAGGGCCGGCTGGCTGCGCCTGTGCGTGTCTTCCGGAGTCGGCGCCAAGGTCGAGAGCGGCACCAACGACTGCGGGGCCGACGGCCCGGGCTGCGGGTTATTACAGTGGGAGGGAAGTTGGCACACCGACCCGGCACAGTGCGGCAGCGGTAACACAGGCGTGGGCGACAGCGGCACGAGTATCGAGACGGGCTGGATGACCCTGTGCACCGATTCGGCTAGTTATCCGCCGGTCGATGCAAGCACTCTCGACGGCAAGGTTGTGGCAGGCTACCAGGGCTGGTTCGGGGCTCCCGGGGACGGTTCTCAGCGCAACGCCTGGGTGCATTGGTTTCGCTCGCAGACACCTCAGCCTGCCGATGCGACTTTCGACCTGTGGCCCGATCTCGGCGAGTACACGGCCGCGGAGCTTTTCGCGAGCAACATGCAATACCCGGGCGGCGCGACGGCCAAGTTGTACTCGGCCTACAACGTAAAGACGGTCGAGCGGCACATGAAGTGGATGGCCCAGTACGGCATTGACGCCGCCTTCTTGCAGCGTTTCCTGTGCGAGTCGACCGGCGGCGCCGGCCGCGAGTTCCGTGATCAAGTCACCCGCAACGTCATCTCCGGAGCCGAGAAGTACGGCCGGGCCTTCGTGATCATGTACGACATCAGCGGCGCCAACGGGGCAACGCTGGTAGACGATCTTATCGCCGACTGGAAACACCTGGTAGACGATCCCTCGCTGCAGGTTACGGCCTCGGACCGCTACCTGAAGCACGACGGCAGGCCGCTTGTGGCAATCTGGGGTTTCGGCTTCACCGACAGGCCGGGCAGCGCCGCCGACGCGCAGGTGGTAATAGATTTTTTCCACAACGCGCCCGAGGCGCGCTACCGGGCGACCGTCATGGGCGGTGTGCCGACCAACTGGCGAACCGGCGTCGGCGATTCGCAGCCCGGGTTCGGAAACGTCTATCGTTCGTTCGACGTAATCTCCCCCTGGTCGGTGGGCCGCTACAATTCGATCTCGGGCGTAATCACCTTCAACCAGAATTACATCCAACCCGACCTGGCCGAGGCGAACAACATCGGCAAGGACTACCTGCCGGTGGTCTGGCCGGGCTTTTCGTGGGCCAATCTGAAGCAGGATCCAGGCGTCTTCAATTCGATCCCGCGCAACGGCGGCACCTTTTTTACAAAGCAATTCTACGAGGCCATGCAAAGCGGCTGCGGCATGCTCTACGTGGCCATGTTCGACGAGGTAGACGAATCGACCGCGATCTACAAGGCCGCCCCGACCCAATCCGACCTGCCGACCAGCGGGCAGTTTCTGGCCCTGGACCAGGACGGCTACAGCCTGCCCAGCGACTGGTACCTGCGCCTGGCCGGGGCCGGAATGAAGATGCTGACCGGGCAAATACCGCCGACTGACGAACTGCCGTTGCAATAAACAGGTGGAAATGCCTCAGTGACAACAAATACACCAGGCGTTTGAGGAACTTCGAGTCTACACCCTGCGGATCAGCGATTTGCTGAAGAAGTGGTGCATGTCTTGAAAGTACCTCAGCGTGAAGATCTTCCTGACGCCGGCCACCAGAATGTTCCAGAACAGGGGTGCCAGACTCCGAATGTCTCTCATCGGAGAGCGCATGCCGAGCCGGTTGGCCAGCTTTAGGTTCATGTCGCTGGCCGTGGTGAAGCACTTTTTGATGTGAATGATCTTCTTGGCGTTCTTGATGTCCGCGGCGGCGCAATACCCCAGCAGGAACACTTCGGATCCCGATGCATCGATGGTCTCATCGCAATGGCCTATGATAAAGATCACTGGACGGGCCTGCTTGAATGCCTCGGCGCCTGCGAATCTCTCCATGGCGCCCAAGAACATCTTCAAGCCCATGACGCAGCCCGTGCCGCACTTGACGCCTTCTTTCTTGGCATATGGCCCCCATACGAACCGGATGGGCGATTCGAGCCGGGCGAGTTCCCGATGCACGTCGTTCCATCTGTTGAATTCGTCGTCATATGGCAAGAGCTTGCGTGCCTGGGCGTCGATCTCATCCAGGCTTTGAACATCGCCTGTCAACCGAATCTGCTCGATGTCGGACGGGGTGTGTCCTCGATCCACCGCGGCCCTGAGATAGGGGACATCGTCGAGAGAAAAGCCCAGGAGCCTTGCTCCGATGAGGTCCACTGCGATGGGATTGGTGCCCATGAGGATCAATCCGAGCTTGCGCGGATAGGGGAAGGCTTCGTTGCCGACCCCTATCTCGATGGCATCCATGACAATGAAATCCGGGACGCCCACTTCGAGCAGGTCAACTATCTTTTCATGCAACAGAAAGTCATGGCGAATGGAGCGTTCGTCGTCACAGCAGATACCAACGTTCAGCTTGACCGCCCCGGTCATGTTGGACACGCAGTGGCATTTGAGCTTGGGCAGGTAGACCTTTGTATCTGCACGGGCCATCTTGCGGGATACGCGAAGTGTGTCATGAACCCTGCCGCCCACGAACAGGGGATCGCGCCGTTCTTCATCCATACAGAAGATGCCTACCGGACAAGACACCTGCTTTCGAATCCTGCGAACTTCTTTGTAATATCCCGCGTATTTGTAGTTCACCCGGGTAGGAAAACCCACCGCGCTGTTTTCACCCAGGTCGACCCGTTCCACATCGCCTGCATCGGCAAGCGCTTTGAGCGAAGCGCCGACGAACGCTGCGGCGGTGTAGGCGTGAGAGCCATAGATCTCGGGTCTATTGGCAAAGACCACGTTTGGCTTGACGAAAACCTTGCCCTTGGGGCTGAAGCCCAATTGGGCCATTCCGTCTACCACGATGGATTCGATTACCTCACGGTCATAGCTGTCACATTTCCTGACCATCACCACGTCGGTTTGAGTGCTCATTTTCACAGCATTAGCCTCTTATTGGAGTATAGCGTCCCGGCTGTCTCAGCGACAAGAAATACGCCAGGAGTCTAGAGCCATGTTTTTAATAAGCGTGTCGAAATTCAGCGCGATTGCCCGGGGACAGATGCTGTCGGCCAGGGCGGCGTCGCCGTACTGCACCTGGAAAACAGCCTTGCCCGAGTCGATGAAAGGCTGCAGAAGCTCGCACTCGTCGAAGTCGAAACACTCCTCGTTCTGCGCCCAGCTGATCGAGAGCAGATCAAAACTCAATGACGATGGAGTCATGCTTGGACGACACCACCTTATGCGGAGCTCCATCCAGTTTTTCCCTTATTCCGCCCTCGATTTTCTCCAGTAGCGCGTCGCGATCCATTGAACAATGGGTGTGTAATACCACCACGGCCCGCGTGCTCACGGGTACCTTGACGAACTCACATGTCTCGCGCAACACCTTGACCATACGAAAATCGGCCTTTTTCGGCGGGTTGACCAGGATAACCAGCCGATGGGTTCCACCGACCGGTTTCTCCAGGATGTTGCGTGCAAGCAAGGCGTTGACCGAGGGCATGACTTCGGCGATGGCTTTCTCGATGGCCGATATCTTTCGATTCGCTCCAGTGCCTGGCTTCACCGCGACGACCCGCGAGGCCAGCATCCTTCCCGTTCCGGCTTCCATGGCCCGGACGGACAGCGTTAACGTCGTGACTACCTTGTCTCTTCTGTCGAACATGCCGTCGAACACGACTGTCATGTCCGAACCCATGAGCAGGGCGATCCGGGCTGCATCGTCATCGATTTCGATGCCGGCCTCTTCCAGAATTTCCCTGGCAGTGACCAGTCTCTCGGAGCCCATCACTTCCCAGCCGGCCTTGAGCAGGCTTTCGCTTATGCCCTTGCGAATTGGCTCATTCCAGCCTGATGATGAACTACTCTTTACAGGAACTACTTGGATGGTTACCGGTATAGTTTCTCCGGCCTGGACAACGGCCGGTGCCAGTACCGAAAAGGCAAACACAAGCGCTGTCACCCTCTTCATGGTTCTTCCTCCAGCAGACAATGTTAGCATGAGTTGCACGACTCCTCCCCAAACAGCATGACTCCTCCCATTTTTCTTTTTAGTGCTTGCCCGGGCGATCGGCCGCTTCAGTTTTTCGCGGCAGGTAGCGTTGCTGCTCGTCGCTCCATTCCAACCAGCTCTTGTTCTGCTCCCACCAGTCCTCAAAACCCTCGGCGGTGGTCACGAACGCCCAGGGCACCATCTTGACGTCTCTGTCGATCGGTTGCGCCGCGATCCAGCCCTTCCATTCCCGCTCGAAGCTGCCGAGATCCACTCCGGATACCTGCGAAAGCTCGGACAGGCAGTCAAATCGGCAGCCCCGCCGGGCCCGGTTGATGAACTTCACCAAGAGCCCCCGGCGGTGCAGAAACAGCATCACCGAGCGGGCCGCGCCCTGATCGGCGCTGGTGAAGGCGACAAGCTTGCGCAGCGAGAGCGTGTCGAGGCGCGACTTGGTGTCGGGAAAGCGCCAGTTGGAGTAGTAGCCGAACGAGATCTGTAGCTTTCCGTCCTTGTCGAGATGGCCGATGAACTTTTCGAAGAAGGAGGCAAAACCTTCGTCCACCCAAACGGGCGGCCGCCTGAGGAACGACACCCGGCAAAAATGGTGTACCAGCTCGTGGGTGGCCGTACCCAGCCCGCTGGACAGGTTGACCACTATCAGGTTCCTGCTCGCGCTGAAAAAACCGTAGGGGGTGGATTTTCCGGGGAAATGCTCGTTGCGGAAGGCAAGGTAGCCATCTCCTGTCGAAAACAGGAACATGCGCAGCGGGCGCGGCTGGGTGATCTTATAGAAGCGTTCCCCGAATACGTCGAAGAAACCCTCGAAGACGCGCACGTAGTGATCCAGCGAGCCGGGCTCCAGATCGGTGTGGATCTCGAGATGCTCGGTGTGGCGCGTAAGCGGGAGACCGAAATCGTCCTGCGTGGAACCGAGCAGCACGATGGCGAGCCCGATCCCGGCGCCGATCGCGATGGCAGCGATGAACAGGACAACCCGCTTGGACATGGTGATCTTGTCTCCTGTTTCTCCCTTGATGCTAATCAGGCTTTTTCGTCAAGATCGATCCGCTGACGCTCTATTGCAAGCGGGCGGGAAGGAGGAACCAGCAACTGTCCAACCCGACTCAGAAAGAATTCCCGCACCGTCTGCCAGTCGCGCGGGCCTTCGCCTGGCAGGCCGGCCTCTCGCTCGGCGTCATCGAAGTAGGTCATGGCGCGCAGCAAGAGGGGTTCGTTCAGTTCGGCCCCGTAGACTTTGCGCATGGCAGACAGGCATTCGGCGATTCCCAGCCGCTGGCTGTGCAGGGTAACATAGAGGTCGAAAAAATCACGCCTGGTTCCCCTGTCCAGGATGGCATGCAGCTTGGTGGCCAGTATGCCGGTTACGTTGAGACATCTGTCCTCGACATAGGAAGACAGGTTCTCAAGCACGAAAATCGATACGTTGATGCCGTTCCAGCGCAGGTGCACGGTGTCTTTACCACGCTCCAGGACCTCTACCTGTCCGGATTTCTCGAGTTGCGTGAGCAAATCTTCCAGATCGGCAGGTTGGTACACCCCGAAGTCGACATCACGACTCGGGCGATATGGACAGAAACAGCGCACAGCGTGCCCACCGATGACGAACCAGTAGTTCAGATCCCGCAGCACACTAGCCAAGGGGCGGGGTATGACTTGTATTGGATCGAATTTCTCGTTCATCTTTCATGTTCCCCTGTCAGATTCTTCTTACCAGCATGACCGCATCGAGCAACCCATGGCTTGCGGGCCTCCAGCCACGCATCCGAACCGCCTGGTACAAGTCCAGCCAGGGAAGCCCGGCGGCAAAGCATATCTCGGCCACACCGCCGTAGTTGAAACAGTAAAATGCCAACTGGTGTCCGGGCACCTCGGTGTTCTCCGAGATGTTGTAACAAGCCTGCCGAACTCCCGCGGGCAACTTACGCACAGGATAGGCGTGTACTATGGCCGTGGCCATGAACTTGTAGACGCTGGCCCTGGAAGGCGGGCGCAGGCCCGGCCCGGCACAATGCTCGTTCAGTGACTGCAAGACGCTATTTATCGAGCGTCGATGGTAACCGCCGAGCAGCTCAATAAGTTTTTCTGTAACCTTGGAGGATATTCTCATGCGCCCCCGGTCCGAACGCCTGGCCGCACCATCGGGAGCGATTCTCTTGCCGAAACGCCGCTGCGCTCTCTCCTGTGAGGTTGTGATATCAAAAACAGACATATTAGCAATCAATTCTAGACAAATATTAGAATATTGCAAGATTGTTTTACTGGTTTCGTTCACCCGTTTGTGGGAAGAACATAGAACAAGAAGCAAAAGAAGTGGCAAGCGCTGCCGCCCAGCACAAACAGGTGCCATATGGCATGGCCAAAGGGCAGTTTCTCCCAGATATAAAACACTACTCCGCCCGTGTACAGCAAGCCTCCCGCGGCGAGCCAGGCCAATGCGCCCCACGGAAGGGCATCCACCAGGGGCTTGACCGCTATAATCACCAGCCACCCCATTCCAACGTAGGTGGCGAGAGTCAACCAGCGCAAGCGGTCTATGAAAAACACTTCCAGAACCACTCCGGCCAGAGCCATGCCCCATATCAGCCCAAACAACGTCCAGCCCCAGGCCCCTCTCATGGCCACCAAGGTTATTGGAGTATAGGAACCTGCAATAAGCAGGAATATTGCCGAGTGGTCCAGTATTCGAAAGATCCTCTTTGCCCCGGGAGCCTTGAACGCGTGATAGAAAGCAGAAGCCAGGTACAGTGTCACCAGGCACGATCCGTAGATCGCAAAGCTAACCACCCGCCAGGTATCGCCCGAAATGCTCACCAGAATGGCCAGGGCCGCCACGGCCAACCCGGCCCCTATTCCGTGGGTCAGGCTGTTGAGCAACTCTTCCTTTGGGGTATAGGTACGTTTTTCACGGGAAGTCATGGGTTCTTTGTGCTAAAGGTTTCCTCGTGAAAAAACAAGAAAATTTTAGCAGTTGTCTGACAGTGAGAGGTTGAGACGTCCATGAAGGAGCAGGAGCCTGCCCGGGTTTCCGAAGATACAGGCCCGCCCAAGGATAGGCTGCGCAATTTCCTGAGCTGGTTGTATTTCCCCTGGGTCTGGCTGGTATTCACGCCGTTTATGGCTATTACGACCATTTTCTTCGGCACCCTGGCGGCCACGACCTGTTTCATCAGCAAGCGGATTGCCTTTCATTGCGGGACGGCCTGGGCCTTCCTGCTGTGCCTGGCCAACTTCACCTGGGTGCGGGTCCGTGGCCGCAAGAACATCCGGCGTGGCCAATCCTACGTCATCATGTGCAACCATCAGAGCCACTTCGATGTGCTGGCTTTTTACGGGCACTGGTTTTACCAGTTTCGCTGGGTCATGAAGCAAGAGCTGCGCAAGGTACCCGGCCTGGGTTGGGGTTGCGCGGGTGTCGGTCACATTTTTATCGACAGATCCAACCGCCAGAAAGCTATTGAGAGCTTAGAAGCCGCCCGGACGCTTCTCGATGGAGGCATCTCGGTATTGTTTTTTCCGGAAGGCACTCGTTCAGATGACGGCCGCATGCTGCCGTTCAAGAAAGGCGGATTCATGATGGCCTTGCAGCTCGGCTTGCCGATCTTGCCGGTCACGATCAGCGGCTCTCGCCACGTGTTGCCCAACAGGACCCGCAAACTGCTGCCCGGAATAATCCGGATTCAGATCCACGAGCCCATCGACACCGGCAACTACACGATCGAAAGCCGCGACAGGTTGATGGCCGATGTCCGAGAAGTCATCGGTTCTGGTGCCCATCTATAAAGTCGACTGCAGTTCCTGGTCGATTTATTCAGGCGTGGGGCCCCTGTGGTCTGGATCTATAGCGGGCCGGCTCGGCGAAGAGGTCCATGGCTCGAAAGTGGGTCTTGAAAGTCGCGCCGTGAACCACGCCGGGCGGGATGAAATAGGAGTCGCCCCGGCGATAGGTTTTCGTCTGACCGCCGATGGTCAGCTCCATCTCTCCCTCGATGACAATCCCCCACTGGGCGCCGTGCGAGTGGGGCGGGATCTCGCCGACCGGATCGATGTCGAAGAAGACCAGCTGCATCTCTCCCGCCTGCAACAACTTGCCGCGCACTCCCTCCACGGCAATGTCGATATCGGGAAGCCCCTGGATGATGTCCGGGTAATCACTCGTGCTCATGTCGGTCTCCTGTCACACCATGCGCTTGCGCATCTCCGAAAAAAACTGCTCCGGGTCGACACCCTCGGCATCGAGCCGGGCCATGAACTCTTCTACCTGCGGGTGGAAAGCAGCCTGATCCACATCGGCAAGTTGCACCATCCAGCCCAGCCGCCGCGCCAGGATGAACTTCCGGCGAACTCTCTCCGGCAGCCTAAGAAACTCGTCGCAGATTCCAACCAAACGATCGAGATCGTCCGGTAGGTTGCCCTTCAACTCCATCAGCAGGTTGAGCATGTGGTCGCTCTCCAGCCGACCATGCATACCGCCCAGGCCCAACAGGAAGCGGCGAATCTCGCGAACCAGCTCGACCTCTCCCAGGGGAACGAACTCGCCGCGCTCTTCGAGTTCGGCCAGGGGCGTGCCGGGAATCACCGCCGACGTGCGCAAGCGCACGAAGTCGGGTTCGATCTCGCAAAGCGCCGAGGCCGAATCGTCGGCATGGGCTTTTGAGAGATTCTTTCCGCCAAGCCCCGGCATGACATACTCGCTCAACTCGAATCCGGCTTGCTTTGCGCGCCGCCCGCCTTCGATCTGCTCGGCACGCGTAGTTCCCTTGTTGACAAGTTCGAGCACGGCGTCGCAGCCGGACTCCATGCCGACATGCAGCCGATCCAGACCAGCTTGGCGAATGCGTTTCAGATCTTTCAGCGTGCGACGCGCCAGGGTGTGCGAGCGGGCATAGGTGGTAATTCGCTCGACACGGGGAAAACGCTCACGGACACCCGCGACGATGCGCACTAGGTCATCGGGCTTTGAAAGCAGAGGGTTGGCGTCCTGTAGAAACACCGTGCGCGGACTATCTTTGTACAGCTTGCGCATCTGGTCCAGGTCGGCCAGCACATCCTCGACACTGCGCAACGAAAACTTCTTGCCCTTGTAGACCGGACAAAAAGCGCACCTGTTCCAGGGACAGTTGCGTGAGACCCTGACCAGCAAACTGCCGGCCTCGGACGGAGGACGAATCGGACCCTGTTCAAAATCGGCCATGGGTAGAAAGTAGGTCGATCCCGACCGCCAGTCAAACGATCTCATGCGCGGCCATTGACAGCCACCGTGGTTCCGCAGTAGCAAGACAGCTTGAATGGAGGTTTTCCGTGGCCAGCAACATCGAATACCTGATCTGTGACACGTGCTCGCGAAAGTTCGCGCCGGGCGAGGTTGAGCTGACCTGTCCGGATTGCGGTCCGGAGCTGGGCACGCTCAGCGTACACTACGACTACGCCGCAGTCGGCAAGATGCTCACGCGCGAGGTCTTATCGTCCAGGCGCGAGCAGTCCCACTGGCGTTACATCGAGATCCTGCCTGTCTCAAAAAGACCTGCTGCGCTGCACCCGCGCCTGGGCTGGACGCCGCTTTACGATCTGCCTGGGCTGGCTTCAAGCCTGGGTGTCGGCCGCCTGTGGATAAAGGACGACGGGCAGAATCCCTCGGCCTCGTTCAAGGACCGCGCCTCCTCGGTGGGCGTCGCACACGCAATCGAACAGGGCCGCAAGGTGATCACGGCCGCCTCCACCGGCAACGCCGCATCGAGCCTGTCGCTGTTCGCCGCCTGCGCCGGTATGCGGGCGGTTATTTTCGTGCCCGAAAGCGCGCCGCAGGCCAAGCTGGCCCAGTTGCTGATGTTCGGAGCTGAGGTCCTGGCAGTCAGGGGCACTTATGACCAGGCCTTCGACCTGTGCCTGCAGACAGCGATCTCCAGGGGCTGGTACTGCCGCAACACGGCCGTCAATCCATACCTTGGAGAGGGAAAGAAAACAGCGGCCCTGGAGATTTGCGAGCAGCTCGACTGGGAAGTGCCTGAGACGGTATTCGTCAGCGTCGGTGACGGCTGCATCATCGGCGGGTTGTGGAAAGGCTTCTGCGATGCCGAGAAGCTCGGCTGGATCGACCGCAAGCCGCGCCTGTACGGAGTGCAAGCAGAGGGCTCTGCACCGCTGGTGCACGCCTTCGAGCGCGGCGATCGCACGGCAACGCCAGAGCCGGCCCAAACCTGCGCTGACTCCATCTGCGTGGGTCAGCCCCGGGATCATATCAAGGCCCTACGGGCGGTGAGGGAATCCGGCGGTGCCATGATCGCTGTGCAGGACGAAGAAATTTTTACGGCCATGCGCCGGTTGGCCCGGGAAGCGGGCGTCTTCGCCGAGCCGGCCGGCGCCGCCGGGTTTGCCGGCCTGGCAAAGGCGTCAGCATGCGGGATGGTCGGCCGGGACGAACGGGTAGTTTGCCTGGTGACCGGCAACGGCCTCAAGGACGTGGCCACCGCCATCCGGGCGGTCGAAAGCAGCCCGATCCCCATCGATGCGGACCAGGCTGCGGTGGAAGCATGGCTGGACAGTTAGAATTTCCGGCCGCGTCCCCAAGATCTCGGAGGAGTTTCTCCATGACTCGTCTCGGACTGCTCGGCTGCTGGCTCCTCGTTGCTGCCTGCGGGGGCACGCCGCACCCTGCCGCTCCGCCCTGCAACGCGCCGGACCTCAGCCCGGGCTCGGCGACCTGCACCGACGACAATGGTAATCTCCTGTGCGACGTCTACGAGCCGATCCGCGAGTGCGCGGCCGGCACCGAAGGCTGCTCCCGTCACCCCTTCGGTATCTGCGCCATCTACACGAAGGAGCAAGCAGTGGCGGCGAGCGCGGCCGGTGCCGTCTACAGCCGGCCCGAAGTCCCCTGGCACGGCATCGAGAAATCCGTCGACCAGTATGACTTCAATCTCCTCGACCAGGGATACGACCTCCTGACGGGGTATGGCATGGAGCCGATCATCAGCCTGCGCACCAAGCGGGACTGGGGTGCAACATGCGACCTCGATCTCTGCCAGCACGCCAACGAGTGCCCCGACCCCTACGCCTCGTGTCCGCCCGCAGACTTGGGGCCGGAGCTATGCGCGTACGGTCATAGCGTGCACTACTACGATTTCGTGACCGCGCTCCTCGATCATGTCCTATCAGCCGGCAAGTTGGTGGACTACGTCGTGGTGGAGAACGAGGTCAACACCTACACGTTCTGGATCGGCACCGACGAGGACTACCTGAGGACACGCGCCACAGCCTACAAGGCCACAAAAGACTTCAACTTGGCTCACGGCCAGCACGTCAAGGTGATCGACAACGGGATCGCGAGCGACGTGTGGGGCTACGCCGTAACAGGCGATCTCTTCTGCGGTGAGCCCGCCGACAAGGAGCGGGCGGTGGACTTCGCCAACCGCTTCTTCAAGCGGGTCTCCGATGCCCCCATGACGGTCGAAACCATCGGTATCGACTGCGCTGCGCAGCCGTCCGATACCGGGTTCGGCAAGGTGGTCAAGGCGGTGAGCACCCTCAAGGCGATGTTCCAACCCGATCCCTCATTGGGGATGCCGGCCTTCGACTTCATGAGCTACCACTTCTATGCCCCGTGGGACACCCAGGAGGAGGTCATCGACTGGATCAAGCGGCAAATGCAGGCGAACGGCTACGAGCGGCCGATCATCTGCTCCGAGGGCGGCTTCGACGACCCGCATCACATGTCCACAGACGACGCAGTCGCCAGCGAGCTAGTCAAGCTGCATGTGGTGGCGTTAGCCAGTGGCGTCGAGAAGTGGCTCTGGCTGAAGGTCGATGAGAAGCCACCCGAGGGCGACAAGCCCGACCGATACCGCAGCCTGTACGCACCCGGCATGACGCCCTTGCCCGCGGCCAAGGCCTACGAGGTGATGGCGCAGAAGCTTGACGGGTTCACCTCCTGTGCGCACCTGGACCTCGGCACCCCCGACGTGTTCGGCTATGACTTCGTCGTGAACGGTGGGCACGTCTACGTCCTCTGGACGCTCGACGGCCACACCGCATCGGTCGACCTGAGCGCGGCCATGTCGCTCGAACTCATCGTCACCGACATCCAGGGCGCTGTGCAATCGACCAACGCCGCGAGCGTGCCGGTCACCGACCGCCCGGTGTTCGGGCAGCCCTAGAGCGTCGACCCGATAAGGCGCCAGAGTTTCCTTGACCGTTCGGCCACGATGTCGTCAAATCAGGTGATGTTGCCAACCGAGTAGACTACAAGGAGAGGGACATGACCACCGCCAAGGATGCGCTTTCGATCATCAACAGTCTGCAAGACCGCAAGTTGCACCAGGCGCTCAACTGGGAGGGCGGCTTTGCGGATTATCTCGACATCGTACGTGACAACCCGCTGGTTCTGCGCACCGCCTACCAGCGCCTGTACGATATGATCCTCTCCTACGGTACCGAGGAGTACGTCGATTCCAAGAAGAAGATCATCCGCTACAACTTCTTCTCGGACGCTATCGAGAACGGGTCCGACGCCATCTTCGGCCTAGATATCCCGCTCATGCGCCTGGTCAATGTCTTCAAGAGCGCCGCCAAGTTCTACGGCACCGAGCGCCGGGTCTTGCTGCTGCACGGCCCGGTGGGCTCATCCAAGAGCACCATCGTCCGCCTGCTCAAGCACGGCCTCGAGCGCTACAGCCGCACCGACGCGGGCGCCTTGTACACCTACGGCTGGAACGTCGATTGGAAGGGCGGCGATTCCAGCGCCGAGTTCGTACCCTGCCCGATGAACGAAGAGCCCTTCAAGCTGGTGCCTCCCGAGCTGCGCTCCAAGATGCTCGAGACCCTCGAACTGGATATACACGACCTGGATCACCCCATTCACGACTTCGGCGACATCTGTCCCGTGTGCCGTTACACCTTCAACCACCTGATGAAGCACTACGACGGCGACTGGCAGAAGGTGATGGACCACGTGCGGGTGCGCCGGCTGGTACTGAGCGAGAAAGACAGGGTGGGCATCGGCACCTTCCAGCCCAAGGACGAGAAGAACCAGGACTCGACCGAGCTGACCGGCGATATCAACTACCGCAAGATCGCCGAGTACGGCTCCGACTCGGATCCGCGCGCCTTCAACTTCGACGGTGAGTTCAACATCGCCAACCGCGGGATCATCGAGTTCATCGAGATCCTCAAGCTGGACGTGGCCTTTCTCTACGACCTGTTGGGCGCGACCCAAGAGCACCTGATCAAGCCGAAGAAGTTCGCCCAGACCGACATCGACGAGGTGATCATCGGCCACACCAACGAGGCCGAGTACCGCAAGCTGCTTAACAACGAGTTCATGGAGGCCTTGCGGGATCGCACCGTGAAAATCGATATCCCCTATATCACCAAGCCGTCCGAGGAGGTGCGCATCTACAAGAAGGACTACTCCACGGACAAGATCCGCGGCAAGCACGTCGCCCCGCACACACTGGAGATGGCCTCGGCCTGGGCCGTGTTGACCAGGCTCGAGGAGCCCAATAAACACAACCTGACTTTGCTGCAGAAAATGAAACTCTACGACGGCAAATCGCTGGCCGGGTTCACCCAGGACAACATCAAGGAGCTGCGCAAGGAATCCGAGCGCGAGGGCATGGACGGCATCAGCCCGCGCTACATCCAGGACAAGATCTCCAACGCCCTGGTTTCCGACAAAGGTGAGGGCTGCATCAACCCCTTCCTGGTGCTAAACGAGTTGGAGGCCGGCCTAAAAAGCCACACGCTTATCAACAACGACGAAGACCGCAAGCGCTACCGGGAGCTGCTGACGGTCATCAAGCAGGAGTTCGAGGACATCGTCAAGAACGAGGTCCAGCGCGCCATCTCCGCCGATGACGAGGCCATCGCCAACCTGTGCGCCAACTACATCGACAACGTCAAGGCCTACACCCAGAAGGAGAAGGTCAAGAACAAGTACACCGGCCAGTACGAAGAGCCCGACGAGCGCCTGATGCGCTCGATCGAGGAAAAGATCGACATCCCCGAGAGCCGCAAGGACGATTTCCGCACCGAGCTGATGAACTACATCGGCGCCTTGGCGGTGGACGGCAAGCAGTTCGATTACCGCACCAACGAGCGACTGCAAAAGGCCCTCGAGCTGAAGCTGTTCGAGGATCAGAAAGACTCGATCAAGCTTACCAGCCTGGTCAGTTCGGTGGTGGACAAGGAGACCCAGGAGAAGATCGACGTGGTCAAGCAGCGCATGATCCGCAACTACGGTTATTGCGAGATCTGCTCCACCGACGTCCTCAGCTTCGTGGCCTCCATCTTCGCCCGGGGAGACGCCAAGGAAGATGATTCCTGACGGCCGCCCCCTCAAGCACCAGCGGAGAGAACCGAGATGTCCCAGAAGATCGACGCCGACCATGCCCGCTTCCGGCACATCGTGCGCGGGAAAATCAAGGAGAATCTCAAGCGCTTTATAACGCGCGGCGAGATCCTCGGCAAGAAGGGCAAGGACATCGTCTCCATTCCCCTGCCGCAGATCCAGATCCCGCGCTTCATGTACGGCCACAAGGACACCGGCGGAACCGGCCAGGGCGAGGGCGAGGTTGGAACGGTGCTCGCCCCCGGGGAAGTCGAGGAAGGGCCGGGAACGGCCGGCTCCGATCCGTCCGAGCACATCGTCGAAGTGGATATCACCATCGAAGAGCTGGCCGAGATTCTCGGCGAGGAACTGGAGCTGCCGCGCATCGAACCGCGCGGCAAGCGCCGCCTGGAGGCCGAGAAGAGCCGTTACACCGGAATTCACCGCGTGGGCCCCGAGTCGCTCAGGCATTTCAAGCGTACCTATAAGGCAGCCTTGAAGAGGCAGATCGCCTCGGGCCTCTACAACCCCGAGAACCCGGTGGTGGTTCCCATACGCGCGGACAAACGCTACCGCTCGTGGAAGGTCTCCTGGCTGCCGGAATCGAACGCGGTCATAATCTACATGATGGATGTGTCCGGCTCGATGGGCGAAGAGCAGAAGGAGATGGTGCGAGTCGAGTCCTTCTGGATCGACACCTGGCTGCAGAGCCAGTACGAGGGTCTCGACGTGCGCTATATTACCCACGACGCTGCGGCGCGCGAGGTTGATCACGAGACGTTTTTCCACACGCGGGAGAGCGGCGGCACCATGATCTCATCGGCTTACCAGTTGTGCGCCGACCTGATCTCGGCCGAGTACTCGTCCGGCGAGTGGAACATCTACCCTTTCCACTTCAGCGACGGCGACAACTGGTCCAGCGACGATACCAGGGCCTGCATGGACATCCTGAAAAACAGGATCTTCCCGTCGGTCAACCAGTTCGGCTACGGTCAGGTCGAGAGCCCCTACGGCTCGGGCCAGTTCATCAAGGACCTGGGGGAAGTGTTTCCCGAAGAAGAGAAGCTGGTGCTCTCGGAGATACCCGATCGCGAGGCAATCATCACCTCGATTCGCGAGTTCCTCGGGAAGGGGAGATAGCCTTGTCCCTGCCCCGTTACCTGGCTGAGCTGCAGCTCGAAATCGAGGGCTACGCCCGCGAGTTCGGACTGGATTTCTTCGACACTATTTTCGAGGTCCTGCCCTACGACGCCATCAACATGGTGGCCGCCTACGGCGGCTTTCCCACCCGGTATCCCCACTGGCGTTTCGGCATGGAATACGAGCAGCTCAAGAAGAGCTACAGCTACGGTCTGTCGAAGATCTACGAGATGGTAATCAACAATAATCCCTGTTATGCCTACCTGCTGGAAGGCAACTCGCTGGTCGACCAGAAGACGGTCATGGCCCACGTCTACGCTCATTGTGATTTCTTCAAGAACAACTTGTGGTTCAAGGACACCAACCGCAAGATGATGAACGAGATGGCCAACCACGCAACCCGGGTGCGGCGTTACATGAGCAGGCACGGGGTCGACCGGGTTGAGGGTTTCATAGATACCTGCCTGTCGATCGAGAACCTGATAGATCTTCATGCCCCGATGATCCGCCGGCGGGTGGCGGACAAGCCCGGCAATGACGAGAACGACGAGTGCAAGAACCAGCCGGACGAGATCCCCAGGCTGCGGGTACAACGGCGCTACCTGGATCCCTATATCAACCCGGCCGAGTTCATCGAGCAGCAGAAGAAGAAGCTTATCGAGGAACGCAAGAAAGCCAAGCGATTCCCGGCCGGCCCCGAAAGAGACGTTCTGCTGACTCTCATGGAACATGCCCCTCTAAACCGCTGGCAGCGCGACGTGCTGGGAATCATCCGCGAGGAGGCCTACTATCTTTCGCCCCAGGGCCAGACCAAGATCATGAACGAGGGCTGGGCCTCGTACTGGCACTCGACCATAAGCACGCAGAGGTCTCTGAACGACGCCGAAATCATCGACTTCGCCGACCACCACTCGGGCACCATGGGCACCCGGCCAGGCAGCCTGAACCCTTACAAGCTGGGGATCGAACTGTACAGGTACATAGAGGACAAGTGGAACCGCGGCCGCTTCGGCAAGGAGTACGAGGAATGCGGCGATCTGGACAAGAAACGCCGCTGGAACAAGAAGCTCGGCCTTGGCCGTGAGAAAATCTTCGAAGTCCGCAAGCTGCACAACGACGTCACCTTTATCGACGAGTTCCTCGACGAGGAGTTCAGCTTTCAGCAGAAGCTTTTCGGCTATCACTACAATAAGCGCAGCGGCAACTGGGAGATCGACACACGCGCCTTCAAGCAGATCAAGACCCGACTGTTGTTCTCACTAACTAACTTCGGCCAGCCCGTCATCGAGGTGATCGATCTGAATCATCTCAACCGCGGCGAGCTGCTCATGGTTCACCGGCACGAAGGCATCGACCTAAAACTGGACTGGGCCCAGGCCACGATGGAGGCGATCCATCGCATCTGGACCCGCCCCGTGCTGGTGCGCACAGTGGTCGGCGATAAACACACGATCCTGCGCTTCGACGGCCAGGAACACACCGCGGAGACCGTCTCGGCCTCGGAATGAAATCAGGAGTGCGACGCAGGCGGTCTCACCAACGGTCGAGCACGAACTCCAGCAGTCCGACATGACGCAGCCCGATGCGCAAGATCCCAATGCCGGAGGGAGAATCGCTCATGGCACTACTTCGATAAGCGGACAACGTTTTTCGGTCGAGCCGCGGTGGGCTTCCTCGTGGATGCTGCTTATCGCCTTTAGCTGGGTGGGATAAATATTCTTCTCGCCGATAATATCGACCAGGCCGGCCTGCCTCATGTTGTCCAGTACGTTCTCCTTGACGCCACTCAGTGAGAACTTAATACCTGCGCCGCGCAGCCATTCGATCACTTGCCGGATTGTTTCCATTCCATAGGAGTCAACGTCGTTGATGCCGTGCGCCGCCAACAGAACGTGCTTCAACTTGGGCAACAGGGCCACCCGCTCGCGGATCTTTTTTTCCAGGTAGGACGAGGTTGCCGCGTTCAGGGGGCTGTCGAAACGAAGGGCCGCTATGTGTTGACACAAGGCCAGATTGTGCCTGCGCGCCTCGCGCAGCGAGCCGTCCGGGTGCAGCGACAGGTCGGCAATGTGCGGTTGCATATTTTCTAAAGGACAGTTTTTCTCGTCCGAGTTCAAGTGCGCACGGGCGTAGATACTGGACACGGCTTGAAGCTGTGTCGGGTAAAAGTTCTCGGCGCCGATTTTTTCGAAAAGATGCGTGCGATTCATTGCATCGAGCACCTCTTCCTTTACGCCGGAAAAAGCAATCTCATAACCGGCCGCACGCAGTCTGTCGACCAGCAGCGAGAGCGTTTCTTCCCCCGATGCGTCTATCTCGTTGATTCCGTGCGCGGCCAGCAGGAGACACTTCAGGGCCGGCATCTCCGCGTTGAGCTTTAGAATCTCGTCTTCCAGGTAGGTGGCATTGACGAAGTTCAGCGGGCCGTCGAAACGAACGGCGGCGACATGCCGGCAGACCGACAATCCATGCCGGCGGGCGTCGCGCAGCGAGCCATCCGGGTGCAGCGACAACTCGGCCATGTGCGGCTTCATGGTGCGCATGAGATATGCGCCCAGGGAAAGCGCCACACCGATGAAGATGCCGTACTCCAGGTGAGGCGCGAAAAAGAGCGTCGCCAACAAGGTAATGATCGCGGTGATCCCGTCGAACCTGCGGGCTTCCCATGCATGGATGAAACCCTTGACGTTCAGCAACCCGAAGACTGCCATCATGATAATAGCCGCCAAGACGGCCTGCGGCAGGTGATATAGCAGCGGGGTGAAAAAAAGTAGTACGATCACTACAACTCCAGACGAGAAAACGCTGGACAATCCGGTCTTGGCACCCGCTTGCAGGTTGACGGCCGATCTGGAAAACGAACCCGAGACGGCGTAGCTCGAAGTGAAGCAGCCGGCTATGTTGGCCAACCCCTGGCCGATCAGCTCCTGGTTGGGATCCAGCCGCTGGTGAGTGCGGGCCGCCATGGCCTTGGCAATGGAAATCGCCTCCATGAAGCCGAGCAGCGAAATGATCATGGCCATGAAAAACAATTGCGGCACGATACTCCAGTCGACCTGGGGCACGTCTAGCCCGGGTAACCCCGGCGGAACGCCCGCCACGACCGCCCCGCCGCCCATCATGGTAAGGGCATCGAGATCGAGCGGGTTGTTTTCGATCTTTATTCGCCAGGTTCCACCGACCGTCTTTTCTTTTACCGGCGCAGTTCCTTGCGTGTAGAACCGCAGGCCTTCACCGTCTTCGACGGCCTCGAAGAACAGGTGACGTAGCTGCTCGCGGTGCTTGCCGATCGCCTGCTTCAGCTCGCTGATGCGTCTGTCCAACAATCCCGCGCGGTTGTGCATGGCGAGCACTTGCCCCTCAGTTGTTCCGGGCCTGATCCGATCAAGTATCACCATACCCAGTTCGGCCTTCCGGTGACAGGTGGCGCACGACACCCCCTCCAGGTTGCCCTCTTTCTCCCGGTCGACGGGAGCCTTGTTCAATGCCAGGCGCAGGTTCTCTATCTGTTTCTCGTCAGCTACGGCACGGTTGAACCGCGTGACCAGCCCCGCGAGTCTTGTAGACTCAATTCGAGAATGGCTGACAGTCTCGTTCTTCTCGAAACCGAACAAGACGGCTATCAGTATCGTCAGCACCACAGCTACCAGGACGTTTGGAATCCGCCGGTCCAACTTTTTAAGGCCGATCATCAGGCCAAAGGCCAGGGCCGCCATTCCCAATGTGGGCAGGTTCGTGTAGTTCACCGCGGCGGCGATCACGCGATAGACCGTCTGGTAGTGATGCGGAGCCTTGTCGACGTAGATACCGAATATTTTCGAAAGCTGCGAGGTGGCTATGATTATGGCCGCCGCGTTGGTGAAGCCGTTGACCACCGGGTGCGAGAGGAAGTTTACGATCAGCCCCAGGCGCAAGATACCCAGCAAAAGCTGAAAGACGCCCACCAGCAGGGCCAGCAGAATGGCGTAAGCTATGTATTCGGCGCTGCCGGCCGTTGCCAGGGGCTCGAGCGCCGCCGCGGTCATTAACGAAACCACCGCCACCGGCCCGGTGGCCAGTTGATTGCTCGATCCGAACAGCGCCGCCACCATGGGCGGCAAGAAGGCAGCGTAAAGGCCGTAGTAAGCCGGAAGCCCGGCGAGCTGAGCGTAGGCCATCGACTGAGGGATCAGGACCAGCGCCACGGTGACGCCAGACAGCAGGTCGGCGCGCAAGGAAGTTGCGGTGTAACCCTTGAACCACTTCAAGAAAGGCAAAAGGCGTATCAAGAGCTGCATCAAGCCTTACTACCCAATATTCTCTGCGAAAACAAGAAAGGGGGCCGGCCTTTGGCCGGCCCCCTTGAAAAGTTACTTCTTGACATTGCCGGTGGCGGCGCCGTGGAGCTTGATCTCCACCTTGTCCTCCAGCCCGGCGTAGTATTTTTTAAGGATGGTGATCACCTCGGGCTTGGAAAACTCCTTGGGCACCGGCATGTTCTCGCTGAGCATCTTGCGCAGCATGGTTCCGGAAAGCATCAGGCGGTCGCCGCTGACGTGCTCGCCTTGCTCGTCGATAACGGCCTTCTCCTTGTGCGGGCAGGTCTTCATAGAGGCCATTGAGCCGCACTTGTAGCACCAGAAGGTCCAGTCGAGCGGCAAGGGCTTTAGCTCCAGGGCGCCGGCCGGGATCTTGTGGAAAATCTTCTGGGCATCGAAGGGGCCGTAGTAGTCGCCCACGCCGGCGTGATCGCGTCCGACGATCAGGTGGCTGCAGCCGTAGTTCTGGCGGAAAACCGCGTGCAACAAGGCCTCACGCGGGCCGGCGTAGCGCATCTCCATCGGGTAGCCGCCCTGGACCACGCGCTCCTTGCGGAAATAGTTGTCTACCAGCGCCTCGATGGCCTTGACGCGCACCCCGGCCGGGATGTCACCGGGCTTGAGCTTGCCCACCAGTTGGTGAATGTAGACGCCGTCACATACCTCGACGGCGATCCAGGCCAGGTAGGCGTGCGAGTTATGCATCGGGTTGCGCAGCTGCAAGGCGGCCACGGTGTCCCAACCGCGCTCCTCGAAAATCTTACGCGCCTCGGCCGGCCGCTGGTAGATCTCCTTGAACTCCTCGGGGTAGTAAGACTCCGAAAGAACTTTGACCGGTCCGGCCAGGTTGATGTCGGCCTGGCCCATGACCTTCTTGACCCCCGGGTGCTCCATGTCGGCGGTGGTGAAAACCTGCTTGCATTCGTACTCCTTGTCGATGGTGTACTTCTCGGTGACCTTCATGGTGCCCATCAGGCTATTGGTCTCGGTGTCCCAGAGCGCTACTTCCTCGCCGTCACCAATAGAGTCGGCCAGTTCCTTCGTTGTTGAGAGGGTAATCGGAATCGGCCAGAAGAGGTCATTTTTTGAAGGCATCTTGAACTCGGCGCAGACACCCTTCCAGTCGTCTTTACCCATGAAGCCCGTAAGCGGCGTGAAGGCGCCGATGCCCATCATGATCAGATCCGAGGTTTCCCGGGTGGTCATAGGCACTTTTTTGAGATCCCGAGCCTTCTTGATCTCCGCGTCCTTGGCTGCGCCCTCGAGCAAGAGGGGCATCAGCTTCTTGCTGCCATGCGGATTTACCAGATTACTCATTGACTACCTCCTTTGCGGTTGTAAAGGAAAAACTCCCGTTATTGCTCTATTTGCTCGCGGCCATCTTCTCGTGAACCATGGCCAGCGTACGATATACAAAATGCGCGAACTTGCTATAAGGAAAAGTTGCGAACAGACACAATATCGATGCCAGATGCACCACGTAGATCGCACAAGCAATGCCCGGCTCGAACACGAAACGGCCCACTTCGGTGAAGACGCCCGTGAAGATCACCAGTAGGACCACTGATAGGAAAAAGTTGTCGTAAGCCGTGCTGGCGCCTGAATTGCCGTTCTCGTTGAGTCGGTTGGCCAGCAGCAGTACACCGCCCACAACAAGCAGCACGGCAGCCGCGTTGCCGATCAACTTGAAGGGGTGATCCAGCGGCAACGGGTACTCGTGCAGGATGTAGAGGGAGACTATGGCCAGCGTGGTGGCAACCAAGGCGCCGACGAAGCCCCACATCAGAGAAAAGTGTCCCCAGCGCCGCGAGGCCGCGGCCTCACACTTGTCGAAGCGCTTGTGGGTTGCAATATCGAAGGCCACCGGAATCAGGCTGCCTATGAAAGACCCCGAGCGTGGCTGCGTCTGCCCGAATGCCGCAAAAAGCTTCGTGCCCCCGGCCATTATCGCAAGAGCTGCCCAGCCCGCCACCGGGAAGAAAACCAGGTAGATCAGCCAGTGCGGAACGAACTCTTCGTAGATCAGCTTGCCGATCGGAACATCCGGCACCGCCAGGCCGTTCAGGGCGTATAGCACGACCACCCAGAAGACCAGCGGCAAGCCTAGAAGCAGCGGCCAGGTCGCGCCGGCCTTGCCGACCAACTTGCCGATAAAGGAAGGAAAGGCCAGCCTCTCAATGGCCAGCGAGCGAACCACCTGCATGACGTCACCGGGCTTCGCATCGCGCGGGCATCGCACGGTGCAGTCGTTGCACTGGTGGCACAGCCAGACGGCCGGATCGGCGGCCAGCCTGTCGGCCAGGCTCCACTGGGCCCACAACATCTGCCGGCGCGGGAAAGGGTTATCGTCGGGGGCCAGTTGGCAGACGCTGGAACAGGTCGCGCATTGGTAGCAACGCGAGACGCTCTCGCCCCCCCGCTTGGCAAGCTCCTTACGAAAATCCACAGACGAGATGATGTTGTTAGAGCTCATGGCAGTTCCTCTATCAAAAACCCTTGTAGGGGTTCGGCCCGATTTCTTCGATCTTATCGGCGAACTCCTCGAAGATCTCTGGAATGCGATCGAACTCGTTACGCGCCAGCTCCAGCACCCTGACCCGCTCCGACTCGAGAGACAGGCGGTCGAGGGTTTCCTGCACGTTCGACATGCGCGTGTTGGCCAGTTCTGAGCCGCGGATGTAATGGCACTGGTAGTCGTCCCCGCGCTTGCAGCCGACCAATAGCACCCCGTCGATCCCGCGCGAGAGCGAGTCGGCAATCCAGACGGTGTTGACCGCACCCAGGCAGCGCACCGGGATGATCCTGACCCACGGATTCCACTGCATGCGCCTGCCTGCCGCCTCGTCCAGGGCCGGCAGGGCGTCGTTCTCGCACATGAAGGCGACTATGCGCGGCTTCTCCTCGTCCTCGTCGGGAACCTCGATGGCCTTGATCATCGAGGCCACCGAGTCCACCGAGTACTCGGGAAATGAAATGATGCGCTCCGGACAGGCGCCCAGGCAGATGCCGCAGCGCCGGCAGCGCAGCGGGTTGTACTCCGGAGTGCCCTTCTCGTCCTCGTTAATCGCGCCGAAGGGGCACTCCTCGGTGCAACGCTTGCACTGCGTGCAGCGCTGCAAGAAAAATTCGGCGATCGAGACGTCGCCTGCGCGCGGGTGCACCGCTTCGCCGCGGGTGTTACTGCGGATGTTTTGCACTGCCTTCATGGCCGCTCCCCAGCCGTCCTCCTCGGCCTGGGCGAAGTCCATCGGGGCGTGCAAGGCGCCCGCGGCGTAGATGCCGGTCCGCCGTGTTTCGTAAGGGAAGCAGATGAAGTGCGAGTCTGGGAAATTGTAGCGCAACACGGACAGGTCGGGACCCTGGCGGTAATCGAGGTTCAAGATCTCGGTGCCCCGGTGGCTTTCGAGCTTCTCGACGACCTTCTTGGCCTCGGTCACCTGGGTCTCCGACTCGTTCTTCGTGATGCGCGCCTCGGCGTCGATCAACTCGCGGATCGACTCGCCGTCGGCGGCGTTGGGAACCATACCCACCGCCAGCACCACCATGTCGGCCGGCAGGATCGCATCCTTGCCGAGCAAGCTGTCTTTGACATTGACCTCGATCGAGCCCGCGACCGACACCTGGTCGACCTCGCCGCGGGCAAACATGCAACCGGACTGTTCCTGGACGCCGAGGTAGAAATGCTCCATCTGTCCCGGAGTGCGCATGTCGCGGTAGATGACCATGCACTGGGCATTCGGGTGGTCGCGGTGAATCACCGCCACCTGCGCTAGAGTCGCGGCGCAGCATTCGCCCGAACAATAAAGAAGATGGTCGGCGTCCCGGGATCCCGCACACTGGATGAAGACCACCCGCTCGGGCGCCCGCCCGCTCCCCGGGCAAGTCAGCTTGCCGGCCCGCAGCATTTGCTCCAGTTGTTGAGTGGTGATCACGTCGGGTGACTTGCCGTAGCCGAGGTGAGCGAGACGGCCGGCGTCATAGGGATGCGCCCCGGTGGCCTGAACAATCGCCCCGGCCTTCAATTTCTGTATGCCCGCGGCTGTCTGAACCTCGACGTCAAACATTCCCGGTTGCCCCGTTATGTGCTTTATGGTCGAAGCGCAGAAAACCTGGACGGATGAGTCGGCCTCGATCTCGGCAACCAGATCGGCAATGTCGTTCGCCTGCAGGCTATCGTAGGGCGGATGGGTCGGATACATGTCTTTGATACCGCGCAGGTAGCCGCCTGGTTGCTCATCTTTCTCTACCAGCACCACCGGGTGGCCCATGCCGCTGGCGGCCTTGGCCGCCGTCAGACCGGCCAACCCGCCGCCGACCACCAGCACCGTCCGGTCGATCTCTTCCTCCGTCTGTTTGGGCAGTTCCTCCTTGGCGACACGAGCCAGGCCCATGCACAGCAGGTCTTCTGCCAACATCTGTGTGTCTTCGTCCTGGGGCTTGTGCGACCAGGCAACTTGCTCGCGCAAGGCGACCCGCTGGCAGGCAACCCGGCGCTTGTCAAAGCTGAAGAGGTCCTTCTTTTCGCGCTGTGAACAAGCAGCGATCAAAACTCCGTCCACTTCGCCGCTATCTATGGCCTTGTGGATCAGCGCCAGGCCTTCGTCCGAACACAGGCAGGCATGGCTTACGAAGCTGGAAGCTCCTTTTTCCTTGGCCAGCTCTTCTAAATCGTCGGTTTTTATTGCGGCGCCGATCTCGCAGCCGGTACACAGAAACAAACCGACCTTTTCCATCACGCCCTCCTTCCCGCGGCGACGCTGGCCTTGGCGGCCGCACCGGTCGCGTCTCGCACGCTGGCTGCGACGTCTTCCGGCCGCCGGGCCACACCGGCGACGAACACGGCCCTGCCCGGATCGTCCAGTCCGAATCCATCCGGGTCGCGCAATGGATCAAACGGCGATCCATTTTCGAGATTTGGAACCATTCCGGTGGCTAAGACGACGAGATCGGCCCCGGCCTCCAATATCTGACCCGCCTCGACGTCCTCGAGGCGCAGCGTCGCCGAACCGTCCTGCTTGCCTTCGATCTTGCCGACTTTGCCCTTGACAAGCCTGATGCCCTCAGTGGCCGCCACTCGGGTGAGAAAATCTTCGTTTCTGCCCGGCGCGCGCCGGTCGATGTAATAAATGGACACCTCGCACTCGGGCAGCTGGTCCTTCACGTAGAGGGCCTGCTTCAACGATGCCAGGCAGCAGACCGCCGAACAGTAAGGCAGGTGATTCACGTCCCGCGATCCGGCGCACTGGACGAAGGCCACGCTGGCCGGCGCCTTGCCATCCGAGGGCCTCAGTATTTTTCCGCCCGTCGGTCCCGCCGGGGCAGCCAGACGTTCCATATGTACGTTGGCGATAACGTTGGCGATCTTGCCGCCGCCCAAGTGAACGAGCTTTTCGAGCGGGTAGGGCTTCCAGCCGCTGGCCAGCACCACGGCTCCCACTTCGATGATTTCTTCGCTCTCGGTCGCCTCGATGTCGACCGCCCCATACTGGCAGGCGTTTTCGATGGCCTCGAGATCTTCAGCCGAGCAGGCATCGCGATCAAGCACGAAGCGCTGGGGCCAGGCCGCCGGGTGCGGCAGCCGGACGGCCGGCACCTCGCCCATGCTCACGTTGAACGGGTCTTTGACCTTTGCCTTACAGACATTCGAGCACTCTCCACAGGCGGTGCAGTGTTCATTGATGTATTGCGGTGCGCGGACAAGCGTCACTTTCCAGCCGTCATCTCCGCGCACGGCTCGGGAAACCCGTGTGGAAGTCAAGACGCGCACTCGGGCGTTGTTCTCGATGCGCTGGATGTTGATCTCCATTCCGCAGGTGGGAGGACAGAGCTTTGGAAAATACTGGTAGTTGCGGACCACGCGGCCACCGATGTAGGCCTGCTCCTCGATCAGAATCACTTCCTGGTCGGCCTCTGCCGCTTCCAGGGCGCATGTCACGCCGGCGATCCCGCCCCCGACCACCAGCAACGGTCGTGTGTTCGATGCGTTCATTTGCTCCTCTCCTACATGGGTGCGTCCTCGCGCACCTGCATGGTGGGTTCCGCAAACAGGGCAAAGCGCAGCCAGCGGAACGAAAAGCGCAAGAGCTCTTCGTCGCTGGTTCGCAGCTTGTCTATAAGAAACTGCTCCAGCTCGAATCTTTCCAAGAAGCTTGAATCGAATATGAAGCGCCGAAACGCGTCGAGGTCGTAGCAAGCGGTGTAGAACATGTCCATGCGTTTGACGTCGAGTTGCCGTCCGCCGATGAACCAGGGATGCGAGACGATGTCCGTAAAGCCGCTCTCCAGTTCCTCGCGCTCGACGACGCCCTGGTTTTCGCGCCACTCATCGACGCTCCACGAGCCGTCCTGGCGCGTGCCCTCGCAAAAGTCGTCCTCGAACAGCAAATAAACGGGCTCGGGTTTCTGCCCCGCCCTGGCGGGCGGCAGCGCCATACCCAGCGGGTACATCCGGCAGGCCCAGGGGCGTTCTGCGTACACCGTGCAACCTTCAGCTCCCAGGAGAGGGCAGCACTTGTCTTCCTCATCGTTCATGCGCAAAAGCACTACCGGCAGGTGCAGATCTTTCGTTATCGGAGTCAGGGTGTACTCTTGCAGAAAATCGCCGGTAGAGACGCCCAGGCGCCGGGCCAGCCCGAGGACATCAAGTGGTGTCAGCATGATGTTGATATCCGAGCAGCACTTGGTAAAGCAGGCAAGTCCAGCGTGACAGGCAAAATCGAACTTCTCTTTTTCCCCGAGCTTGCGCTTGTCTCGTAGTGCGTATGGCAACTCCGGGGACTCAGTTTTTCGATCTTTACTCATAAACAATTCCGATCTTTGAGATTGCCGCCGAAAAGTCATCCAGCGATATCAGCCATCATTGACAATACGATCCCGCAGGGCGTCAGCCGACCAGACACCCAGAGGAGATGCCGTGTTCGTATCGAGATCGATCAGCCGGTAGCGGTAAGACGCTCTTACCCGGTACTGGCCATACATCCAGTCCCAGCCCTCCTGGTAGTAGGAGCATTTATCATTGAAGCAGGCCCACTGGCGACCCCCGTCCCAGCCTCCCTCGTCCGGCATGACGAAGGCGGAAAGCGGTTCACCACAATGAGGGCAACAAACGGCACCTTCATCCACGTGCATCCTCCGGCCATCCGACAAGACAAGCCCCGGGCACCTGCTGGCGCCCGGGGCTTTGACGTTCACGTTTTCACTCAAAAAGTTCCGGTCGTTCAAAAGATGTGCTTGATGGGCACCTTCTTCATCTCCCACTCGCCGGACTTTGCATCATACCTGCAGTTAACGAAGCACTCCCACTCCTTGTCCATGGTCGGCTTGTCGGTCCGGAAGTAGTAGCCGGGCCAACGCGTCTCCTCGCGAAAGAGGATCGAACGCACATGGGCTTCCGCCTGGTAGGTGCGATGCTTGTTTTCCCAGCAGCGCATCAACTCGTGCAAGCTCGGGGCCGCCAACTTCTCGGAATCTTCCTTGAGGAAGGCCAGCAGTTCGAGAGCGCGCTCGAGGTTCTTCTTAGAAGTGGTGAACTGGGCGGTCACGCCGCCGGCGTATTCGTCCATCAGCTTCTGCAGCCGCATCATGAACATCTTGGGCAGGATGTAGTTCGGGTTGACGTCCGCCTGGGTGGTTTTACCGACGTTCTCGGTATAGGTCACCATCGGCTTGATCACCTCGGCCTTGCGGGCCTCTACGTCTCCGTAGTTGGCCTTGGCGGGCGGGTTCTCGTGGACGATGTAACTAACGGCCGCCTTGCCGGCGATGCGACCCTCGGCGTGGGAGCCGGAGGAGAACTTGTGCGACGAGGCGCCGGAGGCGTCGCCGGCCGCGAATAGGCCCTTGACGGTGGTCATGTTGTCGTAACCCCAGAAGTACCCGTCCGGGGCCAGGTCTTTCGGGCCGCTCACCCATGCACCGGAAGCGCCGGAGTGCGAACCGATGAAGTACGGCTCGGCTGCGGCAATCTCGGAAGGGCTCTCCTCGGGCTGGATGTTGGTGGCCGCCCACAGGATAGCCTGCGAAATGGTCATGTCGAGGAAGTCTTCCCATGCCTCGGATTCGAGCTCTTTGAGTTTCTTCTTGGCGGCCTTGGGATCGGTTTCGCTGTCGGCGATCTTCTTGATGGCCTCGGCTGTCTGCATGTAGATCGGACCCTTGCCTGCCATGACGTCGAGCATCATCAGCCAGTTGCGCAGGTTGGCGGGCGCCGGCTTCACCTTGCCGTAAGGACCCCACTTCTCGAGTTCGTCCTTGTTGGTCTGCATGTAGGCCTCGTCCAGGGCGTTGGTGGCGCGGGACTTGAAGAGTAAGAACCAGGCGCCGACCGGGCCGTAAGCGTCCTTGAAGCGCACCGGAATGAAGCGCACTTCCTGGCAGGTCATCTCGGCGCCGGCCTCAATGGTGAAGGCGGCAGAGGCGCCGGAGTTGAAAGGAGGATACCAGGCGCGACCGGCGCCCTCGCCGACAGAGCGCGGCCGGAAGATACCCACGGCGCCGCCCATGGCGCATACGACCGCCCGGGCCTTGAATACGTAGAACTTGTCCTCGCGCGTGGAGAAGCCCACCGCGCCCACGCAGCGATCGCCGTCCATGAGCGGGCCGGTAATGAAGACGCGCTCGTAGATGTTGTCGGCGCCCATGGCGTTCTTGGCCGCCTCGGCCACGATCACCTTGTAGGACTCGCCGTTTATCATCAACTGCCAGCGTCCCTCGTGAACGTAGTTGCCGTCCTTGTCCTTCCAGATCGGCAGGCCCCATTTCTCGAATAGGTGCACGGAGGAGTCGACGTGGCGGGCGATGTTGGCAACCAGATCCTCGCGGGTGATGCCCATCAGGTCGTTGCGCACGTAGTCGACGTAATTCTCGATGGTGTTGGCACCGTCTTTCAAGCCGACGTACTGGTTGATGGCGGACAGGCCCATGGCCACGGCACCGGAGCGATCCATGGCGGCCTTATCGACCAATGTGACCTTCAGGTTGTTCTTCTTGGCCCAAAGAGCGGCCTCGACCGCTGCGCCGCAGGCCGCCATTCCGCCGCCGATGATCAGCAGATCAGTTTCAACCTCAACCGTTTCGAAGTTAGTCATGGTTGTCTCCTTCCCTACTGCTTGGTCCAGACTTCGGACAGGCCCAGGGACGCGGGCTCGGTGAACAAGGACGTGCTGTCGAGTTCGGCGTTGGTCTCGAAACCTCCGGTCGGATCCGCCTTGCCCTCGGGAATTGTCCTGATAGGGAACTTGAAGCGCTTGATGGAGCCGTTGCGGAACTTGACCGTCCACATGATGTTGTCGGTCGAGCGCAGCGGAACCACCGAAGCGCCCATGGGCACGAAGTCGGCGTAGCCGCGTACATCAACTGCCTGGGTCGGGCAAATCTTGACGCAGTTATAGCACTCCCAACATTGGCTGGGATCTTGGTTGTAGGCCTTCATACTGTCCTTGTCCAGCACCATCAGGTCGTTGGGACAGATGTGCTGGCAGGCGGTCTTGTCGAGCGCCTTACACCCGTCACACTTTTCTGGGTTCACGAAACTTGGCATACATCACCTCCTGGCCACGCGGGCCAACGTGAAAGGTAGGAGTTGCTTCTGAAAGGTAAGCAACTGATGAAAATAATATACTCCCATGAAAGGGTTCACTCCCAAAAGGATCCTCCTTATCCATCCAGTATCCAATGTCTGTCAAGGCGATTTTTTGTATTGATGTGATAAAGAAAATTTATATAGTCAAGGAAGCTCAGGCGGCGGCAGACACCCGGAAAACATCTGGATCAGTCTTCCGGTTCGGACTCTATGCAGCTTTTCCAGGCCGATCCGTGCAGGCGAAGCTCTTCAATAAAAGTGCGCGCCGCACGACTCATCTCCGCGTTTTTCCAGGTAGAAAGCACAATGCGGCGCGTTATCGGCGGGCCGACATCTATGCGAGACAACCGGCCGATCGGTTCTCCCGAACAGGATATATCCGAGGCGGTCACCATGTCCGGCAAGAAAGCGACACCCATGCCGACCTCGACCATTTTCTTGACCGTCTCCACGTTGTCTGTGGAGACGACCGGCTCCATGCCGACACCCAGGCGCGCCAGGAAGTCCCTGACCAACTTGCCGGTCGGGCTCTCCAGCGAGAGTGAAACACTCTTGAGGCCGTTCAACTCGCTGGGACGAACGGCTCCGCGGCCGAAAAAAGGATGCGATCTGCCGCAAACCAGCGAGACTTTTTCCTCGATCACGACTTCGTTGCGCAGCCGTCTGTCCGAACCCGGGTTGGCCACCAGGGCCAGATCGACGCGATTGGAAAGGAGCGCCTCAATAATCTCGCCCGAATGCCTGTAGAGAACGTTGGGACGCACGTTGGGGTACTTTTCCTTCATGTCCCAAAGCAACTTAGGTAAGAAATAGATACCCACGCTGTTCACGGTTCCGATGCGAATCTCCCCCGACACTCCCTCGGTCAGTTCCTCTATCGCCCGGCGTGCGCTGCGCACCTTCTCCATGATTTCGACGGCATGCTGCGAAAGCGTCCTGCCTGCCTCGGTCAGGCTCACCCCTCCGGGCCGGCGATTGAACAGGCGCACTTCCAACTCCTGTTCGAGCTGTTTAATCTGGTACGAAAGTGCCGGCTGGGTGATGTGCAACCGGGTGGTGGCTCGGTTAAAACCGCCTTCCTGGATAACCGCGAGTAAGCAACGTAGCTGGTGGAGCTCCAACTCTTCTCCCCTTTAATACATACCAACAGTCGACAACGCAATTGCAAGAATCGACGTGCAGAAGTCTTTTAGCATGGACACTATTTCGCTATCAATCCTTTTTATTGCCTATATCCAAATTTTCGCTTTCTATTCGGGGCCTTTGGTATTGACAACACCGGGACGCGGTGAAACTATCCTCCGGCGTTCCGAGTAGGACCGGCATGAAAACAAGGGTCGAACATTTTTATCCCACGACGTAGATACCGAAAGGAGTGGCAATGAGTGTGAAATTGAGAGAGACCCCGCTTCTCGACGAGCTGGACAAGGGCCCCTGGCCCAGCTTCGTCCGCGAGATCAAGAAGAGCGCAGAAGACGGCAAAGAGGCGGCCAACGACCTGCTGGGCGTACTCGAGCTATCGTACAATGAAAAAATAAGCCACTGGAAGCACGGCGGCATCGTGGGCGTGCTGGGCTACGGCGGCGGCGTGATCGGCCGTTACAGCGACGTGCCCGAGAAGTTCCCCAACGTGGCCCACTTCCACACCATCAGGGTCAACCAGCCGGCGGGTTGGTTCTACACGGCGGATGTCCTGCGCAAGGTGTGCGACATCTGGGACAAGCACGGCTCGGGCATCACCAATATGCACGGTTCCACCGGCGACATGGTGTTGCTCGGCTGCAGGACCGAGGCTCTCGAGCCCATCTTCGCCGATCTGATCGGCATCGGCTTCGACCTGGGCGGCTCGGGCTCCGACATGCGCACCCCGAGCTGTTGCTGCGGCCAGTCGCGCTGCGAGTGGGCCTGCTACGACACAATGGCCTTATGCGACCACATCACCCAGCACTTCCAGGACGAGCTACACCGCCCGGCCTTCCCTTATAAGTACAAATTCAAGTTCTCGGGCTGCGGAAACGACTGCGTGGCCTCCATCGCCCGCTCGGACTGCTCGGTCATCGGCACCTGGAAAGACGACATCCAGATCGACGCGGCGGCGGTCAAGGAGTACGCCGACGGGGGCTTGAACATCGCCCGCGACGTTGTCGGACTGTGCCCCACCAAGTGCATCGGCTGGAACGGCTCCAAGCTTGCGATCAACAACGGCGACTGCGTGCGTTGCATGCACTGCATCAACGTGATGCCCAAGGCCTTAAGGCCCGGGAAAGAGCGCGGCGCCACAATCCTGATCGGCGCCAAGGCGCCCATCATCGGCGGCGCCCTGCTGGCCACGGTGATGGTACCCTTCATGGAAATCGAGCCGCCCTACGAGGATCTCAAGGAACTCACCGAGGCTATCTGGGATCTATGGGGCGAGAACGGCAAGAACCGCGAGCGAGTCGGCGAGTTCATCCAGCGTATCGGGATGGGCAACTTTCTCGATCAGATCGGGCTGGATCCGATCCCCGAGATGGTCATTCATCCGCGCACCAACCCGTACATCTTCTTCGAGATGGACGACGAGGACGAAGAGTAGCTCGGTTCTCGGTGCGAACACGAAAAGACATCAAAGGAGGATTTGAATCATGGCTGAGAGAAAAACCGATATAGGCCCGCCGCACTACGAACAATTCTTGCCGCCGGTGATCAAGAAGAACTACGGCAAGTGGAAGTTTCACGAGATCAAGAAACCGGGCGTGTTGATGCACGTCTCCGAGTCGGGAGACAAACTCTACTCGATTCGCGCAGCCACGCCAAGGCTGGTCAGCACCAAGACCATCCGCCTCTTCGCCGACATCGCCGACGAGTTTTGCGATGGGTTCCTGCGCTGGACGAGCCGTAACAACGTCGAATTTCTGGCCACCGACGAGAGCAAGGTAGATCCCTGCATCGAGCGTCTCAAGAAAGAGGGTTACCCTGTCGGCGGAACCGGCCCGGGCATCACCAACATCGTCCATACCCAGGGTTGGGTGCATTGCCACTCGTCAGCCACCGACGCCTCGGGTGTTGTCAAGGCGGTGATGGACGAGATGTTCCCCTACTTCACCGGCGAGAAGACGCTGCCTGCGAAGTTGCGCATCGCCTTTGCCTGCTGTTTGAACATGTGCGGCGCCGTGCACTGCTCGGATATTTCAATCCTCGGCGTGCACCGGCACGGCCCCGTGGTCGATCACAAGGTGATGACCGCCCAGTGCGAGATTCCCTCCACCGTGGCATCCTGCCCCACCGGCGCCATCCGGCCTGCGACCGTCGACGGGCACAAGTCTGTCGAGGTGATCGAAGACCAGTGCATGTTCTGCGCCAACTGCTTCAGCGTTTGCCCGGCCATGAAACTGAACGACCCGGAAACCGACGGCGTCTCGATCTGGGTCGGCGGCAAGGTCAGCCAGGCCCGCTCGGAACCCATGTTCTCCAAGTTGGCCATCCCCTACATCCCCAACGAGCCACCGCGCTGGCCGTCGACTGTCAAGGCGGTCAAGAACATCGTCGAGACTTACGCCAAGCACGCCAGGCCCTACGAGCGCGTAGGCGAGTGGATCGAGCGCATCGGCTGGCCGCGTTTCTTCAAGCTCACCGGCATCGAGTTCACCAAGTACCACATCGACGATTTCACTCATGCCGGCGAGACCTACCGGCGCTCTGTGCATTTCAAGCGCGCATAGGAGTCGATCATGAGTGCAAGTGTCGACGATGTGGCTGGTGCGATGTTCGAGTTGGTTAAAGAGTACCACGGCAAGAAGAACCTCAAGGCACTGGACTTGACCAAGGCCATGAGACAGAAGTTCGGCGAGGATGAGTGCGACAAAAAGCTGTGCAAGCAGGCGATTCGCCAACTTATCGACTCTGGCAAATGCACTTACTCCTACGTTGGTGGAAGCTACATCGTCTTGCCGCCCGAAAGTTGAAATCATCATCCCACTCCCCGGGGTCCGCCAGGGCCCCGGGGAGCGGCAATATAAACCGGCCCCTGTCTGGGGGCCGATTGTCTTTGAAACGAGATCTCGAAAGGTGATGACATGGCCCTGCTGAAGAAGAAGAAGAAAAAGCCCCTGCACATTCACAGCCGGGGGGCTGGCGGCGGCGTATCGTCCCAGCGTCCACAGCAGGTACCTAAAAAGCCCCCTTGTGGCGCCAACTGTCCCAGCGCGAATGCCATTCGCAACTGGATCGCCCAAATTGCACAGCGCGAGAAGATGGGCGTCAGCGAGGAAGCCTCTTTCAGCACGGCCTGGAAGATGCTGGTTAACACCAACCCCTTCCCATCGGTCATGGGTCGGGTTTGCCCGCATCCCTGCGAGGACAACTGCAACAGGGCGGAAAAGGACGGCGCGGTGGCCATCAACGCCTGCGAGCGTTTCATCGGCGACTGGGGTATCGAGAAAAACCTGAAGCTTGAAAAACTCGACGGCTCAGATAATCACAGCGAGTCAATCGGTGTCATCGGCGCCGGCCCGGCCGGCCTGTCTTTCGCCTTCCAGATGGCGCGGCGCGGTTACCCGGTAACGGTGTACGAGAAAACAGAGAAGCCCGGCGGCATGTTGTTGTGGGGCATTCCCCGCTACCGCCTGCCGGCGGACGTGCTGCAGGCCGAGATTCAGCGTATCCTGGACCTGGGAGTCGAATTGAAGCTCAACACTGCGGTGGGCCGTGACATTCCCGTCGAAGAGCTGCGCTCGAAACACAAGGCCGTCTTTCTGGGCATCGGTGCCGACAAGGGCCGCCTGCTCAAGGTGCCCGGCGAGGAGGGCAGCGGTGTCTGGACGGGCACCGGCTACCTGTACAAAGTGAACAACGGCGAGAAGGTCGACGTGGGCGCAAAAGTCGCCGTGATCGGCGGCGGCAACACCGCCATCGACGCTGCCCGTGCCGCCCGCCGGGCCGGGGCGGAAGTAACCATACTTTATCGCCGCACACGCACCGAGATGCCGGCCATCGATTCCGAAATCGAAGACGCCCTGAAAGAAGACGTCAAGATCGAGTTCCTGGTCGCCCCGGTCGAGATCAAGCGCGACTGCGACAAAGTCTCGGCCGTGGTAGTCCAGAAGATGGAACTCGGCGAGCCGGACGATTCGGGCAGGAAGCGCCCGGTGCCCATCGAGGGTTCAGAGTACGAGGTTCCCATCGACACGCTGATCGCCGCCATTTCGCAGGAACCCGACTGGGCGCCCCTGGGCGAGTTGGGCCCCAAGGGACGCTGGATCGAAGCGGACAAGAACGGCAAAGTGACAGACGGCGTCTTCTGCGGCGGCGACGACCTCAAGCTGGGCCTGGTAACCATCGCCGTCGGCCAGGGCCGCCGCGCCGCCGAGGTGCTCGACGCCGAGCTGCGCGGCACGGAGCCGCCGATGCCGCCCGACATTCCCTTGGTCGTCAAGGACCGCATACGCCACGATCTCTACGATCCCAAAGAGAGAAACGAACGCGCCCATCGGCCGGTCGAAGAATGGCTTTCGAAACCCATGTCCGAGATCGATCTGGGCATCACCAAGGAGCAGTTCATCGAGGAAGTCACGCGTTGTTACTCGTGTGGAATGTGCTTCGGGTGTGAGCGCTGCTGGATGTTCTGCACGCCTTCTTGCTTCGCCAAGGTAACCGACGGACAGCGGCCTGGTCATTACTACACTATTGACCTGAACACCTGCGACGGTTGCAAGAAGTGCATGGACGAGTGCCCCTGCGGCTTCATCGACATGGTCTGACGATTTCGAGGGATATGTATGGCACGCTTGCCACCGAGGTTGATGATTGCCGGTCTGGCTGGTGATTCCGGCAAGACGCTGCTTTGCCTCGGCTTGATCCGCGCCCTGCGAGGGCGCGGCCTGCGCGTCGCACCCTTCAAGAAAGGCCCCGACTTCATCGATGCCGCCTGGCTAGGCGCCGCGGCAGGTGTGGACGGGCGCAACCTCGACACTTTCATGATGCCTGCCGATACAATCCTGCGATCGCTCGCCATGGCCGGCAGCCTGGCCGACCTGGCGGTGATCGAAGGCAACCGCGGTCTCTTCGATGGTCTCGATGCCACGGGCTCCCATTCGTCGGCCGCCCTGGCCAGGCTCAGCGGAACCCCGGTAGTGCTGGTTGTTGACGTCAGCAAGGCGACGCGCACCGTGGCGGCGCAAGTGCTCGGCTGCCAGCAGATGGAGCGCGGGGTTCCACTGGCGGGCGTCATTCTCAACCGGGTGGGCACCAATCGTCAGGAGGCGCTCATTCGCGAGACGATCGCTGACAGATGCGATCTGCCCGTGCTCGGCGCCATTCCCAGACTACGCACGCAAGAGCTTCTTTCCCGCCACCTGGGGCTGGTGACAGCCATCGAACACCCGGATCGTGAGCGGGCCATCGAGTCCGCCGCGCAGGCGGTTCGCGATCATGTCGATCTGCAAGCGATAGTCGATCTCGCCGAACGATCTTCATCGACGGAAGTCGACCTTGGAAACACTGCGGCGGGCATCCGGCCGAAATGCCGTATCGGGCTGCTTAGGGACCTGGCCTTCTCGTTTTACTACCCGGAGAACATCGAGGCCCTCGAACGGGCCGGGGCCGAACTCGTGCCCCTCTCGCCCTTGGCGGACGAATCGCTGCCGTCGATCGACGCCCTCTACGCGGGAGGAGGCTTTCCCGAGGAACACGCGGCCGAGCTCTCGGCCAATAAAAGGTTTCGGGGCCTGCTGGCAGATTGCATAGGGCGGGGTCTGCCGGTCTGGGCCGAGTGCGGCGGGCTGATGTACCTGTCCCGTGCCCTTTTGAAAAACGGAACCAGCTACCCGATGGCGGGCGTGCTGCCGATCGTCGTTGAGCATACGCCGCAACCCCAGGGCCACGGTTACACGCAGGCCCGTATCGATCAAAGCAACCCTTTTTTAGCCGCAGACACCGTCCTGCGCGGCCACGAGTTTCACTACTCGCGGATCATAGAAGCCCCCGTTGATCTGACGACCGTGATGGCTCTCGATCGCGGTATCGGGCTCGGCGGGGGTCGCGACGGCATCAGGGTGGGCAACCTCGTTGCGACCTACACTCACCTGCATGCCTTGGCGACGCCGGATTGGGCCGCGGGCATGGTGAGAGCCGCCGTCGCTAAGCGGGCCGAAGACAAGAGAGGATGCGCCAAGTGCGGCTGAAGGAGACTGTACAACAGGCCGTTGTGGACGGCCGTCTCGACGATCTCGACGATATCGTGGCAGGAAACGTGCGTGCGGTCCGTTTCCTGCTGGGCATGACCTACCGGACCGACGCGACGATTCGCAGCACGGCCGCCCGGGCGATCGCCAGGGCAAGCCGTTACCACAAAAAAGCGGTTGCTGAACTCGTCCGCCGTCTGGTGTGGGCCATGAATGACGAGTCGGGCGCAAATGCACTTACCGCTCCCGCCGTTGTTCGGGCCATCGCCGAAGAGCAACCCGATCTTTTGCTGCCGATGGTTCCCGACTTGACCCGCCTGGCGGGAGATGAAGGACTGCGCAAAGATCTGTCCGCCGCCTTGAAGATCGTCGCCCGGGCCTGCCCCGGCGAGGTCGGCAACCGGCTGGCCGGATTCCTTAACGCTAAAGGAGAAGGTTGTGGCTGCTGAGACGTCGACAATTAGCTTCCTGGACAAGCTGCGCCGCGCGGTTGAAGAAGACCCCGACTCTCTACGCGCTCACCTGAAATTGGGCCTGGCGCTTATCAAGGCACAGCAGTACGGCCCGGCCGAGGCCGAACTGCGCCGGGCTCTCCAGATCGATTCGGGTTGCGTCGAGGCCTGGATCAACCTGGGAGGCGTCTGCCTGACCCGCCTCGACTTCGCTGGCTGCGTCGAGGCCAACAACAATGCTATTGAACACGATCCCCAGGCGCTTCTGGCCCACTACAACAAGGGGCTGGGTCATCTTTACCTGAAGCAGACCCATGAGTTGGTCGACTGTTTCAGGCGCGTACTCGAGATTGACGCCGAGCATGCCGGTGGAAATTATTACATGGCGGTCGGCCTGCACTCGCTCGGCAATACCCCCGAGGCCTGGATGTTTTATCAGAAGGCCTTGCAACTCGGCTTCGCACCGCAACCCGAGTTCGTGCGCGTGATGGGACGTTACGAAGAGAATATAGGCGGCGGCGCAGTCACCGTTGAGATTGGTTCCGATTCGCAGGACACGTCAACACCAAACAAATAGGAGGAGGAAAAATGGCAGACTTTCAAGTTGGTGATTCGACTATCGAGGTCGACGAGGACGGATTCATCCAGGAGCCGGACAAGTGGACCAAGGACGTTGCCGCCGCGCTGGCCAAGACAGAGGGCGTCGACGATCTGACCGATGAGCACTGGAAAATGGTCGATTTCCTGCGCGAGTACTACATCGAGTTCGGCACGGCGCCCATGATTCGCAAGCTGTGCAAGGCCACGGGCTTCAAGCTCAACAAGGTCTACGAGTTGTTCCCTTCCGGGCCGGCCAAGGGCGCCTGCAAGATCGCCGGGCTGCCCAAGCCTACCGGCTGCGTTTGAGAAGTCGGCGGGAGCAAATCGAGCAGCGCCCCGTCCGGAACCCGGGATCGGGAGATTCCGGCGGGTCGCCGTCTTGGGGGGGAGCAGGGTATAGTAGATGCCAAAACTTGACGATCTGTTGCGGGAGAAGAAGGCCGTCCTCACAGACAAGTGGATCGAGAAGACGCTAGAGACCTATCCCGCGGAGAGTCGGGCCTTCTTCAGGCGTCAGAAGAACCGCTTCGCCAACCCGGTGGGTCAGGCACTGGCCGCGGGGCTCGAAGCGGCCTTCGAGGCATTGCTTACGAAGGCTGACTCCGCCGTGCTTTGTGGCTGCATCGAGGAGATCGTCAAGGTCCGCGCGGTGCAGGATTTTACCCCGTCGCGGGCGGTGGTCTTCGCCCTACTGCTCAAGGACGTCATCAGAGAAGAGATCCAAGCACAGCTCGACCGGCCACAGGTCGCCCGGGAGTTTCTGGATTTTGAACGACGCATAGATCAGATGGCCCTGTTTGCCTTCGATCTGTTCGTCCGCTCCCGCGAAAAGATGTATCAGCTCCGCGTCAACGAGGTGGAAAGAAGGATTTCCTCCCTGGTGAAGCGGTCGGGGTTCTTCATTGACAACTCCGGCAGCGAGCCGCAGCCCGAGAAGGACGCCACATGACACTCAAACATTTACGAGGTAGTCGTCCATGAAAGCCGCGATTTCCCTCTTGGCTGTCCTGGTACTGGCAGGCTTGGCCTACCTGGGGACAGAGGTGCTTCACTGGCAGGCCGTGTTCGGGGTGGTCTTGCCGTACGTCGCCCTGGTGCTATTCCTGGGCGGCTTGATCTGGCGGGTTGTCAACTGGGCGCGATCACCCGTTCCCTTTCGCATTCCGACAACCTGCGGGCAGGAAAAGTCTCTGCCCTGGATTCGGCAGAACAAGTTCGACAATCCCTACACCACCTGGCAGGTGATCGGCCGCATGCTGCTCGAGATCCTCTTCTTTCGCTCCCTGTTCCGCAATACCAGGATGGCTGTCAAGGAAGGAGAACGGGTCGTCTATGGTCCCACCAAGTGGCTCTGGCTGGGCGGACTGGCTTTTCACTACTCTTTCTTGGTGATCATTCTAAGGCACCTGCGCTTCTTCACCCAGCCGGTGCCGTACCCGGTCAATTTGCTTTCGAACCTGGACGGCTTTTTCCAGGTCGGGGTGCCCGTCTTCTACATCACCAGCTTCGTCCTGCTCGGTGCGTTGGGCTACCTGCTGCTGCGGCGCCTATACATTCCCCAGGTACGCTACATCTCGCTGGTCAACGACTACTTTCCCCTGTTTCTTCTTCTGGGAATAGGCACCTGCGGTTTCCTGCTGCGCTACATGGTCAAGACGGACATCGTCGGAATCAAACAGCTCTCTCTGGGTCTGGTCTCCTTTCACCCTCAGGTCCCTGATGGAATTCACTATCTCTTCTACATGCACTTGTTCCTGATATGCGTGCTGTTCGCCTATTTCCCGTTCAGCAAGCTGACCCACATGGCCGGCGTGTTCATGAGCCCGACCCGCAACCTGGCCAACAACAACCGTGCCAGGCGGCACATCAATCCCTGGAACCCTCAGGTCAAGGTGCACACTTACGAGGAGTACGAGGACGACTTCCGTGAGAAGATGATCGCTGCCGGCATTCCCGTGGATAAGCAACCCGGGGCAGCACCCGAATCCGGCAACGACAACAAGGGCGAGGAGTAGGCCATGGCCAAGGTAAAATTCGACCAGGTAGAATACTACGACCACGACCGGGTGCTGCAGATCGATCACCGGCCGCCGGCCGCCGACTGGATGGACACACCGGTCGAGTTCCGGCCCGGCTCGTGGATCTATCCCGGCAAGGCCAAGCACCTCAAGTATCTCGACCTGCCCAACCCGCGTGACTGGGCTGTCACCGATGAGGACTGGAAGCTGCCCGAGAACTGGAGAGAGATCGTTCACAACGGCATCCGGGAGCGCCTGGACAAGTTCCGTACTTTCAAGATCTTCATGGATATCTGCGTGCGCTGCGGAGCATGCGCCGACAAGTGTCATTTCTTCATCGGCGGCGGCGATCCCAAGAACATGCCGGTTTTGCGGGCCGAGTTGCTGCGTTCAGTCTATCGCAACGACTTCACAACGGCCGGCAAGATCCTAGGCAAGCTGGCCGGCGGCCGGCCGCTGACAATCGACGTCATCAAGGAGTGGTTCTACTACTTCTTCCAGTGCACCGAGTGCCGCCGCTGCTCGGTCTTTTGCCCCTACGGAATAGACACCGCCGAGATCACAATGATGGGGCGTGAGTTGCTCGGGCTGCTGGGAATCTACGTCAACTGGGCGATCGAGCCGGTGGCCAACTGTTTCCGCACCGGCAATCACCTGGGCATCCAGCCACACGGTCTCAAGGACACGCTCGAGTTCTTCGCCGACGACATCGAGGAAGCCACCGGGATCAGGGTCAAGATCCCGATGAACAAGAAGGGCGCCGAGGTCCTGTTCGTCGTACCTTCGGGCGATTTCCTGGCCGAACCGGGCACCTTCACCTGCATGGGTTACATGCTCATGCTCAACGAGCTTGGAATTGACTACACCTGGAGCACCTACGCCTCTGAAGGCGGCAACTTCGGCCTGTTCACTTCGAATGAAATCATGAAGAGCCTGAACGCCAAGATCTACGCCGAGGCAAAGCGCCTGGGGGTCAAGTGGATCCTGGGAGGCGAGTGCGGCCACATGTGGCGCGTTATGCACCAGTACATGGATACAATGAACGGTTCGGCCGACTTTCTCGAAGTGCCGTGCTCGCCGATCACCGGCACGGTCTTCGAAAACGCGCGTTCCACCAAGATGGTTCACATCGCCGAGTTCACCGCCGATCTGATCAAGCACGGCAAGCTCAAGCTCGACCCGAGTCGCAACGATCACATCCGGGTGACTTTCCACGACTCCTGCAACCCCGCCAGGGCCATGGGCATCCTCGAAGAGCCGCGTTACATCCTCCGAAACGTCTGTAACAACTTTTTCGAGATGCCTGAGAACACTATTCGCGAGCAGACATTCTGTTGCGGCGGTGGGGCCGGCCTGGGAACGGACGAGAACATGGAGATGCGGCTGCGCGGCGGCTTGCCACGGGGCAACGCGGTCAAGTTCGTCCGGGACAAGTTCGACGTCAACCAGCTCTGCACCATGTGCGCCATTGACCGGGCTACCCTGGTAACCGTCTGCGACTACTGGGCGCCGGGGGTCAAGGTAACCGGCATTCACGAGCTGGTCGCCAACGCCATGGTTTTCAACGGCGAGAACGAGCGCAAGATCAACCTGCGCCTGGAGTCAGTGGGAAAACAGGAGGAGGATTCCAACAATGTATGACGCCGGAAAAGTCATCACCGGGTTGGTTGTCTTCGTGGTCCTGGTAACCCTTCCGCTGTGGTTCACCGATGCCCTCGGAGAACCCGGCTATAAACCCGATCCTGAGCTGCCAACTGCCGAGAAGCACTGTGTCGAGTCTCGGGAGTACATGAAAGCCTGGCACATGGATCTTCTCAACAACTGGCGAGACGCCGTGGTACGCGACGGCAAGCGGTTATATGTTCCCGAGCAGGTCGTGCCCTGCGGCAGCGACACGGATTGCACAGGCGGGCTGTGCGTCGCTGGCGAATGCCGCTACCGGATGAGCCTGTCCGGCGGCTGCATGAAATGCCACACCAGCAAGTCCCGCTTCTGCGATCGCTGCCACAACTTCATGAGTGTCGCCCCGTATTGCTGGGACTGCCACGTAGAGCCGAAAGGGGACTGAGCCATGGACGATGGCAGAAGAAACTTTCTCAAGGTGGCCGGCGCCTCGGCCGTTGGCGCCGCATGGGGCATTCCAGTCGTCTCGGCACTGGCCAAGGCGATCAAGAGCGAGCCGCTACCGGGCAATCTCGTAGGCAAACGTTGGGCGCTAGCAGTGGACATCAACAAGTGCCGGCGCCCGGAAGTCAGGCGCGCCTGCTCCGATGCCTGCCGCAGGCTTCACAACATTCCCGAAATCGAGCGCCCGCACAGCGAGATCGAGTGGATTTGGAGCGAAGGCTTCGAAAACGCGTTTCCCAACCAGGCCAACGAGCATTCCCGTGCCAGCCTCAAGGAATCCGACGTACTGGTCATGTGCAACCACTGCGACCGGCCGCCCTGCGTGCGGGTCTGCCCGACCCAGGCCACCTTCAAGCGGGCGGACGGCATCGTCATGATGGATCAGCACCGCTGCATCGGCTGCCGCTACTGCATCGCCGCCTGCCCCTATGGGGCACGCAGCTTCAACTGGGAGGATCCGGCGCCGCACATCAAGCAACTCAACCCGGACTACCCGCACAGAACCCGAGGTGTGGTGGAAAAGTGCACCCTTTGCGCCGAGCGTCTGGCCGAGGGTCTCGGGCTGGCCTGCGTCGAGGCCGCCAACCGCATAGCCGGGCCGGGCGCCATGATCTTCGGGGATCTCGGAGATCCAAACTCGGCCATCTCGCTGGCTCTTCGAGAGAAGACAACCATTCGCCGTAAACCCAGCCTGGGTACTTCTCCCAGCGTGTTTTACGTCGTGTGAGGACGTCATGCTGGAAAAAGCTTTCAGTGGCAGTCGTCGTTACTGGATCTGGATCTTCTGCCTGCTGGCGCTCATTGGAGCCGGAGGTATAGCCTATCTCGTTCAACTGCGCGATGGCCTGTCGGTCACCGGGATGAACCGGGACGTGTCATGGGGCCTGTACATCGCCCAATTCACCTTCATGGTCGGAGTGGCCGCCTCGGCGGTGATGGTCGTCTTGCCGTACTACCTGCACGACTTCAAGGCCTTCGGCAAGGTCACCATCCTGGGTGAATTCCTGGCCATCCCCTCGGTGGCCATGTGCATGCTGTTCATCTTCGTGGACATGGGGCAGCCGGAACGCGTGCTGAACGTGCTTTTACACCCCACGCCCAACTCGATGATGTTCTGGGACATGATGGCGCTGGGCGGTTACCTGTTTCTCAACGTCGTCATCTCGATGGTGACCTTCGGCGCCGAGCGCAAGGGCATCGCGCCGCCGAAATGGATCCGTCCGGTTATCATCCTCTCGATTCCCTGGGCGGTCAGCATCCACACCGTGACAGCCTTTCTGTATTCGGGTCTCGAGGGCCGCTCTTTCTGGCTGACCGCCATTTTAGCGCCGCGTTTTCTGGCCTCGGCTTTCGCCTCGGGTCCCAGCCTGCTGATTCTGCTTTGCCTGTTGGTGCGCAAGGTCTCAAAGTTCGACCCCGGCAAGGAAGTCATCCAGAAGATCGCCGTGATCGTCACCTATGCCATGGCGATCAACGTCTTCTTCGTGGCCATGGAGTTGTTCACCGGGATCTACAGCGGCATTCCCGAACACATGAACCACTTCCAGTACATGTTCCTCGGACTGCACGGCCACCATGCCCTGGTTCCCTGGATGTGGACCGCCCAGTTGATGTCCGTGGCGGTGCTGGTTATATTGCTGTTTCCCCGGGCGCGGCGCAACGAAAAGGTGCTGGGATTCACCGCGGCCGGTGTGATTCTGGCGATCTGGATCGACAAGGGACTGGGCCTGGTGGTGGCCGGTTTCATTCCCTCGCCGCTCGAGCACGTGACCGAGTACGCGCCCACGGCCATCGAGGGCCTGGTAACGCTGGGAGTATACGGCATCGGAATACTGATTTTAACCGGCCTGTATAAGATCGCCATCTCGGTAAGGGAAGGAATCCAGGCAGGATAGCCCATCGGGTCGGTCACAATGAAAAGCGAGCGGAAGAGGATAGTTATCGTCGGGGCCTCCGCCGCCGGCTTACGTTGTGCCTGCAGGCTCGCCCGCCTCAAGCCCGACTGGCAGATTACGCTGGTCGAGGCGCGCCGGAAGTTTTCTTTCGCTGCCTGCGGGTTGCCGTACGCGCTCTCGGGAGACATCGATGACTTCGATGCTCTTAGGCGCACCGATGACGGGGCGTTGCGCGATGTCGATTACTTCAGAAATATTAAAGGCTTCGAGGTGCTTTGCGGCCAGCGGGCCGTATCGATCGACGTAACCGGACACAAGCTCGCGACATCTGGAAGTCACGGTGCGAATATTCTTGCATGGGACGAGCTGGTGCTCGCCACGGGATCCCGGCCGCAGACCCTGCCAGGGCAACCGAGCCACCCGCGGGTGCGGCCTTTTCATTCTTTGGACGATCTCGAGGCGCTGCACGCCGGGCTGGCAGGGAGGAAAATCCAGCGCGTGGTGGTGATCGGTGCAGGTCTTGTCGGCTGCGAACTGGCAGAAGCTTTCAGCGTCATGTGGGGCGCGGAAGTGACCCTGATCGAAGCGGCCTCTGATCCGCTTTCGGGCCTGCTGGATGCCGAGTTGGCCGGAATCGTGAAGCGGGAGATCGAGAAAAACGACGTGCAGTTTTTTCCCGGGTGCGCGGTCGAAAGCATTACGGCCGGCGATGCCGGGGCGAGCGTTTCGATCGGCGACCGCGAGTTTAGGGGAGATGCAATCGTTGTGGCCGTAGGCGTTGTGCCGGCAACGGCCCTGGCCCGTACGGCCGAGGTGGCACTCGGCCCAAAGGGCGCCATTCTCGTAGACGATCGCCTGGCGACCTCGATCGATCATATCTGGGCGATCGGTGATTGCGTGCTGTCCCGAAACAGCGTGACGGCGGACAACTCTTTCCTGCCGCTGGGATCGCTTGCCAACCGGCAGGGTCGAACGCTGGCAAACATCCTGGCCGGCCGCGAAGAACGTTTTCCGGCCATCGCCGGCGCCGTCGCGGTGAAGGTTTTCGACTGCAACGTGGCAGCCGTCGGACTGACACGTGAGCAGGCGCTGCAATGTGGAATCAGGGCACGAAGTGTCTGGGTGCATAGCCACGACAGCGCGCACTACTGGCCGGCGGCCAAAGAGATTGCCTTGCAACTGACCTATGAACAAGAAAGCTTGCGCATCCTCGGCATGCAGGCGGCCGGGGAAGGCGAGGTCGCCAAGAGAGTTGACCTGGCTTGCCTTTTCATCGCCAAAGGGGCTTCCATAGAAGACCTGGCACAACTGGAGCATGCCTACGCTCCACCCTACGCTCCGGCCATCGATCCCCTGGCGACGACTGCCTTTGTGGCCGCCAACCAGGAGGAGGGTGTAGAATCAATCTCGCCTCTGGCGGATTTGAGCGCTGCGTGTGTCATCGACGTGCGCCATTCCTTCGAGATAGAGGCACGCCCGCTGAACGCGCATTCCCTGAAGATCATCCCCCTGGAGGAAATCCGGCAACGCTTTACGGAGATCGACGGCGCGGACAACGTCGTGGTCTGCGAGCGCGGAACCCGGGCGGCGGAAGCAGTCCGCTGGCTGCGTGGCAAGGGAATGTTCTTGCGATTCCTGGGGGGCGGACTACGCTTCAGGGAGCTGGCCGGGGGCGGATTCTGATCCGGCTCGCGGAAAGGTAATCTGCATGTACCCGGTGATGCTCGATGTCGGCAATCGGCGCTGTCTGGTTGTAGGGGGCGGCGGCGTAGCGTTGCGCAAGGTAGAAGGCCTGTTGGCCGACGGGGCCAAAGTCAGCCTCGTCTCCCCTGAGCCGATCGATCCCCTCCGGGTTCTCGCCGGCGACGGGCGCATCTCGCTAGAGGAGCGTCCCTACCTGCCGGGAGAAGCGGCCGCATACAGCCTGGTCTTTGCGACCACCGACGATCGCCGCGTCAATCGCGAGGTTTTCGAAGACGCCGAACGCGCCGGGGTGTGGGTCAACGTGGCCGACGACCCCGAGCTATGCACCTTCCATCTGCCGGCCCGGATGAGAAGGGGCGCCTTTCAACTGGCGGTGGCCTCGGCCGGGGAGGCGCCCTTCGTCACCAGGCGCATGCGCAAGCTTCTCGAGAGGCGCTTCGGCCCCGAGTGGGCCGAGTGGACGGCGGCGGCCTCGGCATTTCGCCGTGTGGTGCGTGCGGCCGAGCTGTCGCGCACCCGTCAGGAAAAAGCCTACGACGCATTTTTCGACGCCACGGTGGACGCCGAGCGGCTGACAGCCCGGGTCCCGGGCGACGAGGAGATGGCCAGTTGGCTTGGCGGCGACGAGCCGGCGTCCCGGGTGAGGCCGCGCGAGGACGAGCCGTTCGTGCGCGCGCCCGGATTGGTATCACTGGTCGGCGCCGGGCCGGGCGACCCCGGCCTGCTGACCTGCAAGGGACGCTCGCGCCTGTTTGAAGCAGACACGGTAGTCTACGATCACCTGGCGACCACCGCCTTGCCCTGCGACTTACCGGCTAAGGTCGAACTACGCAGCGTGGGAAAGCAGGCCGGCCATCACCCGGTGCCCCAGGAGGAGATCATCGCCTTGCTGGTACGTCTTGCGCGCCGGGGCAAGCGGGTGGTGCGCCTGAAGGGCGGCGACCCGTTCGTCTTCGGCCGCGGCGGCGAGGAGGCCGAGGCCTTGGCCGCGGCCGGCGTTCCCTTCGAGGTAGTGCCGGGCGTGACGGCCGGAATTGCCGCCGCGGCCTACGCAGGCATCCCGGTCACCTACCGCAAGCAGGTAGTCAGGGCCACCCTGGTCACGGCCCACGAAAGCATCAAGGAGGGCGGCGCCCAGGTGCGCTGGGATCTGCTGGCGGCCGATGCACACGCCACACTGGTGGGCTACATGGGTGTGACAAGCCTGCCACAGGTTGTCGACAAGCTGCTTTCTGCAGGAATGGATCCGCGCATCCCGGCGGCACTGGTGGAGCGCGGCACCACCTCCGCCCAACGCGTGGTGACCGGAACGCTGGCCGAACTGCCGCGCACGGCCGAGCGCGCCGGTATCAAGCCCCCGGCCATATTCGTAATCGGCCCAGCGGTGGCGCGCGCGCGCGCGCTGGACTGGTTCGGCAGACTGACGCTGCAAGGCGAGCGTTTGGTAATAACCGCGCCGGGTGGAAAGATAGAGACGCTGTTGGCAAACGAAGGAGCCGAGTTGGTGGTGCTGCCGCTACCGGTGACGGAAGCCGCCCGGGTAGTGATGGGCGCCCTGCCGCTGACCGGCTGCATCTTCCGCTCGCCCGACGAGGCAGAGGCCCTGGCCGACGAACTGGACGGCCCCGGCTGGGGGCCTGCAGTAGTAGCCTGGTGTCTGAACGCCGAAGCCGCCGAAAAAGCCAGGCGACTGGGATTCACCAAGGTAGAGCAGGCCACGCCGGGAGCAACCGAGCAAGACTTGGCCGCGATGATCCGCGTAGTGCGGGGCAGGCAACGCCACTACCAAAAGCCGGACATGGTCTAGCGCCCGATTCAACTGCTGCGAGCCAAAACATTCCAAAACCCTCAAACCTTAGTGAAGTCGAAGTGTATCGAATCCCTTGATCTCTTCTTGAATATGGGCTCAGTCCTTTTTCGCCCCACGCAGACCGGAAGCAACTGCTCCCAGACATGCAATGACCGCGGCGACCTTGAAGGCGACATCCATGGCGAAGAAGTCTTGCGGCCTCCAGATTTTACCGGTCCTTCCGCCCAGGGTCTCATAGATGGTCGTGGCTATTGCCACGCCCAAGAACATACCCAGAACGCGTGATTCGGCCAACACCGCCCCGGCCGCACCCTGCTGGTTTCGCGGAGCAGCGCCCATCAGCGCGTTGGAATTCGGTGAGATAAAAATACCGGTACCCAGGCCTATCAGACCAAGCCACAAGATCACGCCGGCGTTGCAGCAGTCCGGCCCGAGTTCCGAAAGGCCGAACAATCCCACGGCCATGATCACCATCCCGAGCACGGCCAGTATCCGGCTGCCGATCCGATCGGAAAGCCAGCCTGAGGGAGAAGCCGAAATAGCCATCAAGACCGGCTGGACCGAAAGAAACATCCCGGCCTCGGACGGTTGCTTGCCGAGCCCCTCCTCCAGGTAGAACGGGATCAGAATCATCACCGCTGACAAGGCGGTATAATTTGCAACGGCGCTGACGGCGGCCCCCGAAAAGATACGCGAGTGAAATAGATCTAGATCGAGTAGCGGCGAGGTGCTGCGCCTCTGGATTATCACGAAGGCTGCCAGTCCCGACCCGCCGATCGCGGCTAGCAACCAACTCTGCCAGGATAGAACCCCCCAGTGCTGGAATTCAGTCAGTGCCAGCAACAAAAAGGGCAAACCCACCAAAAGAGAAAATGTTCCGGACCAGTCGAAGCGAGTCTGATCGCGAATCGTTTTTTTTCTGGGCAACAGCCAGAATCCCAGTCCAATAACGGTAAGGCTAGTCGGGACATAGACAAAGAATGTCCAACGCCATCCCAGCGCTGACACGATCAATCCCCCGAGCGTAGGCCCCACGGTCAATCCGACGTAGGTAGCGGTCGCCAGCATGCCCAGTGCCCGACCCCGTTGTTTTACCGGAAACGAAAGAGTTAGAAGTGCCGGGCCGCTAGCCATGACCATGGCCCCGCCCACTCCTTGAAGCACCCTGAAGGCGATCAGCCAGGTATAGCTCTCCACCAGCCCACAGAAAAGCGAAGCGGTTCCGAAAACGAAGAAACCGAGTAAGTAGACTTGTCTGTGGCCGATCAGGTCGCCGAGCCGCCCCGCCACCAGCAGAAAAGCTCCAACCACCAAGAGAAATGACTGCACCACCAAGCGGGAGTCTTCAATGGATATACCCAAATCCCGGCCCAAGTCGGGCAAAGCCAGATTGATCATTGAACCCGCCATGGCAGAAAGCAGCGTACCCCCGCCTACGACGGTCAGCACAAAGTAGGGCTTGTTTTTTAGGTCTGTTTCCATCAGCAATTGCCCCCCTGATATTGTCGGTTATCAAGGAGCAAAAGAGAAACTCAAGCTGTTTCCAATAAAAGTATCGAGTTTGTCGACCCCCTGTGCCGGGCGGCTGTTATAGGCTGCCGTTGCCGTCAGCTTGAGTGAAAGCTTCCCGACCAGCTCAACCTTGATACAGAACTCGCTTATAGCCCTGAAGTCATTCAACGCATCAAACCTGGGCTGAAAGTATGTCACGTGGATTAGTTGGACTCGTTGGTTTAGCTCCAGGCTCCAGCCAATGAAGTTGGTCCATCTGTGGTTGTATCCCTCCTGACCCGCATCTGAATATTTGTTACCGAATTCATCCAAGGAATAGTCGTACTTCTCAAACTCGATCATATATGCAGTGCCAATGGAAAGCAGGAAAGATTTGCCTGTCGGTAGAGAGAAGTGTGGACCTACTCCGGCTAGATTGCGCATAGCTAGCCGCTTAAACTCGCTATACTGGTGCTGGAGAAACAAATCTCCTCCAAACCAATCTGTAAAATCATACTGATACCGTAAGTGTTCAGTCACGGCAGCTTCGAGGAGGTTGCCGTTGTTTAGGCCATATCGTCCAGAGACAAGCAGATAGACGTTATGTCTTTGAAGCATGTAGCGACCGAGCATCGAACCCTTCACAGTGAAAAGCGGTGTGTTGCCTGTTCTCCACTCCAGGGCTCCTTCCCCCTCGAAGGCAAAACCGTTCTTTTCCATTTTATTCAGGCTCGGCGCAACGTTTACGATCTGTGCCCGCACTAGCGGGGTCGTAATGATGACAGTCAGCCACATAATCGAAATGAGAGCCTTTTTCATTGACAAACTACTACTCCTACGAGGAGAACAACGCTTCTAACAAATTCATGCCCTCTCCCTTGCGCTTGACAGCCAGGAGCGGACAGTCGGTCTTGCGGATGACATGCCCCCAATCGTAGGTCCACTCTCGATGAGAGTTCTCATTGGTTAAAACTCAATTCTTCTTCGATATCAATACCAGTTTTCAGATCGCAGTGAGCCGTAGGCGACCGGAGATCTGAAAACTGACGCGCGAACTCCGCCGGCGTTGCCTGGTTCGATGAAATCCAGCTTCACTCCGTTCTTGTAGGCCCAGGCGTCCAGGGCTCGGCTGGTGAACTCGGGCCCGTTGTCCATAACGAAGCCGTCAGGATACCCACGCTTTGCTGCAACTCTGTCCAAGATACGGGCTACTCGATCTCCAGAGATCGACGTGTCTGCTGTCAGCGCAAGACTCTCGCGGCTGAAGTCGTCCAGGACGCTGAAGACTTTCAACCGCCGGCCGTCTGCGAGGCAGTCAGACAAGAAATCCATCGACCAACGCTCGTTGATGCGATTGGGGAGCACCAGGGGCTTACGAGCCACGCTGGTACGCCTCTTGCGCTTCTTTTTCCTTACAGCCGATACAATCTGTAGATGCGCTTGTGGTTCACCTCAAATCCTTCCCGGCGCAGCATCACATGCAAACGCCTGTAGCCGAATCGTATCCGTTGTGATGCAATCTCCAGAAGTCGCTGCTTCAGCCCAGGCCATCCGCGCCGTCCGGAGCGATATCGATGACTAGATCTTCCGATCCTCATCAGCCCGCATGCGCGTCGCTCGCTCACACCGAACACCTTGCGGGCATGAAGAACGGCTTGTCTCCGCGCTGCGGGTTTCACCATTTTCTTGAGTTGATCTCCTTCAGGATCTGGACGTCCAGGGTCAGGTCGGCGACCGCTTTCTTGAGGCGCCGGTTCTCTTCCTCGAGTTGCTTCAACCGTCGCGCTTCGTTTATGTCCATGCCGCCATACTTGGACTTCCAGCGATAATACGTCTGCTCGCTGAAGCCGTACTTACGACATAGATCGGCGATCTTCGCCCCAGCCTCCGCTTCCTTCAGGATTTTAAGGATCTCAACAACATCGGGTGACAATTGTCTGATTCTCGAGACTTTCTCGTCGAACTCGGTGGCCTCGGCCGGGGAGGCGCCCTTCGTCACCAGGCGCATGCGCAAGCTTCTCGAGAGGCGCTTCGGCCCCGAGTGGGCCGAGTGGACGCCGAGCGGCTGACAGCCCGGGTCCCGGGCGACGAGGAGATGGCCAGTTGGCTTGGCGGCGACGAGCCGGCGTCCCGGGTGAGGCCGCGCGAGGACGAGCCGTTCGTGCGCGCGCCCGGATTGGTATCACTGGTCGGCGCCGGGCCGGGCGACCCCGGCCTGCTGACCTGCAAGGGACGCTCGCGCCTGTTTGAAGCAGACACGGTAGTCTACGATCACCTGGCGACCACCGCCTTGCCCTGCGACTTACCGGCTAAGGTCGAACTACGCAGCGTGGGAAAGCAGGCCGGCCTGTTGGAAAAAGGGCGGAAGCAGGCGTAGGAGGCTCTTTCTGAAGTAGCCAATCACGCCTACTTGGGAGTTGTGGATCGTTTGACAGGCAGTCAGAACGTTTCTATACTTGCTCAAGTGAAGTAGTGAGGCGCACATGGCCCGTAGGAAGACAACCGCACCAGCAAGACCGTACGGCGACAAGGCCGTCCCGACCGACAAGTGTGGAGTCTTCTCCGTCGACGAGGAGCGTGTTCGCCGAGGACGAGCGGCCCTGCCACCGGACGAGCAAGCCCAGGACATCGCCGACATCTTCAAGATGCTCGCTCATCCGACCCGGGTGAAGCTGATTCGTGGCCTGGCCAGCGGCGAGATGTGCGTCTGCGAGATCTCGGAGGTTGTCGGCCTGTCAGTTTCCGCGACCTCGCATCAGCTCCACCAGCTCCGCGACTTGCGTCTTGTCCGCTCCCGCTCGGAGGGCAAGCTCGTTCACTACTCCCTCCAAGCGCCGTTCCTGGTCTCCTTGCTCGAAGACTGCGCGCACCACGTCTCAGACCATGGGGCGCGAGTATGAAGCTGCAACGCCTCGCCCTTGCTGTGTTGTTTCTTTTTGTCGCCGGGCTCGTATCGGCGACGGCGGGCGAGATCCTGCTCACATTGGTGAGCTCCGACCGGGTGAACTGCTCCGAGGGCCCCTCGTGCCCGGACCCGGACGACGACGGAAACCCATGCGGTCCCACCTGCCCGTGCGCGTGCTGTCCCGGCCATTCGGCGGCGGCCGCGTTCGTGTCAATACGACCATCCATCCAGGCCCTGCCATCCGACGAGTTTCAAGCCTCGTTGACCGACGACCTTCATCCGAAGGACTTCCACTTCCGCATCTTCCATCCGCCGCGCGCCTGAAGCCTTCCACTTGAGATGGTGCCGGTAGGCTCGCGTTACGCGAGCGTCCGGCTATGGCGAATCTTCGACGTCCTCCACGGGCGTCCTTGAAAGGCAGGTGTTCGAAGATGCGACGCACTCCCGTGCGCGCCTCCCGTTGGAGGTACAATCAGCTCCTATTGGTGGTTCTTCTCTCGGCGAGCCCGGCGATGGCCGATCCGGGCCAGCCGTATTCCGTTCCTGCGCCGGCCGGAACCTCTGACGGGTCCTCCGGGACCATCGTCAAGGTGACCTGGCCGGACATCGCACGCCTCGTCAACCAGCATCCACGCCTCGCCGCCGGTAAGTTCCAGATCGATGCGGCACGCGGAGGCGTGGACGCGGCAGGCGCGGTGCCGAACCCGACTCTGGAGGTCAACGTCGACCAGGGGCTGCCACGGGCCGGCGGCGCCTCGCGCGTCGAGTGGGGGCTAGCGCTGACCATGCCCCTCGGTTGGATCGCGCAACGCGGGTCGCGGATCGGCGCGGCCGAGGCCGAGGTCGACATCGCCCTGGCCGAGAGTAAGGCGCTCAGGCGCAACGTGCTGCTGCAGCTTCGGACTCTGTTCTGGAACCTAGCGTACGAGCAGGCGAGGGTCACCTTGCTCGAGGCCATCGAAGCACAGACCTCGGCGCTGGTGCAAACGGTCAAGAGGCAGGTCGAAAAGGGAGAGGTTCGCCCAGTGGAGGCGACCCGGGTCGAGATCGAGCTCGAAAAGGTCACGAGCGAGCTGGAGTCCGCGCGCACCTCGCTCTCAGCTCGCCAGGCTGGGCTTGCGTTGTGGCTCGGCGTGCTTGCTGGCAGGACGATCGTGGCGGTCGCCGACCTGGACGCGCTGCCGGTAGCGAAGGACCGTGACACGGCCCTGGCCAAGGCGCGGTCGACACATCCGGCGCTGGTGGTCGCGCGGGCGACAACGCGGGTCATCGAGGCCGAGGTCGGCACCGAGAGGATGGCTCGCGTGCCGTCGTTCTCCATTACGGGCTTCACGACGTACGAGCTCGACCGCCGAGCCTACGGCGTCGGGCTCGCCGTCGACTTGCCGATCTGGAACTGGAACTCCGGTCGCATCGCTCAAGCCGAGGGCAAGCTGGCTGCGAGTCGTAAGCAGGCTGAGGTCACCGGACTGGAGGTCGAGGCGACCGTCCTTGATACCCAGGCCGCCTGCCAGGCGTCGGTCCAAACCGCGACGCGCTTCAGGAACAACGTGGTGCCGCGCTCCGAATCCGCCGCATCCACCATGGAGAAAACGTACCAACTCGGCGAGGCGAGCCTTCTTGAGGTCATCGACGCCCGCCGCACCCTGCTTGACTCGCGCCGTCTCTACTTGAGCGCGCTCGTGCAAGCCCAGATCGACTGCAGCCGCCTCGGTGTGTTGATCGGAGAGGAGCCTAAATGAACACCAGAACCCCGATTTATTTCTTCGTGCTGGTCCTCCTGATCGCGAGCCTGTCCTGCAACAAGAGCAACCCTGCCGAGGCCACTGCCGCCGCCCAGGCAAAGCCGGATGAGCACGGGGGGCACGGAACCCAGACCGGCAAGGGCCACGAGGAGGACACCGAGGCCAAGGAGCCGTCGGATCTCGACCGCCTGGTGGAGGAACTGATAGCCCTCACCTGCGAGCACAAGAAGAAGACCTTCGAGTGCGATGAGTGCCGCTACGAGGTGGGCTTCGTGCGCGCGCCGGCGAGCCTCACGGAGGGTGGGCTCGTCACGACGGTCAATGTCGAGCGACAGAAGGTCGCCGCGCCCATCGCGCTTACCGGCGAGATCCGCTTCAACGAGCGACGCGTCGGTCACGTGAGCACTCAGGTAGAGGGTGTCATCAAGCAGGTCCACGTCGCGCTTGGCGACCCGGTCAAGAAGGGCCAGCCTCTAATCACGATCGAGAGCGTCACGGTCGGCGAAAGCCAGGCCGCCTATCTCGAGGCCCGGGGCATGCTCACATTGGCCCGGCGCAACTTCGAGCGGGTGTCGGATCTGCACAAGGAGAACATCTCCTCGGAGAAAGAGTTCCTCCTGGCGAAGCAGGAGCTGGATGCCGCCGAGATCCGCGCAGCAGGCGCGCGCAGCAAGCTGAGCCGCCTTGGCACCGGTGGTACCTCGGGCGGCCGACTCGTGCTCCGCGCTCCGATCGACGGCACGGTGCTGGTGATGCACGCTGTCTCGGGCGAGGTGGCCAAGACCGACGAGTCGCTCGTGACCGTGGGCGACAACACCGCGGTGTGGGTCTGGGCGGACATGTACGAACGAGATATCGCGGCCGTGAAGAAGGGACAGGCCGCGCAGAAACTCGCGGCGTCGATCTCCGTCAAGGCCTACCCCGGCGAGGAGTTCCCCGGGATTGTCGACCTGGTGAGCCCGGCGATGAACGAGTCCTCGCGCACGGTGAAGGTGCGCGTTCAGGTGAAGAACGACGACGGCCGGCTACTGGCGGGGATGTTCGCGGGGGTCAAGCTGTTCCTTCCGGGGACGGACGAAACACTGGCGGTCCCCCGCAACGCGGTGCTCGAAGACGAGGGACGGTCCTTCGTGTTCGTCCATCACCTGGGTGAGTACTACGTTCGCCGAGCCGTCATCACCGGGCGAACCTGGGCGGGGTGGGTCGAGATCAAGAAGGGGCTCTTGCCGACACAGACAGTGGTCGCCGAAGGCGCGTTCCTCATGAAGTCCGACGTCCTGCGCTCGAAGATGGGCGCGGGCTGCGCGGATTAAGAGAATAACATCATGGCATTCATTACATGGCTTTTCAAGAACCGCTTCCTCGTGCTCCTTGCTGCGGCGGCTGCTGTCGTCGCCGGTGTCGTCGCGTGGACGCGCCTGCCTATCGACGCCTTCCCCGACGTCACCAACACGCAGGTAATGATCCTCAGCAAGGCTCCGGGGCTCGCTGCGGTCGATGTCGAACAAAGGGTGAGCTACCCGATCGAGCAAGTGATGCGCGGCCTACCCAGGGTGCAGCAGGTTCGCTCTATCTCCAAAGCGGGTCTCTCCCAAGTGGTCATTGTTTTCGAAGAGGGCGTCGAAACGTATTGGACCCGACAGATGGTCTTCGAGCGTCTGGCCATAGCGCGGGAGGATCTTCCATCCGGTGTCGAGCCCGAGCTCGGGCCTACCAGCACGGGTCTTGGCGAAATCTTCCAGTACACGCTTGAGGGCGAGAAATACAACGCAATGGAGCTGCGCACCATCCAGGACTGGCTGGTGGCACCGCTGCTCAAGCCAATCGCCGGGGTGAACGAGGTCAACAGCTTCGGAGGGTACGTCAAGCAATACCAGGTGCTCATAATACCCGAAAGACTGCTGAAGTACGGTCTAACCACGAACGACGTGGTCGAGGCCGTCGAGCGCAACAACGCCAATGCCGGCGGCGGCGTGATCGTGCGCGGCTGGGAGCAGGTCTACTTGCGGGGCGTTGGACTTCTCAAGGACATCCCCGACATCGAACGCATCGTGCTCAAGGCCAAAGACGGCGCGCCGGTGTATCTGCGCGACGTCGCCGACGTGGTGATCGGCGCCGAGCCTCGCCAGGGTGCGGTTACGCGCGACGGGAAGGGCGAGGTCGTGGCCGGCATGATCATCATGCTCAAGGGTGAAAACTCGAAGGACGTGGTGAGCCGGGTCAAGGATGTGGCGACAAAGATAGGCGCCACCTTGCCGGAGGGCGTCCGGCTCAACGTTTTCTATGACCGCACCTCACTCGTCGAGGCTTGCATCGAGACGGTGGCGAATGCACTGCGCGAAGGTAGCTTCTTCGTCATCATCGTCCTCTTCCTGTTTCTGGCGGAGCTTCGGACCGCGCTGGTGGTCACGCTTTCGTTACCGCTCACCTTCCTCATCAGCTTCGTAGTCATGAGTACGGCGGGGTTGACGTTGAACCTCATGAGCCTGGGCGGAATGGCCTTCTCCGTCGGCATGGTCGTCGACGCTTCGGTGGTCATCGTGGAGAACATTCGTCGCCACCTCGCTCATCGTCGCGCAGAAGAGAAGCGCCGCATCGTTGCCGAGGCGCTTTTAGAGGTGGCACGGCCCGTGGCATTCTCCGTCCTCATCATCGCCATCATCCTGGTACCGCTCTTCACCCTTCAGGGGGTCGAAGGAAAGATGTTCGCCCCGCTCGCGGCGACCATGCTCATCGCGTTGCTCGTCTCGCTCGGAGTAGCGCTGATCATCGTGCCGGTATTGTCAGAGATGATCCTCAAGCAGGCTCCGGAAAAAGCGTTCGGTTTCATTCGGCGTTTCCACCAAGCCTATCTGAAGCTCCTGGGCCATGCGGTTCGGCGTCCCGCAGTCACCCTTGGAATCTCCGGTGCGATCTTCGTGGGCGCCGTAGGGCTCGTCCCTTTCATCGGAACCGAGTTCATGCCCCCACTCGACGAGGGATCCATCGCTGTCAACGTCGTGCGACTTCCCAACGCCTCCCTCGACGGTTCGGTTCAGGTGGCGAGCTTCATCGAGAAACGACTACTGAAGTTCCCGGAGGTCGAGACCGTGGTCAGCAAGACCGGCCGCGCCGAGATCTCCGAAGACCCCATGGGCCCCGAACAGACCGACGTCTTCATCATGCTCAAGCCGCGCAAGCAGTGGGGCACGGGTCGAAACAAGGCAGAGCTCGTTGAGGCCCTCCAGGAGGATCTCGGCGAGATCCCGGGCTTGCGCTACTCCTTCTCCCAACCCATCGCCCTGCGGGTCAACGAGCTAATCTCGGGCGTCAAGAGCGATCTGGCCGTCAAGATCTTCGGACCCGACCTCGCGGTGCTCAAGAAGTTCGCCGACCGAGCTGCTGCTGCAGTCGCCGGCATCGAGGGCGCCCGCGACGTCAAGGTGGAGCAGGTTTCGGGGATGACCCAGCTCGATGTGGTCATCGATCGCGAAGCCGTGGCCCGCCACGGCATCAACATCGCCGACGTCAACGAGGCAATTGAGACGGCCATCGCCGGCAGAAAAGCGAGTACGCTCATCGAGGACCAACGGCGATTTGCCATCGTCGTACGCTTCCCCGAGTCGGCGCGCTCCGACATCCCGGAGGTCGAGCGGCTCCTGATCCCGGCGCCTGGCGGGGAACGCGTACCGCTCGCCCAGGTCGCGAAGATCGAGCTTGTCGAGGCGCCAGCTCAGGTTAGTCGAGAGAACGGCATGCGGCGGGTAGTGGTCGAAGCCAACGTGCGCGGCCGCAACCTTGGGGGTTTTGTCAAGGACGTGCAGGAGCGCATCGCGCCGCTCGCGAAGGAGCTGCAGTCGGGGTATTTCGTCGAGTACGGCGGACAGTTCGAGAACCAGCAGCGCGCCATGCGGCAGCTCTCCATCGTGGTGCCCATCGCGCTCCTCCTTATTCTCACCTTGCTCTTCATGGCGCTCGGCTCGGTGAAAGACTCACTGCTGGTGCTCGTCGTCCTGCCGTTTGCCGTGGTGGGTGGCATCGTCGCCGTGATCGTGGCGCGAATGCCGCTATCGGTATCGGCGGCCGTGGCCTTCATCGTTCTGCTCGGCGTCGCCGTGCAAAACGGCGTCGTGCTGATCTCCTTCTTCCGGCAGCTCCGCCAGCGCGGCGAGAGCGTGGCTGATACGATCACGAAAGGTTGCGACCTGCGGTTCAGGCCACTGCTCATGACCGCGCTCGTCGCCTTCATCGGGCAGTTGCCGATGCTGTACGCGACCGGATCGGGCGCGGATATCCAGAAGCCGCTCGCCGTGGTCGTGATGGGCGGGCTGATCACCTCGACGCTGCTGACGCTGATCGTGCTGCCGACGATCTACGGCTTGCTGCACGAGAAGCGAACGGAAACCGAGATTCAGGGAGGACTCCGATGGATGAACTAGAGAAGCATATCGATCTGGAAGCGGCCAGAAAAGCCCTCCGGGCGGATTGGAAGCTATAGTCAGCGCCGAGCGGGGTACGAGGCACCGATACCAAAAACCGGACATGGTCCAGCGCCCGTCTTTGGATGCGCCGAGAGCTTACGATTCACTGTCCCTGTTTTTTTCTTGTTCAGCAGTAACTCGAAAGTGCTTTATCCCCTGCGGTCTGCTGAAAGTTGAATGGCTTGTGCAGTCATTGAAATGGTGTGTTAAGATTGGGTCATGAAAAAGCCATTACATTTATTGGTTGTCTGCTGTCTGTTGGTTGCCGTAAACGGGCCGGCCTCGACCGCAAAAGGTGAAAAAACCGTTAAAATCAACATGACCGTCGGGGAACAACGCATCTTCACCGTCAAGAGCATCACCAAAGTGATTCTCTCGGGCATGGATGCAGCCGATATCAAAATAATCGGCAAGCAGCAGTTTGTCATCTTTGCCCTGAAAGAAGGCCGGTGCTCATTTGGAGTGCTGCGCAAAGGCAAGCCGACGCAGAATTGGCAGGTAACGGTCCACGGCCGGAGTGTTGCTGAATTCAAGGTGTCCTGCGCCGAATTGATGGGCTCACCCTGCACTGATTTGAAAATACATACTGCCTCCGGTAAGGTCGTACTCAGTGGACAGGCCAACGACCTGGAGACCTATCATAAGATCCGCAAGCTTAGAAAAGCTTTTCCCGACGTGGTCTTCATGGTCGACGTGAATCCCCGGGTGCTTGACGCCCTGGTTGAGGTAATCAACGAGGAGTTGAAGCGCAGCGGGCTTGAAAACGCCCGGGTAAACCGGGTTGCCGGGAGACTGATAATCGAAGGTACCGTCGCCGACGAACAGGAAAAGCGCAAGGCGAAAATAATCGTAGATGCCCTTTACGATGCGGCCCTGGGAAAAGAATAAAAAAAACCGCCCCCTACTCGCTCACCACTCCACCGGCGCAGGCGTGATGCGATCGACGGTCGTGCCGTCGCCGAGCTGACCGGCGTTGTTCAGGCCCCAGCACACGACCTCACCGTCGGTGAGCCGGGCACAGCTGTGGCGGAAAAAGACCGCGACCTGGGCCGCGTCGGCAAGCTTGGGCACGGCGATCGGTGTGGTGCTGCAAGGGTCGACGCCGGAACCGCAGGAAGGGCCGCTGCTCATGTACAGCGCCGTTGTATAGAGGACACCTCGAGTCGGATCGTAGGCCAGCCCACCCACGTCCTGTCCGTCGGTATCCAACCGGCCGATCAGCAACACTTGGCCCGTGTCCGGATCAATGGAGTACAGATTGAGGGCCACCTGAGAGACGGCGTAAAGCAGGTTGCGTTCGCTGTTGTAGGCCAATCCGACGAAACTCTCACTAGTCGACAACTGCGCCAAATTTCCCGTCACCTGGCCGCTTATGGGATCGAAGGAAACCAGGGCGCTGCCGCCCCAGGTCACCCCGAGGACGCCCGGGCCCCAGGGGGCCGTGGCCTTGTAAGTCATGGCGCCGGAAGACACCCCGACCGCATCGCTCGAACCGAGGAGGTTCACGACCTCGTTGTCCAGGTCGATCTCCCCGTAGTTGTGCGAGGTCGAGTTGACCCAGGTGTAAAAGGCGTTTCTTCCCGGCTCCTTGGCCAGGCCCATAATCGTGTGGTAGGGCGTCTCGAAGATCGGCGTCACCGCGGCCGTGTCCGGCTGGATGGCGATGAGGCCGGCCTTGTACGGGCTGTCCCATGAGCCGCTGTCGGAAACCACCAGGCCGTTCAGCGACTCGTCGTCGTCGTTCCAACCCAGGCTGATGCACAAGCCGGCCATCGGGCCTCCGACCACGGTCGTGGTTGCGTCGTCCATATCGACCCGTAACAAAGCGCTTTGATAGCGGTAGCCGAGCTGGCCTTCGGCGTTGTTGCCCCAGCACAAGACCGTGCCGTTTCCCAGGCGCGCGCAGGTATAGAACATGCCGGCAGCAACCTGGGCCGCGTCGGTCAGGCCCGGCACCGCGATCGGCGTCGTGCTGCAAGCCGGCGAGCCGCCGCCCCAGGAACAGGTCTCGGTCGTCGTACTTCCAAGCTCCCCCCGGCTGTTGTCGCCCCAGCACAGGATCGTCAGGTCCGCAAGGCGCGCGCAGCTGTGATAGGCACCCAAGGAGAGTTCCTCGACGCCGGTGAGCCCCGGCACCGCGCAGGGCGTCGTACTGCAAGGCCAGAAATTGGGGCCCGCGCAAAGGGTGTTGGTCGTGACGCCCAGCTGACCGGCGGGGTTAGCGCCCCAGCAGGTGACCGTCTCGTCGGCAAGCCGCGCGCAGGCATGCGAGCCGCCGGCCGCGATCTGGGCCACGCCGCTCAATCCGGGCACGAGCACCGGCGAGCTGTGATCAGTCGTCGTGCCGTCGCCCAACTGGCCGTTGTTGTTCGCGCCCCAGCAGGCGACCGTCCCGTCGCCAAGCCGCGCGCAAGCGTGCGCGGATCCGGCCGCGATCTCGACCACGTCCGAAAGCCCGGTCACGAGGACCGGCGAAACCGAGGCGCTGCTATTCAGCTCGTCGCTTCCCCAGCGCCAGGCCGTGCCGTCTTCAAGCCAAGCGTAGGATCGGTTCGCCTGCAGAACGATTCCGGCGGCGTTCGAAAGCCCTCCGACCTCGGTCGGGTTCATCCCGCAGGGGACGGTCTCTCCATTTCTGGCCGGCACCGGGCAGATGGCGGTCGTCGGGTAGCCGAGTTCCCCGGAGTAGTTGTCGCCCCAACATTTGATCGTGCCGTTGTTGAAGCGCGCGCAGGTGTGCACGTCGCCGACCGCGATCTCGACCAGATCCTCGGGTGCGCCGGCATCGTGTTCCCCGTCGCCGTCGGAAAGACCCGCATCCTGTCCCCCGTCGCCGTCGGAAAGGCCCGCATCCTGTTCCCCGTCGCCGTCGGAAAAGCCCGCATCGTGTTCCCCGTCAGCGTCGGTGATGCCCGCATCGTGTTCCCCGTCAGCGTCGGTTATACCGGCATCATGTTCTCCGTCGCCGTCCGTAAAGCCCGCATCGACCCGGTCCGAGGCGATGCTTCCCGCGCAACCACTGGCCAGAAATACAAGGGCCAAAACAAGTTCGAGTGACAAGGCTTGACACATGTTGCGCCTCCTGGTTGCTCGCCTTACGGCGAACGGGTCTCAACATCAATCAGGATAGTTATTTTGATAGTATGTGGCAACCTGAAAAGCTCTTTGGGTGACCGCGAGACAGAAAAGTATATTGCGGGTATAATTGAAAACATGATCAAGCACAGATTGAACATTTTCATGGCCGTTGTCTGGCTGCTACCGCTGGCTGCCTGTAGCGACGAGTCGGCGGCGACAGATGCCGGTTATGATTCTGGCACTGAAGATGCCGATGCCTTTTACGAAGACGGCGACATTGCTGATGCCGGCGACCAGGCTATGCCCGCAGACGCAGACCAGGACGGTGACCCGTCAATCGACGCTGGCGATTCGGGGCAGGGAGATGCGGCTGACGGGGACGGCGGCGGCGATCCCGGCCAGCCGGCCACCTTTAAAGTGCTGACCATCAATCTCAAGCATCCGCTGACCGGTATGGCCGAAGCGCTGGTACGCCTGCAAATGGTTGCTACTGTGATTAACCAACGCCGGCCGGATGTGGTTGCCCTGCAAGAAGTCGTTCAGGAAGGCGAAGATCCTAGCCTGGTCGAGCAGTTGGCTGGCCTTACCGGTTACGAGTGGTTTTGGCAGTACACTTATACAGTGCCGTTACTTTTCAATGAGGGGATCGGCATCCTCAGTCGTTGGCCGGTGGTCTGGACCGATTCGACCACCTTGCCCCATCTCGATTTGGTGATCTTCACCCGCCAGGTTATAGGTGCGCGGGTGGACAGTCCGCACGGAGAGATCCAGCTCTTTTGTACGCATATGACCACCGATTCAGATGAAATCAAAAAGGCCGACCAGGCCCTGGCGGTATATGAATTCATTCAGGCCAGCCCATCGGTCCGGGCGGGTTTCTTAGCCGGCGACCTCAACGCCGAACCAGACACTTTGGCCATGCGCTTTTTCCGCGGCGAGGCTCAACACGAGGGGGTGACCGGGGACCTGATCGACACCTGGACGGCGATCAACCCAGGCCAGGATGGATTCACCATTCCCTCGAACGGTCCCGACCAGCGAATCGACTATATTTATTTGATTCCCGGCACGCAGACTTCGGCCAGCGTAGATTCTTGCGAGATAATATTCAGCGAGCAGGTCGACGGTTTGTACGCTTCCGACCACCTGGGTGTCTTGTGCAGTTTCTCATTACCCAACTGAAAAAATATGCCAGGATTTCCCGATAGATTGATCGCCACTGGCCCCAAGGTGGGTGCCGCAAGATGGGCAGCCGGTTCAGTATTGATCCTGGTGTCGATGGTATTCCTTGGGAGCACGGGTTGCTCGGGTACCATCGCCCAGCCAACCGACGGGTCGGTGTGGCCGGACGGCGGTGATCCGGACGCGAGAATCGATGGTGGTCCCGACGCCAGCGATGCCGCTGACCAGCCTGCTGATGACTTCCAGCCCGATCGCGACTCGGACGGAGACGGTCTTCCAGATAGCTGGGAGGTTGCCGCCGGCAACCCGGCCTTGCTCGATCCACAGCAGGAAGACAGCGACGGAGACGGGCTTTCGGACGCCGACGAGGACTATGACGCCGACGGCCTTACCAACATCGAGGAATTGGCCGCGGGTCGCCTGACATTTGAAGGCGATGTCTCCACTCCCAATCCTTTCCGGCTGGATCTACTGGTCGAACTCGACTGCATGGCGGATCGCTGTCCGTCCAGCCAGTTGTTGGCGGAGGCCGCCGCTGCCTGGGCCGATGTCGACTTGTCCAACCCCGACGGCAGTACCGGAGTGGGCCTGCACGTCGTGATCGATGAGGCCGGGCTTGCGGCCCAGCTATTCGATGGATCCTTCGAACAACGCTGGAGCTACTTCGCCGCTCACGGCCCGCACTTCGACGACGGCGGCTCGCCGCCGCTTCCGCTGGGAAGCTTCGTCCACATGGTAGTGGCCCGTAGCCGCCAGGATCTTCCCGACCGCGGCGGCGACACCGTAGCCGGACCGGACGGCCAGCCCGAAAAGAGCGGGGTATTCATCTACCACGATGTGATCTACAACCTGTTCCCCGCCTGTGGACGCACCAGCCCACCGGTCTGGCCGGAAATCACACCCGGGGAAATGGTGACAAGCACACTGGTGCACGAGTTGGGCCACACCTTGCAGCTCGGCCACGACACTGATGTGGGCGGCGGCACAAACTACTACAACATCATGTCGGTGCCGCAAAACTGCACCGACGCCCAGATGCGTACCCACGGGGTGGACAACGATGACCCGTTGCAGGGGAGCACGGCTCAGGCAGGTGCCTCGCGTTTTTCCAGCGCCGCCGCTGCGCTGATGGACTTCTCCAACATTCTGTCGGTCGATACTGCCTCGCTCGAACCGCAAGAGATGTAGCTTGGCAGTATGGACATCGACTCAGTTCTATCCAGTTGCATGTTCGACTCGGATTCTCTATATAGAGGAGAGAAAAAAGGGAGGGCAGCCCCGCCGGGGCGTCGCCCCCGTCGTCGCGGAGGCGGTTGAATGAAAAGCACTGCAGGGATCCTCTTGTGCCTGCTGGCAGCGGCCTGCTCCAAGCCTGCCGACGTCGGCTGCCGGGAGGATGACCGCTACATTGTACCATTTGGAAACGAGGACCTGACCTTTTACGTGGGGCCCTACCAGGAGCACACGACAACAACCACGGCGGCCATAGGTTGGGAGACCGTGGCGCCCGGAGACACCCGCCTGGAGTACGGGCCGGACGACTCCTACGGGCAAGAAGTCCAGAGCGATTCCGGCACCATGCACCAGGTGCAGATCGCCGGACTGCAGCCCGCGACGCTTTACCACTACCGGGCCTGCACTGGCGAGCAATGCACCGGCGACCTGGTCTTCTCCACTGCGCCGGAGGAGGACCGACCCATCCGTATAGCAATCTACGGCGACTGCCAGGACAATCCCCCCGCGCACCGCAAGGTAATCGGGCAAGTGATGGGGGACCAGGCCAACATGGCCCTGGTCGTGGGCGACACGGTGAGCGACGGGCGCAACCGCGAGGAGTTCAAGGAGCGATACTACGATCCCGCCCGGGCGCTGGCTCATTCCATTCCCCGCTGGGCGGCCATCGGCAACCACGATCGCAAGGACGTCGAGGCGGTGCACTACATCGACTACCACATTTTTCCCGAGGACCCGGACGTGCCCCAGGCCGAGACCAGCTTCTCGTTCACCTACGGCGACGCCTTCTTTTTAGTCTTCGACAACACAATGGATCACTTCGATCTGTTCTTCCCCCCGGTCGAGGGCAACAATCCTCCGCTGTGGCTGTGGCTGCAGGAGCAAGCAGCCAGCGAGGCGGCCCAGAGCGCCCGTTGGCGCTTCGCCTTCGCCCACTACCCGGCAATCTCGAGCTGCTACAATGGAGACGACAACGAAACCCTGCCCGAGGCGGCCATGCGGACCCACGTCCTGCCCATGCTGTGGGATAATAACTTCCAAGCCTACTTCTCCGGTCACGTTCACTGCTACGAGCGCCTCGATATCGACGGCCATCTGGTCATCATTACCGGCGGCGGCGGCGGTGGTCTGGAGGATCCCTGCATCGGCGACGTGCCCGAGTCTCAGTTCAGCAATTGTGTGCACCACCATACGCTGGTTGAGTTGGGCTGCGCCCAGGCCCGGGTGTGGGCGCGAGACTTCGACGGCAACATCCTCGACCAGGTCGTGCTCCACGAAGACGGGAGCTACCAGGTAGCGCCTTGAGACTTACTCAAAAACACAACCAGAAGTGGAAAAATCTTGATCGCCGGCGAAATCTTGCCAAACGCTTTTCGGAAAACTGTGGTCTGAGATTCTGTCTCGCCTGCCTTTTTGCCGGCCTGGCGGCTGGCGGCTGTGGAGCGGAGCCAGACGGCGCTGGGCTTGTGCTTGAAAACGATCGTATCTTGGTCGATTTCGACGTCGATCGCGGTTGCGTGTCGATCCGCGGCAAGGACGACGATATCGAGTTGCGCTGCCTGTATCCGGCATTCGAAGAGGCGCTCGACAATGGGCAAACCAGGTTGCGCTCAGGCCGAGGCAGGCCCATGCAGTGCGCAAAAAGCGGGGCGCAGGTCGCCTGCGTCGTGAACACCGGCGCCGGCCTCCGCGCGGAAGTAACCATTGGATTCACTGAAAGTAATCCCTTTGCGATTAGCTGGGAGGCCGTCTTCGGAAACGTATCCGGCGCGGACGTCGGCGTGAGCAAGTTCTACCCCTTTCGCCTAGGCCGCGACGAAGGCGGCGCCCTTAGCCTGGGCGACGATCCGTCCCGGGTGCGTGTGCTGCAGAACGGAACCGATGAGTTTATCGACTTCTATGCCGATATGCTCGCAGGCGATATCCCTGTGTCAGACCCGGATCAGGATCCCCTGTTCGCGAGCTATTCCTCGTATTCCAACGGCAACCTGACTGCCTGCGATCTCGAATCGGGTTCCAGCATGCTTTCTGGCTTTCTGTCCCTCAACTGGGCGATCCCCCTCGTGGCCATGGGCGGGGACGCCGACGCCCTTACCGATTTACGAAGCGAGGCGCGTTACCCGCAGCCGGTGATAGTTCTGCCAGGTAACAGCATTTCAGCGGGCCGGGCGGTCTTCATCGTCGGTATGCCCACACCGCAGGCCGCGCTGGAGGCATATGCCGACCTGGTGGCCGAAGAGCACGACATCCAGCTCCCGCCGCTGCCAGCCTCCGGGTGGGATTCCTGGTATACGAGTTTCCAGAACACGGACATCTCCGCGGACTTCATACTGCAAAACGCAGATGCGCTCGAGAGCACATTCGGTCCGTTCGGTCTCAACAGCATGCAGTTGGACGAAGGCTGGCAGGACAACTGGGGCGACTGGAACGCAGCGGATGCTTTTCCCGCAGGCATGCAGGCGATGGCCGCCGTTATCGCAGCCCGGGGCCTCGCGCCCGAATTGTGGATGGCTCCGCTTTCCGCCAACGAAAACTCGCAGGTTTACCAAGAGCACCCGGACTGGTTCGCGGAAAAAAGCCTTTACGGCAGCATCATTATGGATCCATCCATGCACCCGTTCGACCTGACGCAGCCCGATACGCTCACCAGGGTGCGTGAACTCGGCGCGCGCATCCGTGACTGGGGTTTTAAAAGCGTAAAGATGGATTTCGCCTACTATGCGCTGTTTGCCAAGCTGCCGCCCGACCCGGACACCACCCCGGTAGCGCTCTATCGCAGAGCCGTAAGCCAGTTCCGCAAGGCCGTGGGCACGAACACCTATTTCATAAACATCTCGATGTGCTTTCCAAACTACGGCCTGGTCGACGCCTTCCGCATCGGCCTTGACGATTGGCCCTGCTGGGAGGGCGGCAACGACTGCACCGGTTACGTCACCACCGGCGGCGACTGGGCCCAGGGGATCAAGCCGGCCGTTCGCATGGCCGCCCGTCGCTACTGGATGAACGGCAGGATCTGGTGGAACCACCACGATCAAATCTTCTTCCGCGATCAGACCGCGGACGAGGCACGGGCGTTTGTCAGCCTGGCGGGCCTGTCGGGGGGAATGCTGGCCCTTGGCGAGGAGGTCGGCAACCTGACCCCGGAGCAGATAGACGTCTTTCGCCGCATTCTGCCTCTGACTGGTCGGGGAGCACGCCCCGAGGATCTATTCCGGTTGGAGTTTCCGGAAACCTGGAGAATCGATCTGGAAGACTCCCGCATTTTGGGGCTGTTTCACTGGGGCAGAAACAACGACTTGACCCAAAACCCTGCGATCGAGCGCCCGGACGGGACGCCGATCACAAGCACGATCGAGCTTGCCGACCTGGGCATGGATCCCAACCGCGAACATGTCGCCTACGAGTTCTGGAGCGGCGACATTATCTACCCACTCGGTGGAGAACTGACGGCAGAGATCGCGCCTCACACCGCCCAAGTCTACAAGATCGTCGAGTTGAGCGGGGAACCAGTTTTCATCGCCACCGATCGCCACATCCTGATGGGCGCGGGCATCGTGGACAATCTGTTCTACGCGGCGGAAACCAGGACGCTGACAGGCCAAGTCCGTACCAGCCCTGCTTTTCCTCAGAAGCTCGTCTTTTTCATCCCCGCGAATCTGGGCATCTCATCGATCCAGCTGGATGGCGTGGACAATCTCGCAGACCAAATGCAGGACCAGAATTTCCTGGTGCTGACATTCACCGGTCGCGACGCCGATGCCCACGGCTTCAAGATCGAGTTCCAGCAAAAATAATCCCGCTGCCTTTGTCCTCAAGATCGACGATCGCGGAAAAAATCGCCCGACTTTCATTTATGGTTAAAATGTCGCCCTACAGGCGCGGCAGCCGGACCTTTGAAAAGGAAAGTTTGTCGCTGCCTTGCATGGGGAACTCCACGAAAGACAGGACACCGGCCACGCAGCCGGCCATATAGTCCTTGGCGTGAATCTTGTCGAGGACATGCACCTCTGTGGTGCGCCCAAACTGGTTCAGGATGAAGGAGATCTTCAGCGGGCCGATTGGCCGGTTCCTTCTCTTTCTCTTCCTCGGAGGTCTCTTCTGGATTTTTTCCTGATGATCCCTGACGCAGGCCCTCAGCCCGGCGACCGCGGTCTTGAGGCGCCGCAGAACTTTCGCCCGCATCTTTCGCGGGGCTTCGCGAACCGGCGGGGGCTTTTCCTGCTCATCCTCGTCCATGGCGTTCGGAACCTCGGCCCCTGTTCCAAGCGCGATGGGAAATTTGGGAACCACGACCGGTTGTCCCTTGAACCTGGGAAACACCACCGATCGAAGTACTCCGTCGGCGCATCCCGCAGCGTAACTCCCGGCGTGCTCTTCGGTTAACAACCGGACCTTGTCGATCTTCCCCCGGTTGCCGATGGTGAAGGTCAATTCCAGCTTTCCATGAACCGAGGGATTCAGCTCATGCTGGCGGACGGCGCATTCGTGCATGACCTGCATGTAGGGACGCAAGGCGTTCTTGACTTCGTTTCCCGCAAGCCCCCGTCCTTCGCCAGCTAATGCGGCTGGCGTCAGAAATATAGCAACTATACCGAGACGGACAAGGATCCATCGCTGGAAAATCCAACAAGACATGAAGGAAGTTTGGATCGACAATAGAATCTTGTCAAAAAGTATTAATGATTCGCTCAGGAATTTCTTGCAACGTCCAGTGTGTCCGGAAATCGGACACACAGGACGCGGCGAACCCGAAGGCTCACGATCTGGATCCATATATTCCGGTAAGTTGCAGGTCTTTGAAGATATGGCATGATTCCTGCTTTTCTTTCCGCTACAATGATGCCGGCGACCATGAAGACAGTCGAACTTGCAAGAACACTGCGGGAGCGCTTCGGGTTTTCGAGCTTTCGCGCGGGACAAGAAGCGGTCATCTCGGCCGTGCTCTATGGGCGGGACTGCGTCGCAGTCATGCCCACCGGCGGCGGCAAGTCGCTGTGCTACCAGCTGCCCGCGCTTCTCCAACCCGGCCTTACCCTTGTTATCTCGCCCTTGATCGCCTTGATGAAAGACCAAGTCGATTCACTCACGCGATCCGGTATCGCGGCTTGCTGCATCAACTCGACATTGACTTTCTCCGAGGCGAGAACGCGAATGGCCGGGATGGCTGCCGGGCGCTACCGGCTGGTGTATGTCGCGCCGGAGCGCTTCCGAAACGATCACTTTTCCAGCTTCCTGCCGCGAATCAAGATCGACCTTCTGGCCGTCGACGAGGCGCATTGCATCAGTCAATGGGGGCATGACTTCCGACCCGATTACCTGCGATTGGGCGAGGCGCGCCAGCGCCTTGGCAACCCGCTAGTACAGGCCTTAACGGCGACCGCCACTCCCGAGGTGCTCGGTGATATCATCAAGCAGCTCGGGCTTACAGATCCTGAAGTAGTCATAAGCGGTTTCGCCCGGCCCAATCTTACCCTGGCCGTGCGCCGGGTAGGCGGTCATGCAGAAAAGCTGCAAAACACAATCGAGATACTCCGCAAGCATCCCACCGGCATCGTCTACTGCGCGACACGCAAGAACGTCGAGCGAGTAGCCGAAAGGCTTGCAGCCGCTGGAATTCGTTGCCTTGACTACCACGGCGGTATGACTAACGAGCGGCGCAGGAAGACACAAGAGCGATTCATCTCGGGCAAGTCGCCGGTGGTCGTGGCCACCAACGCCTTCGGCATGGGCATCGACCGGGCAGATCTGCGCGCAATCATCCATTGGGATGTGCCCGGCAGCATCGAAGCCTACTACCAGGAAGCCGGCCGCGCCGGACGTGACGGAGAACCCGCCCGCTGCGAGATCCTCTTCAACCATGCCGACGTGCGCACCCAGAAGTTCTTTATCGAGGGCGCCAACCCTCCGCGCCGGCTGGTGCTGGCCTGCGCCAGGCAAGTGTGTGAGCCAAATAAGAATGCCGACATGATCATCAGCCCCAGGAAAATTGCCGCCCGGATTGGTCCTGCTGTAAACCAGATGGCAGTGGGCACGGCTCTCGGCCTGCTGGAGCGCGCCGGCATGATCGTCCGCAGCCAGGATCCTGAAACCGGACAGGCCACCGTAACGCGGGTCGATCCCGCTGCCGATCTCAGCGCAGTGCTCGATCCGCTGCCCGGCAAGGCCAGGCGCGACCAGTTGCGGCTCAAGCGCCTGCTGCGTTACGTGGAATCCCGCTCCTGCAGACATACCGCAATCCTGAGCTATTTCGGAGATCGCACACTGGAAGAGGTGGACAACTGTGAACAGTGTGACAACTGCCTGCGCCAAAAGGCCAGCGGACGGGAAAATAGGCGTCCCAAAATTGAATACGAGTTTTCCGAAATCAAGGCGCTGCTACAATGCGCCCGGCAACTGGGTGGGCGCTTCGGCAAGGCACGCCTGACACAGGTGGCCACTGGATCGCGGGATCAGGTACTGCTGCGCTGCCAGCTTCAGCACACGCCTGCTTATGGTACGCTTGCGAACCGCTCGCAGTCGTTCGTCCGGTCGTTAGTTGAGACCCTTCTCGACGAGGGGTGTCTCGAGATCGCCGGCGTTGAGTATCCCACCATCCGCCTGACCAAAAGAGGCCGAGATGTCCTGGATGGGAGCGAGCAGGTCGAGATCGTCCCGCCCGCTCCCGCTTCCAGACACCACGAAAGTCAGCCGGTCCGCCCCCCGGCTCCCGGCCCGCTTGCAGCGTTACGCACCTTGCGAACTTTCCTGGCCAAAGAGCGCGGCGTTCCTGCCTATCACATCCTGCACAATTCAACCATCGAGGAAATCGCTCGTGAAACCCCGCGCGACCATGCCGCTTTGCTGGCCGTCCGGGGCATCGGCCCGAGAAAGCTTGCCGACCTGGGCGATCTGATCCTTGAATGCCTCACAAAGCAACGGCGCCAAGGTAGTGTTCAGCCTGCAAGTGGTGTCTCTTGTAAAACTCGACGATCTTGATACAATCCCCTCACTTGTTTGTTGCCGGAGGTCGATATTTCCAAGACTCTGCTGATAATCATCATTGCCATTGTTTACTTTGTGGTAAAGATGTTTCGCAAAGACGCCCGTTCAATGAACCTACAAGAAGAAGAAGATCCGTACGCACGCGAGCTCGAGGATCGGCGAACCAGGGAGTTGCTGCAGAAATACCCACTAGCGACATCGAGCGGCCGCCGGACAGCTAGAAACCTACCCGTACAGCCCCCTCCGCCGCCGTCCGCTCCGCTGCAGGCGGCTCCCATATGCCCGATTTGCGAACACCGCGTCACGGGCAAGGGCTTTCCTTGTCCCGGATGCGGCCGCCTGCACCATACGGAATGCTTCACATTATTCGACGGTTGTGGCAAATGTGGCTATAAAATTCCACAAAACCAGCCTTGAAAAAAAGGTCTAAAAGTGGCACATTTGCTGCCGCAAAAAGCAGGGGGGAGCCATGAAGGAAGGTGTCAGGCTTTTATTGCATGACAAGACGAGAGGATTGGCAAATGAAATCGGGCGGTAACCTGGAAGCAGTGCTCAAAGCCGGACATTTCGCCATCACCGGGGAGTTGGGCCCCCCGCGAGGAGCCAATGTCGAGGTCGTCAAGAAAAAGGCCGCCTATCTCAAGGGCAAGGTCGACGCGGTCAACATTACCGACAACCAAACGGCCGTCGTGCGCATGTCGAGTTGGGCTACATCGATCTTAGTCATGCAGACGGGCCTGGAACCCAACTACCAGATGGTCTGCCGCGATCGCAACCGCCTGGCAATGCAATCGGATATCCTCGGCGCCTGCGCCCTTGGCATCCGCAACATGCTGTGTCTCTCGGGCGATCACCAGAAGTTCGGCGATCACCCGATGTCGAAAGGCGTCTTCGACATCGACTCGATCCAACTGATCGCCATGGTCAAGAAGATGCGCGACGAGGGCAAGTTTCTCTCGGGCGAGGAAATCGACGTCCCCCCGCGGATTTTCATAGGGGCGGCGGCCAACCCCTTCGCCGAGCCCTTCGAGTGGCGCGTTCATCGTCTGGCCAAAAAGATCGCCGCCGGGGCCGATTTCATCCAGACCCAGTGCATCTACAACATGGACAAGTTCGCCCGCTGGGTCGACATGGCCCGCGACATGGGCCTGACCGAGAAGGTTCATATCCTGGCCGGCGTCACGCCGATGAAGAGCATCGGCATGGCTCGCTACATGCAAAAGAGCGTCCCCGGCATGGACGTCCCCGAGCCGTTGATCAAACGCCTCAAGTCGGCCAAGGGCACGGGTAAGGGCAAGGTCGCCGACGAGGGCATCAAGATCGCCTGCGAGCAGATCCAGGAATTCAAAGAGATGAAGGGAGTGGCAGGAGTGCACCTGATGGCCATCGAATGGGAGCACAAGGTGCCGCAGATAGTCGAGCAGGCCGGGATGCTGCCACGGCCTCAGGTAGCACTTCAGCCCGAACCGCAGCCTGATGCCAAATCCGAGGAAAAATAATGATCGAGTTTATCAAGGGGCCGATGGTTTGGCTCGCCTTCGGCATGTTTTTCGTGGGCTTGGTTTTTCAGGGCATCCGCTTTTTTCGTCTGACCAGGCGAAAGGAACGGCGCCTGGTGCCCGAGCACCCAAAAAAATCCAGCGGCAAGAAGGCGAAGAAAAGCATCCCGGCGCCAACCCGTGAAGGTATGTGGATCCAGCGCCTTCTCTGGTGGGTCGAGAGGACGTTAGCCCCGCTGACCCGTTTGGCCGAAAAACGCATCTTTCCCATGCGCAACTCGATAGCCGGCACTCATCCGGTCGTCACCGGCGTCACTGTGATCTTCCACGTGTTTCTCTTCGCAACGCCAATCTTCCTGCTGGCGCACAACGAACTTATCGCTTCTGTGCTGGGATTCTCCGTACCCAGTCTGGCCGACTCGACCGCGGATATGATGACCATGATTTTTTTGGTCTGCGCGGCATTTTTCCTTCTGCGTCGCATCTTCGTAACAAGAGTACGTGCCATTTCGGGGGCGTTTGATTTCTTTGCATGGTTGATAACCATAGCGCCCTTCGCAACCGGGTTTTTGGCTTACCACCAGTTTCTCGACTACGATCTGATCCTGTCTGCCCATATTATCTGTGGTGAAGTAATGTTGATCTTGGTCCCCTTCACCAAGCTGGGACACATGATCTATTTCTTCCTGTACCGCTTCTTCATCGGCAGCGAGTACTCATTCGGGCAGGGAAGCCGGGCCTGGTAGGGCTGCGGGGCGAGTGGAGAAAGAGCATGTCCGTGCAAAGCGATAAAGCGGTCGACACGAAACGAATAAAAAAAGCGCTTGCAAAGCACAAGAGCAAGATGAAGGCCTATCTTGCCCATTGTATGCACTGCAGCCTGTGCGCCGAGAGTTGTTTTCTGTTCATGGCCAACGACAAAGATCCAAGCTACATGCCGTCTTTCAAGGTAATCAACTCGGTGGGCACTCTGTATCGGAAGCGGGGCAATCTCGACAGGGCTGCCCTGGATAAGATCAAGAAGATCGTCTGGAAAAGTTGCGTGTTGTGTACGCGCTGTTATTGCCCGGTCGGGGTGGACGTACCGGACATGATCGCGTTTGCCAGGGGCATTTGCCGCTCGCAGGGCATCTATCCCGAGTTCGACGAGACAGGAGCCATGCAGAGCTGGCTTTAGTCGTAACGAGTTTGCGGAGGAAGGCAGATGATTATCGGACATCGTAAGGCGCTCGACGAGATCGCCGGGATGATTAAGGACTACAAGAAGATCCTGATCGTCGGCTGTGGCGGCTGCACATCGATTTGCCTGGCCGGCGGCCAGCGGGAGGTCGATGGTCTAGATGCCGATCTGCGCGCCCATTTCGAGGAAAGTGGTGGCCATGTCGACACTGACGTGTTCACCATAGAGCGCCAGTGCAACGCCGACTTCTTTGCCGATCTCGACGAGATGACTCCGCGTTACGACGCCGTCCTGTCGATGGCCTGCGGTGCCGGCGTGCAGTTTGTGGCGGAGCGGCATCCCAAGGTGCCGGTTTTTCCCGCCCTGAACACGGATTTCGTTGGAGTCGATCGCGACGTCGGTTGGTACGAGGAGAACTGCCGCACCTGCGGAGATTGCGTCCTGGCAGACACCGGCGGGATCTGCCCGGTGACCCGTTGCGCCAAGAGCCTCTTCAACGGTCCCTGCGGCGGAACGCGCGCCGACGGAACCTGCGAGGTCGATCCCGAAGTGCCTTGCGCCTGGTTTGAGATCCACAAGCGCCTTAAGACCCAGAACCGCCTGGCGTTGATCACCAAGGTGCGCCCGGCCCGTGAATGGGTCAACCAGACGCGCAGGACGGTTATCCAGGAGCCCTACAAGGAGAGGTACACAAAGTAGCAAAGCCGGTACGAGGAGGCATTGCCTCATGTCTTTCACAAAATGCATTCCAAAACAGCTCACTTCCTGCAGTCTGGCCTGCCTGCTGGCGCTCGTTAGCGCTTGCGGATCCGAGCAGCAACCCGCTGTACGAACGACCGAGGCCGACCAGATCACAATCGATGGGCCGGCCGTTTTCGGCCCGGCTCAGCGCCCGCAGGTGGATTTTCCACATGCCAAGCACGTCAAGCAGTTGAAAGAACAAGGCTGCAAGGAATGCCACCTGATAGACGAGAAAGGCAAGCAAACACCCAAACTGAAGCACCCCGTCGATTTCTCCGCGCCGCAGGCATATGGCAACTATTTCCATGGTCTGTGCATCGGCTGCCATCAAGAGCGCCTGGACAAGAACGAGAAGGCCGGTCCGGTCGATTGCGGCGCGTGCCACCGGCGCGGACCGCCCACGACGAGCCTGCGCAGCGAGATACATTTCGACAACTCGTTGCACTATCGTCACTTGAAAGAGCTGGACAAGAAATGCGAGAAATGCCACCACACCTACGATGAGAAGCTGAAGAAGCTGGTATACAAAAAGGAGACCGAGAGCGCTTGCAGCGACTGTCACAAGGACGTCGACCAGGGCAAGAACCTTTCCTGGAAAAACGCCGCCCACACCGACTGCGCAGGCTGCCACGTGCAGCGCCAGGACAATAAACAGAAGGGCGGACCCGTCGCGTGTGTCGGCTGCCACGACGAGCGCGAGCGCGCCAAGATAAAGAAACTGGACAAGGTGCCCAGGCTCGAAAGAAAGCAGCCCAATCAGGCCTGGATTCACACTAAGACGGCTACATTGAATATCGTACCCTTCGACCATGCCGCTCATGAGACCAAGGCTCGTTTTTGCACGGCCTGTCATCATGACGGCATGAAACGCTGCGGAGAGTGCCACACTTTACAGGGCGAAAGAAAAGGCGCCGGAGTTACTCTTGAACAGGCTCAGCATGCCTCGGGTTCATCTCTGGCCTGCGTCGGTTGTCACCGTCAAGAGTCGCTCAAGCCCGAATGCAGCGGCTGTCATGAACAGATGCCTGTGCCCCCGGGCCGGCATGGCTGTGTAGTCTGCCATGCGGGCCCTCTTGCAAAAGGAGCACCCAAGCAGCCTTCGCCTGAACTTTTTGCGGAAGTAAAGCCCCAAGCATTGCCCGAGACGAACAAGGATTCTTTCCCCGACAAGATCAAACTCGATACGGGCGGCAAGAAGTACAAGCCGACCGAATTTCCGCACCTCAAGATCGTCAAGAAACTGTATGCCCTGGCCGGGAAAAGCAAGCTCGCGGCCAGATTCCACGGAGGAACGGAGGTCTTCTGCGCGGGGTGCCATCACCACTCGCCGTCCACCCCGGGCGCGTCGCCCAAACGGCCACCGTCCTGCGCTTCCTGTCACGGCGCCAAATCGAAGCCCGGCCAGGATCTTCCCGACCTCAAGTCGGCCTATCATCGCCAGTGTATCGGATGTCATCAGGCCATGGGTCTCGAGACAATGGGAGTCAAGAAGCCTTTCGGCTGCACCGGCTGCCACAAAGAAGAGGACAAGGAGGTGGCCAAGTGAGCCCCTCTCGCAGAGACTTCATCAAGGGTGTCGCCGCGGGCGGACTGGCCGCGGGCGTGGCCCGGGCCGGGGCCAACAAGCGTTTCGACGGCTATCCCGGCCGTTATGGGTTGTTGCATGACTCGACCCTGTGCGTCGGCTGCCGTTCGTGCGAGTTCGCCTGCAACGAGGTAAACGACCTGCCGCCGCCCACGGCGCCCATCGGCGACCAGAAGATTTTCGATAAACCCCGGGGTCCAACCGATAAACGCTACACCGTTGTTAACCGCTACCGTGAGGCCCAAGGCAATAAGCCGGCCGTCTACCGTAAACACCAGTGCATGCACTGCAACGAGCCCTGCTGTGCCTCGGTTTGTTTCGTAAACGCCTTCACCAAGACCCCCGAAGGTCCTGTGCTCTACGACCCGAACGTGTGCGTCGGCTGCCGCTATTGCGTCTTTGCCTGTCCCTACTACGCCCTGGCCTACGAGTACGACGATCCGGCGACACCCCGAGTGGTGCGCTGCACGATGTGCTACCCGCTCATAAAAAAGGGCCGCAACCCGGCCTGCGCCGACGCCTGCCCGACTGGGGCGGTACTGTTCGGCAAACGCAAAGAATTGATCAAGGTCGCGCGCGAGCGCATCAGAAAGCATCCCGAGCGCTACGTCGACTATGTCTTCGGCGAGCACGACTACGCCGGCACGAGCTGGTTGACGCTGGTCGGGCTGCCGCTCGAGCAGGTCGGCCTGCCGGCCGAGCTGCCCTACGAGCCGTTACCCAACCTGACCACTCATTTCCTGTCGCTGGCGCCTATTGTTGCTGCCATCTTTCCGGGGCTTTTGGCCGGCTTCTACGCCTTCAGCAAGCGGCGCGAGGCCGTGAGCGAACAAAAACACCGCACGCAGCTCGATGGCGAACGGGCTCGTGCGCTCGCGGAACTCGAGCAGAAACTACTCGAGGCGGCCCGCCTGGCAGAACGGGACAAACAGAGGGCGGTCGCCAGGGCTCAAAGGCTCGCCCCGCCCGCTGAGAAGAAGGAGGATTCGTGATGAACGCCCCGGCCGAGAACAGGGGCGAGCTGTTCACCCCCTTCAATATAATCACCGGGCTGATCCTGATATTTGGCGGGGCGATTGTCGTGCTGCGCTTCGCCCACGGACTTAGCTACGCTACCAACCTGACTCAAACGACGACTTGGGGTTTATGGACCGGCTTCAAGCTGGTGTTCGTGGCGTTGGCCGCCAGCGGCTACGCTCTGACCACCGCGGTCTACATCTTCGGCATGCACGAGTATCACCCCCTGGTGCGGCCGGCGGTGCTGTCCGGCTTCATGGGTTATACCCTGTTCATCCTGATCCTGATCTTCGATCTCGGCCGCGCCTGGCGCATCTACTATCCGTTCCTGGTGCGTCCCGGAGTGACCTCTGCCTTGTTCGAGATCGCTTTGTGTGTCGCACTTTACTACACCACACAGTTTGTCGAGTTGACACCGGTGGGATTCGAGTGGCTGGGCTGGAAGCGCTGGCGCAAAGCGGTTATCGGCGTGACGGTCGGGCTGACGGTATTCGGCTTGTTCTTGTCAATGCTTCACCAATCTACTCTGGGCGCGCTGTTTCTTGCGGTGCCCGGCAAGCTGCATCCACTGTGGTACTCACCCTACATCCCGTTGCACTTCTTCATATCGAGCGCGGTGGGCGGCATCTCGATGGTCATCCTGGTGGGCCTGATCAGCAAGCGTGTCTGGGGTCACAAGATGGAGATCACCCGCAAGAAACTCGACCAGCTGACCATCGGGCTAGGCAAGGGCAGCGCGATAGCCTTGGCTATTTACTTTGCGGTAAAGATCGTCGACATCTCGATAGCCAACAAGTGGCACTACCTGGGCACGGGCTGGGGGTTGTGGTACCTGGTGGAGGTACTCGGCTTCGTATTGTTGCCATGTGTGCTCTTCGCCCACGGGCACCGCGAGAAGTTGCCGCGCCTGATCAGATTCACCGCGCTGCTGACCGTGCTGGGCGTGATCCTGAACCGTCTCAATGTTTCGGTCGTCGCCTACAACTGGAAATTTACCATTGAGCAGCGCTACTTCCCCTATTGGATGGAGTACGTGGTGGTGGTTTTTTTGATAACCCTGGGAGTGGTAATCTTCCGTTGGGTTGCACAGCGCATGCCTGTGTTGTACGATCACCCCGACTACAAGGGATCGCATTAGGCCCGCGAGAGGGAAAAGAAGATGTACAACACTCTTCAGGACTTCACGGCACACGCCAAGGGCACGTCTTATGTGCTGGCGGGATTGATCCTGGTGGCGGTCGTCGTCTTCTGGATCTTCCTCAACAAGAAGGTAACCAGAAAGTAGTGTCGTCGCAGGTTGCCTGATATGAAGATCGCAGTGGAATTCCTCAGCCTGCCGAAGGTAACCCGCATCCTGGGTAAAAAATCGATTGTCATAGATTTCCCCGGCCAGACGGTCGCTGATCTCATCGAACAAATAGCAACCCGCTACGGCCCCGATGTACGCGGGTTCCTCCTGGACGAATCCGGCAATCTCGACATGCATTTCAGAGTGCTGCTCAACGGCAAGGACTGGGTAGCGCGTGAAGAGATGGACAGGCGGCTTCAGGAGGGCGACAGTCTGCGCATCATGATGCTGGTCGGAGGCGGATGACCATCTCGGTCCAGGTAAGCGTTTTTGGGGCACTGCGCAAGCCCGCCGGCGGTGCCGAACTGGACATCGATTTGCCGGCCGGGGCCAATGTCGCGGATGCCATCGCGGCCTGTGGCCTGGAAGACCGTGTGGATGTGTGGGTGCTCGTCGACGGCAACCGCGCCGGCAGAAACGAGCCGCTGTCCGACGGCGCGAAACTGACTTTTTTCAGCCCGGTCGGAGGTGGGTAATCTTCTTTATCAGGATCCCGTCAGTTTTCTGACCATTTCGACAAGCTCGGCTTTATCGATCGGTTTGCGAATGTAGCCATCCGGCGGCGGAACCTGGCGGCGGGTGGAGATGAACTTTTCGAAGCTGGCGTCGACGCCGGAGATGATTATCACCGGAATGTTCTTGTATTCTTCACTCTCTTTGACGTCTCTGTAGAAACGCACACCGCTCCTTTCCGGCATCGACACATCGAGAGTGATCAGATCGGGTTTGCCTTTCTTGATGCTCTCGAGCGCCTGCCGGCCGTCTGCGGCAACCAGCGTATCGAAGCCGTTATCCTCGAGAACCGTCGAGATGTAGTCGCAAATATCCGCCTCGTCGTCAACAACCAGTATTGTTTTCTTTTGATCCGTCATGGCTTATTCCTCCAATGGGTTATCGGAAGTAACGGTCTTTACCGGCCCGCTTGGGATTCGCACCAGGAAGCGGGTTCCCTCGCCGGGTCGGGACTCGATCTCGATCGTTCCCCCTTGTGCTCTCACAATCTTATCGGCTATAAACAGACCCAAGCCGGTTCCCTCTGTGCCCTTTGACGAGTAGAACAGACTAAAAGCCTTGTCGCATGCCTCACGATCCATACCAATGCCGTTGTCTTCAATTTCGAATAAGATCTTCAAAGACTCCGGCGAGACGCGTAGCCTTACTCCATGCATGTCGTTCTTCGTATCCACGCGGCAGGCGTCGAGAGAGTTCTCCAGCAGGTTGACGAGCAGTGCCCGCAGGCCGTTGCGATCGGCAAGCATTTCGCCGCATGCCTGATCGACTTCGCTCGACACCTGTATGCCCAATTCTGAAGCTTTGTGCTTAATGACTTCGATGACTTCCTCTGCCAATTCACCAATAACGATCTTCTCGAAGACGGGCTCGCGATCCTTGGCGTAGTACAAGATGTTCAGAACGAGACTGCGGATGCGCTCGACGTTGCGCTGAACCATTCCCCAGCCTTTATTGAGACGTTCGGGCTTATTCATTTTCAACCCGGTATCGACGAGATACATACCGCCATCCAGCCCGGTAAGCAGGCCCTTGATACCGTGAGAAATCGAACTTATCAGCAGGCCCACGGACTCCAGCTTTCCCTGCAACTCGCGAATTGGCGTGATGTCGGCGCTCATTTCCATGACGCTTTTGATGTTGCCATCCGGTCCGTGCAACGGCGCGGTGTATACGAGCACGTTCTTCTTGCCGCTCTTTGACGAGACCACCTCTTCGCTGTGATGAACCCGGCCGTCCCTGAAAGTCTCCTGGACGGTGCAGTCGAGGCATTGCCGATCGCGATGTTTATATACCTGGTAGCACTTACACCCTAAAAAGCTGCCGAAATCCTCTTTGAATTTGCGGTTTGCCTCGATGATGTTCAACTCGCGGTCCTGGATCGATATATAGCAGGGCACTTCCTCGAACAACATCCGATAGCGCTCCTGGCTCTCTCTCATCTGGCGCTGGAGACTCTTCATCTCGGTTATATCGGTGGACATCTCCATCACGGCCGCGATTTCGCCGTTCTCGTCCCTGATTGGCGTGGTGTAGACGATGACCGATACGCAACGGCCGTCGGTACAGGTCACCTGTTCTTCTCCACTGTGATCCTGCCCGTCGCGGAAAGTGCGCTCTACCGGGCAAATCTCGCATTTTTCCGAGCGCTGCTTGTAGATCTGGTAACAATGACGCCCCTGGTAGTCGCCAAAATCCTTTCTGAACCTCTGGTTGGCCTCGACTATCATAAAGTCGCGATCCTGGACGGTGCAGTAGCCCGGCAAGGCCTCGAAGAAACGCCGGTACGGTTGATTCATTGCATGCCCCCTCCGTACACCCGGTCTTGCCGGGATGGGTTACTCTTCTTTTGCCAACTCCAGGATCCTTCGAGCGTTGAGTACCAAGTTTTCCTCGCTGACCGGTTTGTCGAGGTAGCCTTCCGGCCGCGGCACGTCTTTTTCGTAGATCAGCTTGCGCAACTCGGGACGGCCGGTGACGATGCAGACCTTAATTCCCGCAAGCTCAGCGTCCTTCTTCATCGTCTCGTAGATCACGCCGCCGTCTTGTCCCGGCATGGAAAGATCCAGGGTAATCAGGTCGGGCTTCTCAGCACGCGCCTTCTCTATGGCCTCTTCGCCGCTGCTGGCGCTGACTACCCGGGCGCCGTTGTCCTCGAGAACGGTTGTCAGGAATTCGCGCACGTCGGGCTCGTCGTCGACTACCATAATTGTGTAGCCATGGAGAGCGGGAACCTCGGCAACCTGTGGTACTCGCACCGGTTCGGCCGCCCGCTTTTCGATCACCAGTGCATCGGCTACCAGGTTCACAAGTTGAGTGACTTTCATGGGCAATTGATAGTGCTTGATCAGATCGTTCAAGCCGTCAACGCAGTTATGACACGATGTGACTACGATATCGGCCCCGGTTGCCGCAAGTTGATCTGCCTTGATCTTGGCCGACTTCAATCTTCGCGGCGTATACTCGGCCATCGACATGGCTCCGCCGCCGCCGGTGCAGCAGAAGTTCTCGGCCCGGTTGGGGTACATCTCGCGAAAGTCAGAGACCACCATGTTCAGAAGCTCGCGCGGTTCTTCGAACAGGCCGCACGAGCGAGCGTTGTTACACGAGTCGTGAAAAGTGTAAGAGCCCTTGTTCTTCAGTCGATCTACCTTGATGCGCCCTTCCTTGACGTAGTTCAACATTGTCAATACCGAGCTTTCCATCTCGAAGTCGATATCGTCCGCGGCCCAGTTGGGTCCCTCACAACGAGTCGAGCGATAGCCATGTCCGCATTCCGAGATGACGAGCTTCGAGCCGCGCAGCTCGCGCACCTTGTCATAAACTCGTTTGGCCATGGTGCCGCCGAGTTCGTCGTCGCCCGAAAACAGGCCGAAGTTAGTCATGTCCCAGCCCTCGGAGGGCATGGTCCAGTTCTCGCCTGCGGCCCAGAACACCTTGGCTGCGTCTGAGATGGTTCGCGGATCATATTTCACTTCGCGTGGGTTGATGGTGTAGACGATGTTGGCGTCTTCCTTGTCCACGGGGATGGCGGCGGCCGGATCCCCGACCTCGTCGACCAGTTCTTCGCTCATCCAGTCGAGAGTTTCAAGGTAGTCCTCCTTGAGAACTCCCATCTGGTTGCCGATTTCCCATTGGTCCTTGCTGACCACCGCCACTCCTTCGGGCATGATTCCTACTCTCACGAGCAGTCCGCGGGCCAGGCGGTTGAAGGTGGCAAAATCAACGCCCATGGGACAATTCAGAGAACAACGCCGACAGTTGGTGCACTTGCCGAAGACGATGTCCTTGAGCTCTTCGAGTTCCTCGTCCGTGTAAACCGAGCCCGCCTTGACCCACCAGGGAAACACCCGGCCGCTCCAGTCATAGTGGCGCTTGAAGAGCTTGCGCAGGCGATCGGCCTTCCAGGCCGGCGCCATGGTCGGGTCGCCGGGATGACTTAGCACGTAATGGCACGAATCTGTGCACATGCCGCAATGAACGCAGGCCGCGAGTGATCCGACGATCTGCCGGTTGAGCTTTTGGCCCAGCCTCTCGATGACATTCTGCGCCTTGTAGGATCTGCTTTTCATTTTTCCGTCGCCCCTGTTTTCAAGTGGATACAGTTGACTTGGTGCCGGTTGTGCGCCGCGCTATGTTCGCATGCTGCCGGGGGCCGCGTTTCATCGGATAGGTGCCCCGGTAACCCATGGATTTTCCAAACCAGTACCTTGTGAAGGGGTAATACAAGTAATGTGATATCTTGGAAAATGGCACATAGATCAAGAAGAAAGCCGTCAGGATAAAGTAGGTCAGCAGAATACCTTCTCCGTCCTGCAATCTGTTGGGAGTTGCCAGAAAAGCAAACAAGAACCAGGCGGTCAGTAACAACAGTGAAAAGTAGTCATCCGGAGCGGAGATCGCCCTCATGTAGTTGCTGCCCACGCGCCGTATAATGCGTAAAACTCCTACTGCAAAAGCCGCGCCGATGAATACCTGTATCGCGGGTATCACGTAGGGGTAGACGAGCAATTTTGGCCAATAGGGAATGACGAACGAGAGCCCAATCGCGAAAACCACGCCGAGGTGAAAAACGACAAACTGCAAATAGAGCAGAAACTTCTTGCGCGTGCTCTCCATGGCCCAGGGCATGGCGATAACGAGCCAGGAGTACAGAATTCCCTTGGCCTTGGTTGTGCTCGGCAGGCCAGTTTTCGGTTGGCGCTCGCGCCCGCCCTTGAAGTTGAACAGCCATAACAGTCTGGTGGTGTATACCACGGCCATGACAAGCAGAGCGATCTCCTGCAACCTGTGTTCGGCGAAATGCAATGTCTCGCTCATCTTGTCGCTCCTTTCGGCTGCAAAGCCGCAAGGTGTTTCTGGAAGGGAGTCATGTCCCTTCCATCGGGCAGGCAAAGATAGACATGTCTTAGGCTCGTCTCGCCGGAGAGATGATCACCGAGCACGCCCAATAAGACCCGGGCACAGACATCCGGGGCGATGCCGTAAAAGCCGGAGCCCATCGGCGGCAGCGCCAGTTTACCGGCTTCGAGTTCTTCGGCTTTCTCGATGACGCTGCGTGTGGTCTTTTCGAGCTTGATTTCGCTGTCTTGCTCCTGGAAGGCGGGCCCGACCGCATGAATGATGTGCCGCGCCCTGAGTTTGCCGGCGGAAGTGACTACTGCCTCGCCGACGTCGGCGGAGCCGATCTTGTCGAGTTCTTCCTGGATGGCAGTCCCGCCGCGCACCGAGATGGCGTTGCCGTAACCCGACCCGAGTTTCAGATCCGGCCGGGCATAGAAAACGAACGCGTCCACGTCCATCAGGGTGATGTCGTCCGTGACCAGGCTGATTTCAGCCTTTCCAACCTTCTTCTCCATTTTCTCGCCTCCCGACGATTCTCCGGTCAGCACTTTCCGATCGGAAGCTGTTGCACGGTTTTTGGTGGCCAGTTTCTTTTGGCCAACTGGGCCAGCGTGATTTCGTTCAACGTTCTCTTGATTCGCAGATTGACCAATTCGAAAAGCCAGCGGCTTTCACATTCTTTCGATACCCGGCACGCCTCAGGTTGATCGACACATTCGACGATGTTGATCGGTCCGATGACGGCCTCTATGATTCTGGCAACCTTGATCTGCGATGCGGGTCGCGTCAGCCGGTATCCTCCGCCCTTGCCACTGACGCCAACGATCAGCGAGGCGTTCTTCAAGGCAATGGCCAGTTGCTCCATGTAGCGCCGGGACATGTTGGTGACAGTGGCAATCCTGCCCAGGCTCACCGTGGCGCCGTCGCGAGCCTGACGGACAATTGCCACCATCATTCTCAGCGAGTATCTGGCTCTTCTGGAAAGTCGCATATCCCGGCGTCCAGGCAATTGACGGTATCGCTCACTCTCTGTTATAAACCTACTATAACAATCGGAATATGATGTAAAGAAAAATCGACTGAGGTCTTACTTGCTCTGAACAATGTGATTTATTTCAATTTATTCTTCGAAGCGGATTTCGTTCGGCGTGACTTGGGATTCGTCACGGCCGAAATCTTGCGCGCCCAGCCCTTGCCCGCCAGGTCGGCAAGCGAAAACTCATAGAGCACATCCGTGATGCGTTGGTTGATGGCGTCGTAAAGCAAGAGACATTCGCAGTCAGTAGAGCGCATGCACAAATCCGGACGGTCGAGACACTCGACAATCCTGACGGGCCCAATGGCCGCCTCGATAATGTCGCCGATTTGGATCTTCGCGGCAGGCCGAGTGAGGCGATAACCTCCACCCTTGCCCGTGACGCCCTCGATCAGCGAAGCGTTCTTCAACGCTATAGCCAACTGCTCCATGTAGCGCTTGGGCATATCAGTCAGCCTGGCAACCTCGGCCTGGCTGACGCGACCATTCTCAGTAGACTGCCTTGCAAAAACCAGCATCATCCTGAGCACGTACCTGGCGCGTTTCGAAAACTTCATCCCGTAACCTCCAACCCCATCCGTACCAAGACACCCCTGTATTTCTACTGCCGCCGTGCTTTTCTGGCAAACGAAACTGGAACGCGAGGGCTTAATCGACTGGTGTTTTATTTTCGAGCGAGCGGATCTGCAGCCCGTTAGATCCCGGCCCCGTGCTCGAAGGCTTCCTGATGCACCTCGGCCTGGGTCACGCGGCAGCCGGGCGGCACGTCTCTTACAAGCCAAACGTTACCGCCGATGATGCTCCCGCGCCCGATTGTAACCCTTCCCAGGATCGTGGCGCCGCCGTAGATGACGACATCGTCCTCTACTATCGGATGACGCGGGATGCCCTTGATGGGCTTGCCTTCTTCGTCCAGCGGAAAGCTCTTGGCTCCCAGCGTCACACCCTGATAGATGCACACCCTCTCGCCGATGACAGTGGTCTCGCCAATAACCACGCCGGTGCCGTGATCTATGAAGAAGCGCTCGCCGATCTCGGCCCCGGGATGAATATCGATACCGGTGATGCTGTGAGCGTGCTCGGTGATGATTCTCGGCACCAGCGGCACGTCCAGCAGGAACAGCTCGTGCGCCAGGCGATAGTTGGTGATGGCCAGGATGCCCGGGTAACACAGAATCGCCTCGTCCGGGCAAGTGGCGGCCGGATCACCCTCGTAGGCCGCCCGGACATCGCCGGCCAGCAGCCTACGCACCTCGGGCAGGTGGTCGAGGAAGCGCCGGGTGATGCTCCGCGCGTCCCTTTCGCACAGCGGACAGTTCGGCTCCTCCTGCTCGCAGACGAAGCACTTGCCCCGCTTTATCTGCTCCTGCATCGAGACCAGCACCTCGTCCAGAATAGCGCCGACATGGTAACTAACGCTCTCGTCGGTCAGGTCCGTCTTTCCGAAATAGCCGGGAAACAGGACCGATCGCAGCGCCTCGATTATTCCCACCAGGGCGTCGCGTGAAGGCAGCACGTGGCGGCATATTCTTCTGCCGCGCGTCCGGCGCAGACCGTAGTTGGCCGCACACATCGAGTTGACCACCTCGGCCAGACCGTTTTCCTGGGGATTCACGTCACATTCATCACAGTTTGCAACCATCGGCTCCTCGGGTCTTGGCGGTGATGAAGCAAAATACGCTATATGTAGTACATCGCATCTTGCGGATGAACCGCGCGCTGGCGCTCGGCGAGTTGCCCAATGGTGATATCGGAAAGAACCTTCTCAGCCGCCTCGCCCACCTGTTTCCAAACCTCGCGAGTGACACAACTGTCCACACGGTCACACACGGACGAATCGGTGACGCAGTCGACGAGAGCGAAGGGACCTTCGAGGGCCTTGACAACTTCGCCGGCAGTTATCTTTTCGGGAAGCTCTGCCAGAACGTAGCCTCCGCTGGCGCCGCGAACCGAGTGCACCAGGCCCGCCGACTTCAAGCTTGTCAACAGGCTGTGCATGTACTTGCGTGAGATTCCTTGACTCTTGGCGATCTTGCCCATGACCACCGGGCCCTGACCATTGCGCAAGGCCAGTTCGATCATCACCCGTAGACCGTAGCGCCCTTTAGTGGAAACACGCATCTTCTCCTCTCCTTTTTCGATGCTATCCGCCGCCGGCCAAGAGAACCAGGCGAAGATCGTCGCCGTCTATCAACTCGTCTTTCAAGGGCCTGCGCTTGCCGTTTACCACCGTTGCTACGCGACGCATATCGTCTTCAGAGTAACCAAGCTCTTCGAGCAAATTGAGGATGGTGCTCCCGGCCTGGACCTCCAACTCCCGACTCTGCTCGGGCCATGGACGCCGAATAGGGCCGAAGAAACTCGCTTTGATTTTCGCCATTCAATAATCCATTAGTCAAGCAGCTTTGTAGACTATAGAGAGTTTTTCCAACATAGTCAAGCATGACACCCATGTCTCGCTGAGACACTTTTGTCTCACACAATGGGCGACGCGTGTGGACCAGCTTTTTGTTCCTTATAGTCCCTTGATATTAATATGACAAATCGAGATCGAGAAGTTTCTGCGTATGGCATGTAATATGCTTTACAACAATCAAAGGGGATACCAATACATGAGGAGAACAGCATGTCAATAATAGAAATCAACGACCAGAACTTCGAACAAGAAGTCATCAAGGCCGGAAAGCCGGTGCTTTTGGACTTCTGGGCTCCCTGGTGCGGACCTTGCCGCATGGTGGGGCCAATAGTCGAGCAAATCGGTGAAGAGTACGGCAAGAAGATAAAGGTTGGTAAGCTGAACACCGAGCAGAGCCAGAAGGTGGCCGCGACCTTCGGGATCCGCAGTATTCCGACCGTGATGCTCTTCGACGGACCGGACGTGGTGGACGCGATCATCGGGGCGCGTCCCAAGACCGTCTTTCAGAAGATGATCGATCGCCACCTGAAGAAGGTCGAGAAGAGGCACCGCAAAGAAGAAAAAATGCAGCGTAAGGTGAAAGCCAGCGCCTAATGAAAGGAGGATCGGCTTGTCCTATGACCTGATCGGCGTCTTCGGGGCCGGGTTATTGACCTTTGTGACCCCCTGCGTCCTGCCGCTGGTGCCGATATACCTTTCGGCCCTGGTGGGAGCGGATATCCGCAAACTCGACTCCGGCCGGCGCGGACACCTCGTCCTACGCGCCGGGCTTTTCTCATCAGGTTTCGTACTCGTGTTCGTGCTGCTGGGGCTTTCCGCATCGAGCCTGGGTCTTTTCTTGGCGGCTCACAAGACCGCCCTGCAAGCGGTCGGGGCGGTGTTGATTCTCCTCTTCGGCTTGAAATTTATAGGCCTGCTGCGTATCGCCTGGCTCGACCGTGTCGTCTCGGCCAACGACCGCAAGCTGCAAACCCGCTTTGCCTGGCTCAATGCCGTCATCATGGGCATAGTCTTCGCCGCCGGCTGGTCGCCGTGTATTGGACCCGTCCTGGGATCGGTCCTTACCTACACGGCCTCGGCAACGTCGAACCCCTGGCTGGGGGCCGCCTATCTCGCAACCTATGGCGCTGGTTTCGCAGTCCCGCTGCTGCTGGTGGCCGTCTTCGCCGAAGCCGGGTTGCGCTTGCTTGGAAAGATAAGCCCGTACCTGCACAAGATCGAGATGGGCATCGGGACACTGCTGGTGATCGTGGCCGGCTCGATGTTGCTCGACCTGGCCGGTCAGTCGCCTGCAAGTTCCAAATCGCCGTCGAACGTTACCGAACAAAACAACCAGGTCGAGAGCGACTATCCCACCATGCTGGTGTTCACCTCCAGCCACTGCACAATCTGCAAGCGTATGCGCCCGATTGTCGACGGCATCACACAACAATGCCAGGGCAACAAGGTGGCCATAAAAGAAATCGATCTGTCACAAGAGTCAAACCGCAGCGTGATCTCGAGCTACCACCTGGTGGGCACACCTACCTTCGTCTTCGTCAGCCGGCAAGGTATCGAGGTCGCCCGCCTGGTGGGCGAGCAAACAGAGCAAACTCTCAAACAAGCCCTGTCCGCCCTGCGAGGCGAGCCCTGCCCGGGAATTGGGCCACTAACCTCCTTGCCGGCCGGAAAACACACCGATATTCCTTTCCCCGAACAGACCTCTCCAGGCAAAGGAAATTCGGCCTGCAAGGCTTCAACACAGCCAGCCGACGCCGGCAATAAAAATTGCCAGCGCTGAAATGGCGCATGTCCGATTGTCAACGAATGTTGAGAGCCTGCTTTAGCTTCTTAGTTGTCTTGAAATACTCTTCGCGATCGTACTTTTCGTTAAGGATGCAGAAATCCTGTTTGCCCAGTCCGACGCAGCCAAAACAGTAAGTGCAATCTGTACAACTGGTGCAATGGACCAGGTATGCGCTCTGTGAGCAGTTGGCGCTCTCGATGCAGTAGGAGCAGTTGTGGCAATGATTGCATTTTTTAGAATGACTGCTGTGGGAACATTCCGTACAGCCTGTGGAATGAGTGCACTTGTAGCAAGCCTTGCATTCTGTGCAGAACATGCACTGCGCGCACTGGCTGCAATCGCTGCACTCGAATGATCCGGGATTCTTGGCCGACGAGAGGTATTTCTGTTTGAGGTCGGTAAGCTCTCTGAGGAATTCCTGTTTATTCATTCCGATCCCACCTCCGTTAGTTTGTGCCATGATCCCACAGCATCGGGCATTTTTCCAGAAAGTCGCCCAAAATCAATTCGCAAAGGTGCAGGCGCTTTGGCGGAACCCTACCGGGCGGAGTCTAAATGGAGAAAGGGAAGTTCTCAGGGGCGTATTGGTCGCACTCGGTTTCATCGGCGCAATCGGTGCAGCAGCCCCAGTAGCACCAGGTGGCACCGGGGTGATCAGTGAAACATCCGTTGCTGCAATCCGCATTCAGGTTGGCAAGGGCGCATCTTATCGTGCAACAACCTTTCGCCGGGCAACAATACTGCCCCGCGGGGCAGGGTTCGGGGCTCGAGGTGCCGACTAGATCGGTACAGACGCAAACGTCGCTTGTGCCACAAAACCATCCCTCCGACCCCGCGTCCCCACACGTCCCCCCCGTACACCCGCACACTCCGTCTGTGCATGTCTCACTGGCTGCGCAGGCTCGGCCGCAGACGCCGCAGTTTTCCAGGTCTTTCAATAGGTCCACACAATGCAAATCCCCGCCCTTGTAGCAACACATGCCGTCCAGCAGGCCCGCGCAGTTCTCCGTCGTGTTGCATTGACATTGCAGCGTGCCGGAACACGTCTCCTTCGAAAATCCGTAGACGCCAGTGCAGTCTGAATTATCCCCGTTGCACTCGCACGCCCAGCCGCTGGATGCGTCTCCGTTGCAGTGATTGCCTCCGACTTCTACCGAGCATGCCTCTCCACAACCGGTGCAGTTATCCACCGAGTGAATTATACAGGTCCGCGTGCCGCAACACAGGCGGTCGTCCGGGCAGTCGGCCTGCTGGTTGCAGCCGCAACGATCGGCTGTGTCCAGGCACACCGGGGATATATCGCCGCCGCAGGCGTCTTGGCAGCCGGTGCAGTCGGTGTTCGTGCCCAGTACCGTCCCGCAGCCGGCGCCGTCGCCCAGGCAGTCGTCGTAACCGCTCTCGCATCCGAACGTGCAGCTTGCGTAGTTTTCACAGTCCTGGCCCGTCGAGTGCGGGTAGGTCGTCGTGTTAGTGCAATCATCACCGCAGGCCGCGCAGTTGTACTTGTCTATCAACGTCTCGCAACCGTTTTTCCTGTCCTGGTCGCAATCCAGGTGAGTTGTGTCGCAGGTGTCATAGTCGCAGGTGCCCGTGCCGCAGAAATAGTTTGCAACGCCCATAACACCCGCCGCGCAGTCATTCGCGCAGTCGCCGCAATGGTTCGTGCCGGTCTGCAGATCGAAACAACCGTCGTTGCCGCAGCACGACTCTCCGCTCCCACAAGCGTCTATATCGCCGCACTTGCACAGGCCCGCTTTGCAACTGTCGGCGCCCGCCGGGCAGCTCGCGCAGGTGTCCCCGCAGTGATCCATATTGTTGGAAGCCACCGAATCTACACACTCGGCCTGCAGGATGCCGCCCACGCAGTGACGGATGCCCTCGAAGCAGGCGCCGCCCGTGACCGTGTAACACAACTCGTCCTTGTTGCAGTCGACGATCTTTAGATCGAAAGGCTGCCTGTCGCTCTCGCCCTGGCCACCGTTTGAACGATCGAGCACGCTGACATCGATGCGCAGCCCCTCGTCCGGCTCACTCGGCGCCTGGCCCGTCTTGGCGCGCAACTCGCCGGTGGACTTGTCGATCTCCAGCCAGTCGAGCTTGTTGCCGTCGCTCGTTGCGACATAAGACCAGCTATAAGGCGGCACCCCGCCTTCGGCCTGCAGAGGCTGACTGTAGCTGCCGTCGCCCACTACCGCGTCCGGCAGCGCTATCGCCTTGATAGAAACCTTGTCGGCTTTGACGCATTCCCCCACCGGGTTGCACAGGCGGCCGGCAATGCAATCGGTGTTGAGCGCGCACTTGGGGTTCGTAACAACCTCCTCACAAGCTGCCAGCGTGAACCACAAAACAAGCACGCAAATCCAGGTTTCCTTTCCCGTCATTATCCCACCTCTTGAATAGCATGTCAGATAAGTACACGCAGTCTGGCATACAACAAAAATGACGTCAAACATTCAGCGGGGCCGAGACTCATGGGGGTTGCAACAATCTTGCAAACGGCCGGCTTGCGTGGTAACTCTTGATACTTGTTGGGAGTTGGCGAACGGGGTCGCAAATGAAGGTCACCTGTCCAAGTTGTTCGGCGTCTTACCGGTTGGTGGACGATAAGGTGCCCGACAGCGGTGCTCAGATCAAGTGTCCCAAGTGCGGCACCATCTTCGTTGTGCGCAGAAACAAGCAAGAAACTAAAGCTGCCTCACCTGCCGTAAAGTCTTCGGCTCCAGCGACACCCGCGGCGCCGCCCGCCGGACCAGTGCCCACCCCGGTTGTAGAGCGGCATGCCCAGGCCACTCCGCTTTCCGATATTGTTTCACAAACTCCCAATCTCGACGCGCTGAGCGGCGAGGGATTTGTCAGCGTAACCGGGCCCTCCGAGATGCGCGCACTGACAGAACAAGAGCACGGATCGGCCGCGGTGACGAGCGCAGTCGGGGAACATGCCGCGACCAGGTCGCCAGGCGTATCCGCCATTCGAGCCCAAAGCGGCGCCAGGCCCAAGGCCTCCCTGCTCGAGTCCTTCCGCTGCCGAACCGTCCGCGGACTGACATATGATTTTCCGACCCGCGCCGCGATGATTCGCTGGCTCTCCGAGCGGGACGACCTCGACGGCTGCGAAGCGGCCGAACCCGGCGGCGATTGGATCCCGGCGGCCGGCCTGATGGAGTTGCAGGCTACTGCATCCAGGGGTACCGCGGAGATGATAGCCTTTACCCCGGGTACGCCTATCGTGGAAGCAAAGCCGCCTTCGTACCCTTCCCCGCAAGAGAAAATCTATCGCACGTCGGGTCCAGGCGGGGACAAGATCGCTGCAATCCTGTGGTCGCTTGCCGTGATCATTCTCCTGGCGACCTTGTTCGTGGCGGCCGGAACCACAACCCGTTACGGAGTCTTAGACCTTTCTCCCTACTTACCGATCGAATCCGTGGGATTCGTTTTCCCCGGTGACGAAAAATCAGATGCCACCAGCAGCGTTCCTTCCTTGGGGGTTGCGCCGAATCCGGAGAAAACGTATAGCCGGGCACTGACAGCCGGCCGGCGCGCAAACCTGGCCCGCAAGTTTTCCAGGGCTGCCATCGAGTTCAACCGGGCGCTATCGGTACATCCCGGCTCGGCGCAAGCCCTGCAGGGACTGGCCAAGGCGTACACAGGGCTAGGCGATCGCGACCGGGCCATGGCGGTCATGAAGAGGGCCCGCTCCCTGGGAAACGATTTCGAAGGGAAGTGAAGAGATGGATGTCAGATGCGAGAAATGCGGTACCGAGTACGAATTCGACAACGACCGGGTCACCGAAGAGGGCGTGACCGTAAAGTGCTCGACATGCGGGCATCTTTTCAAGATACGCAAGAAATCTTTCGTTCTGACTGAACCAGTGGTGTTGGGCAAAAAGGACTCGGACGAGGGGCGCAACTGGATGATTCGCCGTGGAGACGGCACCATACTCAGCTTCAAGGAACTCACTACTCTCCAGAAGTGGATCGTCGAGCGCAAGGTCGCCCGGGAGGACGAGATATCGAAGAGCGGCGAAACCTGGAAACGATTGGGATCCATCGCCGAGTTGGCCTCGTTTTTCCAAGTAGTCGATCAGGCCAGTTCGGCCACGGCCCCCGGGCTGTCCGCGCAGCCACCTATTCAGCCCGCGCCGGTACCGGCGGCTGGAACCACCCAGCCCCTGCCGGCCGCCATGCCTGCCGCATCAGCACCCACTCCGATCGAAGTGCCAACTTCGGCGCCTCTGGCAGCGCAACCGGCCCAACCGGCCGCGCCTGCCCCGGGGATCGCTCCCGTCCAGGCCAGCGCGCCGGCCGACGCTCAACCGGCCGCGCCCGAAATGGGCGGCGAGCCCGACAGTTGGGGAGAAATGCCGCCGGATGCCGATGATGACATAATCGAAAAATGGAAACGGCGTGGCCGGCACAAGTGGTATTTCATCGTTCCATTAATCGTAATCCTTTTGGGCCTCGGGGGTTGGTACCTGGCATCGAAAGATACTTTCATGAAGGTTGTGGGCATGATCACCGGACGGGGCGTGGAAATTCCCCCCCAGGCCAAGAGCCTGTTCGAAAGTGGCCTGGCCCACTTCCTGAAGGATTCGGCCGGCGAACTGGCGGCGGCCCGGAAAGATCTCAACGCGGCCATCGAGAAGGCCGAGGGAAAATATCCCGCGGCCCTGGCCACCCTGGGCGAGGTGCACGTCACCCAGGCGGACGAGAACCGGCAGAAGATCGCCATCCTCGACGAACGTATAGCCGCGCTTCAGAAGAGGATCGACGAATTGAAGCCGCAGGACGGCGCGGAACCCGACGACAAGGTCACGGCGCAGATTGCTCCGCTGCACAACGACAAGGTAGATCTGCAGCGCGAACGGCTGAGGCTTACGGATGCCGCCAGGAAGGATCTCGAGGAGGCCAAGCGGCTTATCGACGCGGCCCGCGGCTTAGCCGAAAAGGACTTCGCGTCCAGGTGTGCCTTGGCGGACTATACCAGGGTAATGAGCCGCGACCGGGCCGGAGTGGAAGCGGCACTTCGAGAAGCGGCGGCCGTGAGAAAAGGGGAGGATCCCCTGATTCTGTACATAGACGGCGCTTCTCTGTCCGATGATCCGGGCTCGCTTCTGGCAGCGTCCGACAAGCTCAACCGGGCCGTTGTGCTCGATCCTCGCATGGTGCGGGCACGCTATTTGTTGGCGAGAGTGCTTGTGGCCTTGAAACGGTCCGACGAGGCAAAGGCCCAGGCAGAGCGCGTGCTTCAAGACAGTCCTGATCACGAGTTGGCCAAGCAACTGCTGGCTTCGCTGCAGCCCAAACCCGAGCCCAAGCCCGAAGTAAAACCCGCCGAACCCGGCCAACCCACGACTTACGAGGGCTGGAAAAAACTGGCGGACCAGTTGCAGGAAAAAGGCCGGATCGGCAAGGCTCTCAAGGCATACGACAAGGCCCTCGAGCTGAAACCCGAGGACCTCGAGGCGCTGACCGGCAAGGGCCTTTGCCTTCTGGATAACGGAAGTTACGGAATGGCCATAACCTGGTTCCGCAGGGCGTTGAAGAAGAATCCCCGTTTCGCCGATGCGATAATGGGATTGGCCGAGTCCTATAAGTACCAGGGAAACAAGGAACAGGCCAGGATATACTACCAGCGCTACCTGGACGTGCTTCCGGGAGGGCCGGAGGCGAACGTGGCCAGGAGAAACCTGAAAGAACTGAAGTAGCGCCTGCAAGCAGACACAGATCATCGAACCGAGGAGACGCTCATGCCCCTGAAAACTTCCAGCAGCGAGAATGAATACTTTGCCAGGGAAGAAGCCATCAAGCTACGCAAGCTGACCAGCCAGCAGAAAAAGGAAATGTCATCTGCCGAGCGGCAAAAACTCAAAGACCTTCACTTCATGCACTGTCCCAAGTGCGGTCTTGAAATGAAGACGATCAAGATCAACGATGTCGATATAGACAAGTGCTTCAGCTGCGGTGGTCTTTTTTTCGACGACGGCGAACTCGAAAAGGTCACCCGGCGGGCAAGCGAGTTCTTCAAGAGCGTAGACAACGTGTTCAAGAATTAGTCTGGCCGTTAATCGCCAAGCTCTTGCAGCAAGCCCACCTTGTGGTTGAAGTCTTCAATTAGCTTGTCGTATTCGCCGGCCCTGCCGAAGCGTTCCGGCCAATAGGTCTTGTGGTCGTTCCACTGTGCATTGAGCTCATCGAGGTCCTTATGTTGCTGCTCGATCCAGGTATAGTACTTCAAGTTGTGAATTCGGCGACGATCATAGTGATCCAGTTCGGCCATGCTGTCGTTCTTCAGCCCATTCAGATGCAGCCGTAAATCCAACCCCGCGCGATTCTCATCGTAAGGGCCCTCCGCCTGCCGGGCTTCTTCCAGGCGAGAGGCATATAACTCCATGGAATCGGTGAAGACCGTGAACAGGCAGTCATGCTCGTCGAGTTCGTACCAGCGGGCCGCCTTAATGGCGCTGAGCAGGTTGGAAATGCCAGAAATACCCAGCAGATCGAGTTTGGAAACCAGCTCGGCGGATATGCCCTGCTTTTCAAGCAAGCTCCTTCCCGCCGGCTCGTTGAACAGACGGATCAGGGCCATTGGATCGGCATCGTCAATGGCCACGATCATATCGGTATTTCGCACGTTGTGAATCCAGGGGACATGCTTGTCACCGATTCCCTCTATGCGGTGCCCTCCAAATCCGTTCCTGAGCAGGGTAGGACACTGCAGGGCCTCCGATGCGACTATCTTGGAGGCCGGATAGATCTCCTTCAAGCGCTCCCCGGCAGCCAGGGTGCCGGCACTGCCCGTGGCCGACACGTACCCGAAAAAGCGATCGGATGATCCCATGATGTCCGACAACACTTCGTGGATGGCCTCGGCGGTAACGCTGTAATGCCACATCCCGTTTCCGAACTCGTCGAACTGGTTGAACACGACCACGTCGTCCCGCTCGGCCCGCAGCTCCCAGCATTTATCGTAGATCTCCTTGACGTTGGATTCACAACCCGGCGTGGCGATAACCTCGGAGCCGATCGAGGCCAACCATTCGAAGCGCTCGCGGCTCATCTGCTCGGGCAGGATGGCCACCGATTCGCAAGCCAACAGGGCAGCATTGTACGCGCCCCCACGACAATAGTTTCCGGTGGACGGCCAGACGGCTTTCTGCCGGGTGGGATCGAACTTTCCTTCCACCAGGCGCGGCGCCAGGCAGCCGAAGGTCGCCCCGACCTTGTGCGAGCCGGTGGGAAAATACTTGCCGATCAGGCCGAAGATCCTGGCCCGCACTCCGGTCAGCTCGCGCGGGATCTCGAGGAAATTCACGCCATGAAACCGCCCACTTTCCGGATCGTTCTTCCAGCTTATCCTGAAGAGATTTCGCGGGTGCACGTCCCAGAGCCCGATCCCGGAAAGCTCATTACGAATCTTTTCGGGGATCTTGGAAGGATCGCGGTTCTGGGCGAAAGTAGGAATGATGATATTCCGCTCGCGGCATCTGAGCGCGCTTCGTTCTATCTGCTTCTCGTCGACGTTCGGCATGTGTGCCTCCAGTAGGAAAATGCGCAGCAATCATTACCACGTGGAGACTCGGCTGGACAAGGGGAAACTATGTCCCTTACAATGCCTGGCATGTATGAAGCCCGCTACTGGGAAGCCGAAGGAAACCAGGTCGTGCGCTGCCGGCTGTGTCCCCACAACTGCGCCATCAAGCCGGGCAAGCGCGGTATATGCGGGGTTCGTGAGAACATCGATGGGAAGCTGTTTTCCCTTAACTACGGCAAGGCCATAGCCGTCCACAACGATCCCATCGAGAAGAAGCCGCTGTTTCACGTCCTGCCGGGTTCACAGAGCCTGAGCGTGGCCACCGTCGGCTGCAACCTGAGCTGTGCGCACTGTCAGAACCACGATATCAGCCAGTATCCGCGCCGCAACACCAGTATACCGGGCAGCGAAACGGCGCCCGCAGCAGTTGTTGCGGCCGCCCGGCGAGCGGGGGCAGCCAGCATCTCTTTCACCTACACGGAGCCGACCATCTTCATGGAATGGGCCCAGGACATCGCGGAGCTGACCGCAGCCAGCACCATTCGTTGCGTGTCTGTAACCAACGGTTACACATCTCCCCGGCCGCTGCGCGACATCGCCCCCAACCTGCTGGCCGCCAACGTAGACCTCAAGTCTTTCCGTGATGATTTCTACCAACGGGTGTGCGGTGCGCGCCTGCAGCCCGTGCTGGACACCATCCGTCTGATGCGCGAGCAGGGCATCTGGGTCGAGGTAACCACGCTGCTGATTCCCGGCCTGAACGACTCGCCTGAAGAAGTGGTAGACATGGCCGACTTCATCGCCTCGGTCGATCCGGCAATTCCCTGGCACCTGAGTCGTTTTCGCCCCGACAACGAGATGCTCGATCGCCCCCCCACGCCGACGGCAACCATAGACCAAGCCCGGCGAATCGGCCTCGATCAGGGATTGCGCTTCGTCTACTCCGGAAACGTATGGGGCGACGAGGGCGAGCACACCCGTTGTCCGTCCTGCAACAAGGCAGTCATCGAGCGCTACGGTTTCAGCGTAAAATCGAACCGCCTACAGGACGGAAAATGCCCGCATTGCGGCGAGAGCATCGAGGGAATCTGGAAATAGCCGACTAATGGCCAATTTTTCGTCTGACCGCCAGGCCCAGTAGCATTAGCAGTCCCAGCAGGCCGAACGTCCTCGATCCGCCGGTCGCCGCGCAGCCGCATCCCGAGGAGGCTCCGTTCTGACAGGCGTCCAGGCCGCCTGTGCAGACGCCGCCAGTACAGTGCTCGCCGGCGGTGCACTCGTCTCCGTCGTCGCACAGGGTGCCATTGGTCAGGGGGATCGCCTGACAGGCCCCGCTTTGCGGATCGCAGGCGGCTTGATTGCAGTCATCGATCAATACAGAACAATCTTTCTGCATACCAGCGCATACCCCCGCCGCGCAGCTGTCGGCCTCGGTGCACGGATCGCCGTCATCGCAGGCCGTTCCGTCATCGAGTGCGGTCGCAAAACAGCTGCCGTCCGCCGGATCGCAGACTCCGGCATGGCATTCATCGGCGAAGGCCGTGCAATCCACAGGAGTGCCCGCGCAGACTCCGGAAGCGCACGCATCGGAGGTGGTGCAGGCGTCACCATCGTCACACGCCGCCGTGTTGGCGGTCTGATAGCAACCGCTGGCCGAATCACACGAGTCATCGGTACACGGGTCGCCGTCGTCGCATTCGATAGCCGCACCCGAGCAGTTCCCCTGGTAGCAGCCGTCGCTTGCCGTGCAAGCGTCGCCATCGTTACAGGCCGTGCCATCAGCCAGCGGCTGTGTCTCGCATATACCGCCTGTCGGGTTGCAGACTCCGGCGTTGCAAGCGTCATCGAGAGTCGAGCAGTCAAGCGCCACGCCCCCGCAGGAGCCGTTCAGACAGATATCGCCAAGCGTGCAGGCATTGCCGTCATCACAGAAAGCCGTGTTGTTGGTAAAAACGCAACCGACAGCAAGATCACAGGAGCCGTCCGTGCAGGCGTTGCCATCGTCGCAGACCACGGCCGCGCCTGCGCAAACACCGCCGGAGCAGACATCGTTACCCGTGCATATGTTACCGTCGTCGCAGGCGGTGCTGTTGTCGGCATGCATGCAGCCCAGAGCCGCATCGCACGAATCGTCGGTGCAGATATTACCATCGTCACAGTCCAGGATCGTGCCGGCCTGACACAGCCCGGAGGCACAACTCTCGGCACCGTTACACACGCTGCCGTCATCGCAATCCGCATCGACCGCACACTGTTTGCAACCGTTGTCGGCGGAGTCGCTCGCTCCGTCGCAGTCATTATCCAGGCCGTCGGAACAAACAGCGTCGCCGAAAGGACCCTCGAATGTGTCCGGGTTTACCTGGCCGGAGCTGTCGTCGCAATCGTCACCGCCGCAGGCGGCCGAAACATGACCATCCCCGTCGGCATCGAGAGGCGCACCGCTACAGGAGCCCTGGTTACAGACGTCATTCATGGTGCAAATATTGCCGTCATCACAGCTTATGCTGTTAGGCACAAAAACGCAGCCCGAAGCGGAGTCGCAGGAATCGTCGGTGCATAGGTTGCCGTCGTCACAGGTTACAGGAACGCCGGCGCAAGCGCCGCTTGCGCAAACATCGCTCGCCGTGCAAGCGTCACCGTCGTCGCAAGAGGCCGTGTTGGGTGAATGCTGGCAGTTGCCGGTGCCGGCTACGCATGAATCGTCGGTGCACAAATTGAGATCGTCGCAATCCTTGGGAGTTCCCTGGCAGCTGCCTGCCAGGCAGAAATCGTTAACGGTACATGGATCGACGTCATCGCACAGGGCCGTGTTGGGAGTGAAGACACAGCCTGAAGCCGAGTCACAGGAATCGTCGGTACAGACATTGCCATCGTCGCAGCTAATCGGCGTGCCCGTACACAACCCACTCGAGCAAATATCGTTCTCGGTGCAAGCGTCGCCGTCGTCGCAAGAAGCTGTGTTGTTCACATGGACGCAACCCAACACAGAATCACAGGAGTCGTCGGTGCACATATTGCCGTCGTCGCACGAGATGGGTGTGCCGGAACAAGCTCCCCCCGAGCATACATCGGAAGAAGTACAGGCGTCGCCGTCGTTGCAGGCGATGCTGTTGTTTGTAAAGACACAACCCGATGCGGGATTGCATGAATCATCCGTGCACAGGTTGTTGTCGTTGCAGGTAATGGATGTGCCCGAACAGGTTCCTCCTGCGCAGGTGTCGCCGCTGGTACAAGCATTGCCATCGTCACAAGCGGCGGTGTTATTCGTATTGACGCAACCCAGCACAGAATCGCATGAATCGTCGGTGCACACGTTGCCGTCGTCGCACGAAATGGGTGTGCCGGAACAGGCGCCACCCGAACATACGTCGGGAGAGGTACAAGCGTCGCCGTCATCACAAACGGCACTGTTGTTCGTGTTGACACAACCCGATGCGGGATTGCATGAATCGTCTGTGCACAGGTTGCTATCGTTGCACGAGATAGGCGTGCCTGAACAAGTCCCGCCCGCGCAGGTGTCGCCGCTGGTACAAACGCTGCCATCGTCACAGGCGTCGGTGTTGTTCGTAAAGACACAGCCCGATGCGGGATTACATGAATCGTCAGTGCACAGGTTGCCGTCATCGCACACGATGGGCGTGCCGGAACAGACGCCACCCGAACACACGTCGCCGGAAGTACAGGCGTCGCCGTCGTCACAAGCGGCGGTGTTGTTCGTATTGATGCAACCCAGCACAGAATCACAGGAATCATCGCTGCACACGTTGCCGTCATCGCACGAGATGAGTGTGCCGGAACAGGAACCACCCGAGCAGACGTCGCCGCTGGTACAGGCGTCGCCATCATCACAAACATCGCTGTTGTTCGTAAAGACGCAGCCCGTTGCTGAATCACAGGAGTCGTCGGTGCAGAGGTTCATATCATCACAGGGGAAAGGGAATCCCGCGCATACACCTGCCGAGCATACGTCGAGTGATGTGCAAGCGTCGCCGTCGTCGCAGCTGGCCGTGTTGTTGGCATACTGACATCCAAGAACAGCATCGCACGAGTCGGCGGTGCAAGGATCCGCATCGTCGCAATCAATCGCCGTGCCGATACAGGCTCCCGCGCCGTCACACTGGGTGTTCGTGGTGCAAGCGTCGCCGTCGTCGCAGGCCGTGCCCGCATCAGCAAAACAGCCGAGCACCGAGTCGCAACTCGCAAGCTGGCAGGAGTTTGTCGGTGCCGGACAGCTCACGGGTATTCCGGAGCCGCAGTTACCGGCGCCGTCACAGATTTCTCCAGAGGTGCAGGCATCGACGTCGTCGCACACGGTCCCGGCAGCCGCATCGCACAGGGTGACCGGGTCGCAGTTCGCCAGCTGGCAAGCGTCAGTTGGAACTGGGCAGCTAACCGGCTGGCAGGTGCCGGACGAATCGCACACGGTATCGCAGGCGCCGTCGCAGGCGCTCTCGCAACAAACTCCATCGACACAGAAGTCGCTCAGGCATTCGATCCACCCGCCGCAGGAGGTACCGAGGCCCAGCAGCCAGAAAACCTGTCCCGGGGTGGGTGTCGCCTGGTCAAGCATGTCGCCGGAGCAGTCATCGCTGTCCTCGCGCGACTGGGGCCGCTCGAGGGAATGCGCCTCGACTACGTCCGCCGCCGGTGTCACTCCCGGCCAGACGCCGCTGCCCCAGCTAACCACGTCGATCACGGTGTCGTAGGGGTCGACCAGCAGCACCTCGTCAGAGGTATTGCTCAGATTGACATTGCCGGTGGCCCACGGGTTGTAGTCAATCATGTCCCCCGCCAAACTCGTGTCGTCCAATTCGAAATCGGCATCAACGCCATTGCTTGTAAAAAACTGCAAGCCATCGTTGGCCACGACCACCACGTTGTCGAGGCCGATTATGCCTCCCGCCGGGAAGGCAGCCATGCCCTCGCCCCCGTCGATCGTCTCTTCGTCGCCCAGTTTGTAACCGTCCAGCGGGAAACCGTCCAGGCCGCTGCGGTTGAAGACCTCGATCCACTCGTCCCCCGGCTCTGCGGCCCCGTCGTAGAGCACCTCGTTGACCACCAGCGGCGCAGACGGCTCGCTGTCCGGGTCGAGATGGAACCAGACGCTGAAGTGGTAATCGGCAATTCCGTCGGCCACCTCGGCCCAGGTGTTCGAGGTGTCGCCGGGATCACCGTAGTTGGTGATCGCGTCTAGGATATCGCTCGCCCCGTCAATGTCCCATGCGTCATCTACTACATCGGCCATTAACGAGACTATTGTGAACTGGACCGGGACGGGCCCCCCGGGGCCAGCCAGGATGTTCAGGGGAACGCCAATCTCGATGAAGTTGCCGGAAATCACCGCCACTGTTGCGCCGAGGCCGATCTCCGTGAAGATCGGATCGTAGACCGCCGGGACCTGTCCGCTGCCGAAACGGGTCACGATCAAGTACTCCCATCTGACGAGGTCGGTGACCCTGGTATCCGAGTTCGAGCCGAGCCACTCAGAGCCGCTTCCGGAAAGGTGATCGAGATCGATGGCTATCTGGACCTGTGGCGCGCCGTCACCCGTGGGAACGGTGATACCGGCCATTTCCACCAGGAAGTATATGTTGTTCTGGTCGGAGGTGACGCGGAGCTGAAGCATGTCGACATTCGACGAGTTGGCGAAGTCGGTGCGTTCATCTGCGGGCGCGTCGACCCATACGTATTCACCCTCACCCGCCCCGTTACGGGTGATGTGACCGAGATTGACGCTCGGCGGTACGGCCAAGGTCCACTCGATCGGGTTGCCGTCGACGACAACCGGATGCGCCATGGCCTTTCCTGGACCCATGACCACTAAAACCATCGTAAAGACCAATCTAATGCACAGGCCACTCGATTTCATGGCAGTTCCTCCAGGTGGCTATTCTTTGGAGCATACTTTAGCAGATCGGCAGGGTGTTTCCCAGCCGCAATGTCAAGATAGTGTCGATGGCTTCAGATAGCGCTCGAGCATTACTTCGAGGACCTTGATCTCCCCAATGAAGGAGAAAGTCTCCTGATTGAAATGCCATTGGAGCACCAGGCCTTCGAGAGCGGCCAGGACGATCGAGGCCGTGCGTTCGGGATGAATGTCGGGCAGGAACTCTTTGCGTTCGAGGCCCAACTCGACTATCTGCCTGAAGTGATCGCGCAGCGTGCCCTGCACGTCCAGGATGAACTTTTGCACCTCTGAATGGTGAGCAGCCAGGCCCCAGAATTCGATCCAAACCCTGGCCAGGGCGGCTCCGGACGGGCCGAAGGCCTGGATCGGATACCACAACGAGGCCTTGAGGCGATCTAAGGGATCGTCAATCTCGTCCATGCTACTTTTGAACTCCATCAGGTTGGAATCCCTCAAGTGCGCTACCAGGGCGCCGATCATCTCGTGCTTGTTCTTGAAGTAATAGTGCAGAATGCCGCGGCTGACTCCCGCGGCCTCGGCCACGTCGCTCATGTTGCAGTTTTGCAACCCCCGCTTGGCAAAAGCCTCGAGCAAACCATCGAGGATCTGCCTGCGGCGGGTGTCGCCCATCCGCTTGCGTGCCATGTCGAGCAGTTTTAATCGGACGCGGGCAAAAAGTCAACCTTGGCCGAATGCCCATCGATCACAACGAAGGGCCGGCCGGCCTCCTGACTCTCGAAGAAAGCGCCTGGATTCACGTATACCCCATGAGGCCACTCCAGCCTCTCGGCGTGGTGGGTGTGACCCATTATTACAACACCATCGCTTTTCTGAAGGATCGAGCGCGCGGCTCGCCTGCAGCCGGCCCGGTCCCTGTGGCGGTAGAGGCGCCTGCGGGCCGGCGGCCACAGGAGAAAAGCGGCACAGGGCAGGCCGGCCACCAGGGCCGTGTGTGGCGGTGCCGCTCCCAGCAGGCTTATCATAATAATCAACGAGAGGACTCCTGCCATGGCAAGGCGATCGAGGTACATGCGTTCGAGCACGCGCCAGGGACTGGCCATACTCGAACAGGTCTCTGTGTCCCTCCGGCGCCTCGCTAAGATAGCTTGCCAGGCAATGCGCACGGCGGCGAGGACATACAGCATGACCATCCGAGGTGTCGCCCGGCCATGTTTTTTAATGACCCTGAGCAAGACCCTGCCTGGCGTCGCGTGGTTGTCACCGTGGTTGTCGTAGGCCGGAATGCGGCAGAGCAGGAAACGGGTTGTCAGACAGCCCACCGGTAAGGCCGACAGGCGCTGCTTGGCCGCGGCCGCAGCCGTGTCGGGGAAGAAGCTGTTGTCCGGATCACGCTGGTGGCCGTGCTCGATGTGCAGGCCGTCCGCTTGGTAACAACGTGGCTCGAAGCGAACCCGGCCTGCAGCAGCCCCGATCCTGTGCAGCAATACCCCGCGCACCACCGGCAGGCACAGTTCGGCGTCGTGGTTGCCGGGCAGCCATACGATTTCGCCGCCGCGGGCCGCCCAGCCCGAGATAGCCTCGCAGAACCCCGGAAATTTTTCGAGAGTGTTACCGAGGCGGCAGGCGGCCCGGTAGCCGCCCTCACCGGCATGGCGCTCCCCGGCGACCCGATCGAGATCGAAGGCATCTCCGTTGATCACCAGGTTGCCAGCCGGGCGAGTGCCCAGCAGGCGGGCAAAATCAGCAACCAGCGCGGGATTGGATCCCGGGTGCAGGTGCAGATCGCTGACTACCAGAATTGTGCGTTCACTCTCTTCCAAGCCTCATGCCTTTATATGCGGCGCCGAATACTTTCGACGTTCATCGGCGGCCGTGGCGACGACGGGAAACTTCTCGTCTTGCTGCTCATGTGCCCGCTTCATGCGCCAATCGTAGATTTTGTACAGATCGCAACGCCCGTAAAACGGAACCTGGACACTGTGCCCCGATTGGTAGTCCTCTCCCGCCCAGGCACGGTCAGCCAGGACCGCATACTCTCGGCTGTAACGCATGAGGTGATCGCGAATAGCCGGGTTTTTCAAGATCGAATCCGCCCCTGGATAGGTGGGCCGCGCCCCGCTACTCCGAACCACCTCTTCAAGCACCTGGGGGTGATCTATTATCTTGCAGGGACGCAGGAGATTGGGGTGATACGGCTGGCGCTTGCGAATCGCCTGGAAAAACTCGGAGTCGAATATCTCGCGCAAGGTGTGATCCTTGACGTTGTGCGTTGCGAAATGGACAAATACACACGGTTGAACCCAGCCTTCGTTGCTGATGAAGGCGAAGCGGCTAGCCGACATGCAGCCCCCGCATAGAGGGCCGTCGTTCCAGAAATCGGCCAGGAAGAACGGCTTGGTCCGGCGCCATTCGAGGCTCTTGCGGCGCAGGAAGTCGCGCTGCTCGGGCGTGGCCATCAGGGATGGATCGGGATCCCGTCCCACCGGCATGTAGGTGAACATCCAGCCGAACAGCGCTCCCATATCGATGTAATGATCCAGGAAGGCATCGGAAGCCAGAAGCTCGGTGTTCTTGCGGGTGGGTACGGCCGAGATGCCGAAGAGGACTCCGTCCCGCCGCAGATGGTGCATAGCCGCGGTCAGCTTCTGGTAGACACCCTTTCCGCGGCGCGCGTCGGTCTCTGCCTCGAAGCCCTCGACCGAGATTGCCGGCCAGACGTTGCCAAGCTCGGCCAGGCGGCGGGAGCGTTCCGCGTCTATGAACTGGCCGTTGGTGTAAACCATGAAGGTGATGTCGGAATATTTGGCGAACACTTCCTCGATCTCGGGATACAGAAAAGGTTCTCCTCCGGTGACGGTGACGAAGGCGATGCCCAGATCGCGGGCTTCGTCGAGCACCTTGCCAAGCAAGGCCCGATCCATGTCGGCCTTCTGGCCGTAGCTGTAAGCGTAACAACCCGTGCAGCGCAGGTTGCAGCGCATGGTGGGGTTTATCACCAGAGTGATGGGCGGATGATACCCCATCGCCTCGACCACCGGTTTGCGATCGAACACCATCCCCAGGAGAAAGTTGTCGATAAAGCGCGAGAAAACCCTGTCGCAGCTTCTAGCCGCCACCGAAAGCCCCCAAGCAACCAACATCGGGTTATCGGCCAGGTTGGAGTTGAGGCCGGCGAGTAATCTGGCGCCGTCAGCCCCTCCAGCGAGTCCGCTGGTGGACGTCACGGAAGCAAGCGCCCCCAGGATCTTACCCATCGCCCTGTCGACCTCGGCCTGTCCCAAGCCGGCGGCAATTCCCATCTCCCTTACCTTTTGCATCTGATCTGCCGCGGGCATGGACTCCTCCTTTGATCCGCAATCTTGGCTGGCTAGCCAGTATAACTACGGCGCAAGGCGTAAGTCAAGAGAAAAAAAGGGGAATTTGTCACACACCGTCCTACATGTGCAGAAAAGTCGTCTCAGGTAAGAGAAATGAACAGATCGATGTGGGAGCTATTCGGAACTATTTTGTCTTATTTATCTTGAATGCGTGCAGTTTCCGGTCCCCGGAGGTTACGTACAGCCTGTCTCCATCCAGTACCGGATCACTTTCGATCTTGTAACCGGTCTTGCTGGTGAAGAACATCTTGCAGGTGCCTTCACTGATCGCGTAGATATTCCCGTCCCCCTGGCCTCCGGCGAAAAAGACCAGATTCTTGTAAAAAGCGGCGTACGACACTATGGGTCCCTTGGCGCTGAAATGACACTTCTCCTTGCCTGTTTTCTGATCGAGCGCGTAGAAGTTGTTGTCGTTGGAGCCGATGTAGAGCACCCCGTTCTCCGCCTTGGGCGAACTCAGGACATCGTCACCGGTCGTAAACTTCCAGATCAGCTTTTTGCCGCTGCCCGCATCGATGGCATAGACGTTGTCGTTCTTCGAGCCGAAGTAGACTACGCCTCCTTCCACTAGGGCTGTCGAGGTGATGCCCTCCCCGGCATTGAAGCGCCACTTCAGCGTTCCGTCCGACGTTTGGATGGCGTACATGTAGCCATCCAGGTTGCCCACGTACAAGATTCCGTCTTTCACGGCCGGGGCTGCATACGAGAACTCACCCGGCTTTATTTCGGGAACCTGTTCCTTGACCTCGGTGGCTTCTTCGGACGCCTTCTCGCCATCTTTGGCTGCTTTTTCTTCGCTTTCTGCGGGTGGCGGCTCGGCTTTCTTCTCGGTGGGAAACTGCCAGATCCTCTTCCCGTTGTCACTCTTCAGGGCATAGACATGTCCGTCGTAGGATGTCGCATATATCACGCCTTCGGCCAGTGCAGGATCCGACTTGATTCGCTCCCGGGCGGCAAATTGCCACCTGAGCTGACCCCTCATGTCAATGGCGTAGAACATCTGATTGGTTGCCCCGAAGAAAATCATCTTTCCATCACTCAGCGGGTGAGAGAAAATCTCCGCGCTGGGGGCCTGGAATTGCCAACGCGTCTGCCCGCTCTTGTCAACCGCGTGCAGCGTGCCGCTTTCCGAGCCGAAAACGATCAGATCGCCGACCACCAACGGTGTCGAGTAAAGGGGAGAGCCGACCGGAAATTCCCATAGTTTCTCGATCGGCGGGCTACAGGCGCCCAGCCACAAAACTGTGGCTGAGAAGGCCAAGATCCCAGTAAAGAACTTGCATACTTTAAGCGTTCTTTTCATGCCGTTTTCCCTCCCCGTCATGCTCGCGGGTTACGGTTTAAATCCAACACGTCTTACCAGACTGTTGTTGTTACTGTCAATGAAATGATTTCGCGTGGTTATCTCTGCTATCCGTCGCGTTGGAACGCAAGTTAGCCTTTTTTCCCATGCTCGTGCTAGAATAGCCAAGCGAGTAAAGGTCGCCGGAGGAGATTCGTGCCGCGTCTTTTCAACATCAGGTCGATCCTGTTGATCGCCTTGGCCACGGTGGCTCTTCGGGCCTGCTCGGCGGGAACCATCCAAGAAAGCTGCACTGACGGAGCTACTGTCGACGGGGAGTGTCTGCCGCTTGACTGCCCCGATCGAGTCTGTCCCGAGGGGTTCGCCTGCCGTGATGCCAACTGCATCGAGTTGGCCTGCCTGCGCGTCGATTGCCCGGCGGGCACGGCCTGTGCCGCGGGCGAGTGCTACCCCGCCGACTGCGTCTGGCGCAACTGCCCCGGGCTGGGAGAGGTGTGTGTCGAGGAAGAGTGCTTGCCGGCGAGTTGCGTTGGAGTGAACTGTCCCGTCGGACAGCGCTGCGCGGCCGGGATCTGCTATCCGATCGACTGTGTAACCAAGACCTGTCCCGGCTACGGAGACGTTTGTGTCGAAGATGAATGCGTCGATCGCAGTTGTGTCGGGGTTGACTGCTCGGTGGGGATGAAGTGCGCCGGTGGAATCTGCTATCCGGCCGATTGCACCCAGAACGAGTGTTTCGGCGAGGGCGAGGTTTGTATCGACGGCTCCTGCCGACGGACATCGTGCGTGAATGTCGAGTGCGATTCCGACTCGATTTGCGCCAACGGATGGTGTTACCCGAAAGACTGCGCCGATGTCGAGTGCTCTGATTTCTCCGAGGCCTGCTACCAGGGCCAGTGCATCCACGTAGATTGCATCGGCATCGAATGTCCTCCGGGACAGCGTTGCACCCGCGGCGAGTGTTTCGATACCGCTTGCGGAAGCCAGGCCTGCGCCGCGAACGAGGTCTGCTACCAGGATCATTGTGTCAGGCTGAACTGCGTCGGAGTGCAGTGCCCGACCGGTCAAAAATGCGCCGACGGAGAGTGCTTTCCGGCCGACTGTTTGCAGCAAGACGTCGGCTGCGCCCAGGGCGAAATATGTCTGGACGGGCAGTGCGTGCCAAACGACTGCGCTCACGTGCCATGCCTGGCGGATGAGGTCTGTGGCTCCGACCTGGCCTGCCACCCTCAGAATTGTCAGGGGCAGGATTGCGGGCCTCACGAACTGTGCCTGGACGGCTCCTGCATCGATCGCCTGTGCGTGGATATCGAGTGCCCGCCGAATCTGGTCTGCGCCGCCGGCTCGTGTTACAGCCCCGACTGCGGATCGCCCTGCGGGGTGGGTGAAGTCTGCATAAACGGCGCCTGTATTTCCATAAATTGCGCCGGTGGACGCTGCTGCCCGGCCAATAAGTGTACCCTTTACAACCAGTGTGCCGGCGTGGATTGCGACGGGCTCATATACACCTGCCTGTTTGACGAGGGCGCCAGCCAAACCGCCTGGAGTGAAGGCGGCACGCTTTGCACCGACGCGGATCCCTGCACTAACGGCGACGTCTGCCTGGACGGCCTCTGCCAGGGTGAGGCCGTCATCTGCGACAATCCTCCGGCTGACGTATGCGAGGACGCCAATACGCTGCTGTACTATGCGGCCATCGGGTTCTGCAGCAACGGTGAGTGCGATTACCCCGAGAACCGCCAGACCTGCGAGTTCGGCTGCCAGGACGCGGCCTGCAGGGGCGATCCCTGCGGTCCGATCGAATGCGATCCGGGCGAGAGATGCATAAGCGGTGAATGTCATTGCGGCGGCAGCGGGCCCGACTGCTCCGCGGCGCAAACCTGTTGCGCTGTCGACTGCGTCGATGCCACAAGCGATCCTTCCAACTGCGGATCCTGCGGCAATGTATGCGATCAGGATGAAAACTGTGTCTTAGGCGGTTGCCGCTGCGGGGGCACGGGGCCGGACTGCTCGGCCGGACAGACCTGCTGCGGCACGGTCTGCGCCAATCTGCAAAGCAGCACCCAAAATTGCGGAAGCTGCTCATTCGCCTGCGATTCCAACGAGGGATGCGTCGCGGGCCAGTGTCATTGCGGTGGCACGGGACCGGATTGCAGCTTGGGCGAAGCCTGCTGCGGCACTAGTTGCGTGAATATCTCAAGCGACCCGCAGAACTGCGGGACCTGCAACACCGTCTGCGATCCGGGCGAGCAATGTGTCAGCGGCACCTGCCTGTGCGGCGGCAGCGGACCCAATTGCTCGGCATCCCAGACCTGTTGCGGAACCGATTGCGTGAATACCTCGTCCGATCCGCAAAACTGCGGAAGTTGCGGCAATGACTGCGGCGCCAACTCTCACTGCTCGTCCGCCCAGTGCCTCTGTAACACCGGCTTCGGCGACTGCGACGGAAACTCTTCGAACGGTTGCGAGGCCGACTTCAACAGTGATCCCGCGCATTGCGGCGCCTGCGACGGCAACTGCGGGCAACACTCGGTATGCATATCGGGCGGCTGCGCCTGCCAGGCCGATTATCAAAACTGCGACGGAGACTGGGCCTCGGGCTGCGAGGCCGCCATGCTGACAGATGTGCACAACTGCGGCTCGTGCGGCAACGATTGCGGCCAGAACGCTCATTGCTCGGCGGGCAGCTGTGTATGCGACAGCGGCTTTCTCGATTGCAACTCTTCCTGGAACGACGGCTGCGAGATAAATAGTCAGAACGATCCCCAAAACTGCGGCGGATGCGGCTCGGCCTGCAACCTGCCGCACACCGCCCAGCCGGGTTGTTCTAACGGTTCATGCACGATCGTCTCCTGCGACGCTGGCTACGACAACTGCGATCCGGACATCCAAAACGGCTGTGAGACGAACATCGACGGCGATCCCAACAACTGCAGCGCTTGCGACTCGATTTGCAACCTGGCGCACACCGATCAACATGGCTGCTCGTCTGGCAACTGCACCGTCGTATCCTGCGACTCGGGCTTCAGTGACTGCGATTCGTCCGACGCCAATGGTTGCGAGATCGACATCGGCTCGGATCCCTCCAACTGTTCCGGCTGCGGTTTAGCCTGCAACCTGCCGCATACAAATCTGCACGGCTGCGCCGGAGGCTCATGCACCGTCGTGACCTGCGACAGCGGCTGGGACAACTGCGACCCCAACATGCAGAACGGCTGCGAGACCGACGTCACGGCCGACAACAACAACTGCGGTGGCTGCGGCATTTCCTGCGGCCCCAATGCCACATGTTCCGGCGGTTCGTGTTCCTGCACCGGCAGCTTCGCAAACTGCAACGCCATCTGGTCGGATGGCTGCGAGGTGAACACCGACAACGACCCGGCCCATTGCGGCTCCTGCGCGGGAGACTGCGGCCAGCACAGCACCTGCAGCGCGGGTTCTTGCGGCTGCCAGGCCGGCTGGGACGATTGCAATTCATCATGGGGAGACGGCTGCGAGACCCAGTTGGGCACGGCCGCGGCCTGCAGCGGCTGCGGCGACATCTGCAGCTACGCCCACGCCAGCGGTGTGTGCAACGCCGGCAGTTGCCAGATGGGCGCCTGCATCTCGAGCTGGTGGGACATCAACGGCGCAAGCGGCGATGGCTGCGAGTGCGGCGACACCTCGGACGTATCCGGAGGCTGTTCCTCGGCCGCCTCGGCCGGCACGGTCAGTTCGGCCAATCAGACCGTCACGCGCTCCGGGGTGATCGTTCACAAGACAGGAGTCCGCGAGGATATCGACTGCTATAGTGTGAGCTACGTTGATCCGGCGCCCGGGAATGCCACATTCCTTGTCGATCTGAATCCCAACCCGGGCAACCTGGGGTTGGTGGTATACCGAGGCAACTGCTCTACTATCGACTGCAATGGCTCGGACGCGGCCTTCGATTCGAGCTGCTCGAGCCTCGGCGCGACCTGCGGCAGCGGCAACTCGAACACTTTCACAATATGTGTCCAGGCCGCTGCGGGACAGAACAACCTCTGCCAGGGCTACACGCTCAGGCTCAGGTTCATGTAATCGATGGCCAAATAAACCAAGCCCCTTAACGTTCGATGCGCTCGAGTCCCCGGCGTGCTTCGGTCGCGTAGGTTGGGTAATCTGTTATGATCCGTTCGTAGGTTGCGCGCGCCTGTGTGAAGCGGCCCAGGCGTACTTGGCAAGAGGCCTCATCCAGCAGGGCCGGGGCTGCCATGGCATGTCGCGGCGAGGCGCTTGTGGCCTTCTCTACGGCCCGGATCGCCTCTGCGCAACTGCCCATCAGAAACATCGCTTTCGCCATTCGATAACGGCAGGTCGGCAGGCGGGCATCGCCCGGAAACTTCTTCAGAAAGGCGCGGAAATTGGCCAGCGCCTCCCGGTAACGCTTGGCGGCCAGATCTTGTTCGGCGGCGGCGTAGAGATCCTTTTGTCTGGCCTTCTTGGCGACCGAGGTTTTTACAGCGGAACGGCGCGATGAAATCGACTCACCGGATTCCGGTACGGCGCTCTCCTGCTCTGCATAACCGGCGCTGACTTCATCGACCGGGGTCGGGGCCTCGGCGAGCTTGCGCTTCGGTCGCAGAGCCTTCTCGTCTTTCGTTACCCTGTCTTTCGATCGCCCGGCGGGAGGCGGTTTGGCGAAGTCGCGCATAGGCTTGTCCGCCCTGTCGTCGTTCGCCGAAAGAGCTCCTCCCACGGCGGCCGGAGCGCCGGCGGCCCCCGTCTTCGACCAGGCTCCTTGCCATTCTTCTTTCGCGGGCAGCTTGGTCCGTGAGCCGTCCTGGCCTGCCAGATCCAGCTTGCCCTCTTCGGGTGGGTAGTAATTTGCGACTCCCCTTGAGCCTGCTATGGTCTTGTTTTCGGCGGCCGCGGTCGGCTTTCTTTTGGCACTTTTTCTGTACTTGCGCCTGGCGACAGCCGGTCTGGGCCGGGCTTGCTTGAAAACGTCTGGTGCTTTTTCTCGTCCGAGCTGTTCCGCATCGCGGTCGCCCGGTGTACCCGTCGCGGGGCCGGATAAAGCCGGCGCCGCCTGCTCGCGCGCAGGCTCTTCGGCGGTTGCAATATCGAGCTGCCGAGTGCTCTTGGCGGCGATGCTTTTTTCTCCTGGAGCGGGCGCCGGCAAGACGCTTACGGTTTCGGGCTGAAGCTCAGACGATTCCTTCCGGCTGAACTGAACCGATATCCCGACCGTTATCACTAGGCCGGCAAGCACCGCTGCAGCGGCGACGGGGCTCAGTACCAACCTGCGCCACAGCGATTGGCGCGGGCTTTTTTGTTCGTCGGCCGCCCGGGCCAGGTGCATAATGCGCCGGCTCACTCGTTCAGGAACTTCTTCGACCTTTTCGCCTCGGACGATGTCCAGCACCGCGCGCAGCTTGCGAACTTCCTCGGCATGGGTTGTACATCCCGCTAGGTGGTCTTCGAAGGCCGCACGCAAGACGGGCGCCAACTCGCCGTATAAGAAATCGACCAGTAATTCGTCTGCTTGTTGGCAGCTCATTTTTTCTTCGGCCTTCATCAGAGTTCAACCCCCTGCGCAACCAGGCTGGTTCTGAGATTCTGCAGGGCGTAGCGCATGCGGCTCTTTACCGTGTTCAGCGGCGCATCCACGATGGCTGCGATTTCATCGAAGGGCAGGCCGGACTCCTCGCGCATCAGAAACACCTCGCGTTGTTCCGGACGTAACTCATCCACTGCCCGGGCGATATGATCTCTGAGCCTGATCTCATGGGCCTGTTGATCCGGCGGCGCGGCCTTGGAGTTGATACGATCCATCAGGGTCACCTCGTTCTCGGAGCCCGGTTTACAGGGCTGGTCGAGAGAGGCCGCGTTGCGATGGCGCATCTTGCGCAGGTGATCGATGCACAGGTTGCGGGCGATAGTGTACAGCCAGGTGGTGAACTTCGAGCGCTGCTGGAACGAGTCCTTCTTGGCCACCACCCGTAAAAAGACATCCTGGAGTAGATCTTCGGCTGTTTCGCGATTGCGCGTGAAGCGCAGGATGAAACGAAACACCCCGTTGCGATGTCGCGCGAAGAGAATCTCGAAGGCGTGCAAGCGCCCTTTCTGGAAGCGGGCCATGAGTTTTTCATCGGCTAGCTTCTCCAAAACGGCTCCGGCGGCTCCATTACCGGCGGGCCACTGGATACTGACGTCCAGAGCGGCCCGGCGGTCTACAAAGTGAAAATCAAAAAGTGCAATGTTTCCGGCTGACAAGCAAACTAGCACAGCCCGTCTTTACGATCACGTTTTTTCTGTCGCCGTCGACTCTCATCGGCGTCCGGCCGGCCCATGGGTGGCCCGGCGTGCATACGCGCGCCGCAGTTTGGAGACAAGATCTTTACGGCGCCGGTAGAGCCGCCTGAGCGGGCGTTTCTTGGCGTTTGCCAGGACGTAGGCTGAAAGCAGCGGTAAGGCCAAAGTCGTATCGGCATAGCAGACCACCGCGTCAGGCAACCGCTCGGGATCTACTTTGCCCCAGCTGACCGCCTCGGACGGAGTGGCCCCGCTCAGGCCCCCTGTGTCGGGCCGCGCGTCTGTAATCTGAATGAAGTAGTCGTGCCCGCGCTCGGAAAGGCCCAGGATCTCCTGCAGCTGTGGTTCTGTCTGCAGCAGGAAGTTCTTGGGGCTGCCGCCTCCCAGGATGATCACTGCGCTCTTACCACGTCCGCGTGTGGCGGCGTAGACGATGGCCGAGATCTCGTTAACATCGGCCGAGACATCTATCTGCGGCCCGGCGCCTTGCAGATCGAGCGCGGCCAGGTTCATCCCGATGGTGCTGTCTCCCGGGGACGAGGTGAAGATCGGCACCTCGGCGTCATGTGCCGCCGATAGCAACCCAGGGTGCGGGCGCGAAAGGTTTTTCTCTGCGGCGGCGACGGCGGCACCCATGCGGTAGTGCAACTTTGCAGAGCTCATCCGCCCACGGAAAGCTTCGGAGGAGAGCAACTCGTGGCAAAAACGATCTGTTGTGAGCAACACGTCGAAGTCGAAGACGATATCGTAGATGCGCACGATGTTGCGTCTTTTCAGCTCGCGATCGTCCTGGCCCGGATGCGCGTGGTACAACGGCAGCCCCAGCGAGTAATGAATATCGTGGTAGAGATTGGCCCCGGTAGAGACGATGTAGTCCACGAATCCGGCCCGAATGAGGGGCGCTAAAACCGAGGTGCCCAGGCCGGCCGGGGTCAAGGCGCCGCTTATAGAAAGGCCGACAAAAACATCCGGCTTAAGAATCTTTTCGACCATCAGCCGGCAGGCCTCGCGTAGGCGTGCGCCGTTGTAGGCAACCAGATAATCATCCACCAGGCGGCTTACCGATATCCTGGCAGGCATGGGGATTGGTTCAATGCGCTGGCCCTTGATCTTCATTGTTTCTCCTTACCAAATAATGCGGCTGGCAGTCTTTCACGAATTCGGCGGTCTGACAACTGGTCTGGCAACCGGATTGACCTCTCGGCGCCTGGCTGATAGGCTGGATTCTGGTCGACTCCGGGAGAAAACACATGCTGGTGACAAGATTGATCCTCGCGGGCGGGTTGACTTTCGGGCTGGGACTTGGGGGCTGCGGGGCGAGTGATGACGACGGCCAGGATCTCGGCGCCTACGCCGGCCGCTTTTCGGTAAATGAAACCTTCAGTCATCAGAATGGCTCGAGTTGCCCGCCGCCGGCGCAGCCCTATGAGAACGAGGTGGAGTTATTGATCGACAAGAGCGATTTTGAGGCCCGTTTCGATACCCGCTGGACGACGCTTTACGGCGAGATCCACGCCGATCTAAGTTTCCGGGCCACTGATAACGACAACGATCCCAGCCAGACTTTCGAGACAACCGGGAAGTACGCCGACCAGAACGGGTTTGGCGGCTCGATCAAGGAAGTTTGGCAAGGATGCACTCGCTGGACGGATCTGCTGGGTGAACGGATCGTCCAGGAATGAACCGGCGCTGGAGGGGCTTATGAAGCTTGGGAGTATATACACGGCGGCAGTTTTGCTGAGTCTGACGGGCGCAGCCTGCGTTGGGGGCTGGGTCGAGGAAAGTTCGCCAAACTCAGAGGATCTCTACGCCGTGTTCGGTGTGTCTTCGGGAGATATCTTTGCGGTGGGCACCGGTGGAACCGTATTGAGACGGAAAAACTCCAAGTGGCGGGCGCTGGATTCCGGCACCAGCGAGGATCTATACGGGGTCTGGGGAACGGCCGATGATCACGTTGTGGTTGTCGGAGAAAACTGCGCTGCCTTCGAGTATGACGGGCCCGTGGAACCGCCGGAGGAGGGCGAACCGCCGCCGGACTTGCATGCGTTGAACGTTGCCACTTGCGGCAACTTCCGCGATCTGGACGGCGATATTGGTTCCGGCGGGGCCGTTGTCGTTGGAGAGCGCACCGCGTCCCAGTGGTACGGCGGTGGCGGTCTTTCAGACGGTCGGGATTTCAGCGAGCGCATGCAAGGCGTCAGCATGGAAGTCAACGACGAAATCCACGCCTGCGGCGACGAGGGCGCTTATTATCGCAAGCACGACGGGAGTTGGGCGCTGACAAGCGTGACCATTTGCGGTGTGAATCTGGTCGACGGCGTGTGTCCCGAGGGGCACGAGGCCAGCCCCATCCTTTGGGATGTATGGGCCAGCGCCGCGGGTGAAGGCGCCGTGGTGGGTTCTTCCGGAGGGGTGTGGCGCCTGCCGCCTCCCGCCGAGGGAAGATGGGCGACCGAGTCAACGAGTTTCGATGCGGATCTCATGGCCGTCCACGGCTACGTCGACACTGCATCGGCAAAAGCCACCATGTACGCGGCCGGTAAAAATGGCGTCATGATCCGAATCACCCCTGAAAAAGTGACCCGAGAGGCGCCCGGAACGCACGCCGATTTCTACGGCGTCTGGGTGTCCCAGGATGGTTCAGAAGTCTATGCCGTGGGCCAGGCGGGAACCATCGTCCACCTCAGCAGATAGTTAGTTAATAATCCACTCAGGGATTGGTGCAGGTCAGCGTTCCGGGGAAGCTGCCTAAAGAGCCCATATTGAGTGTTCCGGCTGTGCAGTTCATCACGCCCCCGGGGCAATCGCTTGCCAGGCCGCAGAGTTGCGTGCAGAAGGAGGACGCCCCCGAGCCGTAGCAGATTCCGTGAGAGCAGGGGTCATAACCCGAGCCACAGGGCCCGCCACCGGTGGGGATAGTGTTGCCGGTCGGAGGAACCCGGCAAAAGCCCTGAACCGAGGATGAGTCCACCAGCACCGCCGGGTGACACTGCATGCCGCTCGGGCAGTCGGGGTCGCCGGCACAGGCGATGCGGCACTCGCCTATAAAATCGAAAAACGGCTTGGGCTGGCAGGCTTTCTCTGGATCTGGCGGGTTGATCTGCGAGCAGGCGTAGCCTGCCTGGCACTGCCCATCGTCGGTGCAGGTGGGGCCGAGGCACTGGGCACTCTGACAACTGTAGCCGGCAGGGCACTGCTCGTCGCGCCCGCAGTCTCCAGGGCTGACGACTTCCCAGGCGAAGACGCAGGCGTTGTTGTGGGGGGGGAGGTATTGAGTGCTGCAATCTCCCGGAGCCGAGCAGATCTCTGTGCACAGGTCGGTGTACCAGGAGCACAATCCGTTTGCGCAAGTGGAGGCCGAACAGTCGTCGCCGGGAGCCGCGCCCGGATCGTGCGGCGGGCGGCACTCGGTGACTATCGAAAGCTGATCATCCGCCTCGCGATAAGTGCATACCCCGTCGGGTGCGCAGTCGGCATCGGAACCGCAGACGGCATAATCGCGCGCGTAGTAGTCCTTGCTGGGGCCGACGACACAACGATAACCCGCAGGCCACGTTGCGGGATCTGAAGCCGCATCGCACTCGGCGCTGCAATAGCGTTCGAAGGAGTCACCGGCGCAAATCCGGCCAGTGCAGTCGAGGTAGCTGTTGCACGGCTCTCCGAAGCCGGCGCACGCCGTGCCGCTGCCGCTGTCCTCGTCTATCTGTTCGTCGCAGTCGTTATCGATGCCATCGCACACCTCGGCCGCAGGCGGGTTACCGCCGCTGCACTGACAATCGGCGAGCCCGTCGTCAACCTGCCCGTTGCAATCGTCGTCTGTATTGTTGCACGTCTCGGCCGCGGGCGGGTTACCGCCGCTGCACTGACAATCGGCGAGCCCGTCGTCGACTTGTCCGTTACAGTCGTCGTCTGTATTGTTGCAGGTCTCGGCCGTGGGCGGGTTGCCGCCCGTGCAGCCGCAGCCCGTCAAACCGTCGTCGACTTGTCCGTTGCAATCGTCGTCTGTATTGTTGCACGTCTCGGCCACAGGCGGGTTGCCGCCCGTGCATCCGCAGCCTGTCAGTCCGTCGTCGGCTTGTCCGTCGCAATCATCGTCGATGTTGTTGCACGTCTCGCCGGCGGGGGCATTGCCTCCGGTGCAGCCGCAGTTAGTCAGGCCCTCGTCTGTATCGCCGTCGCAATCATCGTCTGCGTTGTTGCAGCTTTCTGTCAGATTGACGGGATCCTCGTTGACACACTCCGTTCCACTGCCGTCGGATGTGCAGGTCGTGGTTCCGTTCACGCACTGGTCGTCGTCGTCACCGTCGCAGGGCAGGCCCGTGCCGAAGTCTTCGTCGGCCTGCTCATCGCAGTCGTCGTCGATTCCGTTGCAGATTTCAGCTGCAGGCGAGCCGTCGCTGCAACCACAGTTCGAAATCCCATCGTCGATCTGTCCGTTACAATTATCATCGACGTTGTTGCAGGTCTCGCTGCCGGGGGCGTTGCCGCCGGTGCAAGCGCAGCTCGTCAGCCCCTCGTCGGTCTCGCCGTCGCAATCGTCGTCTGCGTTGTTGCAGCTCTCGGTCAGGTCGGTCGGATCTTCGTTGACGCATTGTGTTCCGCTGCCGTCGGATGTGCAGGTCGTGGTTCCGTTCGCACAGCTGTCGGCATCATCGCCATCGCAGGCTTCGCCGAGCGAGAAACCCTCGTCCGTCTGGCCGTCACAATCGTCGTCAATTCCGTCGCAGATCTCGTCACCCCGCGGCTCGCAGGGAACGATAGCGCTGGAACAGGCCAGCAGGCCGGCTATCAGCATTGCGGCCGAAGCGCATGATATCAGGGCTCTCTTGTCCATGACCAACCTCCTCTAAGAGAACATCCCTGATACTAGCGCATAATGGCCTTATTCACTGCCCTTTTTTTCCTCTGGTCGCTCGCCTACGGGAATGTCCTCCTCTTCGGTGCCCTCCGGAGGCCCCGCGGGCGAGACCAGCAAGCTTTGATCCTCGCCGTCAAGCGGCGGCAATTCGATCTGCTCTTCCACCTGCTGGTTGGCGTCAGCCCGCGCGATGGCCGCGGCCAACCTGTCGATCATGCGGCTGGCCTGGTAGCCCTCACAAAAAAAGTCGTTGACGATCATAGCGAAGGCATAAACCCGATCCCCGCGCGTATTGATGTACCCGGCTAAAGCACGGACGTTGTGCAGCCCGCCCGTTTTCAGGCGCATGGTTCTCACCAGGGCTGGTTGGACGAAGCGTCCGGCGACCGTGCCGTCGGCCCCGGCCACGGCCAGGCTGGCTAAAAAATCGGGCCTGACATCGAAACGGCGCCACATGTAGCGCAACAGCTCGACGATATGGGATGCGCTCACCCGGTTGACGTCGTTGAGACCCGACCCGTTGTGCAACACGTAGCTGCCGGCCGGGATACCGACTTCCTCGGCTAAAAAGGCGTTCATCACCTGCTGGCCCTTGTACCAGGTTCCGGGCACGCCCAAAAACTCGGCTCCCAGGGTCTTGAATATCTGCTCGGCCATGAAATTCTGACTGCGCTTGTTGACCTTGCGAACAAGTTCTCCGAGGGCCGGGGAGCGCAGGGTGTAGATCAACTCGGTCGAGTGCGGCACCGCGCCGCGCCGCACGCTGCGCCGGGTTCTAATACCCAACTGCCCGAGCGCCTCGCGGAAGCTGTAACCGGTATAGAGCGTGGGATTATAAATTCGCAGGTAGCGGCGACTGCCGGGAAAATCGGGAAAGACGTGCCCGCGCGCCGTGACCCTGGTTCGGCGTCCAAAGCTTTCCGTCTCGATTCGTACACGGGCATTGCCGCTCCTGGTTGCGATATGGTTCACCAGGCGAAAGTGATCGGAATCGGGCATCAGTTCGACCCGGGCCTTTTGTCCGGCTTGTGCGGCTGGAAACACAAGTACTCGAATTGTGTTGAAATCGAGGCTCAGGGCACTTGCCGGAGCCTGGTAGGCCCGCGAGCTGTCATCCTGGCTCCAGCCGGGACCGTCCCTTATGTCATCGAAGAAAGAGTCGTCCACGATGATCGGGCCGTCGATCTTCTTGATGTCGAGGGCCTGCAGTTCGAGCGCCAGGTAGTGCAGGCGCTGGTCGATCAGAAATGGATCGCCGTAGCCCTTCAGGTACAGCGGCCCCTTGATGATACCCTCCTGTGGTTCGTTGCGGGCGTATATTTCCGTCTTGAATCGATAATCCGGGTGCAGCAGGCACAGGCCGGCGGCAGTGGTGAAGGTCTTAGTGACCGAGGCCGGATTGAGGAGCAAGTCCGGGTTATGGACGAAGAGAGTCTTGCCACTGGCCAGGTCGTCCACCCTGACCCCGATGCGCGCCCCGGAAAGACGAGGATCGGCCAGCGCCTGTTTCAGGTAGTCCAAAAGCGGCATGAACTGCAAGCCGACCACGCTGGGGCGCTCGTCAGCCGCGCGCAAGGGCGCAACGAACAGCGCCAGGATTACCCCGGCCAGAAACAAACGCAATGCCTTACAATGTAAGAAATTCATCATGCCTGCCAGTAAGAAAGGCTAGCATATGGACCGGGTGGACTCAACAAACTGAACGACATTCTCACGGTTTGACGCCTGCCGGGCATTCTTGAGAAGATGTTCGCAATGCTATCTGAGAAAACATCAAAACTGGTTGCGCGTCTCTTCATCGCCGGGTTCGAACCCGGGACGTCCGCTGAATCCGATCTATTTTCCCTGATCCACGAGGGCCTGGGCGGGGTGATCCTTTTCTCGCGCAACCTGCCCGACATGGAAACGATACTCGATCAGAACCGAAGGCTCGTCGCTGCGGCCGGGGCGCGAGCGCTGGTTATTTGCCTCGACCAGGAGGGCGGGCGGGTTCAGCGGCTGGGCGCACCATTCTTGCAGCTGCCACCGATGCGCGCCTTGGGCCAAAGCACCGATGCCGGGTTGTGTCACCAGGCCGGCTTGCAGCTCGGCCGCGAGCTTGTGGCTGCGGGATTCGGCATGGACTTCGCGCCGGTACTGGACGTTGACACCAACCCCGCAAACCCGGTCATCGGGGATCGCGCTTTCTCAAGCGATCCAACTCTGGTGGCTCGGCTGGGAGTGGCTTTTGGAGCCGGGCTGCAGGAGGCAGGCGTGGCCGCCGTGGCCAAGCATTTTCCGGGGCACGGCGACACGCTGGTCAACAGCCATCTCGGCTTGCCCGTAGTCGAACACGATCTTGCCCGCCTGCGCGAGGTCGAATTGCCGCCATTCGCCGAGGCCGTGCGACAGGGGCTTTCTGCCATCATGCTGGCCCATCTCCAGGTGCCCGCGCTCGACGAAAAGATGCCTACTTCTCTTTCCGAGTCGGTCTATCGCCTGGCGCGGGACGAGCTGCATTTCGAGGGCCTGTTGATAAGCGACGATCTAGAGATGAAAGCGGTGGCAGAAGATCCCGGCGTGGTGCCGGCAGCGCTGGCCGCCATTCGCGCCGGCGCCGATGGAGTGCTCATCTGCCACCGGCCGGAGCTTGCCGCCCGAGCCATCGACAAGACGGTGCGGGCGGTAGAACGAGGCGAGATTTCCTTAGCGGCACTCGAGGCCGCTAACCGGCGCTGGGACGAGTTGGAGGCGCATTTCGCCCTAGGCAAATTACGTCCAGATCGAGGCCGGCTGGAGGCGCTTTTCAAAAGCAGCGAGCGCCAATCCCTGGAGCGACGTCTGGCCTCGCTCATGGAGATCTGAGTGCTCGCGGCGCGATATGTCCTGCTGGCCTTTTTGTTTTTCATCGGGCCGGCACCGACGAGTGCCGCCGGCGGTAAGACCTGCGTTGATCCCGTTTTCGTAGAATACGAAGCCCGCATCGCCGAGCGCGCAACCATCGAGCAAAAACTCGCCGGCTGGCAAGAGTTCTTGCAGGCCCACCCGGGGCACGCCTGCGCCAAAGAAGCCAGGCGCCAGATGCGACTGCTACGCACATCTGCGGCCTACCGCCACGAGCAGGCGATCAACCAGCGCTACCGGAGACGCTCCCGGGGGGGAGTGCTGGCGCCGGGCGCCAACGAGTTCCCCTCGAACCCGACAACGCAGGATCCGGTCCCGCGCAACCGACTGCGACTGGTGAACGAGTTGATCCTCACGGGAGACAGGTTGAGCCGGCGGGCCGGAGTGAAAAATCCTATCTTCTTGCAACTCGTAGAGTTCGAGGCGGCTCCGGTCTACAACCTGGGCCTGAGCGTCACCTTGCCGTTTGTCGCGGGCGGTCTCGAGGCGGACGGCTTTTCCTACACCGCCGGGAACATACTGCTGGGAGCCAGAGGCATCTGGGGATGCAATCTTTCGGGCGATGAATTTCCCCTGGTGTTGAGCGCGGGCATCTCATGGGGCTCGGGCTCGTCCGCCTGGTCGGGAGATGAGCAGGCCACTCTTCTCGATTTCACGGCCTATGCCGCGCCGCTTTTTTTCCATCTCTACCGTTACCGTCAAAGCGATTATGCCGTCCATGCGGAAGCCAAGCTGGGGCTAGGCGCGCATTTCATTTCCACGGGGCTCGTCTATCACGTGCTCGACCAGGGCGGTCCACCGGCCTTCCGGGCCTACCCACGTGTAGATCCTGTAAGTCAAATGTTCTCAGCCTGGCTGGGCTGGCAGTGGCGCCTGCGCGACTGGCTCGTGCCGCAGTTGGAACTGCTAGCCGGGCTGGGCTTTCCGGCAGAGTCAGAAACGAGCCACCTCTACCTGTCACCCGGCCTGACCCTGCTGGCCGGCCGCTTAGAATTCACTCTTTCGGTAAGGGTTCCCTTCCTCAATGCAGCAGACTACACAAACTTGCTGCTAGGCTTGCAGATCGGGATGCAACTCTGGTAAGACTTCCATTTATCAACTCAATTCCTCCCGATTTTCTTCCCAAAAGGAGACGCCCTTGAAGCTATATTGCAATTACTTACTCGTCTGGCTGGTTGCGTTTCTACCGGCCCTGGCTGCGGCCCAGGATCTGGCTTCAGATAAAAAACAAATTACTTTCATCAATCGCACCATGGAAGGGCGGATCGGCACTATCCGCAAACAACTGCGGACCGACAAGATCGGGCTGGCAATAAAAAACATCCAGGGAATGACCGAGTCACTGCGCGAGCTTGCCCGGCTTGCCAAGCGCATTCGTATTAAGCAGCCCGGCTATGCCCCCAATCCGCCGGGCGGTTGCTCGGCCGGACCGGCTACTAACCGGCAAAACGATTTCGCGCAAGCCAAGAAGTTGGCCATCGAGGCCGGCAAACAACTCAACCGCGACTATGATGCCGCCAACCAGACCTTGCTCAAGGCAAGGAAAAAACAAATCGCCACGATCGCCATCTCGGCCTTGAAGTTCACCATAGAGAATGCTCCCGGACGGCAGGGCGGCAAATTGGGTGACCTGGCCGTGGAGAGCGTCAAGAAGCTCAATGGCTTTCTAATGGATAAGTACGTCGCTCACCCGATCGCCGGGTTCTCAGAGGTAGATCTGCTCAAGGGCAACTTCGTCAAGATCAAAGACGGCGAAAAACTCATGGCCCACCTGGATAAATCCCGGCGGCGTGTCCTTGATCTGGCGCATCAGATGGACGATCGGGCCAAGGCCCTGGCCCCGGCCGCAACGGCCGAGAAGGCCTGGAAAGAATTCGCCTGGCTGTGTCAGCCCGGAGCAGGCAAGGTAGAGGTTACCGTTATTGACTATCGCAGCCGGGATTTGGAGCTGAGCCTGAATGGTGAAAAATTTGGTCCAAAGTCCAAGGGACAGACATTCACTATTGAGAACGAGGCGATCTTGACCGCCCGAATCGTGGGCCCGCGCCGAAAATTCTGCCAGCAAAGACGTGAATATGCCAAAAGAACCAAATCGATCATAATTCACCCCGGGCCGGGGGGCGGGCCGCAGGACTCGCTTATTTACTCCTCCAGCCGCATTCCGGCTAAATCAGCCTGGAAGATCATTTCCGAGAAATTCAAATGGCAGCCGTCTTTCAACTCTTCGATCGAGCGCGCGCCAGCCAGTGTTTCAGACGCCTATTGGAAGCTCGAAAAAAACCGTATGCGCTGGAAACTCAAGGCCAAGCCGGGCCAGCAGGTCAACTTGAAGGTGGACGGAAAAATCAAGTGGAGTTTCGAATCGAATATTCGCGGCCGGCGTAAAAAGAAAGAAGAAAAAAACGACGGCACGGCCACCCTGGTTTTGAAAGTATCTAAATAGGCCTATCAGGCAGCATCCGCCTTGTGATCCTTGTCGGCCAGAGTCTTCTGCAGGGCGGCGATCTTTTCCATGGCCAGTTCGAGCTTGCTCTTGGTCACGCGGTAGACCTGCTCGTCGTTGCGCGCCTTGCGCCTGGCAGCTTCCAGTTTCTTGGCTTGCGACTTGTTCTCGCGCTCGATGTCGTCGAGCCGCTTGCCTTTTGCGGAGTCACCCCCGGAACGCGCTTTCGACTCCCGGCGAGCCTCTTCCACCTCGGTCTTCAGGCGCTCGTTTATAGCCTGTAAGCTTGATACCTCCTCGTTGGCTCGTTCCGTCGCCGCTCTTGACGCGGCCAATTCGGCCCGTGCCTCCTCGAGCGCCTGTTCCTGGATGCGATCCAGCTCGACCTGTTCGGGCGTCGGTCCCGTTGTTTTGCCGGCTTGTTCAAGTGTATAGACTTTCTTCTTGAGCCTGCGTTCCTCTTCGCGCACCTTGTCGAGCTGACTACTGAGCTGCTTGTTTTGCCCGCGCTTGTCCTCAATCTCCCGGGAAACCTTCTCGATAGCGGCCTGGTTTTCCTTTTCGGCGTCGCCGAAAAGGCGAATTTCAGCCGATCGCCTGGAGGCGATCAACGCGGAAACAACAAATGAGACGAAGAAAAGCCCGGCTAATCCGGCCAAGAGAATCTGCATGGCTCCGTCCTCTTATAATTCGATGTTACAAGTCCAAGGAACGCAGCCTCTTAGCATGGTTGCGCAGCTAAAGGCAAGAACAAGGTACGGTTGACATCATCGGCGTTGTGGGGGATCTTCTGGCGGAACTCGAGCAGGGAGAATCTGCATGGCCCACCGAATCGAGGTCGCACTGGCCGCCTGGGTGGCGGATGCGCCGGGCAATAAGATCCGCGCACGGATAAGCTCGGAGCTCGGCATCGAAGTCGGTGCCGTGCGTTGCATTGACGTCTACACGCTTGACGTCGAGTTGACTCCCGACCAGCTTTCACAGGTGGCCGGAGATCCGTTGTGCGATCCGGTCATTCAGCGCTCGGCCATCGACGCACCGCTCGGAAGTGGTTTCGACTGGGCGATCGAGGTCGCCTATCGTCCCGGCGTCACCGACAATGTCGGGCGCACCGCCGCCGAGGCTGTCGCCCTGTCTCTGGATCGTCCGCTGCGCGATGGCAAGGGGGTATATACTTCACGTCAATACCTGATCCGGGGCAAGCTCGGCCGTGACCAGGTGGAACGCATCGCCACTGAACTGCTGTCCAACGAGTTAATCCAGCGCTCGGCAGTCATGGATGCGGCCACATTTGAAAAATCGGGAGGTTTTCCGATCGAGGTTCCTCGTGTTTCCGGCAGCGGTCGACCGGAGGCGGGCGGCATTTCGCTGCAACTCGACGACCAGAACCTGGTGCGACTCAGCCGCGAGAGGGTGCTGGCCCTGTCGCTCGACGAGATGCACGCGCTACGCGACTACTTCGACTCGCAAGAGGTGCGGGCGGCTCGCGTCGCGCAGTCGCTCGGTCACGATCCCACCGATGTCGAACTCGAGGCCCTTGCGCAAACATGGTCGGAGCATTGCAAGCACAAGATTTTCAACGCTTGTATCCGCTACCGGGAGAACGACGGCCGCCAGGAAGAGATCGTCTCGCTCTTCGATACCTACGTGCGGGGTGCCACCGAGAAAGTACGCAAGATCAAAGGCGAGCAGGACTTATGCCTGAGCGTTTTTTCCGACAACGCCGGGGTGATCAAGTTCAACGACGACTGGAGCCTGGTCTTCAAGGTCGAGACCCACAACAGCCCCTCGGCGCTGGATCCTTACGGCGGCGCTTTAACCGGTATCGTGGGAGTCAATCGCGATCCTTTCGGGACCGGCATGGGGGCGCGGCTGATTTTCAATACCGATGTCTTCTGCTTCGCGAGCCCTTTCCGCGAAGGAATGATCCCCAGGGGACTACTGCATCCGCGCCGGGTGCTCGAGGGCGTTCGCGAGGGTGTCGAGCACGGCGGCAACAAGAGCGGCATTCCGACCATCAACGGCTCGGTGCTCTTCGACGAGCGCTACCTGGGCAAGCCGCTGGTCTACTGCGGAACGGCCGGCCTGCTGCCGGCCACGGTTTCCGGCAAGCCCGGGCACGAGAAAGAGGCGCGCCCGGGAGACCGGATCGTCATGGTCGGCGGGCGTATCGGCAAGGACGGCATTCACGGGGCCACTTTCTCTTCTGAGGAACTGCACGAGGGCTCGCCGGCCACGGCTGTGCAAATCGGCGATCCGATCACCCAGAAGCGCATGACCGACTTCCTACTCAGGGCCCGCGACCAGGGGCTTTACCGCGGTATAACCGACAACGGTGCAGGCGGGTTGTCTTCTTCGGTGGGCGAGATGGCCGAAGATCCCGGCGGGTGCGATCTCGACCTGACGCAGGCGCCCCTGAAATACACCGGTCTGGCTCCCTGGGAGATCCTGCTCAGCGAGGCCCAGGAACGCATGACCGTGGCGGTGCCACCCGAGAAGCTCGAGCATTTCATGGACCTGGCCAACCGCTACCAGGTCGAGGCCACAGACCTGGGTCACTTCGAAGACAGCGGATACTTCAAGGTCAGCGACAATGGCCGCTGCGTCGCCTTTCTGAAAATGGATTTCTTGCACAACGGCGTGCCGCGCATGGATCTCGTGGCGCGCTGGAGCACCCCGGACAACCCGGGCGTCTTGCCGGCGGAACCAGACGATCACGGCAAACTGCTCAAGTCGATGCTGGGCCGTCTGAACATCTGCTCCAAGGCCTACTGGGTCAGGCAGTACGATCACGAGGTCCAAGCCGGCACGGTATTGAAACCGTTGTCCGGGGCCCGTGACGATGGCCCGTCCGACGCGGCCGTTTTCAGGCCTCTGCTCGATTCGATGGAGGCGGTGGTTGTCTCGCACGGAATCTGCCCGCGCTACAGCGATCTCGACACCTACGCCATGGCCGCCGCGGCGGTGGACGAGGCCGTCAGGAACGCCGTCGCGGTCGGTGCCGACCCCAGGCGCATGGCCGGCCTGGACAACTTCTGCTGGTGCGATCCGGTCTTGAGTGAAAATAATCCCGACGGTGATTTCAAGCTGGGGCAACTGGTGCGCGCCAACCGCGGGCTGTACGACACCTGCGTGGCCTACGGCATTCCCTGTATCTCGGGCAAGGACAGCATGAAGAACGACGCTGTCATCGAGGGCAAGCGCATCTCGATCCCGCCAACTTTACTGTTCTCGCTGTTGGGCAAGCTGGACGACGCCTCGCGGGCGGTGTCCATGGACGCCAAGCGTAAAGGCGATCTGGTCTACGTACTGGGCACAACCCGCCCGGAGCTTGGCGCCTCGGAGTACTTCGGCCACATGAACATCACAGGCGGAACAGTCCCCCTGGTGCGCAGCGAGGAATCGGCGCCGCTCTACCGCTCTCTTCACCGGGCCATCTGGAGCGGCTGCGTCTCGGCCTGTCACGACCTGTCCGACGGCGGGCTGGGTGTGGCGCTGGCCGAGGTCGCCTTCGCGGGCGGGCTGGGCATGGAGATCGATCTCGGCCGCGTGCCTCTCGAGGGCGTCGAACGGGACGATCTCCTGCTCTTCTCGGAGAGCCAGGGTCGTTTCGTGGTCACCATCCCGGCCGGCAGCAAATCGGACTTCGAGGAGATCATGGCCGGCCACCCCGTGGGTATAGTCGGCGCCGTGACTGCCGACGGCATGCTGACGCTCGACGGGCTTTCGGGTGAAATCGTACTAAGCGAATCAATCGAAGAGTTGCGCCAGGCCTGGCTGCGGCCGCTGGATTTCTGAGAAGAGAGAGACGAGATGACGACTGTCAAGGCCCTGGTGATAAGCGGCAACGGCACTAACTGCGAGCGGGAAACGGCCTTTGCCTGCCGGCAGGCCGGGGCCGACGTTGCCGACATTGTTCCTGTCTGGGACATCGTTGCCGGTGAGACCCGCCTCGGCGACTACAACCTGCTGTGCCTGGCGGGGGGTTTTCTGGACGGCGACGACCTGGGCGCGGCGCGCGCCTGCGCCAACCGTTATCGTAACGCCCGCATCGCCGGTTCCGAGCGACGGCTGTGGGATGAATTGCAGGCCTTTGTGGCCGACGGCAAGTTGGTGGTCGGGATCTGCAACGGCTTCCAGTTGATGGTCAAGCTGGGCCTCTTGCCGCTGCTCGAGACCGGAAAACAGCGCCAGGTGGTTACGCTGACCTTCAACGACTCGGGGCGTTTCGAAAACCGCTGGGTGGACCTGGTGTGCGACCAGCAAAGCCCCTGTGTTTTCACTCGCGGCATCGATCGTCTGCCCCTTCCCGTCAGGCACGGGGAAGGCAAGCTGGTGGCCGAGGCGGAAATGCTCGACAACCTGGCCGCCCGGCACCTGGTTCCGCTGAGGTACGCAGACCCATCCAGCGGCCGACCCACCGAGCACTACCCGGCCAACCCCAACGGCTCGCCGGGCGGCGCGGCCGGAATATGCGATCCCAGCGGGCGCCTGTTCGGCCTGATGCCTCACCCCGAGTGCTACCTGCACCGCACCCACCACCCGCGCTGGACCCGCGAGCCCGACCTGCCGGAAGAAGGCCTGGGCTTGTTGATCTTTAAAAACGCGGTTCGAGAAATACGGTCTGGCTGACCGGCCGGAAGCGTCGTCGATGAAACGCCGAGATTTCATCTTCACCTGTCTGTCTGCCGGGATTGCCGCCATCTTGCCGGGCGCGGCATTCGGGCGAGAGAAGAGGGTTCTCTACCTTCAACCGTTGGGCAAGAAGCTCGGTAACAATGACCTTGCGATTCTGAAAAAGGCGTTGCGAGAGTTCTTCACCTTCGAGTTGGTAGCGCGCCAACGGGTGAGCATGCCTCGGGAGGCATATTACCCGCCCAGGAAACGCTACCGGGCCGAGAAGCTGCTGGACTTTCTGGAACGTACGGCGCCCGACGACGCCTATCGCATCCTGGGCCTGACCGGCACTGACATTTCCACAACCAAGGGCGATTACAAAGACTGGGGCATCCTGGGTCTGGGCTCGATCAACGACCGGACGGCGGTCATCTCAATGTTCCGCTGTCTCAAGGGAGCCAAGAACCGAGGGCATGCCCGCATTCGCCTGGCCAAGGTCGCGGTCCACGAGATCGGTCACACCCTGGGCCTCGATCACTGCCCCAACCGCGGCTGCCTGATGGAAGACGCTCGCGGCAAGGTCTCGACCTGCGACCGCGAGTACGACTTCTGCGGGCATTGCCGCCATTTGTTGAAAAAGTGGGCCCGGCCCATCCCGGCCTTCCCCGAGATCCCCTGGCCTAGATCCGAGGCCAGTAAATAACACTCACCTCGGGCGGGTCACAGGGCGCCCGGGATCGCCGATTGTGCGGCCAGGCTCTGCGGGTGCAGCGAGGCTTGGATGCCGTGCTTGCGCAGCAGGCGATGCAGGCTCTGGCGGTGAATGCTGGCCGTGCGCGCCGAGGCCGAGACGTTGTATTCGTGGCGGCGCAGCAGATCTATCAGGTACTCCTTTTCGAAGATCTCCTTGGCCTCGCCGATGGGCAGCGCGCCGTTGGCGCGGGAGATTGAGCCCGCAGACGGCGATCCCGGCTGGCTGGCGGATGCGGCCAGCAGCGAATCGCTGTTGATCACCTTGTCATCCACCAGCCGCACCAGGCGCTCGATCACGTTGCGCAGCTCGCGGACGTTGCCGGGCCAGTCGTGCCTCATCAGCAGGCGGATTGCTCCCTCGCCGAAGCGACGATCGGCCTCGCCGGCCAACTGGCGCAAGAAAGCGCGCGCTAAATACGGGATGTCCTCCTTGCGTTCACGTAGCGGAGGAACTCGCAGCTCGACCACGTTCAGGCGGAAGTACAGGTCCTCCCTGAAGTGCCGGGCTTCGACTTCGGCCCTGAGTTTCTTGTTGGTGGCCGCCAGAATGCGCACGTCCACCTTGACCTCATCGGGGCTGCCGACCGGTTTGACCTCCCTGGTCTCGATCGCGCGCAGTAGCTTGACTTGCATGGGCGGCAGCAACTCGCCGATCTCGTCGAAAAAGATCGTGCCGCCCTGCGCTTCCTGCATGGCCCCCGGCCGGGTGTACAACGCCCCGGTGAACGCCCCGCGCACGTGGCCGAACAACTCCGACTCCATCAGGTGGGGAGGAATGGTGGAACAATCCACTACAATGAAGGGTTTCTTTGAGCGCCCACTGGCAAGGTGGATCTCTTTGGCCAGAAGGCCCTTGCCGGTACCGGTCTCTCCGGTGATCAGCAGCGTGGTGTCATGAGCGACCACGCGTTCTACAGTATGAAACAGCGCCCGCATCTGGACGCTGGTTCCCAGCATGGCGCCGAAGGTGTCGTGTGGGCTTAGCGGCACCTCTACCCTTTCCCTGAGCGGCTGGAAGATTAAGGTCACGTCCCCCAGGTTCAAGCGGGCGCCGGGGTGCAGCAGGGCGTCCATCACGAAGCAGCCGTCCATTTGCACGCCGTTGGTGCTTTCCAGGTCACGAATGCGATGGCCGGCCTCGGTGGCCCGAATCTCGAAATGGTAGCGCGAGACGGTGTCCTGTTCGATGCACAGATCGTTGTCCGGCGCTGAACCGACGCGAATGCGATCCCGGTCGACTAAGAACTCGCGCCCCACATCGGGGCCTTCTTCCATGACAAGCTTGAACTTCTGGAAAGAAACGCTGTCTTGCGATCCGTGACGCACGATGCGCATTGTTTTCTTGTTGGAAAAGGCCAGCGACGGGGATTCTACCGTTCCCTTGCCCTTCATGATGGCGCCTCCTCCCCTATCCGAATGAAGGTTTTGCAATTGTCACGCCATCAATGAAATATTCCTAACACACTGATAAATAAACCGAATAAAAAAACCAAGTCCGGCCACTCCCCTGGAAATCAAAGCAAAATGGTTTCAGGTGTAACCTTATTGCTTCAGTCGCTTGCCTGACCGATTCGCCGCACCAGCGAACGGACGGCATTCGCCAGCCACTCGTGTCTTTCCACCTGGACGGCCCCCGAGCTGTTCTCGGCCAGCATAAGCTCGGACCCGGGAAACAGCCGATTGAGCCTCTCTCCCTGGGCGAGCGTCGCCATGCGATCCGCCTCGCCGACAACGATGCTGAGCGGCACGGGGTAGGCGGCCGGCTTTTCGGCGCGGGCCAGAAGCTCAGCCGCGATTTCCTTGCGGTAGGCGGGTGATCGCGTCATGGCCTGGATGCGCACGGCGGCTCGGGCGGAGGGAAGGCTGATGAAACGGCGGGCCAGCCTGCGTATCTCCTGGCGGCTTGTGACCGTCGCATCCTTGTAGTCGATCATGGCCATGGCGGCTTGTATCGGCTGCTTACATACGGCCGCGGCACGTTGTTCGAGCAACCAATTGTTTGCCATGATCCGCCCGCGGGCGCCTGTCATGAGCGGCAACTCGATAGACGCCCCGACAACCATCAGCGCCCGCAGTGCCTGCGGATGCCGCAACCCGAGCAGCAGGCCGGCCAGACCGCTCTCGGCGTGCGCCACGAGCACGGGTCGAGCAAGCCCGAGATCCCGGATCAGCGCCAGGAAAATATCCACCAGACGCTCGGGGCGGTAAGCATCCGGCTCACCCGGGGGATCGACCAGCTCGGGCATGACCAGGCGCATGTCGTCGGATAACGGATCGATCAGATGCCTGAAGGTGAAGGCCTCTGTCCACAGGCCGTGCAGCAGGAGCACCGGAGTTCCGCTTCCCGCCTCGCGATAGCGCAGCTTGACAGGTTCTTGATCATCGGCCAGCCGTAAGGTGACGGTCTTCTCCGGCAGCAATAAAAAGGGATGACTCTCGGCCGGGAGCTCCGGAAACGATTCTGGCCGTCTGTTCAAGTCGCCTCCTCGACGCCGAATGCGGCACAAACTCCATACAACGACCCGTCGCAAGTCGCAAGCCCCAAAAATTTATAGGGTTGCCAAAAAGCCGAGCGCTCTGGTAGTAAGTACAGTAGTCTTATAAAAAGAAAGCGAGAACTGTCATGACGCGTATTGGACAGACTTTGCTGGTCGCCGCGGCGGCGTTGTTTCTTGTTGCCGTTGCGGGATGTGACGAGACGCGCTTCGTCGGGGTCAAGACCCAGCTCGACACATTCAGCCAGGATGGCGAGGACGTGGTCGACTTCTTTACCCAGGAGGGAACCTCCCAGGTGGACACTTTCGAGCAGAATGGATTTCACCAGGTGGACGCCTTCGAACAGAAGGCCTCGGCCGAGGTTGATATTCTGTGGGTAGTGGACAACTCCGCCTCGATGTTCGAGGAGCAAACCAACCTGGCCAACAACTGCGACAGCTTCATCAACTACATCCAGGACAGCCTGATCGATTACCACATCGGCGTCATCTCGACCGAGATGGAGGAAGACTCGAACGGCAACTGCCTCAACGCCGGCCACTGCGGCCAGCTGCAGGGCAACCCCAAGTTCATCGACCGAAACAACCCCAATCCCGTGGCGGCCTTCGCCTCCAACGTCATGGTGGGTACCGACGGAGGCGGCCACGAGATGGGCATTCTGGCCGCACACATGGCTTTAACCGAACCGCTCAAGTCAGGCGCCAACACAGGCTTTCTGCGCGACAACGCCTCGCTGGCGGTTATCTTCGTCAGCGACGAGGATGATCATTCATACGGCGAGCTCAACTATTACGTGCGATTCTTCGGCTCATTCAAGGGCATCGGCAACGAGAACGACGTCATCGTGGCCGCCATTGTCGGAGATGTGCCAGACGGCTGCGCCACCGCCCAGGCGGGCGAGGTCTTTCATGAATTGGTCACAGATTTAGGCGGGACGACCGCCTCGATTTGCGACGCTGATTTCAGCGCCGCGCTCGAACAACTCGGCCTGACGGTCGCCGGCTTGACCCGCAAGTACGTCCTCTCGCGGGAGCCCGATCCCGGCGAGATCATTGTGCGCGTGGACGAAGACGGCGACGGCCCGGGCGGGTTCATCGACATCCCCGAGTGCGCTCCCGATTGCATAAACCCGGTTGCGCGCAACTGGCGCGTCGAGCTGGCCGAGAAGGCCATCTACTTCGTCGACTACGTGCCGCCCCCGGGGTCTTTCATCCAAGTCGAGTACTCCAACGTCGACACGGTGTTTCCGCTGTCAAGCCGCGGGGATCAGAGCACTATTGTGGTGATGGTCGACGAGGACGGGGCCGGACCCGGACCGGCGGAGGAAAAGCAGGAGAACAGCGACTGGTGGTACGACTCGGACAGCAACGCCGTCGTCTTCATAGGGGATTACGTCCCGCCCCTGGGATCCGTCATCGAGGTGTCCTACTCCGACCTGATGCGCACCTTCGCTCTCAGCCGTGCGGTTGAAAACGCCGAGACGCTCAGGGTGGAGGTCGATCTCAAGGACGGTGCCGGCTGGAGGACGATCTTCCAGGACGCCGGCACGGGCTGGATGTACCACGCGGGCAGCAACAGCATCCTCTTCCAGGGAGCGTACGTTCCGCCCTACGGTTCCGAGCTGCGGGTCACCTACTCGAACCTGCTGTGGATCTTCCCTCTCTCTCTGGTGCCGCAGGTCTCGACGCTGGTAGTTCTGCTCGATACCGACGGTGACGGCCCGCTCGTGCCGCAAACGGTGCCGACCAACGACGACTCCAAGGGCGTGGCCGGATACGTCTACTACGGTCCCGGTGAGCCGGCGCCTTACACCAACGCTATCTCGTTTGAGAAAATCGACTGGCCCCCGCTACATAGCGTCGTAACGGTGCGCTACTCGCCGGGAAGTTGACGGGCGAACGAAGGAGCAATGCCATGAGATTCACTGTCTTGATCAAGTTCGGCTGGCTCGCGGGACTTCTCGCGCTAACGGTATTTGCTTGCGCGGGCTCTGAAGTCGAGGGCGTGTGCAAAGACAACGGCGACTGCGATTCGGGTTTCTACTGCGGGCCCGATCACCAGTGCCTGTGCCAGGCTGACACCTCCTGCGCCGCCGACGAGTTCTGCAACGCCAACGGGTTCTGCCAGAAATACCAGGGCTGCCGGATAGACGCAGACTGCGGAGAAGCCGCGAACTTTCGCTGCCAAATCGAGCAGACCGGAAAGGGAACCTGCCTGTGCCGCAACGACGGCGCCTGCAAATCGGAAGAGTACTGCAACGCCTCGGGCGTATGTCAAAAGAAGGCCGGATGCATACTCGACTCTGATTGCGGCGACGACACGCTGTGGTTCTGCCGGATAAACGCCGACACAAAGATAGGCGAATGTTTTTGCAAGGCCGACGTGGCCTGTGAGCAGGGAGAATTCTGCAACCCGCACGGATACTGTCAGCCGCTTTCAACATGCACCTCGAATGACGACTGTCAGGCCGGCAAGTTGTGCGATTTGCCCTCGGGCGAGTGCCTGTGCGACAGCGATGCCCAAACCGGCTGCGCCTCAGGTGAGGTGTGCAACTCTTCTGGCTATTGCCAGCCGCGGCCCGGCTGCTACGATAACTCTGACTGCACGGACATCGCGGACACCTTCTGCGATATAACCACGCGCACTTGCATTCCAAACGGAACCTGCACATCGGACAGGCAGTGCCCCCTTGGGCAGGTGTGCCAAAACAGCGCCTGCGTCGACGGCTGCAACTACGCAAGCGACTGTCAGCTGACCGAGTGTTGCGTCACCAACCAGTGCCAGACCTGCGACTGCCAGAACGACGACTTCTGTTCCTTCGCCGAGTTCTGCAACAACAGCAACTGCCAGAGCAGCTACACCCAGACCACGCCCTACTGCAAGCCCTGCGACTCGGCGTCTTTGGTGCCGGACCAGTGCGGCGATCACATGAACTGGTGCCTGATTTATCCCTATGAATCTGATGCCTATGCCAATGAGTATAATGGGACCAATCCCATCGAGTACTGCGCCCCCGATTGTTCCAATAGTGATCGCTGTCCGGCCGGCTTCTCTTGCAGCCCGCTGAGACTGGTCAACGATGCGGACAAGTGCACAAGCGACAATGATTGTCCAGCCAACGCACCGTGCCTTGGAAGCGTGGAAGAGGACAACGCCTACTGCGCCTGCAATGATATTACGAATCCATGCCCAAACGACTATTGCTTGTTTGGGGAGTGTATGTATTTGAAGACTTCATGCACAACCAGCGCGAATTGTCCCATCACGTGTGAAAAATATGATGGGGTCAATTACGGCGCCTGCACTATTGGGAAAGCCTGCGGGCTCGACGAAGGCATAGAATGTCCGGCCCCGTCAATCTGGCCATAATCAGTACTTGCCAGTCGTTTCATGCAGGGCTATAACTCTCCGACGGATCGTATCCTGAGATCCATGGAGGGTTCAGGCCCATGACAAAAAATAATAAAGCCATCGAAGAGGGCCTGCGCGCCTGGCGTGAAGGTACTCTCGACAAAGTTCTTGGCAAGCACCCCGAGCGCCGCGAGAGTTTCGAGACCAGTTCGGGAATCGAGGCCCGGCGCTTGTACACGCCTGCAGACGGCGGGGGCGAACCTTACGTCGAGAAGCTCGGTTTTCCCGGAGAGTATCCCTTTACCCGCGGGGTGCAGCCCACCATGTTCCGCGGTCGCTTCTGGACCATGCGTCAGTACGCCGGATTCGGCACGGCCGCGGAAACCAACGAACGTTTCCGCTACCTGCTCGAACAGGGCCAGACGGGCCTCTCGGTGGCATTCGACCTGCCGACCCAGATGGGCTACGATCCAGATCACCCCATGGCCCGCGGAGAGGTCGGCAAGGTCGGCGTGTCGATAGCCTCGATCGAGGACATGCGCCGGTTGTTCGACAAGATCCCGCTCGACAAGGTTTCCACCTCGATGACCATCAACGCCACGGCGGCCATTCTGCTTTCGCTCTACATCGCCGTGGCCGAGGAACAGGGGGTAGAACCCGGCGCGCTGCGCGGTACGATCCAGAACGACCTGCTCAAGGAATACGTCGCCCGCGGGGCCTACATCTTCCCGCCGCGACCCTCCCTGCGTATAACCACGGACATCTTCGCCTATTGCCGGGAGGAACTGCCTAAGTTCAACACGATCTCCATCTCCGGATACCACATCAGGGAGGCCGGCTCGACGGCCGCACAGGAAGTCGCCTTCACTCTGGCCCACGGAATCGCCTACGTGCAGGCGGCAATCGACACCGGCCTCGAGGTTGACGACTTCGCCGGGCGTCTGTCGTTCTTCTTCGGCTGCCACAACAACTTCCTGGAGGAAGTCGCCAAGTTCCGGGCCGCGCGGCGACTGTGGGCCATGATCATGCGCGAACGCTTCGGGGCCAAGAAGGATAAGTCCTGCAGCCTGCGTTTCCACACCCAGACCTGCGGTGTCACTTTAGTGGCCCAGCAACCCGAGAACAACGTGGTCCGCGTGGCCATGCAGGCGTTGGCCGCCGTGCTGGGCGGCACACAGAGCCTGCACACCAATTCCCGGGACGAGGCCATCAGCCTGCCGACCCAGGACTCGGTTCGCATTGCACTCAGGACTCAGCAGGTCATCGCCCATGAGTCCGGGGTGGCCGACATCGTCGATCCGCTGGGCGGATCTTTCGCCATAGAGTCATTGACCGACGAAATACAGCAACAGGCCCAGGAGCTGATTGCCAAGATAGACGAGATGGGCGGAGCAATAAGGGCCATCGAAGAGGGGTTTATGCAGCGAGCCATCGGCGACGCCGCCTACGACTACCAGAGACGGGTAGAGACGGACGACCAGGTGATCGTCGGCCTGAATCGCTTCCAGACAGATGAAAAGCTCGATTACGAGATTCTCAAAGTAAGCGAGGAAGTTGAGCGCACGGCAAGTGAGCGCATAAGGGCGTTACGCGCCGGGCGCTCGGCGCAGCAAGCCACAGACAGCTTGCGTGCCGTGGGTGACCGGGCCCGGGGCGACGACAATCTGGTGCCGCCGATCCTTCAGGCTGTCAAGGCCGGGTGCACCACCGGCGAGATCTCCGATGTGCTCAGGGAAGTCTTCGGCGAGTACAGGGAAGCCTGACATATAGTGGAGGTTATTGTGAAGCTCGATCATATTGGTATCGCTGTTGCGAACCTCGAAGAATCCATGAAATTCTATGGCCAGGTGCTGGGGCTCGATATATCTGCCCCCGAAGATTTGCCCGATCGCCAGCTCAGGATCTGCATGGTGGACTTGGGTGTCGGCGACGCCAACGTTGAACTTCTCTGGCCAACCCACCCGGATTCGGCCGTGGCCAAGTTCATCGAAAAGAAGGGACCCGGAATCCACCATCTCTGCTACAGGGTGGACGACCTGGCCGCCGAGATAAAAAAGCTGGCTGCGGCCGGCGTGAAAATGATCGACAGCCAGCCGCGTCCCGGGGCCCATAACACCCTGGTGGCGTTCGTCCATCCCAGGAGCGCCGGCGGCGTGCTTACCGAATTGGCTCAAAAGCGGTCGTAAGTCTATTCTTTTTCGTCCTTGTCTCTTTCTTTTTTCTTGATCACCAGGCGGGCCGCCAGCATACCCAGCTCGTAAAGAATGTATATAGGCAGGGCCATTATTGTCTGGTTTACGGCGTCCGGGGTAGGAGTAACTATGGCGGCGATTATAAAGGCCGCCAGGAGGACATACTTGCGAAAACGCCCAAGGGTCTTGGGAGTGACCAATCCTATCAGGCAGATCAAAAACACGATCACCGGGGTTTCGAAAACCACGCCGAAGGCCAGGATGAACATTGAGGCGTTTGAGAAGTAGCTCTTTAAAGAAAGGATGATGCGCGTCTTGTCCGTCATCTGTCCGATTGAGAAGGCGGCCGCCTTGGGTAACACCACGAAGTAACAGAAGGCCGCTCCACCGATGAAAAAGAAGCTCGCGGCCAGAATGAACGGCAACGCCAGGCGTTGCTCCTTTTTATACAGGCCGGGCGAAATGAACCACCATAGCTGCCAGAAAATCACCGGGCTGGCCAGCAGCAGGCCGCCTATGAAACCCAGCTTGAGTCGATAGAAGATGGGCTCGAAGATTCCCAGATAGACCGGCTCGTCGCTCCCGGCCGGTAGTAACCCCTTGATCGGCAAGCGCAGGGCCATATCCAGGTAGTCCGAGAAGATCACTCCTATGACAACGCCCACCAGGACGGCCAAGCCGGATACCATAAGGGCGCGGCGCAGTTCGCCGAGGTGTCCCGAAAAGGTGAGTTTTTTCTCGTCCATTGACAGAAACTGGACCCGTCGAGCGTATTAAAGTTTGAAACGCGACATCTCAGAGCGCAGGGTTTCCGCCTGCTCGGCAACCAGATCGACGATCTTCTTCATATTGCTCATCGAATCCGAATGGTGCTCGGCGACCTCCTTGATCCGCTCCACCGCCTGCATGACCTGCTCGGCGCCTTGGGTCTGCTCTTTCTGGGCCCGGTTGAGATGGTGAACCATTTCCGAAATATTTTCGATAGCCCCGGTGATCTGCTTCGACCCCCGCGCCTGTTCCTGGCTCGAACTGTGGACGTGTTGAGTAGTGACCTTCATGCGCTCGGAAGAGTTCATGATCTGCTCCGAGCCCTTGGCCTGCTGTCCGGTGGCGGCCGCGATTTGCCCGACCGTCTCGGCGATTCTTCCGATGGCATCGGTAACAACCTTCGAACCGCGGGCCTGCTCGACCGTGGCCCGGGCGATCTCGCGCACCATCTGGGTAGACTTGGTAACGCTCTCCAGGATCTTCATAAGGGCCTTCTCTGCTTCTCCGGAAAGGGCCACACCCTGATCAACACTCTGTCGCCCAAGCTCCATCGAGTTGATGACGCTCTTTGTCTCGCTCTGTACGGCGCTTACCAATTCGGATATTTCGTTGGTGGATGTGGCCGTGCGCTCGGCCAAGTCCTTGATTTCATCGGCCACGACCGCAAAGCCCTTTCCGTGCTCTCCCGCCTGCGCGGCGATGATGGCCGCATTGAGCGCCAGCAGGTTGGTCTGTTCGGCAACGTCATCGATCACCGTCAGCACCTGGCCGATGGCCTGAACCTTCTTGCCGAGTGCCTCCATGGCGCCGAAGGCCTCGTGCGTTGACTCGGAGATGCGCGAGATGCCCTGGATCGTCTTCTTGACAGCCTCGGATCCACGCTCGGCATCCCGGCGAACCTCCTCCGACAAATCGGCCGTCTCGTTGGCATTGGTCTCGACCTGTCCGATGGAGACGTCCATCTCGCGCATAGAGGTGGACGTTTGCTCGGAGGTGGTCGATAAATCCTCGACACTCTTGGCCACTTCCTTGATCGCCTGGGTCATCTGCTCGATGCTGGTCGTCGTCTGTTCCACGCTGGATGCCAACAAGTTGATGTTGTCTGCCACTTCGTCATTGGTCGCCGCCATCTCCATGATCGAACTGGAACTTTCCTCCGCGCTCGATGCCAGGATCTCCACGTTCTCAGCCACGCCCTTGAGCGAGATGACCATCTCCGAGATGGACGAGGAAGTCTCGTCGACCGCGGCCACCTGGTACTCGGCGCCCTGGACGACTTCCTCGGTGCTGGCCGTGATGCGTTCCATGGCCTCTCCCAGGCCGCTGGTCACAAGGGCGATCTTGCGAATCATGTCGTTGAGATTTCCGGTAATGCGGTTGAGCGCCTCCGCCAGCATACCTATTTCGTCGGGAGAAACGTCCGGAATGCTCTCGGTCAAGTCGCCCTCGGATATCTTTCTGGCCATTTCCATCATCTTGATCAAGCGGCTGTAGATCTTGGTGGATGCCCAGTAGATAAAGAATGTAAAGGCAACCAGGGCGATAAGCAGGGCGATAAAAAGAGTGAACACCAGGCGGCTCTTCTGCGCCTGGATTTTTTGGGTGCTCAGGCCCAGCAGGACATATCCCCATGACCCCGCTTGTTCTTGCTTGAGCTTTTTTTCCGGGGCGGGTTCGGTCTTGGGGGTATCCTTCGAGCCGCCCTTTACCGTAGCATCCCCCTCTTCTTCGCCACCCAGTTCTCCGAACATCAGGGCCTCGGTCTCGGCGCTGTCGTCCTTGGCCTTGTCGGGGCCGGAACCGGGCGCGGCCTCCTCGCCCGCCCCTTCGCCGATCTCGGTGCCGGTTTTCACCTCTTCGGTAAAGCCTATGAATTCGGTTCGTTCGGCCACGTAGTCGAGGTCTGACATGTGTACGTCAACCAGGCCATCTATGTCCATGGGCTTGCCGGCCTCACGAAACTCGCTGGCAAAGACAGCGAAAGGCCTGCCCGCAATACCCGCTTCTCCTTTCTTGGTATGCCTGAGAACGATTATGTACTGCACCTCCTCGCTCTCGAGGATAATCTTCCTGAGTCTTTTTAACTCGTTGTCCTTTTGCTCGTACACCAGATCGAACATGCTCTCGGATGTGACATTCTTGATCAGTTCCTTGCCCAGCGCCTCCAGCGAAGATTTCAGTTGTCCCAAAACCTGGAAATATACGGTTATCCCCACGGCTACCATGATCACGGCCAGGGCGGCGGCCATCGTCCCGATGGCCTTCTGCCTCAGTCCGAATCGTCCTGTGGAACTCGGCTTGATCTCCATGATCACCTCACCGGCGGGTTATTTTCCCACCCTGACGACGTCGGGACGTTTCAACACCTCTGGCGATATCTTCACTCCCGCTTTGGCCGCCGAGTTGATATTGACAGTCAACGTGCCCGACGGCGCCTGGATGGGAATGTCAGCGACGTTACCGCCGGACAGTATTTTTTTGACGATTTCCGCCGCCTTTTTTCCCTGATCGGAGTAGCTGGAAGCGAAGGAACAAACCGCCAGCTTCTTGACGAACATCGGGGAGTAGGCCAACAAGGGTATTTTCTTTTCGAACTGCAAAATCAGCGTGCGCTTGAAGAATTCGCGCGACATCACGGTGGCGTCGCGAATCAACCACAGGGCGTCGGCGCGCTTGATCACCTCGTTGAGTGCGGCGGGAACATCCTTTTTCTGGCTAATCTTGACGGCGATCAGGGTGATGCCAACCGTCGCGGCCGACTTGGCGGCCGCCTTGATGAACGAGCCGGTGCGCCTGGCGTCGTAAATGACGCCGATTCGTCTCACTTCGGGCAGTGCCTCCCTGAACGCTTTGAGTTGGTCGTGCGCTGTCGGCTCAAGGTAGACGCCGGTTGCATTGTTCGAGCGCAGCTTGCTCTGGACCGGGTTCATTGCCATGACGAAAACGATCGGGATATCAGAGAACTCAGCCTTCAGCGCCTTTGCCGCACCCAGTCCGACCGCCAGAATGACCTTGGGGCCCTGGCTCTTTACTGCCGAGGCAAGCTTGCCGGGGTCGCTGAGATCGCCTCCCATCACCAGGATGGAGAGTGAACCGGAATAGTCTTGTTTGAATCCGTCTATCGCTTTGTCGTAAACGCCCAGTTCCCTGGACTTGACGGCAACCACGTCGGCGGCAATTGCCGGTAACTGGGCAAAAATAATAAGACCGACCAGGCACACCAGCACCCGGCCGCTGTGGCAACGGAGTTGCATTTTTTCAGCAAGCCTCTCACACAGCAGTTGCAGCCTGCAAAACACGGTTGAAAAATCATACGTTACGCCGTTTTTCAAAGTCAAGCTTTCGTTTGTTTTTGTCTCGTCAATATATCTGTTCAACGTACCAAACAAGTGTTTTCTGCACTCGTTCGTCAGGGGTTACAGTCGCTTGTTTACCCGACAGATTCCGGCTTGTTTTCACCGGACGAGAAACAGTAAACTCGGCACAATCCGAAAGGAGCCTTCATGAAGCGTTGTGGCATTGTGACCGATCCCTTGTACATCAAACACGATCCAGGACCGGGTCACCCCGAATCTCCCGAACGACTCAAGAGCATCTACCGTCTGCTGGAGGAGGAAGATATTATCGGGCACTGCCGGGTTGTAGCCCCGCGACCCGCCAGCCGCGAAGAGATCTGCCGCATTCATACCGGCGAGTACTACCAGCGTATCGCCGACAGTGAGGGTCGCCAGGTGATGCTGGACCCGGACACGTCAACCTCGGCGGACTCTTTCCGTGCCGCCGAACTGGCCGCCGGCGGCACGTTGGCGCTTGCCGAGAACGTGGCTGGTGGGAAGATCGAGAACGGCTACGCCCTGGTTCGCCCTCCCGGTCACCACGCAGAAAGCACCCGCGCCATGGGGTTCTGCCTGTTCAACAACGTAGCCATTGGAGCAGCGCATGCTATTGAAAAGTTGGGCATGAAACGGATTCTGATCGCCGACTGGGATTTGCACAATGGCAACGGTACGATGCACTCGTTTTACAACCGCGCCGACGTATTGTATTTCAGTACCCACCAGTACCCCTACTACCCAGGAACCGGCGCGGCCGCCGACGTCGGTGCGGGCGAAGGCGCCGGGTTCACGGTCAACGTTCCCCTTTCCCCGGGTATGGGAGACCGGGAATACCGGGCAATCTTCAGCAAGGTGCTGGCCCCGGTTGTCGAGCAGTTCTCTCCCGACCTGATCCTGGTGAGCACGGGTTTCGACACCTACCGGCGCGATCCGCTGGGTGGGATGAAGATGACTGCGGAGGGCTACGGCGCGTTGACGTACGAGCTTGTGCAGCTGGCAGAGGCCGTTTGTTCCGGCAAGCTGGTACTGGTGCTCGAGGGCGGGTACAACCTGGAAGGCCTTTCCAACGGGGTGGCCTTCGCCATCCGCGCCTTGCTGGGCGAGTACCAGCCGGAACCGCAGGACGAAGATCCCGGCCTGGCCGGTCCTTTCATCAAAGCAACCCAGCAGGCGCATTCCAAATACTGGAAGTTTTGAAAGACGAAAAAGAGTTTCAAAAAGAGTCATCGTCTCCCGAGGATCCGGGCTCTCGCAGCGAGTGGAGCAGCTTCTTGCATCGGCCGTAGGCATAGGCGCCGGAGTTGGTCATCTGCATGACGGTCTTGCAGGTCGAGACAGCCCTGTCAGGCTGGGTTCCCTTGATCACGTAGGCCATTTCGTACAATTTGCGCGCCTCGCGCTCGAGCGTATCGAGGCGCTTCTGGGCTTGATTCAAACCGGGTTTATGCTCCAGGGCCGACTTGTACGACTTGAATGCCAGCGGGTATTTCTTGCTGTTTTGGGCGTCGACACCCTTTACAAAATAAACCTTGGCAAGCTTGGAATGCAGATCGGCAGACAGCTTGTCTTTTTTGCCCCCCAGCATCTCGTTGAGCTTTAAAGCCTGAACCAGAAAAGCCTCGGCCTTGGCCGCCTGTCCCGAATTGCGGGCTAGCTCGGTGCCACGCTTGTACAATTTCTGGAACTTGCGAAGCTGGTTAACTCCTTCACTGGAGACACCTGAAGCGGCCGCCTGCGAAAGGGCCGCGTCTATCTTGCCATTCCTGAAGGCATCCAGGCAGGCTCCCACCAGCAGCGCTTTCGATCTCTGCTGCGGCCGAACTATTTTCTTCCTTTTCTTCTTTTTCTTCTTGCCTCCCTTGTGCGGAGGTGGCTTGTTCAAAAGTTTCTCGGCCGCGTGCTTCAATTCTTGCGCCACCTCGCTATCCGGTGAAGCCAGCAGCACCTCGTCGGCAAGTTGCATGGCTTTTTCGAATTCCTTGCCATCCAGCGCCTTACGCGCCTCTTCGAGCTTGTAGTCCTGGCGTTTTTTCTCAACCTGAGTCTTGAGTTCTTTCGCCTTATCGACTTGCAGACTGTCGGGCGAAACAGTGTTCAGCAGCAGGATGGCAGCATCAAAGTCGCTGAGCGTTACCTTGGCCTCGGCATCGAGAATCGCCCGCGAGGCGCTATCCTCGCGCTCGATTGTCTGCCTGTACTTTGCGACCAGCTTGTCGTCATCGAGAACCTGGGCCACTTCGACGATCAGCGCCTTGGCCTCGACCCACTTCTCTTGCTTTACAAGATCCCTGACCTTGCCAAAAGTCGCCTGGGCCTGTTGCACCCTTTCCGCCTGAAGCCGCTGCTCTTCCATTCTGCGTTGCGCGGCTAGTTGCTCGGGCGTGGGTCCTTTGTTCTTGGTCAACACCTTGGCGATACCCAGGATCCCGATCAGCACTATCAGGCAGCCGATGACGACGAACAGCTTTTTTCTCCGGGGACTTTTAGGTATCGGCCCAGCAGAGGTCAAGGACTCGACATCGGAGGCGGCCAGCATCATGGTCTTTTCCACTGGCGCCCCACCGGGCCGGGACGAGTCGGAACCGGGGGCGGCGAAAGAAATCGCCGCGTCTCCCACCTGGATGAGATCACCGTTGTAGAGCAAGGACTCTGAGACGCGCTCGTCATTGAGGAAAGTGCCGTTGCCCGAATCGAGATCGACCACGTACCAGCCGTCCGCCCGCTTCTCGATGCGGGCATGCTTGCGGGAGACCAACTGGTCGGGAAGGACCACGTCGCACTCGGGGGCCCGGCCGATTACAAACATGTCTCGTGACACCTCGACATCAGAGGCGCCATCGGGTGTCTCGACGGTGAGCAGCGGAACTTCATCGGGGGCTTCATCAGGCACTGCCGCAAGAATCTCGGTTTTTTCGGCCACATCATCGACCTGCGGCTCCTGCACATCGGGCAGGCTGCCGACAAAGGTCGGGCCGGCGTCATCATCTTCGGGCTCTTCACCGCCGAAGACAAAGGCGCCCTGGTCCAGGCCGGGATCGCTCAGGTCTTCCGGATCGACCAGTTCGGTCGGTTTTTCCACTTCCCCTTCGTCGATCTCCTCTTCGTCTTCGATATCCCGCAGGCCGCGACGCGCAAGCTCGCGCCTGATAGGGCTACTGTCCATCTCAGAGGTTTCCGCATCCAGATCGTCTACGTCCGCATCTCCGGGGCCATCGTACCCGACAGCCGGAATCTCATCGGTCGGGAAGTTGTCCGGGATCTCCTGAGTGCCTTCGTCATCCGCGGGCAGGGGTGGGGGCCTTCTTCTTCTGCGATCGGCGCTCATACATTCACTCCGTGGCTGTCAGTACAGCTTGTCCACCTTGAAAAACTGCCCGGGCTTGACCACGTCCTTGGCCTGAACGAATTCCTTCGGCTGCTCGCCTTTTTTGAAAGCTTCGCGCACCGAGTTGGGAGTGTCCGGGCGAGCCAGCAGCCCTGTCTTGGGATCGATCCGCGCAAAGGTAATTCCGGCCGGGACATCGAAATCATCCTGCGGCCGCTCGGCCAGGATCTCCTGCATGTAGGCAAGCCAGATGGGCAAGGCGGCCCGCGAGCCGTTCTCGCCGCGCCCGAGGGGATCTTTCGGTTCATCGTGCCCGACCCAGACACCCGCGACCACGTCATGGGTGAATCCCATGAACCAGGCATCGGCCGAGTCGTTGGTGGTTCCCGTTTTTCCGGCGGCCGGCTTGCCCAGTTGTCTGGCGCGGGCACCGGTGCCGCGGGTGGCCACGCCGTGAAGCAAGTCGGTCAGGATGTAGTTCGACTGGGAGGAAAGCAGTCGCGGCATGGGGTTCTGCAGGCGATCATAGGCGCGATCGAATTTTTCGTCCCAACTCTGCCAGGGATCCTTGTATGAAGCCTGATTCAAGATTACGCGCCCGAAACGATCCGTCACCTTCTTGATCATGAAAAGCTTAGGTTTGCGTCCACCCATATTGAAGACAGAATAGACCTTGAGCAGATCCCATGGTTTGACGCACGATGAGCCCAGGGCCAGCCCAAGCTCTTCCCTGAGCGGCGAAGAAATACCGAGCTTGTGGGCCCAGGCAATGTTTTCCTTGATGCCCACGGCGTCGAGTACCTTGATCGAAGGGACGTTCATGGAATTAACCAGGGCCGTATAGACGGTTACTTTGCCCTTGAAATCTTGCTCGTAGTTCTCGGGCTTCCAGCGGTTCTGGTTCTCGGGATCATCGTAGACGATGGCGCTGTCAATGATGATCGTGGCCGGGTTGTAATTGAGGTTCTCGATTGCCAGCGAGTAGTGAATGGGCTTGAATGAACTGCCCGGCTGGCGGCAGGCCTGCAGGACCCGGTTGAATTCGCTGTCTTTGAAATTGTAACCGCCGATCATGCTCTTGACATAACCGAGCCGCGGCTCGACCGAGGCAAGCGCGCCCTGAACGCTTGGAATCTGCTCGAGAGCGAAGATCTTCCCTTGCTTTTCGCCGTTCCCGGGCTTGGGCAAAAGTTTCGCCGATCCCGCCGGTTCACCGGCCAGCAGCTTTTTCAGCTCGACAGGCCGCACTAGGATCAGATCGCCCTTCGCAATGACCTTACGCGCATCGGTGACCCTGGCGGCGGAACTCATGAAGTGGACCGTTGGATCCGGCTTGCGCGCCCAGCGCATGCCGAAGATCGGCAGCAATCCGCGGGTGCGTCCTACCGATACGCGAGCGTAGTTCTCGCCGACATTCCCCACAACGGCCGGGACCGGGCGACCCACGGGTAGATCGTCGAGGCCGTTCTTTTCTAGATAGTCCTGGGTCTTGGCGAGGAAGTCTGCAATCTTCTCGTCACCGTCGAAGTGGTACAGCGGTCCGTTGTATCCTTGACGATGATCGAGCCGTCGCAGCCCCCGGTTGATCGCTTTCTGGGCGGCGTGTTGCCAATCGAGATCAACGGTTGTCTCCACTTTCAATCCGCTCTCGTAGACCCCGTCGGTGTCGTAGCGCGACTGGAGCCGGCGGCGCACCTCCTCGGCGAAGTACGGCGCCCGGCGCCTGAAGATGTCCGGAATCGGGTGGGCAACCAGGGGGGCTGCATCAGCCTTCTTCTTGCTGTCGGCATCGATGAAGCCGACAGCCATCATTCGGTCGAGAACGTAGGAGCGACGAGCAAGAGCCTCTTTGGGCCGCTCGACCGGATCGTACTCGGAAGGGGCCTGCGGCAGGCCGGCGATGGTGGCCATTTCGGGCAAGGTAAGATCCCAGACATTCTTGTGAAAGTAATTGCGCGCGGCGGCCTCGACTCCGTAAGAACCGTGACCCAGGTAGATCTGGTTCAGGTAAAGGTAGAGGATCTCCTCCTTGGTGAACTTCTTCTCAATGCGCCGGGCCAGTATCGCCTCTTTGAACTTGCGCGTGAATGTCTTTTCGCGGCCGATGAGACTCTTGGCAACCTGCTGGGTAATGGTGCTGCCGCCCTGGACTATATGGCCGGCCCTGATGTTTTTTATCGCCGCGCGCAGGATACCCATGGGGTCGATTCCGCCGTGAGAGAAGAAGTTATCATCCTCGGAGGCGATGAAGGCCTCGACCAGATGCCGGGGTATCTTATCTGGGGGAACCACGTCGCGACGCTCAATGGCAAACTCCGCGAGGGGAATGCCAGACAGGCTGTAGGCCCGGGTGGTAAGAGGCGGGTTGTATTGCGAAAGCTCGGGTAAGGGCGGAATACTGTCCTTGACCGCCATGTAGAGGCCCCAGATAAGGCCCGTCCCAGCGACGATCCAGAACAAGATGCAACTTGCGGCCCAGAACGCGATCCTATTCCAGCGCGCTCGCGCCCGACGGGGGTTGGCAACCTCCAGCAGAAGTTCTTTTTCTTTCCCGGTCTGTTGCGTCAACCAAGAACCTCCCGTGGTATTCCGGCGGAGTTTATGTTTTTTCCCATGATGAGTCAAATCTGCCGCGGTGATCTATATCATTTTTCTGTTGCTTCGATGCCAAGTCCACGTATATCTTCTTGAAAGTCGCATGCGAGAGGCTGATTTTTGAAGCAACGCAGAAAAGCAGCGGTTGCCAAGCTATCGATTTTCTCCAATACCTTTCTTGTCGTCGCCAAGGCAGTTGTAGGGTTGACTATTGGATCGGTCGCAGTGCTATCCGAGGCGATACATTCGGGTATTGATCTGATCGCCTCCAGTATAACTTACATAGCCGTCAGGAAGTCGGGGGAACCGGCTGATATATCGCACCCGTACGGGCACGGCAAAATCGAGGATATATCCGGGATGCTGGAGGCGCTACTAATCTTCATCGCGGCCGGCTGGATAATCTACCAGGCCATCGGCAAGCTACTCCATCCCCAACCGCTAATCCTGGCTTGGTGGGGCATCGGCGTCATGGGCACATCATCGATTGTCAACCTGTTCGTTTCCCGGCGCCTCTTCCGGGTGGGAAAAGAGACCGATTCCGTTGCCTTGATGGCGGATGGCTGGCATCTCAGGACCGATGTCTACACCTCCGCAGGAGTCATGCTGGGTCTTTTACTGATCGCCTTCGGGGGTGTCTTGTCTCCCGGCCGCGACCTGTCCTGGCTGGACCCGGCGGTGGCCATGGCGGTGGCCCTGTTGATAATGCGCGCCGCCTGGCACCTGACCAGGAAATCGGTCGAAGAGCTGCTTGACTCCGCCCTGCCTGCCACCGAGCAGGAAAAGATCAATGAGTACTTCCGCGGCCAGCGCACCCGGGTGCTTTCCTTCCACCGCCTGCGCACCCGCAAGGCTGGCCCGGCTCGATTTATAGACATACATATCGTGCTCGACCCGGACATGACCGTAGCCGAGTCCCACAAATTGTCGCATCACATCGCGGACGACATTCGCAAACTCTTTACAGACGCGTCCACCAGCATACACGTCGAACCCTGCGACGGCCGCTGCAAGTCCGAGTGCCTGGAGAACTGTTCTGACAGCAACCGACAAAAAACGGGGACATGAAATGCAACCTCAAGCGTCCAGGCGGTAGCCCACCTGGCGAACGGTCTTGAGGTGCCGCGGGTGCGCGGGGTCGGACTCGATCTTCTGGCGCAGGCTGAGAATGTAGTTATCCACCGTGCGGCTGGTGCCGTCAAAGCCCCAGCCCCATACCCGGTTGAGAATCTCTTCTCTTGTGAAAACCCTGCCCGGCGAGGCCGCAAGCAGGTTCAGCAAGTCGAATTCCTTGGCCGAAAGTGAGACTTTTTGGCCCTTCAGGCTGATATTGCGCCCGACCGGGTCGATCACCACATCACCGAAAACGATCGGCGGCGCCGCCGTATGCTCCACCCTTCGGCGGCGGAGCATTGCTTCCACCCGGGCCAGCAACTCGGGTAACTCGAACGGCTTGGTTACATAGTCGTCGGCTCCCAGATCGAGCCCCTCGACCTTGTTGCCGGTTGTGTCGCGCGCCGAGAGTATCAATACCGGTACGTTTTCCTGCCTGGCTCGCAGCTCAGAGAGTATCTCAAGGCCGCTGAAACCGGGTAGCATGATATCCAGAACAATCAGATCAGGGCTGGTGTCGAAGGACTTCTGTAGACCCTCCTCGCCGTCTGCGGCGGCCAAGACATGATAGCCGCGCAACTCGAAGTTCAAGACCAGGCCATCACGCATGGAGCGATCGTCTTCGATCACCAGGATGGTCTCGCGGCCTGCGCCAGTGTTCCCTTCTTTCACTCGCTGCGCTCCTCGCCAAAGATCGCCGGCAGCAGAATCGTGAAGCGACTTCCCTGGTTCTCGATTGATTCGACCCGCACCTCTCCCCCGTGAGCCTTGACCAGATGGCGGACAATGGCAAGTCCCAGCCCGGCGCCGGACGACTTGCCGCCGAGCTTCGAATCGATGCGGTGGAACGGCTCGAATATGCGACGCAGCTCCTGTTTGGGAATCCCGATTCCGTTGTCGGTAACCGAGAGTGCCACCCGGCCGTCACGATCCTCCACCGAGACGGAGATCTTCTTGTCGTCGCGCGTGTACTTGTAGGCGTTGATCAGCAGGTTCAAGACCACCGAGCCGATGGCTTGCCCGTCATGGGCGACCGGGGCGCAACTCATTATCTCCAGTGACAGGTTCACCTCCCCCGGCGCGAGCATGCTCGAGAATCTGCGGACGGTTTCCTCTACCGTTTCTTTCAGCGGTTGTGTCGTCATTTGCAGGTTGACGCGATCCTTGGCCGCCGCCCTCCAGGTAAGCAGGCGATCGATCATCGAATCGAGCCACTGCGTCTGCCGGACGATCGTCTCCAGGCTCTCCTGGACTCGTTGCCGATCGTCTTGCAGCTGCCCACTTTGCAGAGTCTGGGCGTACATTCGGATTGCGGCCAGGGGTGTGCGCAGATCGTGGGTCACGTTGGCCAGCAGATCGGCCTGTAGCCTGGCAATGCGTGCTCTTTTCCCCAGCAGAACCGTCACCGTCACGATGCTTCCCAGGGCTGCGGCGGCGAAGGAAACCACCAGGACGCCGACCACGATCGGGTCCGAGTTCTCACCCAGGGCCAGGGTGACGATGCCCACCGCGGTGGACAGCAAGACGGGCAGCAGAACTCCGACCGACAAGGCCACGATGATCCCGGTCAGGCTCATATTGCGACCTCGCCGGGTGATTCTGGCTATGGTTTTAGAACTCATTGTTCGGAGTATGCCCCGATGAGCGACAAGCTGGCAACCCGAAGCAGCCTTATGTCAGGGAGATCAGCCGTTGACGCTCAGCTCTGGCGACTGAAGCGGATTACGACCGTTGCCGGCCAGCAAGGCACGATTTTCCTTTTGCCAGCGTTTTACCTGCTTGCGGGCGTAGAGGTTGAGCAGGGCCTTTTTAAAATTCCCCCGGGCAGCCATGCCCAGGATTCTGGCAAGAGAGTACACCCGGTCCATGCCGCTCATGGTCTCGGCCGTCAGATCATTGGCCGACATATGCTCCGGCCTGAATACCGTGTGGTGGGCATCATAGAGCGACCAGTCTTTGGTCAGCAGGCGACCGCCTGTGTTCATTTCCTCGTACACCGACGTTCCCGGCAGTGGAGTTAAAACCATGAACTGGACGGTATCGATACCCTCCTCAATGACGAAGCGACTGGTGGCGCGGATAGTCTCGAGTTTATCGGCGTCCGAGCCAAACATGAACATCCCGTGCACCTGGATGCCGTGCTGGTGAAAACAGCTGATCGCCAGCCGGATGTCCTCGAGGTTCTGGCGCTTGTGGTACTGCGCCAAGGTGTCTGCGTCTATCGACTCGAAGCCGACGAAGACGCGGTAGCAGCCGGCCCGCCGCATCATCTCGAGCATTTCGACATTCTTTGCTGCCCGGACTGAAACCTGCGCCATCCAGGGCGGCAGGAAAACATCGCGTGTCATCAGGTAGTCGAGCAGCGACTTCGTCCTTGACGGCGAGGCGCAGAAGTTATCGTCGTAGAAGAACACCGTGCCACCGTGTCCCCGCCGGCGATTGAGCTCTTCCGCCACGTGCTCGTTCGTGGCATAGCGCACCCTGTGCCCAAACATGGGCGTCACCGAGCAGAAGTTGCAGTTGTGCGGACATCCCCGCGAGGTCTGGACTGGAATGATCCCCAGGTCGAAGTCGAAGCGCCGCCGCTTGCCTGCCAGCAAAGAGAAATCGGGGACCGGAACCTTGTCCATACCCACGGGCTCGGCCGGCAGGGCGTTGTGCAGTGCCCGTCCGTCTCGCCTGTAGCTCAGGCCGGGAACCAGGCCGGGGTCGCCCTTCTGTTCCAACATGTCCAGAAACAGGCCGAAGCTTTCCTCGCCTTCTCCGCGCAGCACCCAATCGGCGTGTTCGAGGCCCTCGTCCGGCATGAACGTCACGTGCGGACCGCCGATTACCACCGGCACGCCGGCGGCCCGGGCCTGGTCGGCCAATTGATAGGCACGCGACGCGGTCGGTGTGATGGTAGAGATGCACAACAGGTCGGCGTCAGTGACGTTTGCGAAATCAAGAGGCGCCATATCCTCGATTACGACTCGCGCGTCGATCCCCCGCTGAGCCGCCAGCGTGCCCAGGATGGGTAGACCCAGGCGTGGCAGGCGCACGAGCGAGTATACGTGTTGCCCAGGAGCCTTTGGCTCCACCATCAACAGCTTGCGGATTTTCATGGATTCTCTCCCGGTTGAGTTTTGAACGGACAGTTGTCCAATATCCCGATCAGGATAGAAATCCCTTGTCATGATTTCGTCATGACGAGTGCGTCAATCGTGTCTATGAAAAACAGCCGGGAGGAAGGGGCGAGAGGACCGCTAACTGCCTGCTTCTAGCGGACGTTTACTTTCCAGTCTTCGGGCAGGTGGATGGTGTAGGCCAGATCGACCGACTTTTCGCGGGCTGGCGAAAGGCGCAGCGTCCAGCTGATAAAGCCGCGGTGGCGATCAAACTGGTAGTGTTTGGCGGTCTTGTCTTTCACCAGTTCCACCTTGACCTGCTCGGTCTTGGAGACCGGGATGTTCTCTCGTACTTCCACCGCCTGGCGGGAGCGGGCCCGGTTGATTACCCTGATGCGGAAGGAGCGCTCGAGGTGCTTGGTGCTGGACAGGAAAGAAGCAGAGCGGTTTTCAGTAGAAAGTTCCCGACGCTCTACCTTGAGCTCCTCGTCGATGCCCATCGAAATCTCCATTGGCTCGCCGGGTGCCTTGTACTCGATATCGGTGTCCCCTACATAGGAACCGCCGCGGTAGATATGCACGCGGCCGGCGAGCAACGGATAGGCCGCAGGATTCTTGAGTTGCACCACCTGGTAGACGAAGGGCCGTAGCTTGGGAACGGTCACCAGTTTTGCCTCGGCCCGGGCCGAGGCAACATCGACGGGCATCCAGTAGGGCCGCCCGTCGGCCATGACGCTCACTCGCCGGGGAATAGTCAGGGCAAACGACTGTCCTTTGTCCTCGAGCGCAGCTCCGGCCGGGCCCTGGCCTTGGGCCTCGCCTTTCCCTGTCAACTTCTCGCGGCGCTCCATGGTGGCCACCAGTGTCTTCTGCTCGCCCACCTTGTGCCCGTTTACGTAGATCGGGGCCGGATAAGGCGCTTCTGATCCGAGGCGCGGTTTCGAGGTGGAAAGGAGTAGTTTGGCGTCTTTCCAGTCCTCGCCGGTCGACTGCTGGACCACGGCCGAGACAGTGAGTTCGGCGCGCCCCCGGCCCACCTTGGCTTTCCCCTGGGGGACGAACCTGAGATCATACTCGGGATGCCAGGTGGCGCCCGGGACAACGTATGAAAGGGTCACCCGCGGACGGGTCTCGCCATGACACTCGATCGCCACGGAGACGCTTCTGGCCTCGGTCTCGTTGCGGGGCTGCAGCGCCTGCAGCCTGCGCTGCAGGCGCTCCTGTTTTCTTCCCAGGTCCCGCAGGCGAATGTTGAGTTCACCCTGCCTGGCCGCGGCCGTATTGTGCTCTTGCTCCATGGCATCGAGCACCTTTGTCCAGCGGCGCGGATCCGGACGCGCGTTGCGCACCTGCTCGTTGAGCAGTTGCATAAAGTAGACCCCGAATGCATCCAGCACGGCTACCCGCTCCCGGCTTCCGGCCAGCGTTTCGGAAAGCTCCCTGATCTTGTCCTGCACCTGGATAAGTTCCCGGCGAACCTCGGCCACGCGTGCGTCGCGGTTTTCCTCGAGCGGGATGATCCTGGAAGTGAGGCCGATTGCCTTGGCCTTGCCCGAGGCTTCGGCCCGCAGGGTGCGTTCGTCCAATGAAGTAGGCAGTAGCGGGAAGGTCACTTCGACACTGGCCGACTTGCAGTCGGCGTTGGCGGCCCGGGTAATCTCGGCGCGGTCGGCGTAAACCGTCACCCTGTCCACCGGACCCGGATCCCGGCCGGCTGAGGCCTGCGTGGCCAGAAGCAGGGCAAACAGGCTGATCATAGTTGAAGTTTTCATGGCTTGCCTCCCTATTGCGAAAGCTGCCAGTTCTCGGGACGTTTTATCTTGTAAGAGAACTGGATGGTTCTGATCTTGCCAGGAGGAATCCTGAGCAAGAAGCGCATGATGCCGTCCTCGTCGGGACCTGTTTCGGGCTTGGGATTAATCGAGCCCTTCTCGATCTCGATGTCCTCGTTGCGCGTCTTGGGAATCTGATCGTAGACATTGATGGTGATAGCCTTTTTCTTGTAGTTGCCGATCTCGATCGTCTGAGTGTAGGTGGTGATCTCGTCCTTGCTTATGATTCCCTTGGTGACCGTGGCCGGCACGACCTTGTGTAGTATGCGAATGTTCTCGTCGGCCCCCAGGGGCAGATCTATTACGCCGCCCTTGCCGGTGGTCCTGAGTTGGCCCTGGCCGATGAAGTCTTTGCCCACGAAAATATTGGCCGGGCCCTGCAAAATTGGCCGTTCTCCCTGGTTGGTTACCTTGGCCTTCAGGTAGGCCGTCTTCTTCAGCGAAGGCGTGGCCTCGTAAAATGTCTCGACCGGGTAGGACTCCGCGGCCAGCGGCACGCGCAGGTCCTCGCCGTTCGAGGGGATACTTGCCCGCGTCGGGCAAGAATAGACGTAGTCAAGGCCGCCGGCTACGACGGCAGGCAGATTCGCATCCGAGAATTGCGGCGGCTGGTAGTAGGTCGGCTCGAAGAGACCCAGCGAGGTGGCCAGCGTGCGCCCTTCCCGCCGCCCGCGACTGCCCACAGGCTGCGCGCTGACTGAGGCGGGCCGTGCTAATTCCATTGCTTCCATCGGGGGAGGCGCTGCAGGCATTGCCTCTGCCTCTGAGACGGACGGCATGGCCCGGGCCCGGCGGCTGGGTTTGCGATAGCGGCGCTCGGCCTTTTGTTCCGCATAGTCGCGCCGTCCGCTCGAGCTGGCCACGGCCATCCCATAACCGGCACCGCCGCTATCGAGATTGGCCAGGGTGGAAATGGTCCGCTCGTCGACGGCCATGCTGAGCATGCGTTGCAACTCGGCGATACGTCCCTGTAGCACCTGCCGGCGGGCCTGGCGCTCAGCCTCGAACGGGGTCGGCTGGGGTTGGGGAGGGGGAAAGCGGGCGGCCGCGGGAGGCATGCGGGCCGCCTGCGGACGGGGAATGAACTCGCGCTTCTCACCCAGCGCCCAGGTGAGCAACTCCGGCAATTGGATGCCCAGGCCGGGGATGGCGGTCGAGAGGGACACGGCGGAGTTGATCCAATCCTCGCCGGTAGCCTGGCGGACCATGCCGGCGGTCTTGATCGTCACCCGTCCTTGCTCGGGATCGAAGTGGATGTTGTAGGCGGGCTTCCAACTCGCGCCGGGGACGAAGTACTCGAGATCCAGCCGCACCATGCCCGCCTGTTTGACTTGCACGATGGCCAGAACCTGCAGCTTGCGATCGGTGAAGGCGCCCAGGTTGTGGCGCTGGACCTCCCGTTGAACCTTGGTGAACTGCTCTTGGAGATCGCGACGCTTCAGCGCCTGTTTGCGCAGAGATGCCCGGCAGGCGTTCTTGCGCGTTTCCAGAAAATCGAGCACTTTCTTCCAGAGATCCACTTGCACCGGCGGCAGGGGTTTGCCCACCCGCTTTGACTCGTCCACGGGCGCCCGGGGCGAGATACCGTTCAGGAAAGAAAGCTCGAGGTTGTACACCTGGCTTTCACGATCCAGGGCACTGAGCTTATCGGTAATTGTCTCCAGCCGGGTGATCTGCTCCTCGACCTGTTCGATGGAGAAGCGCTCTCTCTCGACGGGAACGGTCTCGACCCGGATCGCCCGTGCGCCGTTGCACTCGATCCTGACGGTGTTCATCATCACCGCTCCCGGCAGATCGGGCAGCCCGAGCTTGTGTATTCCAGGATCGAGATGGACATGGGCCCGTCGAAGAACCTTGGCCCGATCGCTGAAGACCGTTACTTTTTCAATCGCGGCCTCGACTACCTTGGCTTCCTCTGAAAGCCCCGGACCGGCGGTCACGTCCGGTACGGATGCGGTGGCCAGCAGGACGAAAAAGATCACACTCATGACAAATCTCCCTTGGGTCTGTCTACACACCTGTATTCATATTCGTTGTATGGACGACGGTAAAGGATAAAGGTTCTGCCCCCTCCCGGTTTTTTTGGGTGAATTCGTCATAGTATTGCAGAAACTCGCGGCCGCCCTACACCTGCATCGACCACGACGGAGACGGTTACGATGATGGTCGCCTGCGAGGGTCCGGGTAAGTCCCTGCCATAGAGTGATATAAAAGCCGGTTTGTACGATTTTCGTTGACAAGCTGATCTGTTCGTCGCAGATTTTCATTCGACCCATTACCCCGTTACAAATTGTTTTTGTTGCAGGCCGCTTTATGCGGCCGGCTTGCCCGATTACACTTAAATGGAGGCTTGTCATGAAGGAAAATTCAAGCAGAAAAAAGGCTACGATCCGCGGTTTCGTGACCGCCATCGACTGGAATGACGACAACGTGCCGCTTTCAATGGCCATTCAGACCGAGGACGGCATGGAGGTATTGATCGAGGACGGAGGCAAAGGAGCGGCCCTGTTTGACATGGAGGACGCCGAGGTCGAGGTGCAGGGAACCCTGGACAGGACTGATTCGGAGTTCCCATCCATTCGGATCAGTTCTGTTAAAATATTGGCCGAGCCGGATTTCGAAGATGACGAGGAAGATGATAAGGATGACGACAGCGAGGAAGAGACGTGTGACGAAGATGATGATGAAGACGATCACTGATCGAACCAGCCGGGAAGGCCGTGCCTGCGCCAACATTTTCGGTACACCAACTTCTTCTGCGCAGTGTTTCGGAAAGGCAGACAGATGCATGAATTGAGACACGATCCCATTCAGAGACGCTGGGTCATCATTGCGCCCGAACGCTCACTGCGGCCGACCGACTTCAAGGTCATGGTCCAGAAAAACGGGATCGAAAATTGTCCATTTTGTGAAGGGCACGAGAAACAGACGCCCCATGAGATCTTCGCTTTGCGCAAGCAAGGAACCGGCGCCGACACCCCGGGTTGGCAGGTGCGTGTCGCGCCCAATCTTTACCCGGTCTTGAAAATCGAGGGGAAACTCGAGCGGCGCGGGGCAGGCATCTACGACGTGATCAACGCCATCGGCGCGCATGAAGTGATCATTGAGACGCCGCAGCACGATCTAAAGATGCCCGACTACCCCGACGAGCATATGGCCAAGGTCATAATCGCCTACCGGGAGCGCATCCGCGACCTCATGCGGGACGGACGTTTCCGCTACGTCCTGGTGTTCAAGAATGAAGGCCGCGATGCCGGGGCTTCTCTGTCTCACTCGCACACGCAACTGATCGCCACACCGGTGACGCCTCTTATCGTGGCTCTCGAATTGGACTCGTCCCGCGACTACTATCGCCTGAAGGAGCGCTGCCTGATCTGCGACATCCTGGCCCAGGAGAAGGACGGAACGCGGATCGTGTCCCAGAACGAGGATTTCGTAGCCCTGTGTCCCTTTGCGTCCAGGTTCCCATACGAGATGTTCCTCGCCCCCAAGAAACATTCCCACGACTTCACCCTGCTGGACGACGCCGGTGCACTGTCGCTGGGACGGATGCTCAAGGACGTGCTGTCGCGTCTACGGACGACACTAGGCAATCCTCCGTTCAACTTCATGATCCACACGGGGCCGAACACCAAGATGATGCCACACCGTCCGGGCTACTGGGGCACGCTCGCTTACGATTACCACTGGCATATCGAGATCATCCCGCGCCTGACCAGCGTGGCCGGCTTCGAGTGGGGCACCGGCTTCTATATCAACTCAACTCCGCCGGAGGAGGCTGCCGGTAACCTGCGTGATATGACAAGCCAGGCCCCCGTCACCCCTTGAACTGATTCAGCGACATGTTGGCACAAAACACCGGTTTATACGATTTTCGTTGACAAGCTAATCGGTTCGTTGCAGATTCCTGCTCCCCGCCGACACCGATTCAAAAGTTGCTGCAGGTAACCGTGCATTTGTTGTGCTTGCCCGGTTACACTTCAGGGCAGCAGTGCGCCGTCCTGATGAAGTGCAGTCGAGATCAAAGAAGGAACGGCCGTCATGGTCGGTGAACGGTTAGTAATTGTTGGCGCGCAACGCCGGATGGCGGCCGAAATAATGCCCCGGGTGTCCGCCCTGCTCGAACCCGGCGGCAAGGCAGTGGCCGTCTCCGTCGCCGGCGAGTCTGGTTCGGGCAAGAGCGGTCTGGCCGTTTGCCTGGCGGAAGCTCTCGTCCAGCGCGATCTCGAAGTAGTAATCCTGGCGCAAGACGACTATTTTAATCTTCCGCCCCGGACCAACCATGACAAGCGCAGAGCGGACATCGCCTGGGTCGGGCCACAGGAAGTACGGCTCGATCTTTTAGATGAACACATTCGCAGCCTCAAGCGGTGCACCGGCCTGCCGCTGGTTAAACCGCTGGTGTGCTTCGAGGAAAATCAAATCGAGCACGAGACCCTGCCAGCGGGCAGACTCGACGTGATCATTGCGGAAGGCACTTACACGAGCCTGCTTTCGAATGTCAACTTGCGCATCTTCATCGATCGTCATTACCGGACGACACGGGCCGCCAGGCAGCTAAGGTCTCGCGATGTCAGTGAGCGCTTCACAGAAAGGGTGCTGGAGAAAGAGCACCGGCTGATTTCAGAACACAGGAAGCTGGCGGATATCATCGTCCGCCAGGGAAGAAAGAGAGAAGAAACATGCTACATCAACACAGCTTTGATGGTCCGCAATCAGAACTAGAGGCACTGCTTGTCCGCTGGCATCAATACCTGTCGGAGAACGGCCTGACTGGTAAGTGTGATGTAAATATTGATCGCCGGGAAAACTGGTTCATACTCGACGGTTGGGTCGACTCGTTCAAGACCAAGTGCTGCCTGCTGGACATGATTCCCGAGATTAACGGATCGCGCTGGATCGTCGACCGTATCCGGATCGGCCGCCCGCTGTGCGCGTGCTGAAGCGCAGAGCCGACAACCGACCCCTGCTACCCACGCGAGACTGCGTCCAAAATGATGCCTTCAATAGCCTGATTGTATGTCATGCCGGCCCGCTCGATGGCTGCCGCGAAACCGGCGTCGGGTGAAAGGCAGGGATTGGCGTTGACCTCGAGTATGTACGCATTTCCCGCTTGGTCGACGCGGAAGTCCACCCTTGCGTAGCCACGCAATCCAAACAGTCGCCAGGTTTCCAATGCCAAGGCAGATATCTTGTTCAAGAGGCGATCGTCACGGGATGGGAAATCAAACGAGCGCACGGTATGCGAATATTCAAAAGACTCCGTGTCCCACTTGGCCTTGTAGCCCACTAGGCGTGGCCTGTTGGCGTCAAACCCCTCGAAACGGATCTCGGCAGGTTGTAAAACACGCGCTCCGTCCCCGTCGGCCAGCATCGACAAGTTGAACTCGCGACCGTCAATGAAGGCTTCGGCGAACCATTCCTTTCCAGGAGATGCTGACAATCTGCGCAGACGAGCTAGCAGGTCGTCCTCGTCTTCCAACTCCAGCAGGGAATTGTCATCAAGACCCTTTGATCCGTGATCCCATGCCGACTTGACAATCAATTGCGTCCCGGGTGACGGCGCCCCTGGTGAGCGCGCGTAAGGCTCCAGCCAGGCCGGCGTGGGCAAGCCATGATCGCTCATCATCCGCTTGGCCAAAAGCTTGTTGGTCGTGGTCAGTGTTGCGCATGAGCCGGACCCGGTAAACGAAATACCCAGCGCCTCCAATAGGGCCGGGGCAAAATGCAGCAAGCGATCGTGTCCCGCGACTGATTCGACCAGGTTGAAGACGCAATCAGGTCGTTCGCGTTGCAGTGCGCGCCAAACGTCTTCGAGATCGAGCCCGAACGGCGCCGGGATAGCCTCGTGGCCCAACTCGCACAACGCAGTGCTGATCGACTCAAGCTGAACCAGGCCATCGAGATCATCCGGCGAGGCATCCGGCGCAGTCGGGGTGTACATCACTACCAGGCGCATACCGCCACCCCTCAGGCGTTCGGTCGTTGCGGCGGTTCGAGGCTGTATCGGAGCAGGGCCGAGCGCATGATGCGATCCATCAGCACGGGATATGCGATGCCCGCCTTGGTGGCCAAGATGGGCAGGTCGGAGTGCTCAGGGTGAAGACCGGCCAGGGGATTCAGCTCGATCACTTGCAACCGGCCGCTCTCGTCCGCGCGCAGATCCACGCGACCCCCGTCACGGCATTCAAGTACGCGCCAGGCAGCGAGCGCCAACCCGGCCGCCTGGCTGTTCAGCGCGTCATCGGTCACAAGGCGATATTCAATCAGATCCTCGCAGTTCTCTTTGTTGAAATAGGAGTACACCTGGGCCTCGGCCCGCGGTAACAGCACGACCTCGAGCGCGCCAATCACTTCCGCCGCCTCGCCCGTGCCGACCAGGCCAACGGTCACCTCCCGTCCAGGCAGGAAACGCTCGACCAGAACCGGTTGGTGGAAACGCGCCAGCAAATCGCGGCAAACCTGTTCGGCCTGCTCCGGGCCGGTGATGCACGAGCGGGCATCGACACCTTTGCCGGTTCCCTCGGCCAATGGCTTTGCGAACAACGGGTAGGGCAGGTTCAATCCGGCAATGTCGGCAGGACGGGCTACAACGGCGAAGTCCGGGGTGGGCACGCCGGCGTCACGCAGCACGCGCTTGGCATGAGCCTTGTGCAGCGCAAGTGTCAGGGTCATCGGATCGGAGAACGTGTACGGAATTTTATAGGCATCCAGCAAGGCCGGCACCAGTGCCTCGCGCCCGTGGCCGTAAAGACCCTCGGCAATATTGAAAACCAGATCCCAGCGATCGCCTTTGGCCAGTCGTGTCACGAGCGAACGCGCATGTCCGATGCGCTCGGTCTGATAGCCCAGTTGCCGCAACGTGATTTCAATGGCTTCAATGGTGCTCGGCCTGTCAAATTCGGCTGTCTCCTCCTCGGTGTAGCCCTCCCGTAGATAGTCGTCACGCAAATCATAGGTCAATCCGATTAACATCGTTGGTCCTCGCCAGCTGGGCGCCTGCAGTTGTTTCAAGAACTATATTCCATAGCTGCGGCCAAAAAAAGAACATTTCTTGAACCGGAGAAAAATGATCATTGCCTTGTGACAATACATTGCAATACATGACTCAAAAAAACTTATTGACACGACCAAGTCAATTGTGACTAGATAGTCCGCAGTGACTAAGGAGTCTATTGTGACCGAGATGTTTTGCACTGACCAGGAAGAGCCTTCTTACGAGATCCCGGAACCGGATTCGCAGGAAGCCTCCAATCGCACGCAGCGCCGCACGCTGCGCACGCGCAAGAAGTTGCTTGCCGCCGCCCAGGGTATGTTTTGCCGTCGCGGAGTCGATGCTACAACCATCGAAGAGATCACCGAACAGGCCGACGTGGGCAAGGGAACATTCTATCGCTACTTCTCCAGCAAGGAAGATGTCGTGCTGGCGCTGATGGAAGACATGATCAATCGCTTGATCAAGTTGCTGCGCGGCTCCAGGAAAGCCCCGCAGAGCCTGCAAGAGGTGCTCGAGCAATTGTTCGATGTTCACGCGCGATTCTTCATGAACCGGCAGGAAGATTTCTTGCTCCTGTTCCAGGGCCGCTTGCTATTGAAAATTCAAAGCGATGCCATCAGCGGCTTGGAAGATCACTTTGGTCGCTACATAGATGAGATCGGCGGCCAGCTGACTCGCTTTCTTCCCCAAACATTGCAGCCCGAACGCGTGCATTCGCTGGCCTTCGCCGTGGTGGGGATGATCTCCGGATTTTTCTCCTTTGCCATGAGCGGCACGGAGACAAATGATCTGAAAGCTAACATGAAGTTGCTCAGGCACGCTTTCGTGTTCGGATGCAAGGCGTTCCTGGTCGATCTAGTCTGAGTCCACATCCTTTGATCGCATGAAAGGAAACGATTGAAATGAACATTCAGACAGCACCAGCAGAGGCCATCGAAGAGCCTCCATCCGCAGCACCGCGGCAATCCGAATCAAATCAAGAAACGATGTTTGAATGCGCCAGGCCGGAAATGACGCTCGTGCCGACGAGCGTCCAGTGGAACAACTGGCGCTGGCAGATGCGCAAGCGCATTCGTTCAGTCGCCGAACTGGCCGCGATCTACAAGTGGGACGCCATTCCGGGCGATGTATACGAGGCGGCGTCGCGTTTTCCGCTGGCCATCACCCCGTACTATGCATCGCTGGCGCAAAGACTCGATCGAAGCGATCCCATTTTCGCCATGTCTGTGCCGCAAGGGCTCGAGCTCGTCGATCCAGTCTTCCTGCGCGAAGACCCGCTTGAAGAAGAGTGTGACATGCCCGTTCCCGGCCTGGTGCACCGCTACCCCGATCGAGCGCTGCTAATTACAACCTCGATCTGCGCAATGTATTGCAGGCACTGCACTCGCAAGCGCGTCACCGGCCAACGCGAGTCTGTCATCTCGGCAGCCCAACTACGTCAGGCGATCATTTACCTGCAAAAGCACCCGGAAATCCGCGATGTGATCGTCTCCGGCGGCGACCCGTTGACGTTCTCAACCAAGGCGCTGGAGAAAATCCTGTCCGCCATTCGCTCGGTGCCCAGCGTGGATATCATCCGCATCGGCACCCGCACGCCGGTCACCCTGCCGATGCGTATTACCGACAACCTGGTGGCCATGCTGCGCCGCTACCACCCGCTGTGGATCAACACACACTTCAACCATCCTCAGGAGTTGACCCCACTGGCTGCCGAGGCATGCGCCCGCCTCGCGGACGCCGGCATCCCGCTGGGCAACCAGACCGTATTGCTGCGCGGGATCAATGACGATCCGCGGGTGATCGAGACTCTTTGTCGCGGACTGATACGCAACCGCGTCCGACCGTACTACCTTTTCCAGTGCGACCTGGTGCGCGGCGTGGAACACTTCCGCACGCCGCTGGCGCGCGGAATCGAGATCATGGAGTACCTGCGAGGCCGCCTCAGCGGCCTGGCCATCCCTACCTTCGTGGTGGATGCACCGCACGGCGGCGGTAAGATCCCGGTGCTGCCCCAGTACGTGCTGTCCTCCAGTCCGAACCACACGGTGCTGCGCAACTTTGAAGGCACGCTGATCTCCTACCCCGAGCCGCAGGCGAACGCCGAGCCACTGGAGACCGTGCCGATCGACCCGGCTTGCGGGCCGACCGTCGCCGATCTGGCCTGCGGCCGGCGGGACAAGATCCAACCCGCAGGCACCGCGCGCCAAGGGCGCCGCGCACGGCAAGTCGTGAGGGCCGCATCGGCCTGACCGCGCCATGAACAGAATTCAATTCCGTCCAGGCATCTTCCGTGCCGATACCCGGTCGGCCGATGTCCTCAGCGTGAGGTGGCTTACCGAGGTTACCATTTCATTGCAGGTAGCCTGCTTTCGGTATCGGACTCCTCGATATGGTCTTCCTCTTGCTGTACGGGCGGGTTCGATTTTCTGACGGATTTCTTCTTCTTCAGCGACGGTTTTTGATATTTGCCGGTTTTCACCTTGTCGTTATCAATCTTGATCTTTTTCGAACACATACAACAACTCCTTGAAAAGATCTTCGGGACTGTCGAAATTGTTACTTCAAGAGCCGTGCCACCTTCGCCGACTGGCGGGCCTGATATTCGTTTATCTGCAGATATTCAATGGTTGGTACGGTGATGCTTGGATGCGCCTAATGAAATGCGGGAGGTGCAATCGGATATTGACTTCTTGCCAAACAAGAAGCTACGCTTCCTACTTTGCTACCCTGGAGGCTGAATACGTGATCGCACGGATCTTGATCGCACTCGATCGTCAAAACACGCGCCGCAACCTGAAGAAACTCCTTTCCAGGCCGGATGTTATCGTCGATTTCCCCAAAAGCCGCGCAAATCTCTGGCAACGCATAGGCCGCGAGACCTGTGATCTGGTTGTCGTCGAGCGCTCGCTGATCCCTGAACCCACGAAGGAATCGCTGGGCAGGTACAAGAGCCTGCTGAACGCGCCCAGCCTGGTGGTGCTGGTTGAAAAGGACGATCCGGACGATCGCATGAATCTAACCACCGACGGTTGCGACGCGATCCTGAACGTGGGGCTACCTCCGGCGGAGTTGGCGGAGGCCATCTCCGCCATCATGGAGAGGCACCTCGAGCTGAGCCGAAAGGCCTTCTCGATGAGAAGCGTCAGGCAGCCTCCCCGGCTGGATGACTTCGTTTCTGAAAGCCCCATTATGAAGGAGTTCATGGACCTGGTGCAGCTGGTAGCGGGCAGCAAGACGTCGCTGCTCATAACCGGGGAGACCGGCGTGGGCAAGGAGAGGCTCGCCCGGGCTATCCACAATGACAACGACCGGCCCGGCGCTTTCGTCGCTGTCAACTGCGGGGCACTACCCGAGTCACTGCTCGAGAGCGAGTTGTTCGGGCACGAGCTGGGTGCATTCACTGGGGCGACACGCGCACGCCGGGGCTGCTTTGAACTGGCTCACCGGGGCACGATATTTCTCGACGAGATCGGCGAGATGCCCCAGCACCTGCAGGTTCGGCTTCTGCGGGTGCTTCAAGACCACGAGATTCAGCGAGTGGGCGGGGAATGGCCCTTCCATGTGGATGTCCGGGTCATGGCAGCCACCAGCCGGGATTTGAACGAAATGGCCAGGCAAAGAGAGTTTCGAAGCGACTTGCTCTACCGTCTCGGCGTGGTCAACCTGAAGGTACCACCCCTTCGAGAACGTAGTGAAGACATTCCGGCTCTGGCAAGAAGCTACGTCAGCCATTTCGCCGCGGAGACCGGCCGCGAGGTAGACGGCATCAGCGACGAGGTCCTGCGGGCACTCATGCGCTACGACTGGCCCGGCAACGTCCGCGAGTTGATCAACGTCATCGAGCGCGCCATCCTGCTTTGCAAGGCCTCTCGTATCGAGCTTACGGACTTGCCGCATTCCTTCCACCTGAACAGCGTTCCCGCCAATATTCCGGAGTACATCAACATACAGGACATCGAGGGCCTGCTTCTACCGCAGGCATGGTTCGAGCATCCGTTACGCGAGGCCCGCGGGTTGCTGGTGACTCAGTTCGAGAAGGCCTACATCTCATCGCTGCTGCGGGAAACAGCGGGGCGGATGGACGCAACGGCGCAGAGGGCGCAGATCACTACCCGCGCCCTGTTTGATAAGATGCAGCGCTATGGTCTGCGGAAAGAAGACTTCAAGCATAATGGTAACAGAAAACTATGAGCCTTAACTTCTCGTTTTTTTCGGAAGTCATGTTCCGATGCCGCCGAATGAACCCGGGTAACTCCCGGTACTGGAGAAACCATTGTGGCAAATTAACTTGTGTTTCCTTTCAACCCGATATGGCGTATAGCTTTGGCACGAGATTTGGATGGGAGCAGAGACCGGTAAAATGATTCTTAACTACCAAGGAGAAAAGACATGAAGAAAATCGCTATCAGCAGCACCGCACTATTCGTAGCCCTCGCGTTCCTGGCGGGTGCCCAGGCGCTGGCGGGAAAGGCGAAACCGGCGGCCAAGAAAGCAGCCAAGCTGCAGACCGTCCAAGGAGAAGTGGTCAAACTGACCAGCAAGAAGGGCAAGCTCACCGGCATTAGCCTCAAGGGCGAGAACGAGAAGATCTATCGCGTGTACATGAACGCCAAGAGCAAGAAACTCGCCAAGGAGTTTGCCGGTAAGAAGGTCGAAGTCTCGGCCGTTCTGACCACCAAGGGCACGAAGAAGAAGCCGGTAATGTGGCTCAACGTGAAGAGCTACAAGGCCGTCGAGGCGCCCGCCGACGAGGAACCCGCCAATGAGCCCGCCCCCAAGGAAGAGGGAGGGGCGACCGAAGAAGGCGGGGTAGAATAAAGAGCCGCGGAGTTGGTCCGGCCCCCGTGCCGGATCAGCTCTTGCGTGAGCCCCCACCCCGGCGACGGCCTGTAAAGTAGGCCCCTAGTGCCACGATCGCTGCGGCACTCATACCAGGTAGCCAAGCGCCGGGTGAAGCAGGTTCGCCACGACCATTCCGATTCCGGATATCAGCCCCAGTGGTTTCCTGTCTGTATCTTGCACCGGGTTCGCCGGCATGTGTATCCTTTCCCGGATGCATGTGCGGGCGGACAAGATAACTTCTTTCAATGGTAAAATGATGGGTAAACTTCCATCGAGGAGGCCCCGGTGAGGCTCCTGCTAGTCGCCGCCAACACGGAGCGCCTGAACATGCCTACCCTGCCGGTGGGCCTGGCCCAGGTGGCCGGGGCGGCCGGACGGGCCGGGCACCTGGTGGACTTTCTCGATCTCATGTTCCAGCCGGATCCGCTGGATGCCGTGGGCAGGGCCATCGAGTCCACCCGGCCCGAGCTAATCGGCATCTCCATCCGCAACATAGACGATCAGGACATTCAGAACCAGACGTTCCTGCTGGAGAAGGCCCGCGGCGTGGTGAATGCCTGCCGGCTGGGAGAAGTGCCGGTGGTGTTGGGCGGACCCGGCTACAGTATTTTTCCCCGGGAGGCGCTCAAGTACCTGGGCGCCGACATGGGTATCGCCGCAGACGGCGAAGGCGCTTTCTGTTCCCTGATCGAGCGGCTGGAGACAGGTAGTGATCTCGCCGATCTGGCCGGCCTGTACCTTCCCGGCCGTGAGGGCATAGACCCCGACTTCTCTCGGCCGCTTTCCGACTGTGCCGTGCCTGTCGAATACCTTGGCGGCTGCGCCGATCCTGCCAACCCCGACATATGGGTGCCGGTTCAAAGCCGCCGAGGATGTCCCAACGCCTGCAGCTACTGCTCCACCTTTCTCATCCAGGGGAAGACGATCCGCTCGACGCCGCCGGAGCTCGTGGTCGAGGGAGTCGAACGGCTTGCGCAGCGGGGATTTCACCGCTTTTTCTTCGTCGACAATTCCTTCAACATTCCCCGGGCCCACGCGCTCGAGCTGTGCCGGCTGCTTCGGCAACTGAAACCGCCAGTAGCGTGGCGTTGCATCCTCTACCCGGAGAAGGTGGACGAAGACCTGGTTGAAGCCATGGCCCGGGCCGGCTGCTGTCAGGTATCGCTGGGGTTCGAATCCGGCGACGAGCGCGTGCTCGAACAGATGAACAAACGCTTCAGTCCGGGTGACGTGCGCCATACGGTGGATCTTCTCGCCCATCATGGTATTCAGCGGCTGGGGTTTCTGCTGCTGGGCGGGCCGGGTGAGACACGTCAATCTGTCGAACGCAGCCTGGCCTTCGCCGACTCGCTCGGGCTGGAGGGGTTGAGGACAACCATCGGCCTCCGCATCTACCCGCACACTCCGCTAGAGCAGCGGGCCATCGAAGACGGTATTATCGAGAGGGACCGTGATCTGCTGCGCCCGCGCTTCTACCTGGCTCCGGCGCTCGATCCGTGGATTTTCGAGCGGGTAATGCCGGGAATGCATCGGCGGGAGGAAAAATGAACAGGAATTCGATCTGCACAGTCATTCTGATCCTGTCTACCACAGGCGCTCGGGCGTTCGGCGGACAGGCTGAGCTCAAGGTGGTCGTGCCCGGCGTCCACGCCTACGCCGGGGTTCCCGCGGGCACGGATGGCGTACTTTCGGACCTGCTGCTGAACGCCTTGCTTGCGCGCCACGGGGTGCATGCCACGGGGCCAGCCGATGTGCGGGCCCTGCTGACGGCCGAGCAGCAAAAGAACCTGCTGGGTTGCAGTGACGAAAGCTGCATGGCTGAGTTGGCTGGGGCGCTGGGTGCCGATTGGCTGATCGGCGGGAGCGTCGGTCGTCTCGAAGATCTCTTTGTGCTCACTCTGCAACTGATCGACGCGCGCAAGGCGCGGGTGACCTCGCGCGCCTCGGTCAACCTGAAGAGTCTCAAGGACGCAACCGGCAAAATCGGCCCCTTGGTGGACGAGCTTCTGGGCGCGCGCCCGCGGCACAAGGTCGAGCCGGCCATTCTCGATCAGGCACCCACGGAAAAATACAAGTCCTTGGACCGGGCCGCCTTCTGTAAGCTCAACAAGGAATACGTCGGTCTGCTCGGCAAGGCGCCATACGACCCGCAGTTGGTTGAGCTGCGCCGGAAGATATTGCTGGATCTGGTATTGACACCTTTCCAGCGCGAGTTCGACGCCAAGCGCTCATGCATCTGGACGCTGCAAGGCCGTCTGTCTGCCATTCTCAGACGCCAGCTAATCCGTTGCGCCACAAGGAAGTGCGCCCTTGACACCAAGCATCGTCAGGCGGAGTTTGCCACATTCATCAGGCAGGTTGAGATCGTTCAGGACGAGTACGTCCGGGCGCTCAAGATGGAGGAGAACGGCACGGGCAAGAGACTTACCGGTTTGCCGTTCGAGGTGAACGAGGTGCACCGGCAGGACACGACAGAAAGCGATGAAATTCGTGCATACCGGGCGGCATACCGATCGGCGGTCAAGATCCTGGACGGCGTATTCACGGCGGCCAGGAAAAAAAGACCAAAGACCCTACGGGCCTTTTTTAGGCCTCCGGATCCTTCGCGTTCAGTGACGGGCCCGCGAGAGGTTTTCCGGCAGTTGCGCAATTTTATCAGCCAGGGATACAAGTTGCGGACATGCCCGCTGGACGTGCTGTCGAACGCCGACATCGAGCAAGCAGCCGCGCGCTTCGGAAAAAAGCACGTCGTCGAGGGCTGCTGGCTGCGTGGGAAAAAAGATTCCGCTGCGCTCGGCATGGTCTGGATCACAAAGCACAAGGGTGTCTGGAAGATCGACCGCTGGTAGAATTCAGTGCCAGGCCAGGCAGCGACCGGGCGTATCGTCTTGCAATTGGCCCAGATAGCGGCCCAACCAGTATGCGACCAGGTAGTCCACTCCGGGATAGGTCAACTGCGGAGTGCCTTCGTCGAAAAGCTGCCATGGATTTCGCTGCCAGATGAAATCCGAGACCACCCTTTCGGCGACGTCGGCGGATTTGTCGCGGGTCGTCTGGTTGTCACAGCCCGACTGGTGCGGCAGGTAGCGCGAATCGGCGCGCAGGTCGACCGGCACTCGCACGCGCGGCGGAGGAGGAAAGCCGGCAAGCTGCTGGCCTGCAATCGTGGCCGCGCCGGCGTAGGCTACCGGATCGGCCGCCGTGTAGATGTAAAAGAAAAAGCAGTTCTTGGTGTGCTCGTGTTCGGGCCACATCTTGGCCCCCAACACCTCATCGAGGATCCGCAGTCGTGTGGGCGCATCATCCTCAAGCCGGGCAAGGTTGAACATGGGCTCCATAGCGATGTTGTTGGCGTAATAACTGCCGCCGCAGTTGTCGTTGTAAGACCATGTCTTGGCTACATCTATCCAGTAGCCGACGTTGTCGCCGGTGGCCGGAGGGTTATTATAGTAGTAGTCCCTGAAGGCGGAGTACTCCGCCTCGTAGCCGGGAATCCCATCGGTAACCTCCATGGCCACCCTGAAAAAAGAAGCCAGCATGACGGCACTGCCCGCCCGGGGGATATTCGCAAACGCCCCGAAGCCCGGCACCTGGCTGATCATGTCGCCCCAGTTGGGCATGAACTCCTGGAAACCCGAGATCTTCGAATTTGTAAAATCGCTTGTATCAAGATCGAAATGTATTGCGCCCTCTGCCGTCATCTCGCGGGTGCACAGCACCACGAAGCGCACGTTGACCTGCCGGACGGGCCAATCGGTTCCGTTCCAGGTTATCTGCAGCGGAACCGTTCTTTCACGCATCAGCTCCTGCACCAGTTCGACGATATCATCGCGAATAAGCGCCCGGGTCTGTTCGTCCTGCTCGCCCAGTGCCTGGTAGGCCCAGGCGTATCCCAGCATGACTCCCTGGTATTGGTCGCGGCTGATGTCACCCAGGTAGTCATAAGCGTTGCCTTCATAGTCGATTCCGCAGTGGTGGTCGGGATCGGAGCAATCCAACTCGGTGTTCGAACTCTGGCCGGCGGGAGCAACCCAGCGGGCCAGCACGCCGGGATCGCCGCTGACGTTGAACCACAGGTGCAAAGTATTGACCAGCTCGATCGTCTGGCGCCGCGCGTCGGCCGAGCCGGTGGCCATCAGGCGCAAAGCCTCTGCGGCCAGGTAGGTCCCTGTCCAGATCGACGAGTCGCCCATGCCGCCGTGATAGACCACGTTGGTATAGTCGGGCGGATCGGAGTAGATGGCGTTGCTCACCCCGCCGAAGTAAAGCCCGTCGCGCCTGAGCCACATCTCGTAAGCCCGGGCGCGATCGTGCATCGAGCCGACCGGATCGGGAGTGACCCAGGCGGCGCCGTTCAGATCGAACAGCTCGCAGCTCTTGCCTCCCTGGCTCTCACCCAGGTTGCAGGCATCCGCGCAGGCCCCGGCCACACACTCGCCCTGCAGGCAGCCCTTTCCGTCGGCGCAGATCTCCTCCCGCCAGCGCCGGCCCTGGGGCGTATCCGCGCAGAAGCGCCGCGTGATCTCGTCCGTGCAAAAGTTCTCGTCCGACGGACACTCGTTTGTCAGGCCGGGATCGCCGCCGGCATCGAAATCACTATCACCCGACAGGTCCCCGTTATCCCCCGCATCGACTCCCCCGTCATCTCCCTGACTGTCCGCGACGTCATCTCCGGCATCGTCAACAAACCCGTCCGCGGCATCGATACCGCTGTCGGTGCCGCTATCGATACCCGCATCCCTTGTGCCGCTACCCGAGCAGGACGCGAGGGCCATCAAAGCCGCAAGTGCAATTAAAAACACAAGTCTGGTCGCAATCCTATCCATTTTCATTCTCCTGGAATTGACCGGGAGATAATGCCATCTTCTCGCGCCATTTGCCAGCTACGGGAAGTTTGACAGAAGTAGAACGAAAAAATAGAATCCGAGACGTTTCCTCGTCGATGGGAGTTTCCGATGCTATGCGTTTTTTACGCGGTGCTCACACTCGCGCTCGTTTGTATGCTGGTGTCGGTGATTTGGGTCGTGCGTCTTTACCGTCTCACCCGCGGGGGAACCATCGGCCGCGTGGTTACGATCATGGCCGGTTTGATCTGCTTCTTCACGGCGGGATACGCGGCGGCCTTTTTTGTGCCCTACCTGCCCGCGACCTTTGCCATGATGCTGACCGCCTTTGTTTTCCTGTTCGGAGCAATCTTCGTCTTGATAGTGCTTTCGCTGATAGGTAAAACCATCCGGCGCGCTTTCGAACAACTGCAAATCGACCAAGATCAATGAGCGACGAACTGCAGAAAAAGCAACAGGCCAAGCGGGTTCTGCTGCAAGCCCTGGAGGGCAAAGCCAGCATCCTGCTGATAAGAAGGCTGCTCGATCGTCTGGAAAAGTGCACGCCGGACGAAGCGGGCATGAAAGCTTGCATCAAGGATATCACCGTGGCGGTGAAGTTGTTCGTGGATGAAGACGTCGGAAGAACGCTGGAACAGGAACTGTCCGCTTTGTGCAACTCCTGAGCCCCCTTCCGGTTGGATCTTTGAACACGTGAAGATCGAGGTCTCTCAATATACAAATGGGGATTACGGAAAGAGCTGGCTCCAGGTTAGTTCTGTGGGCTCATGTTCCAGGGCGGAGATTCCTTCCTAGCTCTGGATGGCAATCTGAGCCCGCAACAAGTCCGGCTCGAAGGCGAAGTAGATCAAGGTGCTTGGGCGTTGTGGACCTTGCATTATCCAACGGGCGTCCTGGGTATCGATCCGATCGTCCCCGCTGGGGTTGTCAGGGCGGTTGGGATCGGTAGCCACTTGGATCCGGCGCCAGATTTCCTGGTAGCGCTCCCAGGAGTCCCCCGAAGTCGGCGGCGGGGTGCGCTTCAAGAAATGGTTGGTCTCGATCAACACGTCGGTTCGATCCAGCCCGCTGTATTGCCTTTCGCCCGGCGCCCGCAAGGTTGCGCCCGAATCGAACTGGTTGCCGTCCATCTCGAGGACCACCGCCACTCCGTCGCCCGGCTTGCCGATGCCGTATGGACTGGCAAACAATGCGTTCTGGGAGACGTACAACCGGCGCTGGCGACAGGTGGAAAGCACGGCCTGGATTTGCTCACTTTTCGGCCTGGGCCAAAAGGGCTGCGCCGTAGGCGCCCATCAACTGCGGGTGTTCCGGAAGTTCCACCGGGCGTCCGAGTTCTTGTGCCAGGAACTCTCTGACGGCCGGGTTGCGGGCCACTCCGCCCGAGAGCATCACCGGTTCGCTGATGCCCGCGCTTCTGGCTAAAGCGGCCACCCTTCTTGTCAGCGAACGCACCAGGCCGCGCACGATCTGTTCTATTGGATGGCCGCGGGCTATCTGCGAAACTATCTCGCTTTCGGCAAAGACCGTGCAGGTCGAGGAGATGGACACCTCTTCTTCTGATTCGAGCGCCACCCGGCCAAGCTCGTCGAGGTCGAGCTCGAGTCGAGTGGCGGCGACTTCCAGAAAGCGCCCGGTGCCGGCGGCGCACTTGTCGTTCATCACGAAGTTGGTCACCCGGCCGTCCGATCCGATGACGATCACTTTCGAATCCTGTCCGCCGATGTCCACCAGCGTGCCGCCGTGACCGGTCGCGGCAAAGACGCCTCGCGCGTGACAGGTAATCTCGGTTACCCGTCGGCCGGCCGGGACCAGGTTGCGCCCGTAGCCGGTGGCCACAATGCTCCCCTCGTCCAGTTCGCGGCCGGCCTTGGCGGACGCCTCTTGCAGCACCCGCCGGGCTTGCTCCTCTAACCGCGGCTGGCTGGGTTCGAGTATGTGCCAGAGCATGGAGCCCTGGGTATCTACCGCCACCAACTTGAAGGTGGTCGAGCCGACGTCGATTCCCAGCGCGCTTACTTCTCCACTGCTCATACGCCCAGCACCTCCATGAATGCTTCCAGCCGGTTCTCGGCTTGCTCGTCAGAGTAGACCCGCGGGTCGTTGTGATCGGCTTCCAGCAATAGTGCGGGCAGACCCATCTCGCCAGCCAGTTTCTCGCGCTGATCCATCTGCCCCACCGAGTAGGGTTTGCAGGAGCGATCCGAGTGCAAGATGATCCCGTCGGCCTGGTACTCTTTTGCCATGGTCTTGATTGTCTCGAGCTTGTGGCCCGTGCCGCGGTTGAGAATCGGGTGCAGGTAGACGCGCGCGGCCGACTCGAGTGGCCGGGAGGAATCCATCATTTCGGCCAGTTCGCCCCAGGCGTTGGTGTAGGTCGAGGCCACCATGGCCACGCCGCGCTCGGCCAGCAGGCGCGATAGGCGCCGCATGCGATACCAGATGGGCAGGTTGTCCCACAGGATGCGCTTCTTCTCGTTCGCAAGAGCGCCCACACCGCGCTCTATGCGCCCGCTGAGTTCAGCAAGCATGGCTCGGTAGTAGTCGACGGTGAACTGCTCTCCGCGCATCTCGACAATCGGGGCCATGTGGATGAACTCGTCGAAGGCCGTGATCGGCGCCGGCCGCTGCTTGCCGCAGGCCATGATCTCGGCCCATGAGAGAGATGCCTCTTTCGACAAGCGCGCCACTCGATCGAGCGCGCTAGGTGCAAGCGTGCGGCCGGCCACCCTTTCGGCCTGCTCAACCCCGGCCTCTAGCTGGTGCTTGACGTATTCGACCTGGTGGGGCAGGGCGTCACGATACAAAAACGGCGTCTCGACCAGAATGAGCGGCACCTTGAAGTGGTGGGCCAACACCCGGTACCAGAGCAGCACGGTCTGGCAGATGTTGCTGCAGCACAACAGCAGATCCGGCCGCGGCAGACGGCCGACCGGAGTCTTGCCGCCCAGCATGGCGCCGAAGTCGGTGCGCGCATAGGAGCAGATGTCGCGCGAGTAGCCGTGGCCCTCGGCCAGGATGCACAGATCTTCCGCGCTGCGCCTGATGCCGCAGACCGCCCCGTGATTCTCGGGATAGAGGACGTAGTAACCCAGAGCAACCAGGAACTCGACCGGGCCGCCCGAAGTCACCCAGGCCACCGGGCAGTGTCCGTTGGCGTAACGCCCTTTCAGGTAGTGGCTGGAGATCAACTCCTTGAGCCGAGGCGAGGTGAGAAGCGGCGGCGACAGGTGTTCGTCCCTCCAGAAACCCGTCCGCCTCATACGTCGCGAAAGACGCATTCTATCAAGGCGCAGGAAGGATTTTCCGAGCAGGTTGACGTTCAGATGATATCTGAGAAAGCCGAAGGGATTCATGCCACACTCTCCAGGAAGGCTTCTATCCTGGTAACTGTCTGGTCGGACAGGCGCTCGCCCAGATCCGATTCGATCACCACCGAGCGGACGCCGGCCGCCTGAAGGCCCTGCCGCAGCTGAGGCAGGTAGAACAGCTCGGGCTCACAGAATTTCAGGTTGTAAAAGATAATTCCCTTGGCTGCATGTCGCTCGACCAGAGCTGAAAGATGGGCGATGCGCTCTTCCACCGAGCTTCCGCGGGTCGAATCGGGAGGGCCCGAAAGCAACCCGTCGGCCATGCGCGAAAGCGGATCGTTGCCGTGCCCCGGCGCATAGAGCCTGCGACCGGAACAGCACAGGTCGTCACCGGCCACACGGCCGGAGGCCGAGGCAATGGCGTCGAAAATCTCCCCGGGCTCCGGGACGATTCCCGAAAGCAACACGGGAATTCCCGGGCGCGCCTTTTCGGTCTTGCGCACAAGCAGCGCCCGGGCCGCCTTCTCGAACTCCTCGGCCGGCAGGTATTCCCGCGAGCGCACGAGACGATAGAAGGCCCGGTCGCTCGTGGGCAGGTTCGCGGTCCGGGCCAGCAACTCGGCCAGGGCGGCGTCGGCACGTTCTTCGCGTGCAAGCGCCTCGGAGATCTCTTCGGGCGTGGGGCTCTTGCAACCAATCTCGCAAAGCTCGTCGCGGACACGTGAGATCTCGGCGACCAGAAACTGTCGGGCCGGCTCGCCTTCGCCGCGCGGCACGTAAAACGGCAACACCGGCCGGGCCGGCTTGATGAAGTCCAGCAGGATCGAGCCCAGCCCCTGCAGCGAGTCGCAGGCGTGCGGCACGACGATCATGTCGACCAGGTCGAGCTTGCCCTGCAGCAAAAAGGACAACCCGGCGCGAACGATCGGGCAAGTGTAGGCCTGCAGGTGGGCGTCGCCCAGGCACGTATCCACCCCCGGCGGCCCCCAAACCTCGACCGGCAGGATATCGCAGGCACGAAACAGTGCCCTGGGATAATGAATAGGAAAAACCGCGGCCACCTTGCCGCCGAGTGCCTTGTACGCCCGAATAGTTTCGATACGCCCGGGAACCGCAATCTCTCCGCTGGACTCGCTCATGGGCACAACGTAGAATATTTCGTTCAGACGGTCAAAGGTTCTTGTAGATAGCGCCATCCGTCGGCGAGGAGGTATTTGGATGCGCTGGAGCAGAAGGGAAATGCTGGCTTTAAGTGGGCTCGCGACACTGCCGCTATTTTCAGGATGCGCGGGCCCGTCGGTCTCCAGGCGTGGATTTGTCTGGCGCGATGATGAAAGCCTGCGATTGAACGGACGCCGGGAAGAGTTCGAGGTAGTCACCCGCGGTTCTCCCGGGACGCGGGTGTTGCGCCTCTGGGCCCGCCCGGTGCCGGCCGGGCTGGATCTCGAAGATGTGGCCCGCCGCATGGAAGCCGCCATGCGCCATAAGGGAGGCGTGGGCATAGCCGGGCCGCAAGTGGGACTGAGCCTGCGGGTGGCTGTGCTGGAACTGGACTACAAGACCGACCATCCATTCACCGTCTTCGCGCGCAACCCGCTGATCCTCGAGCGTTCGGATGACACGCAGGACGGCTACGAGGGTTGCCTGAGCATCCCCGACGTCGGCGGTCTGGTGCGACGCAACCGCTGGATCAAGGTTCGCTACGAGACAAACGCCGGAAAAGTAGTTTCAACCGAGGCGCAAGGTCCCAACGCGGTGTTGTGGCAACACGAAATAGATCACCTGGAGGGCATCCTCTACGTCGACAAGCTGCAGGGCGATCTGCTGCCGATGGAAGAGGTCCGCAGACTACGCAAGGCAGCCGAGCAGAAGACAGATCCCGTCCCGCCCCCAGCGGATGACGTGAGTCTGGCACCCCCGCCGGATCACATCGAAGGCTCGCTTTTCCTGCAGGCCTGAATCTGCTACTATCCTGACATGAAATCACATTATTTCGTTTTAGTGAGTTCTTTCGTCTTGTTTGGCGCCTGTAGCGGAGGATCGGGTGCCGCGGACGGCGGTGACGGGGGCGATGGCGGGTGGCAGCCTGCGCAGGTCTATGTCGATATCGCCTTCACACAGGAGATCGGCCAGGTGGTCGGCGAGTTGTCCGATGTGCGCGCCCTGGCGCTGGATCCCGCCGGCGTGCCTTACGTGGCCACTGCCACTGGCGTTGTCAAGCTTGCAGACAACAACTGGACGCCTGTTACCACTCTAGTCTCGGGTGAGATCTCCGATCTGGCCTTCGACGCTATGGGCTCGCTTGCCGTTGCGGGCCCAGGGGGCGTATCCATCGACAGCCAAGACGTCGCCCTGCCGACAGGCGCCGTGACCGGCTTCGTCGCCCCGCGAGCTGCGGGCGGATGGTGGCTGGCCGGCGAGAACATGGCCGGCTATTTCGACGGCCAGTTCCATTCCATCTGGGATCAGATAAACCTGCCGGTTTCAGCCGTATGCGAACTTGCGGACGGTAGCTGGTTCGCCGCCACCTCGCAGGGAATCGTAAGCGCCGCGGGTACGATAACAACGGCCGACGGCCTGCCATCCAACGAGGTCCGCGCGCTTGCGCTCGGGCACGACGGTGTGCTCTGGGCCGGAACCGACTCCGGCCTGGCGCGGCGCGATCCACAAAGTGGCGCCTGGACCGCGTTTCTGGGCGCCGACGGGCTGCATTACGGGGACGTGCTCGATGTCGACTTCGATGCGGCGGGCGGGATGCTGGTGTCCACTTCCATGGGAGGCAGCCTTTACCGGGCCGACGGAACGCGGCGTTACTATTTCGGACACAACTGGATTCCCGCGGATCGGGTCAATGGCCTGGCCCGAGACTCGGCCGGCACCATCTGGCTGGCAACCGACGGTGGCGTCTCGCGCGTTCTGCAGCAGCAGACCACGCTGGCCGAGAAGGCCGCCTTGTTCGACGAGATCACTCACCAGCGCCACGTTCGGCTCGGATATACATCTACCGAAAACAGCCTGCAGGTGTACGGCGACACATCGAGTTTTGCAAACCACGACGACGATAACGACGGCCAATGGACCGCCATGTACCTCGCCTCGCAGTGCTTCCGCTACGCTGTGACGGGAGAGGCCGAGGCCAGGGAGAACGCCCGCGTCGCGGCCTACGCCTTGATGAAGCTCGAGCAGGTAACGCCGGTCAAGGGGTTCTTCGCCCGCTCGATCGTGCCCGGTGACGAGTGCGACGCCAGGCAGCAGGGCCCGGGCGAATGGCACTTGTCCGACGATGGGCAGTGGTGTTGGAAGGGAGACACTTCGTCCGACGAGTTCGTAGGGCACCTGTTCGGTCTTTCGCTCTTTTACGATCTGGTGGCCGACGAGCAAGAGAAGCAGGACGCGGCCGACACTCTGGGCGCCATCGTCGGCTATATCGTCGACAACGGCTACCGCCTGCTCGATATCGACGGGCAGCCGACTACCCACGGGCACTTCGATCCCGACTGGATGGAAAACGATCTCGGGGCCCGCTTTGGAGACGCCGGCCTCGACTCGGCCATGATCCTCGGCGGCCTGCTGGCTGCCTACCACATGACCGGGGACGAGAAATTTCGCGCTTCGTTCGACTACCTGGCCCGCGAGAGAAACTACAAAGACTACGTAGCCTGTATCGAGGAGATCAACACCTCCTTTCATATCAATCACGACAGCGAGGAGATGTCCTTTTTGGCCATGTATACGCTCTTGCGCTACGAAGACGATCCAGAACTGCTCGATCTATGGAGAGCCGGCCGCGCCGATCTCGAGTGCGCAGGCCTCGACTACCTGTGGGAAGTGCAGCGACCCGAGCGCAATCCTGAGTTCAATATGATCTACGCGGCAATGTCTCAGGCCGACGACTACGATCTCGACGACTCGATCGAAACCCTGCAGAAGTTGCCTCGCAGCCTGATCCTCTGGGGCCTCGACCAGTTCCATCGCTGGGACAAGGATCGCGCCCCCTACGACGACCGCTTCGGAGATCCTCAGAACGAGTTCGTGTTCCCCTACGATGAGCGACAAGTCATGCGCTGGGCCGAAAATCCATATGCCTACAAACAGAGAGGAAGCGGCTACAGCGAGTCATCCGGCATCTTTTGGCTACTCCCCTACTGGATGGGCCGCTACTACGGCATCATAAAATAGCAGCTTCCCTAAAACCACCCAGACATAAAAAGTGTCAAGTTGTATTGACGGTTCACGGCCAAGTCTGCACAGTTTTCAACATCCCTGAATTAATAAGGATTTTAGTAACAGCCCCAGTTTGATGTCATGTAAACCTGACACCAATGTGAGCGGCATCACAAAGTCCCGAAGCGCCTGTTGGACGTATTATCTATAAAAATCAATGTATTGCAGTGCTGGCTGGTAGTTCTCCGCGCGGCTGGCACGACCCTTGCTTATCTGGCTGGTATTCATGGAAACCTCAAACCAAGACCCGAGGAGGAATGTGATGAAAACGATGAGATGGGCTGGAGTTTGTCTGAGTTTCGTCCTGTTGGTGACGGGCTGTAGCAACTACAGCGGAAGCAATGACTACAATCCGCCAAACCTTAATAAAGATGCCAACGCCCTGGTGGAGTTGCGCGGCAACATCGACTTCGGCGCCGTGCTCACCGACGAGCACTTCTCGGTGGACAAGGTGTTGACCGGCTACGTCTTCGATGCAAATCAAGGTGCCCGGGTGACGCTGACGCTCAAATCGACCAATGGCGAGAAGCCGGTCCTGATTCTTTACGGACCGGTGTCAAATAATGGCATCTGGGGCAAGTTCATCGCCCTGGACAAAACCGGCCAAGGCAATCTCGACGGCCTGATCAACGACTTCGCCGTACCCGGTTCGGGGCGTTATCTGGTGGCCCTGGGAACCGAGGACGGCAGTGTCGGCGGCACCTTCGATATTTCACTGGGTTGCCGCGGCGCCTGCTCGGAACCTCACTGCCCCGACATGCTATGCGATCTCTATTGCGCCAACGGGTTCATGAGCGATCCCGACGGCTGCCCGATCTGCCGCTGCGTCGACGACGAGTGCCAGACCGACGACGACTGCCTGATCTACGACTGGACCGACCAGATTCCACACTGCATCGACGGCCGCTGCGTCTTCGAAAAGCCCGGTTGTGGCGAGAACAATCCCTGCCCCGACGGCTTCGAGTGCGTCTTCGACGCCTGCCCGGATGGTTGCACCGAAGACGGTTGGTGCCCGCCTTGCGAGGGTCACTGCGTGCCCGTGCAGGTGAACGAGTGTAGCTCCGACAACGAGTGCCCCCAGGGCTTCGTGTGTATCATGCAGTGCGGCGGTCCGGTATGCGATCCCAATACGGGCGAGTGCCCGCCTGACTGCGATCCGGCCACCGGCGAATGTCAAGGGCAGTGCTTCGGCCAGTGCGTCCCGCAAGCCATCGAGTGCGATGCCGACGACCTGTGCCCCGAAGGTATGGTCTGCGAGATCTCCTGCTGGGATTGCGACAACTCCGATCCCGCCGGCAACGACTGCTTTCCTGGCTGTGTCGGCCACTGCGTTCCCCAGCCCCCGCCAGAGTGCGACGAGAACACTCCCTGCCCCGAGGGCTTCGAGTGCGTCATGGAGTGCTGGGAAGCCCAGGGCTGCGATTCGTCGACCGGCGAATGCCCGCCCTGCGAGACAGATCCCAACAACCCCGACGGCGGCTGCCTGCCCTTCTGCCATGGGTACTGCGTACCTGTCGTGCCGCCTGTGTGTCAGGTGGATCAAGACTGCATCACGGCGAGCGGCGACATCGGCCAGTGCATCGACGGACGCTGCATCTATGACAACGATCCCTGCGCTAACGTGTCTTGCCCGGATGGGGAAGTGTGCCATGTCTACTGTGGCAACGGCTGGTGCGACGCTTTCTGCGAACCGGTCGAGCCGGAATGCCGCGTCGATAACGACTGCCGGTCCGCCGACGGCACCAGCGGCCGCTGCGTCGAGGGCCGCTGCGTCTTCGAGCCGCTTTACTGCCACGCCGATTGGGAGTGCCCGCCCAATTTCGTCTGCCAGATGACCGAGTGCGCTCCCGGCTGCGACGAGACCGGTGACCCCAACTGCTGCGTCGGCATCTGCGTGCCCAACCAGCAGCCCGAGTGCCAGACCGACGACGACTGCATGGTTGACTGCGATCCCAATGGCAGCGATTGCTATCCAGGCCAGGGCCGCTGCATCGGCGGGCGCTGCGTTTTCGATAACTGCAACTGTCCCGAGATCTGGGATCCGGTCTGCGCAGTGGTCTGCTATGATGATCCCGACGACTGCCTACCGGGCCAGTCCTGCACCGGCACCTGCGAGGAGCGCACCTACTCCAATGCCTGCTTCGCCGAGTGCGACCATGCCCAGATAACCCACGCCGGCGAGTGCGGCGGCGGGCAGCAGGAATGCCGCCAAGACGGCGACTGCGCGCCGGGAATGTACTGCGAGTTCTGCATCGGCCCCGACGGTGGCATGGGTCCCTGCACCCAGATAGGCGTCTGCATGCCGATGCCGCAGATGGATTGCGAAAGCGACCAGGACTGCCCCGACGGCTTCCGTTGCGAGTTGGGCTACTGCCCGGACATGCCGTGCGGTCCCGACGGCAACTGCCCGCCTTGCTTCGGCCAGTGCGTGCCCGCGCAGTCCGAGTGCATCGTCACCGGCTGCAGCGGCGAGATTTGCGCGCCCTATCCGATGAACAGCACCTGTGTCTGGCTACCCGAGTACGAGTGCCTGCGGCTGAGCGCCTGTAACCTGCTGCAAGCCCCCAACGGCCAATCCACCTGTGGCTGGATCCAGACTCCGGAGTACCTCGCGTGCCTGGCCAACATCAACAGTTCGGACCAGTGCAACTCAGACGACCAGTGCCCGCCGGGAACACTGTGCCAGAACTTCTGCAATGAGAATGGCGTGTGCACAAGCCGCTGCATCGAGTCGGGTTGCGTCTGCCCCGAGTACGCCGAGCCGGTTTGCGGCACGGACGGCATCACATACGACAACCCTTGCTTCGCCAACTGCGCCGGTGTGGACATTATGTTCCCGGGGCCCTGCCAAGGCTGACAATAGCCTGTAAGGCTTCCTCCAGGCGCCCGTACAGGGCACGGGCGCCGCTATGAGATGAGCGTCCTCCCCTTTCAGGGAGGGCGCTTTTTTTTGGCTTGAGGCTTTGCCGGAAATGATGTAGGTAAAAGTGTGTCAACCCATGAGGAGGAGAGCCGTGAGACATTTCAAACAGATATTGATTACATCGCTGGCGATGAGCATGCTTACGATCGGCCCCGCCGACGGGGAGGAGAAAATGGATCAGCCCGGCAAGGATAGAAGCGCGGTAAGCCAGGCCCACAAGTGGAAACTCGACGATCTGTACGCCTCCCGGGCCGCCTGGGAAAAGGATCTTGCCGGACTCGATATGCAACTTGCCGGCGTCAAGAAGTGCCGCGGTCAAATGGGCCGCGGGATCAAGCGCCTGGCCGGCTGCCTCGATCAGATGTTCGAGCTGCAAAAGCGCCTTTACCGCCTCTACTCCTACGCCATGCGCAACAACGACCAGGATGCCAGGGCAACCGCGGGCCAGGAGATGAAGAGCCAGATGCAAAAGAAGGCCACAGACGTAAATGCTGCGCTTTCCTTTGTAGAGCCTGAGATATTGAAAATCCCGCCCAGGCGGCTTGGGGCTTTTCTGAAATCGAAGCGACTAGCCATCTACCATCACTACATAGACAACATCACCCGCAGGCGGGCTCACATCCTTCAGCCCGGCGAGGAGAAGATCATCGCCAGGGCGGGAGACATGTCCGCCGTACCCACCAATGTCTACGAGATTTTCTCAACAGTCAACATGCCGCGACCGGAGGTTACTCTCAAGAGCGGCAAGAAGGTCACGCTGACGGCGGCGATGTACACTCGCTATCGGGCCGCGGATGACCGCGACGATCGTCTGGCCGTGTTCAAGGCCTTCTGGGGGGCCTACAAGAAGTTCCGCGAGAGTTTCGCCACCTTGCTGGCCGGCGAGGTCAGCCGCGACCACTTCTATGCGCTGGTGCGCAAATATAAAAATGACATGAGTTCCGCCCTCGATAGCAACAACGTGCCGACTTCGATCTATACCAACATGATAAAGCAGATTCGCGCAGCCCGCCCGCTGTTGTGGCGCTACCTGAAGATCCGCAAGAAGATGCTCAAGATCCAGGATCTGGGCTACCATGATCTGTATGCCTCGATCGTACCCGCCATGGAGATGCATACGACCTTCGACCAGGCCAAGAAGACGATCATCGAGGCACTCGCCCCGCTCGGCAAGGAGTACACCGATATTCTCACAGGCGCCCTCGATCAACGTTGGGCAGACATTTATCCCACAAAGGGCAAGCGCTCGGGCGCCTACAGCGACGGCAGCGCCTACGACGTCCATCCCTATGTGCTGCTCAACTACAACGACGACTACGACAGCCTGAGCACCACTGCTCACGAGTTCGGCCACGCCATGCACAGCTACCTGAGCAACAAAAACCAACCCTTCGCCTTGGCCGACTACCCCATCTTCGTGGCCGAGGTGGCCTCGACCACCAACGAGAACCTGCTCAGGCTCGACCTGTACTCGAAGGAGAAGGACCGCGACAAGAAGTTGTTTCTGCTGGGTCAGCACCTGGAAAACTTCCGCACCACGGTTTTCCGCCAGGCCCTGTTCGCCGAGTTCGAGATGACCATCCACGACCTGGCCCAGAAGAGCGTCCCGCTGACGGCCGACAAGCTCGACGAGATCTACCTCAAGCTGCTTCGGGAATATTACGGTGAGAGCGAAGGGGAGATGAAGACAGATCCCCTCTACGCGGTCGAGTGGGCCTACATCCCGCACTTCTACTACAACTTCTACATGTTCCAGTACACAACAAGCTTCATCGCCGCCACGGCCATAGCCGAGAAAGTCTACGCCGGCGACACCAAGACCCGCGACAACTACTTGAAGATGCTAAAGTCCGGCTGTTCGAAGTACGCAGTAGAACTTCTCAAGATGGCCGGGGTAGACATGACCAATCCCACGCCCTACAAGGTGGCCTTCAAGTCCATGGAGCGCTCCCTGGACGAGATAGACAAACTCATTGCGGAGTAGCCTTCTTGGCCGTCTCGAAGCTTTCCACTTTAATCGACAGCTTCGAGGCGAAGGCCAGTAGACCTCCCATTCCCGTTCTCTTGTCGGCGGTGAATTGGAGGGAGTTCTCGCCCAGGCGGATCCAGGCGGCGCTGGGATAGTCGGTCTGCATGGCGGCGTCGATGGGTTGCCAGCGCCCGACCCATACCTCCGTCCACATGTGACGGTTGAAGGCGCCGTCCTGGTACACCAACCCCATCACACAGCGGGCCGGGATACCGGCCGAGCGGGCCAGGGTGGCCAGTAGCACCGATTGTTCCGTGCAGTCTCCCTTCTTTTCACGCAGCGTATCGCTTGCCGAGGCGAAGGCCATCGAGCGGCTGGGTGAAATCTCGTGGCTGACGAAGGCCCTCATGCGCCTGGCCGCGGCCCAGGCGTCCGTTTCCCCGCCAAGAGCTTCCTTGGCTGCCTGGCGGATGGATGAATCGTCCGTCCGAGAGTACGACGTCGATGCCAGGTAGTGCCGCAGCATGTTGTCGTCGATCTTCAACGGAAATGCCCGTCCCGGGGGAGCGGACATCTTCGCGACTTCGATGACGAAGGTTCCCGGTTCGGAATTCGCGACCACCGTCTGTCCCGGGCCGGTCATCCATGATGCCTCTACCTGCTTCGGCAATCCGGCGATGCGGTAACGCGCATGGGTTATTGCCGCGGGATCTTTCCAGGGAAGTTGCAACGGGATGCTGGTAAGAACATTCAGGTCGGGGCCGTCACGGTTTTCCGGATTCGGCTTGCCGTCCCGAAGTTCGAAACGCACGACCAGTGATCCCATCCAGGCGTCGATCTCAACGGGCAGATAGTGGCTGTCTAGTTTGATGCGTTTCAGCGAGCCGGGCATGGCACTTGTCGTTTGTTCGACATTGAGTCGACCGTCTTCGGAGATTGACTTGACCTCCAGGCGATTGTCGACGTAGTCGGCGGTATCCGCGCTGAACTCGCGGTAGCTTTTGACATCTCCAGGCTCGGGCTGCTTGCCTTTGAACAGGAAGGCATACGACTCCCTGCGCAAGGCGCTTTTGTCGAAAGGCACGCGTTTCACCTCCGGACCGCGCACGGTTACCATCTCGCTCCCGACTTTGCCCGCCCGGATGGTCACATCTTCGCCTCCTCCGCCGCCTTCAACCATGCGCATGCGCAACAGTTGCCACTTCTCGTTCACCAGCGATAGTTCATCGAAGGAGATTTCCGAGCGGGTCTCGCCCATCTGCAGGTTGATGTGAGTTTGTCCGTGCACAAGACGGCGTATACCGCGGGGAGTATCGCATCGCCTGATCGTCAAGTGGTAGCTGCCGGCGGGCTTGCCCTGCAGGGAGATCGAAAACCAGCGCTCAGATTGCAGCTTGCCCGCGTCTTCGGGAAACTGTTCGAAGGCGGCGATGATCTCATGGTTGGGCGGCGGCGCCTGCTTGTCTTTCTTGCTACAGGCCGACGAGAAGAAAACTGCGAATGCCAAAAGAAGATTAAGTTTAGGGCGATGCTTTCTCATGTGTCGATTCTAGTTCCAATATTAACTCCTCACAAGGCATACCACCCTGAACTCCCACCCCATTAAATAGAAGTACCTCATTGTTTCCCGTAAACCGGGATGTTAAGGTTGTTGTTGCAAGACAAAACCTTCACCAATGAGGTGATCCAAGCATGCCACAAACTCTACTACCGTTCCAGTACGAAATTGATCCCACCCACAGCAAGCTGACGGCCCTGGGCGGACTGCCGTTGTTCCTGGATCTGATGTCCGGCCTGGGTGTCATCGCGGGCCTGCGACGGTACTTGGTGGGTTCGGGCGACATGCAGGGCTGGAGCGTGTCGGATGTGGTCCTGGCCTTGGTGTTGGTCAACCTGGCCGGAGGTGAGGTTGTCGAGGATGTAGATCGGCTCAACGCCGATGTGGGCTTTGCGCGGGTGATGGAGCTTGCCAACAACGCGGGTTACAGCCGCCAGCAGCGGCGGGCGTTGAAGCGCAAGCTGGCCAAGTTGAGAATGCGCAAGCTCCCGTCGAAGTCGTCAGCGTTCAGGGCCCTGGAGAAGTTCCACGATCCCAACGAGGAGAAAGAAAAGAGGAGGGAAGAAGCGAAGAAGACGGGCAAGGGCAAGGCATACGTGCAGAAGCCGAACGAACTTCTCACGGGGTTGCAGGAGGTACAGAAACAGTTGGTGGCCGCCATTCAAAGATGGGCGGTGCAGGCCGAGGCGACGTTGGACCAGGACGCCACCTTGGTCGAGACGGGCAAGGATGAGGCGCTTTGGTGTTACAAGGGGTTCAAGGCGTATCAGCCCTTGAATACCTACTGGGCGGAGCAAGGGTTGGTGCTGCACACGGAGTTCCGTGACGGCAATGTGCCCGCGGGCTACCAGCAGTTGAGGGTGTTGCAGGAAGCGTTGGGATGCCTGCCGGAGGGGGTGGAAAAGGTGTATCTGCGTTCGGACACGGCGGGTTACCAGGTTGAGTTGCTGAAGTACTGCGCGGAGGGCCTGAACGAGCGGTTCGGGGTGATCGAGTTCGCGGTGGGTGCGGACGTGTGCGACGAGTTCAAGAAGGCGGTGGGGGAAGTTGATGAGAATGAGTGGCAGCCGTTGAGAAAGCATGTGGAAGGGGAATGGGTCGATACAGGGCAGCAGTGGTCGGAGGTGTGCTACGTACCGAACTGGGCTGGGTACAAGAAGCATGGACCGGCGTATCGGTTTTTGGCGACGCGTGAGCCGCTGAGGCAACTTGAACTGCCTGGGGTGGAGAAGGAGCAACGAGAGCTTCCGTTCCCGACGATGGAGTTCGAGCAGGGTGGAAAGAAGATCACGTACAAGGTGTTCGGGTTGGTAACAAACCGGGCTCTTCCCGGAGACGAACTGATCATGTGGTTGAGGAAGCGCTGCGGCTACAGCGAGCAGGTGCATGCGGTGATGAAGGACGATCTGGCCGGGGGGCGGATGCCGTCCGGCAAGTTCGGGGTCAACGCTGCGTGGTGGCATGTGATGGTGCTGGCGTTGAACCTGAGCGAGGCGATGAAGAGGCTGGTGCTCGGAGAGGGATGGACCAGGAAGCGAATGAAAGCGCTGCGGTTCCGACTGATCCACATCGGAGCGAGAGTAATGGAGAAGGGCCGCCGGGTGTGGATCCGGCTGAGCCAGGGCGAGGCAGCGCTGGGGATCGTAAACCGGGCGAGGGAGAAGATAAAAATGCTGGCCGAAGCGCCGGGCTAGCAACAGCTCTTTGAGAAGGCAGAGAATGGGCGGGGCGTGGGGCAAGTGCGCGCGAAAATCGTCCACAACCAGTCAGGACGCGCAAATCCGCGGCCGAGGGAGAACATGAGGCCCGGCAGGCATCGGAGCCGCGGCCCAGTGGCCAAGATCGGGTGCGTCCTGGAGCCAGGGTGGGAGATCCAGG
>Ga0307380_10000027_pt1 | contig 266666 bp, 264 predicted proteins | sample UN3MG_FD_202239 | JGI IMG/M metagenome (GOLD analysis project Ga0307380, IMG submission 202239) | Soil microbial communities from Risofladan, Vaasa, Finland - UN-3 | ecosystem: Environmental > Terrestrial > Soil > Coastal area > Acid sulfate soil | place: Finland: Risofladan, Vaasa... | reverse complement strand
TGGTCATCCACGGACTCCAAATCCGAAGAAGAATAACACTACAAGCAGATCCTCAACCCAGGACCGTTGGTAACCCCGACGGTCTTTTTCTATGGTAGCAAAAAAATTAAAAAATATTTCACATAACGTTTCGGTATATCTGATGTTTGCCGTAGCGTAGCGGAGGCAAATATGGGTGGAGGCTTTTATATAAAAGCCGTAACCAGATATGCCGTGTTATGTGATGTGCATGTTTTACTTTAATCCCGATAGCAATCGGGATTGCTCTAAAAAAGAATTTGAATTTTGTTTTTTTTGTTTTGGATTTTGGGCAGAGGGGTTAGGGGTGAATGCCCAAAATCCAAAACTCCTTATTCTCTTCAAATAAAAGGCAAAAAGGAAGGGGTTTAAGGGGAGGGAATTTTTGCCTTTTATTTGTTTATGAATCTTCATGTTTTTTCCATAATTTATCAAGGTCAATAGTTTCGCTCTGTGGGCGTTCATTCTCATCAAGCAATTTAACCTTTACTGACAACGGGAATTGAGTCATTTGTCCTGCAATAAAACAACAACCCACAGAAAGATTAGAGATTGAATCAAAGGAAAGTTTATCAAGATAGCTAACAGCTTTGTTTATCGCTTTCAAATCATTATCATTCATTAGCCTGTGAATGAAATAATTGTGTAATTGGGAGATAATTGTTGGCGAAATATCAGACGGTCTTTGACTGGCGACTGTTAGAAAAACACCAAATTTTCTTCCTTCTTTTATTATTTCTTCAAATGTTTCTAGTCGATAATCTTTCCAAGATTCCGATTCTCTGTTGGAGTTTTCTGAGAGAATATTGTGAGCTTCGTCAATTATGATATTTAGCGAATTATCCTTATCAGTGTCTCTTTTATTTTTCTGCTCGTCGTAATTTGTTTTGCAGATTAAAAGTGGAATGACTTTTTTAATCTCTAAATTTACATTTTTAAGGTCAACAACCTGAATATTTGAATTAGCTTCTTCTGTTATGGAGTCTTTAATATCAAAAACTTTATCCAACATATCAAATCTCTTTTTCAATCTTCCAATTAGGGGGCTTATGTGCTCTTGATTTGCATACCCATTCAGTATTTCATGATAATACTGATCAAATATTTTAAACTGGATTTTTTGTAGATCTGTAAATGATTCAATTTTTATATCAAAATACTCATTGGCAATATCTATTTGGCGGCTAGTATCAGTAATACTATCATTATGATACTTCCCGCTCACCATAAAACTCTTTTGGGTTATGTTATAGGTTATATCATCAATATTTTTCTCTTGCTCGTATTCTTTTTTCAGCATTTGCACACCAATACTCTTGAAATCAGCAACAAATTTTTTCAAAAATGGTTGATTGAAATTCGGTTCATTTTTATTTAGAATAATTTTTAGATTTCTCAATAAATTATCCCTTTCCTTGCGAAAATTTTCGTTATCAGTATCAAACCAATCCCTACTATCTATCGCTCTGTGTAAAAATGGTTGCTGCGTTTTCTCTGTGGCATCGAGTAAAATAGATAAAAGTTCCAGTTTTTCAATTTCTGTTTTCAATATGGGATATTTTTTTCCCGTATTATCTTTTGTTCTCAATTTATAAACGATTTTATTTTTCGTTAAAATTTCGTCATCGCTATCTTTTGAGTACTCTCCATTGAAGTCTATAAAAACAAACTTGGATTTAGTCTTGAAATTATCATTTAATTCTAACCTAAATAATTCTGTGTACATTTTTGCAAGAGTATTGGATTTTCCAGAACCTGTATTACCAAAGATCCCAATGTGTCCAGCAAACAGTTTTTTAACGGATATAAAAATATTTTGAGTTTCTTCGTCTATCAAAGACCCAAGGTGGATAGAAAGTTCATCTTTTCCAGAAAGCTGATGAAGTTTTTCAAATTCATCTCTTGAAAGCAGTTTACACTCACTTCCGATAAGTGGCATTTCTTTTATACCGTGTTGGAATTTCCTGTCATTATCATAAAAACCAAAAACGGAAACATTGAGGAAGCGATCTATCTTTTGCTTTTCGTTTGTGTACTTTTTGTTCTTTTGGTATTTATCTTCTTCAAGATATTCACCCTCAACCTTACAAATAATCTCGGTAAATCCTTTGAGGATTTTTACATAATTTGACAGTCCGACAGATACATTTTTAATAGTTCTGCCCTTAAAAAACAAATGCGGAAGATTTTTATCTTTATTAACTTTAACGATAATATCTTTTCCTTTTACACTAAAAACGCTTCCGATTGTAAAAACGGAATCATTCATTAATCGTTCTTGTAAATTGAAATTAATTTTCATCTTCATTTTGTTCGGGAATATCAGAATTAACAAAAATCTGAGAAAGATAATCTGTCGTTTTCTCAAAAGAAAAATCTGCTTCTGGGGAAATTATGTATAGATTTGAATTTTGTTTTTCATTTAATTTGTCAGCAGTTTCGTCGTATTGAGAATACGAGAAATAAACGACGACTAAAGTAGGGTTAGACTTCATCACTCCATCCAAGAGATTTTTGATATGTTTATCCGCTAAGGAAAAACCAATCAGCATTAAAACACTATTTTCTTTTTCTAATTCCAAAGTAAACTTCCGCAACATTGAGGCATAGTTTGTATCAAGAACAGTCTCAAAGTGTTTTTCCGCATTTGGATTGATAACAGCAATCTTCTTATATTCGTCATCAAAATCATTTCCTGTTTTGTCATCGAGGTCATCGGCAATATGCTTTCCGTTTGAATAAACAATTTTTTCGTTTTCTGCTTTCCAAGAAATTGATCCGTGTAGCTTGATAATGTTAAAAAGTGGAATGTCTGAAGTATTGTCAAACTGCAAACTCTTATATCTCTGAACTTTGTTAAAGTTTGCAACACTAAAATTCGGATTTATTTGACCGGCAAACCCATCATTGTATGGAATAGCTAACCTTTCACAGGAATCCTCCATAAACATATCGAAATTTGTGGTGAAAATATTCACTTGCTTATTTACGATATGCAAAAATCGACTGGAAATTGTGTTAGCCCAAAATCCTAAAAAAGAATCATAGTTTTGCTTTGTTTTGGTCAATTTTGTTTTCTCGGTAATATTAATTTCAAGCGATTCGTCGAGGATGGCTTTGGATTTTTTTATTAATTTGTAGTAATCCTTTTGCGCCTGCCCTTTGGTCTCTTCATTATTCATCCGATCTTCAATATCTTTGAGAGTTGTAAGATAATCGAGTGAACAGCCAGAACCAATAAGCAGGTTGATATGTCCGCTTTGGATTATTTCTTTCAATTCTTTTTTATCAATTTTTTTCATAGGTAATAATAATTAAAGGGTTGCCTCGCTTAATGTCGTTTTCATTTCAAGGCTATTAACAAATTTATCAATATTTGAGATCCTCACTTCCAAACCATCCTTTTTGATAAAATCAAAGTAGCGTTCGGTATCAATAAAAGATTTTGGCGAGATAAACACGGAATATGATTTTGTGCCTTTTTTTACATATTCTTCAAGGTGTCGATGTATAGAAAACGACTCTCTGATATGCTGTTGCGTTCCAGTCAGTAAAGTTACTTCGATCAAAACCGTGTCTTTTTCTTCTAAACATTCAATGTCAGGGCTTCCGCCAGACGCAAAACTTGTTGGCAGTCCTTCGTCATCGGATATAAAGTTAGGTTTTACAATAACATTCGGTAATTTTTTGAGAATTGCCAATGAAGTTAAAAATTCCAATCGCAAAGGTTGTTCAATGATTTTCAAAATATCATCGCTAGAAGATTTTTTCTGTGCCAAATTAAGAAGTTCGGTTTTAATTGAATCCCAAGCATAATGATCAACCCATTTTTCCAATTCTGCTTTTGTGGTTTTTGCTGGTGCTTCAAATACGGTAAGCGTTGAGATTAAATCGTGATCAACTTGTCCGATATATTCAAAAAATTCTTTTTCCGTTTCAAATTCTTTGTAGGAAATATAATTTTTCAAAATATAATCCACAGTTGCAGATTCTTTTGAGTTTATATCTATGAAACGACCACCGCCACGCAAAGAAAGTAAGCCAGTTAAACGCATTTTTCGTATAAAATCGTCAGGATAATCACCGAGGATTGAATTATCATCTCTCTTTGTTTCGTTTAGTAATTCGTAGCAAATATCTAAAATCACTTCGTTGCTCGGTGTATAACCATGTTTTTTGCGTAATTTTTTAATTTCTCGATATAAACTTTCAGCATTATCGTTTTTCCAACACAACAACAATGGTATTTCCGATCTGGATATACCAGCCCCCTTGTATGCTGGGTCATTATTCAAAAGTTTTATGGTTTGTATAAGTAAAATAAGCGGAACATTTTTATTTAAAACGCGACGAAATGGATTTTGGCGTTGATATTTCGCAAAAGCATTGGCAAAAACCATTAACTCATTTTCTGGCTTTTCTTTGTCTAATAACATATTTCCGCTTTCGGAAAATTTTATTTCTTCATTTTGCCAATACCAAACGAAGCCAAGTTCTTTGGCAATTTTAAACCAAGTATCGAATCTTGATGGCCATCCTTTTTCAAACCCTGCTTCTTTGTGGCTTTGAGGGTTGTCAGAAAATACTTTTTCGGTTTCAGTTTCGCTTAATTCAATCTCATTTTTCCATTTATCTTTTACGGCCGAAGATACTTTCATGGGCTGGTATAATCCTTTTTGTATTAAGGATTTGGCGACTTTATCAATAATTTCGTTTGTTAAAATTTCGCCGTCATATTCCGCAAGTACGGTCAAAAAATCCTTCAACCGTTCAGGATTTCTCATTGTTGTTGTAAATAGCAATGGTTTGTATTCAGATTGTCGTTTAGTCATAATTTTAATAGTTAGTAATCAAAACTTCTTTAATTATCTTTTTGCCGTTGTTATGATAATTAATATAATTGCTTTCAATTTTGTGTACCTTGTATTTTTTCATCCATTCCAATAATAAATCATTTTTACTCCCGTTATAGTGAGTAACATTTGATAAGGCAAATTTAACGCCTTTTTTGTCTAAGACATCGATCATTTTTAATAAATCAGCTTCTAATTCCTTGTTCCATAATTTATTATATTCGCTTGCGGATATTAAGTATGGAGGGTCTAAATATACAAAATCGTTTTTTGAATATTTTTTGTCAGAAAAAAACTTTTTAAAATCTTTTGATGTTATAGATATTTTTTTATTTTGTACAAAATCAAAGTAGCCGTTTAAGGCGTTTATAACATTTTTATTAAAATCAACATTGCCAACAGGTAAATTAAATTTTCCTCCGCCATTGAATCTTAACATTCTATTAAATCCATAAATAAGCAAAATGTATAAAATCAAGGGGTCGTTTTTTTGATAATTATTTACGCTCATTCTTAATTTATCGTAACCTTCCTTATTAAATCTTGCGTAATAGGTTTTTTTAAACTCCTTTTTTAACGAATCGGGGACAATATCATTTTTATATGAATGCGAAAATTTATATTTGTGGATTATTTTTTCGGCATCCTTGAAAAACTTTTCTGGATTTTTTGAACTGGCGATTAAAAGTTTTTGAATATTTATCAGGTGTTTGTCTATGTCATTGAGAAAATACTTTTTTGCTTCAATATTCAAAAATACCGTACCTCCGCCGACAAAAGGTTCGTAAAAATTATTTATTTCTTTAGGAAATAAATTTTCCAGTTGTTTCATCAGTTTGTATTTATCCCCGACATAAAATAATGGGGATCTTCTTATCTTGGTAGTCATATCTTTGATTTTGTTACAAACAGGTATTCCTTGTGATTATTGAAATTTGTATTGCCTGCATTAAAATGTCTATATTTTTTTTCAAAAACTTTGGTTGGTCCTTTTGTCTGCAAAATCTGTTCAATCTCTTGGAGCGTGATTTTGTTTTTTGAGGAATTACTTTTTGAATCGTAAGTGTTATTGTATGAAACAACCAAATATTTAGCGTCAAGGTCTTTCACGAGTTCCGCAAATTTATCTTTGGCATTAGCTCGGCAGTAGTCGCTCATATTCTCTGGCTCTGGTTTTAGTGCTACGCCAAAAAGTATTGGTTTATCCCACTTAGTTAATGTTTCAAGCACATGGTAGAATCTGCTGTATTGTCTTGAGTTGTAGGGTGGGTCGATATAAACGACATCGGCATTTATTTTTTTTGCCAGATTGTTTGTATCTTCTTGAAAAATTGATATTTCTTGCGTATCTATCGGATCAATCGGTTTCATAAAAAAGCTATCATTTACAAATTCCTTCTTGAAATAAGCGTCAAAATGTCCAACTGTGTTGGCGATTTTATCGGCAGTATAAAGCAATGAGGCGATCAACATATAGTATTCTCTTTCGGTTAAGTTTTTCCTGTTTTCCTCTATATTTTCACGAATAAAGCCGATGATTTTCGCTGAATTTTTACTAAAAAATTTACCACCGAAATTTTTAGAAAAATAATTTTCTTCTAAGTCATCGCCATAAATATTGTTATAATTCTTAATAATGTTATCGATTTTGACTTTATCCCATGCCTCGTTTCCAAAAAAAGCCCGATATATTGCGTAATTTGAATGGAGAAAGTCGTTTAATAAAACTTTTTCGAAGTGTTTGGTTGCAACAGCGGATACAACACCCGTTCCTGCAAAAATATCCGCAAAAGAATTTCCACTGCATTCTTTATTTATTATAGAAAAAATCCATTCAATTAACTTGTGTTTGTTGCCAATATATCTGCGATTGTGTAATTGAAGATGGTTTTCTTTTACTTGTGGGATATAAAAATAATTTTCTTGGATTTTTTCGGCGGTTATTTCATAGGTTGGTCGCTCAGTTTCAAGCATCGCAAAAAGAGTTCCTTGTATTCCGTCTGCAACATAATCGATACTTGATTTTTGCTTATTTAACTTCTCGTAGAAACTGCAATGATTGTTTTGAGAAATAATAATAAAATCAATGACTGGTATCCCCATTATTTCGCCAGCCTGCACGATTTTTTCAATAATTTGATTGTCTTTTTCACTTGGTGAAGAATCGCCTGAAGGGTGATTGTGAACCAAAATAACGCTGGCGGCGTTTAGCTCGGTTGCAGGATAAAAAATTTCTCTCGGATGTAATAATGCCTTATCTAAAAGACCGACACTAACAACTTCTTTTCTCAACAAAATATTTCGTGCGTTTAAATAAAGACAAACTAAATGTTCTTTTTTCTTGTCTCTTAAATCGTAAGTAAGGGATAAAATATCTTGAGAATTTTTTATAACAATCTCGTTGGTTTTGTTTTCGTCGTAAAATCTTTTTACCAATGAAATCGCGGAAGTGATTTGCAATGCTTTTGCTTGTCCGATTCCTGAAATTTCCAAAAGATCATCAACGGTTATATTCAAAAAGTTTTTACCAAATTTTTTAATGATATTCTCAGAAAGCTGCCTAACATTTTTCCCCTTAATTCCGCTACCCAAAAGAATTGCCAAAAGATCACTTTTTGAAAGTGCGTCAGCCCCTTTTTTTAGAAACCTTTCTCTTGGGCGATCAATTTTTGGTATATCCTTAATTTTTGGCATAAATTCTTTTCATGTTAAGCAATGTTATTGTATTCGTTTTCCCCTTATAAATAAATCGTTTTCGTAGCGGAGCGGAGAAAAAACCTTATACCCCTTTCTAATAAATAAAAAAACAAAATTCAAATTCTTTTTTAGAGCTGGGCGATAGCCCAAAAGTAAAACATGCATTTCACATAACGTTTCGCAGTATGCGATGTTTGCCCGTGGTAAAATTTGCGACCAGCGGGAGCTTACCACGGGCAAACATGGACGGAGTTTTGCGGAGTGAAACGGAGCAAAACGTAGTCGCATACTGCGTGTTAGGCGATGTGTGGCACAAATTTTACTCCAAAATCAGAACGGCTAAAAGAGCCTCCTTAAAACTGGTTCCCTTTTTTGGTTGGTATTCATATCCTGAACCATATTTACTACTATCTTTAAAGAGTCTGGCCCCATCGTATACAGCCAAACCTGCTTTTTCTTGTCCTAAAGAAAAATCTAGTGCTGATTCTTCCATTGCATATTCATCAACAAGTTGGCCTTCGGTAGAGCAAAAAATAACTGTATCATCAGGAATGTCTGTCCCATGTTGTTTGATAACTTCTATTTTATTACCATCAAAACCTCTAAAAAGCAGGTTTGGCTGATAGATACCAAGCTCTTTTAGCCGTTCGATTAGAATATCGCGCATGGATTCGGTATCCCAGCCTTTGGATAAATCGACAGTTGTTACTATTAGCTCTCTCTGTGGAGGATTCTCTCGATGTTCAATTGACATACTCATGTGAATTAAAGTTAAAAAATTTGTGCCACATTTTGCCTAACTGGTTTCTATGCGAAAACATTTCGCATAATGCGTCCGATTTTGTTTGTTATGTGAATTTATGATAAATTTATTCTATGTTCCGGATATAATTTTATCAAAAAATCTCAATTTATGCAAAAATATTTGGACGCGGTGAAGATTGAATTGCGATTGCGCAATTACAGTCCTAAAACAACCAAAAGCTATCTTTTATGCCTGCGAGATTATTTCAATTACAAGAAGCTTGATTTTGAACAACTTGATATTCAATCCATTAAGGAATTTTTGTTAAAAAAATATGATAAAGGGTTTTCTTCGCAAACCGTGAATCTATATTTGAATTCCATCAAATATTTTTATCATGAGGTAATCAAGTCAGATCAAAAAATAGATATCAAATTCGCCAAAAGATCGAAAAAATTGCCCGTGGTTCTGTCTCGCTCCGAAATTTCCGAGTTAATGAACACCATCAATAATCAAAAACACAAATTATTGGTTTCTATCGCTTACGGCGCCGGCCTTCGAGTGAGCGAGGTGATAAATTTGAAGGTTAAGGATTTGGATCTGAATCAATTATTCATTCACGTTAAAAAAGCTAAAGGCGGAAAAGATCGCCTGACCATTTTTCCGGAAAAATTAAAAAATGACCTACTGAATTTGATCGCCGGCAAAGGCAAAGACGAATTGGTTTTTGAAAGCGAGAGGGGAGGGAAGTTGACTTCTCGAACGGCCCAGCTGATATTTGAAAAAGCGTTAAAGAAAACGAATATAAAAAAAGACGCCACTTTTCATTCGCTCCGCCACAGCTTTGCCACCCATTTACTCGAAAACGGAGTCAGTATTCGCTATGTCCAGGAGCTTTCGGGACATCAGAATATTCGCACCACTCAGATTTACACTCAAGTGACATCCCCGCAGTGGACTGGCCTTGGCAATAGCAATCCCACTTCAGGAGGGGAAAAATGAGTGAACAAGCCAGATCGGATGAGGCCATCTTTGGCAGGCATTGGAATGTCGCCCAGAAGATCGCGCACTGCGATTTTAGGGCAGTGCTTTCTTTCTGCGGGCATAGTCCGCCCATCATCTGCGTGGGCGAAAGATGTTGGAGCAGATGCGTCCAGGTGAAAGATCCGGAAGCATCCGATCCCGTGATCCAGCTTCTCGAAGATGATGGTCGGCCGGTCAGCCATATGTTTTTCGAGGGGGAAATCGGGGGCGAGCGTGAGCTCCTGCTGTCGGAGCTGGTCGCTGACGGCTACTGTTCGGTCAAAGAGGCGTTGGAGCCTGATCGGCACGGCAATTCGCGGCTGTAATCAAGCAGGCCGCGTCATCCCGCTTGGGAGAACTCCCTCGGATGGGTAGGTCGTCCTCAAAGGATAAGGGGGCTCGGGTTTCTGCCTCAATAAAGAAACCGCTGATTCAAGGAGGCGTCGGATGACTCCCAAAAACACGCTGGAGATTGTGAACGGTCCGGGCCGATGGGACATGATACTGGCCATATTCGACGGACAGCCTGTCAGACTTGTCTTCGAAGACAAGGCGAAGAGTTTCAACGGAGAGTTCGAAATCAGTGGAGGTCATTTTTACGGCAAAAAAAGGGAGGTGTTCAACTTCTCTCTGTGCTTCCCGCACAGACCCGGAGATACCGGAGGAACCTTCGTAACCCGCAAGGGTCTTCTGAACATTGACCATCTGATGGAGCGCGAGGATTGTTCAGGAATATTTCTATAGCGACTGAACCATCACCCGGCCCGGCGATCACATCAATGGGCCTTTAATTTTTTTTAAATAATTGATTGGCAGGTTTTTCATCCTTGTTTTTTATAGGAAATTGTGTTAAAATTCATTCAATCTTTGTTTATATATATGAATAACATCCGAAATTTCTGCATTATTGCTCACATAGATCACGGAAAATCCACTCTGGCCGATCGGCTTTTGGAATTGACCGGAACTGTTGAGAAACGAAAAATGAAAGAGCAGATTTTGGATTCGATGGATCTTGAACGCGAACGCGGCATTACCATTAAACTTCAGCCAGCGCAGATGTTGTACAAGGATTATATTTTGAATTTGATTGATACTCCGGGTCACGTTGATTTTAGCTACGAAGTTTCGCGATCCTTGGCCGCGGTCGAAGGCGCGATTTTATTGGTTGACGCCACGCAAGGCGTGCAGGCCCAGACTTTGACGAATTTGTATTTGGCGCTCGAATCGAATTTGGAAATCATTCCCGTGCTAAATAAAATTGATTTGCCCGCCGCCGATATTGCAAAAACGAAAAAAGAATTGATGAATTTGATCGGTTGCCAGGAAGACGAGATTTTGCTCGTTTCCGGCAAAACCGGCCAGGGCGTGCTCGAATTGCTTGATCGGATCATTGAAAAAGTGCCCGCGCCAAAGGGCAATGTTGATGATAAATTGCAGGCGCTTATATTCGATTCGTTTTATGATGAATACAGAGGCGTCGTCGCTTATATACGAGTGATGAACGGCAAATTGGCTCAAGGCGATAAAATTTTATTCATGAACCCGGCCAAAGAAAGCGAAGCGCTCGAAGTCGGCGTATTGAAACCGGCTTTGACCGTCGCGTCGGAACTGAAAGCGGGCGATGTCGGTTACGTAATCACCGCGTTGAAAGATATTGAATTGTGCCAGGTCGGAGATACCATCACTTCGCTGAAAAATCCGACGCCCCGGCCTTTGCTGGGATACAAGCAGGTAAAACCGATGGTGTACGCCGGTATTTTTTGCAAAGAAGGTTCTGACTTCAATGATTTGCGCGAAGCTGTTTCCAAATTGAAATTAAACGACGCGGCTTTGGTTTACGAACCGGAGAATTCGCCCGTGCTCGGGCTTGGTTTCCGTTGCGGTTTTTTGGGATTGCTTCATCTGGAAATATTTCAGGAACGACTGCGCCGAGAATTCAATCTGGACATCATGGTCACCGTGCCCAGCGTGGCGTTTAAAATTACTTTGCGACCGGGTAATAAAATGCCCAAAGACGTCAAACCGAAACAAATATTGTCCGAGCGCGAATACATTATCAATAACCCGAATGACCTGCCGGAGGTTTCGATCTCAGAGAAAGTCGAGGAACCGATCATGAAAGTCGATATTATCTCGCCGAAAGATTTTATCGGCAATGTCATGTCGCTGGTGCAGGATAAAAGAGGAGAGTATTTGAATACGGAATATATTGATGACAGCACCGCGCTTTTGCATTACCGCATGCCGCTGGCCAAAGTGATCGTTGATTTTTACGATCAATTGAAAACGGTCAGCTCGGGTTACGCTTCCATGAATTACGAACTCGCTCATTATGAATCGACCGACGTGGTCAAATTGGACATTTTGATCGCCGAAGAAAAAGTGGACGCGTTTTCCACCATTGTTTATCGCGACGAGGCGTTCAAGGAAGGCAAGAAAATCGTGCAAAAACTGAAAGAATCCATTCCGCGGCAAATGTTCGTGATCAAATTGCAGGCCGCGGTCGGCGGCAAAATCATCGCGGCCGAGAGAATTTCCGCCATGAAAAAGGATGTTACGGCTAACTTATATGGCGGCGATTGGACCAGAAAATCAAAACTTTTGGAAAAGCAAAAGAAAGGCAAGAAGAAAATGATGGCCATGGGCAAAGGCAGGGTGAATATTCCGCCTGAGGCGTTCATCGCGGTGCTGAAACGATAAGCCTATACGAATTATGCAAATTTTGCGCTAATGATGCGAATATAATAAAAAAATTCCTCAAATCGAGGAATTTTTTTTGTTTGTTTAGCCGTTGTTTAATAAAAAGCCGGCGCGATTGTCCACAGGAGCATGGAAAATACCATGATCGCGACCAGTATGCCCCAAACGAGGCGTTGTTTTTGTTTTATGTTCATAGTAAAATGGTTAATATTCATGTATCACGTATCATGAATCATGAAACATAAATCATGGAACATGAATCAAAAAGGTAAAATATGAAAAAGAAATGGGTCATCGCCGAGAAGGCACCCGAAGACTTCCTTGAAGCGAATAAAGATACAAACGTCTCTTTGATTGCTTTGCAATTATTATACAGCAGAGGCATAAAAACTCAAGAGGACATTGAGCGTTTTTTAAGATCTGATTATGAAAACGACATTCATGATCCGTTTTTATTCAAAGACATGGAAAAGGCGGTTAAAATAGTTGTTCAGGCAATTTTAGACAAGAACAAAATAGTTGTTCACGGAGATTATGACGCGGACGGCGTCACCTCCGCGGCCGTGATTTATGAAACCTTAAAGATTTTGGGAGCCGATGTCGGAGTTTTTTTGCCTCACCGCGAAGAAGACGGCTATGGCATTAACGCCAAAACCATTGAAAAATTCAGCCAAGAAAAAATCGATCTTATCATTACGGTCGATTGCGGCATCAGCAATGTCAAGGAAGTCGCTTTGGCCAAAGAAAAAGGCATGAAGGTGATTGTCACGGATCATCACGAGATCCCGCCCGAATTGCCTGAGGCGGACGCCATTTTGGATCCGAAATTGGCAAAAGACACATATCCTTGCAAATATTTGTCCGGCGCGGGCATAGCTTATAAATTGTCTTGCGGTTTAATGGATTATCAGGAAAAAAACAATGTTTTGCCGCTTGATAAATCGAATTTGGATTGTTTCGGCGGTTTGGGCGGTTTGAAAAAATGGCTGCTTGATCTGGTGGCCATCGGCACGGTGGCGGATATCGCGCCGCTAATCGGCGAGAACAGGGCTTTGACCAAATACGGTCTGATCGTTTTGAGAAAAACGAGGCGTCCCGGTTTGCTTGAACTTTTTAAGCAATCCAGAATCGATATTTCCAAAATAGATACTCAAACCATCGGTTTTATTATCGGGCCGCGTCTGAACGCGGCCGGCAGATTGTCCCACGCCAATTTGTCGTTTGAGCTTTTGACCACCAAGGATCATGATCGAGCCGCGCATTTATCCGGTCTTTTGAACAGCATTAATACGGAACGCCAGCAAATTACCGAGCAAATAGTCGGCGAAGCCAGGGCGCAGATAAAAACTCAAAAGGAATCGAAAATATTTTTCGCTTACGGCGAAAATTGGTCGGCCGGCGTGGTCGGACTGGTGGCCGGCAAATTAACGGACGAGCTGGGCGCGCCTACCATGGTCATGACCAAAGTCAAAGATCAAATCGTCGGATCCGGGCGAAGCGTGGCCAATTTCAATATCACCAAAGCCTTGCTTGAAGTGACCGAGCATTTGAGTCGTTTCGGCGGTCACGCCCAAGCTTGCGGTTTTACGATCATCAGCGAACAACACTTGGTGTTTTTTCGTGAAAAACTGTCTCTTTTTGCGGGTTCAAAACTTGAAGATGTCGATACTTCGGCGATAATAAATATTGACGCTCAGATTCCGCTCGAAGAAATGAACGAATCGCTGTGCCGCGAGATCGAAGCGCTGGAACCTTTCGGAGAAGGCAATTCCAAGCCTCGCTTTCTCGTCAATGACGTTGAATTGATCAGTTATGAATCCGTGGGGAAAACAGGCAAGCATTTGAAATTATCGGTTAGAGGAGACCTGCCTTTTGTTAAAAAAATGATCGGTTTTGGCATCGCGCCCAATTTCGTCGGTAAAATAAAGCCGGGAGACAAACTTTGTGTTATAGTGGAGTTAAGCGACAGTCAATGGAACGGGCGGTTTGATTTGCAGATGAAGATAGTTGATATGAAGAAGAAGGCTTAAGAGGGCTAGATAAGGCTTGAGATGTTTAGAAGGCGATAGATAAAAAGAGGGCGGTTTAAAAAATTATTATTTTAAATTATTAAGTTACTGAATAATGTAAAAAAATAAAATTCAAGGATCCGTAACGTTTTTAAAGTTTAATCAAGATTTAGATTTTTTAGTTTGTCTTATTGCCTTATTTACTTCTTTGCCCCGTAGCCCCCTAAATAGCCCTATAAATTATGTCCAAACTCTCAGCCAATTTTTTCGTATTCATAACCGGCGCCGTAATCATGGCCGTCGAATTGACCGCGTCCAGACTGATCGCTCCGTATTTCGGCACCTCGATTTTCGTTTGGGGCAATATCATCGCCGTGGTCATGATCGCTTTGGCCATAGGTTACTGGCTGGGCGGAAAATTGGCGGATAAGCGGCCGGAACTTCCGGTCTTGGCGGGCGCGGTTTTTTTCTGCGGCCTTTTTTTATCGTTTTTGCCATTGTTTTTCAAACCCATGGCGGTTTTCTTTTTGAACGCGCTCAATGTTTCTTCAATGTTTTTGTTCGCCTTGGCCAACTTTTGGCTGATTTTGTTCGCCTTGGCCTGTCCGCTGATTATTTTGGGCATGTCTTCCCCGTTTGTCATCCGAATCGTCAATTCGAGCGTGGAAACCACGGGCAAAACAGCGGGCAATATTTTCGCTTGGTCGACTTTGGGCAGCATCTTCGGAGTGTTCGCTTCCACTTTCGTCACCGTGCCATTTTTGGGCAGCATGCAAACCGTGCTTATTTGCGCGGCGACGCTGATAATTTTGGCCGGACTGTATTTTCCTAAAAAATACAAACTGTTGGCCTTGGTTTTTATTTTGCCCTTGATGGTTTATTTTCTTTTCCTCGTCCGCCCGGCTTTGGCCGCGCCCGAGAAGAATATTATTTTCGAAAAAGAAACGCCTTATCAATATGTTTGGGTCAGTGAAAAAGACGGATGGCGGTTTTTGCAGTTCAATGACGGTTCCGGAGTCCAATCATACATTAATTTCGACCGGCCGCATTTTTTGACCGGAGACAGTTATTATGATTTTTTCAACTTGCTGCCATACTTGAACGGCCAAGAAGATGCGGATAAAAATTTTTTGATGATCGGCGGGGGAGGCGGCACGGCCGCCAAGCAGTTGGTCAGCTTTTGGAGGCCGAAAGTCAATATCGATTTGGTTGAAATAGACAAGGAAGTGCTCGGCGCGGCTGAAAAATATTTTGATTTAAACGAGCCGGAAATAAATAAAATCGTACGCGACGGCCGGGTTTTTTTAAACCAAACCGACAAAAAATACGATTACATGATCATTGACGCGTATTCCAAACAGCTTTTTATTCCGTTTCATTTGACGACCGACGAATTTTTTCAATCGACCAAAACGAGATTGAATGAAGGAGGCATCTTGGCCATGAATATCAACGCGGCGGGCTGGTCGTCCGAACTTTTACAGAAAATTTCGCAGACCATTCGCAAAAATTACGCGCAAGTCAAGGTTTTGCCGATCGAGGGAACTTACAATTATTTGGTGTTTGCCTCGGATAAAGAAATGAATTTTGATCTGAGCGGCGCGGATGTTGATGAAAATTTAGAAAAATACAAAGAAAAGTTATATAATGTAATTGAGTTGGGCGGATTCGATGAGGAGATGATTTTGACGGACAACCTGGCGCCCATAGAATTCATGACCGACGCCATGATTCTAAAGGTGTTTTTGAATTATTTGTCCGGCGCCAGAAATATTTTATAATTGTCCTGAGATGATATGAAAATAGTGATTTTTTCCGACGGCGGAGCCAGAGGCAATCCGGGTCCGGCGGCCATCGGAGTTATTATTGAAAACGACACCGGCAAATCGATTAAAAAAATCAGCCGATATATCGGCGAGACCACCAACAATCAAGCTGAATACCAAGCGCTTTTGGCCGGTTTGGCTTATGCCAAAGATTTAAAGCCGGAAGAAGTGAATTGTTATTTGGACAGCGAATTGGTGGTTAAGCAATTGAACGGCGAGTACAAGGTCAAGGATAAAGATCTGGCCGCGCAATTCATTAAAATTTGGAATTTGGTTCATGATTTCAAAAAAGTTGTTTTTCATCATGTGCCTCGGGAAAAAAATAAAAAAGCGGACGCTTTGGTCAATTCGGCGCTTGACCGGCGGGCCGAGGAAAAAAAATAGATATGACCAGGAGGAAATTTTTAAAATCATTTTTCGGCGGCTTGCTGGTGATGTTCGGCTGGATGTTGTTTTTCGTCGAATTGTATTTTTTGGCCGGCGCCACCACGGTGTACGCGTTCGTCCTCTTGCTTTTGGGTTCGATTCTCGTTTTGTTGATTATCGGTCCGGCGATTGCCAGAAATTTGGGAGCTTTGGGCTTGGTCGGCCTGGCCGTAGGAGTTTTTTTCTCCGTGGCCTTCAGCGTCACCAGCGTTGACGCTTATGAAATGCTGAAAAACGGCCGTGTCGGCCCGATCAGCGTCAATGAAGCGCTTGATTTCAAAGACAGCAAACTTTTCGAATTCAATGACGCCATGGTTCGAAGCGATTTGGCCAGAGGCGTTTATGATAAGAATTTTTTTAAAAATGTTGAGCCGGTTTGTCAGGAATTTTATACGGTCGCTTTTCCGATCGTGGGAGCTGATTTCTCTTCCAAAGATTCGGTGTCCGTTCTTTTGGGCTCGCAGTGGGCCAAAGATTGTTCGGATTTGGAAAAAACGGACGGCTTGGCGTATTATTTGGGCCAAGATTCCGATCAGCCCATTAATTTTGTTTCCGGCGTAAAAGTTTTGGATTACGAAAAGAAAGAATATTTGAAAGTTTTCAATGACGCCAATAAGGAGGCCAGAATAAAACTGAATTTGGACAAAGACGCCATTGTGCTGAGGCCGATTGAAAGCGTTGAGGAAATCACTGACGCGAATTTCACGATTATGCAGGTTTTGGGTCTTTGGGCCCCTCTGGGCACCTATGTTGTCGGCAGTTTGATTTTTCTGTTTGTCGTCGGCAAAAAGTCTAAAAAGAAATAATGATTGAAGAGGCCTTGGCCGGAATTTTAAAACGCCATTCATTTGTGATATAATGTAATTCAGCAAATAATTGATTTTTTAATATGGCATTATTCGGTGGAAAAAAGAGCAAAAATTTTTTGGGAGTGGACATCGGCGGCAGCAGCATCAAGCTGGTGGAGCTTTCGAGTGAAGAAGGAAGATTGAAATTGGAAAATTACGGATATCTTGAAAGATCAACTCACGCCAAAAAGGAAAATTATATCGATCAGCCCGAGGAAGCGGCTAAAATAATCAAAAAAATATTAGAGACCTCGGGGATTTTAGCCACTCAAACCTACACCGCTTTGCCGGCGCCCATGGTTTTCAGCTCAATCATCAGCGTTCAGGGAATCGATGCCAAGGAACTCGGTTCCAAAGATAAAATTTCAAGCGCTGTGGAAAAGGAGGCGGTGAAGATTTTGCCCATGCCGCTCGACGACATGGTGCTGGATTGGAAAATCGTGGGAGATGTTGATGAACTGAAAAATAAAAAGAGCGGTGAAATCGTGAATTTGAAAATTTTAATCACGGCCGCCAGCAAAGTTTTGATTCAAAAATACATAGATATTTTCAAAAAAGCCGGTTTGAATTTGGTCAGCTTGGAGACCGAGAGCTTCGCCATGATCAGGGCGCTGACCGGAAAAGACAAATCAACCATGTTGCTCGTGGACGTGGGAGCGGTCAGCACGGACATCAGCGTGGTGGACATGTGCGTGCCGCATTATGATCGCAGCGTCAATGTCGGCGGTTTGGATATCACCAAAGAAATCGCGAAGATTTTGAATATAGATGTCTCGCAGGCCGAACAACTCAAACGCGATCTCGCGGCCAAGCCGGAAATGCAAAAGAACGTGCCGCTCAATTTGCAAAAAATGTTCGAGCCCATCTTGAACGAAGTTAGGTTCGTGATCGATTCGTTTTTGAGACAGTCGGAAAATAAAAATAAAAGAGTGGACAAAATCATTTTGACCGGCGGCAGCGCGTACGTTCCGGGGTTGGGCGGGTATTTCACTGAGAATTTGAATATCAAAACGTTCATCGGCAATCCTTGGGCGAGAATAATATACCCGGAAGATTTAAAAGACATATTATTCAAAATCGGTCCCAGATTTTCAATCGCCATCGGTCTGGCCATGCAAGGCGGAGAAGTTTAGCTTTCAATAAAATCAACATATGGATAATAAAAAATTCACTTTGATCGAAATAATCATCGCGACCGCGGTCATCGGCATCTTGGCCACGCTGGCCAGTTTGGGCGTGAACGGCGCGCAAAAAAAGACGCGCGACAATCGTCGGATCGAAGACATGAATATTATTCGAAGCGCGATGAAAATCATTTACAATCAAACAGGTTCCTACAACGGGCAGACCTGCCAGGAAGGCGCTTTGGTGGCGGACTGCCGGGGAGAAGAAGTCGTCAAATTGATAAACAATATCAGCCAATTGAAAGATCCGGCTTCAAAGGGCCTTTCGTGCGTTCAAACTTTTGGAAAGGATTGTGATTACGCGTTCAGTGTTTTGAACGATGAGAGTTTCTCCGTGCTGTTTTATTTGGAAAAGGGCACGCAAGGGTTGGACAAGGGGCAGCATATTTTAACGGAAAAAGGTTTTCAATAATAATCGATTTTTTTGTTTGTAAAACGGGCCTTGATTGGGCCTGTTTTTGTTTTACGCGACGTCGTCGGCCGCGTCGCGTTCTAACATTGAAAAAAAATTAAAATATTGCTAAAATGATAATGAAATTAAGATTCATAATGGAAATAATATGAAAAAGCTTTTTATTTCGATTTTCGTGATTGTAGTCGTTTTTTCATTGGCCGGCTGTCAAAAGAAAATCTCCTTTCATGACGAACCCGCGTCGGAGAATCCGAAGGTTTCAAATGAAGTCGCGAGCGAAGATAATACGACCGAGCAAAACGCGGTTAAGGAGGGAGTGATCGCCACGGACGGAGAAAACTTGATTTTTATTTCCGAGGGAGAAGAAATTCCTTTGGCTTTAGACGATTCTTTGACCGATTTGATCGATAATAAGGTGACGATTACTGGCGATTTCAATGAGTCGGGTTTGTTTGAAGTCAAACAAATACAAGTTTGGAAGCAAGGCCGCCTTTTTCAGACTTTGAACAATTTGTATTTGCTTCAGGAAAACGGCGACCATTTATTGCTCGAAGGTTCGGTGACCCCGGAAATAGCCGGTCAGTATTTGGGTCGAGAAGCCAATATTTTGGGCTCCTTTACCGATAAGAAAAATTTTAAACTTCGTGTCTTGGAATATTACATTGAGGGAGTGAAAACCGATGTTTGGAAAAATTACGAGAATAATCAATTCGGCTTCAAAATGCAATATCCGGCCGGCTGGCAAGTCAAAGAAGAAGCTGTCGATGTCGGACACGCGGCGCTAAACGTGACTTTTTCCAGAAACGGCGAGTCGGTTGACTTGGTTTTGCAGAAAGATATTCCCAGGCCCGCGCTCGCCGATGAAAATATTTCAAAAAAAGTTTTGCCGAGCGGTCTGGTGCTGACCGTTTACGATGACACTTCGGCCGTTGACGGCGCGCCAATGACCAAAGCGTTCCTTGATTTGCCGGACAGCGATTATGATTTGTATTTGGCCGGATCGGGGAAAACGGTAAATCAGATGTATCAAACGCTCGAATTGATTCAAGAATAATAAATCGAAAAAAAATAAAAACAAAATATGAAAAAATCGGCAATCCTTATTTTGGCCGGCTTGCTGTTATGGCCGTCTTTGACCGTCGCGACAGGGGAACGAATTGTAAAATTCGATCAAAATACTCTGAAGTCCGGGTATTCCGTCAAAAGTTTCGATGATAATTTTTGGCTGCCTATTTTTCCGAGTCAGTTTTTTTCCCCGCTGGAAGTGAAAATGTGGGCAGAGCAAGTGATGGCCATTCCGAGCGGAAAAAAAGCGGTCAGCAATTTTTATTGGTACGAAGTCAATGCCGGGCAAAGCGGTTTTTTGTCAAAACCGGTGCTGCTTTCATTGAAATTTCAAGGTGACAGCCGTCAGCCGAAAAGCCTTTATTTCTTCGACAAATCAAGGCAAATTTGGCGAGCTTTGAAGTCTGAAACGCGGTGGGATGACAACAGAATCAACGCCTGGTCGCCCGTGCCCGCGGCCAGCATTGTCGTTTTGGAGGACACGACCGATTATCAGCCTGAATTGACGGCTGAGTCGGCCATCAGCATTGACGCCAAGACCGGAGAAATTCTTTATGGGAAAAATATTGATCAAATTCGGCCGATCGCCAGCATCAGCAAATTGATCACGGCGCTCGTTTTTCTTGATCACAATCCGGGTTGGGGAGATCGGGCGAACTTCGTCGAATCGGATAATGTCGGCGGCGCCGGATTGAACGTGGTTGCCGGGGACAGCATCAATATCAAAGATTTGTTCATGGCCACATTGCTGGCTTCAAAAAACAATGCGGCGCGGGCGCTGATGCGTTCGACCGGTTTGTCCGAAACCGAATTCGTCGCGTTGATGAACCAAAAAGCCAAGGAACTGGGCGCGCTCAATACCGGTTTTATCGAGCCGACCGGTTTGTCCGAATATAATCTGTCCACGGCCAGAGATTTGGCGAAAATCAGCCGAGCGGCTTTTTCCAAATTCGAATTTTTGGAAGCCACCACCTTGAAAAAATATCCGGTGAAAATAAAAACGGCAGAAGGCGATAAAATAATCTGGATAGAAAATACAAATAAATTGGTTGACCGCGATTTGTATCTTCTCGGCGGAAAGACCGGTTACACGGAAGAAGCGGGCAGATGCCTGATCAGCAAGGCTCGAGGACAAGGAAGGGAAGTGATTTCTCTGGTGCTGGGTTCGGACATCAGCAAAAATTATGATGAGGTCTACGAATTGTTAAGTCATTTTTTGAAATAATTAAAGGTGGTAGGTTGTAGCTTGTTAGCTTGTAGGTGGCCTTAAATCCACCTAATAAGCTACAAGCTGATCAGCTAATAAGCCCTCCATAATTTGTAATATGAAAATAACTCCTCAACAATTTAAAGATTATTTGCAAAAAATGTCCGGCACGCCGTATTTACCCGAGGCGGTTTTGTCCGCTATAAGCAAAAAAGGCTATTCGGAATACTTGTCGTATTCATGCGATCGGGACAAAGCCGTGAAAATAGCGGCTGAATTGCAAGCCGAGGGAGTGATTCCCAAATACAAAAGTCCCGGCGACGTCATGACGGCCATTGAAAAAGAATGATTATGTCTTCAAATTCAAAACCAAAGATAGCGGTGGCCCTTTCCGGCGGCGTTGATTCCAGCGTGGCCGCTTTTTTATTGAAGAAAAAGGGGTATGACGTGTTCGGGGTGTTTGCGAAATTTTGGTCGAAAGAAGACGGGGAAAAAGTCCGAGAGAATATTTGTTGCTCCAAAGAATCGCGAGACGACGCCAAACGCGTTTGCGACATGCTCGGCATTCCTTTTTACGTGGTTAATTTGCAAATGCCGTTCAAAGAAAAAGTGGTGGACAATTTTTTGCTCGAATACAATGCGGGCAAAACGCCCAATCCGTGCGTTCGTTGCAATCAGTTTATAAAGTTCGGCGAGCTTTTGGACAAGGTTGAAAAGCTCGGCGCCACTCACTTGGCCACCGGCCACTACTCGCAGGTAAAAAAGAAAGGCGATCAATATCATTTATATAAAGGAAAAGACAAGGAAAAAGACCAGTCTTATTTTCTGTATCGTTTGAATCAGAAACAGCTTTCAAAAATAATGTTCCCGGTCGGGCATTTGACCAAGCCAAAGGTTAGAAAAATCGCGGCCAAAAACGGTTTGCCCACGGCCGCGAAAAGAGAATCGCAGGAAGTCTGTTTCGTGCCGTCAGGTGATTTGCAAGAATTTCTGGCGGATTATTTGGAATTGAAACCGGGGGAAATAAAAGACATTGATTCGAAAAAAGTTTTGGGCGAGCATAAAGGACTGGCTTTGTACACCATCGGCCAGAGAAAGGGCATCGGGCTGGCCGGAGGGCCGTATTTTGTGGTTGAAAAAGATGATAAAGACAACGTTTTGTACGTGACCAAAGATAAAAACCATGAGAAGTTGAAATTTGAAAGATTAAAGTTGAAAAATATTCAATGGCTCGCAGGAACGCGCGATGGAGCGTTCCCGCTAAAATGCACGGCGAAAATCCGCTACGCCAGTCCGGAAACAGCAGTGGTGATTTCAAAGGATAAAGACGGATATTTTGTGGAATTTAAAAAGCCCCAGTGGGCGGTCACGCCCGGACAGTCAATTGTTTTTTGGAAAGGTAAAGAAGTTTTAGGAGGTACAGTGATTTAATAAATTAAATGGGCTGGCGTGCCAGCCGAAGCCCAACTTGTCCGCCGAAGCTTAATGCGAAGGCGGAAGGGCGAAGGCTGGGCGGGGGCGTGATCGGGGATTGACACATCATTGACAAATTTTCAAATATTAGGTACTATATATTCTTCACAGAAACGGCGGAAAGGAGGCCTAAGATGGTGGCGCAGCAGTTGGAAGATATGGAGGAACCGACGAGAGCCACGATCGTTCCTCGACGGCCGCCTGTTGTCCTTTTGGACAATCGGTTAAAGAGGATGATGTACATCGGCAGCAAAGTTCTTTTTGGAGCGCTGGTGCCCCCGCTTACTCTGCTCAGGCATCGCGGCAAGGTCGGTTTGGCCGGCTTTCTCGCGAATTGCCCCTGGCAGACTATAAGCGCTAGAAAGCAGATATATTCGGCCGAGTCCGAGCAGATGATTCTTATCTTCTGCTTGCGTCCGGGTTTGGTCGTTGAGATCCTCTCATTCCAGTTCAAGCGCTGGGACAGTTGGGTGGATCGAGTCAGGATCACTCGACACGCGCGAAACCAGTACATGAGGCGCTCCGAGAAATTGGGGCGAAAATACTCGAACGCATTGGTAGCGGTCGAAGCGCTCGCCCGATTGCTTGGAGATTCGATCTCGGCGAGTATGCCTGAAGACCACCGCTTCATCAGAATGATCAACAACGCCTGTCAGCCGGTCGAGTATAAAGAAAAGGTCGGATGGCGCTTCGTCCTTCTGAGAATATATAACGGTAATCCGTCGCGGTTTGTTCTGAAAACCGTGGAAAGGATCAATCCCGATGAAAACTAGCGGGGAATCTCATTTTCCGCTTTTTGATTTGAAAAAAAATGATAAATTGGGTAAAATGGATGCAATTGCCGAGTATAAATAAATTCCACCCGACTTTAGTCGGATGAAATAGCTAATTATAAACGAATTCCGCCTGACCCCAAGTCAGTTTTGGATATCGCCAACTCTTGCCTTCGCTAATGCTACTGCGGGCAAGCAAGTGGGGTAGAAATTATATGAATATGAATAAAATCACAGCTTCAGAACTCAGGCGAAAATACATTGAATTTTTCGTCAGTAAAGGCCACAAACAAGTCGCTTCAGCTTCGCTGATCCCGGAAAACGACCCGACCGTTTTATTCACCACGGCCGGCATGCACCCGCTTGTACCTTATTTGATGGGCGAATCTCACGCGCAGGGCCAGCGTCTGGTTGATTTTCAAAAATGCGTCAGAACCGACGATATCGACGAAGTCGGCGACGCGTTTCACCACACTTTTTTTGAAATGCTCGGCAATTGGTCGCTCGGCGATTATTTTAAAAAAGAAGCGATCGAATGGAGCTTTGAATTTTTAACTGATAAAAAATGGCTGGGCTTGCCGCTTGAAAAATTGGCAATCACTTGCTTTGAAGGCGACGATAACTCTCCCAAAGACGATGAGTCCGCCGGCGTTTGGAAAAATTTGGGCTTAGCAGACCACAAAATAGTTTTTTTGGGGAAAAAAGACAATTGGTGGGGACCGGCAGGCGAGACAGGTCCGTGCGGTCCTGACACGGAAATGTTTTATTTCATCGGCGAGGGCAATCCGTCAAAGGACAGCAATCCTCAAACCGACGAGAAAAATTGGGTGGAAATCTGGAATGATGTTTTCATGCAATACAATAAAACCGCTGATGGAAATTACGAGCAATTGATTCAAAAGAACGTTGACACCGGCATGGGGCTGGAGCGAACTTTGGCCGTGATGAACGGTTTTGACGATAATTATCGAACAGAACTTTTTTGGCCGATCATTGAAAAAATTGAAGCATTGTCAGGGAAAAAATATGATGAGAGCGAAAAGATAACCGTTTCGATGAGAATCATTGCTGATCACCTTAAAGCCTCGGTCATGATTTTGGGCGATGACCACGCCGTGGCGCCGTCCAACGTCGATCAAGGTTATATTTTGCGAAGATTGATTAGGCGAGCTATTCGTCAAGCCAAACAGCTGGGCATTGAGCGAAATTTCACGGCCGAGGTGGCGAGCGTGGTTGTTGATTTGATCTCCGATCCTTACGTTGAATTGAAAAATAGGGAAGCGGAGATTTTCGATGAACTTAAAAAAGAAGAAGAAAAGTTTCGAATGACTTTGGAAAAAGGCGAACGGGAATTTTCCAAAATGGCCAAGGATAAAAATATTTCCGGCAAAGAAGCTTTCATTTTATTTTCAACATATGGCTTTCCCTTGGAAATGACTAGCGAAATGGCCAAAGAAATCGGCATTGAAATAGATGAAAAAGAATTCGCCGAAGAATTCAAAAAACATCAGGAATTATCAAAAACCGCGTCAGCCGGCAGGTTCAAAGGCGGTTTGGCCGACGCGTCCGAAGAAACCAAGCGCCTGCACACGGCCGCGCACTTGATGCTGGCCGCCTTGCGAAAAGTTTTGGGCAATGAAGTGTTTCAAAAAGGTTCCAATATCACTCCCGAGCGATTGAGATTTGATTTTTCGCATAATGAAAAAATGACTGATGAGCAAAAGGCCGAGGTTGAAAAAAACGTCAATGAAGCGATTGAAAAAGATTATCCGGTGTCATGCGAAGAAATTACTTTGGATGAAGCGAAAAAAATCGGAGCCATGGGAGTTTTTGAATCAAAGTACGGGGAGAAAGTGAAAGTGTACACGGTTGGCGAAGGCGATGATATTTTCTCCCGCGAAATCTGCGGAGGCCCGCATGTGACGCATACGGGCGAGCTGGGCAAGTTCAGAATTAAAAAAGAAGAATCGAGTTCGGCCGGGGTGAGGAGGATTAAGGCGGTGCTGGAATAATCATGGAACATGAAACATGTAGCATGAAACAAAAATGCCTTAACCCAGCGGAAAGCTTGCCTTTCCGCTCAAGCGTGGCGAGAAGGATTAAGGCGGCGCTGGAGTAAGTGAATCGAGTCAGTTTTATCAATAATTTTATGAAAATTAAATACGCCATCAAATCCGTAATCACTATTATTTTTTTGCTGTTTCTTGTTTCCTGTTCGAATGAAAATGTTGATTTATCAAAATCTGATAAAGATGGTCAGAGTGTTTTGGATAACTCAAATATTATTCAAACGTCTGAGGACGCGGTGGAGAATGTTGCTCCTTCATTTATTTCTACACCTGATGATTTTAGTGCCAAAGACTATATATCGGAGAGATCCCATAATTTGGTTGAAAAGAATTTTGATCTTGACGGGGATGGTATAATGGAAAAGGCGATTCAATATATTGTAGATGACGTAATTGTTCGAGCGAATGACAAGCGTAAAATTCAATATGTGGAAGTTTACAGGTGGGAAGAAGACGGCTGGAAACAAATAAAAAAAGATGAAGCGACAAATATCGGCGGCACTGCGGATTCCGAGTTTTGTGCGTTTGATGTCGTGAATTTGGGCGACGATTCCACTGAAGAATTATTGACAAGCAAATGTCAACCATGGAATGGGTCAGCCGGTTACGCAGTCTTTGCGTATTTAGGGAATAATGAATTTGGTGACTTGGCGATTCCAAAGGGTTATTTGCATGAAAAAGAATATCTTTGGGAAAGCGACACGGGGTTGGATTTTCTCAGGGCTTCGATTGATGGCAATGGTATAACTGAAAAGTATAAGGTAATTTGCGAATCCCGAGATTATTTTGCCAGAAGGTTTGGAGATCAAGCCGGGGGTGGTTGTCGTGATTTGGAGATTTTTATTCCATATGATGCGGAATTGAAATCCTTTGGCGACGGAGAGATATTTAAAAATGAATTTAGTATTTACAGCAAGCCATATAGCCAAACGAATAATAATATTCAATTTCAGATAGATTTGCCTCTTTGGATGGAGGAATATTTAGGAGCCGGCCGCTTTGTTTCCATCAGTGACAAGTGGGCCAGTTTTCAGGATGTAAGCGTATCCGAATTTACAAAATTTGATTTATCTTTTGACCTCGATTTCACCAAGTTTCTTGAGTATGCTGAGTCAATTGGTTTGGAGTCTGACGAGTTAAGCTTGTCGAGCCCCGATTCAGTTAATGGATTGTTTGATGAATTATGCGAAATAGAGTTAAAAGATAAAATCGTCGATAAATGCGTAGTCGATGAGCATATTTTTAAGTCTTATGCTTATGATGCCGAATCCGGTAAAAATCAAGTGATTGTTTTTGAAATGATCCCTGAAAAAAAATTAGTTTTATCGATGGCCATGCAAACAAAAAGAAAAATCAATTATTTTGATGAGGCGGTGATTCTTTCAATTTTAAATTCATTCAAATTGTTGTGATCTCGATAATTATAAGAGTAAATGAGTTTTTCTGGCGTCAGAAGAATTTAGGCGGCGCTGGAGTAGCGTTGTAAATTTTAATAAAAATATGCCGGGAGATTTTGAACAACCCAATATTGAACAAAAGGAAAAGAAACCAATGCCAGACACGCTTGACGTGATAAAAATCAATGGCCGCTGGGCGCAGGTGATCGGCGGTTTGTTTCATGATTGCGGCATCAAGTATCTAAAGGACGGCTCCATGGAAAACGTTGACCTGAACGATTATAAATTCAGCCCGCTTAAGGAGACTTTGGTGGAAGATTTGTTGGAATCGCCCAACGGAGAATTCGGCGATGAAGAATTTGAAAATGTCTATTTTGATGCTGACACGGCTAAAGATTATAATGCAAAAATGGAAGTGACCGTGTTTGGGGAGTTTTTAAAAGAATAAATTTCGGTTGCCGGAGTATGTAATAAATGACAAAAAAAGAATTAAGCCGCGTTTTGCGGGCTTTTTTGTTTTTTTGAAATAATTTGATAAGATGTTTAATCATGGATCACATATCACGTATCACATATCATAGATCATGGATCAACTTAATATTGTTATGTTCCATGCTCCATGTTCCATGATTCATGCCGTATGCCTGAAACTCCAATGCTAAAACAATACAATGACATCAAGAAAAAACACGAAGACGCGATTTTGTTTTTTCGGCTGGGCGATTTTTACGAAATGTTCGGACCGGACGCCATTGAAGCTTCGAAAATTTTAAATATCACCTTGACCGCCAGAAACAAAGGCACGGATAATGAAACGCCCATGTGCGGCGTGCCGTATCACGCTCTCGACGGCTATTTGTCGAAATTGACCAAAGCCGGCAAAAAAGTGGCCATCTGCGAACAGCTGTCAGACCCATCCTTGCCGGGCATTGTCAAAAGGCAAGTGGTTAGGATTGTCACGCCGGGCACCACGCTCGACAATAATATTTTGGATAATAAATCAAATAACTACTTGGTCGCTTTGGTTTATTCGGCGCGAAAATGGGGGCTGGCCATTTGCGATCTGACCACGGGCGAATTCAAAGTCGGCGAATTCGACGATTCGGATTTGGTGGAAAATGAATTGTTCAGGCTGTCGCCATCCGAAGCCATTGTCTCGCCGAGCGTTTACAACAATTCCGATCACCAGCGGCTGATTTCCAAATTGAAAACGGTCAATCCGTTTCAGATTCCCAATTATGAAGATCCGGCGGAATTTCTCAAAAAGCATTTTAAGATTCAAAGTCTGGATAGTTTCGGCATCGGATTTTTGAAAGTCGGCGTCGCGGCGGCCGCGAATTTGCTCGGATATTTGATTGAAACCCAGAAAACGAATTTGGAACATATCACCAAAATCACGCTTTACAATTTCAAAGACCGCATGGTCTTGGATGAAGCCACCATCAGAAATTTGGAGATTTTCGGCCGGGCAGTTGATTTCGAACAAGGCGGAGATTTGTTGTCCGTGATCGATCGCACGCAAACGGCCATGGGCGGCAGAATGCTAAGGTCGTGGCTACGATATCCGTTGCTGAAAAAAAACGAAATCGAGCGACGTCATTTTTCAGTTGAAGAAATGGTCAAAGACATTTCCAAACAAAAAAGACTGGCTGAGACCCTGAAAAACGTGGCTGACATCGAGCGGCTCTTGGGCAGAATCGGCTGCCGGCGCGCCACTGCCAGAGATTTGGTGGCGCTGAAAAACAGCTTGCGCCAAATTCCCAAATTGAAGCAGTCTTTGGCGGATTGCAAATCGGAACTGCTGTCGGAAATTTATGAAAACGCTTCAGAGCATACGGATCTGGTTCTTTTTTTGGATAAAGTTTTCATTGAAGAGCCGCCGGCCATAATTACCGAAGGTGGAATGATTAAAGAAGGGTTTAATAAAGAATTGGACGAATTGCGTTCGATTTCAACCAATGCCAAGGATTGGATCGGACGGCTTCAGCAAAAAGAGGCGGAGAAAACGGGCATCAGGACGCTGAAAATAAAATACAATCATGTTTTCGGATATTTCATTGAAGTCAGTAAGGCCAATCAAGCGTCGGTTCCGGACGATTACATTCGAAAGCAGACGCTGGTGAATTCCGAGCGCTATATCACTCCGGAGCTGAAGGAATACGAAGAAAAAGTTTTGGGAGCGGAAGAGAAAATAAAAAAGATGGAATATGATATTTTTTTAGAGGCCAGAGATGAAGCGATTAAATATTTTTCTGAAATTCAAAAAACCGCGGTTTGCGTGGCCGTTCTTGACGTCTTGCTCGGCTTGGCCGTTTTGGCCGCGGCTGAAAATTATGTCCGGCCGGAGATGTCTTCGAAAAAATTCATTGAAATAAAAAACGGCCGCCATCCGGTGATTGAAAAATTCGTTTCCGACGCGTTCGTGCCCAATGACGTTTTTTTGGATCATGAGACTCATGAATTCATTTTGTTGACCGGGCCGAACATGAGCGGCAAATCCAGCTTTTTGCGGCAAACGGCTTTGATCGTTTTGTTGGCGCAAATCGGCTCTTTCGTGCCGGCTGAGAGCGCGACAATCGGCGCGGTCGATCGCATCTTTACCAGAGTGGGCGCCGCGGATAATTTGGTTCGCGGCCGATCCACCTTCATGGTGGAAATGGAAGAGGCCGCCAATATTTTAAATAACGCCACGAAAAACAGTTTGATAATTTTGGACGAGCTGGGTCGCGGCACTTCAACGTACGACGGAGTGGGTATTGCTTGGGCGATCGTGGAATATATTCATAATAACGTGGGAGCGTTCACTTTGTTCGCCACGCATTATCATGAATTGATTGAATTGGTTGAAGGTTTGAAAAAAGCGCAAAATTATTCCGTCGCGGTCACCGAAGACAACGGCAGAGTTATTTTTTTAAGAAAAGTTTTAAAAGGCGGGGTCAATAAAAGTTACGGCATTGAGGTGGCGAAATTGGCCGGATTGCCCGTTGAAATAACGGATCGCGCCAATGAGGTTTTGCATAAACTCGAAAAGGATAGGGAAGTGGACGTGGCGTCCAATGCGGCGCAAGGAGAGTTGTTTAATTCGACGGCGGTAGAATCGAAAATCGAAAAAGAAATAAAAGAAATCGATTTGGACAATTTGACGCCGATTGAGGCGTTGCAGGTATTGGTTGAATTAAAGAAAAAATTGAAATAAAAAACGGGACGCGGCGCGGCGCCGTACGGCGCCGCGCGTAGAGACGCGCCGCGGCGCGTCTCTACATCATGCGCGCGCGCATGATCGCGTCCCGTTTTTTTGTTTAATTTTAGGTTAAAATAATATAAAAACGCATTTTAGCCCTTGACAGAATCAAAAGAAATTACTATATTGGCTTCAGTTTCCCGCGAGCCCCTGCATCGCTCAACCAACTACTTTAGAGTCTGCGCGGACTCAACCACCATCGTGTGGCAAGTGAGAGTGGTTGCATACTCGCGGGATTCTCTTGAAAACAGTTCCTGTGGAAAGGTTGACTAAGGCGGGAAACTTTCGCTCAAAAGGATCACCGCGCCCTAAAAGGCTGATCCGAGCGATGCGTTCCAGCTGTCATAAAACACCATAAGCGGTTTCCTTTCTACAGGGTTCTTTGAAGTTTCGTTTTTCGCGGGCTCCTTGATCGCCCCGTCTATTACCTTTATGGGGCGGAAACTTCATGGCCCGCGGGACTTATTTTGACTCCGTGCGTTGTCCACCCGACTTCCAAATCGCTTTCCTACATCGGAAAGCGTTATTTTTTTTAAAATTTTTGCATTTTGAAAATTTTATGATAAAGTGATGAGACTATGGGAAATATTAAAGTATTACCTCAAGAAATCATCAACCAAATCGCGGCCGGAGAGGTCGTTGAGCGGCCCGCTTCGGTCGTTAAAGAATTGGTGGAAAACAGCCTGGACGCCGGAGCTGACCAGATTGAAATTGAAATAAAAAATGGCGGCTTGAATTTGATCAAAGTCTCGGACAACGGACATGGCATGTCCGAGGAAGAGGCGAAGTTATGCGTTTTGCAGCACGCCACCAGCAAATTGAAAAACATCGATGATTTGTTCAATATCAATTCTTTCGGTTTTCGGGGGGAAGCTTTGGCTTCCGTGGCCGCGGTCGGCAAATTCACTTTGCAAACCAAAGATTCGGATTCGATTTCCGGCTCGAAAATTTCCAACTCGACCGGTCAAATAATTGTTTCTTCGGTCGGCTGTCCTCACGGCACCTCGGTCTTTGTTGAAGAGTTGTTTTACAATGTGCCGGCCAGAAAAAAATATTTGAAAACGGTCAACACCGAATTTAATCATATTTTGGAATTATTCACTCGCTTCGCGCTGATTCACGGTAAAGTTTCTTGGAAATTGATCAATAACGGTAAGGTCGCGTATCATTTGCCCAAGACGGAAAAGTGGCTCGATCGCATAGAATTGTTGTTGGGCGATAATTTGGCCGCGGATTTACTTGGAGTCAGAGTTAATTTGTTGGACATGGAATGTCTCGGCTACATCGGCAAGCCTCAAGCCGCCTTGCCTCATCGCCGACACCAATATTTGTTCGTCAATAAAAGACCGGTCACCGAACATATCGTCGCCAAAAGCGTTAGAGACGCCTATGGGACTTTGCTGCCCAGAGAGCTCAATCCCGTATTTATTTTAAATTTGAAAATCGATCCGTATAAAATAGACGTCAATGTTCATCCTCGAAAGCTGGAAGTGCGTTTTTCCGAGCCGCAGACCGTTTATCGCGGAGTTTATCGAGCCATAGCCTCGACGCTCGACAAAAATAATTTGATTAAACAAGTGGCATTTGATAAGCCTGCGGAGGAGCGTGGCTCCGGATTCATTGATATCAAAAGCGCGTTATCAGAGAAAAAAATATCTTTGCCGCCCTCGGCGTCTCAAGTAAAACAGGCCGTGGAATTCAATCAATCCATTTACGCTTTGCCCAAGTCCGCGAAAAAAAGTTTTACTTCGGAAAATATTGAGCTGGTATCGTTTTTGCAAGAAAAAATAGAATTGGTGGACGTTGACATTGATGAAAATGACTGGCAGGTCATCGGCCAAATCAAAAATTCTTATATCATCATAGAATCCGCTTCGGGCGTGAAAATCATGGATCAGCACGCCGTTTCGGAGCGCGTTCAGTTCGAAAAAATAAAACTGGAATTCGAAACCGAGAAAATCAAGTCTCAAAGTTTGCTTTTGCCTTTGCTGTTTGATCTGCCCGCGATCGACATGGATAATATTCGCCAATCGATTGACTCTTGGTCCAAGTTTGGTTTTTCCATAGACATTTTTGGAGAGAAAACGATTAAAATAAACGCGGTGCCTGCTATGTTGAAAGATAAAAATATCCAAAAAATATTTTTTGAAATATTCGCGGATATCGATGAGCGGGCGGTGTCCTCGGAATTTTCGGATTCGGCGCGAAAAGTTTTGAACACAATGGCTTGCCGCTCCGCCGTGAAATTCGGAGATGATTTGTCTTTTGAGGAAATCGAGATTTTAATCAAGAATTTTCGCGCGCTGGAAAATCATTACACTTGCGTTCATGGCCGTCCGGCCATAATTGACATAAATTATACGGAGCTGGAAAAACTTTTCAGCAGAAAATAGTTGTTACGAATTACAATCTTTTAATAAGCTTTCAGGTTATCTGTTACGCCTGCCTGCTCCTCGAGTCTGAGCTCGGAGTCGAAGACCGGCAGGCAGGCGGCAGGTAGGAATTACAATCTTCTTATGCATAATGCTATAAGTGAATGTAATTTGTAACAACCGCTTAGAAGCCAACCAGAAGATTGTAATTCGTAACAACTATTGTCGGTATTGATTGCCGCAAAAAAAAGGGGGGGGGAACCATGACGCTCGAGCATATGGGCTTGTGTTTCGGAGAGGCGGAAAAACGGGTGAAGGGAGTATTCAGCGAGGTTGTCGGCAACCTCAACCCGTTTCGCCGCCTTCGCGTTTCCGTGGCGCAAAAGCGCGCCCAAGCCATCGCGCGCATCGCCAAGGCCCTGCGCGAGCCGCCGCTCGCGCTTTCGCGCGAGATTAACCTGGTCGTTTTGGGCTCGAGCCGTCGCGACGCGCTCGACAGCTTGATTGAGCACGCTCGTATGTTCATTCGGCTGTGCTCTCTCTGCGACGAGGACGTCAAGCTGATTGATTTGCTCCTTGCAGAGCTTCAAAGAAAGCTCGGCCCCACGGTCACGAATCGGTTGGGTTGCGAGAGCTTCTGGCGCGAGCTGGCCCGCCCTGCGTTTTACTCGAATATTCTTGGAGCGTGCATTCACTTGATGCTTCCGCAAGCGTACCGAAGCGAGGCCAGGGCCCGTCTCCTGGCGAGAGCAAAATATCTGTTCGACGCCGCATAAACCGCTAAACTTAGCGGTTTTTTCAATAATCAGCGGATATCCCCGTTATTTAGCCTCATAATTTGACAATTTTGTAAAAATTCGATAGTATTTATATTGCGATAGAAAAATGTAATTTTGATAAAAAAGCTTCAGTTGAGCTGATTTGCGGGTTGACTGAATTTTATTATCCTATATAATTGAATTACATTTTTAATTTAATATTCATGGGAAAGAAAAACGAATTCATTGAGATGCGCGGCAAGGTGGAAGAAAAGCTTCCCGCTGCCATGTTCAAAGTTAAATTGGACAACGGACACGATATTTTGGCTCATCTTTCCGGTAAAATGAGAATCCATAAGATTAAAATTTTGCCCGGAGACGAAGTGAAGGTGGAGCTGACTCCGTACGATCTCACCAAAGGCAGAATTGTTTATAGATTTTGAGATGTTAAAAAAATATTGAGGTTGGTTTTTTAATGATCGATTTAATATTTGAAGAAAACGAATGACATATGAAAGTGCAAGCGTCCGTAAAAAAAATTTGTAAAGATTGCAAAATCGTGGTTCGAAAAAGAAGAGTCCACGTCATTTGCAAAAATCCCAAGCATAAACAAAGGCAAGGATAATTTTCATGTAACATGGAATATGAATCATGTATCAAATGATATGTGCTCCATGATATGTGATAAATGATGAAAAATTATGGCCAGAATCGCAGGAGTTACAATTCCAAAAGAAAAAAGAGTCGAAATTTCATTGACTTATATTTATGGCATTGGCACGAAAATCGCCAAGGACATTTTGGTTAAAGCGAAAATCGATCCCAATATCAGAGTTAAAGACTTGACTGAAAACCAAACCAACGTGTTAAGAGATATTATTGAAAAAGAATACCATGTTGAAGGAGATTTGAGACGAGAAGTTGTTTCCAATATTAAAAGGTATAAAGACATTAAGTCGTTCCGCGGTTTAAGGCACATGAAAAAATTGCCGGTCAGAGGTCAGCGAACCAAGACCAACAGCCGCACGGTCAGAGGCAACAAGAGAGTTACCATGGGCAGCGGTAAGAAGACAACGGCGCAGAAAACATAAATTTTGAAGAATAAATAAATATGGCACAAATTTCAAAATCCAAGAAGAAAAAAATAATCAAGCAGACCCCGCTGGGCCGAGCTTATATTAAGTCCACTTATAATAATACATTGGTGACTTTGACCGATCAGACAGGGAATGTGCTCGCTTGGTCGAGCGCCGGGTTGAACGGTTTTAGAGGACCCAAAAAAGCCACGCCGTTCGCGGCTTCGATCATCGTTAAGAACGCGGCCGAGAAAGCTCAGCCATACGGCCTTAAAGACGTCCATGTTTTCGTCAAGGGTGTCGGCTTGGGTCGAGAAGCGGCGATCAGAGGATTGAACGCCAACGGCATTAACGTCTTATCAATTAAGGACGTCACTCCGATACCGCATAACGGTTGCAGACGTCGCAAGCCAAGAAAAGTGTAATATTATGAAAAAAAGTTTAATGTGCAAATTATGCCGGAGGGAAGGTAAAAAGCTTTTTTTGAAAGGTGATCGTTGCAATACCAGCAAATGCGCCATTGTAAAAAGAAATTATCTGCCCGGTCAGCATGGACATAAACAAGGCCCGACCAGAAAAATGTCGGTTTACGGCAGACAGCTGAGGGAAAAGCAAACCGCCAGGAGATTGTATAACATCAAAGAAAATCAGTTTTCTTTATATTTCAAAAAAGCGACCAGGAAAAAAGGAAATTCCGAAGAGCACTTTTTCACCATGCTTGAAAGCAGGTTCGATAATGTTATTTTTCGTTTAGGCTTGGCAACATCGAGAAATCAGGCCAGGCAGATGATCGGTCATGGACATTTCCTTATTAATGGCAAAAAAGTGAATATCCCATCTTATCAATTGAAGGTCAATGATGCCATAGATGTAAAGAAAAAGAGCTTGGAGACGCCGTTATTCAAAAACGCGGCGGAGAGACTTAAAACGCAGGAATCGCCGGAATGGTTGTATTTCGATCTGAAAACCATGTCAGCCAAAGTGCTGGCTGCTCCGGATTTCAAAAAATCCGTTACCGACTTTGACATGAAGCAAATCGTTGAATATTATTCTAGGTAATTAACCGACGCTTGTCGGCTAAAATAAATCCGGTCAAAATTGCCGATTTATTCAATAAAGAATAAAAAGGAGGGGGATCGGAATAAATTATGGAATCATTACTTTTACCGTCAAAAATCCAATACCAAGATGGCGCTGAGGAAAATCAGGCCACTTTGACTATTGAGCCGATGTATATGGGGTACGGCACAACGATCGGCAACGCCTTGAGAAGGGTGCTGTTGTCATCTTTGCCCGGAGCGGCTGCGACGGCCGTGAAAATAAAAGGCGTGGATCAGGAATTTTCAGCCATAAAGAATGTTAAGGAAAATGCTTTGGAAGTGTGTCTGAATTTGAAATTGATGAGATTGAAAGTTTTTTCCGAAGAGCCGCAGAAGTTAACATTGAAAGTAAAAGGTAAAAAGGAAATTACCGCGGCTGACATTGATAAAAACGCTCAAGTTGAAATTATCAATCAGGATTTGCACATCGCCAGTTTAACGGATAAGGATTCGGAGCTGGAAATGGAAATTACGGTCAGTCAAGGCAGAGGTTATTTGGCTACGGAAGAAAGAAGCAAAGAGGATTTGGAAATCGGCACTATTTTAATAGACGCTTTGTTTTCTCCTCTTAAAAATATCGGTTTTAAGCGCGAAGATATTCGCGTGGGTGATATAACAAATTACGACAAATTGGTAATGGATATTGAAACCGACGGCACGATTTCTCCCAAAGAAGCGGTTAAAGCGGCTTCGCAGATATTGATTGACCATCTTAATTTGTTGGTGGGAGAGAAAACGGTTGAACCGGTTATGGCCGAAGCTTCGGTTGAGGAGGTCCCGGCCGAGGTTGAAGAAATGGAAGAAGTTGAAGAAAAGAAACCAAAGAAAAAATCTAAGAAGGATAAATAAATATGCGACATAGAAAAACCGGTAGAAAATTGGGCAGAAAATGCGGTCCGAGAAAAGCGCTGATGCGCGGCTTGGCCACCAATTTGATTTTAAACGGCAAAATAAAGACGACCGAGGCCAAAGCCAAATCGCTGAGGCCGATTGTCGAAAAGCATATCACCAAAGCGAAAGTCAACACACTCGCGATTCGAAGATTGCTGTTGGCGTATTATTACGACGAAAAAGCGGTAAAAATATTATTGGAAGATGTCGGTCCGTTAAACGCGAAAAGACCCGGCGGTTACACCAGAATTTTGAAATTGAAGCCGAGGCAAGGAGACGCGGCCCCCATGGCCATGATCGAATTGGTCGGTTATAATAAAAAGGCAGCCGGTAAGGTTGCGGAACCCAAGAAAGAAGTTAAGAAAAAAATCGTAAAGCAAGCATAAAATATGGCAAAAGAATTGGTTAGAAAAATTCACACATTAGACGCCGAAGATATAGCTTTAGGCAGATTGGCGTCGCAAATAGCTATTTTATTGAGAGGAAAAAATAAAACGGATTTTCAATTTCATGAAGACCGCGGAGATATTGTCGAAATCAGCAATGTTAGCAAAATGAAATTTACGGGCAAAAAGATTGAGCAAAAAAAATATTATCATCATTCTGGTTATCCGGGCGGACTTAAAGAATATGGTTTGGACGATTTGATGAAAAAAAATCCGGAAAAAGTTTTAAAAAATACGGTTTTGGGAATGTTGCCGAAAAATAGATTGAGATCGAACATGATCAAAAGATTAAGATTTGTTAAATAAGATCGCGCAAGAAATTATGCCAATAAAGAAAGCCACAATTAAAAAAGATACCAAGAAGGCTGTGAAGAAACCGGTGAAAACGGTCAAGAAAACGGTTGAAAAAGAAGAGAAAGAAGAAGTTGAAAAAAAGAGAGATTATTTATACGCGGTGGGCAAAAGAAAAACTTCAATCGCTCAAGTCCGCGTGTATAAAAAGGGCAAGGGCGCGGTTAAGGTTAACGGCAAGGAAATGAACGTTTATTTCCCTACGGACACTTTGCGGGAAATCGTCATTAAGCCATTGAAATTGATCGGTCAGCAAGATAAGCTTGATGTTTCCGTTAAAGTAATCGGCGGGGGCTCAAAAAGCCAGTCTGAAGCGACCAGGCACGGAATTTCGAAGGCCCTGATTCAATTGAATCCCAATTTCAGAAAACCTTTGAAAAAAGCCGGTTATCTGACCAGAGACGCGAGAAAGAAAGAAAGAAAGAAGCCCGGTTTAAGGGGCGCCAGACGAGCGCCGCAATGGAGTAAACGATAAATTTGATATAAAAAAATCCCTTGAAACAAAGGGGTTTTTTGTTTTACCGATTTTGATAAATTGTCAGTCGTTATAATTATTGATATAATAATCTCATTGTATGTCTCGTTCCGTAGCTCAAAACACAACTTATTTGACCGCTTCTTACATATTGCAAAAAGTAATATCGTTTTTTTATTTTATTTTGATCGCCAGATCGATATCGGTTGAAAACGTGGGCACATACACTTTCGCCATGAGTTTCACCACTTTGGCCGCGGTTTTTATCGATATGGGTTTGAGCCAAATACTGATTCGCGAAAGCGCCAAATATAAAGACAAAGCGAAAGAATATTTATCAGCCACTTTGTCTTTCAGGTTCATTGCTTCCTTGGTTGTATATTTGCTTGTTTTTTTGGGCATCGGCTTGTTTTTGAAGCATCCGCTCGGCAATGACAGCGTGGCCAATGATTTGCTGACCAAACAATTGGTGTACTTGTCGGGCTTGGTCATGATTATGGATTCTTTTACCTTGGGTTTTTGGGGTCTGTTTCGCGGCTTTCAAAATTTGAAATACGAAGCTATCGGAGTAGTTTTAAATCAATTGATTGTGGTGGCCATCGGCGGAGCTTCTTTATTTTTCAAACTCCCGCTTCATTTTTTGGTGATCGCTTTTATCGGAGGTTCGCTATTCAATCTTATTTTTTCAGCGATTTTGGTCAGGAGGAAGTTAAAGATCAAATTGTCATTTAATTGGGATAAAAAACTTATTTTCTCGCTGCTGAAATTATCTTTTCCTTTCGCCCTGCTGGCCATATTCGGCAGAATTTACGGTTATATCGATCAAATATTGCTTTATTTTTTGGCGGGCGCCAAAGAAATCGCTTTGTATTCTTCGGCTTATAAGATGATTTTCGCCTTGCAATTTATTCCTTCGGCGTTCGCGGCCGCCATTTTTCCAGCCATGAGCTCTTATTTCGTTGAAGCCAAGGACAAACTGAAAGATATTTTTGACAAATCAATGGCTTATTTGACCATGTTGGCCGTGCCGATCATGTTTGGCATCGCCAGCTTGGCCGATAAAATAATAGGCGCGGCCTATACCGATGATTATTTGCCCGCCGTTATTACCTTGCAATTATTGTCAATCGGCGTGGTTTTTGTCTTTTTGAATTTCCCTCTGGGATCGCTGCTAAACGCCACGGATCGACAGGTGCAAAACACGAAATTGGTCGGCTTGACCATGATTATAAATTTGACCTTAAACATCATCTTGATTCCGATATTAAAATACAACGGCGCGGCCATCGCTTTTTTGTGCAGTCATGGTTTTCTTTTCTTCGCCGGACTTTATTGCGCCAGAAAAGTGATCGCGTATTCCAAGAGGTTATTACTGATTTCTTTCGCCAAAACGGTTTTGGCCGGCGGAATCATGTCGCTGGTTGTCATGTCCATAAAAGACAGCGTGAATATTCTTTTATCCATCGCCGTTGGCGCGATTGTTTATTTGGCCGTCATGTTGGCGGTTAAAGGCATTGATAAAAAAGATTACAATGAATTTAAAAAAATATTTTTGAGGTAGTTATGTGTTTTGATAAAATTTTCCCCGAACAAGAAAAAGTGTCAGCGGTTTTTTCCAATAAAGAGGCCGGTGATTTGAGAAAAGATGCTCATAATATTGAGCGTTTTTTAAGGCTTTTAAATATCTCGCCCGAGAAATTGGTCAGAATGAATCAGGTTCACGGGAGAAATGTAGGTTTCGCTGACGGTCAAATTTCCTTTTTTGAAAAAACGGACGGTTTGTTTACCGATCAAAAAGGCGTTTTTTTATCGGTGAACACGGCGGATTGTCTGCCTATATTCGTTTTCGGGCGAGCGCCGGAATTTGTCGGGATCATCCATGCCGGTTGGAAGCCTTTGACGGCCGGCATTATCGAGGAATTTTTCAATAAAGCTCAAGCGAAATTGGGAACCTTTGATTTTGCCAATGTTTCGGTCGCCATTGGACCGGGGATCGGACAATGCTGTTTCGAGGTGAAAGACGATGTTATCCACAATTTTTCGCCTTGGCCCAATCACATTAAACATGGTCTTAAAGGTTCTTATTTCATTGATTTGCCTAAAATAGCCGTTGATTGTTTGACAAGGGCGGGCGTCAATGATAACAATATAATGCTGGCGGGTGAATGCACCAAGTGCCGGTCTGACAAGTATTTTTCATATCGGAGGGAAAAAAATGAACTCGCCGGAGAAATGATGGGTATAATCGGTTTGATATAAATATGGAAAAAACATTATTGGTGACGCTTGATTTTCCGCCACGTCTTGGCGGCGTGGCCAATTATTGGGCCAATCTTTGCGGCTGTTTGCCCGCGGATTCGGTGTCGGTTTTGGCGCCCGAATATGAGGGTTCTCATGATTTTGACTGTTATCAAAATTATTTGATTTACCGCAGAGTTTTGATTTCGCGCCAAAAATGGCTGTGGCCAAAATGGCTGCCCATGGTTTTCGCGATGCAAAAATTGATTAGAAAGGAAAAGATCAAGAGGATTATTGTCGGACAGGTATTGCCGGTCGGATCGGCCGCGTATTTGCTCAGAAAATTTTTCAATTTCAAATATATAGTTTCCTGCCACGGCACGGATGTCAAAACCCCGAAAAAAAAGTCCAGAAAATACAAGCTGATGCGTTGTGTTTTAAGAGCCGCTGATTGTGTTATCGCCAATAGCGAATATACCAAAAAAGCCTTGATCGAAATTGGAGTGAGAGAAGAAAAAATCAATATCATTTATCCTTGCCCGAATGTTGAATGCGTTAATGTGGATCAAGCTTTGAAAAACGATATCAGCGAGCGATATAATTTGAAAAATAAAAAAATTTTATTGACCGTGGCCAGACTGGTGGAACGAAAGGGGCATGATAAGGTTATTCAAGCGCTGGCGGGTTTAACGCAGCGATTCCCTGATTTGGTTTATTTGATCGTGGGCAAGGGGAATAATTTGGGTAATTTGAAAGCCTTGGTGAATCGGTTTAATTTGAAAAAGTACGTTTTGTTTCTGGATCGGGTTGATAATGATGAATTGAAGGTTTTGTACGATCTGGCCGATATTTTTATCATGGCTTCTCGAGAGCTGTCTAGCGGCGATGTTGAGGGTTTTGGTATTGTTTACCTTGAAGCCAATAATTTCAAAAAACCGGTTATTGCCGGAAAAAGCGGGGGAGCGGTAGAATCGGTCATTGACGGGGTTAACGGACTTTTGGTAGATCCCAATAATTTTCATGATCTTAGCCGGGTCATTGTGAAATTATTAAAAGAAAAAGATTTGGCCGAACGGTTGGGGGAAAACGGTTATCGCAGAAATAGAGAATTTTTTTCCTGGAGCGCTCAAGCCGAGAAATTATGCGATTTGTTGAAATGATTTGACAGGACAATAAACATTTGCTAAAATTTTAGGAGTTAATAATACCGCAGAAAGCAAGGGCCGAAAACGGCTTAAACCAAAACCTTGCCGAGGTGAAGATTTATCTAATTTTAGATTAAATTCGCGGTATTTGACGCGGATTTTTTGTTAATATTAATCATTGTTTGAAAATAATATGCCGCTTTCAAAAGAGCAAAAAGAGAAAATAGTCAGCGAACTCGTAGAAAATTTAAAGATCGCCAAATCCTTTGTCATTTCGGATTTGAACGGTTTGACCGTTAACGACACTTCTCAATTGAGGCAAAAGTCCAGAGAAAATAACATTAAGTTGCAATCGATTAAAAAAACTTTATTGAAGAAAGCGCTTGAGCAAGTGAAAAAGGAAGGTTTGGATCCTCTGTCGCTTGAAGGCAGTTTGGCCATATCGCTGGGCATGCAAGACGAAGTGGCGCCGGCGAAAGTCATCGCGGAATTCGCCAAGACCCATGAACAGGTGAAAATTTTGGCCGGAGCCTTGGAAGATAAGATTTTAAGTCAAGAAGAAGTGGTGGCCTTGTCCAAGATTCCTTCCAAAGAAGAATTACTCGCCAAACTCGTGGGTGGCATCAATGCTCCGATTTCCGGCTTCGTCAATGTTTTGGCCGGGAATTTGAGAGGCTTTGTCAATGTTTTGAACGCGCTAAAAGACGTTAAATAATAATTAATTAATCATAAAAAATATGTCAGAAGAAAAAAAAGACGTTGAAGTTCCTGAGAAATTTAAAAAATTGGTTGAAGAAATCGAAAAAATGTCGGTCTTGGATTTATCCGAATTGGTAAAAATCCTGGAAGACAAATTCGGCGTTTCCGCGGCCGCGCCGATGGCCATGGCCATGGCGCCGGGAGCCGCCGCGCCAGAGGTCGAAGAAAAGACTGAATTCAATGTCGAGTTAACCTCCTTTGGAGACAATAAGATCGGCGTAATCAAGGTTGTTAAAGAAATTACCGGTTTGGGATTAAAAGACGCCAAAGATTTGGTGGATGGAGCTCCCAAGGTGATTAAGGAAGCTGTGAAAAAGGAAGACGCTGAAGTCATGAAGAAGAAAATGGAAGATGCGGGAGCTACGGTGAATTTGAAATAATTCCAACGTTGTAAAAAAAATTCCCATAACGGGAATTTTTTTTATTGGGGACGCGGCGGACGGTGGCGATTTCGCCGCTGCCTGTAGAGACGCGCCATGGCGAGTCTCTACAGGGCGGGCGAACGCCCGTGGCCGCGTTATTGAAGGTTATTCAGGGTAATGAAAGATATTTTGTCATTTGAGATCAGGTACGCTTTTTTGTTCTTTTCATCAATGGCCAAACCGGTCGCTTCGCCGGCGTTTTCAACTTTATATTGAACCATTAGCGCGCCCTGTTTATTTAAAACAACGATTCTGTCCGTGGCTTTGTCCAAGAAATAAATGAAGCCGGAGTCGGCGTCCGTGAAAATATCGACGGCATTTTCTATGGCGGGTTCAATCACTGAAGATGGGAAAGCCTGCAAATCTCCGCTTAAAAATTTATTGATTTTTCCCGAGGCGTCCAAAAGGTAGATGTTGCCGTCAATAGCCATGGATACGGCGCCGGAAATATCCGCCGCGTCGTTTATCCAAGCGGTAGCTTCGCCGAACGAGGTGCCGACGATATTTCGGACTTTGTAAATTTGATTTTTCGCCGGCGCGGCGAAATAAAGATGCCGGTTGTAAATTTGAAAATTGCGCCAAGCCGTATCCACGGGAATGCCCGTCTTCGCCAGTCCTCCGTCGCTGATTTTATATTGATAAAGTGATTGGTTGTCGAATAAAATAAATAGGGTATCCGCGTCAAATTGACGGACCATCAAAATGTTGCCTTGAATTTCCGTGTCTTTTTCGGTGATGATTTGGCCGCTGTCCGCGCTGATGAGATTGAATTTGTTTTCTCCGAACGCTATTATTTGATTGTTTTCAAGCAAGGAAATATTCGGATTCTGGAAGTTGAAACGATTGGCTTCGCCGAGCTGATTGGAGGAAATCGTTTCCAGTTTTATCAATTTGTCGGAGAGCGCGGAGTATTGGTTTTGCAATTTATTGAAAGTATCGTTTTGCTCGGGCTTTTCTTTGGGCAAGGCGGCCAGCAACTCCTTGGCTTTTATCAAGGCGTTCAGGCTTTTCTCATTGTCTCGGAATAAAAAGCTGGCTTCGGCTTGGTTGAGTTTGTCTTCAACGGCCTTGACTTGTTGGCTGTAGGCGGCGTCATTTTGGCCGGTTTGCCGGCGATGATAAATGAAAATTATACTGGTTGAAAAAATCACGATCAAGACGATTATGGGAATGACCACCAATTTTTTTGATTTTGGCCCCAGGTTGTCGATTGAGTCTTTTTGTTCCGTTGACTTATCTCTGTTTTTGAACAGCAATTTTGACAGTGATTTTAATTTGTTGAGCAGTTTGCGCCAGAGCTTATTGGACGCTCTGATTTCTTCAATAACCATGCCTTTTCGTTTGTTTCCCGGCAAGAACAGGCTTTTTATTCTTTGCCATAACGACTTCAAATGGCTTTTGATGTTTATACCGATGACCGGAGTGAGGAATTTTTCAGTATTTTGCTGAGTGGTAACCAGATTGCTGATTGATTTTTGTGAAGCGTGTTGCTGTTCCATCATTTGCAATTCTTCTTGCCTTAAAAAAATGGCGGAATAAGTCTGTGTGTGGCTTTGAGGTTTGCGATGCAAAAGTACTCTAAAATCTTCAATCACTTCTTTTAACGGCCTTTTGGCGGTCATCTGGCTGATTTTATCAGCTGAAAAGTATCGGGCGAAGCTCTCATTGGCCAAAATCATCGTATCCGGCAAAAAGATTTTTCCCGAAATAATGCTGGAGAAAATTTTCACTTTATTGTCTTTGGTTGTCGCGGTATTGGAAACAATGTCAATTATTTTATAATTGGACTTTTTGGTCTTGTGGATAAGGAAACTCTGGATATTGCCTCGATGGCTGAATAAAATATCAGAATCGATTTGTCCGGGTTTGATCACGGCCACCAAAAAATTGATATTTTCAAATATCAATTGAATTTGTCCGTTTTGGATCAATTGGACAACCTGTTCGTTGGTTTTTTGCAAGGCGTGCTCGAAAATGGTCTCCAAATTCAATTTTTGGGGTTCGGGAGAAGTGACCACTTGTCTATAATAATGGTCTTTAAGCGTGTTTATTATGGTTTTGGAGACTTTTTGAGCCTGTTCCGCCGGGGTGGCGAAAATTTCAATTATACCCAAAATATGGCCTCCGTAATTTTCTTTGCCGTCGGGAAAAACAACGAAATTCTCGCAATAATAATCCTCTCGGCTTTGCGAAGATGAAATAAATATTTCTTCTATGCGGAGGGCTTTTTGTTTGTCCATAGGGAAAATTGACGTCTAAAACGTACATGTATTATACTATAAGCAGAGAAATAATGGAAGAAGGGAAGAAAGGAATGAATATGTTTGAGCAACTTTTTGGTTCAAAAACCAGAGCGAAGTTAATTAAGCTTTTTATTGAGAATCCGGACAAGGCTTTTTATGTTCGTGAATTGACTCGTCTGACCGATTCCATGATCAATTCCATCCGGCGCGAACTTAAAATTTTAGAAGACATGAACATTGTTTTCGTGGACCGCGCCTTGATCGACAAAAATATCAAGGATATGAATTTGCCGGAGGGTTTGAATACCAAGAAATTTTACAAGTTGAATACTGACAATGTTTTTCACGAAGAACTGAAAATGATTTTTGAGAAAAATGACATGGTGGCGGAAAAAAATTTGGTCGATGAAGTTAAGGACATTGACAGCATTTATCTCGCGGTCTTGGTTGGGAAATTCATTAAAGATGATCCGTCTCCGACCGACGCGCTGATCGTTGCTTCAACCGGCCGTGAAAAAATAGAGCCGGTCATTGAAATACTGCAAGACCAATTGGCCGAGGAGATGAATTACACTATATTCACGCCTGATGAATACGCTTTGCGGCGAGATATCAATGATAGATTCCTTTATGCCATATTAAATAACGTCAAGAAAATCGTTCTCATAGATAAAACCGACCAAATAAAATAAAAATCAAAGTTATGAAAATAAAGGGCTTTTTTGCCATAGCATTGCTCGCTGTGGCTGGTTTTTTCTTCTGCGCCGGCTCTGTCGCCGCGTTTGAAAAAAAAGATTTGACCATAAAGATTTATGATCGGAATTTAAAATTGGTGTCCGAATTCGGCTTTTTGCCCGAGACATTCAACGGGGAAACCGATTTGGCCATTGGTGATGTGGACGGCGACAGCGAAGGAGAAGTCATTGTCTCTTTGAGCGATCGGGAAAATGATTCGAAAATACTCATTTACGAAAAGAACGGACAATTGGTTCGGGAATTTCGGCCGTTTGTCGAAGGCTATAATGGCCCGATTTATTTGGCGGCCGCGGATTTGGACAATAATAAATTGGATGAAATAATAGTCGGCGCGGGCAGCGGCGGCGGTCCGCAAATCAGAATTTTGGACCAGGAAGGCCATCCGAAATTCATCAATGACTTCTGGGCGGAAGACAAGGACAATTACAGAAACGGAGTAAGGGTCGGCGCCGGAGACATCAATCAAGACGGGTTGATCGAAATTATTACTTCCACTTTCACCGATAAAGCGAGATTTCAATTTTTCAATCGCTATGGCCAAAAAGTGCAGGAGGATATCGAACAAGACATTGATAATTTGTATGAGCCGCCTGTTGCGGTGTCCACTGATTTGGGCAATGACGGCGTCAATGAATTGGTGACCAATTACGGCTACGGGTTTGCTCCGGAATTGAATGTTTTAAGAAACGACGGTTCCAAGATCAATTCATTCATGGCTTATGATCCGGGCTTTGGCGGCGGAGTGGAAATGGTTTCAATAAAAGATGGCGAGCGCACGACCTTTGTCACGGCTGCGGGTTTAAGCGGAGGGCCGCACGTCAGGTTTTTGGATAATTTCGGCAATCCTGTCAAGGATTTGAGATTTTTCGTCTATCCGGATGATTATAAGGGTGGAGTCAATGTGGCAGTGGATCAAGAATCGAAGGATATTAATTACGTGTTCGCTCCGAAATTGATTTGGGATGAGAGTTCGAATGTTTTGCCGAAGCGTATTGAAGTGGATGTTTCCAAGCAAAAAATGTACATTTATGAATACAACAGATTGGTAAAAGAATTCTGGGTTTCCACCGGCACTTGGCAGCACCCGACCCCGCTCGGCGTGTTCAGCGTTTTTAAAAAACGAGAGAGCGTGCATATGCAATGGTTTTACGGCCCGGGCAGTCCTGACAATTATGATTTGCCCGGAGTGCCTTATGTGCTTTCTTTCAACGGTCCTTATACCATTCATGGCACTTATTGGCATCATAATTTCGGCCATCGCATGAGTCATGGTTGCGTGAATATGTATACGCCTGAAGCCAATTGGGTTTACAATTGGGCGCCGATGGGCACGCCGGTTATCGTTTATAATGGCAATAGAGATGCGGTTTTGAAATAATGGCTACAAAACTACCAAGCAGTTACGAATTACAATATTCCACTTAGCTTCCAAGCGGATGTTACGAATTACAATAGTCTAAAGCATATAGCTATAGATGAATGTAATTTGTAACAAATAACCTAAAAGCCAAATGGAGTTTTGTAATTTAGTAACAAATTATCGTTCCGATTAGTATTTATGAAAATAATAATCAGCACCGAATCTAATCAAAAATTCTCCATTGCCTTAGCCGACTCCAATCGGCTAATTGATTTTGTATTGGTTGAAAAGCCGTTCAGGCAGTCGGAGCTGGTTTTGAAAACGATTGATAAGCTTTTGAAAAAGCATAAAGCCGGAAAAAGAAATTTAAAAGAAATGATCGTTGTGTCAGGCCCGGGAGACTTTTCTGCGGTTCGAATCGGAATTTCCATTGCCAATGCTTTGGGCTACGCGTGGAATTTGCCGGTGAAAGGAATTGAGCTTGAAAAAAAATACAAAACCGAAAAAAGCAAATTGGCTGATGTTTTGAAATTGAGCGAAAAGGTCAAAGCCGGGAAAATGGCCAAGCCGGTTTATAACGCTGAGCCGAATATTACTGCGGCCAAGAAATAGGGAATAAATATGGAAACCACAAAAATCGCATTGTTTAAAGGCAAAAAGATTAGAAAAACCATCCATAATAATGAATGGTGGTTTGTGATCAATGATGTAATTCAAGCATTGACCGATTCAAATGACCCTCCTCAGTATTTTAAAAGAATGAAACAGCGCGATGAAGAATTGGCAAAATTGACCGATCAGGGAGGGGTACAATTTGTACCACCCCTTATGCTGGAAGTAGAAACTGCTGGCGGTAAGCAAAAAATGTATTGCTGGAATACGGAAGGGATATTTAGATTAATTCAATCAATTCCATCCTCAAAAGCGGAACCCTTCAAAAGATGGCTAGCAAAAGTTGGCTATGAGCGAGTGCAAGAGATTGAAAATCCGGAATTGGCGACCAAGCGCACTAGATTATTGTATAAGCTTAAAGGCTATCCTGATGATTGGATTGAAAAGCGGATGCGCGGCATTGCTATTCGAGAGGAATTGACTGACGAATGGCAAAATAGAGGCGCGCGCGAGCAAAAAGATTATGAAATTTTGACCGCTGAAATATCCAAAGCCACTTTTGGCATTACGCCAAACGAATATAAAGAACTCAAAGGATTGCAACGGGAAAATTTGCGCGACCACATGGACGATTTTGAACTGATTTTTACCATGCTGGGCGAAAGAGCGACAACTGAAATACACCGGACGGAAAATTCAAAAGGTCTGAAAAAATTAAAATCAGACGCCAAATCAGGGGGAGACATCGCCGGCGGGGCCAGAAAGAAGCTGGAAAAGCGCTTGGGCAAAGCGATTGTTTCGCCAAAGAATCATTTATCCACAAAAAAGGGGATAAGTGTCCTGAAAAATGAGAAATAAAAGATAAAAAATAAAAAAGTTGAAATTTGTTTTTATCCACAGTTGGCGAGGATCTTGAAAAATGCTTAATAATAAAGCATTTTTTTGTTTATTCACAGGTGTGGGATAGTGGTTGATACGATGGTGAATGTGGGCTATAATGGTTGTAGTGGAAATATTAGTGGGGAAAAGTGGGGAAAATCCGGCGGGGAGTTGATGGTAAAATATCGGCTTTCCGCCGGGTTCACTTAAATTCAGTTACGAGATGTACGAGAAATGTTACGAATTACAATCATCCCGTTGGCTTTCAGGTTATTTGTTACTAATTACAATCTTCTTAGGCATAAAGCTATAAGTGAATGTACTTCGTAACAATATCAATGAGGAGCTATTTAGTTAATGTAATTCGTAACGATGATTCATGATATATGTTCATAGGCGAATATCAACACAGTTTGGATCAAAAAGACAGGCTGGCAGTGCCGGTTAAGTTTAGGGCGAAATTAAAAGAAGGAGCCGTGGTGACTCGAGGTTTGGACAATTGTTTGTTTCTGTACCCGAAATCGGAATGGAAAAAGTTGGCTGACAAATTAGCCACATTGCCGATCAGCAAATCAAACACCAGAGCGTTCAGCCGCTTCATGCTTTCAGGAGCCATGGACGCTGACGTTGATAAACAGGGCAGAATAAAAATTCCGGATTATTTGAAAAAATTCGCCGGCTTGAAAAAGAACGTGGTGGTGGCCGGACTTTTGAACAGATTGGAACTTTGGGACAAAGAAGTTTGGAATAAATATAAATTAACCACGGAAAAAGCCAGCGTTAATATCGCCGAGGAGTTGGAGAATCTTGATGTATAATCCGACACGAATTATGCGAATTAAATGCGAATGCCGCGAATGAAGGAAGCTAATGTTCGTATAATTCGTGTGAGATTCGCGTCATTCGCATCGCTTATGGCTATTCACAAACCGGTATTGCTAAAGGAGGTTATTGAACTGCTTGATCCTCGGAAAAATCAGAATTTTGTCGATTGCACTTTGGGCGCCGGCGGACATGCCGCGGCTATTTTGGAAAAAACAAAACCGAAAGGAAAAGTTTTGGCGATTGACTGGGATGAAAAAGCCATTGAGGCCGCCAAGATCAATTTGAAGAAATACTCGTCGAGATTGATTCCGGTAAATGACAATTACGCGAATTTGGAAAATATAATAGAAGAAAACGATTTTCACGATATTGACGGCATCTTGCTTGACCTGGGATTGTCTTCCGATCAATTGGCGAGCTCGGGCAGGGGATTCGCTTTTCAAAAAGACGAGCCTCTGGACATGCGATTTAACGCGGAGAATCGGGTGACCGCGGAAAAGATAGTGAACGGCTGGGACGCGGAGGAATTGAAAAAAATATTTTGGCAATTCGGCGAAGAATCCAAGGCTCCGAGAATAGTCGCCGAAATACTCAAATACAGAAAAGACAAGGAAATAAAAACAACCGGACAACTGGTCGAAATAATCAAGAAGGCCAAGGGTCGCGGTCAAAGCAGAATCCATCCGGCCACCAAAGTTTTTCAGGCCTTGCGCATCGCGGTCAATCATGAGCTGGAAAACATTGAAAAAACTCTGGAGCTGGTGATTTCGCTCATGAAGCCCGGATCGAAAATAGTCGTAATCAGTTTTCATTCTCTCGAAGACCGGATCGTTAAACATTTTTTTCAAAAAGAAAGCAAAGACTGCGTTTGCCCGCCGCAAATTCCTATTTGCCAGTGCGAGCATAAAGCCACCTTGAAAATTTTGACGAAAAAGCCGATTGTCGCTTCAGGAGAAGAGATCTTGGAAAATCCTCGCTCCAGATCGGCCAAGTTAAGAGCGGTAGAGATAAAATAAAGTTCAAAAACAAAAATAAAAAATAAAATTGATCCATGATTCCCTCCTTCGCTAAACCTGCCGGTAGGCAGGGCTACGGAGGGCAAGCATGCAAAACTTATGTCCCCATTTTATAAATTTCGAAAATCCGCGACTGCGTCAAAACGTCCGGAAATCAAAAAAACGCGTTTTAATTTTAACAATAAATCATCATTGTTGGTCAAGGTTTTGGTTATAATAATATTAGCCGGCTCGGTCTTTTTGTACCTGCTGCAAATAAACAGTCTGGCGACCAAAGGATTCCAAATTCAAGAGCTTGAAAGCAAAGTCGCCAAGTACGATGAAGAAAACAAAAAATTGAGTCTGGACGCGGTCAGATTGAGATCAATGGCGGAATTGAGCGAGAAAGTCCAAAATCTGGACATGGTGCCGATTACCGATTTCGCTTATATCGTGGATACGGGCACGGGCGTGGCCAAACGCTAAATCAAATTTCATTGGGCCGGAATTTCCCGGCCTTTTATGTTTTGTGGTATAATTCATGTGTCACGTATCATGTATCATGGAGCATGAAGCATTGTTATGAAGTACATTAACTTATAGCTTTATGCCTAAGAAGATTGTAATTAGTAACAAATAACCTAAAAGCCAACGGGATGATTGTAATTCGTAACCATTCGTAATTTTTAAATAAAAACAAAGGCTAGCTTAATAGCCGTAACATTAGTAATTTATGTTAAATCAAAATTCTATTGAAACACCTCCCGCAACGCCATCAAAGATTTCATACTCGATGCTTGTGGTGGGAGTTTTAGTGGTAGTCCTTTTAATCGCCGGAGGAATCTACATGTGGTATTCTCTGCAAGCCCCGATTCAGCAATTAGCGGAAAATCAAAAAATCTTGAGCGATAAGCTCGACAAATTGACTTATGAAGCCTCTCAAGCGGTCGTCGCCGAGGAACAAGCGGAGGTCGTGCCGGAAATAAAAAATAATGCCTATATTGACGCTAATTTGGGGTTCTCATTTCAATATCCGAAAAATTGGAAAATGACCAAGAATTCTTATTCCACGGAAGGCGGTTTATGGCTTCAGCTGGAAGATAGCTCAGTGCCGGCGGTAAATCCTTTTTCAAAAAATCTTTCTCTCATTGTTTTAGTCGATAACCCGGGAATTGGATTTGAGTATTTATCGGAAATACAGAGCGAGGCGGATATCACAGTTGACGGCGTAAGCGCCAAGAGGAATTTATTCAGCGGCACTTATGACGGAAATAAACTTGAGGCATATAGTTTAAAGTTTACGAAAGACGGTCACGTCTATATGTTTTTATACCAGGTGGATGCGAGCAAATGGGATTCATATAAGAATTTGTTTAATCAGATGGTTGAAACCATTAAATTCATTGACTAATAAGAGCTTGAAACCGGCGCGAATTATTTGTTGCCGGTTTTTAATTTTAAATGATTTTTATGCACATAAATTTATTACAAATATGAGGGTTTATGTTATAATTTATTCATAAACAATAAAAATTAAACAGTTATGCCGAGAAAAACAAAAAAACAAACAAAAAAATCCATGCTGCCGTGCTACATCATGATAATCACGGCGATCATCGTGGCCGCGATTTTGTGCGTGGGCGGAGCGTATTTGTGGTATTACACCGCAGTGGTTAATCCGATTCAGAAACTGGCGGAGAATCAAATTACATTAAGCGAAAAAATTGAGAAGATGACGCCGCTGGCGACGGAGGAGGCAGTAATCGGAGAAGTAATTAAAGAAGAAGAATTTGCCGAGGAAGAAGAGAATGAGATAAAAGACGCGTCGAAAATCGAAACAGGAAGGGCTGACGGATTGAATTTAAGCAACAAGGGCGATATGACTTTTTATACGGCTGATTTGGATAAAAGCGAATTTTTTTTCAGAGGTAAAATCACCGTGACTGGCAACTATACATATTATAAGCCGGGAGAGGATATGTTAGGCGGACGTGATGGAAATGTTTGCTTTGATAATATTAAACAAACAGATATTGGTAAATTTCCAAAATTCGCGAATGACGATAGAAATATTTGGTTTTGTTTTACAAATCAAGAGCTGGCCAAAAAGCTTTTCGGACCAGCGGGCAGCAGAGGCGAGGCGACTATCGAGATTGATAATTACATGATAAATTTGCGACAAACAGAGGTATACAATACAGCTGAGTTAGTTAAAGTGATCGAAATAAAATAAATATTTGTAATTATATGGAAAAACAAACACCCAAACCCTCATTCGGCGGCTTTGCGGTCGCGGCCGCGCTGATCAGTACCATTTTTTTGGTCTGCCTCTTTTTGTATTGGCAAAACAACAAGCTGGCCGAATTGAAAAACGAAGTGACCGCGTCTCAAAAACAAATCGAGGATAAATTGGCCAATATCAACGCGGGCGACAAAGAAGCTCCGGCGACGGTTGAAAAAGCGCCCGAGGCGGTTGACCTTACCGCGGATTGGACGGCTTTCGATGATAATGGAGTGGAATTCAAATATCCGGACGAGTTTTTTTATCAAGATCCCAAAGTCGTCAGTATTGCGGCCAAAGATCAGGATTTTCCCAATAAATGCCCGAACATCGATCAAGCCGTTGAAAAGGCCACGGGCTATGCCATTGAAAAATCGATGGCTCCGGGAGTTCCCACCTCTTATTATTGGGATAACGCGCTCGGCGAGAAAATCACCATTGCCAAAAAGCCTTTCTGCGTTTATCGGCACATTGAAGGCGCGGCCGGCTCGACTTATGTCGATTATTATTACGCGACGGAAAATGTCGGACAATTTTTGATCGCGAATTTTAGTGTCAAATACCCAAATTGCGGCGTTTATGGAACCGAGGGCGATAAAGATTACGACGCGTGCGTTTATGAAAACGAAACGGATAAACCTGAAACATTGAAAGAAATTTTGGCGACATTTAAAATAAGCTGATATGAAAAAAATAATTCTGATCATCGCCAGCGTCGTCATTGTCGCGGGCGGAGGATTTCTGGTTTATTACTTGTGGTCCTACATCGCCGATAACGACCTTGATTTATTCGAAAAAATGAAAATCGAGGGCAAAATATCCGATTTTGACGAATGCGCTGACGCGGGCTACGCGATTATGGAAAGCTATCCTCGTCAATGTAGAACGGAAGACGGCAGACTTTTTGTCGAAGAAATAAATGAAGATGACAATAATTTGAACGCAGTGGGGAACAACGCGGGGCTGGCCAATCCGGCGTCGGTTTATTGCGAAGACAATGGCGGCAAATTGGAAATCAGAACTTTGGCCAACGGTCAGGCCGGTTTTTGTTTGTTTGATGACAATTCAGAGTGCTCGGAATGGGAATATTTCAGGGGCGAATGCGCGCCCGGAGATAATTTTTGCAAAGATACCTGCGGCGACGGGGAGTGCCAGGAAGTCGTTTGCGAGAGTTTGGATTGCGCTTGCGCGGAAACGTCAAAGAGTTGTTCCATAGACTGCAAATAGTTACGAATTACATTTACATATGATTACCGACCACCTGGGCGGTTTTTTGTTCCCCTGATGTTTTAAATATGCTAAAATTTATACGGTTCTTTCAAAAAAAACAAAGGAAGGGAAAGATATCATGCAAATAGCGCTGATCGAGCCTCGTTCGCCCGGACTTAACGTGTTCAAGAAGTTCGTTTTGCCGAGACTCGGCCTGCCGATCTTGGCGGCCATTTTGCGAGACATGGGACACACGGTCAAAGTCTTCTGTGAAGATCTGGCTAGGATCAACTGGTCGTACGTGGACGCTTGCGATTTGGTGGGGATCTCCACCATTACTTGCACGGCCGAGCGGGCGTACGAAATCGCTCGGAAAATCAAGGACGAAAATCCTAACAAACCCGTGATCATGGGTGGACCGCATGTGACGTTCCTGCCGCACGAGGCGTTGGAGAACGGGGTGGATATCGTGGTTCGCGGCGAAGGCGAAATTGTCATCGTCGAGATCATCGAATGGCTGGAAAATCGGCGCGCCTTGGACGAGATCAGCGGTATTTCATACAAAGTCGCGGGCAAGCGCATCGATAATCCGAATCGCGAGCGAGACCAAGATATATTCGACCACATCCCTTTCCCGGCGCTTGATCTCATCGAAGGTTTGGATCGCCTGCGCTTCATTCCCATTCAGACATCTCGCGGCTGTCACAAACGGTGCGAGTTTTGCTCAGTCACTCCCATGTTCGGCCGCAAGCTGCGTTGCGCGAGCGTCGAGTCGGTGGTGGCCGAAGTGGAAAGACTTATCACTCTGCTGCCCGGACGTTCGATATTTTTCTATGATGACAATTTTGTCGGCAAACCGAAGCGCACCAAGGAACTGCTTCGGTCGCTGATCGAGATGAGAAAACGAACGGGCGCCGGCTTCAACTGGTTCGCTCAGGTGACCGTAAATTCCGCCAAGGATATTGAGCTGATGGCTTTGATGCGCGACGCGGGCTGCAATCAGGTCTATGTCGGCATTGAATCCGTCAATCCGGAAACTCTGAAAGAGTGGAAAAAAGACCAAACCGTCGAGGAAATCAGAAATTCGATCAAAGTGTTCCACAAGCATGGCATTGCCGTGCACGGCATGTTTATTCTCGGCGGAGATCATGACGACCTGAAGACGATCAAGGACACGGTCAGATTCGCCATTAACATGAGGATCGACACTGTGATGTTTTCGATCTTGACGCCATTGCCCGGCGCTGAAACGTACCAAAAGCTCGAAGAGGCAGGCAGACTGCTCTCCAGATCGTGGCGTTACTACGATTCTCATCACGTCGTGTTCGAACCGGCTAAGATCCCCGCCTGGCAGCTGCAAAAAGCGGTTATGCTCCAAGCCATGCCTCGGTTCTATTCATGGGGCAGGGTGATCAAGCGGGCGCTGTTGAGCCTCTTGCCGCCATACGGCAGGAAAAGTCAGCGCTTGCGCAATTTCTTTCTCACCATTTACGGACATCTGAGTCTGCGCAAATTCCGCAGACAGAAAGAGGAACGCAAATTCTTCAGATGGTTGAAAGAACTTCCGGCCAGGTTGAAAAGAAAAAAGGACGAGGAAACATCCGCGAGCTGAGCATCAAATGCTTGGCTTTTTAAATTGATTTTGTCGCCTGAAAATGATATGGTTGAATAAAGTTATAAAAAAAGAAATGTATGGGACTAATCGGCGATTTCATGGACGCTGATCATGAATTTCTCGATAAATTGTGGTTGGAATTTTTGAAAGAAGATGTTGAGAATGACAATGCGTCCGTTTTATTTAAGCGATTTCAAAAATACATCTCAATGCATATTTCGCTTGAAGATAACTTTTTATTTCCACGCTTTGACGAGCATTTCGGTTTCGAAAATGAAACGGGCCCGACAACCGTGGCTCATCGAGATCACGGGAATATAATAAAATTGATGGACATGATAAAAGAGAATTTTTTAAATGATGATGTTGAAAATAGCAAAGTCAACGGCCGCCATCTGCATGAAGCGCTGGAAAAGCATCGCCGAAGGGAACTGGAAATTCAATATAAATTGTTGGATGATTTTATTTCTTCGAAAGAATGGCGCGAAGCGCTGATGAAATTCTACGGGAAGGAAACGCCGCGAGAATAAAATTTTCGTATTGACAAAGAAAATAAATCTGGTAATATATACAATTGTCGGCAATTATGCCTCTGGAGGAATGCAGATGACGCAAAATCGTCAGATCGTGGTCAAGGGAAAACCATGGTGGCGGTCCGATAAAGCGCTGTTGGCGGTCGTGATTTTGTCCGGGTGGATTCTGTGCCGCCACTGCGAGAACCAGATGAAGGCGGCTGATCATTTGCCGTCAAGGCGCGATTCCCCTCAATTGCTTCTTCGGGACATCGAAGATCTGGAAGTACGCTTGGCCGACGAAAGGGAACTTCGTCTCCAGTCCCAAGAAGATTTGGTTGACTTGAGACGTTGCGTTGAGGACTGCGTGTTTTTCGGGGAGGACTGTTTGTCCTGTTTGTAACCCATTTTTCGAGCCGCGGATCACTTCTGGCGGCTTTTAAATTTGATGCGGACGCGTCAGGATGTTAAAATATGATTGATTATGCCTTATTTAAATATCGCCGACCGAAAAATATTTTTCAAATTGAAACGAAACCGTTTGTCCAGACGGTTGAAAATTATAATATCGCAAGAGGCCGAGGTTACGGTGGTGGCTCCGACTCGTTTGAGCGAAAAAGCCATTTTTGATTTCGTAGAAAAAAATTCGTCTTTTGTGGCGGAAAAAATCAGTTTGATTGAAAGAAACGCGATCCCAGCGGAAATGAGCGAATTCGGCCAGACAAATTTTGACGCCTGCAAATTCAGAGCGAAGAAAATAATTGATAAAAAACTTTTGGCGGTCAATGACGTTTACAATTTCAAATACAAACAAGTCAGCGTTAAAAACGCGAAGTCAAGGTGGGGGAGCTGTTCGTCCGACGGCAATTTGTGTTTTAATTACCGAATTTTATTTCTGCCGGACGAATTGGCCGAATACATTGTCGCGCATGAGTTGTGTCATTTGAAAGAAATGAATCATTCGCGAAATTTTTGGAATTTGGTGGCCGTGGCTTCGCCGGATTACAAAAAATGCAGAGAGACATTGAAAAGAATAACTTTTAAGCGATTAAACAGTGAACGGACAATGTGATAAAAACATTGAAACAAATAGCCGAATTAAAAAAATCCCCGGTTAAAAAAGTGATTGACCGAAGGATTTTGGAATTTAAAAAAGCGGGCAAAGGATCAAGCGATGAAATTTTCAAAGAGCTGTGCTTTTGCCTGCTGACCGCCAATTCCACCGCGCAAAGATGCCTTGAAGTTCAGGCCAAAGTAGGCGACGGATTTTTGAATTTGTCCGAGAACAAATTGCAAAAAGTTTTACAACGATGCGGCGCTAGATTTCATACCAAACGGGCGAATTACATTGCTTTGGCGCAAAAGCGCAAAAATGAATTGGAAAAGTTGATGAAAAAATTAAGTGAATCGGAATTGCGGGATTGGCTGGTGGAAAACATCAAAGGCTTAGGCTGGAAAGAGGCCAGTCATTTTTTGCGAAATATCGGCTATAAAGATTCAGCCATTATCGATTTTCACATCATTGATATTTTGGAAAAAGAAAAGTTGATCAAGCGGCCGAAAACATTAAACGAAAAAAATTATCTTCAAATGGAAAAGGTTTTGAGAAAAGTGGGGGAGCGAGCCGGCTTGAATCTGGCAGAGCTGGATTTGTATTTATGGTATTTGGAGACGGGGACGGTGCTGAAGTGACGATTGTTCCATTGTCTCATTGCTCCATTGTTTTAGCGCGTCAATCATTTTGCAAAATTTAAAAAAAATCGACCGCCAAAGGAGGTGCCCTTGGCGGTCTGGTTGAAAAGGAGAAACAAACTAGCAGTTAAAGCCGAGGATTTTCCCGTCCATATAGAGGACGGATTCCCTGTGCCTGTTCTGCCAGCAGCCCTCCTTACGGCCGTTTTCGTACCGGCCGCTGGTGGTCACGAGCCCCTCATTGTTGAGGTACTCGACGTACCCATTCCCGCCAGCATCTACGAACGTGGCTGGCGAGTCGGGCAGGTACGCTCCTACCAATCTGCCGTGGTCGTACTCCAGAGCTTCCCAGAGACGACCGTCGGGGAAAAAGCTGGCACACTCGCCATCTTGGAGCCCGACGAGGTAGTTGCAGTATCCGCCCAAACTTCCACTGGGGTAATACCACTCCGTGATGCCGTTTTCCATCCCTCGGGTGAACGGCCAAATGACCTCCACCTGGCCGTCCGCGTAGTAGCGGGTCTCGAAGCCGTCCTGCTCTCCCTTGGAGTTGTAGTCGCTCTTGCGGATCTCGGCGACGTTGCCATCACGGTCGTAGTTCATGAAGGTGTGCTGTCCGACAGCTTTGTCGTCGAGCGCCTGCCCTTCTCGTGAGAGTCGTCCATGCTCCCACTCCTTGAAGGGACCCTGCTGGACAAAGTAACTGTCCGAGCAGAATTGAGCCATGAACGTGCTGGAATTCAGCTCCAGTAGGAACGTGCCTTGCGGGCATTCCGCTTCGAGCCGGCTCATGGGGTTTGGGTTGTACATCGTTTTTTCCGGCTGCGGCGCCTGCCAACAGCCGACCAGAACCAGCGCCAACATGGCGCACATCCACTGCTTCATCTCGTGCCTCCTTAGGCCATTCAGGCCTGTCGTTGTTTAGAAAACTAATAACATTATATCACAAAATCAATAAAAAGTCAAGGATTGCTTTATTTTTTAGCTAAATTTAGTTGAATTTTTCCACCTGTATATGGAGACGGGGACGGTTTTGAAATAATATTGTTACGAATTACAATCTGCTGGATAGCTTTCAAGCGGTTGTTACGAATTACAAGATTCCATTTGGCTTCCAATCTGTTGTTGCAAATTATATTTACTTATAGCTTTAATCTTGAGAATATTGTAATACGTAACAGATAACCTAAAAGTTTAATAGAGGAATGTAATTCGTAACGTATTTTAAAAGCCCGGCTAATGAACCAGGCTTACATGTCGAAGATGGAATTTGGGTCGAACTCCGTCCTCGGAGGCGGCTTTGCGTCCTTGATATCGATCTCCTCCAAGGCGATCAGATCAGCCAGTTGGCCGTTGTTCACGTTGACGAGAAATGCGCGCCAAGGCACTTTGAGGCCTTGATAAGCGCGATAGCGGGAGAAGACGCTCGAGGCGAATCTGACCCGCTGCAACGTCCAGAGTCTGCTTCCGGGCAGCTCATAGTCGTTGGTCAAAAGGTAGCTGCCGTCCTCGAATTTCGCTTCGGACAACAGCCTCTGGACTCCTCCTGAGATTTCTTTCTCGGAAGGAGTGTACTGAACGGTTACACCATTTTGGTGAGCCGAACAGCCGGACACCAGGGCGCACGCGAGCATCAGAACGATGAGCTGTTTCATTGCTTTCCTCCTTGGAGTGGAACCGGAGCTACCAGCTCCTGCCGTCCCAATTGTCAACCGTAGCCTCATCTTTCATCGCCTGAGCTGTCCATGACAGTCCCAGCACTGGCGCGCCGTTCTCCTCGAGCGTCAGGAAGACGCGGCCGTCTTTGTCTTGACCCTGCATCTTCTCGACCAGAATCCGGCCATCAGGCAATGTGTATTTCTGGAGAGGCATGGGTCGCCGGCCTTTTTCACCGCCAAGCTTGACGTCGATGTACTCTCCGCTCAACTCTCTTTTTCCGTCCTTGATGAGAGTTTCCGCCAGCGGATGCAGAATCAGGCTCATGGAGTTCCTCCTTGTTTTTGATCGTTTATCGCTTTGTCCATTGATTGTCTGTCCCAAAGCGAGTCCCGAAGAGTCGTTCCTTGTGGCGTTTTCAGGCAGAGAAAGACAAAAGTCAAATTGCGCTCATGCCTGACCGCCTGCACGTCTTCCTCCAGATACGTGCCGTCCGCGAAGGGATAGTAGCTTAGCGGCATAAAGAAATCCTCGAGCACAAAGCTGTAAAGCGGATTGGCATTCGCTTGATGAAGGTTGCATTCCAGCTTGCCGACAAATCCGCTTTCCTCCCTGATACGCAGAGTGTCCGGCGCGGCCACGTTTAGTTTGGCGTATGCCGCGAGGATTTGAATCAGTTTCCCGGCCTTCCAGGTGAGGCCGCAAATGACGACTGCTCTTTTCATTGTACAGCCTCCTTTCCAAGGTTGGCCATATAATTTATCCTAAATTTCAGGGTTTGTCAATGCTCTTAAAGTGTGTTATAATAATCTAACTATGATTTTTAAAAAGATTAATCAAAAAGGCAAAATCAGGCTGACTGAGCTGGAAACCGAACATGGCAAAATTTCCGGTCCTTTTTTTATGCCCATCGCCACCAAAGGAGCTCTCAAGCATCTGACATATGAGGATTTGACCGAATTGCAGGCCCAAATTATTTTGTCGAACACTTATCATTTATTGCTGAAGCCCGGCCAAGAAATAATGCAAAATTTCGGCGGATTGCATAAAATGATGAAATGGGACAAACCTATTTTAACGGACAGCGGCGGCTTTCAAGTTTTTTCATTGGCGAAAATAAGAAAGTTGTCCGAAAAAGGAGTGGAATTTTCTTCTCATATCGACGGTTCGAAAATAATGATGACTCCTGAAAAATCCATTGAAATGCAAATGACGCTCGGCTCGGATATTATGATGGTTCTGGACGTTTGCACCGAATTGCCGGCCACGAAAAAGAAACTTGAAGAAGCGTTGGAATTGACTTATGAATGGGCGAAAAGATGTAAAGTTTTTTACCAAAAAGCTCAGCCGGCTAAAGCCGTGCAGAAATCTTCGCTTTTTGGTATTATCCAAGGAGGCACGGATAAAGAATTTCGTTTAAAAAGCATCGAGCAAATAACTTCTCTTGATTTCGACGGTTATGCCATCGGCGGCTTGGCCGTGGGCGAAAGCGCCAAGGAAATGTATGAAACGCTGGATTTCGTTTGTCCGAAATTGCCCGAAGACAAGCCCAGATATTTGATGGGCGTGGGCAAGCCGGAAAATATCGTTGAAGCGGTCAAGCGCGGAATTGACATGTTCGATTGCGTGATCCCGACTCGCGAAGCGCGGCATGGACGATTGTATTTATTCAAAGAGAATATTGATTTCGCGGAATTGTTGAATTCTTCAAAAACCGCGGATAATAATTTTTACTACGCTTTGAATATAAAAAGCGAGCCGTTCAAAGAAGACTTTTCTCCGATCAATCCGGACAGCAAGTTTGAAGTTTTGAGAAATTATTCGAAAGCGTACTTGCGGCATTTGTTCGACGTCGAAGAACCCATGGCTTCGCGATTGGCCACGTTGAACAATTTGGAATTTTATTTGGGATTGATGAAGAAAATAAGAGAATCAATTATTTAAAATAAAAAACGGCGCCCGAAGGCGTCGTTTTTTATTATCTCACGCGGTTTGATCAGCGGAGGTTGTTTTATTGGATTTTTTCATCATACTTTTCAATCTTTGAAAAAACGCTATTATTTTTTTGAACATATAAAGATTATTTATTGATTGAATTATATCAAAATTAAAGAAAATCGGCAAAAATCGAATATGAGTCGTAAGGGCGGACATATTGAATTTTTTTCGTTTTTTGCTAAAATGTAATAAACATATGATACCTGACAGATGGGAAGACATTAAATTCCAAATAAGCAAGAATTTCGAGGTTTTGGCTTCGGGCAATGAGGAATTGGAAGACACTCCCGGCGGCAAGTTCGAATTCGTGGAATTTAACGGCCCCATGGGCAAGATGAGGTTTGAATTTATCACCAAACCAAAGGTAATCGGCAAAAAAACTCATTATTCGAACAGGATCGGCGGGGAAGTCAAGGTGGATTATGAATATTCTCCGGATGAAAAGGTGAATGAGTTCATCGTTTATCGTTATGATGATGAAAAAGACGAATGGGTTGAAACCACGTTTGATATGTAAATGAAGATTTGAGAGGGGAAGTGTTACGAATTACAATTTTCTTAAGCATAAAGCTATAAGTGAATGTAATTTGTAACAAATAACCTAGAAGCTAAATAGATTCTTGTAATTCGTAACAATTTTACTAATATAAATACGCAAAAAAGTATGAAAAAACTATCGATTCTTTTCGCCATCGCGATAATGGTGTTGACCATGTCCGCTGGTTGTGGAAAAAAATTGGCTCCCGACGACGTGTTGGACAACATGATCAAATCTTCGATCGAAGACGTCAAAACTTATCGGTTCGACGGCGTTTTAACGGCGAAAACAACCACGCCTGATCCGAGCGGAGCGGGAGTGGAAACCACTTTTAAAATAGACATGACCGGAGCTTATGACGGCACGGACAAGCAGGCCCCCAAAATTGACGCGGCCTTGACCGGAAATATCGAGGTGCAGGGTTTGAGCATGAATGTGGCCGGGGACGCTCGTTTGCTTGATGACAAAACTTATTTTCGATTGCGCGAATTGCCCGCGCTGATTCCTTTGGGCATAGAGACAAACCAATGGTTTTACACGAATATAGACAAGACTTCGACAGAAGCCGGTGTCAGCTCTTTGAGTCTGGATCATATGGCCACCATTCAAAAACTCATGCAAGAGTATCGGATATTCAGGATTACCGAAGATTTGGGCTCGGCGGAGGTGAACGGAGTGAAAACCTATCATTATAAGACGAAAATGGACAGAGACGAATTCAAAGCCTTTATGGAAGCTCTGGCCAAACAGCAGGGGCAAGAATTTACGGATAAAGACAGAGATGATTTGGATCAGGTCGCCGATAATCTGGACAATATGAATATGGAAATGTGGATCGGCCAAAAAGATTTCTTTCTCTATAAATTGACAATGAGCGTGCCCTTCAAGTCCGACACGGAAGTCGTGGATCTCAGCGTTGAAATGACCATGAAGGATTATAATTCGAACGTTCAAATCACCGCGCCGGAAGGAGCTCTCGAGTACGTTTCCGAAGGTCTTGGAATATTCAACGATTTTAAATAATAACCGTAAAAATTTATGTATTTAGTTTATCTTTTAATCTTTGTTGTCTTTATCATTTTGACCAGCTTGCGCCAGATCAATCAATACGAGAGAGGCGTGAAATTCACCATGGGCAGATACACAGGCATCATTAATCCCGGTTGGAGAATCATTTGGCCGATTTTTCAATCAATGCGAAAAGTCGATATGCGCATCAAGGCGGTTGACGTGCCGGAACAAAAGGCCATTACCAAAGACAATGTGTCAGTGGGCGTGAATGCGGTTATTTATTGGAAAGTGTCTTCTTCTGAAAAAGCGATATTGGAAGTTGAGAACTTTTTTTGGGCAGTGTCGCAATTGGCGCAGACCACTATGAGAAACGTGGTCGGCGAAGTGACTTTGGACGAATTGCTCAGCTCTCGCGAGATGATTTCTCAAAGAATTAAGGATATCGTTGACAAGGCCACGGACGCTTGGGGCGTAAAAGTTGATAATGTTGAGTTAAAAGACATTGTTTTGCCGGAGAATATGGAAAGGACGATAGCCAAGCAAGCCGAAGCCGAGAGAGAAAGGCGCGCGGTAATTATCACGGCCGAAGGCGAGAGGATGGCCGCGGAAAATATTTCCAAAGCCGCGGCAGTTCTGAGCGCCGTTCCGGGAGCCCTGCATCTTAGAACTTTGCAGACGATAAACGATGTGTCTTCGGATCAATCCAACACCATAATTTTCGTCACTCCTGTCGAGGTTTTGCACGCGCTTGAAGGGTTTGCGAAGAAAAGCGATCATCAGCAACAGTAAAATCAGATACAAAAAGGGAAGCGAGGCGCTTCTCTTTTGTGTTTCATCAAGGTTGGTCTCCTATGGGAAATATTTTAACTTTTTTCCTGTTTTAATAATTTCTTGAGCGAATTTTTTTATTACCGCCGGACCATTCCTAATCTTATCTTATTATCCAGTCTTTTTTGCTGTTCAGGAGTAAGAGTGATCTTCTCCGGATAAGCAAGGATCACTTGGGGATTTTTTTCGAGCAGATTATCACCAAGTATTAGTTTTTGTTCCTCGGAAAGGGTGAATTTTTCTAAATTGAAGACAAGCTCCGCGGGAGCATGTTTGATTAAGCTGTCAACAAGGTTATTTTTCTGCTCATCGGAGAAAGATAATTCTTCTAAATGCTTGACGGCCGTGGTAGGATCGCGCTTGACTAGGCTATTCAGAAATTCGTTTTTTTGCTCCTCGGAAAGGGTGAGTTTATCTAAATTGGAGACAAGCGTCGTGGGGTTATGTTTAATTAAACTATCAACAAGGTTTTTCTTTTGCTCCTCGGAAAGAGTGAATGTTCCTAAGCGGCCGACAAGTTCCTCGGGAGCAAGTTTGATTAAGCTATTAACGAGGTTGTTTGTTTGCTCCCCTGAAAGACCGGATGTTCCCAAGCTGATGAGAAGCTCCTTGGGATTATGTTCTATTAGTTTATCAGCAAGTTTGTTTTTTTGTTCCTCGGAAAGGGTAAATTGTCTTAAGTTATGGGTTAGCGCCCCAGGAGCATGTTCGAGTAGTTTATTAGCAATATCATTTCGCTCCTCCTGTGTAGGGTTTGATTTTAATAAATAGGACCTAATCCCGCCGGGATCATGTTTTATTAAGTTGTCAACAAGGTTGTTTCTCTGTTCTTCGGAAAGGGTGAAGTTTCCTATTTTTTCGGCAAGACTGCCGGGATTTTTTATGATTAGTTTTTCGACAAGGTTGTTTTTCTGTTCTTCGGAAAGGGTGAGTTTGTCTAAATCAGAGAGAAGCTCCGTGGGCCTATCTACGATTAATCTATCAATAAGGTTGTTCTTTTGCTCCTCGGAAAGAGTGAAGTTTTCTAAATAGCTCAAAAGTATGCCGGGATTTTCTTCTGTTAGTTTTTCAGCGAGGTTGTTTTTCTGTTCATCGGAAAGGGTGAGTTTGTTTAAATTGGAGAGAAGCTCCGTGGGATTAGCTTCGATTAAGCTATCAACAAGGTTGTTTTTCTGTTCCTCGGAAAGGGTGAAATTTCCCAAAGAGAACAAAAGTGCCCTGGGACTTTGTTTGGTTAGCTTGTCAACAAGATTATTTTGCTGTTCTGGGGAAAGAGTGACGCTTTCAAAAAAATCATAAAGGTTCGACATGGGATTATATTTTAACAAAAGCTCGCTGGGATCATGTTCTATTAGACTATCAACGAGGCTTTTTTTCTGCTCTTCGGAAAGAGTGTGTTTTTCTAAATTATTGACAATCTCCGTGGGATTTTGCTTGATTAGGTCATCAACAAGATTATTTTCCTTCTCTCCCTCTGGCAATATTTCCACGCCTAAGCTGTCTTTTGCTCCTTCCGCCTCCTTAACCCATCCGTCCAGTTCATCCTTAATATCCTCATCCACCGCCTCGCCCTCAGCCATTTTTTCAGCCAAAGGCAAGCCGCCAGATTGGAACTCTTCAACCGCCGTTCCCGCTCTTTCCATAAGTCCCTCAGGATTTTTTTCGACCGCTTCCGGAGTCGCCAAACTCTCTTTTTCCGTTGTTTCGCTTGGATGTTCTTTCAGTGTCATATTATTTAAGTTTAATTTCTCTTTTAATTTCCTGTTGAATCTTTCTAATTTGTCGATCAGCTAATCGCTGGCTGAATTTATTTAACGTTTCCAGCTGCTTTTTCCTAAGCTCACTTATTCTCTTCTGAAATTCTTGCCATGCTTTGTTTGTTTTATTTTTAGCCATATGTAGTATTTATTCAATGGTTTTATTATATCAAAATGCCATAATGTCCGCAACTTTGAAAAATGCAAAATTTGTGGTATTTTATATCTATAAGTTTTTAGTTTGTGAGAAAAATTTTTAATGCGGGCAACAATAAAAAAAACAGAAATGACGGTCAGAAAAACGACCGCCGAATTTTAATTTTAAAATATTTTTTTATTGTTTTCGCGTTGCTTATTTCCATTCGTTTATTTAAAATCCAGGTGCTGGATCATCAATATTATTACGCTTTGGCTTCGGATCAGCATGAAATATTCAAACAATTGTATCCGACGCGTGGAGATATTTTGATCAGGGAAGACACGACAGGAGTTTTTGACAAAATGGAATATTATCCTTTGGCCACCAACAAGGATTTGACCTTGGTTTTCGCCAAACCTTATGAGATCGAAGATCCCCAGGCCGTCTTGGGCGGGTTAAAGGAAGTTTTTCACATTGATGATGAAGCGCTGGAAGCGGATTTGTTGAGCAAATTGGGAAAAGACAATGATCCTTACGAGCCGGTTTGGCATCGCGCGGAAGATGAGACCGTCGCCAAACTGAAGGAAATGAATTTGCCGGGTATTTATTTTGCCGCGGAAAAAACCAGATATTATCCGGAAAAAAATATCGGCAGTCATGTTTTGGGTTTTGTCAGCCACTCGGACATGACCGGAAATTACGGTTTGGAAGGCGGGTACAATGATGTATTGGCGGGCAAATCGGGTTTTTTGCAATCGGAATTGGACAGTTTGGGGCGATGGATTTCAGTGGCCGGAAAAAAATTCGAGCAAGCCGAGGATGGCGCCGATATTGTTTTGACCATTGATAAATCAATAGAATTTTTCGCGTGCGATGTTTTGGACAGGGCGGTTGAGGAATATTCGGCCAAAAGCGGTAGTCTTATCGTTATGGATCCATATACCGGCAGAATCATCGCCATGTGCGGGGCTCCGGATTTCGATCCTAATAACTACAATAAAGTCGAGGATATTGACATCTTTAATAATGGGGCGGTTTCGATAGGTTACGAACCCGGTTCCATTTTCAAACCAATCACCATGGCCGCGGCCATTGATGCGGGACGAATTGATCCGTACACGACCTACGATGACCCCGGTGAAGAAAGAATAGATGATTTTACCATTAAGAATTCGGACGGTTTGGCGCATGGCATAAAAAACATGACCAATGTGCTGGAAGAGTCTTTGAATACGGGCGCCATTTTCGCGGCTCGCCAAATCGGCCTCGGAGTATTCAGGAATTACATGGAGAATTTCGGTTTCGGCAGTCCGACGGGTATGGAATTGGGACCGGAATCTTCGGGTGACATCAGCTCTTTGAAAAAGTCCGGAGAAATATATATGGCGACCGCTTCCTTCGGTCAGGGCATCATGACCACTCCGATTCAGCTGATCGCCGCTTACGCGGCTTTGGTCAATGGCGGTTCATTGGTCAAACCTTATATTATCGATGAAATAAAATACAGCGATGGCTCGAATAAAGTGACCGAGCCGAAGGTGGTGCGCAAAGTGATTTCCGATCGCACTTCCGCTTTGCTTAAAGGCATGCTTGTTTCCGTCGTTAAAAACGGACACGCTGAGGTCGCCGGTGTGCCCGGTTATATTGTCGGAGGAAAAACCGGCACCGCGCAGGTGGCGGACAAAGTCAGCGGAGGATATGGCGAGGAGACTATCCATTCTTTCGCGGGATTCGCGCCGCTGGAAAATCCCAGGTTCGTGATGATCGTGAAAATAGATCGACCCCAGCGCGCCTATGCCGTTTCCACGGCCGCGCCGACATTTGGCAAAATATCCAAGTTTATACTAGAATATTACGGTGTGCCGCCTACGGAATAAATTCCAAAAAATAAATACCAAATAACAAATAAATTCGAAATTACAATGTTCCAATTTTCAAACATTGGAATTTGGGACATTGAATATTGTTTAGGATTTAGGTATTAGAATTTAGGATTTTATAAAAATTATGATGAATATTTTAAGAAAATTATTGGCCTTTTTTGCGAAAAGGATATTAAAGCGTTATAAGCCCAAAGTCGTGGGTATCACCGGCAGTATCGGCAAAACTTCCAGCAAGGAAGCGGCTTTTATCGTTTTAAAGAAAAAATTCAGAGTCAGAAGAAATATCAAAAATTATAATAATGAATTCGGCGTGCCGCTGACGATTATCGGCGCTGAGAGCGGCGGCAAATCGATCTGGGGTTGGTTCAATGTCTTTGCCAAAGCCGGGAAGCTGTGGCTCGGTTCAAAGGATAAGAAATATCCGGATGTTTTGATTTTGGAAATGGGAGCGGATAAACCGGGGGATATAAAATATTTGATCAATATCGCGCCACCGGATATCGCGGTGGTGACGAAAGTCAGTCCTGTGCATATTGAGTCTTTCGGGACGATTGATAAAATTACCAAGGAAAAAGGAGATTTGGTCAGGTATTTGCCGCCGACCAGCGCGGCCATTTTGAATTTTGATGATGACAAGGTGAGGGAAATGAGCAAAATCACCAAAGCCAAAATATTAAGTTACGGATATTCGGAGGATTGCGATATGTCCGTAATCGGCGCGGCCGTTTCTTCGGAAAACAATAAAGCCAGAGGGCTCAGCTTCAAATTATCTTATCAAGGTTCGGCCATTCCCATGTTTTTGCCAGGAGTGATCGGCAAACATCAGTTGTACGCGGCTTTGGCCGGGGCGGCCGCTGGCGCGGTTATGGGCATGAATATGGTTGATATCGGCCAAGCCTTGAAGAAGTTTTCATCGCCCAGAGGCCGGATGAATATCATTGAAGGAATTAACGCCAGCACCATTATCGATGACAGTTACAATTCTTCTCCGGACGCGGCCATGGCCGCGTTGGAAGCTGTGGGCAAAGTGCCGCGAGAGGGCAGGCTCTTGGCCGCCTTGGGCGATATGCTCGAGCTCGGCGAATTGGCCGATGAAGCTCATCAAAATTTGGGAATTAAAGCAGCGAAATTGGGTTATAAAAAAATATACGCGGTGGGTAAACACAACAAACAAATTTTGAAAGGAGCCATGCGCGGAGGCGTGAGTTTGGAAAATATCAAATTGTTCGGCAATTCCGCCGACGCGGCGAAATATATCGCGAATGAGATTGAAAGCGACGACGTTATTTTAATCAAAGGTTCGCAAGCGACGCGCATGGAAAAAGTCGTTAAAGCGATTATGGCGCATCCGGAAAGAGCGCCACAGCTTCTTATCAGGCAAAATAAAGAGTGGCTTGTGTCTTGATGTGTCATGTAACACGCCCGCCGAAGCCCCGATAGGGCGAAGGCGGGGAGCATGAATCATGGAACACATATCACATAACAATGTAACAATGAAACAATGAAGCAATGAAGCAATTTTCTTCTCCAACCCTAATTTCTAATTCCCAGTTTCCGATTACCCATTACTATTTACCGCACTGTTGACTATATCCGGTTTTCTGTTAAAATACCTTGAAAACGCGCCGCCATCGTCTAGTGGTTAGGACATCAGCTTCTCACGCTGGGAACCGGGGTTCGATTCCCCGTGGCGGTACCATCCTTCGCGATAGCGAAGGATGTCGTTCGAAGTTTCAACGAAGAACGACCAGTATTGACGCTTTAGGTTTCAATGCATGCGCTACGGATGGCACAGCCATTCAAAAATAAAATATAAAATATAAAAAACAAAAAACAAAAAATATGGAGTCCCAATTGGGACTTTTTTTGATTTACCCAATATTTTTTTTGTGGTATAATAAATTTATATGAAAAAAAATAAAAAAGCTTTTTTGTATAAACCCATTCTTATATCAGCGTTGGCCATTTTAGGAATTGCCCTTATTGTGGCGGCGACGCCAAAACATCGGGCGCAAATTGCCGGTTCTTGTTCTGTCGAGCCGGTGAGTTCCTCCACCTTCATTAAAACTTATCATTTGCGCGATCTCACCGACGGTTATAATGTTTTACAAGTTAAAGACGGCGGGTATTTGATTTCCGGAGACACGATGTGGAGCTCGGGCATGTCTGTGGGAAATCCTTTTTTGGTTAAAGTCGACGCAAAGGGCAATCCTTCATGGAGCAAACAATTCAGTAGTCAAAGTTTGCCTCCTCGGGATTCATCCACCAGGCATGAGCCGCACGTGTCCGCGGAGACGTCTGACGGAGGCATTGTTTACGCCAGCGACATTTTGGATTTTGTCGACGCCAAATACGAAAAGGTTTTGGAAGTTTATGGGGATATTTTGGTTACCAAAGTTAATTCCAAAGGCGTTCAATCGTGGTCAACGATGCTTGGCGATTACAGCGTGGATCGTCCGCAGAAAATATGGGCGTTGCCGGACGGCGGCGTGATGCTTTTGGCGAGATTCGCGCAAACCGGTTATGGCAATGACGTGGCCGACATATCGGCCGTGCCAAAATACAGCGTTTTGATTAAAATCGATAAAGACGGGAAAGCGTTGTATGCCAAAAAAATGGATTGGGAAGCTGTAGACATGGAGCGTCTGACTGACGGCGGATTCGTCGCTCTGGCCAATATTTCCGTGCCAACCAATGAACAGCCCGATAATATTTTGGGACCGGAGGTGGTGCTGGGAGATTTGCCGACCATTGTTAAATTAAATGATAATCTGGATATTGAGTGGGCCAAAAGTTTAGAAATGATTCCCTCGGAAATAGTCGCGCCGATCAGTTATTCCAGCGCCGACATTACTCTTGGGAAAACCTCCATCCGCATGATGGGCGGAGATTTTAAGGCGGTTCAGCCGACTTCGGACGGCGGATTTTTGGCGGTCGGTTTTGAAAATTTACTATCGACTCAAGGGTTGAGCAACGGGATTGATTCCATTACCAGTTTTACTCCTCGTTCATTCATAGTGGCCAAGGTTGACGCGTCGGGTAATTACAAATGGGCAAAAAATTTAACGGTCGGTTTGGTCTCCGGAGCCACCGCTATTGATTTTCAAATGGCTAAAACGGTTGATGGATATTTTGTCATTATGCAAGACGTGATTCGAGACAGCGAGGGCGTGGAAGCGAAATATAGCGACGCCGGTAAAAAGCAAAAAGTGCTGTGGGATAAATGTGAGGAATTGAATTCCGATTGCCTTGATCCGGACAGCGTTCCGGAGCTCAAAGAGCTTTGGGACGCGTCAAAAGCCGCCTCCCAGGCCTTCGCGGACGCATTGGCGTCGAATATCGAATTGATTAAAATTGACGGCAATGCCAATCCTATCTGGATTAAACGGTTTGACGCGGAAAGAAATTTATCGGGATACGATATCGCGTCGACCACTGATAAGGGCGTGGTTGTATCGGCAAGCATGTTAACGGATAAAACGCATTTGGTGATGCTTAGCCAGGAACCTTATAAAGAAGCGGCTTTGATAAAAGTGGACGTTAACGGCGGAGCGAGCGGATATGCCGATGTAACCGATTATCGCGAGGCGACGCTTGAAGATCAGAGCGAATACTTGGTTATGCAAGACATGGAAGTGGGCATGGTGTCGGATATGACGTTGAACGTCAATACGAAAGTAAAAGAAAACGTGCCCTCGATAAGCAACGCGTCGCGCGAGATTTGTAAATATCAATTAAATAAGGTGGAACCGACTTGTGATTTCTTGACGGATACGACGTCGAAAGATCCTGGAACAACTCCCGTCGCCAAAACCTGGGCGCTGATCAACTATGATAATACCAAAGAGGTCGCGGTGGAAGGAGATAAAAATCAAACGGTTCATGATGAATTGTTACCGATACTTAATGAGGTGTTTGATGATCAGGTAAAATTGAAAGACAATATGAAAAGCATGTGGCTGACATATGTTTTTTCTCGCCTGGTGACGCGCGCCGATGTGATAATGGTGCAGGAAAAATATCAAGCGTTGGGTTACAAAGTTGAAGAATCTGAAGGTGGCAGTTTATGGCTGACCAGAGTGGGACTGACTTTGCATATGACTTTTTCCATCATAAATTATATGGTTGGAAAAGTGGAGGTGTTCTTTTAATCAAACGAGTTTAAAATAAAAAATAATTAATTTAAAGAACTATATTAGTTTGTCCCCTTCAAAAATCAAACGGGATTTACTAAAAAGTTCAACAAAAATGTGTTGAAAAAATTTTCATTTTTCCAAACAATGAGCGTCGGCTTTGTTATCTTTTGCGCCGCCGCGTTTATAGGCTTAAGTCCGGTGGCCGCTCAAATTTCTTTGCCGGCGGGAGGCGACGATTTTGATTCCGCGGCAGCCCTCCGTCCCGGGACCTATCAGGGCGGGTTTTTAGCGGACGGCGAGAGTCTTTATTATTACGTCCAGGTAAAGCCAGGTCAAATGCTTAGCGTTTCCGCCGGAACTTTTGAAGAAGGCGGGAGCACATTGTATCTTTATGATGAAGATGAGGAAGAATTGAAGTCTGTCTATGACGAAAAGCCGGAAATCAACTGGCTGGTCGGTTCCGATAAATCCTCCAAGTTTTACATCAAACTGGAAAATGACTACGCGGAGGTAGAATCTTTCACATTCAAATTTTCCTTAATGAATTACTACGACGTCGATAGTCAAACTGATGCCGGCGATTCTTTCGGCGACGCAATGGATGTCGCCATTGGAAGCTATGATGGTTTTTTGGCCGGTAACGCGGGCATTGCCGACGAATTCGGAGACGACGTTCAAGACTATTACAAGGTAAGTCTGTCCAAAGGCGTGACTTACAATTTTAATTTGGTTCCTTCCAATGAAACGGAATTGACTTTAGGGCTGTATAATTCCGGCAGGCAATTGATTGAAGAGGACAGCTCCGTTAATAAAGGAGCTGTCGTTTCTTTGTATCTGACGCCATCGGACGACACGGATGTGTTTGTTTCGGTTTTTAATAATTTTTACACTTATCAGGATGAAATAGTGAATTATCAACTGGAAATCAAATCTTCGGAGGCCGTCACTGAATTTTATTCTTGCGCTGAATACTCCTGCGAAGCTGTCGGAGCTTATGTTTCATTGGCGGCTTGCCAAAAAGCGAGCGCCAAAACGTGCTACTCGTCCGCCACTTGCGATGGAAAATGCGAGAGCGGTGAACAAGAAGAGGAAGTTTGCGAATGTTCGACTTGGGAAGATTCGGGTTGCGGGAAAAAAGACTGTGACAAAGACGAAATGTATCAAGTCAGAAATTGTTCGTCGGAAGATTGCGACGATCAAATCAGATGCGTCAGCAAGAGTTCCTGCGGGGGTGAAAATGATGAAGACGAATTGGCGGGATTAACCGGCTTTCCGCCGATGTTTTTTGCCGGCTCTTTTGTCTGGGGTTGGATGATCCTGATGTATTTGTTGTTCGGGCTGGTCGGTTACATTTACATGGCCGTTTGTCTGCAAGTGATAGCTAAGAAAACCAACACGCCCAACGGCTGGATGGCCTGGATTCCCATTGCCAATATTGTCTTGATGATTCAGGTGGCGCAGAAACCTTTATGGTGGTTCATTTTCTTCTTGATTCCGATCGTTAATATCGTGATAGCCGTGGTTGTTTTTATGGCCATCGCCGAAAGAAGAGGCAAACCGAACTGGGTGGGTATTTTGATCATCGTGCCGATCGTCGGCATCGTCATTCCGGGCTATTTGGCTTTTTCGTCGGATCAAACGGTCGTGGCCGCGCCGACGAAGAAAGAATAAATTGTTTCTTCGAAATTCATTCATAATATAAAATATGGCCAAACCAACACGCTACGCGGTTCTTTATTGCGTGATTTTGAGCATTATTACGGTCATGATGGCGGTGGTCTCGTTTTACACTCATAACGCGTTATGGATTGTCATCGGTCTGTTGCCTGCAGTGATTTACGAGGTTTATCGCACCGAACCGGGCGCGAGCACCAAGTACGCTTCCATTGCCTTGCTGATCATATTGATCCTGGAAGCCATTTTGGTGATATTCAAAGTCACTTTCGATCTGGCCGCCTTTTTGGGAACTGAAAGTCAGTATGTCGCCGGCTATCAATTGCCTTTGGGAGACATTAAAATCGTCGGTCCGCTACTCACAGCCATTCTTTCTTTGGTACTTTTTTTCCGCACAGCGGGAGTTTACACCAAATGGCTGTCGGTTATCATTTGCGTCGGCTCGCTGACCGCCGTTTACATTCTTAATCCCGATTTTTTTCAAAGCGTTTTGAGAATAATTGTTGATAAATTATTCAGCGGAATCAATTATTATTAAAATGTTATTGGAATCAGATGGCGAACGGGGGCGGCAAGCCCCCGTTTTTTTTTATTTCCGTAAACCGGAGATCTTGCCAAAACGCTTAAAATTATTTAAAATGAGATAACAAATCAGCTTAAATGAATATGAGCGATGAAATGGGAAAACACAATCAAGAAATGAAAGAATTCGGTAATAAGGAAAAGACTTCTCGAAAATTGCCGGAGACTTTGAAGCCGACCAAGGCCGCTTCGATTATCGTCGGCGTTGTCTTAATTTTAATTACAACCGCGGTAATTTTTTATTTTTCCCAATCGCAAACCGTCCAACGGGCGAAAGAGACTGTCGGAGCCGCGACTCAAAATGAATTGCAAGCGAAGATAGACGAACTGAACAAACACGTGGCGGATTTGGAAGAAAAGGACAGGATCAATCAGGAACTCATTGAGAGAGATTTGCCTGAAGCCGCCAAAGTGGTTGAAGACTGCTCTATCGAGTTTAATGATGGATATCCTTCTTTCAGCGACAAAATACCTTTTTATTTGAAATACAATAATCGAGCGTTCGCTTATTATCAGCAACAAGGATATGAATTGAAGCAAGCTTGCCGGGCCAATGAAAAATTTTTGATGCTGTTGGATTCAACGTCCTCCTATGATAAGCTGTCCGCCAAAAATGCCGCGACGGCGGATTTGACAGCGGTTTCAACGAAAGCGATTATCGGTATTTCCGATAAAATATTTTTCAAAATTGATTATTTTCCCGTAAAAATAGATGGTTATGATTTGGCGAAGGATCATAAAACGGTTTGCGTCTTTGATAAATATGAAGGCGATAAAATTTATTATGTTTGCGACACGCCGCTCGAAGACGGTGATCGATACGATTGGTATGTGTTTGACGCGGTAAAAAAAGTGAATGTAAAAGCGGGTTCGAAAAGCCCTCAAGGCGAGGAAATTTCAAATAAGGATTTGTGGAATAACTTTTCGATAAAATCTTTATAAAATGATCGCGGCGATGAGTCCCGAAAAACGGGACTTTTTTTGTTTTATTGGAGTTATCCACAGGAGGGAATTGACCGTTCGCTTTTTGTTCGGTATATTGTAAATAAGAGTGTTCGGTTTCTGTTCGTGTTACGAATATTTTATAGAAAGGGCTACCAATGGTTACGAATTTACGAACGAAGCTCTTATGAAATTATTGGATCTTGTTTGGCATATGGGTAGATTCGTAACCATTAGTAACGATGTCCAAAAGTATTTATAATTTTTTAGATATTTGTAACCATTCATAAATTTAAAGATATGGGCGAACTAACCAAAAAACAAACGGAGATTTTGCGCTTTGTCATTGACTATGTTAAAGAATACGATTTCGCGCCGAGTTATCGAGAAATCGGCGAACATTTCAAGATTTCTTCGCCGGCCACCATCCACCAACATATTCAGACGCTGAAAACCAAAGGTTATTTGGACGTGGACGCGCAGAAGGCCAGATCCATCGAATTGACCAGTAAGGTAATCAGGATGGGCAGAAGCATTGAATTGCCGCTTGTCGGCATGATCGCGGCCGGCCAGCCAATTGAAGCTATTGAAGAAAATGAGACCATGGCCGTGCCCGCGGACTTGGTCAGGGATGAAAATTCCTACATTTTGAAAGTTAAAGGGGAGTCGATGATTGAAGAAGGCATTTTTAACGGAGATTATGTCATTGTCGAAAGAAATAATTATCCCAGAAACGGCGACGTGGTTGTCGCTTTGCTCAACAATGCCTATGTGACTTTGAAAAAGTTTTATCGCGAAGCGCAGAGAATCAGGCTTCAGCCGGCCAATAGCTCAATGAAGCCCATTTTCTGCAAAGACGTGGCCATTCGCGGCGTGGTCAGGGCGATCATCAGAAAATACGCTTAATCAAAAATAAAAATAATTATTAAATAAGCATGGGCAAAAGAGCGGGAAGGATTAATTGCGTCGCGATCAATCCTTTCCCTCGGCTCTTTTGTCGAGAGGATTAAAATTTTATGTCAAAAAGAAAAATAAAATCAATGTATCGCAAGGTTACTGAATTTTGGCGCGATTTGACCATTAATGTTTAATTTTTATGCATGAAACCATAAATCAACCCATAGAGGTCATTGCCGCGTTCACCAAAAATAAAATCATTCCGCTTTTTTTCAAATGGCGCGATAAGCGGTATAAAATCAGAAAAATAAATTTGGTGCACTCGGCCTCGCGCGGCAAGAACAAATTATATTTTTTTTCCGTCAACGACGCGGCTAATTATTTTAAACTTTGTTTTGACACGGGCAAGGGCGCGTGGCAATTATTGGAACTTTATTATGAAGGATAAATTAACTAAAATCTTAAAAATTTTTTCCGGGCTGTCTATTCGACCACGCAAAAATTACGCTTTTGACGCGGAGACTAAAACTTATATTCCCGCGTGAGTTTATGGATAGAATATTGCTTCATATAGACATGAATTCGTATTTCGCGTCCGTGGAACAGCAAGCCAATCCTTTTTTGAGAGGCAAGGCCATGGTCGTTTCCGGCAAGGAAGATTCGAGAACCGTGATCGTGGCCGCGTCCGCGGAAGCGAAAAAAATGGGGATAAAAACGGCAATGAGCGTCTTTGAAGCCAGAAAGCTGTGCTCGCGCCTGATTTTTGTCCAGCCGGATCCCGTAAAATACGCTCAGATTACCGAGCGTTTTTTTGAAATTTTTAAAAAATACGCGGGCGAAGTCGAGCTGTTCAGCATTGACGAGGCTTTTCTCGATTTGACAGGTTTGGCCGTCGATTTTGTTCAAGCCGTGGAAATCGCTAAAAAAATAAAAACCGAATTAAAAAATGAAGTTGGTGAGTGGATCAAATGTTCCATAGGAATTTCATACAACAAGCTTTTGGCCAAGCTGGCTTCGGATTTAAAAAAGCCGGACGGCTTGTTCATTATCGAACGCGAAAACAAGCGGCAAGTTTTAAATCAAGCCAAGCCCGAAGATATTTGCGGTATAGGGCCGCGCCTGGCGGCTCGGCTGGAGAATTTGGGTTTGGACACTTTGAAAAAAATAGAAGAAGCCGATGAAAAAATAATGCGTTTTGAATTCGGCCCGCATTGGGGGCCGCGCTTGAAACTTTTGGCCTCCGGCGAATTGGATGAGCCGGTGATTTCATATTATCGCGAAGAGAGCGTGAAATCGGCCAGCGCTTCTTATACTTTGCCGCAAAATACTTTTGACAAAGATTACATTTTGAAAATTTTGGCTCAGCTCATCGAAAAAGTTTGCCGTCGGTTGAGAAAGAATAATTTAGTAGGCAAAACGTCGATGTTTTTTTTTAGATTCGATAATTTCACTCATTGGGGTGAGAGTCAAACGTGGCCCGGGTATTTGGCGGACGACTTATCTTTTTTTGAATGGTCGCGCGGAAAAATTTTTGATTTGAATTTGGATCGTGCCGTCAGATTGGTGGGTTTTCGCGTTTCCAATTTGATTGAAGGCCGCGGTCAGCCGCCGCTTTTTCCCAAGGAAAGAAAAAGATTCTTATTGGCCGAATCGCTCGATAAAATAAATGATGATTTCGGAGAGCATTCCATTCATTTGGGCTCAATGCTCGGCTCGCCGAGACTGAAAAAACGCGCCGGCGGATTCAAATATGAAATTTGATCGATTGTAAAAAGGGTTTTGGCAAAAATTAATATTTGCTATAATGAAAATGATTATAATTAAATTCAAATTATGAAAAATTTTTGGAAGGCTTTATTGGCGGTCATTATCATGGTGATCGTGGCCGAGCTGATTCAGACGGTAATCGCTCAATTTTCTATGAGTTATTACATGGACGAAGCTTACTTTGGTCTATGGTCCAAATTAATGATGCCCGAGGCCGGACCGCCGCCGGCCAGTTTTATGGTTTATTCCGTCTTATCCCAATTGGCGAGCGCGATTATCGCGGTCTTCGTGTTTTATTTGCTGGGCAGCGCCGTGCCCGGCAGCGGCGCGAAAAGGGGACTTCTTTTCGGGCTGTTGATGTTCCTTGTCGCGGGCATATCCAGCATGTTGACCTTTGTTTTATTGCTTAATATTCCTTTTGGCTTGATAATGTGGTGGACATTGGCCAGTTTGTTGATTTTCTTGATTTCAGGTTTGTTTATCGGACTTTTGGTGGCGCCTCGATATGAATTGCGCATTGTGGAAAAGACTGAATTGGAAATTAAATAAATTATTTCAAAACAGATTTGTCGTTTGTCAATGAGTAATAATTGATTATTTCTTGCGTATTACATTAAATAAGCGATTTATTATTAAATTATAAATTATGCCGGAAGATCCGATAACATCGCCAAATATGCCAAGTCCGAAAGTAACCAATGGGCTTTTGATTCTTTTGATAGTTTTATTAATTGTCCTGCTCTCCGGACTGGGGCTGCTGTTTTATTACTTAAAATCGCAAAATGACGCTCGTTCCTTGGAGGATTGGTTGGAAAATGAGAATGAGATAGCCAATGAAATCGAGGCGGAGGTCATTAATGAACCGGTTGCGGAGGAAGCGACAGCGGAGGCGATGATCGAGGAGGAAATAGATTATTATAATTCTGAATACGGTTTCGGTTTGACTTTGCCCGCGGAGTGGAAAGAGTATAATCTCGTGGAAAAGAACACCTCCTGGCAGGTCGGCTCAGCGCCATCTTTTTATTTCGGTTTGCCCGCGCAAAAAGACGGATTGTTCGCCATAACGATTTTTACTCATGATCAGTGGGATATCCAAAAAGACGCCGAAGGGCCGAAACCGGTTTATATCACTGAAAATTCGCAACATATATTCACTTGGGATCGCGCGCAATCCACGGCCAACGCTGAAATGGAAAAGAGAATGGATGAAGTCCCGGGTATTATCGCCACCTTCGTGATTGACGCCAAATAAACATAAACAAGAATTATAAAAATCCCCGATTCCTTGGGGATTTTTTGTTTTTTATCCGCCGGTTTTTGTGTTATAATGATTTTAATATGACAAAAAGCGCTCTCAATCAATTATTGCTTTGTTTGCTGAAAAAAAATGTTTTTTTCGCGCCCCGAAAAATCGATGATGATATCGCGGTGGTTGAGATCTCGGACATCAAGGAAATGGATTGGTCATGGAAATTGCCCAAGCAAAGCTTCAAGCATTTGCTGTTGCCCTCAACGGAAGAAATATTAAAACAAGATGAAAAAGGGCTTTGCGAGATATTTGAAAAAAAATCCAGAGTGATTTTTGGAATAAATATTTTGGATTTGCAGGCCCTGACTTATCTGGAAGCGATTTTTTCCGAAGACGTTTATTATCAAAAGCGACGAGCCAAGACTTTACTTATCGGCTACAGCGCCGGTCTGCCGCAGGATTATCGGAAATATAAAATTTTTCATGAAAAATTCAGGGAGGATAAGCTTGAACATTTGAATTTCGATATTTTCATTGAAGAGCAAAAAAACAAAAATTTGAAAATTTTCAGCGGCTCGGAAAAAGGCCAGCAAATACTGGAGGAAAACGGTATCAGTGATTATATGAATATCGAATACGCCGGGCCGATCCCCGAAGAAGGGCCGAATAAGGAATTTGTTTTAAAAAACAGGGAATTGATTTTCAAGTCCAAGCCCGAGGATAAGCTCTGGCAAGAGCTGGGCAAAATTTGTCTGGCTTGCGGCAAATGTTCTCTCGTCTGCCCGCTTTGTTTTTGTTTCGAGCATGAAGATGTCGCGGACGGAGATGTTATTTCCAGAAAAAGAAAATGGTCGTCTTGCTTTTATCCGGAATTCACGAAAATAACCAATGGCGAAAACGACATGAGACACGCCGCGGAAAAATTATATTATTGGTATTATCATAAATTCGTCAGAATGACGGACGAATACAAATTTCCCGGTTGCGTCGGTTGCATGAGATGTTTTCAGGCTTGTCCGGTGGGCATCAGCATAGCGGAAAATTTTAAAAACCTAAGAAAATAAAATGAGAAACGCGTATAAACCGGAAAAAGCCAAAATCATCGGTCGGGAAGAGCAGAACGCGGACACTGTTTTGTTTCGTTTGAAATTGCCGGCGGACGGCCAGAAAGCTTTCGAATTTTTGCCCGGGCAATTCATGCAAGTCGGCCTGATGGGTTGGCGCGAAGCGCCGATAAGTTTGTGTTCCAATCCCAAAGAAGCCGGGGATTATTTTGAGTTAACGATCCGCGGCATTGGCAGAATTACCAAAAAATTGATTTCGCTCAAGATAAACGATTTTATGCTGGTGAGGGGGCCTTTCGGCAACGGTTTCCCCGAGGCGATTGATAAAAATTTGATTCTGATAGGAGGCGGTTGCGGCTTCGCGCCTTTGCGTTCGATAATAGAATATTACTCGGATCGCCAAGAAATGGAAAAACAAATTTTTATCGGTTGCTCGAGCAAAGATACTCTGTATTTTAAAAATAGTTTTGCCGAGTGGCAAAAAAATTACGATTTGAATTTGATTTTGGAAAAGGGAAGACTGCCGAAGTATTCTCCCAAAAGCGGTTTTGTCAGTGATCTTTTAAATAAAGATTTGGTTGATGATGCCTTGTTTTTCGTTGTCGGTCCGCCGGTTATGTACAAGGCGGTGGTTAAAAAATTGCTGGCAAAAAAAATATCTCCCGAAAGTATTTATCTCAGCCTGGAAAAACGAATGTACTGCGGCCAAGGCGTGTGCCAGCATTGCGCCATCGGTTCGAAATATATCTGCCAAGACGGGCCGGTATTCAGTTTGGCGGAATTGGACGGAGTGACTTCGATATATAAACCGTTTTAGAAAATTATGAATATTTTACATGAAGAAAAGCAAAGCTTTTCGCCGATTGGAACGCTTTTGGTGTTTGCGGTTTTGATTGTCATCGGCTATTGCTTTGTTTCATCTTATCGAGCTGATTCGGTGAGCGAAGCGCCCGATTTTGCCAATTTGGTTATGGTGTTCGTTTTTTTGCTGGATGGTTTCGTGTTCGTCAATTTTAGACGTTTGAGCGTCACGGTAACCGATGAAAATATGATTGTCGGCTATGGATTGTTAAAAAGAAAAATAAAACTCGAAGAAATCGAGGATGTTAAAGTCGATGAATATAAATGGCAGACATATTTGGGCTACGGCATCAGAATCGGCCGAGACCGATCCCGAGGGTATGTGGCTAGATCCGGCAATGGCGTCAGATTGAAAATTGAAAATCAACCTGATTATTTCATCACTTCGGACAATGCGGATCAATTGGCCGCAGCAGTTAAAAACGCGATAGCCTCCTCGAATCTGAAAATATGAAAAAAAATTCCAAATTTAAAATAGGCATTTTGTCTTTGACATCCTGCGAAGGCTGCTGTTTTGCCATTTTGGATTCCAAGGAAAAATATTTGAAGTCGTTGAATCATTTTGATTGGGAGTTTTTTCGTTTATGGAGGGAAGAAGAAGATTTGTCCGAGAAAAAATTCGATATTGTTTTTGTCGAAGGCAGTCCGATCACCAATGCAAATATCGAGCAATTGAAAATTGTCAGGAAAAATAGCCGCTATCTGGCGACGCTCGGGACTTGCGCGCATTTTGGAGGCATTTATCATTTGAAAAATTACGGCGATAAGCTCAAATTGATCAAAAAAATTTACGATAAGCCCGAAGGAATAGAAAATCCGGATGTTTTGCCGGTCAGAGATTATGTTCGCGTTGATTTTGACGTGCCGACTTGTCCGATAGACGTTGATGAGTTTTTTTCCATGCTTTATGACATTGAAGCGGGTAGATTACCGAAAATAGCGCAGAAAACGATTTGTTACGATTGCCAGCGCCTGGGTTATGAATGCGTTTTGCAGAAGGGCGAAATTTGTTTGGGACCCATAACGCAGACCGGTTGCAACGCCGTTTGTCTGAAAAGCAAGCAAGGTTGCTGGGGGTGTCGCGGTTTGATAAAAGACGCGGAAGTTGAAAATTTAATGAAATTTTTAAAAAAGAATCATTCAATTAAAGAAATAGAGCAAGCGCTGGAAGTATTTGGCATGAAAGATTATTTGTAAAATTTAAAAAAAAAAGAGACCGACGGTGCATGCAAAGTCGGTCTCAGAGAGGTCAAGGACGCTTCGAGAAAAGACGGAAAGAGTTGTCGACACAACGGGAGGGTAGCGACATGTATGCACGGATCAGGACTTGTCATTTTCTCGAAGCGTGCTTTGATATTATCAGTTAAATCTGAATTTGTCAAACTAAATATGAAAACCATTAAAATAAACCACATCGCCAAGACCGAAGGGCACTCGAGTTTTGTCGGCAGCCTGCTCGGCGGAGAAGCGGCCGAGGCCAGGCTGATCACGGAAGAAGGCGCCCGTCTTTTTGAAGGCATGGTCATTGGCCGGCCTTATCAGCAATTGCCGGTTATCGTTTCGAGAATTTGCGGCGTTTGCCCGATCGTTCACAATCTTGGCGCGATCAAGGCGATTGAAAACGCTTTTTTTACCGAAATTACTCCGGAAATAATTTTGCTCCGAAAAATCCTGGAATTGGCTCAGATAATTCACAGCCACGCTTTGCACATGTTTTTTTTATCGTTCCCCGATTTTGTCGGCGTTTCCAATAACACGGATTTGGTGAAGAAATATCCCGAACAGTCGAAATACGCGCTCGAAGTCAGAGATTTTGGGGTTTTGGCCGCGAAAATAATCGGCGGTCGGACGATCCATCCGATAAACAGCGTGGTCGGAGGATTTAACGTCGCGCCGGACGAGAATTCGCTTAAGGAATTGGCGGAGATAATCCCCGTCAAAACGAAACAGGCCGTGAAACTGTTTGATTTTTTGAAAAAACAAAAGATTACCAATTTTAAAAATCCTTCCAATTACGTCGCCTTGAAATCAGGGAAAGAATACGCGATTTATGATGGAGAAGTCTTTTTTCTTGATAACAAAAGAAAAGTAAGCGCGGATCAATTTTATGCCGAGGTTTCGGAAACCAATTCGTCCGGGGAGGCGGTCAAAAGATCTCATCATCTCGGGCGAGCGGTCATGTGCGGATCTTTGGCTAGAATAAATTGCAATTATGACAAATTAAACGGCATCGCGAAAAAAAATTGGGATGAGCTCGGCATTGAAACGCCCGATTATAATCCGTTTCATAATGTCTTGGCGCAGTCGATCGAGATTATTCATTGTTTGGAAGAATGCGGCAAATTGATTGAAAAATATTTGAAAATAAGAAATAAAAAATTGAAGGTCTCCGTCAAACCCGCTGCCGGCCGCGGTCTGTCCGTGATTGAAGCGCCGCGAGGTTTATTGTATTACAATTTCGATTTTGACGATTACGGCGCGGTGAGAAAATGCGACATCGTCACGCCGACCGCTTTGTTTATCGCCAATTTGGAAAAAGATTTGAAAGTATTTTTGCCGACTTTACAAAATTTTTCGGATAAAAAAAGAGAGAGTTTGATCAAGTCCTTGATTCGGGCTTATGATCCATGCATCTCTTGCGCGACTCATTAATATGCACGATCTTCATCTGGCCGATAAAATTCATAAATTGGTTTTAGAGAAAGCCGCTGAAAACAATTGCCGAAAGGTGAGTGAAATCTCCGTTGAATTGGGGTTTATTCGAGAGCATGGACAAGATATTTCCCCTGAGAATCTTAGGTTTAACTTAACGATGTTAAACGAAGGCACGTTGGCCGATGGCGCTGAAATTAAAATAGAAAAAGCGACGGGTAAAGAAAATTATTGGAGCTTGCTTGAAATAAAAGGCGAGTGAGCGTGTCCGAATGAAATAAATTTGATATAATTAAGCATATGACGATAACTGAGATAAAAAAAGTTCCTCGGCTCGACCAAGTCAATGATTTGCAAGGGAAAATCGTTTTTATGCGGGTTGATTTCAATGTGCCCGTAAAAAACGGTCGGGTGGTGGAAAATTTTCGTATTAAATCCGCATTGTCTTCGATCGAACACATTATCAAGCGTGACGGCCGCGTTATTTTGGCTTCGCATCTCGGAAGGCCCGAAGGCAAATACAATAAAAAATTAAGTCTTAATCCCGTTTATCTTGAACTCAGGAAATTGATGCCTCGGCAAAACGTTTTATTTTGGGACAAAGACATTTCTCAAATATCCAAAAAGGATTTGGCGGCGTTGGAAGCGGGCGACGTGGTTTTGTTGGAAAACCTGCGGTTTAATTCGGGCGAGGACAAAAATTCCGTTTCTTTCGCTCGTAAATTGGCCGCGCTGGCGGACATCTATGTCAATGAAGCTTTTTCATTTTCTCATCGAAAAGCCGCGTCTATTGATGCCATAACCAATTTGTTGTCGGCCTGCGTCGGTTTGAAGTTTTTCGAAGAAGTGAGCAATTTGGGCAAGTTGATCAAGCCGCGGCGACCGGCCATCGGCATTATCGGAGGCATAAAGGTTGAGACCAAACTGCCGTTGATGGAGAGATTGCTGCCGTCATATGATTTTTTTCTGATTGGCGGCGTGGCCGCGAATGTTTTTTTCAAAGCGCTCGGTTATGAAATAGGCGGTTCTCTCGTCAATCACGGGAATTTAAAACAAGCCGAAGAAATTTTAAAAAAATTCGGCGATAAAATTATTTTACCCAAGGATGTTTTAATATGGGAGGAAAAAGAAAATATCGTTATCAGTCGCCAAGTGACCAATGACAAAGACATCGTCTATAAAAAAAATCAAATGATTTTGGATGTAGGACGAAATACGGTTAAGGATTTTTCGAAATATATCAGGTCTGCGAAAACCATAATTTGGAACGGACCGATGGGGCAGACGGAAGATCCGCGATTTAGAAAAGGCACGGCTTTGTTGGCGGAAGCAATCGCCAAAAGATCCAAGGGAGCTCCATTTGGCGCGGTGGGCGGAGGAGAAACCATTGAAGCGCTCAATCGTATAAAAATGTTGAAAGACATGGATTTTGTGTCCACTGGCGGCGGAGCCATGCTTGATTTTCTGACCGATTATAAAAAATTTCCGGGGCTGGCGGCTGTTTTAAGAAAAAATAAAAATTAGTGTTACGAGCTGTACAAGATTTATGTGCCCCTCGACTCTGCTCGGGGCAGGCAAGATATTACGAGAATTGGAAATAATATCTTGTACTATCCGGTATTAAAATCTTGTAAATCTCGTAATTAAAAATTATGAAAAACACATTTTGGCCATCATGGTCCGAAAACAAAATCTTTACGATTCTTTTAGCCTGTTTGTTAATCGTTCTAATCGTTTTTGTCGGTTTTGGCGTTAGGTCAAAGATCAAGGCGTATGACTACATCGGCATTTCTCCGGAAATGAAAAATACCATCACCGTGTCCGGCGAGGGCAAAGTAATCGCCATTCCCGATGTGGCTAAAGTAACCTTGGGCACAGAGGCCTTGGAAAAAACGGTGGCCGCGGCTCAGACTAAGGTGACGAAAGACATCAATTCTTTAATTTCCGAGCTGAAATCAAAATATAATGTCGATAAAAAAGACATCAAGACCGTGAATTATTCCATTTATCCGGAATACGACTGGAGAAGCGGCTCTCAGGTTTTTAAGGGATACAAAGTCTCGCAGAATGTCGAAGTGACTATCAGAGATACCGAAAAAGCGGGAGACGTCATCGGCCTGGCCGGGGATTTGGGATTAACTAGCGTTGGCGGTTTGCAATTCACCATTGATGACCCTGAAATATACAAGCAAGAAGCCAGAGAAAAGGCGCTCGAGCAAGCCAAACAAAAAGCGGAGGCCTTGGCTGATATTGCCGGCGTGAAATTGGGCAAGGTGGTTTCTTTTTCGGAAAATGAAGGTTACACGCCGGATTATTACATGAAGACCTATGCTGAAGATGCCGGCATCGGGGGAGCGGCCGCTCCGACGGTTGAAGTCGGTTCCCAAGAAGTGATCATTGACGCCAACGTCGAGTACGAAATTTTATAATGAATTATTAAAACAATAAAAGGGAGCGAAGATTTTTTTGCCTCTCTTATTTGAATATTGATTCGTTAATTTTTGCAAAATTTATGAAAATAAAACAAATTAAAGCCAGGGAAATTTTGGATTCTCGAGGCAATCCGACCGTCGAGGCGACAGTTACTTTAGCCAATAATGTCAGCGCCACGGCGTCCGTGCCCTCGGGCGCGTCAACGGGCGTTCACGAGGCGCTAGAGCTTCGTGACGGGGGCAAGCGTTACGGCGGCCGAGGAGTTTTGCGCGCGGTTGGAAATATCGAAAAAGTCATCGCCCCCAAATTGAGAAATATAAACGTGGTCGATCAAAAGAAAATCGATCGTTTGATGATCCAGCTGGACGGAACGCAGAACAAAAAAAGATTGGGCGCCAACGCTATTTTGGGAGTGTCATTGGCCTGCGCCAGAGCGGCGGCCAAAGCTCAGAAAAAACCGCTCTATAAATACTTGAATCAAACGTTCAAATTCGGCAAGATAACGAAGATGCCTTATCCGACCATGAATATTTTGAACGGAGGCAAGCATGCGGATAATGGTTTAGCCATTCAGGAATTCATGATTATTCCCAAGATGAAAAAGTTTTCGGAGCGGGTGCGTTGCGGCGTTGAAATATTTCACGCTTTAAAATCGATTTTGAAAGATCGCGATCTGATTTCTCTTGTCGGTGATGAGGGCGGTTTCGCTCCGAGAGTGAAAAATAATGAAGAGGCGATTAAATTGATCGTGGCGGCCGTGAAAAAAGCCGGCTACAAACTCGGCGGCAACGTGAAATTGGGCATGGACTTGGCCGCTTCCGAATTTTACGCCAACAAAAAATACCTGCTCGAAGGCAAGCCTATCTCGGCCGAGGCGATGATGAATGTTTTGGAAAGATGGCTCGCAAAATATCCGTTCGAATTGATCGAAGATCCGCTGGCCGAAGACGATTGGGAAAACTGGACTGAAATTACCCGCAGGCTCGGTAAAAAAGCAAGTCTGGTCGGAGATGATTTTTTCGTTACGAATATTAAAAGATTGAAAAAGGGAATGGAGAATTCGGCGGCCAACGCGATTTTGATTAAGTTGAATCAAATCGGCAGTTTGAGTGAAACAATGGAAACAATTAAGTTGGCTCAAAAAAGCGATTATAAAGTTATCGTTTCTCATCGCTCGGGCGAAACTACGGATGATTTTATCGCTGACTTGTCCGTGGCCGTGGGTTCCGATTACATTAAAACCGGATCGTTGTCCCGCGGCGAGAGAGTGTGTAAATACAATAGATTGATGGAAATAGAAACCGAATTGAAATTCTAAAAAAAATCATTATGTCTTCAAAATCAAATTTGCCGCTCATTTTCATGATTTTGGACGGTTGGGGATTGGCTCAGAAAAACAGAGGCAATGCGATTGAATTGGCGAAAAAACCGAATTACGATTTTTTAATCAAGAAATATCCGAGCACGTCTTTGTTCGCTCACGGCCATCATGTCGGCTTGCCGGATTTGCAAGTGGGTAATTCCGAGTCAGGTCACATGAATATCGGCGCGGGCAAAGTTGTCGTGCAAGACTCAGTGATTATTTCCAAAGCCATAAAGAACGGCACGTTTTATAAAAATCCGGCTTTTATTCAATTAATAAAGCACGTAAATTCCAATGAATCCGATCTGCATTTGATGGGTTTGATTTCTTTGCATAGCAGTCCGCACATGAGTTTGGAGCATCTTTTGGCTCTGACCAAATTGGTTTGCAAACAATGCAAAAGAATATATTTGCATTTATTTACGGACGGCCGCGATTCGCCGCAATTCGCCGCGGCCGATATTTTGCGCCAAGTGCAAAAAAAGTTGCCTGAAAATGCTTTTATCGCTTCGCTTATCGGCAGATATTTTGCCATGGACAGAAATAAAAAATGGGAGCGCACTCAAAAGGCGTATGAGATGCTGACTTCGGGTCAAGGAGAATATTTTGGCAATTTTGACAAAGCCATTTTGCATTCTTATAACAGAGGCTTGACCGATGAATTTTTGGAACCGTCTTTGATATTGAACGGACGAAAAAAGACCGTTTTGATAAAAGACAATGACGGCGTGATATTTTTCAATTTGCGATCTGACCGCGCGCGGCAATTGGCTAAAGCTTTTGTGCAAAAAGATTTTAATCAACGCAACCCTAAGTCTTTTCGCAGAAAAAAAGCGTTGAAGAATTTGTCATTTGTGGCGCTGACCGATTTCGGTCCTGATCTGGATCATATTTTGACCGCCTTCCCCAGTATTACTTTAAAAAATACCATGCCGAAAGTATTGGAAAATTTAAGACAGGTCTATGTCGCGGAAACGGAAAAATACGCTCACATCACTTACTTTTTGAACGGCGGTTCGGACGTGCCCGTCAACGGCGAAGACAGAATCAAAATTCCGTCGCCCAATGTCAGGAGTTATGATTTGAAACCGGAAATGAGCGCTTATAAAATCACGGACAAGATTCTTGATTTATTGTCCAAAAGGCAATACGATTATTTTGCGGTGAATTTCGCCAATCCGGATATGGTCGGTCACACGGGCAATCTCGACGCCGCGGTAAAAGCCATTTGTGCAGTGGACAAATGCGTGGGCGCGATTTATAAAAGAATAAAAGCCATGGGCGGCAGTTGCGTTATCAGCGCCGATCATGGCAATGCCGAGAAAATGATTGATTTGAAAACCGGAGAAAAATACACCGAACACACCACCAACAAAGTCCCTTTTATCGTCGTCTCTTCCGGAAAACAGTTTAAACTCAAATCCGGAGGCCGCTTGGCTAACGTATTACCCACGATTTTGCGACTTTTGGATCAAGGCGATCATAAAATCAGAACCAAATCATTGACTTGAAATTATTAAAAATAATTATAAATTATGTATAAAAATATTCCCAAACCCGTATTGTTGATGATTCTTGACGGCTGGGGAGTTGCGCAGCCTTCGGACGTCAACGCGATTACTTTGGCTAAAACGCCGAATTTTAATCGTTTGGTGTCCAATTATCCTTCATTAACGTTGCTCGCTTCGGGAGAAGCGGTTGGGTTGGCGGAAAATGAACCCGGCAATTCTGAAGTCGGACACATGACCATGGGCATCGGCAAAGTGTTTTATCAAAATTTGCCCAGAATAGACAGATCCATCAAGAACGGCGATTTTTTCAATAATCAGGAATTGCTTAAAGCGATTAACCATGTCAAGGCCAATAAATCCGGGTTGCACTTGATCGGCATTGTCAGCGATGGCGATGTTCACGGTTCATTGAGGCATCTGTTCGCTTTGCTTGAATTGGCTCGTCGGCAAAAAGTCAATCGAGTTTTTATTCATGCCATTCTCGACGGAGTTGATTCCATTAAAGACAGCGGCGCCGGTTTGATCGCCGAAGTTGAAAAAAAATGCGCGGAACTTGGTGTGGGGGAAATCGCTTCGATCTCTGGCAGATTTTTCGCCATGGATCGGGACGGACATTGGGAGCGCACTCAAAGAGCTTTCGTGGCCATGGCCAACGGACAAGCCGATGAATTTTACGATAACGCGGCGGAAGCCATCGCGGCGTCTTATAATAGAGGAATATTCGATGATGGCTTTGTGCCGGTGGTTTTGACCAGCGGTGGTCGGCCAAAAACAACGATACAACAAAATGACGCTGTCATTTTTTTCAATTTGAAAGGCGATCGCGCAGGGCAATTGGCAGGAGCTTTTGTTTCGGATAATTTCGATAAATTCGAGCGTGGACCTAAAATGGACAATATTGCCGTTATTTCATTGGTCAGATATTCGGAAGATTTGGCAACGATCGGAGTGGCTTATCCGAAGCAGGTGATAAAAAATTCCTTGGCGAAAATCATTTCCGAAAACGGTTTCAAGCAACTGCATGTGGCGGAAACGGAAAAATTCGCGCATGTCACGTTCTTTTTCGACGGGGGAGCGGAGGAGCCTTTCATTAATGAAGATAGAGTGGTGATGCCTTCGCCCATGGCGGATTCCTACGCTCGGACGCCTCAAATGGCGACGCCGGAAATATCAAAACGCCTTGAAAAGGAAATATTAAGAGAGGTTTATGATTTTATCGTGTGCAATTTTTCAAATATGGATATGCTCGGGCATACAGGAGATATCGAGGCGGCCAAACGAGCCGCGGAAATAGTGGATAAGCATTTGGGCACGATAGTCGATTTGGTTTTATCGAAAGGCGGCGTGGTGATCATCACCGCGGATCATGGGAACGCCGAGCAAATGAAAGACGTTAATACCGGTGAGGTCACGAAAGAACATACTCGAAATCCGGTGCCTTTCATCATTGTCGGCAAAGAATGGGAAGGCAAAAATTTATCCGGCGCGGAAAGCCTCGGCAATGATTTGAGTCTGATTAAGCCGGCCGGTATCTTGGCCGACGTGGCGCCGACGATTTTAAAGCTGTTGGATTTGTCAGCGACCGAAGACATGGAAGGCAAGTCTTTAATTTGATGCCAATATGCCCGAATTGCCTGAAGTTGAAGTTTTAAAATCGGAGCTGTCGAAGGTTTTACTCGGAAAAATAATCCGACGGGTGGAGGTTTTGGATTTTAAGAAAAAAATATCTCCCAAGGATCTGGCGGCCAAACTGAAAAATAAAAAAATTTCCAAGGTTTGGCGCCGTCAAAAAAAATTGATATTCGATTTGGCCGGAGGACTTTCTTTGATCAGCCATTTGAAAATGACCGGCCAGTATGTTTTTGTCTCGAAAAACGGCAAATTGATTTTCGGCGGACACGGCATTCCTGGTGTTGAAAAAGTTCCCAATAAATTCACCAGAGTGATTTTTAATTTTGGAAACGGCGAAGAACTTTTTTACAATGACGTGCGAAAATTCGGCTGGTTGAATTTGGTGGATGAAAAAGCGTTAAAAAATATTTTAAATGAAGTCGGCGCGGAGCCGTTGTCCAAAGAATTTACCTTTGAATATTTTTCGAAGGTGTTAAAAGAATTTCCGCGAAAAAAAATCAAAGCGTTGTTGCTGGATCAAAATGCAGTGGCTGGCATCGGCAACATATATTCCGACGAGATTTGTTTCGCGGCCAAAGTCAGACCGGATAGAGCGGTAGGAAAATTAACGTCCAAAGAAGCCAAGAAACTATTCGAAAATATAAAAAAAATTCTGAGCGAAGCCATCGAAGATAAAGGCACGTCTCAGAATAATTATTCCAGATCAAACAAAACCGGGGAGTATGAAAAAAAATTGAAGGTTTACGGTCGAGTCGGGCAAAAGTGCCGGCGCGAAGGCGCTGTTTTGATAAAAATGAAAATTGCCGGCAGAACTTCCGTTTTTTGTCCGGTTTGTCAAAAATGACTTATCGCGTCAATAAAACATAAATTAAAGTAACAGCTACACCGATCAAAGCGCCGGCCAGAGCCTCGCCGGGCTTGTGTCCGAGTCTTGTTGATAATTGTTGATAGTCTGACTTGTTCGAATCCGGCATTTGATGCACCATCTGATTGATGATTTGCGCGTGCTTGCCCAAAATTCTTCGAAATCCGATGGCGTCTCTGATCGTCAAAATGGCAAAAACCAGGGCGATGGAAAAGGCGACCGATGTCCAGCCTTCATAATAGCCGGCCACCACGGCCAGCGATGAGACGAAAGCCGAATGGGATGACGGCATGCCGCCGTAGCTGTTCAATTCTCCCCATGAAAATTTTCCGGTGAACGCGCTGAAGATGAGTTTTAACAGCTGGCAGATAAGACCGCAGACGATCGGCAATAATACTATTTGCAGCATAAATTTAATATGATTTATTTATCTTCTCTTTTTTTGGGAATCGTTCAAGGCATTACCGAGTTTTTGCCCGTTTCCAGTTCGGGGCACTTGATTATTTTTAGGGATATTTTAAATTTTCAAATCAATGACAGCTTGAGCTTTGATGTCGCTCTTCATTTGGGTACTTTGCTGGCCATAATCGTTTACTTTGCCAAACCCATTGGAGTTTTATGCGTTGCGTGGTTTTCAAGTTTTAAGAAATTAAATCATTTAAATGATGATCAGAGATTGGCTTGGTTGCTTGTTCTAGGCTCGATCCCCGCCGCGCTCTTGGGCGCCGCTTTCGGAGACTTTTTCGAAAAGGTTGTCAGAAATTCCGTTGTGGTCATCGTCGCGTTGATTTTGGGAGGAGTTTTGTTTTTGCTGGTTGAAAAATTTTATAAAGGAAATAAACAAATCATCAGTTTGAATTGGAAGAGCGCGTTGGCCATCGGTTTTGCTCAAGCGATTGCCTTGATTCCGGGAGTTTCGCGCTCAGGCATTACCATTATAACAGGAATGGGTTTTAAATTACAGAGAGGCGAGGCCGCTCGGTTCAGTTTTGTTTTGGGAATTCCGGTGATGCTCGGAGCTGCCGTTTTGGGCGCGCTGAAATTGAATTTTGAAACGTTAACGTCCGAAGCTCCTTTATTTATCATCGGCATAATTTCTTCGGCGGTAATAGGGTTTGTTGCAATTAAATTTTTATTGGCTATACTGAATAAGCGCGGCATGAGGCCGTTCGCGTATTACCGGTTTTTATTGGCCGCGGCATTGATCGTGTATTTATTGCTCAATTGAAAAAACCCGACGCGTGCGGCCAGGTTTGTCAGGGAGCGTAGGAGGTGGATACTCTAGGCCGAGGTTTCCGGAAGATTCGCGCCAGCGGCCAGATGATCAGGCAGATGAATAGCCAGATCACCCGTAGCGGCCAAAACGGCGTAGTCGCTATGATGTACGGCGCGATCCCCATATTATTGGCCGGGCGTGGGTCCGGGATGTATCTGCTGATGCTGATTATTCTTTTTTTGATCAGCATGCCAGGAAAAAAAATGTAATGCCAGGGCTTGACGTGCAGAACGTCTTGTTTGAACATAGCATAATTCCACAGGTTGAAGGAAATCATTGCGATAACCAGGCCCGTGGCAAGGTAGCTGATGATCGCCATTGCCCAAAGAATGCCCATGGTTTGTGTTGTCATGACAATCCTCCTGTTCCCTTGTAGAAGAATATAACAGATTAATTCAAAAAAGGTCAATTGTCAAATATATGAAAATAGTCATCATGGCCGGCGGGGGAGGGACGCGGCTTTGGCCGCTGAGTCGGCGGGAAAAACCTAAACAATTTTGCAAAATAATCGGCGACAAAACATTGCTGGAGCAAACGTTGGATCGCTTCGCTGATTTTGATAAAAAGAATATTTATGTTGCGCTGGGCAAACAGCATTTGGTTTCGGCCAAGTCATTGGCCGGACAAATCGCAGATGAGAATTTTTTGGTTGAGCCTTGCAAAAAAGACACGGCTCCGGCCATGGCTTATGTATGCTTGAATTTGATGGAAAAATATCCGGATGAAACGGTGGCGTTCATTCCCTCGGATCATTTTATCGGCGACACTGAAAAATTTTTAAAAATTTTGAAAATATCGGATGACTTGGTTCAATCAACCGGCAAACTGCTGGACATTGCGGTCAGTCCTAATTTTCCCAGTACTGTTTTGGGATACACGAAGATCGGACGTCTTTATCAAGAAAAAGACAATGTCGAAATTTTTGAATTTGCGGACCACACGGAAAAACCTGATTTTGACACGGCCAAAAAGTATTTGGCTGAAGGGAGTTATTTGTGGCACGCCAGCTATTACATGTGGACGCCGAGAAAATTCATCGAGGCTTTCAAAAAATACGCGCCGGATATTTTGAAAAACGTTGAAGAAATTCATCGAGCGGTGAAAGCAAGCGATGAAAATAAAATTGAAGAAGTTTGTTCATTGATGAAGAGCGTGTCCATCGATTACGCCATTACGGAAAAAATAGAGACGGCTGACGTTTTGATAGTTAAGGCGAATTTTCCTTGGTCCGATATTGGCGCGTTTGACGTTTTGTACGACGCTCAAAAAAGTCAAGTCGATGAAAACGGCAATTTGGTCAAAGCGGACTGGGTGGGCGATGACACTTCCGGCTGTCTGATCGCGGGCGAAAAAGGCAAAGTTATCGCCACCATCGGCCTTGATGATTTGGTAATCGTGGACACCAAGGACGCTCTGCTGGTGTGCAAAAAAGGTTATGCGCAAGGGTTGAAAGACATTATTGAAAAGCTAAAAAATAATGATGATTATAAAAAAGTCTTATGAAAAAACTTTTTTTTCTTATTTTGATTCTTTTGTTGGGATTGGCCGCGTTCGGTTTTTTGAAATTTGAAAACTTGAAAGAAAATTTGAATATTTCCGAAAATATTCCGTTCAAAGTCGAAAGCGGCATGAGCGCTAAAGACATTGTTGAAAAATTGCGGGTCAATGACATTGTTAAAGATGAATCGGCCTTGCTGTGGTACATAAAATTCAAGGGGCTTTCAAGTAACTTTGTGGCCGGCACCTATTGGTTGAAACCGGAATATAATTCATTTGATTTGATTGACGCTTTAAGCGGTCAAGGAGACAAGTTCGGTCGCGTGACCATAATCGAAGGTTGGGATCAAATGCAAATCGCCGCTGAATTAACCGAGCAAGATATTGTTTCGGGGTTGGAATTTCTGGATGAAGTTCAAAACGGTTTTTGGAGAGCGGAAAGCAGATGGACTTTTTGGGATGGTAAGCCGATGGAGGCGGACCTTGAAGGTTATTTATATCCGGACACTTATTTTTTTGATCCGCAAGCCGGTTCGGCCGGGGTTATTGAAAAAATGTTGGAAAATTTAGATCAAAAGTTGACGCCTGAATTGAGAACTGAAATAAAACGACAAAAGAAAACTATTTTTGAGGTTTTGACCTTGGCTTCAATCGTGGAAAAAGAAATGCATGGCTATGAAAATAGGAGAATCGTAGCTGATGTTTTTTTGAAAAGATTGAACATAGGCATGCCGCTTCAATCCGACGCCACCATCAATTACATCACGAAAAAGGGGACAACTCGTCCCAGCTTCGCTGATTTGGAAATTCAGCATCCGTATAATACTTATGAAAATAAAGGTTTGCCGCCCGGTCCTATTTGCAATCCGAGCATTGAGGCGATCAAGGCCGTCGTTTATCCCGAGCCTAATGATTATTATTATTTTTTGAATACCGAAGACGGCGAAATAATTTACAGCAAAACATTTGAAGAGCACGTGGCCAATAAGCAAAAGTATTTGCAATAATTATAAAAACCGCTTTGAGAAAGCGGTTTAGCGGTCGGGGTGATACGAGCAGACGAGCTTGAAATTGAGCGCGTCTCGGATCGGACAACCGGTTCTTTGGCAGGAGAGGCATCCTTCGAGGAACTTTGCCAGATCGTAGAGTCTCTTCGTACAGAACAAGGCGATCAGCGAGATGCTGTTGTCGTAGCGGGTGAAGAGAAGAGACATATTTTTTTTCATCCGGCAGTTGTTCGCTTCGCCGCAACGTCTGCAGGATGATGTCCGCGCCTGCAAAATGTCGGGCGGGGCTCTATTTAGCGACTCGAAGCGCTGACAGCTGAAGGTGACGCTTTTCATGTCAGGGTTCGTTTGCCCGAAGCGCTCGAACGCCAGTCTGATGTTGCAGACGCTGGCCTGAGCGCAATTTTTGCACGGATGAATGTCCATGTCCGTCCTCCTTGGTTGTCGAGTTAAAATTATATGAAGAAATTTAAAATTAGTCAAATATTTGAAAATTTATGCTAAACAAAACATTTTGGAAACAAATTCAAAAAAAACACGCTGATTATCAAAAAAACAGATCGATTATTATCGGGCAATCGAGCATGGCTTTAAATAACGCCAAAAAAGCGATCTTCGCGCTTCATCGAGACAATATTAAAGACGCCAAAGCGAAACTTGATGAGAGCAAGAAAACATTGGTTGAATTGGAAAAAAAATTCGGCAAAAATCACAAAAGCAGAGCCGAAGGCTCATGGAAGGCCGCCAATGAAGAATTCGCGGAAGCGGCTTTGTATTTCGAATATAGAAAGACGGGTAAAGTGGGGGAGATCAGCGGCGTGTCGCTTGAGTTTGACGAATACTTGGGCGGACTTGCCGATTTTTCCGGGGAATTGGTGCGCTGGGCGGTGCTTTTGGTCAATCAGGGGAAATATGCCAAAATTTTCGACATTCAAAAAACCATTAATGAGGTGATTTTGATTTTACTCGAAATGAATCTGACCAGTTTTTTACGAACCAAATTCGATCAAGCCAAACGAAATCAAAGGCAGATCGAGCAGATTATTTATGATCTTAAAATCAGGGAATTGATTTGATTATGAAGCATTCCAGCAACAGCTCAACAAAAGAAAATAATGAGACGGCCAAACCAAAGGAAATCGTCAAATATAAAACCGGCATTTTGACAAAAATAAAAACCGGCTGTTGGCTGATTTTTGTTGCGGCGGTTATAGCCGGCGGATTGTATTTGTATAAATTTTATCAGACGGTCAGGGCGCAAATAAGCGTGGAGATAAGCGAAGGACGTGAATCATTGCAAAAAGCTCAAGACGCGGCCGCGTCAGCCGATGAACATTTGAAAGAAATGGATTCGGCGATTGAGCAAGGTAAGGATTTTTTCAATGACGCCAAGGATTTGAGAAACGAATTGTTCGATTGAGATTTATTTGTCCAATCTTTTGGAGGCCAGAATATAATATTTTTTATTAATTTCAAAACCGAGATATTTTCTTTTTAATCTTTTGGCGACCGCGCATGTCGTTCCCGAGCCAAGGAACGGATCGAAAATCAAATCTTCTTCACTGGAACTGGCCAAAATGATTCTTTCAATAAGTTTTTCCGGTTTTTGGGTGGGGTGCTCGGTGTTTTCGGGCATGGACCAAAAAGGCACGGTGAGGTCTGTCCAAATATTCGATGGGCAAGTCATTCTGAATTTTTTCCCATCTTCTTCAATCCAGTCTTTCGGATTTCCGGCTGAATCTGTATAAGGAGCAATGACTTCTTTTTTTATTTTGACTTGATCGACGTTGAAAGTGTAATCGTTTGACTTGGTCGCGAACCAGATGTCTTCCATGTTGTTTTTCCAGTTTGTTTTAGAACCTCTGCCTTTTTCCCTTTTCCAAGTGACGCGATTTTTGATAATGAAATATTTTTTTAAAACGTCCTGAATCAGACCGGAGTTTTGCCAGTCGATGCAGACGTAAATCGAGCCGTTCGGCTTTAGAATCCTGAAACATTCTTTGATCCATGAGTCATTCCATTTTTCAAATTCGGTCTCGCTCAAATTAACCGTGCCGTCGCCGAAGTTTTTGCGGTTGTTATATGGCGGGTCGGTTAAAATCAAATCAATTGAATTGTTCGGAAGCAATTTAATTGATTTCAGAGAATCGGTCAGGAAAATTCGATTCTCAAGAGCTGAAATCGAATCTATTTCTCGGGGCAAGCTCAAAAAGGAGAAGTTTTCGATTTCTTCATTTGACGCGGTGATGGTTTTGTTTCGTTTGGACTTCATGAGCCTATTATATCATGAAGCCGGCAATTGAAAAAAGTTAAGTTTTTGCTATAATGAAAACATATGGAATCAGGAAATTTATATATCGCGGCCACGCCGATAGGGAATTTGAAAGATATAACTTATCGCGTTGTTGAGACTTTGAAAGAAGCAAATTTGATTGTTTGCGAAGACACCAGGCACACTCGAAAGCTTTTGACGCATTACGGCATCGATAAGCCGACAATCAGTTATCATCAGCATTCTTCGCCGCATAAAATCAAGGAGTTGATAGAAAAAATCAAAGGCGGACAAAACGTTGTTTATGTCAGCGACGCGGGCACGCCCAATGTTTCGGATCCCGGAGGCAAATTGGCCGAAGCCGCTGCTGCTGCGGGAATAACAACGATTCCTTTGCCAGGTCCGGCGGCTTTTTCGACTTTGATCAGCGTGGCCGGACTGCCCATGGATAATTTTATTTTTTTGGGGTTTTTACCTCACAAAAAAGGCAGAAGAAAAATTTATGAAAAAATAATGAATTCGGAGATCCCGGTCATTTTTTACGAATCGGTTCATCGAATTATGAGAACATTGGGTGATTTGGCGGAATTGATGCCGGAGAGGCAGATGGTTATCGGTCGCGAGCTGACCAAGATGCATGAAACGATTTATCGCGGCAAGATCGAATCATTGAAAGAAAATTTTTCCGACAGCGAAGTTAAAGGAGAATTCGCTGTCATTGTCGCCGGAAATAAAAAGATGCCGCGATTGTCGCAAGCATCAGAGTAAGGTGACGGGCGAAGCGTTTATCTCTCATTATGTGTGTTACGCTCTGCGGGAGGAAGGCGCAAAGCGTAGCTCCCCGGCGGTCAACACAACTTGAGTCAACCGGACCAAGGTGAATAATGGGAAACAACCGCCTCAAGCCCGTCTGTATAAAATAGCTGAATCAGATTGATTTGTCAAGTCGCTATTTCCGGAGCATTATCAAATACACAGACATATGAAAAAATATTATATTACCACGCCGATCTATTACGTTAATTCCCAACCGCACATCGGCCACGCCTACACCACCTTGATGGCCGATATTTTGGCCAGATTTCATCGTCAGCTGCTGGGCGGCGACAGAGTTTGGTTTTTGACCGGCACGGATGAGCATGGCGCCAAAGTGGAGCAGGCCGCCAAAAAGAACAATGTTTCGCCTCAAAAATTTTGCGACGAGGTCTCCGCCAAGTTTCAATTGGCCTGGGATTCCCTCGATATTTCCAATAATGATTTCATCAGAACTACGGAAAAAAGGCATGAAGACGCGGTCAAAAATATTTTAAATATTTTGAAAACAAAGAAAACGCCGCTCGGCCATGATATTTTTTTCGAAAAAGAATATGAAGGCTTGTATTGCGTGGGCTGTGAAGCTTATTTGAAAGAAGAAGATTTGGAAAACGGTTTGTGTCCGAATCATCAAACCAAGCCGGAAGCGGTCAGCGAAAAAAATTGGTTTTTCAGGCTGTCCGATTTCAGAGACATTATCGTTAAAAAAATATCCAAAGGCGAGTTGAAAATTCTTCCGGAAAAAAGGAAAAATGAAGTGTTGGGATTGCTGGAAGGCGGTTTGGAAGACATTGCCATCAGCAGGACTAAGGTTGAGTGGGGGATAAAACTGCCGTTTGATGAGAAACAAACGGTTTACGTTTGGGTTGAAGCGCTGATGAATTATATAACCGCTTTGGGATATGGCTCGAACGATCAAAAGAAATTCAACAATTTTTGGCCTGCTGATCTTCAGCTGCTGGGCAAAGACATTTTGAAATTTCACGCGGTCATTTGGCCTGCCATATTGATATCTTTGGGGCTTGACTTGCCGGATAAATTATTTGTGCACGGATATTTAACCATTGACGGCAAAAAAATGAGCAAGACTTTGGGCAACACCATTGATCCGATGGATTTGATCGATGAATACGGCTTGGACGCGGCCAGGTACTTGATTGTTTCCCAATTTCAATTCGGAGAAGACGGCCACATCAAAGCGGAGTCTTTCGCCAATAAATACAACTCCGATTTGGCCAATGGCATCGGCAATTTGACCAGCCGGGTTTTAAGCATGGCCGAAAAGTACTTTGACAATGTGGTTCCCGCGCCGAAAGATAAAAAGCATGAGCCTTTTGGCATGAAAAAATATTGGGAAAAATATTTGGACTGTTTTAAGAATTTGAAAATATTCGATGCGGTAAGTTTGGTGAACAGTCTCTCAAAAGCGCTGGATGCCTTTATCGCCGAAAAAAAACCGTGGGAATTGGCCAAGGACGAAAAAAACAAGACTGAATTGGCCGAGGCGATTTATGTCTCTTGCGAGACTCTCAGGCATATAGCTAGAATGATTTATCCGATTATGCCCGGAGCGGCCGGCGATATTTTTTCCCGGCTCGCCCTCAAAAATGAATTGAATGAAAAATTAGAGAAACGGATGAAATGGGGCGGATTGAAACCCGGATCAAAAATAAATAAAGGGGAAGCTCTATTCCCCAGAAAATAAAAATATATGATTTTAGACATAATCGCGGTTATACTTGTCGCCGCTTTTGTGATCGGAGGCTACAAAAAAGGTTTTGTTCAAAGTCTCGGTTCGCTTTTGGGTTTTGTTTTAACGATTTTGATTTTGGCCAGAATTTATCCTTGGTTAATGTCAAAAGTCGATGGATTTTTAAGTAAAGTGATAATTTTCATTCTGGCGCTTATCGCCATATCATTGATTGTTCATTTGGCGATTTGGATCGTGGAAAAAATATTCGGCGTATTCTCTTTCATCCCCGGTTCGAAAACGCTGGGGCGCCTGCTGGGCTCCGGTTTGGGACTTGTCAGCGGACTTTTATTCGCTTCGTTTCTTATGTGGATGACCATTAAGTTGTCGGTGATCAGTCCTTGGTTGTCCGGTCAAATTGATCAATCCAGATTATTGGCTCCATTGATGACCATCGCTTATATTTGGATTCCGCTGGTGCCGAAAATTTACAGAGAAATAAAAAGCCATTTATGATTATAGATACTCACAGTCACGTGAATTTCAAAGCGTTCGATAAAGACCGCGGCGAAGTGATGGCGCGAGCCAAAGAAAAGAAAACCGCGATGATTAATGTCGGTTCCAATTTTTCGACCAGCCAAAAGGCCGTTGAACTGGCGGACGCGCGCCCAAATGTGTTTGCGGCGATCGGTCTTCATCCCGTGCATCTTTTCGAACAGATTTTCGAAGAGGAGGGAGAGAAAATAAAAACGAGCGCCGAGAATTTTGATTTCGCGGGATTTGAGCTGTTGGCCGGCCGATCCGAGTGCGTGGCCATTGGTGAGACCGGCTTGGATTATTATCATCTTAATTCGCGAGTCTCGGTCGCGGAGCAAAAGGAAACGCAGAAAAATTTATTGATCGATCACCTCGAACTGGCCAACGGCCTGCATTTACCCGTTATTTTGCATTGCCGCGGCTCCCAAAATAGTCCCAAAGACGCTTACGTAGATCTGATTGAAATTTTAAAGAAGCATGAGGTGAAAGGATTAGGGGTTTTGCATTGTTTTGCCGGTGATTGGCAAGTCGCCAAAGAATTTCTGGACTTGGGCTTTTATTTGGGCTTTACCGGTATCATCACTTACAGCAAATCGCTTGAATTGCTTGAGGTCGTCTCAAAAATGCCCGAAGATAAAATATTGTCCGAAACCGATTGTCCGTATTTGACTCCCGCGCCTTATCGTGGGCAAAGAAACGAACCGATTTTTGTTGAATATATAATTGAAAAAATAAGCGCTTTGAGAAAAATTGAGTACGTCGAGGCCGCTGAGCTGACTTTTCAAAACGCGAAAAGACTGTTTAATCTTCCAATGGGGGATTAAACGTTTTTTTAGGCTTGACCGTTTTAAAATTTTTCTCTATTATATAAGTGATTTTTATCCACAGAGGGATGAAATTTATTTATTTTGAAAAAATGGAAAACGACAAAGAAAAAGACAAAAAACCATGGGTATTCGCGCTCGGCCTGACTTTTCAGCTCGGCTATACCATCGCAGTCCCATTGGTGGCTCTGGCTTTGATCGGCAGGTTTTTGGATGAAAGGTTTGAGACCTCGCCTTGGCTTTTATTGATCGGGATAATTCTTTCGCTGTTTATATCCAGTTGGTTGATATATTTCAAGATAATAAAAATCTTCGCCGAAATAAACAAGGATGATGATAAAAAGGAGGCAGTAGGCAAGAGAGAGTAGAAATCGGCATTGCGGTTGCAGTTTTTTAAAACCAAGGCTAGCCAGATATTCGTAACGTCACCTAAACAAAGAGCCAAAATCCAAGGCTAGCTAATTTAGAAGTAATAATTCGTAACGTATTTGTAATAAACATAACGCCAAGGCAAACTTACCAGCTGCAGTAATTTGTAACGTATTCGTAACGTATTTGTAATTATTCGTAATAAAAGAAACAGACAAAACCCAAGGCTAGCTAATTCAGAAGTAATAATTCGTAACGTGTAACGTATGGAGATATCCCTGTCCGCCGAACCAATATTTCATCTTGGGAAATTCACGATCACCAATTCACTTTTGACCACCTGGGTCGTGGTGTGTTTTTTGATAGTGGCGGCTGTCGTTTTGAAAAAAAAGTTAAAAAAAGAACCGAAAGGCTATCAAAATTTGGTGGAAATGATTTTTGACGGTTTTTTGAATGTCATGGATGGAGTCACGGGTTCCAGAAAACTGTCGATCAAATTTTTTCCGATCGTAACCACCATATTTTTATTCGTTATTTTTTGCAATTGGGTAGGCCTGTTGCCGGGCGTCGGTTCCATCGGTTTTCACGAATTGCATGAGGGCAAGGAAGCTTTCGTGCCTCTTTTTCGAGCGGGCAGCGCTGACTTGAATATGACGCTGGCCGTGGCCGTGATCGCGGTGGCCGCCACTCATTTTTTCGGCATAGTCACTTTGGGAGTGGTCAAGCACGTGGGCAAATTCATCAGTTTGAAAAATTTGATAAAAAATCCGATTATGTTTTTCATCGGGATTTTGGAAACGATAGGAGAGGTGGCCAAAACGATTTCGTTTTCGTTCAGGTTATTCGGAAATGTTTTCGCCGGCGAAGTATTATTGACGGTCGTGGCGTTTTTGGTGCCGTACATCGCTCCATTGCCTTTTTTGTTTTTGGAAATATTCGTCGGCTTGATTCAAGCTGTGGTTTTCGCCATGTTGACCTTGGTATTCTTGAGCGTGCAAACCATGGAGCATGAACATTGATTGATTATTATTAAAGATAACGTCTCAGACTCTAAACAAACAAGTGAAAATTTAAAGTCGAGAAACGTTATCGAATATTTATGAATGAAGATGTATTTAAAACGATTATCGCCGGTTTGACCATCGCTTTGGGCGGTTTCGGTCCGACACTCGCCATTGGCAAAATCGGTTCAAAGGCCCTGGACTCGATCGGCAGAAATCCGGAGTCAGCCTCGAAAATTCAAGCTCCGATGATTATCGGCATCGCTTTCGCGGAAGCCGTGGCCATTTACGCTTTGGTGATCGCTTTGATTGTAAAATTCGTTTAGTTATTTCTACCCGCTCTGTAAAATATAAGTTACAGGGCGGCTGTGAATTAATTATAAATTTTTATGGAAGAATTACTTCATAAACTCGGTATAGACTGGAAATTATTGTTGGCGCAGGCCGTGAATTTCGGCATAGTGCTTTTCGTGCTGTATAAATTCGCCTACAAGCCGATTTTGAAACTTTTGCATGACCGGGAAAATAAAGTTTCCACGAGTCTTAAAAATGCTGAAAAAGTCGAGGAAAATTTGAAAAAGTCCAAAATAGAAAGGGAGAATCAAATCGCCTTGGGAAGAAAGGAAGCCGAAAAGATAGTTGAAGAGGCGATACTCAGAGCTGAAGAAGCCCGCAAAAGCAAATTGGATTTGACGAAAAAGGACGCCGCCGAAGTGGTTAGGGAAGCCAAGGAAAAGATAGTTTTGGAGAGAAAATCGATGGTCGATGGCGTTAAGAATGAATTGGGAGAATTAGTGCTTTTGGCGTCGCGCAGAGTCACTAAAGATTCAATCGATCCCCGGGCGCAGAAAAAGTTGATCGAAGAAGCGATTTCAGATTTAAAAACCGCTAAAATTTAATTATGTCCGCGAATAATTTTTCCATAAATCAATTGGCGAAAGCTCTGATCGCCGCCGCCAAGTCGGAAACAGAAGCCGATGAGTTATTGTCAGAGCTTGATTCGATGGTTGAAGTTTTAAATAAACGAATCGAAATAAAAAACTATCTCGCTGACCCGGAAGTCAAATTCTCGAACAAGGAAAAGGCGTTGGATATTGTTTTTGAAAAATCGATTGGAGAAAAAAACAAAAATTTTTTGCGGTTGTTGATTCAAAGCGATAATATTTTGAATTTGGGACCAATCTACGAAGTCGCCAAGGCTGAACGATTGGCAGGATCGAATATTTCGTTGGCCGTGATCGAATCGGTCGTGCCCTTGGACAAGAATCAAGCGAATCAACTCAAAAAAGCGTTATTTGAAAGAACAAAAAAAGAAATAAGATTAAATAATGTCATTTCGACGGAATTGATCGGAGGGTTGCGCATAACCATCGATGACATGATTATCGATTCATCGGTCGCGGGAAAACTGGACAGGCTAAGGAATAATATCCGCGAAATAAATTGAGGGCGGCCATTAATAAAGTAATTCATAAATTTCAAATATTATGGAGAAAACATTGAAAAAAGATCACATAGTGGAAATGCTGAAAAAGCAGATTGAAGATTTCAAAGAAGACGTGGCCATTGAAAAAACGGGTAAGGTGCTTGAAGTCGGCGACGGCATTGCCAAAATCACGGGCTTATCGGACGTGATGGCCTCGGAAATGCTTGATTTCGGCGATGGTGTTCTCGGCGTGGCGCTTAATTTAAACGAAGATAGCGTCGGAGCCATGGTTTTGGGTGAATTTCATAAAATTAAAGAAGGCGACATAGTAAAAAGCACGGGAAAAATTCTGTCAGTGCCGGTGTCCGAAAGCTTGATTGGCAGAGTCATCGATCCGCTCGGTAATGTTATTGACGGTAAAACGCCGGTAAAAGCCGAGCAATTTTATCCGATTGAAAAAATCGCGCCCGGAGTGATCACCAGATCCTCGGTCAATCAGCCGGTGCAAACGGGTATCAAAGCCATTGATTCGATGATTCCCATCGGCCGAGGCCAAAGGGAATTGATTATCGGCGATCGTCAGACCGGCAAAAGCGCCATTGCCATTGATGCCATTATCAATCAAAAAGGGCAAGACATGATTTGCATATATGTGGCTATCGGCCAAAAAGAATCGAAAATCGCCCGTATCAAATCCAAATTGGAAGAAAAGGGAGCCATGGATTACACCATTATAGTCGTGGCGGGAGCTTCGGATTCGGCCTCGTTGTCTTTTATCGCGCCGTACTCCGGTTGCGCCATTGGCGAGTTTTTCATGGACAAAGGCAAGGATGTGTTGGTTGTTTATGATGATCTGTCAAAGCACGCCGTGTCTTATCGAGAAATTTCTTTGCTCTTGCGCCGACCGCCGGGCAGAGAAGCTTATCCCGGAGATATTTTTTACCTGCATTCCAGGCTTTTGGAGCGCGCCGCGAAATTAAGCGAAGAAGAAGGCGGCGGTTCGTTGACGGCCTTGCCGATTATCGAGACCCAGGCCGGAGATGTGTCAGCGTATATTCCAACCAATGTGATTTCAATCACGGACGGGCAAATTTATTTGGAATCGGATTTGTTTTATCAAGGTATCAGACCGGCTTTGAATATAGGTTTGTCGGTTTCTCGCGTGGGCTCGGCCGCTCAGCTGAAAGCGATGAAAAAAGTGGCGGGCAAATTGAGACTTGATTTGGCGCAATATCGAGAATTGGCGGCTTTCGCTCAGTTCGCTTCCGAACTTGACGAAGCGACCAGAAAGCAATTGGAAAGAGGGGAGCGAGTCACTGAAATATTGAAACAAGGTCAATACGAACCCATGGCCGTGGAGCATCAGATCGCGATTTTGTATATCGCGGTTAACGGTTATTTGGACGACGTTAAAACCGATAAGATCAGATTGTTTGAAGCCGGTTATCATAAATATTTGGACAACGTAGCCAAAGGGCTTTTGGATAAAATCAAAAAGGAGAAAGATCTCAGTGAAGAAATCGAAAATGAAATGAAAAGATTGGTGGAAGAATATAAGGGAACTGTCAAGGAAATGCTGGTGTCCTCGGACGCCGAAGAGGGCGAAGCTAAATAATTACCGGGAAAAACTATGCAAGCGGGATCGCGAGAAATCAAACGACGCATAAAATCCGTCAAAAACACGAAAAAAATCACCAAAGCCATGGAAATGGTGGCGGCGGCGAAAATGAGAAAGGCCGTGGATGGCGTGTTGGCGACGAGAGATTATTCCAACTTGGCTTGGGAGATGCTTTTGAGTATCGCGGAAAAAACGGAGACCAAATATCATCCGTTGCTGAAATTGAGAGATAAAGTGAAAAAAGTGGCCATTGTTTTAATAAGTTCGAATAGAGGTTTGTGCAGCGGTTTTAATAATCAAATAACCCAGAAAGCGATTGATTCCATAAAAAAACACGCCTCCGCCGAGCATGAATTGATAACCTTTGGAAATCGGGGACGCGACGCGTTGATTCGAAGCGGTTATCAAATCGATGCGGATTTTCCAAAAGAAGATATTATTTTATCGTCCGCTGAAATTTCTTCATTGTCGCACATGATTATTGAAAAATATATGGAGGGCGTTTATGATAAAGTGTTGATCGGTTACACCGACTACTTTTCTTCAATTAAACAAACTCCCAGAATAAAACAGATTTTACCTATTACCATGGAAGATGAATTTTTGGGCGCGGTGGGAAAAAGCAAAGGCATTCACATGACGCCGGAATTCGCGAAGGAAAAACAAACAAAGCATTTGACCAAAGGTGAATTTAAATATGAATATTTGTTCGAGCCCGATCCGCGCCGGGTTTTGGAAGCGCTTTTGCCGCGTTTGGTTGAAGTTCAGATATATCAGGCGACCCTTGAATCGAACGCTTCCGAACACAGCGCCAGAATGATGGCCATGAGGCAGGCTTCGGACGCGGCCGGAGACATGATTGATGATCTTAGCTTGGTTTATAATCAGGCCAGACAGTCTTCCATCACCAAAGAAATTATTGAAATATCGTCGGGCAAGGCGGCTTTGGAGTCCGTATAATGAAACACGTATCACGTATCATGAAACATGGAGCATGCCTGCCCGCCGTAGCTTAAGAGCGGAGGCGGGAATCACGTAACAATGGAACAATGTAACAATGAGGCAATTTTCTTGTCCAACCCCAATTTCTAGTTTCCAGTTTCCGGTTTCCAATTTATTTAATCTTTAATCAATATATCGCATATGAAAAACATTGGAAAAATAAAGCGAGTCATCGGGCCGGTTGTCGATGTGGAATTCAAAGACGGTTTGCCCGGTTTATTGAATAGTTTGGAAGTAAACGTGAGCGAAAATAATAAATTGGTGCTCGAAGTGCAAAATCATTTGGGAGGATCAATGATCCGAGCCATTGCCTTGGGAACCACGGAAGGCTTACGGCGAAATCTGGACGTTGTCGATTCCGGATTGCCGATTGAAGTGCCGGTGGGCAAAAACACGCTCGGCAGAATGTTTGACGTGCTTGGTCAGCCGATCGACAATAAAGAAGCCATTATAGCCGAAAAGAAATATCCCATTCACCGACCGGCGCCGGCTTTCGCGGAGCAATCCACTAAAACTGAGATTTTTGAAACCGGCATTAAGGTTATCGATTTGATTTGCCCGTTCACCAAAGGCGGCAAAGTCGGTTTGTTCGGAGGCGCGGGCGTTGGCAAAACCGTGGTGATTATGGAATTGATCAGAAACATCGCTCAAGAACACGGAGGATTTTCCGTTTTTGCCGGCGTGGGTGAGCGAACCAGAGAAGGCAATGAATTATATAAAGAAATGAAGGAGTCGGGCGTTTTGGAAAAAACCGCGCTTGTTTTCGGACAGATGAACGAACCGCCCGGAGCTCGCGCCAGAGTGGCTTTGACCGGACTGACCATGGCCGAATATTTCCGCGACGAAGAAAAGCAGGATGTTTTATTCTTTATTGATAATATTTTCCGATTCACTCAAGCGGGTTCGGAAGTATCGGCGCTTTTGGGCAGAATTCCTTCGGCCGTGGGCTATCAGCCGACATTGGCCACGGAAATGGGCGAGATGCAGGAGCGCATCACTTCAACGGACAAGGGCTCCATCACTTCAATTCAAGCGGTTTACGTGCCGGCCGACGACTTGACCGATCCCGCTCCGGCCACCACTTTCGGGCATTTGGACGCCACCGTGGTATTGGCTCGAAGTTTATCGGAGCTTGGAATTTATCCGGCCGTGGATCCGTTGGATTCCACTTCCGCCATTTTAAGTCCGGACATCGTCGGCGAAGAACATTATCAAGTGACCAGAGAAGTGCAGAGGATTTTACAACGTTACAAATCGTTGCAAGATATTATCGCCATTTTGGGCATGGAAGAATTGTCCGCGGAGGATAAAATTATTGTTTCGCGCGCCAGAAAAATTCAAAAATTCTTGTCGCAGCCGTTCTTCGTGGCCGAGGCCTTTACGGGCACGCCCGGAAAATACGTTTCGATTAAGGAAACGGTCAGAGGCTTCAAAGAGATTTTGGACGGTAAACACGATGACAAGCCGGAGCAATCTTTTTACATGAAGGGCGGCATTGACGAAGTTACCAAGTAGCATTAAACATGGATCATGGATCATATAGCACATAGCACGTAACATGAAACATTGTTACGAATTCTAATATGAAAAAAACAATTGTTTTGCCAATCATTTTGTTCTCGTTGATTTTTACCGCCTGCTCAAACGGCGAACGGCCGAGGTCGATCGAGGAACCGGAGGCGCCGAATCCGATCCAAACCGAACCGGTCAGAAAATTTGATCCGGCGAATTATGAAGATTTGGCCGCGCTATATGATCGAGCCAGAATAAAAACCAATTTGGGAGATATTGAAATAGTTTTTTTCGCTGACGACGCTCCTTTTACCGTGAGCAATTTTATGAATCTGGCCAAATTGGGCTTTTATGACAAGACGAAATTTCATCGGGTAATGAACGGATTCATGATTCAGGGCGGAGATCCGAACAGTAAAGACGATGATTGGTCGGATGACGGCAGAGGTAATCCCGGTTATCTTTTCAAAGACGAAATCAATGATCATAAATTGGTCGTCGGTAGTTTAGCCATGGCCAATTCCGGAGCCAACACCAACGGTTCGCAGTTTTTCATTGTCACCGCGCCGGAAACTCCTTGGCTTGACGGAGTTCATACCAATTTCGGGTATGTTGTCAGTGGCATGGATATCGTTTCGCAAATCGAAAAAGTTGAAGTTAACGACAATGATCATCCGCTCGAGGATATTGTCATTGAAAATATCGAATTAATAAAATCAGCGTCAGCCGACGTTGAAAACGTTACAAACGACATCAACGATTAGGTTTCTATGAATAATTACCGCTGTTACTAATTACATCAATCTAAAGCCTAAGAAGATTGTAATTTGTAACAAATGGACTAAAGAGCTAAACAGTGAATGTAATTCGTAACACTTGTAATATGGAAAAATTAATCAATTTCAAAATAGCCACGCCCGAGCGAGTCGTTTTTAAGGATGAAGTGGATCAAATCACTTTGCCCACCAAAATCGGGGAAATCACCATATTGCCGAATCATATCCCGTTGATTTCGGTTTTGGCTCCCGGAGAAATCAGGGTAAAACGCGGCAATTCCAGTTTCGCCATGTCTGTTTCCGGAGGTTTTATCGAGGTGCAAGCTGAAAAGGTGATAGTCCTGGCTGACACGGCCGAGCGCGCAGAGGAGATTGATATTGTTAGAGCCGAGGAGGCCCAAAAGAGAGCGCAAGAAGCCATGAGCAAGAAAAATATGGATGCCATTGAATTCGCCGCTTTGGCCGCGCAAATCGAAAAGGAAATGGCCCGCATTCGGGTTGGTAGAAAATATAAAAATTTGGATAATATTCGAGGGATTGGTAAATAGATAGTTACGAATTACAATCATCTGATAGGCCGATTAATATGTGTTACGAAGTACAAAATTCCATTTGGTCTATAGACAGATGTTACAAATTACATTCGCCTATAGCTTTAAGCCTGAGAATCTTGTAATTCGTAACAAATAACCTAAAAGCTAAACAGAATGTTGTAATTCGTAACAAAAAAAATTATGTCTCACAATTGCAAAGCCCTGCTCGTTTGCTGTATGGACTTTAGATTTCAAACAGCCATAGCGAATTTCGCCAAAAAAAAAGGTCTTGAAGGCCAATACGATTTGTTTTCCATTGCCGGCACTCAGAAAACTTTTATTGATGAAGCCACTCAAACGACAGCTTTGAAACAAGTGGAATTGTCGCAAAAGCTCCATGGCTCAACCGATGTTTATTTGATCGCGCACTGGGATTGCGGAGCTTATGGCGGCATTAAGGCTTTTGACTCGGAGGAAAAACAAAAGCAAACTTATTTTGAAGATTTGGAAAAAGCCAAATCGGTTATTTTGGAAAATTTCGAAAATTTAACGGTTCATAAATACCTGGCGAATCTGGCTGAAAGTGGGGAAATATCGTTTGAAATGATCGCTTAACCTAAAAGAGGTTGTAAAATATCATTGACAAATAAAGAGTTCAATGGTATTTTTTTATTGAACAACGACGGAAAGGAGCCTGGCATGACCGAAAAGAAGTTCTTTCTCCTAAAAGGAGGATCCATTGTTGGCCGTTTCGGGCTCACGCTCGACGTAGACGGCAAAACCTACCACGTTTGGCATCAGAAATTGCCTCTCGAGCCGAGGACTCTGCTCGATAGCCTCGCAGGAGAGCAGCCGGCCTTGATTTTTCGCCAGGCGCTTAATCACTTCAATGCCCAGGGCTTGGCGGCTCAGCTCATGACCGAGATGCTACTGCCGCTGGAAGTGATGTCCTCGGTCTGGTTGCTTTTTAAGAAGCAGTGCTTGTCAGCGCAATTTCGCGCCAAAATCGAAGAAGCAGTCAAAGCGGCGAGGATATCCGGCGTGTCCAAGCTCGAAGCCGAAATTCAGGTATTCGGGGAGATGTTCCCAACCAAAGAAGTTATCAGCAATTTTGATCTCTGGTGTCAATGGCTCGCCGATTGGACTCCGAACAAGAAATAGACGTCATCACTATGGCGTTTTTTAAATTTGACAAAATCGAGGTGGAATGTTAATAATTCAATTCAGGGCAAGGGAGGGAGGACATGAACGAGATCGAGATGAAGTGCGCGGTAAATTACATGCTAAAAAGCGACGATCCTCGGGATGTTTCGTCCATCTTCGTGATTGTCAAGACAGCCAACCGTCGATTTGTCCCGTTTTTCCAAACCTGCCCTGGCGGAAAGTTTGATGCCAGAGAGGATTTGTCCGGAAGAACAGAAAAAGAAGCGTTCGAAAATACGCGTCAGGCATTCGAGGGCGATGGATGTTTTGCGCGAAGAACTGGCGCGCCGATTCTGACCGACCCTGGCATGTTGTGCCCGAGACGCGTTCGGCAAGAGGCTTGGAGTAAATTCAAAAATGGCTGTCTTGGCAATGAAATGAGAGTTTCAATAAGTCGGTTGTTGAAATGCCTCGGCTTTGTCGCTCAAGTCGCGGAAAGGCCCAGCTACCAAGAAATCGGTATGTTTTACGCGGTTTCCTCAATCAGCTCGGGCTTTGGCAATGTTGCCAAATGGGAAGACGGATATCGTCTTTGGTATCCGCGAGAGGATAACGGGCTACTTTTTTCGATTGATTCCGAGAACCGGCTTCAAATCATACTGAAAAAAGAGCGAGCCAGAAGCTCATTGTGGAGGTCTTTTTGTGAAGCCCTGTCTCCGAGTTACTACACAAACAAGCCAAAAGGCCAGTTAATGACAGAGAGGAGGGAGATCGAGTGTTTGGCCAAACGGCTGAGTGGGCTTTCCCCCTCGTCAAGATTGGGTCAAAATCCAAGCGGGGTTCTGCTCGAGATTGGGGCCATTTACGCGTTTAATTATTTCAGTCGGACTCACAGGGATTTCATGCCCGACGCGTGGGAGAGACAATATTACGAATAAGCGTCGCCAAGCGACGCTTTTTGAATTGTGGATAAAATTTGTTAATAAGTCGATTTTTTTGATAAAATATAACTTGTTTCTAACAAATAATTGAAAATTTATGGTTCTTGCGGAAAGAAATTTTTATGCGCCGAATAAGTTTGATGGGGGGAAAAAACAAACCGGTGAAAAACCTGTCTTGACGCTTCTTGAGGGCGGAAAGGATAATAAAGAATTAAAAAAAGAAGCTTTGACAATCGCGGATCAAATAAGACAAAAAATCGAAGCCGGAGAAAAAGTGGAATTTAATAACTCATCTCCCGAATTTACGGTCTGGAAAGATACCCTGCTTCAAATGGAATCCTCGAGAAGATTGGCGGAAGCTGAAAAAGAGCTGGGCTCGCTTGAAAAAGAAGCCGAACAATTTAAAAATATTGAATACGCTTATTTGCCGTCAAGTCAGCTGACTTTTGAGGAAAAAATGAAGGCTTTGGATAACGAATTTAATATTCCAAAAAAGAAAAGCGAAGTCAGCGGGTTAAAGGACAAGGAGGCCAAGGTGATTGAAATCGCGTTCGAATATGAAGATATATTGGAGCATGCGGCCTTGCCGACCAGTCAATTGACTTTTGAAGAGAAAATGCGGGCATTAGAATTGAAAACCAAAATAGAAAAAAGAAAAAAAGAGATAAAGGAAGCATCCGGAGAAAAAGAGGTGGCGGCAAAAGAATGCGAAGTCGCCAAGGAAGCGGTAGCCGCGGAGAAGACGACAGGGGAACAATCGGCGGATAAAGACACGAAAAAAGAATTAGTCAGAGCGAAAAAGGAGCTCATGTCGCAGATGTCTATGGTGGAAAAACAGCTTGATGAGGAAACCAATAAATTGATCCTTCTCAATCGCAGTTTGGCCTCTTCTTTCAGAAAATGGTTGATGTTCTCGTTTTTGCACAAAACAAGAGTTGAAGTAAAAAAGAAAAAAATTGACGTGAGAGTTCAAAACTTGATGGCTCAAGTGAATGCGTTGCACAAGGCTATTTCGGCCGTTGAAGTTGCCCTGAAATAATGAAATCGGTATGAAAAGGCGCGAGGATCGCGCCTTTTGATTTTTAAATGTTTTTGCGATAAAATAGGCTCATATGGATATATCTAAGTTCAATCAAGAGCAAAAAGAGGCTATTGTTCATAGTGACGGGCCGCTTTTGATCGTGGCAGGCGCGGGCACGGGCAAAACAACGGTGATTACGAGCAGAATAGCTTATTTGATCGAGGAAAAAAAGATTTCTCCGGATCAAATTTTGGCCGTCACATTTACCGAAAAAGCGTCCGAGGAAATGGCCGAGCGAGTCGATCGCTTGTTGCCGTACGGGACTTTCGATAATTGGATTCTGACTTTTCATTCTTTCGCGGATAGAATTTTGAGGCTTTACGGCTCGGACATGGGCCTGCCCATTGGTTACAAATTGCTGGACCAGACCGGCCAATGGATTTTGGTAAAGAAAAATTTCGACAAATTCAAGCTCGATTATTATCGTCCGCTGGGAAATCCCAATAAACACATTCATTCTCTGCTTAGGCATTTTTCGCGTTGCAAGGATGAATTGATTTCCCCGGCCGATTATTTAAAATACGCCGAGGAATTGAAGTTGAACACCGATTCCGCTGATTTCGTGCAGACTCTGGATTTGGAAAACATGTCCTCGTCGGAAAGGGAAGAGGCGACCAAGCAGGAAATTCTCAGAGTCGGCGAGGTGGCCGAGGCGTATCATGTTTACCAGCAATTGTTGCTGGACAATGATTGTTTGGATTTCGGCGACTTGATAAATTACGCGATCGAGCTTTTCAAGAAAAGGCCGGCGATCCTGAGTCGTTTTAGAAAACAATTCAAATACATTCTGGTTGACGAATTTCAGGACACCAACACGGCTCAATACGAATTGATTAAAATGCTGGCCGCGCCAACGAATAATTTGACCGTGGTCGGAGACGATGACCAGGCCATTTACAGGTTTCGCGGCGCTTCGGTTAGCAATATCATGCAGTTCAAAAAAGATTATCCTGACGCCAAGGAAATAGTTTTGATAAACAATTACCGTTCTTGCCAGAAAATTTTGGACAAAGCCTATGAATTCATCAAACTGAACAATCCCAACAGACTCGAGGTTGAATTGAACATCAACAAGCGGTTGATTTCTCAAAAAGACGAAGATTGTCAAATCGAATATTTTTTGGCTCAAAGCCAGAAAGATCAGGCCGATATTATTATCAAAAAAATCATTGAATTGAAAAAAAACGATGTCAACGCAGAATGGAATGATTTCGCGATCCTGGTCAGATCAAACGACTCCGGAGAATTTTTCAATCATCTGCTCGAAGACGCCGACGTGCCGCACCAATTTTTATCGCTCAAAGGTTTATATTCCAAACCGGTTATTTTGGACACGCTGGCTTTCTTTAATTTACTGGACAATTATCATGAGGCCTCGGCCATGTATCGCGTTTTGATCAGTCCTTGGCTGGGTTTGCCGGAAAAGGACGTGGTTAAAATCATTTATCAAGCCAAAAGAAAAAACGAATCATATTATGAGACCGTAAAACAAATCAACGCGATCAAAGGTTTGGAAGAACGGACATACTCGAAAGCGTCAGGCTTGATTCAATTGATAGATAAATATTTGAATTTGTCGCAAAAAGATCAAATATCTAAAGTATTTGTCGGCTTTTTGTATGATTCCGGTTGTATTGATTATTTAAAATCCAAAGAAAACAAAGAGAATCAACTCAGCCTCTCTTATTTGCAAACTTTTTACAAAAAAATTCAACAATTCGAAAAAGAAGCCATTGGCGCCAAGCTGGCGGATTTCAAAGAATTGATGACTCTGGAATTGTCGTCAGGGGAAACCGGCGCCGTGGAAATTGATTTTGACAGCGGGCCGGACATGGTGAAGGTGATGACCGTACACGGAGCCAAAGGTTTGGAATTCAAATATGTTTTTATCCCTGATTTGGTGGAAAGAAAATTTCCGCCGGATCGCCGAAAAGACCCGATCGAGATTCCCGACGCTTTGTTGCACCTTGAACTGCCGTCCGGAGATGTTCATATTGAGGAAGAACGCCGGCTTTTTTACGTGGCGGCCACGCGAGCCAAAAACGGTTTGTTTTTTCTGTCCGCCAAGGACTTCGGTTCCGGCCGCGCCAGAAAACCTTCCAGGTTTTTGGCGGAAATGGGTTATGAAAAAAAGGAGATTGAGCCTGCTTTGGAAATGGAAAGAACTCAGGAGAAAAAAGATGAAAAACCTTTTTATGAAATTCCCAAAAGATTCAGCCACAGTCAGCTGACCGCCTACGAGAGCTGTCCGCTGAAATATAAATTCGCCAATGTTTTAAAAATTCCGGTGCCCGGGAAATTTCAGTTCACTTTCGGCGACGTTATTCATCGCACTTTGAATCAATTTTTGGCCATTCGCGCCAATGCGGGCGCTTCGCCGCAAGCCGATCTTTTCGGCTCCCAGTCCAAAGAATCCGCCGATGTTTTGTCGGAAAAAGATTTGCTGGAGATGTATGAGAAAAACTGGAGCTCTGATTGGTATCCGGATAAAGAAACCGAAATGAAATATCGGAAAAAAGGACGCGTCGCTTTGAAAAATTTTTATCGCGATTTTGAAGAAACACGGCCTGACGTCTGGTTGCTCGAGCGGCCGTTCACCATGAAAGTGGGGGATTACACCATTTCCGGCAGAATCGACAGAATCGATAAAATCGCCGGCGACCAAGTGGAAATTATTGATTATAAAACCGGCCAGGCCAAAGAGTCCCTTGACGCCGATTCCAAACGGCAACTTTTGCTTTATCAATTGGCCGTGGAAAAAGAATTGAACAAACAAGCCGGGAATTTGGTTTATTATTTTTTGGAAGGAAATAAAAAATTGCCGTTTGTAGGAGTTGAAAAAGACAAGGAGAAATTGGTTCAGAAAATATTGGAAGATATCCGCCGGATACATGATTTGGATTTTGCTCCGACGCCCGGTTCGCACGTCTGCGGTTTTTGTGACTTCAAAGATATTTGTGAATACAAAAAGTTATAGATTTTATGAAAGATTTGGAATCACTGAAAAATTTGCTTTCCGGCAAAGCAAGATCAAAACTGGCTAGACCGCTTTACGCCAGCATTGTTTTGGATAAGTTTAAAATGCTGTGCCGGGAAAAGTTAAGTCCTGATATTTATCGAAGCCTGAAATTCGTGAGTTATAAAAATAAAACGATTAAAATCGGCTGTTCCAGCTCCGTGGTGGCGCAAGAGATTAAATTGCGCGAAAGGGAATTGATTCTTCAATTAGGCGCCAAACTGAAGGGGTCTATGACCGTAAAAATAGCCATAATTATCAATTCGGAATAGCTATCCATTCATTTGCAAAATCCGATATTTTTTGCTAAAATTAAAACAGAGAGCGTAAATTATGACCTTACGTAAATATTTAATTTTTTTGACCGCCTGCACGGCATTATGCTGGTTGACTTTCGCTTTGGCCGTGAATTACACAAATCCCAACGCGGCCGGTTGGTTGGGGTTTTCATTCTTTTATCTGAGTTTATTCGTGTCGATCGTGGGTTCGTTTTCGCTGCTTGGCTTCGTGTTTCGAATGATTTTCAACAAGGATGAAAAGATTTATAAAAAAATTGATATTTCGTCCAGGCAGTCGATCATTTTGGGATTGCTTTTCATTGTCGCTTTGGTTTTGCAATCACAACGTCTTTTGACCTGGTGGAACTTCATCATTTTGCTGGCGATTACGTTGCTGATTGAAATTTTCTTAATTTCTTATCGCAAGTTCAGATAACCGTAAAAAGTAAAATTAAAAAATTCAATAATTGTTTTTTTTTCTTAAATAAAAATTATGCTTCAATCAAAGTATTTTTTAAAAACCACCAAGGAAAAACCAAAGGACGAAACGTCCATTAACGCGGAACTATTGATCCGCGGCGGCTTCATCGATAAATTAATGGCCGGTGTTTATTCCTTTTTGCCGATCGGATTTAGAGTTTTGAATAACATTAAAAACATAGTCAGAGATGAAATGAATAAGCTGGACGCGCAAGAACTGTTGATGCCCGCGCTTCACCCCAAGGAAATTTGGGAGGAAACGGGCCGTTGGGAAGAAGGCAAGGAAATTATGTTCCAGTTTGAAGGACGTTCGGGGAAGAAAATGGGCTTGGGCTGGACTCATGAAGAAATTATCACGGACATTATCAGAAAAAAGATAAGTTCGTACAAGGATTTACCCGTCGCGTTGTATCAAATTCAAGACAAATTCAGAAATGAACCCAGAGCGAAATCAGGATTGCTTCGCGGCGTGGAATTTTCCATGAAAGATTTGTACGGTTTTCATCGAGATATGGACGACTTTGATGAATTTTACGCGCGAGTGAAGGAATCTTATCTCAGTATTTTCAAAAGATGCGGTCTGGATTCGATCATCACCGAAGCGTCCGGCGGAGATTTTACGGAAAAATATTCTCATGAATTTCAAGTGATTTGTCCGAGCGGAGAAGATACCATCATCCACTGCACGGATTGCGATTTTTCTCAGAATAAGGAAATTGTGGAGAAAGAGTTGAACGATCTTTGCCCCAAATGCGGAGCAAAATTGAAAATTGACAAAGCGATTGAGGTTGGTAATATATTTACGCTGGAGACCAAGTATACGGAGCAAATGAAGGCTCATTATACGGATGAAAAAGGAGTGAAAAAGCCGATAATCATGGGTTGTTACGGCTTGGGTCCGAGCAGAGTGATGGGCGCGGTGGCCGAGATTCACCATGATTCAAGCGGTCTGATCTGGCCGTGGGAAATAGCGCCTTTTAAGATTCATTTGGTGGCCATAGGAGCGGAAGATGACGTTGTGATGAAGCAAGCTCGAGAGCTTTACGACCGCTTGTCGAAACAGCATCCGGATGAAATATTATTTGACGATCGCGAGGATAAATCCGCCGGAGAAAAATTGGCGGAAAGCGATTTGCTTGGTTTGCCGCTGAGGATTATCGTCAGTCCGAAGAGCCTGGAAAAAAACAGTTTTGAAATCAAACACAGAAATAAGAAGGAAAGTGAATTGATAAAGATTAAAAAGTTTGATGAAGAGTTGATCAAGTATTATGTTTAAAAAATTCTTCAATAAATTCTCGAAAAGATTGGGTATTGATTTGGGAACTTCCAATACCATTATTTGCGTTCAAGAAAAGGGGATTATTATCAATGAGCCCTCGATTGTGGCGGTAAATAACAGATTTGACCAAATTATCGCCGTGGGCGAAGATGCCAAAAAAATGTTGGGCAAGACGCCGAAGTTCATTACGATTTCCAAACCATTGGTGAATGGGATTATTTCGGATTTTGAAGTTACGGAAAAAATGCTAAAGTATTTCATCGATAAAATTCAAAGAGAAAGTTTTAATCTTTCGGCCAGGCCAATGGTGGTTATAGGCATTCCGCTGGACGTCACGGAAGTGGAAAAAAAGGCGGTTGAAGACGCCGCTTTGTCCGCCGGAGCCGGCCAGGTTTACTTGGTGGAGGAAATTATGGCCGCCGCCATCGGCGCCAGATTGCCGATTCAGGATCCGTCGGGCAGCATGATCATCAATGTCGGAGGCGGCAAAACCGAAATCGCCGTCACCTCGCTCAACGGGGTGGTCACCTGGAAGTCACTGGACGTGGCCGGCGAAGAGCTCAATAAAAATATTGTTTATTTCGCCAGAGATCATTTTAATTTATTGATCGGCGAGAAAATAGCGGAAAATATTAAAATCGCCATTGGCTCGGCTTATCAAACGGGCGAATCCGCCTCGATAGAAATGCGCGGACGAGATTTGGTTTCCGGTTTGCCGAAAGAAATAATCGTGGATGATTATCAGATCAGGGAAGCGATCAAAGGGTCGATTAGCCAGATTATTGATAATATTAAAGCCACGCTGGAAAATACTCCGCCCGAACTTGTGGCGGACATATATGAGCGCGGAGTTGTTCTGGCCGGAGGAGGCGCTTTGCTCAAAGGGCTTGATATCGCCATCTCGTCAAGCATTGAGATCCCGGTCAGAGTGGCTGATGACCCGCAAACTTGCACCATCAGGGGGCTGAGTATCTTGCTCGATGACCATAAACTGCTCAATGAGGTAGTGCTGCCTCCGGCCAATGAAGAAAAAATGGTGAGATAGCAAGCCTTAAGCTTGCTACCTTTTTTATATGCAAAGCGGTAATCTAAAAAAAATCAGTATTGTTTCTTTTGCCTCGATTTTAATTATCGTGATTTTGCATTACACGGGAGCGCTCTCTCCCGTTGAAAATTTATTCATGGCCGCGGTTAAGCCGGTCGGCGGAGCGGTTTATCGATTGTCCGGCAGGATCAATGACTTTTACTACAATCAGAAAAAACAAAATGAATTGATTGCGGAAAACGACAAATTACATGAAGAGTTGATACAAATGCAAATTGTGGAAAGCGAAAATCAGGAATTGAAATCGCAGCTCGATTTTTATAAAAGACAAATTGATTTTCAAAACAGTCGGAATGTTAAAGGCGTGATCGCCGACGTTATCGGCAAAAGCAACGACAATTATCAAAATTTTTTAATAATTGATAAAGGAGAAAAGCACGGAATCAAGGTCGGCAACGCGGTGACCAATGAAAATGTCATTGTAGGGAAGATTTACGAAGTATCCAAATACACGTCCAAAGCATTGCTTGTCAATGACAGTTTTTCCAAGTTGGCTGTGTCCGTGAACAACAACGATAATTCCGTCGGCATTTTGAGCGGGGAATTCGGTCTGGGCATGAAGATAGATTTGATACCCCAAACTGAAAAATTGAGCGAAGAAGATTTTGTCATCTCTTCCGGGCTGGAAGAAGCCGTGCCTCGAGGTCTTTTGGTCGGTCAAATAGATAATGTCGTTTACACCGAGGGAGAATTGTTCCAAACGGCTTTTGTGAGATCCCCGATAGATTTTAACAAAATACACTACGTAAATGTTTTGACCATAGAATATGCTGATTAAATGGCTCAAAATCGTTTTGTCGTTGGCGGCCTTGTATGTTTTTCATACCAGTTTAATTACGGGTTTTTTTTATCCGATCAGCGCTTTTAATATTTTTTTGCCCATGTTGATCTTCATCATGATTTTATACGGAGAAAAAATCACTTTGATATTTGCGGTCGTGTTCGCGATATTTATCTCATTAACATCTTCCTTGCCGTTTATTTTTGTCATGATTTCGGTGCCTTTCGCTTCGATCCTTTTAATCGCGATTTATAACAAATTCTTCACCAACAAATCTCTTTATTCTATAATTTTTTTAAATTTCATATTTTTGCTGATTTATCAGTCGCTTTCCGCGAGTTTGTATTTATCCTACTATTTTTATGTGAATAAAACAGTGGAAGGCTTTGTCAGGTTGTCTTTCTTGGCGAGCGGTTTTGTTTGGCAATTGATCTTGTCCTCGATTTTCGTCATAATCGTTTTTTACTTGGTGAATTTTATTTCCAGAAAATTAAAGACGGTTTATTTGGATTCCGCAACATAATTATGGAAAAAAAGGATCAAGAGAAAAAATCATCCGAGAATTCCGATATTTTCAGTTTGACGAAAATAAAAGACAAGGCGTTATCCAGAAACAGCCGTGTGTTTTGGACCGAAGAAGCGTATATCAATTATTCGGATAGAGATATAAACCGATCCGACAAAATTTATTTCGGCTTGTCGATCAACCAGAAGGTTATTCATATTTTTTTATTTATCGTTTTTTTGGGGTTGGGTTTGCTTTTGGCTCGTTCGGTGCATTTGCAAGTGATTAAAGGGGATGAATATTTGGCCACGGCCGAACAAAACAGAATCAGAATTCAGTATGTTAAAGCGCCGCGCGGCATTATTTATGATCGAGCGGGCAGAGCGCTGGTTTCCAATGTGCCTAATTTTCATTTGTACATCACGCCGTTTGATTTTCCCAAAGATGAACAAGAGCAAAATGAAATAATTGCCGAATTGGATAAAATCGTGGGTTACCCGCTGGGAGATCGTCTGGAAGACATAAGGAAGTTTACTCCGCGCCAACGTGAGTATTTCGAGCCGCTTGATTTGTGCGAGGACATTCCTTACGACATCGCTTTGAGGTTGGATGTTTACACGTCTAATTTATCCGGAGTCGGTGTTTTGTATGACGCCAAAAGAAAATATGAATTTATTGAAGAAGTGTCGGCAAATGAATATTTATATAACAGTTTATCGCATATTATCGGGTATGAGGGAAAGATTTCCGAGCAAGAATACGATGATTGGAAAGAGTCGGGCTATTTGTTGAGCGACCGGACGGGTAAAAGCGGCATAGAATTGAGTTATGAAAAAGCATTGAAGGGCAAGCATGGGAAAAAGCAAATAGAAGTCGATTCTCAAGGCAAGGAAAAGAAAATAATCGCGCAAGAAGACGCCGAACGAGGTCAAGGCGTAGTGCTGACCATTGACTTGGATATTCAGAAAAAACTTGAAGAATTGTTGCGAAACGAACTACTTCTCGCGGAGAAAAAGAAAGGAGTGGCCATAGCGATGAATCCGCAAAACGGTGAGATTTTGGGCATGGTAAGTTTGCCGAGTTACAACAATAATGATTTCGCTCAAGGCATGAAGGCGGATAAATACAAGCAATTGATCGACAATGAAGATAATCCGCTTTTTAATCGCGTTATTAAAGGCGAGTATCCGTCCGGATCAACCATTAAACCGGTTATCGCCAGCGCCGCGCTCGAAGAAAAAATAATCACGGAAAACACTTCATTTTTGAGCACCGGTGGCATTCGAATAGGCGAGTGGTTTTTTCCTGACTGGAAAGCGGGAGGCCACGGATTGACGGACGTGAAAAAAGCTCTGTCGGATTCGGTGAATACATTTTTTTACATTATCGGCGGAGGATATAACAATTTTGAAGGACTTGGCGTAAAGAAAATAAATTATTACGCGGCCTTGTTTGGCTTCGGTCAGGCGACCGGAATTGATTTGGCCGGAGAAAATCAAGGATTTCTGCCAACCCCGGAATGGAAATTCGAAGTAAAGGGCGAGCAGTGGTACATCGGCGACACTTATCATTTGGCCATCGGGCAAGGAGATTTTCTGGTTACTCCTTTGCAAATAGCCAATATGACCGCGATCATGGCGAATAAGGGCAAGTTTATCAAACCTCATTTGGTGAATAAATTTATTTCCGTTGATACGGGAGAAGTGAAGAACGTCAATTATGAAGTGGAAAGGGAGAATTTCATATCGCCATACAATCTCAATATCGTCAGGCAAGGCATGAGGCAGGCGGTGACCTTTGGCAGCGCCAAGATTCTATCCGGCTTGCCGGTCACTTCCGCGGCCAAGACGGGGACCGCTCAGTGGGGAACTGATAAGGACGCGCATGCCTGGTTTACGGCTTTCGCTCCGTATGAAGACGCGGAGATAGCGGTTACCGTTTTAATTGAAGAGGGAGAAGAAGGCAGCGTCACCGCCGCTCCCGTGGCCTACGATTTTTTGAAATGGTATTTTGCTGAATATAAGAAGTTGTAATTAGTAAAGGGTAATGGGTAAAGTGTTACGAATTACAAGCGTCCATTTAGTTTTTAGGTAATTTGTTACGTATTACAAGATTCTCAGGCTTAAAGCCATGGATGAATGTAATTTGTAACATATATTCATCGGCCTACTAGATGATTGTAATTCATAACAATCATTCATGTGGATAGCTTCTTGACGCGATAATTAAAAAATTGTAGTATTTATCAATATAATTAAAAAAATATTTTATGGTTCCAGTATTAACTCCAGATGGTTTGGAAAAGATTAAAAAAGAGCTTGATTATTTAAAGAATAAAAAAAGAAGAGAAATTAGCGAAAAAATAGAAAAAGCCAAGGAACTGGGCGATTTGTCTGAAAACGCGGAATATCATGAGGCCAAAGACGAACAAGGCATGGTTGAAGCTAGAATAAAGGAGCTTGAAGGTTTGTTGAAAAGCGCGGTGGTGTCCGAAGCCAGCGGCAGCAAGGAAGAAGTAGGGGTAGGATCCGAAGTGGTGGTTAAATCCAAATTCGGCGAACAAACTTACAAAATAGTGGGATATAATGAGGCCAATCCTTCGGCCGGTTTTATTTCCAATGAATCTCCTTTGGGCAGCGCGTTTTTAGGCAAGAGAAAAGGGCAAGTGGTGGAAGTAGAAGTCCCTGCCGGGGTGATCTCGTATGAGATTATAGAGATAAGATAGAGAGCCAGACGTCTTGGCTCGTTGGCGCTTCAAGCCGGGCTTTTGTCCGGTTTTTGAATTTGCCAAAGGTAATCGAATGCGGTAAAATATAGACATTAATAGTCCTTTTGGATTTAGATATTAGATATTCGCAACTATTTGCAGTAAAACTTAAAATCAAATGCTGAAAACCAAGCTAAATCCTAATACATTTAATTATTCGTAATAGTAATATTTGAATATGGACCAAAAAATAACCAAAGAGCAAGAAGCGAGATTGCAAAATCTTGAAAAAATCAGAGCGGCCGGTATTGAGCCATATCCTGAGAAATTTGAAAAAAAGCAGACCTTGGCTCAGGCGAAAAAATTGTTTGAAGGCAAAAAAGTCAGCGTCGCGGGCAGAATCATGCTTTTGCGCGACATGGGCAAATTGACTTTTTGCCACTTATTGGACGCTTCCGGTAAAATGCAGATTGTTTTGAAACAAGATGAGGTCGGCAAGGAAGCGTACAAGGTTTTTGTTAAGAATTTTGACATTGGGGACTTTTTGGGAGTTAATGGAGAGATTTTTACCACCCAAAAAGGAGAAATTTCGGTTTTGGTTAAAAAATATGAATTTTTGGGCAAAGCTTTGAGGCCTCTGCCCGAGAAGTGGCATGGTTTAAAAGATGTTGAAACCAGATACAGGCAGCGTTATTTGGATTTGATAATGAATGATGAAGCGAGACAGATTTTTAATTTGCGCAGTCGCTTGATTAAAAGCCTGCGCGAGTTTTATTGGGAGCAAGGATTCCAAGAGGTTGAAACCCCCGTTTTACTGCATGAAGCGACCGGAGCGCATGCAAAACCTTATAAAACTCATCACAACGCGCTTGATATGGATGTATATTTGAGGATTTCGCATGAATTGCCGCTCAAGGAGCTGATCGTCGGAGGTTATGAGAAGATTTTTGAGCTTGGCAAAGCATTCAGAAACGAAGGGATTGATCCATCGCATTTGCCCGAGCATACGCATTTGGAGCATTACGCGGCCTATTGGAATTTTGAGGATAATATAGCTTTTACGGAAAAGATGTTTGATTATTTATTTGATAAACTCGGCCTCGATCGAAAAATAGACGTGCCTGACAGAGACGGCAAAATGAAAAAAGTCGATTTCAGCACGCCGTTTAAAAGAGTGAATTTTATTGATTTATTAAAAAAGGATACGGGACTTGATGTTTTGGATTATACCGACGTCAAAGAATTGTTGAAAGATATAAAAAAGAAAGGGATTAAGATTGAGGGCATGGAAAAAATGAACCTGTATACACTGATAGATAACCTGTATAAAAAAGTGAGTCGGCCAAAATTAATACAGCCCACGTTCTTATATTACTACCCGGAATCGCTCCAGCCTTTGGCTCGCAGAAACAATAAAGACCCCAGAGTCGTCGATCAATTTCAATTGGTAATCAATACTTGGGAGCTGGCCAAGGCTTATTCCGAATTGGTTGACCCCATCGATCAGCGACAAAGATTCGAGCAACAAATGAAGGACAGGGCCGCGGGAGACGAGGAAGCGTCTGAGATTGATGAGGATTTTATCACGGCCATGGAATACGGCATGCCTCCCATTTCCGGCTGGGGGATTGGAATTGACAGATTGATGACGATTTTAACGGGGCAGGAGAATTTGAGAGACGTGGTCTTTTTTCCTCTTATGAAAACAAAAGAATAATTAACACTGATCGACGGATTGGCAACCGATACATTGAAATTTAGTTTAGTCCGTTTCATCCGTTGTTATCCGTTGATCTGATGTAAAATATGCTGGATATAAAATTCATCAGAGAAAATCCAAAACTTATCCAAAAAACCGCGCAATTGAAAGGTATTGATTTGGATTTGAAGCGGCTTTTGAAATTGGACGAGAAAAGGCGTGAATTGCAACAGGAAATAGAAAAAATCAAGGCAGAAAAAAAAGAATTCAGCAAAAAAATGAGCGGCATATCCGAGGCTGAGAAAAAGAAAGTTTTGAAATCGCTCAAAAAACAATCGAAAAAAGAGAAGAAATTGGAATTAAAACATAAAGAAATATACGAAGAATTCGAACATTTGATGCTTTTTGTGCCGGCGGTTATGGATCCTCGGATCCCCGAAGGCAAAGATGACTCGGAAAATGTTGAAATTGAAAGTTGGGGAGAAATACCGCAGTTTGCTTTCAATATTAAGGATCATTTGGAATTAGGCGAAAAACTGGGAATTATCGATTCCGTCAGAGGCGTGAAAATCGCCGGTTCGAGGTCATATTTTTTGGTGGGCGATGGAGCCAGATTGGAGCAGGCTCTTTTGCAATTCGCCATGTCCAAATTGATAAATAAAGGTTACACGTTAATGAGCGCGCCGGTTTTGCTTAATCAAGCGGCGCTGGTTGGCACCGGCTATTTCCCCGGAGCTGAAGAACAAACATATTTCATGGAAAAAGATGACAAGTACTTGGCCGGAACCTCTGAGGTGGCCGTGACTTCATATCACGCGGATGAAATTTTGAATGAAGAGACTTTGCCGAAAAAGTTTATCGGCGTTTCCAGCTGTTTTCGCAGAGAGGCCGGCACCTACGGCAAAGACACCAGAGGATTGTACCGAGTCCATCAATTCAATAAAGTCGAACAAGTGATTGTTTGCAAAAACGATTCCAAGGAAAGCGAGCGCATGCATGAGGAATTGATGCAAAACGCCAAAGAGATATTGCAGGAATTGCGACTGCCTTATCGAGTGGTGGTTTTATGCACAGGAGACATGGGTATGTGTAAGGTTTACGCCAATGATATTGAAACATGGATGCCATCGAGAAAAGGCTATGGTGAAACTCATTCTTGCACCACATTCCACGATTTTCAATCCAGGAGACTCAATATGCGCTACCGCGACATGGATGGCAAAGTCCATTATTGCCATACGCTGAATAATACGGCCATTGCCACGCCCAGGATTTTAATTCCATTGCTGGAAATTTATCAAAATCAGGATGGCTCGGTGGAAATCCCGGAAGTTTTAAGGCCATACATGGATGGCCAAAAGCGAATTGAGCGAAAAGTTTGATTTTGTTTATGTTTAAAATGTTATATAACAGATATTTATCGAAATTTGAGCGGCAGGTGGCAACTTTAAGCAGGGTTGAGATTCTTTCGGCCAATATTTTGCATAATTTCGATTATTTTCAAAAAGAAAATCCCCAAGCTAAAATTTTCCCGGTTTTAAAATCAAATGCTTACGGCCATGGCTTAAAAGAAGTTACTCAAATATTGGAGAAGAGGGGAGTGGAGTATTACGTGGTTGACAGTTATTATGAAGCTCTTCAGATAAGAGAGGTTACGAATAGAAAAATATTGCTGATCGGTTATACCAAACCGGAAAATTATAAAAATTTCAAATGGAAAAATCTCTCGATTGCCATTTTTGATTCAGGGAGTTTAAAGGCGATAGGGAATTTGGGTAAGAAGATAAACATTCATTTGTTCATCAACACGGGAATGAATCGCGAGGGAATATCCATGGACGATTTACCGCTGTATTTGGCCGAACTAAAAAAGTATTCACGTATAAATCTGGAAGGAGTGTGTTCACATTTGGCTGACGCGGACAATGAGGACCAATCATTTACCGAGAGTCAGCGTCAAAAATTCAGCCAAGCTTTAACCATTATTGAAAAAGAAGGCTTTAATCCCAAATATAGACATATCTCGGCCACCGGCGGTTCTTTTCGGATTAAAAACCCTGAAATAAACGCCATTAGGCTTGGCATCGGCTTATACGGTTATAATCCCATAAAGCCGTTTGATGCCAATCTAAGGCCGGCTTTGCGGCTTATCAGCACCATTGTGTCGGTTCAATCGCTGAGCGAAGGCGAAAAGGTCAGCTACAATTGCGCCTTTAGCGCTGACAAACCGATAAAAATAGGAATCTTACCCGTGGGATATTATGAGTTTTTGGATCGCCGCTTGAGCAATTTGGGCAAAGTCAAATATGAAAACGATTTTTTACCCATTGTGGGGAGAGTCTGCATGAATTTGACGGCGATTGACTTGAAGGATCATAATTTGAAAATAGGCGATGAAATAACGATAATCAGTGAACACCCCCGGGATTTGAATTCCGTGGACAGTATCACCCAACAGATTAATACGATTTCATACGAAATATTGGTCAGAGTAAATAGCTCCATAAGGCGAAAAATCAAATGATTATGAGAATGGACCAAAACAAAAGTCACTTGTCAAAGGATTTTGTCGTGTCCAATTATCAAAATCCGAAAAAGGTCAGAGACGGGAAAGTTTTGAAAAAGAAAAATTTGATAATAACCTTGATCGCGGTTATTATTTTAGGCATGGCGTTTGTTTATTTTTTTTATCTGTCTTCTTATTTTAGAATAGAGCAAGTGGAGATTTTTGGGTTGAAATACATTAAAAATGAAGATTTCGATAACATAGTCAAGCAGGAGATGCAAAGAGGGGTTTTATTCAAACATAATAATGTTTTTTTGTTCAATATCAATGATCTGCAGAGTGAAATAGCTCAAACTTATTTATTGGAATGGATAGAAATTCAAAAAAGCTTTCATCCCGCCTATGTGTCAATAATTTTACAAGAAAAAGTTTCCACCTTGGCTTACATCACGCAGGAAAATTGTTTTAATATAGATATTAAGGGAGATATCGTTGAGAAATGCAATGATCGAAGCTCCGAGTTTATTCAAATCAGATTTGAAGGGGATAAGAGCGTCGGCGTGGGAGACAATGTACTGTCGTCGGAGGAAATAAACTATATCATTGAATTGAATGACCAGTTGGAAGGCCAAGGCAACAAGGTAAAGACATTTAAGCAAATTTCCGATTCAAATTCGGATCTTCGAGTGATGACCGAAAAAGGGTTTGAGATATACTTCAACCAAAAGCTGAGCATCACCGATCAACTGAAGAGGTTGAATCTATTGATTAGGGAAGAGGGGCTTTCGGACAAGCTGGACAGATTGAACTATATTGACCTGCGTTTCGGGGAGAAAGTGTTTTATCAATAGATATTTCAAGTTAATCCGGTTGCTAAAATTTTGGTATCATGTTTTGCGACGCATAGTGGGAGAGAGCGATGAAGATAATGGGGAAATGGGTTTTTATAAACCAGCAATAGGTAACGAGTATTAAGTAATAGAAAATAAAAAATAAATCATGGAAAAAGGGTTCGGATGGCAAATCCGGATTTTTAAATTTTAAATGTCTTAAAGGAGCTGAAATTTTTTTCTGTTGAAGATTCGTTTAAGTCAATAATATTAACACAAAATAGACCAAAAGCGAGGCTCAAAATTGCGTTTTAAGGCCTATTACGCATATTTTGCGAGATTGCACCGCAAGCGTTGCAAAATATGCGAACCTTATGCGACACATAGCCCAAGGAAAGTTGGTTAATGTGTCGCATAAGGTATATTGTGCGACGCTTCATATCCTCCAATCCAATGCGATGAGCGCTACTCTCCCCGCCTGAATCTCAAAATCTGAGCTTGAAGCAAAGACAATTAAATAAATAATAAATCAACGGCTGCTTGTTTTCCTTCTTCTTAACTTGTTGTAAATAATATCGCTCATTTCAAATTATAGACAAATTTTTGCTATCCCCCATGGTTTTTGAGTTTTATGACCCACGAAATGCAAATATTGATATACTTGACGGGTTTTACGATGTTTGATATTATTATGCCATCGAGCTAATTCGCAAGCGCCCTAACGCTTCAGCTGTTGGCCAAAAAAATGGACTAGCGTTAGGTTGGAAGAGCGAAAGATAGCTCGATGTGCTGGTTCTGGTCCTGTCCGTTGGGCTGGAGCGTCTCTCGGGAGAGCTCCGAAACCGGCAACCGGCGTCCACCAAGTGGCGCCCACAACCTGACCGTCCGTTGCTCTTGAGCGGACGGTTTTTTAATTTTAAATGTAATGGATGAATTTTGATTTTTTGTCTAAAATAAGATAAAAAACATCAATAATGCCTTCTGGCTATTGACAATATATAAATATTTGCTATAATGTTGTCAGTTCTTTTCTTTGGATCTCTTGCACAAAGGTGTGCGAGGGTGTCTAAAACTCACATGGCAAGGAGGAAAGCCATGGAGGGTTCCCAGTGAGTCGCTGTTTCGGCATACGGTTCCAAATGTCTGTGCCTCGACGACGGCATCGTGACGGCCAGCGCGACGCGACCTGACCGAGTGACCCGGCGGCGCCGACTGAGTGAAGCCATCGAGTGATGGCAGATCTTGGTCGGACTCTACGACATTTTCAGCCGTCTGCTAACAAGTGGACGGCTGAATCATTTTAAAAGAAAAAACGCCTTTTTGAGGCGATTTTTTATTTATTTTGCTATTTATTAAAATCCCATATCCGGCAGATAATCCAGCGGATTGACCGGAATACCGTTTAATCTGACTTCAAAGTGAAGATGAGGCCCGGTGGACAGATTGCCCGCTCCAAGCGTGCCGGGCATGCCGCCGGTTTGGCCTATTTGTTGCCCCTTGATGACATATTGATCCGGTTTGACCAGAATTTTACTGACATGGCCGTAAACCGTGGAAATGCCGTTGGCATGCATGATTGAAATATAATTGTAGCCATAGCCGTTATCCTTGGCTGATATCACATAACCATCGGATGCCGCGTATATGGCCGTGCTTTGATAAGCCCTGACATCGATGCCGGGATGCTCGAACAAATGTCTGAACGGATAAGTCGGGTCGTGAAAAGTGGCAGAAATGCCTCTGGAAATATCTTTGATCGGCCACATTATGGTCGAATCGCTCAAAGGCTTAAATCCGGACTCCGTTTTTGATGGGGAGGCTTCTTTTCTTTTGTTTTCCAACTCTTCGAGTTTTAATCTCGCTTCTTTTTCCAATGAATAAATTTCCGCGCTGGAATTTTGCTGTTCCTGTTTGGTTTGCCAGTATAAATTGTAAAACTTTTCTTCGGAATTTTTCGTTTCTTTCAATAAATATCCTTTGGAATCCAATTCTTCTTGCAAAGCTATTTTTTGCTGCTCAGCTTGTTTCCTTAACTTGTCCAACTCATCATTTTTTTTATTCAAAGTATCTTTTTTGCTTTCCAATTGAGCTTTGTATGATTTGACGGAAATCAATGAGTTCTGCAGGTTTCCTTGCAATGATTTGGTGTGTTTAACTTGATCGAAAAAGTCGGACAAGGTGTCATTGGCCAATAATATTTGCAGTGTCCCCTGTTGATCCGATTTATACAATAATCTGACCAATTCTTGGAGTTCGTCGTCTTTTTTTAGAATATCCGCTTCCCTGTTTGAAATTTGAATCGCCACGTCTTTTATTTCAAGCTGGGTTTTTTCAATGGTGGCTTCCGTGGTTTGAATATCTATTTCCGCCTTGGCGATCTTATTTTCAAGTATTGATAATTGATTTTGCAAACTGACCGTTTCGTTTTGTTTTGCATTAATATTATCAAGATAAGAATCAGCTTGTTTTTTCAATGATTCCAGGGTTTTTTGTTTGTCTTTTATTTGGGAATTAATGTCATTGATTTCGCTGTCTATATCCGCTCTGGCAAAACCAAAATTGGCGAATAAACCGATTATCGCCGCGATCGCGCAAATTTTAATCAACCCTTTTGTTTTTGTTTCCATTTCAAAATTGAGTGAATATTACGCTGACAATATTATAGCATAATTTCTCAAAGCATGGAAATGGCTTTTTTGATTCTGGCAATGGTTTTCTTTTTGCCCAGAGCGGCCGCTATTTCAAACGGTCCCGGAGAAGCCTGTCTGCCAGAAAGAGCGACTCTCATCGGCCACAAAACATCCCCGTTTTCGAAGCTATTTTCCTGAATAAAATTTTTGATCAGCGAATCCAAGCGGGTTACGGAAAAGTCGTCGGTTTTCAATTTCGACAGAAAGTTAAGCAAGGCGCTCAAATGTTTTTCAGTGGAATCCTTGGTGTTCTTTTTCCATAAAAGGCTTTTTACATCATAATCAATATCCGCCACAAAGAAATATTTTAAAGCCTCGGGCAAATCCGAAAGTTTTTTAACGCGGTTCTTCTCCAATTCTATAATTTGTTTCAACACGGGATATGTCAATTTTTCTTTGGTTTCGAGAACCTTGTACTCCTTTTTGGTCAAAGCGATCAATTCGGCTTTTTCCAAAACAGGCAGAGCCATGGCCATGAATTTTTCAACCGTGAGTTGTTTCAGGTAATAGCCGTTCATCCAGTCCAATTTGTCCACGTCCAAAACCGCCGCGCTTTTATGCACTCTGTCCAGATTAAACTGTTTGATTAATTCGTGCATGGTGAAAATTTCCTGATCCGACCCGGAATTCCAGCCTAAAAGAGCGATGAAATTAATCAATGCTTCGGGCAAATAACCTTTGTCCATAAAATCATGGACAGAAGCCGACGCTTCCCTTTTGCTCAACTTCTTTTTTTGTTTATTGACCAGTGGCGGCAAATGAGCGAATATCGGAGGCTGCCAACCGAAAGCTTCATAAAGCAACACATGCTTGGGCGTGCTGGGGATCCATTCGTCTCCGCGTAGAACATGCGTTATTTTCATCAAATGATCGTCAATGACATTGGCGAAATGATAGGTCGGGAAACCGTCGGATTTGATTAAAACATAGTCGTCCAAATCCTTTGTGTTGACCGTTATTGTCCCGTGAATTTCATCATTGATTACAATATCTTTTTCCTCCGGCATTTTGAAACGGATCACATGAGGCGCTTTGTTGTTTAATTTTTTTTCAATTTCCTCCCTGCTTAAATGACGGCAATGATTGTCGTATTTTGGCGGCAGGTTATTTTTTGCTTGCTCTTCCCGCAAATTGTCCAAACGGATTTTGTCGCAAAAACAATAATAGGCTTTGCCGCTGTCAATCAAATGCGCGATATGTTCTTTGTAAATATCCAAACGCTCGGATTGAAAATACGGTCCGCTCTCCCCTTTTTGAGCTATCTTTCCTTCAGTCAAAAAAGGCCCTTCATCGTATTCTATATCTGTCCAATTCAAAACATTCAGTAAATTTTCCACCGCGCCTTCCACGTATCTTGATTGATCCGTATCTTCGATTCTAACCAAAAAATCGCCGTCATAATGTTTGGCGAACAGGTAATTATATAAAATTGTCCGTAAATTGCCGATATGCACGAATCCTGTCGGACTTGGCGCTATGCGCACCCTTACCTTTGAATAGGGTTTGTTTTCCATAATTTTAAGCTATAAACACTTGTTTATAATTATAAGCCAGCTATCCCCCGCTGTCAATTTTAGCTGTTAAAATCGGTTGATTAAATGAAATGTTTTTAAAATTCGCTAAAATTAGCTTAAAAATAAGCACTATATTGACTTTTTGAGTAAAATGTGATATTATTTAATGTTCGATTCGGCGAAAAAGCCGAACGATTATTTAGTATATTGCCAAAAAGTTCCGCTAAGCAAGCATTAAAGCGCGAGTAATCCGATCGCAAGATCGGCCAGATTCGAGAACACCCAGAAAAGCCCGCGAGGTCGGGCAAGGAGCATGATCATGGCGACTAAGGAATTGAAGACTGTGGCCCAGGTGATCGCATTCCACGGCACGACCGTGGCGGTCAAGAACGGGAACAACGAGATCCTGCCGGTGACCTTCATCGGCGAGGAAGGCAAGACGACCATTTCCGGCCCGGACCAGATCACCCACCTAATAAAGTCGGGAGTTGATGACCGCAAGGTCTCGCTCCCCCTAGACAAGCTGAAGGTGCACTGCAGAGTGTGCCGGAAGGCGGAAATGACAGGTGTCATCTCCGTGTCAGAAGCCTTCGTTGTCAAGGGCGAGGGCGACATCTACCACCGCAAGTGCGCGGCCGCGGTGCTGGCCGCGCGCGACAAGGAAGAGGCGCGACGGCTGGGCATTAGCCGTCAGGCCAAGATCGATCAGCGGCAGATCGTACCGCTCATCAACCCTCTGGCCTGGGCCGCTCGGCAGGAGCAGGTCAAGGCGGCTATTTCCGGCGAGGGGAAGTTCCTCTCGGCCGAAGCCATGACCGAGGCTCTCGGCGACGACATCGTCGGCAAGGGCAAGCTCAACCCCGAAAGGTTGGCCGAGCGCGCCAAAGCGCTCGCGCTCGACAAGAGCGAGCGCGACTTCGCTCTCGTGTCGCGGGCGACCGGACGGCCCGGATTCGCCATCCTCGGCCGCTTGAACGCGGTGGCGATCTGCCAGGTCCGAAAGGATCTGGTCTTCGACCGCCTCGAGGACGGAGCGGCCGATCTGTTCCGGCTGGCCAAGCACATGGCCGGCCGCGACAAGAAGCGTCAGGAGAAGACGGCGAAGGTGGTCGCTCGCCTCGAGTCGAGCGACCCGCTGAACTTCGAGCCGTTCGAGCTCATGCGGCGGCTCAAGGAGGTCTTCGAAAACTCGGAGACCGAGAGGTTCGCACACCCGAGCGATCGGGTGGAATGGCCGGTGTTCGACTGGAAGGAGATCGTTGCCTTCTGCGTCGAAAGCGGCTTGTTCCCGACCGGTTTCGGCCCTCACCCGGACGCCATTGCGGGCATGGACGTCTGCCCGATTCTCGTCATGACCTTCAAGGTCAAGGACAAGGATCGGGTCGTTCTCCTCCACTCGAGCGAGGCCTCCATGGCCGTGGCGCTGGCCAGAAAGTCCGGCCTCAAGGATTCTCGCTTCCGCGATGGAAGCAGGATCGAGGTTGAGGCGGAGGCTCAGCCTCTCAGCACCACGCTGAGCTGGCTGTGGAATCGCTTCCAGCGCGCGAACGAGCGAAAGCTCCAGCGCGCGGCTTCCGAGGTCGCTTCCGGCTCCGTCCGCGTGCGCCTGAAGCTCGTGAACGGCGGCAAGTAGTTCCCACCGGTAACTCACCCACCCCCAAATCCTACCCAAAAACCCGCGAGGTCATTCTTCGCGGGTTCAGTATTTTAAAAAAGTTACAAATTACATTCTTCCGGTTAGCTTCTATGCGGTTGTTGCGAAGTACGTTCATTTATAGCTTTATGCCTGAGAAGATTGTAATTTGTAACAAATAACCTGAAAGCCTAAAAGATGACTGTAATTCGTAACGAATTTTAAATTTTATCAAAGATTTTTTTAATCGTTTCTTGCCTCACTTTGGCCAGCACCTTGAAAATATTTTCTTTCTTGACCCACTGTATTTTCTGAGCTTCATCCGAGCGCCTGAATTTGAAATCATTTTCCTCGCCCATAAATCTCCATTGCGCGAATTTTTGTTTCTGGCCTTTGTATGGCTGTTTTAATCTCGCCCAGTCGGGCCAGTCATACTTGTATTCATCGGGCAGGATTTTTATCAATTCGATTTTATCTTCGGGCAAACCCAATTCTTCATTCAATTCTCTTTTGCCCGCTGAGCGCAAATCCTCGTTTTTTTCCACCCCGCCTTGAGGCAATGTCCAGTAATTGAATCTGGGATTAAGCATCAATAAAATTTCATTGTTTTTATTGTAGATAATGTTGAGCAGATTCGGTCTATATTTGCAGAGCCAGCCTATTCTCCATTTTAAGCAGATCAGTGGAAAAACAATTACGGCGTTTAGAATTCTTTTGATTCGTTTGGGCTGTTTCAGCAATCTGAAAAGCCATTCCAGACCGATTTTTCTCAGCCAGCTTGGAGACCTTTTTACTTTGGCGGCCATAAAGTCAAATGTTCCACCCACTCCCATGGCCAGTTTGACGGTTTTGAGCTTCAATAAATTTTGATCGATCCAATAAACTTGCTTGGCCGCGTCAAAAGCCACGAAAACAATATCTGCTTGAGCCTTATTTATAAAATCCAAGACTTTATTGTTTTTATTGATATCATAAGCAATGCTTCCGCGCTGATATTTTATTTCAATCCCCTCGCCCGCGCCCACGATGTTGATGTTTGGCAGTTGCTGTTTAATGTTTTTCGCCGCTGTTTTGGCCACCTTGCCGGCTCCGCCGAGCAGCATAACTCGATAACCGTTTTGACTGGCTATGTTTAAGATATCCCAAGTTAAATCCACGCCGGTCAGGCGATTGGGAATTTTTTGACCCAAAATGGCCGCGCCAACCTTAAGGCCGAAGCCATCCGCGATATTGATGTCTGCAAAATTCAACAATTTTTTGAATTTATGATCTCTGTTCGCCAGCAAGCAGATTTCCGGATTAGGTGTATAAATTTTATGCCCGGTCTTTGATTTTAAAAATTCTCCGATCTTAAATAATATTTCGCTTTTATTATCGAGGGAAATATTTACGCCCAAAATCGTGGAAATATTTTTATCGTATTTTTTCATAAATTAAATTGTGCCAGCTTGGTGTGAATGGGGCCTTCTTCGGTCAAATCGCTGCAATATAAATTGAAATTCCGAACAGTAAACCCGTTAATTTTACTAATAGTTATTTCCTTAAACTCCCCGTTCAAATATTTTATTCGGCCTAATGTAAGGTGGGGAGAAAAATCCTTTTTTTCATACTCAATCCCCTCTTTGTCCAGCCCGGCCTTGATGGACTCATTGATTTTTTTAAGTTCATGGTCGCCTTTTATGATTGATAATTTAATAATGTTAGGATTGGTCTTATTCGGGAAATAGCTCGGCCTGAAGTCAAATTCAATATCAAACGGCGCGAATTTTATGTTGCTCAAAGATTGTTTGACCGCTTCAAGTCGATCATACTCCACTTCGCCGATAAATTGCATGGTCAGATGCATATTGTCGGGCGATGTCCATTTTATCCGGTTTTCAGTATTCAAAGACTTTAATTCCTTCACCATGGCGAAAATTTGATTTTTTACATTTTGAGGTATTTCAATCGCCAAGAAGCAACGCATATTCGTCTATTTCAATTATATCTCAATTTTGATATAATATTATTGTATTTAATTATATCCTAAATCAGCGCCAGTGTAAATATAAGTAAAATTACGATGTTTGTGAATATTGTAATTCGTAACGTCTTTATAATTTATGAAGGAAGCCATTAATTGGGAGAACTCAAAAGAACACTCCATAAAATGTTTCAATTGCTTGCAAGGTTGTTTAATCAATCCTGGCCAAAAAGGCTTGTGTCAGGTCAGGCAAAATATTGACGGCATTCTTTTCAGTTTGAATTACGGCAAATTGATTTCGCAAAATGTTGATCCTATAGAGAAAAAGCCGCTGTTTCATTTTTTGCCCGGATCTCTCTCTTACTCGATAGCCAGCGTGGGCTGTAATTTTAGATGTCTGCATTGTCAAAATTATTCAATATCTCAAGTTTCTCCGCTCGATGAAATTCCCGGAGAAGACGTGGCTCCTTGGCAAGTGGTCAATTCCGCAAAAAGCCTGAATTGTAAAAGCATCGCTTACACTTACACCGAGCCGACGATTTACGTCGAGTACGCGCTGGAAGTTATGAAACAAGCCAAAAAAGAGGGACTGTTCAATGTTTGGGTATCAAACGGGTATTTCACCAAGGAAACGTTTGAATTGATTGAACCGTATTTGGACGCCATAAACATTGATTTGAAATTTTTTACGGAAGATAATTATAACAAAATCTGCGGAGCCAAGTTCAAACATGTCAAAGACTCGCTGATCAGAGTGTCCAAATCCAAAGTTCATTTGGAAGTTACCACTTTGCTCATCCCTGGCTTAAACGACTCGGACGAAGAGGTTTCCAAGATGGCCAAATTCATCCGTTTTGATTTGGGCAGTGACACCCCTTGGCACCTGACCGCTTTTTGTCCGGAATACAAATTGGATTCATTGCCACCGACGCCGGAAAGCTCGATCGAAAACGCCATTCGCATCGCCAAGGATAATGATTTGAGTTTTGTTTATGCGGGCAATTTAAAAACTTCAAAATACGAAGACACTTATTGCACCGAATGCGGAGAGCTTTTGATTTTGCGCCGCGGGTATATTATTGAAGAAAAGTATCGAAATAACAAAGTTTGTCCAAAATGCGGGATAGAACTGCCGTTTGTTTTATAAAAAGAAGTATCGGTCTCCCCATGTTTGATGATTCATGTTACGTGTTATGTGACGCATGCCTTGACAGGCATTTTTTATTTGGTACAATATATTAGCAGTCATGTATCAAGAGTGCTAAATACTATATAATTTGTGACAAAATCGACGATCGCATACTATTTGTAACCATTCGTAACGAAAAACCACAACCAAGCTTGTCCTACTCGAAATAATTATTTGTAACCTTATGAATATCAACAAATTCACCATAAAATCTCAGGAGGCGCTTCAAAACGCCCAAAATGCGGCTTTCGAATACAAGAATCCTCAATTGGACGTCCTGCATCTTTTGTATGCTTTACTTAAGCAAAACGACAGTATTGTTTTGACGGTCATAAAAAAATTGGATAAAAACGTTAACGCCATCATCGCTTCGACCGAAAACGCGCTCAGGGCCCTGCCGAAAGGCCAAACGGCGAACGAAGCCGGGCAATTGCTGGTCTCCCCCGCTTTCAATTACGTTCTGGGCAATTCGGAAAAGATGGCGGAAAGTCTGGGTGATGAATTCATCAGCACCGAGCATTTGTTTTTGACACTGATCAACGTGGATAGCGACGCGCAAAAAATATTGTTTGAAAATGAAATTTCATACGAGCAAGTATTGAAAATATTATCCGAGGTGCGGGGCAAGCAAAAGGTCACTGATCAAGAACCGGAAAATAAATACCAAGCTTTGGAAAAATACACCGTTAATTTAACTCAGCTGGCGAGAGAAGAAAAATTGGATCCGGTTATCGGCAGAAATGACGAAATCAGACGAGTGCTGCAAGTTTTATCCAGAAGAACGAAAAACAATCCGGTATTGATCGGCGAGCCCGGCACGGGTAAAACGGCCATTGCCGAAGGATTGGCTCAACGAATCGTCTCAGGCGATGTGCCGGAAAATTTGGCCAATAAAGAACTCATCGCTCTTGACTTGGGCAGTTTGATCGCGGGTTCCAAATTTCGCGGCGAATTCGAAGACCGGTTGAAAGCGGTTTTGAAAGAAATTCACAATAATAAAGATAAATTCATCGTTTTTATCGATGAACTCCACACCATTGTCGGCGCCGGAGCCACGGAAGGAGCCATGGACGCTTCAAATTTGCTAAAGCCCGCCTTGGCCAGAGGCGAATTGCGCTGCGTCGGCGCCACGACCATCAAAGAATATCGAAAATATATTGAAAAAGACGCGGCGCTGGAAAGAAGATTTCAGCCCGTCTTGGTTTCCGAGCCGTCGAGCGAAGACGCCATCTCCATTTTAAGAGGCATCAAAGAAAAATATGAAGTCCATCACGGCGTGCGAATCACTGACGACGCCATTGTTTCGGCCGTGGCCTTGTCTCAACGATACATTTCAGACAGATTTTTGCCTGATAAGGCCATTGATTTGATTGACGAAGCCACTTCCGCGCTTAGAATTGAAATTAACAGCATGCCTGACGAATTGGATCAATTGCAAAGAAAGATTAAAACCTTGGAGATCGAAAAGCAGGCTTTAAGCAAGGAAAAAAACGAAGACTCCGTTGCCAAATTGGCTGAACTTGAAAAGCAATTGGCGGGATTGAAGGAATCTTCCAATCAGCTGGAAATTCATTGGAAAAAAGAAAAGGAAATCATTTCCAAAATTCAGGAAGCCAGCAAAGAAATTGAAAAATTAAAACAAGAAGCGGAGATTTTGGAAAGAAAGTCCGAATACGACAAGGTGGCCGAGATCAGATACGGCAAAATACCCGAACTCGAAAAGGAAATCTTGGCTCAAAAAGAAGCGTTGGCTAAATTCCAGACCGGCCCCGGCGGCAAGCAAATATTGAAAGAAGAGGTCACTGCCGAGGATATTGCCGCGGTGGTTTCGAAATGGACCGGCATTCCCGTTACCAAAATGCTTCAATCCGAAATAGAAAAATTGGCGGATGCGGAAATGGAATTGCAAAAAAGAGTTATCGGGCAAACAAAAGCCGTGGGCGCCGTAGCCAACGCCTTGCGACGTTCGCGAGCCGGCTTGTCCGAAGAGTCTCGACCAATAGGCTCGTTCATCTTTTTGGGTCCGACGGGCGTGGGTAAAACCGAATTGGCCAAGGCTTTGGCGGAATTCATGTTCAATGACGAAAACGCCATGATCAGAATCGATATGTCCGAATACATGGAGCGGCACTCGGTGGCCAAATTCATCGGCTCCCCTCCGGGCTATGTCGGACACGAGGAAGGCGGACAATTGACCGAAGCGGTCAGAAGAAAACCGTATTCCGTGGTTTTGTTCGACGAAATCGAGAAAGCTCATCCGGAAGTGTTCAATTCCCTTTTGCAATTGTTAGATGACGGCAGATTGACCGATTCTCGAGGTCGAGTGGTTAATTTTAAAAATACGGTTATTATAATGACTTCAAATATCGGCAGTGATTTGATTTTGCAAATGGCGCAGCGCGGAGAAATAGGCTTTGCCGAAGCGAATAACAAAGCCTCATCGAGAGATAATATGAAAAATAAAGTATTGGATTTACTGAAAGAAAGATTCAAACCGGAATTTTTAAATAGAGTTGATGATATTATTGTCTTTGAAAGCTTATCTAAAAGCGATTTGGCATCGATCGTTGAACTTCAGTTGGTTAAAATAAAGGAAAGATTGGCCAAAAAACAGATCATTATAGAATTTACGAATAAATTAAAGGAGTTTTTGACACGAAAAGGTTTTGATCCCGCTTATGGAGCTCGACCGCTTAAAAGAGTTATTCAAAATGAGATTTTGGATGAATTGGCCATGCGCATTGTTACCAATAAAATCAATGAACAAAAAACCGTTACGGCTGATTTTAGCGATGGCAAAATCAATTTTTCATAAAAACCGTGGTCGCGCGTTCGCGCGCGTAGGAACAGGGCAATTGTTCCTACGCCGGCGACGATGTCGCCGACCGCGGTTTTTGTAATTATTGATAATGGTCGGCGTCTTCATCTTTATACGCTTTGCATTATCGCAAGCTATCCACTATAATGTTAAATATGACAAATAACTTCATCAAAATAAATATGGCCAAAAAAATCTTGTTTTATGTCGCTGTTTGCGGTTTATTATTATCCCCCGCTTTTGGTGTTGCCAAGGCGGCGGAATTCGATCCGGGACTGATTATTTCGGATTTCGAGCTTTTTAATGATTCGGCCATGGACGAGAAAAACGTCAGATTGTTTTTGATGTCTCAGCCGGGCAAATTAAAAGACATGATTTTTGAAGACATTGATGGCGAGGTCAAGGATGCGGCGCAAATCATCTATTTGGCGGCCAAAAGATACGGAGTGAATCCGAAGTATTTGATGGTTGTTTTGCAAAAAGAACAAAGTTTGTTGGAAGATCCGGATCCGTCGGAAAATCAATTGGCTTGGGCGACAGGATATGCGGTTTGCGATTCATGTTCCAAAGACGATCCGGCCATTCAAAAATTCAAAGGATTTGCCAAACAAGTCGATTGCGCGGCCGGCGCCATGAAATATTACACGGAAAATTCCCACAAATTTTTGTTTCAAAAAGGCGGCACTTATCAAATCGACGATGAAGATGTCACCATTTACAATCAGGCGACGGCCAATCTCTATATTTACACGCCGCACCTGCACGGCAATTATAATTTTTGGAAGTTATGGAATAGATATTTTATTCAAAAATATCCGGACGGATCAATTGTGCGAGCTGACGGCGAAAAAGGCGTATGGCTGATCCGAAACGGCGAGAAAAAACCATTTGATTCTTGGGGCGCCTTAGTTTCAAGATATAATCCGGAAAATATTTTAATCGTTGATAAAAATTCTTTGAGTCAGTATCCCGCCGGCGCAGTGATAAAATACGCTCAATACTCGCTTTTGTCCGATCCTGATGGAACTATTTATCTTTTGTCCGACGATAAGCTCAGAAAAGTCGAAAGCAAAGATGTTTTCAAAACCATAGGTTTCAATTTGGAAGAAATCATTGAAATAACAAAAGCTGAAGCCGAATCCTATCCGGCCGGCGAACCCATCACCATGAACACGGCCTATCCGGCCGGAGCCCTGTTGCAGGACAATCAGACCGGAGGAGTATATTTCGTTCAAAACGGCATTAAATATCCGATCATCAATAAATATTTACTGGAAATCAATTACGCGGGGCAATCGTTGAGGCAAGTAACCTCGGACGAATTGGCCAAATACACCAGAGGCGAGCCCATTTCGATGCGCGACGGTGCTTTGATTAAATCCTACGACGCTCCCAATGTTTATGTCATTTCCAACGGCAAAAAGTGCTTAATTGATAACGAGCAGGTTTTTGACGCCATCGGCTACAAATGGACAAACATTAAAGTCATTGATCCATCTACTATTGTAAATATAGAGAACGGCGCCGAAATCACTTTAAATTACACGGAAACCGAATAAAACATTATGCCATTAGTTTTCGCTTCAATCGTCCCCCATCCGCCGATTATTATTCCCAGCATCGGCAAGGATAATATTAATAAGGTGGAAAAAACAATCGTTTCGCTTAAAGAACTGAATAAGGATTTGATCGCGGCGAACCCGGAAATCATTATTGTCATATCACCGCACGGAGAATTTTTCGCTGACGCTTTCAATATCAATACCAACGCCGAATACTCGGCTGATTTTGAGCAGTTTGGCGACTTTCAAACCAAATTCAAGTATAAACCCGACTTAGAATTCATCAATCGTTTCAAAGAACAGGTGGAAACGGATTTGCCTATTTTCCTAAGTCAACATCAGAATTTGGATCATGGCAGTTCGGTACCTCTTTATTATTTGGCGGCCGGACTTGAAAAAGTAAAAATAGTGCCGATTAATTATTGCCTTTTGAGTTATCAGCGTCACATTGAATTCGGCAAAGCGTTAAAAGAAGCCATATTCAATTCGGATAAAAGAATCGCTATCGTGGCGTCCGGAGATTTGTCTCATCGATTGAGTAAAGACGCTCCGGCGGGCTTTTCCAAACGCGGCAAGGAATTCGATAAAAAGTTGATCCAATTGCTCAAAGCCCAAAAACCGGAAAACATTGTCAATATGGATAAAGATTTGATCGAGGAAGCCGGAGAATGCGGCTTGAGATCAATTTTGATTTTGCTGGGAGTGGTGAAAAATATGAATTATGAATTCGAAGTCTTATCATATGAAGCGCCTTTTGGCGTCGGGTATTTGGTTGGACAATTTGTCTTTAAATAATTTCCAATAACATCAAATCGTCGCTGCCGCGGCGTTTTTTTTGTCGGCAGCGGATAACGACGTTGCCATTGCGGGGGGTGAAATATTATTCCGCCTCTACGCGCGTGAACGCGAGCAATCCGCGCCCTGTTTATTTTATCCGTTCCTTGATAAAATACGGGTATGAACAAAACAGCTAAAATTATACCGCTGAAAAAATTACCCAGAAAACTGGAGGCTTTTGATTATATTGTGCCTGAAAATTTGATTTCGGTCTGTAATCCCGGCGCCATTGTTTCCATAATATTCAAAAACAGCAAGATGCTGGGTTTGGTCGCCGAAGTGTTTGATCAGCGCGGCCCTTCAAAATACAAATTAAAGGAAGTGTTAGCGATTGAGGACTCTGAGTTGATCTCCGAATATCAGATAAAATTCATAAAATGGTTCAGCGAATACTATCATTATTCTTTGGCTTCGTCCGTTAAATTGATTTTGCCGGATTTTCCGAAAAAACGAGGAGAATACGGAAAAAAGGAAGGTTTGGAAACCGGAAAAAAGATCGAATCGACCGGCAAGTCTTTGAACTTGGCCAAAACGATATTTTCGGGGAAAGAAAAGGGCTGTTTACTGATAAATAACAATACGCGTCTGATGACCGAGTTTTACGCCGATCTGGCCGCGCTGCGAACCAAATCCAAGCGTCAGATATTGTTTCTTTTTCCGACCGTGGCTGAAATTTCCAAGTTTTACGATCTCTTGCCTCCGGAGGTTAAAAAAGTCGCGGTGATTTTAGACAGCAAGGCCTACAAAACCAGTAAAAACAAATATTTGGAATATTATCGGTTGGTCGCGGATAACCAATTCAAAGTGCTTATCGGCACGCGCTCCGCCTTGTTTTTTAACCTGAAAAACGTTGCGGAAATAGTGATTGATCGCGCCGAAGCGGATGATTACAAGCAATGGGATCAAAGTCCCAGATATCAAGCGAGCGAGCTCGCGTTTAAGCTCGCAGAGTTTTTGCCGGCCAAGCTGATTGTGTCCGGTTTCGCGCCCAAAGTTGAGGATTATTATCGCTGCGCGCAAGAAAAATTCAAAATGATATCAATAGGCCAAACAATGCCTGAAAAAAATATACAGCGCGTGGTTTTTTCAAGCGGCGGGGAAAATTATTATTTGACGGACAACTTGGATCAATTCATTAAAAAAGGTATTGAAAAAAAAGAAAAGATCTTACTTTTGGTCAACAAGAGAGGAGTGGCCGGCTCGCTTATTTGCAAAGATTGCGAAAAAATCATTGAATGCGAAAACTGCAAATTGCCCCTGACCGTTTATCCGGGAAATAAATTATTTTGCCATCATTGTTTGAAATATTTTGAAATGCCGGTAAATTGCTCTAATTGCGGCGGGGTGAATCTTTTCTCCTCTGGCATCGGCGAAGCCGGATTCAGCGAATTCATAAAAAAGAAATACGCTTACCCGGATATTACCGTCGGGCTGCCCTCGTTGATTGATGATGATAGAATATATGATCGAGCCGCTTTGGCCTATTTTGACAGTTTGTTTTATTTGCCCGATTTTTCATATTCAGGGAAAATTTTCGGGGATCTTCGAAAAACGGTGGCCATGCTTTATTCACAAAATAATAATTTGAAATTTTTGATTCAGAGCAATTTTTTGAATAATTTCGCGGTCTGCGATTTTTTATTATCCCCGATCGAATTTTACAAAAAGGAATTATTTGTAAGAAAACAGTTCAAATATCCCCCTTATTTTTCGCTGTTCAAAATTATTGTTCGGGATAAATCAGAAATTGCCGCACAAAAAAAAGCCGATGATATTTACGAAAAAATCAAAGAAATCGCGGGCCTTGAAATTTCTCCCCCCTATCCCGCTTATACCAAAAAAATCAGGGATTATTACGTATGGCAAATGGCTGTGAAGTTATTGAAAAATGAAGCCGAAAACGAATTTATCTCCAATTTGAGCGATGATGTTATAATTGACAAAAACCCTTTGAATCTGTTATAATATAATTTGAATTTACAAGATTACAGATGAATATACCAGATTATACAGATTAACTCACCAATATTTACCTCGTATATTTTATGATACTATATATAGTCAAACATCCAAACGACATATTAAGGGCGAAAAATGAGGAGATCAGCCCTGAATTTATAAAAACCGATGAATTTCACCGGCTTATTTCAGATATGAAAGAAACTATGTTGAAACGAGATGGTGTTGGGTTGGCCGCTCCGCAAATAGGCAAAAACATTCAAGTTTGTTTGATCAATACCGAGGATGGTGTTTTGGTTTTGATAAATCCCAAAATAATCAAAAGAAGTTTTCGAAAATCAATTGACGAAGAGGGATGCCTTAGCATTCCGGGCGTTTTCGGGAAAGTTAAGAGGCATAAACAAATAAAAGTCAAAACATTGACCTTGAAAGGCGAGCCGCTTGAAATTAACGCCGAGGGCATGTTCGCCAGAGTGATTCAGCATGAGGTGGATCATTTAAATGGCATTTTGTTTATTGATAAAATGGTTAAATAAGAGGATGCAAGAATATAGGTTTGGCTATCCAATATTTTCATAGCCTGAGAAGATTGTAATTCGTAACAGCTAATTTAAGAGTATAATGGAAGTATGAACAACATAAAAGTAATTTTCTTCGGCACGCCCGATTTTGCCATCCCGACTCTTCGAGCGCTGGCTGAGAATTTCTCAATCGAAGCGGTCGTTACGCAACCTGATAAACCAAAGGGCAGAAATAAAATATTATCGGCTTCGCCGATCAAAGAATACGCGCAAGCGCGTGATTTTTTAATTTTACAGCCGGAAAAGTTGGATAAAAATTTCATTGATGAATTGAAAAAAATACAACCCGATCTCGGCGTGGTGGTGGCTTTCGGCAAAATTTTACCCAAGGAAATTTTGGATCTGCCAAAACATGGCTGTTTGAATATTCACGCTTCCCTACTCCCCAAATACCGCGGCGCCGCGCCCATTCAGGCCGCTTTGCTCAACGGAGACAAGGAAACAGGGGTTACTATTATGAAAATGGACGCCGGTCTGGATACGGGAGATATTATTTCTCAGAACAAATCGCAAATCAAAAAGAGCGATAATTTTCAAACGCTTCATGACCGCTTGTCCGTGCTCGGCGCCGAACTCATGTCTAAAACCATTTCTAATTATCTGTCAGGTCAAATCAATCCGCAAAAACAAGATGATTCGGCGGCTTCTTACTTTCCCACCATCACCAAAGGCCAAGGCCGTATTGTCTGGCAAAGTTCCGCCGAGCATATTTTTAATCAAATTAGAGCGTTTACTCCCTGGCCGGGCGCTTTTACTTTTTTTAACGATAAAAAATTGGATATATTGTCGGCTGATGTCGCCGAATGCGGTGAAGCTAAACCGGTCGGCTCGGTTTTTAAACATGACGATAGGATTTTGGTTCAATGCGAAAACGGGTGCTTGGAAATCAAAAAAGTTAAGTTGGAAGGGAAAAAAGAAGTAGGTGCCAATGATTTTATCAACGGACATCCGGAATTCATAGGATTAAAATTACAATAAAAACGCGAAGTAGATTCACTTCACGTTTGTCGCGCCTTTATGGCAGGCGGACTCTTTGGGGCGTGATCAGCGCCACGTGGATAAAGTTTTAGTGAGGAGTTCGATGATCACCAAGATGATCAACAAAGTGATCAGGAACACTGGGAAGTACCGGTACGCCTTAGGACTGTTTTCGGGCATAGCTTTCATGGCACTAGCTCCTCACCGCGAAGGGGTTCCTCCTCCCCTAAATATACACAAGCCTTAGCTCGCTGTCAAGAATTCAAAAACGCGAACCAGATTCAGTCCGCGCTTGGGATATTCACTTTCTCGGACAACCTTGCGAGGTGCTTTTTTTCGCTCCAGTCGCAAACAGAAAGTAGATGCAGCAGTACGCGATGATCAAGCCGCCGAAGCCCACGAGGAGCGCGGCCTGCTTGTCATTGAGAAACCAAAGGATATCAAGCATTTTTCTCCCCGTCTCCCCCCAATTCCGTGATTGGAGTCGGTTCATCAGTACTGGGTGGGTCGCTGTTTCTTCTGAGCTCCTCCAGGTACCGCAGTTCTCGTCGAATCAGGACTCCTCTCACGACGAGGTAGATGACGACAACGAAGATGGCCAGCGCAATGGCCACCAGCATGCCTTCTCTGTTGAGCGCGGTTCCCGACGGATCAATGTCCCACATGTGACACCTCCTTTTTTGCGATCGGAGATTAAATATAGCATTTTGAATGAAATTGTCAATATTAAAAGAGGAATAAGTGATTCCCCTCTTATTTCCTCACGACCCCGATGCCGGGATAGAGAGACAGCGATTATTTTTGTGATGAGGTTGAAACGACAGGTATTGGTAAAATTTCAAACCAAATCCCAATCAAAATTAAATACCCGATTCCAAGAGGATGGTTAAGGTATGGACTGAACATATGCGTTGCCATCAGAGCCAGTAGGCCGAAGATCAAGCCCAAAATCAGCGGCCGCTCAAATTCCTTCACCGCGTTTTTAGCGGCAAACCAACCCAATCGCCATATTTTATAAATATAAAGCAGATAAATGACCAATCCGGCCAGACCGAATTTCAAGATTTGATCAAGGTAGCCCCATTCAAAAGCGAAAGTCGTGTATTTGCCATCCGGAAATTCGGACAAAAGCCTGGGATCCGAAGTAATGTAAGTGACTGTTTGACCGAAGCCCGAGCCGATGATTGGATGTCCGGCAATGGCCAGACCGAGCTCGGGCAGTTGGCTCCAACGACTGGAAACCGCGGCTTCGTCGCTGATTTGAAACCTGTGCCGCAAAGCGTCAAGGTCAACTTTTACCGGCGGTATCGGAAATTTGACCACCGCGATGATCAAAAGAACGCTGATTGTCAAAGCGCTGAAAAACCAAGCTTTTATTTTGCTCACTTCTTTGATTTTTAGGCGATATTTAAAAAACATTACCCCGATCAATATAATAAAAGTTCCGGCCGCGGCCACCCAAAAGCTTCGAGACAAGCTGAAAATCACATTTGATAGCGCCGAGGCGGAAATAATAAACAGCCCGATCGCATTCTTAGTTCTTAAATTTTTCAAGGAAATCAGTAATGCAAAAGCGATAAAAAAACCGATTAAGGAGTAAATCTGAGCTTGTGAGAAAACGCGGAAAAAATTGCCCGATAATAAAGTGATTTCTCCAAAGCCGGTGTCCCTGACCCAGTGATAAAGCGGTTCGGCAAAGCTCAGGCCATGCGAGAAGATATAAAGTAAAACGAAACATTTGAGACAAACATGGGCAGTGGCCGCCAGAAAAACTCTCAATAAATTCAAAATTTGAGCTTTTGAGGTGATTAATTGATATAAAATCGGCGCCAAACCTAAATACAAATAGGCGTTTGAGTCAAAGAAAATATCACCGGGGCTTATTTTTCTAATCAAGGCCCAAATGACTCCCCAAAAAATAACAATAAAAATAAGAAAATAATAATTTCTTAATTTGGAATACCAGAAGATGAATCTCCCCTCTTTTTTCAAACAATCCCTAATAATTTTAATCAAACCGATCAAGAAAACAATTAGGAAAATACCAAGCCGAATTGAAATGCCACTTTCTTGAGTTATCGGCCAGGAAAATAAATAACCTTTTGAGCCGATAATCAATTCGGAAATCAATACAATTACACTGAACTCATATTTTATACAGCCCAAAACAGCGGTTAAAAGCAATATTAAAATGAACAAGGGCTTTTCCATGAAGACGTTGAAAAACCCAATAATCGACAAAATTTCAGTAAGAATGAATATTCCCAGGGCGATGTAGAATGTTTTATCGAATAGTTTTGGCATATTTGTTTGTGAATCGTATTGTTTTTTGTCATCTCGAGCGCAGTCGAGAGATCTTCTCCAAACGGACTGGAATGGATTTCTCTATTTCGTTAGCGACGCTCGCTTCAGTTTGTCCCGAGACAAAATGGTTTTTAAACTTATATTTTAGACTGAGTCCTTTGCTTTACCTTGAATATTTGTGTCAACCAAGCTAAAAACAAACTAAATGGCGACAATATCAACAAAATGGAATAAGATAAAAAGCTTTCGTGCTTTTTGAAATAGGTTCGCATTCCCTTATTAAACCTTTTTTGCTTTGATAAACTGGGCACTTGCTCAAAAGACTTGCCCTCAAAATGAATGATTGAAGTGATTGGCGTATAAATATTTTTCAAGCCCGCGGATTTTAATTTTTCGCACAAATCAACATCTTCCCAAGACAACCAATAATCTTCGTCCCAGCCGCCGATTTTTTCAAAAACGTCGCGTTTGATCAGAATGCAAGCGCCCATCAATTGCTCGACTTCGGCTTGCCGATTGTAATCAAAGCCCTTGGCCAAATATCTTTTCAAACTTTTGGTTTTGAAAACATGATGCAATTTCAGCAAAATCAAACTTTGATCCCAAACCTTGGGGAAATTCTTAACGCTCGGCTGGATCGTTTCATCCGCATAAATCAATCGACAGCCAACGGCCCCGACATTTTCTTGAGCTTTCATGAAATTCAACATTTTTTCAGCGGAATCTTCCAAAAATCTCATATCCGGATTTAAAAACCAAACATATTCTCCGCTTGAAGCTTGCCAACCGAGATTATTGCCCTTGGAGAACCCATGATTTTCTTTTTCCGCCAAAATTTTGAGCCGGCTGCCCGCGATTTCATTTTGATATTCGTGTTTTATCGCTTCAACCGAGCCGTCTTTCGAGGCATTATCGACAACAATAACTTCAAAATTAATATCCGCCAAATTAGAAAAAATCGATTTTAGAAAATCGATCAATAAGATTTTAACATTCCAGGAAACCGTGATTATGGATAATTTTTTCATAATTTGTTCTCGACAATATCAATCATTTTGCCGACTTTAAATTTCCAATCTTGCTTTCGCGCAATATTTTTTCTTTTTTCCGCCATTTCGGCGGAGTCCTCTTTTAAGGCCTCATTAACAAATTTGTTGAATTGTTCAAAATCGTCGGCGATGTAAATATCATTTTTATAAACTTCAACGCCCGCGCCGCGAGTCGTTACCACCGGTTTTCCGGCCGCCAAATAGTCATATAATTTCATGGGATCCGTTGATTTGATAAAATTATCGATTTTATGAGGAATAATGCAGACATCGTATTGATTCAAATATGCGGGCAAGTCAGTGTATTTAATCCGGCCGAGCAATTTCACATTGGACAAATTACCCAATTTTTTCTTTATCTCGCCTTTTTTCTCCCGCCAAATCGGTCCGAGTAAAACCAAAATTTTATCAGGATTTTTTTTCGCCAAATAAGCCGCCAAATCAACATCGAACCTGTTTTGGATCGTGCCGCTATAACCGATGATTTTTTTATTTCCTTCCTTGATTTCCGGCAAGTTTTCCGATAAATTGAAATTATCGAAAAATTCGGCATCGACCCCGTTCGCTATCTGCGTAAGGTTATCGTCTCTGCCCATTTTTTTATAAAAATCGATCAATTCTTTGGAAACGGTAAAAATGCTGTCGGCTTTGGCGGCCACTCGTTCGTAATTTTTTATCAATTTTTTCTTGCTCATCAATTTCAGATAACCTTTGTGTTCCGTCCAATTGTCCACGGTGTCAAAAACAAAGAGATCTCTTTTGATCTTGGTTTCAAATTGCATGAACATCGGGTTATACGACCAGACTACCAAATTTTTAGTCATGGCGAGCTTGCCGAGCAGTCCGCTTATTTCCCGCAGGACGATATTCGGCGAAATCAGCGAGTCAATGGATGAGTACACGTAGATTTTGTCGGATTCGCGGTAGCACATCGAGGTTAAATCTCCGAAAATCAAATTTTTGTTTTTTGATTTGGCCATTAAATTTTTAAAATAATATTTTGGAGCTTGGGAGAGTTTGAGCGGCAAAAAATCAATCGCCAGAATTTTTCCGATTCTCGGATCTTTTTGCAGGTTTTGCAAAATAAAATAATTGCGATTAAAAATGCCTTGCCTCCAATCGCTATATGGAGACATATTAAACATCAAAATATTGATTCGAGAAGTGACGTTCATTTATTTTTTACTAAATTTAAACCTTATATCAGTGAAGTTTGTTCCGGGCCTCGATCATCGCCGATGTACAACTCAGTGTTATCCAATGCGAATATTTTTTCGGAAAATACGCTTGAGGCCTCGACTCCGCGTTCATATTCCTCGGCGGCCACATTAGCCTTTGATGATAATTCATCTATGCGGTACAAAATCACCGCTTCCAGCGACATGGGCAACATCGGACTGCCGAATTCGCGCTTGCCATGATGGCTCAATATTAAATTGTGCAGTTTGTATTTTAAATTATCGGGAAAATTTTTAATCGAATCAATTTTTTTGGCAACGGTTAAAAATCCCAATGGCAAATGCCCGACGAGCTTGCCGCCGATCGTTCTTTTAATGCCGCCGTTTATTTCGAGCTCTTCCATTTTACCGATATCATGCAACAAAACACCGCAAATCAATAAATCATGATCGACTACCGGATAATCCTCGGCGATTAACGAGGCGAGATTGAGCATCTCTGTCACGTGTTCGAGCAAACCTCCCAAATAAGCGTGATGAATTCGTTCGGCGCCAGGAGCTTTTTTGAATTTTTCCTCGAAATTAGAATCACCGAAAAATCCGTCAATCAATTTTTTCAGATATTCGTTTTTTATCGAAAAAATATTTTTTTCCACAATTTTATATAGATCATCAATGTTCTTTTTTGATTTACCCATGAAGTCGGATTCATCATAGTCTTGAGCGATGCTTAACGACTCCACAATTATTTGCTTATTCCCCTTAAATTCCTGCACAGAGCCTGAAACGGATACGATTTGACCGGTTTGCGCTTCATGGCAATCGCTTAAATGATCCGCCCAGACCTTGGCGCTGACCTGGCCCGTTTTATCACCCAAAAGCAAATTCCAATATTCTTTGCCGGCTTGAGTTTTCGATTTATTAACGCTTTTTACGAAAAAAGATTCACCTGATAATTTTTGTCCCAACTCCAAATTTTCCACGAAGTTTATTTTCATACGTTACACGTTACGAATTATTGCGGCTATTATACTAGCCTTAATTTTTGGTTTAATAAATCGTTACTAATGGTTACAAATTTATAAATTCAGTGATCAGTAAATAGTAATGAGTAATTTGTTACTAATTACAATATTCTATTAAGCTTTTAGGTTATCTGTTACGAATTACAAGATTCTCAGGCTTAAAGCTATAGGTGAATGTAATTTGTAAAATATATTAATCGGCCTAACGGATTATTGTAATTCGTAACAATACTCCATGATTCATGTTATGTGTTACATGATCCATGTCCAAACGTCTCCGTCTCATATACGTAAATATCAACATCATTTTTTTTCCAAGCGCCTTCTTCGAGCCCCGCTTTGACGCAAAGACTGGCGTAAAAGTCCTCTTTGTTTTTAAAATGTTTCCAAACATCCGGCAAGTAAGTCGCTTTCCTGCCTCCTCGACGGATTACCACGCCATTGATCCCCTGTTTGACGTGATTAATATTTGTTTTTTGCGGAACGCTCAAAACGGAAATCTCAAGCTTAATGTCCGTCAATTCCTGCTTTTGCAAGGGCATAAATCTGGGATCTTCAAAAGCCGCGCTGACCGCGTTATTTATCACAGCTTGCCAAATCGTCGAAACGGGTTCGATGTAGCCGATACAACCTCTTAATTCACCGTTTTTATAGAGAGTGACGAAAACTCCGTGATTTTCCAATAAAACGGGATTTTGCGTTTCCGGATTAAAATCCGCGCCTTCCAATTGAGCTTCAATGGCGGCTTTGGCCAGTTTCAACAGTTCTTTTTTTTCAAAATCCGATAACGAAAACATATATTACATTATACTAAAAAAATCGAGTTTTTACCACACCCGATTTATACATTGAATTTGAGATAATACGCGAAAATCCCACAGGCCACGGACACGTTTAGGGATTCTTTTTCTCCCATCATGGGCAGATGAACGGTTTTATCCGATTTTTCGAGCAACGCTGCGGACACGCCTTTTACCTCATTACCCAAAATAATAGCCGCCGAAAATTTCGGTTTAAATTTCAAATAATTAAGGCTCTTTTTTGTTTTTTCCAGTGCAATAATTTGATAACCTTGTTTTTTCAAGTCATCAATAAGTCTGCCGGCCTGTTTCTTATATTCCCAGGCTACTTTATTTTCAGCGCCTAGGGCGGTTTTGGCGATTTTCTTTTCATCCTTATCGGGTCGCGGAGTATAGCCGCACAGATAGATTTTTTCAATGCCGGCCGCGTCAGCGGTTCTGAAAATCGAACCGACATTAAACGCGCTTCTGATGTTGGGTAGAATTAAAACAATTTTTTTCATATATCCTGCGTCTCCACCTAATAACCTAATAAGCTACAAGCTACCACCTAGAGTATCAACATTGCGTCTCCGAAACTGTAAAATCGATATTCCTCCTTAACCGCGGTTTTATAGGCGTTTAAAATATTTGTTCGGCCTATTAAAGCGGCCACGAGCATCATGAGAGAGCTTTGCGGCAAGTGAAAATTAGTGATCAAACCATCGATTATTTTGAATTTATAACCAGGATATATAAAAGTATTCAATTCTCCGCTCCAAGCTTTTTTAACGGCCTTTGCCCCCATTGCGCCTTCCAGCGTTCTGGCCGTGGTCGTGCCCACCGTAATTACTCTGCGGCCGGCTTCTTTGGCTTTATTTATTTTGTTGAAATTCGTTTGATTGATTTCCACTTTTTCATAATGAAGCTTGTTATCCTCTACTTTGGCCTGGCGTAACGGGCCGAAAGTGCCCAAACCAACATGCAAAGTCACATAAGCGAATTTCACGCCTTTGGCTTTTAATTTTTTTAGAACTTGCTCAGTGAAATGAAATCCGGCCGTGGGCGCGGCCACAGACCCCTGTTTTTTTGCGTAAATGGTTTGATATTGCTTTTTAAGATTACTTTGACTCTCCGAGGATTTTATATATGGAGGCAATGGCACTTGCCCGATTTTTTCCAATTTTTTGCGCAAATCTCCTTTGTATTCAAATTTCACCAACCATTCGAAATCATTGATTTGTTTGCTTAGAACCGCGATTAAAACTTTGTCAAAAATGATTTTTTGCCCGGCCTTTTTATTTTTACCTTTTACCAAGGCCTGCCAAACGTTTTTTTTCTTTTCTTCGAGCAAAAAAACTTCCATGGCTCCTCCTGTTTCTTTTTTCCCCAAAAGCCTGGCCGGAAACACTTTGGTATTGTTAAAAACCAAAAGATCTCCTTTGTTCAAATATTTATCCAAATTATGAAATTTTTCATGCGACAATGCTTTTGTTTTTCTAGCATAAACAAGCAGCCTCGAGCTGTCTCGAGGCGTGGCCGGTTTTTGAGCGATAAGATTTTTAGGCAAATTGAAATTAAAATCGATCACCCTCATAGTCATTTAATCCAAATTTTCTTTTATTTTAGCCATCATTTCATTCATTTCGATAAAATCGTCATAATTATCGCCTTTTTTCGCCCAGACGATTTCATGCTTGGGATTGATTAAAAATACCGAAGGGATTAAATATTTCGCTTGATTCTTTTCTTCTTTGGGAACGCCGAACAGCTCGGACACCTTAAAATCAGGGTCGATTAAATTGGGGAAATCAAGCCGCAAAAAAGTTTTAAGCACGGCCGCGGCCAATCTGGAATCCGGAGAAACCGCAGTTATCTTTACCTTGTGTTTTTTAAAAAATTCGCGCTCATCGCCTAATTTCATTAAAAACTTTCGGCACAACCCGCAGAATTTGCCCCGAAAAAATACTATAAGAGCGAAATCATCGCCTTGCCAATCAAAAAAATCAAACGGTTTTCCGGTTGAGTCTTCACTTTGCCAATTATTGATTGGGATTTTTAGATCCATAAAGCAAAACTATGTTTGACAAACTGATTTTCTAATGTTAATATTTTTTTGTCTAATTGCCTTTATTGGTGTGAGACAACAGGAGGAAGCGGGGATGGCCAATCCGAATGATCCCTTCGAACAGCACAAACAGGTGGTGTTGGGACGCTTGCGCGGAGACAAGGTTCCCGTAAGCAAGTTGCGCGTGTCCGTCGGATACTTCATCGATGGACCGGGAGGAAGGAGAGACCGTACCGCTCGAGCCTTTGCCACTCTCGAGCAGTGGCAAGAAATCATCAGGGAAACCAATTTCCACTGAGGCTCGATAGCCGCCACGAATCCGGTTTCAGCCACGCTGACCGGATTTTTTAATTAACAGCAATCGTCAAGCGACATGCCTTCCAGCTCTTTGAGTTGCTCTTCGAATTTATTCAAACATTCCTGACCGCAAAAAACCTGCTCATGTTTTTCAATGAGATTATTACTTTCTTTGCCGCAAACCGCGCATTTCTTTGATGAAATATTCATAGAAAATCGGTTGATTATTGTAATATATTAAGATATCTTTTCATCTTTGTCAACCAAAAAATCAATTTAACGGAGTAAGCTTTTTCGCCGCTTCAAGATATTCGGAATACCCGTACTCATTCATATAATACCACCACTCCACTCCCCATAAATAATAAGATTCAAAACCCGCTTTCATGGCAAAATCGATATTATCGTTAAACAATTCCACATCAAATTTATTTCTTTGTTCGGATACGGACACGCTGTTAAACGGCACATTAAACCAAGGCTCCATTTGCATTTCAGCCACTATAACCTTATCGACTTTTTTTTCAGCCAACCAAGCTCGCTTCGAATACCATTCGGGCGGCAGAGGCCAATGAAAATCGCCGGTCATGGGCGTGGCGACATCTCTGTACATGGTAATTCCCAAAACATCGGCGCGTGAGCAAATTTTTCTCCAAGTGCTCAATTCCCCGGAATCGGTCAGCATTATCGGCCGATCGTCCAATGATTTCACCAAAGCTATTTCTTTTTCGAAAACATTTGGCTGAGGCTTTTGACAAGTGCCGAAAGGAAAGAAAACCTCGTTTTCCACCTGCCACATGATAATATGTTCATTGTCTTTGTAGCGATTTACAATCAAATCTACCATTTCCAAAAGCTGGACCGTTTTCTCATCATTGCTGATCGTATTGGTCCATCGAGGCTCATAACACTCGGGCCAACGCAAAACTTTTTTGCCGAAAACCAAAATCACGTCAACGTTTCTTTTTGACGCTTCATCAATCATCCAATCCAGATCATTAAAATCATAATCATCGATATCAGGTTCGATTTCATCCCAATAAGCGGCCAGTCTGATGTTTTTGAAATTCAAATTGTCCAAAATATCAAGATAGGTTTTTTGCCAATCAAGTCCCAGTTCTCTGGCGAATCTGGGAGAATATGTCACGCCCCAAGCAGGGTTGTCATTGGCGGACTTTGGCGGAATCAAGGTGTAAAGAAAAAACAACACGCCGGCCAACAAAGCCGCCAGCATTAAGATAACGATAAAAACGCATTTTATTTTTCCATGGCCTTTTTTTTGTTCGATTTGCGAATTTTCCATATCAAATGATTAGAATCAATCCGGTAATGATTATGACTATGGCGATTATTTTTTGAATAACGACTTCCTTGCCGACCTGTTCTTTTAATTGCGGGAATTTTTTAGCCAATAAAACCGCCAAGATCAACAAAAACACATATTGCGCTCCGGCCATGGCATTAACCAAGGCGACCTTGCCGATGGCTACGGCATAACTGACCGAAACGAATCCGGCCGCGGCCAAAGATTGCGCCAATAAAACCAGAAAGGCTTTGTCTTTGGTGGTCTCACGTCTTCTGTTTTTATAATCCTTTAAAATATCGGACAACACATGCGGAAAGAACATTAGCGACACGCTGGCCAATATTCCTCCGACTCTCATGATCACAAAGCCCGAAACAAACCCCGTTTCAAGAAAAATAAATTTGGACAAAAAATAAAAGCAACCAAGAGCCGTCGCGCTAAGCAGCGCCCACAGAATCGAAGTTTTGGATTTTTTGCCTCGCGGCAAATGGTAAAAGATCAAGAAACTGCCTCCCAAAATCAAGAAAAAGGCGAAATACTGCCTGGTTGTCAGAAGTTCAAGGCCGCTCAGCGTAGTTAAGATTAAAACAACCACCGGTATCAAGCCGCCGATGAACGAGGCCACCCTGCTGGCCTGGCCCAGTTGAATCGCTTTGTAATAAGGTATTAACGCGAAAATGTATAAGGCTCCGACCAAAATACCCAGTAAAATTATGGGTTCGCTCGGCCAAACAAATCCGAAAAAAACAAACAACAGGCCGAGACTGCCGAAAACTCCCACCGACAAAGCGTATTCCGTGGCTCTCTTTATCTTTGTCAAAACAAGTTTATCTATAATATTTCCGATCGAAAAAAACAAATAACCAAGTATCGCTAAAAATACCCACATAAGTTATATAAACATGGAAATTAGATATCCCAAAATCGAAAAGAACGCTATCGGAGGCAGAGCTGGCATGGGCGCGCGTTTCTTTTGTATGTTGAAAATCAAGTGGATGCACAAAACTCCGACAAGCGAACCGATGATCACGCCCAAGGAAGCTATCAGGCCTTCCGGCAAGACGCTGGCCGCGAAAATCATGGGCAAAGCAATATCTCCGGTGCCCAAAAACATAAAGCCTTCACCTTGCCTGACCTTCTGCAAGGGCACTGTCCAATTTTTAACATGCTCGGGAATGATAATTGAAAATATCACGCCTCTGGATAAAAGCCCTTTGAACATTTTTACCATCGTTTTAGTTTTATATACGGCGATGTAATCGTAAACCGATAAGACAATCAAAATCACGATGACTCCCATTGGCGTCAAATCCTTGCCGATCGAAGCTGAAATTCCGGCCAAGCCCACAATAATGGCGAGATTATGAATCCAAATGCTGGGGGCTGACAATCTGATTATCAAAATTATTAAAACGCACAGCAAAGCCAATTCGGAAATCAAAAAGGAGCTAAAAACTTCCATGGCTCCGATGGCCACCAGTAAGTAAAAAAACAAGATGAAGAACCTGCCGCCTTTAAGGTATTTTATGGCCAAAAGCACGAAAAGTGTGGCAATCGAAAAAGACAAAACGAAAGTGTACCAAGGAACGGGCATGGTTATTGGAGTGAAGTCTTGTTCTTGCCAAATAACAATGGCTGTAACAAGAGACACCACTTGCGCCAAGGCAAAGGTTAATAAAGTCTGCCACAAAGCCGATAGCTTGGCTTTGCCGTTTTTTGTTTTGCTCATAATTTTATCTGCTCGGCATGGGTATTTCCAAAGCCGCGCTACTCAAACCGTTTTTTAGATATAAATAACCAAAAAAAACAACAATTAAAATCACGATAACAACTATCGTTAAAAAGGTTTTTTCTTTCATATTGTTAAAATTATAGCACAAAAAAAGACATAAAAAAATATTTATGTCCTCAAAAGTGGATATTACTGTTACGAATTACATTCTTCTATTTAGCTTCCAAGCGGTTGTTACGAAATACATGAACTTATAGCTTTATGCCTAAGAATCTTGTAATTAGTAACAAATTACCTAAAATCCAACTAGAATCTTGTAATTCGTAACTCCGCTTCATTTGGTAAATCTGAAAATATTGTCCTTTTCATGAGGCGCGATGAAAAAAATCACCTGACCGCAATCTTCGCACACCCACGTTTGCGGCTTTACGCCTTTTTTATTCCAGGTTTTTCTGTCAGGTTCCAGCGAAAAACCGTGCGCGCCCGAGAATCCGGCTTGCAATTTTGACATAAAAAGTTGATCACTGCCGCAAACCGAACATTTTAAGACAGATGGCGACATATTTTTTTAAAATTATTCGAAATAAAAATCCGATTCTTCAAATCGCGGCCACTTTTGATCCTTGTCCGAAACCAACGGCGCCAAAACGCCCCAATCGATTTTAACTTTGGGATCATTCCAAATAATTCCTCCCTCGTCTTCAACATGATATAAATCAGTGCATTTGTACATAAACCCGGTATCATCCTCAAGGCTTAAAAAAGCATGACCGAATCCCTTGGGAATCCACAGCATTTTTTTGTTGGCCGCTGATAATTCGAATGCTTGCGCTTGGCCGAAAGTCGGAGACGATTTTCTCATATCAATTGCCGCGTCCAAAACCGCTCCGGCCGTGACTCTGATCAGTTTTCCTTGGGGGTGTTTTTTTTGAAAATGAAAACCGCGCAACACGCCCTTTTGCGATTTCGAATGGTTGTCTTGAACGAATCTCAAGTCCAGGCCGAATTCCTTAAAAGCGGTTTCATTATACGTTTCCAAAAAGAATCCCCTCTCATCTCCGAAAACTTTAGGTTCGATAATAAAAACGTCTTTGAGCTCGGTTTCGATAAAATTGAAATTGCCGCAGGTTTTCATATTATTTTATATAGTCATTTTACCTTTTTTTCGCCTGAAATTCAAACTCCATGATCCCTAAACAAGTCACTCACTTAGTCAACAATCTTATGTTGTTCAGGCGTCCATTTGGGCGCATTTACCAATGCTAACAATAATTGACTTCCTTCCACCCAATAAACTTCGCTTTTTTCAAAGAAGTATAAATCGCCTTCATTAATTTTAAAATCTCCTTTTTCAGAATGAATGATTCCGGAACCGGAGATAGCAAAATATATTTCTTCACATTCCAAATTTGTTACTCTTTTCCGTTCCGGATAGCGACCATTGATCAAAGCGGTCGCATAGCTGAAATCTTTACTTGGAAATTCATATTCCCAAACCGCGCAGTCTTTGGAATTTTCAAATTTTTTAGCTTCTGTTTTTTTTATGAGCATATTATTGAAATTTTGGAATTTCAGCTAACTGCATTTTACCCTTTCCCCTCCCAAAACTCATTTTTTTAGCTTTTGGGCGGAGGGCAGAGGGGAATAAAAGGGGTGAATGCCCCCTGTAGCCATTTATTTATTGGAAATGCTCTCTTCGTGAGCAGTATCAACTTTATTATTAAGTTCTAGTAGTCCACTAATTCTATCCACGAGAGCCACAAACACTTCACTATCATGTATAAAATATTTTTTGATATAAGATTGTATGGCCGTTAGAATTATGAGGTTAATGGGACACAGTAAACGTGCGTCTGTAACAGTAGGCTCTGGTTTAGGCCTAAAACCGTCATCTGTTTTTTCTAAGTGGTGAAGTATAAGATCCACCCAAGTGCCATGTATAGCGTGGGATGGAATTCCTTGGAAAAACGGATAGAATGACTCCATCCCCATTATAGTAAGAATATCTTTGTAATTCTTCCTTTTGGGAATCGATGTAAGCTCGCTTACTTCTTTTATCCCAGAAGTACGAAAGGTTAGGTTAATTGAGTTGAGCATTCTTTTTTCAATTGGTAATGTCGATCCTCTTTTGCTAATATTTTTCTGAATTGAATCATATGCCTCCTTTTCTGGTTTAAGACTTGATTTAACAAATTCTTCAAAATCCAGTTCTAATGCTTCTTCGCAAAAAAATTTTAAGTTTATTGCTGATTCAATAATACACCTATTCAAACTCATTATGACTTCGCCGTGCTCTCTTTCTTTGTCACACAAAAGTGCTAAAACCGATGACATAAATTTTGATATCCTCACGATTAGGCCAATACCTATTGCCTGATCACGTGGTAATGCACTTCTTTCTGGCTGATAAGACTCATATAAATGGGATGCCAATACAGCAACCATTGCAGTTTCTCTATATAAATCAAATGCGGCTTTTGATAAAGCTGACTTAGAACTCACATCAAGTTTAGAAATATCTATAGGTGGGCCGATTAATTCGTCTATAGTTATTTTAGTAAATTCTTCACTCATTTTAATTTATATTATTTTCCGTCATTTTTAATGCTACTTAAATATTTTAAAGTCCTCTTAGGCTGTTCAACACATCTTCAATATTCCCAATATGAACCAAGAAGAAATGCAGTTTGCCCTTAGCGAGTGCTGCCCATTTGTTACTAATATCAACTTTGTATTCTGTATCCTTGTTGCTAACCCGATCTTCGCCTTTCCACTCTAACGCAATAATATTGCCTTTTTTTGTATAGACGACAAAATCGGGATAAAATTTATTTTTCTTCCAACCAATAATATAGAACGGATCAGTCTTTTCTCTATTGCGTATCCAAAAATCAATGTTCGGTAAAGTCTCTAAATCCAGCCGGTCAATCAAATTCAATTCTTCTTTATTCAATTTACCAACTTTTTCATAGTATGATTTGTTGAATTCTTGAGGCATTTCCTGATCCAAAATAATTGTCTCGGGATATTTATCAAACGGTTTAACAGTAATTTTTTTGGCAGACAATGCTTTATCAAACTGAGTTTTACTGTGTGCTTCCAAAATGCCATCTATTACCTCGCCGAGCTTATTAAGTAAAACATAGCGATTAACTGACAATTCAATCAATGATTTTTTCTTTAGTTGATATTCCAAAGCGTTATCAATAAAATTTACTTTATCAGGTTGAGCCAGGAGGGTGTAGCGTAGCTTTTTGTCTAACCATTGCACTAGTTCCTTTTTTGAGAAGTTTTTATCTTTATAGGTGAGCTTTAAGAATTGTTGAGCGCCCTTAATCCATTTGTCGGCTTGAATATCGATAATCGCTCTGCCGTCATTATCATAATGAATTTCAAAATCAAACTCAGCGTTTTGTTTGGCCAGCTCAAAATCTTCGCCGATCAGTTCTTCAAAGGTCAGTTTTTCATCCTCCAAGCTCATCATCGGAACGGCAAAATTCTTTTTCACGGCTCGGTTTACTTCTTTCGGGTCTTTTGCGGTATCGCCGTTTGATGAAGCGCCGATCAAGTCCAGTTTGCTGTAGCCGTTTCTTTCTAGTCCTGAAATGATGTTGCTGGCTGCCTCATTGAAGTTTTTGGCGGAGGCGAAAATGTAAGAGCGGTTTAATGCCTCGTTTTTCTTTCGTTTGGCATACGGCATACGGATAATGCGTCCGATGATCTGTTCAACGGCTATTTTTGCGCCGACATTGGCAACGGAAATGAGAACATAGGCAAAAGAACAGTCCCATCCTTCGGCGAGCGCACTAACGGTTATTATGTAGCGGATTTTACATTTCTTGCTAAATAAATCAACGCCCTCTAAATCGTTTCGGTCGGATGTTTTGATCGCAATTTCTTCTTCGGAAATTTTGGCGGAAAGTAAATATTCCTTGATTTGATCAACAGTTACGTTGTTTTGCGTTTTGCTTTTTGGCTGGGCTTGGATTAGGGCAATTGGACGGATATATTCGCCTGTATTTTTCTTACCTTCTTTTTCAATTTCGGCTCGCTTCTCAAGACCGCGGGCAACGGCGTTTTGCCATTGGGCGGAGCTTTCAAGTACAAGTGGAATTTTCACCATCTGCTCGTCTTTGAGTTCAGCGGGGGAAATATCCACTAAAATATTACTGCCGGAGCGTGGTGTTGCAGTGTATTCAATTATAAAACTTGGATTCAGACTATTGAGAAAATCCATTGAAAGCTCGGTCTTTGTTTTGTGACCTTCATCAATCACCACAAGCGGGTTGCTCATGCGGACGACATTTGCGAGGGAATTAATAATTGTGCCTTCCTCGTCTTTTTCTAGGTCGTCTCGGTCATCAAGATTTTCAAAATGGCTCAATAGTGCGCCATTTTCTTGATAAACCTTGTATTTCTTTTGGAGCGTTTTTTCTTTTCGGAAAGCCTCCAAACTGGAAATGATAATGCAAAGATTGTCCTGAACATCCTCTTTTCTGATTCGCAATGCTTCCTCGTTTGAAAAAATACGCACGCTGTTTTGAAATGCCTCGTCCAAAACCTGCCTGTGCCAGTCGTTGCGGTCTTTAAATTTTTTGAGTGTTTGGGATTTGATAGCCTCGGACGGCACAAACCACATCACAATTCCTCTATCCATTTTGTGCTTGAGGAAAGAGCGCATGATTTCGTTGATAGCATGACAGCCGACAAGCGTTTTTCCTCCGCCAGTCGGGATTTTTACACAAACGAAAGGCACATCACCGAAAAAGTCGCCGTGATACGGTCGGTCGGTTTCACCCATGAAAGCATATTTTGGCCCGACGGCCTCTATGCCTTTGAGGTAGGCTTTGAGCTTGTCTAGCGCTGATTGTTGATATTTTTTGAGTTCCATAATTAGTAAACTTTAACTTCGTAAGGAATTTGTTTGAAGATGATGTTGTGGCTCTCAAGTGTTGCCTCATCAAGCAAGCATTTGTCGGCGTAAATTATTTTTGTACCGTCGGTTTTTCGTAATTTTTTCAGAAAAGATTTACTCAATACATTTTCGCCCTTCTCTTTGTATATCAAATAATACTCGGTTTCTGCGTATTCGCCGATAAAATTTCCCGATACATTGGCAGGGTCTATGTTGGTTTGCGTTTCAGTAAAGTAAATGTAGGTTGCGAATTGGTCAAAGTCGCAAGTGTCCTCAATTTGGCCTTCTTCATCAAAAAGTGGTTTGCTGAGTTCGCAATATTCGAAGCCGTCTTTATAATCGTATTTTTTGATCGCTCGTTTTACTCGTTCCGCCGTAATATCTTTGGCAACATTGTCCTCCATTTCAACGAGGATGAATTTGCGATTTCCTTCATCTTCTTTGTTTAAGTCCAAAACGGCGTGACCTGTTGTGCCGGAGCCAGCAAAAGAATCAAGGATTGTTATGTCCTTTCTTTCAAACAAAGTAACTAATAGTTTAATCAGGCCTATATTTTTTGGGTTATCGAAGGGGATTTTTTTAGCGCCAAAAAGATTTTTTAATTCAGTACCTGCCGAAGTAGTTTTAACATCTATTTGGTATTCCTTTTTTTCGTTGTCTATAACTGCTACATATTTACTATTGGTAACTAGGCTTTTAATCCTAATTTTTGTACTAAAGTTCTTTTCATATATTTTTCCGTTTTTAAAATCCAGAGCATCATTTTCAAAAAGTTGCTTAATTTTTGACGCTGTATAGGTATTTAAAACAAATTTATCTTCAAAATATGAATAATATCTTTTGTAACCTTTATTTAGTAAATCTGTATTTTTATCATGAATAGATCTCTCTTTCACGGTGATTATTTCATTTTTGGATTTGTTGTAATAGACGCTATAGTGTTTACTCGATTCAAAATTTTCAACAACGGGATTAAATTTGTTTTCTCCTACAAGCACTCTTTTCCCACTGTTGTGTACATAAACTCCATTTTCATCAAGCGCTAAATCTTTTGCTCCTTTAGGAATATTTTCTACAAAATAGCTAATATTTTTATCCTTGGCATATATTAAACAATATTCATTACTGACAGAAATAAAAGCCGAATTTTTTCTACCTTTAGGATTGTTTTCAATTGATAACATCGAAATAAAATTTGATTCTCCAAAAATTTCATCACAAAGTAATTTAAGTTGAGCGAACTCATTATCGTCAATGCTAATAAAAATAATACCGTCTTGACTTAGTAAATCTTTTAGAAGCTTCAACCTTGGATACAACATGCAAAGCCATTTGTCGTGTTTGCAAAGATCATCTCTATCTACTATCTTTTTTAACCACCTTCTAATTTTGGGTGAATTTACTTTATCATTATAAACCCACTTTTCAGACCCAGTGTTGTACGGTGGATCAATATATATACACTCAATTTTACCTGTGTAATATGGCATTAAAGCCTTCAAGGCATGTAGATTGTCGCCATGCAAAATGAGATTTTGAGAATTGCCTACGGAAGCGGACTTAACTTTTTTGAGTAATCGAAAAGGAACCTCTTTGTCGTGGTTTATTACTGCGTCTTTTCCAATCCAATTTAATGTAGGCATAAGCGTATTTCGAATTTATTTCTGTTGTATTATAGCGCCTTAGCTCTAATTATAAAATAAAGTTTTGGAGCGTAGCGTGAAAATTCCTTATATCCCCTCTATAAAAAAGAAAAAAATCCACTTTCTTTTAAAAGCTCTGACGATAGCCCCAAAAGTAAAACATGTATCTCGCACAACCATATTTTACCCTTTCCCCTCCCAAAACTCAAATCTCGCCTCAATTGACCGAAAAACAATTTAATGTTACAATTTGGTTTATGGATATCGACCAATTGCGACAATTTCTAAAGGATTCAAGTCAACCGAAATTTCGATTCGGCCAGATTTTGAATTATTATTTCACCAAAAACGCGTCTTCTTGGCTTGATTTTTCCATTATTTCCAAGGATTTGAGACAGTCCCTCCAAGACAACGTGGGATTTTCTTCAGTGAAAATAAAAGACATTGCCAAGTCCAAATACGCCGAAAAACTGGCCTTTGAGCTCATTGATTCCGGAAATATTGTCGAGGCCGTAATTATTAAAAATAAAGATGATAAAAATACGGTTTGCTTATCCTGCCAATCCGGCTGCGCTCTGGGCTGCAAATTCTGCGCCAGCGGCGCCATGGGTTTTCAAAAAAACATGACTGCGGAACAAATCATTGATCAATTGCGAGAAGTCAATTCTTATTTGAAATCAACAAACGAAAGCGTCAATAATATCGTGTTCATGGGCATGGGCGAGCCGTTCATGAATTATGACGAAGTGAAAAAAGCCATTGATTCGATTCACAATCTCATGGATATAGGCTGGAGACGAATTTCCGTTTCCACTTGCGGGATCCCGGCGAAAATTTTGGAATTCGGTCGAGACTTTCCCCAAGTCAACCTGGCCATATCGTTGCACGCGGCCGGAGACAAAAAAAGATCGTTTCTTATGCCGATCAATGGTAAATATCCGCTGAAGACGTTAATGAAGACTTGCGAAAAATACGTCAACGCCACTCGGCGCAAATTATTTTTCGAATATATTGTAATCCCCGGATTCAACGACAGTCTTGAAGACGCCAAAAAACTAAACAGCCTTCTTTCTCATCCTCTCTATCATTTGAATATAATCAAATTTCACGCGACCGATATTGTCGCTGACAAAAATAAAATAAACTGGCATTCGACAACGGAAAATGAGATGAATGCATTTGAAAAACTTCTGGAAAATCAAAGAATAAAATTCACGGTCAGGAAAAGCTTCGGCCAAGGCATTCAAGCGGCCTGCGGCATGCTGGCGCATAAAATTTAAATATTCTTACAAATTACATCCATTTGTAGCTTTATGCTTAAGAATATTGTAATTCGTAACATTTTATTTGGAACAAAACCAAATTGACGTCAGCGCGGAATTTTCATCCATGCAGTTGTCTTGCTTGCAAACAAGTCCTTCTTTCTCCTGCGCGGCTTTTTCATTTTCATCATCGAACGCCACGTATCCCCACTCCTCATACGGCAATTCACACGTCCATTCCACTTTGGTGACTTCGGGCTGGGCGTTCACGTCGTCCGGCGAAGAATCCGAGAATTCAAACGGCATCGGATAACACTCATATCCGGCCGGCTCCAGCTGTACCACCTGCAAGGGCAAACGATCTTGATCCCAGTCCTCGCGGCCGGTCATGGTAACCTCGGTGTAGGCGGTATCGTAAAAAACTTCCTTGCCCTTTAACGGGGTGGTCGCGCCGCCGAGCAGATTGGCGCAGCTGATGGCGTTTGTTCCCGCGCCGTCCAAATCTGATTTGATAGCAATACTTTTATACATCTTTTCGAAATCTTTTCCGTATTGCGTTTGATCATCTCGGGTCGGATAGACGCAAAAGAATCCCAATCCGGTGCTTTTGCCCAGAGTATAAACAGCCTCTCTGACAATCGCGCCTTCGTCAAACGACATTTTCATTGCCGGCCAACCGTCGAGCTTTGTCGCTTCTCTGGTCAACAGATTTATCGGCTCTTCCTCGGTCGATAACTCTTTGGAAGCCGTGACCAGCCAATCAGAAAATTCATCGATCGTCTGCGGCTCGCCGTTGTCGTTTACCAACGCATTTTCAAAACCGTAAACATAGCAATAAACCTTTTTATCCGGTGAAAATATTTCCCTGCCCGCGTTATTTGTCTCCTCCGCTCCCAAAGTCCAATCCGCGGGATAATTCAAGCTGTACTGATAGCGCGAATTTTCGTAAATTTCTTTTTTATAAACTCCCTTGATCGCCAAAAAATAAATCAAGGCGGCGGCGATGATAACCGCGACCGCGAGCAAGATCCATTTTAGATTGGATTTTTTCATAATATTTGAAAATTAATTAAAATCATTGCTATTATAACACGCTCCTTGCAACAAACGAACCAATTTGTTGATAAACAAAAAAAATCAGCATTTGGCTGAAATATTGCTCGCGAGCCACGTCGTTCACGAACGACTGTGGCGAGCGACGTGGCAGGGGCGGTAGGAATCGAACCCACGCAAACGGTTTTGGAGACCGTTGTACTACCACTATACGACGCCCCCGTAATCAAATCGAAATCGTTATGATTATATCATTATTATTGAAATATGACAACTTAAGAGCAGAGAGTCAAGCTCTCTGCCGGGTTAGGTGGTATGTTTTTATGCGATGCTGGCTCCCAGCCGGCTGTCTATTACTATTATTGAAACACGTCCAATAATTTCTCCAAATATTGTTTCGAATTAAAATCACCTACCGTGCTCAGACAATTTTGGGAGAGTTGGCCGTAATTTTGCGTTGCCATGGCTTTTTGAACCGCCAGAATAAGCTGGTCTCGATCACCCGCTTCAAACACAAAACCCGTCTCCCCTTCTTTCACCAATTCTCCAATGCCGCCGATCTTCGAGGCGATAACCGGCATTCCTTGACTGAACGCTTCATAAATCACGGTCGGAGAATTTTCATAACAAAGAGACGGAACGACCAAAAAATCAGACGTCGCTATCAAGTCTTTGATTTCCATCGGAGCCAACTTTCCCAAATACTTAAATCTTTCATCTCCGCCGAGCAGAGACTTAACCTCGGATTCTTTCGAACCGGAACCGGCTATGCTTAAAATAAAATTTCGTTTTGATTCCTTCAAAGCGTTTATTAAAAATAATATGCCTTTGTGCTCCTCGATTTGTCCGACAAAAAGCAATTTCAAAGATGACGATTTTTCTTTCGTAGAATTTTTAATTTCAAATAAAATCGGATTGGGCAAAACCTGCGTTTTGGATTTTTTAAAAAATCCTTTGACCAAATAAAAATCAAGCAGCCAATTTGATGGCGACACGACTTTGGTCGGCGAATTGAAAAGCCTCTTATTCAACCAAGAATATATTTTTACCGGCCAGCCCGCCACTGAAAAAGTATTTTCCTCGCCCTTGATAATCAAACCACTCGGCGCGGCCAGCTGAACATCGTGCAAAACATGAGTCCATTGGTATTTTTTCAAAACCAGCGGAATTAAAAACCCCAAGCCCATTAAATTGTGCGAGACAACCAAATCCGGTTTTTCTTTTTTTAGGATTTTCCTGACCCTGAAAAAATTGACCAAATTGATTTGATCTAAATAATGCCAAATCAGTCTGGCCAAAACGCCATGCCTAAAATCGTCGAGATAATAATATATGTTGGCCGAAGAAAGACGATAAATTTTTAATTCGTTTTTTTGCTCCACTGAAATTTCAGAGCCGTCAGGCTTTGAAGAAATCACAAAAACCTCATGATTTTTCACCAGAAATTCCGCTTGCGCTTTGGCGATTTTTTCCGCGCCGCCACGCTGATAAGGAGCGAATAAATTACTGATAATGGCGATCTTCATAATATCTCCAAATATGCTTCTTCCAGTTTTTTCACGATTTGAGGCCAACGATACTTCATATTCGCCACCTTGGTCGCGTTTTCTGAAAATTGCGCGTATAATCTGGTATTCTGCAAAATAATTTTAGCCTTATCCGAAATATCCTTTGAGTTTTTTGGCTCAAACAAAAGGCCGTTTCTGCCGGAATCGACCACTGTTCTGACACCTTTCAAATTTGAGGCTATCACGGGCTTGCCGGAAGCGAGCGCTTCCACTAAAACAATGCCGAAAGCTTCCGATTTATCAACGGATGGCAAAACGAATAAATCGCACAGCGCGTAATAATCCGGCAATTGGTCGCTCTCAATATAGCCGGTGAAAAATATTCTGTTTTCTTGGCCGATCGATTTGGCTTGCTCGATATATGTCTTTTTCAAATCCCCTTCCCCGACGACGATCAATTTGTAATTTGCGTCCAAATACTTCATGGCGTCAATCAAATAATTCACGCCTTTGAAATAATGAGCCGCGTCCAGACCGCCGACAAACAAAAGTATTTTGTCCTCAGGTTTTATTTTGAACCTTTTCAGCAAATACGGATCTTTGGGTCTGACTCGATAAGTTCTTTTCACGCCAAACGGCAATTCCAAAAACTTGGCCTTATCTTTCAAATAAAATTTCCTGATAGAGCTATCCATCATGTAATCGATGGAGGAAACAACCACCTTGTCCGCGGTTTTAATGATTCTGGGCGTCTGCCAACTGGCGTAATATTTCAATAATTTGCCTTTTACTCCTTCACCCACGAAATCCATGTGATAGCTCACCACCAACTTCTTTATAAATCTTTTCTTGCGCAAACTGTTAATCACCTCTGTGCCGCCGATAAAAGGATAATGCAAATGCACAATGTCGTATTTGTTTTTCAATCGCCAATACAAGTTGGGGACCAAGGAGGCGTTGCCGGAACGAATAAGCGGCCTTAATAATCGCAGATTGTAATTGCGTTTATAATCCGGATCGACATCGAATCTGGGCACGAAAACATCGACTTGATGACCCAAACGCGACAATTCGGACGCATAACAATGCGCCACCACTCCGATGCCGCCTCCGTACGGAGGCACCACGCACACTACTTGCGCGATTTTCAAATTTGACTTGTCTTTAGCGCTCATATATTACCAAAAAATTAGATATTTCGTTATTTTCCAATACAAATTAAACAGCGGATTGGCAACGTATTTGAGCAATGGATTTTCAATCTGCTGATATTCTATTTTGCCCACGAATTTTTTCGTAAATTCCCTGTCTTTGATTTTTCTCAAACGCTGAATTGCTCTCCTTTTTTGAAAAATCAATTTCAAATTTTTCAAGCTGAAAAAATATCCATAAGCTTTCAATTTGGCGCCAAACCATTTATTCATTATTTCAAAAGGCAACATGCCGATTTCCATCAAAACAAAGGCGGGGAAAATGATAATCAAAGTCGGCCAGCGCAAAAATTCCAATAAAAATCTTAACCTGTTTCTCTCCATGAAATACACTTGACGAATTGATCGGCCGAATTCATGTTTATGATAAATTACTGACTTTGGCGCCAAAACCAACCTGTATCCGGCCAATTTTATTTTTTGGCTCAATTCAATATCATCATGGTACATGAAATAAGTCTCATCGCATTGACCGATCTCCATGAATTTTTCTTTTGAAATTAAAAGTCCGGCTCCGGCCGCGGAAATAATATCCGTCGTCTCCATGGAAATATCGTCAACCTTGCCGTCGCCGGCGCAATAGCCGAAGCCCAGAAACGTCAAGGCGTTGCCGCCCGAATTCAGATAGTATTGCCCGTTTTGGGGCGGATGCAAAAGCAATTTTGATTGGACAATGCCGATTTTATCATCGCTTTTATAAACGCTCAAGGCCTCATTGATAAACTTCGGATCGAAAATCGTGTCCATATTGACGAAAAAGAAATAATCGTCAAACCCGTCCTCCATTGCCTTTTTAACGCCGACATTATTGCCATGTCCCCAACCATTGCCTCCGGAAGGCACGATGACGGCCTCCGGCGCCAATTCCTTTATGCTCGCCACCGTTTCAGGAGAGCTTTCATTGTCCACCACGTATAACCGCCAATTTTCGTTGGGATAATTTATTTTTGATAAAGACTCCGCGCTTTCTTTTAAAAACCGCTTGGCGTAGTCCTTATAATTTATCATGATTATGGCGATTTTTTCCATATAAATTGATTGTACCAAAAAAAAGCTTATTTTTCAAGCTTTTTTAGGACTATTTTTTTTATTTTGAGAATAAAATCGAAAAGTAACCGGTGGAGCTGTTTAATTCATGGCCTACAAAATCCGAGGAGTTGGCATGACCTAAAATTATGTCATTCGTCGCCTTAGCCAAATCGAGACTGCTCATCAAGGTCGAAAGCGCGGCCGGAGAATCAAAAAAATCATTATTGAACGTGGATAAAAAATCAAAATCAAGCGCCTTGATCGCTTCCAATGTTTTCGAATCATTTTGATTGGCGCTGCTTGTGGAAAGGTAATGGGAAAAATCTATTGACGCTATCAAGACGGTGTTTGCTTCGTCCAAATATTTCGACAACGCATTGCTTAATTTCAGATCCTGCTTTAAATCATGTTTCGAAGACAAACTTAACGCGGCGACTTTGGCTTCCGGAAAATAATATTTTATCAAAGGCACGATGTAATTTATGCCATGTTCATTTTTAATGTTTTCATAATCATAAGACAGCAAGCCGGCCGACCTTAAATCCTCCAATATCGATTCATCCTGACTCAATCTTCCGAATATAGTGTCATACTCGGCCAGACTGCCAATGGCCTGGGACAAACCGATGTCAGAATGATTCGGCGAAATTAAAATCAATCTGTCGACTTTTTGATTTCTTGAAATTCTATACAAATTTTCAGCGGTCATCCTTATTGCCAAATCATGATGCGTGACAATTGCCCCTTTGATAAGTCCGTATTGTTTTATTTCCACGCTTTCAGCGAACAACAAGGCCGGATACAAATAATCCGGGTTTAACTCCGCTTTGATTATCTGACCGCTCAAAATTTCTTGAACGGGTTGTTCAGTCTCATCGGCAGTAACATGGTTTTTTATTTCAGCCCCGCTTAAAAAAACAAAAAACATACCGGCAGCAACCGCCGCCGGTATGAGAAAAATTAAAAATATTTTTCTGATTGTCATGTTATTTTTCAATGGTTATCCTCGAGCTTTCCGAATATCTTTTCAATTCGCTTGATTTAATCGATTGCAATAAAACCGGCTCAGCTTCATATTCTCCGGGATTGACCACTCTGGCGAAATACGTGAATTCCCCGTTGTTGCAATAATTGGAATAAGTCGTCTTCCAGACGCCGAATTTGACTCTTTGACCGCTTATTTCGTATGGATATCGCAAACCGCAAGCCGAGGAAATAAATTCCCGATATCTGCTGAAGGGGTTGGTAACGATTCTCAAACCGCTGGGCAAAGAATCGACCACCTCATATTCGCCTTGCACGGCGGCCGCGTCGAAAGAATAATTAATTCTAACCTGCACCAAGTCAGTATCCTTGAACGTATTGGTCTTTTTACCGTTGACATAATACTCTCTTGAAATTTTAAGGCCGTTTTCTTCGGAATTAACGGCCGTGGCCGCGATTTCATAACCGCTCACCACGCCTATTTTGCCGGAAATGTTACTGAATTTGATTTGGCTCAATTGTTCCGGAGAAAGATAGATTTGATGCCAAGATCCCTTTTCCAGCGAAATATTTTTCACTTCTCCGTTCAATTCATAGGAAAAAGAAGATTCTCCCGGTCTGAGTTGGTCGATCGAAAACGTCGTGTACATCAACTGCTCAAGATTAACCAAAACTTCATCGGTTCTGTTGTCTCTGACATATCTCCAAAGAGCTTCGTGAGATTCATGATTCAATCCTCCGGCCAGCACCGCCGCCAAAGATGTCGCCCGTAAAATATCGTCTTGATCCGAACCCGCTTTCAACCAAGCGTATGGCGCCTTTTCATCGCCATAATCGTCCAACAGCTCTTTTAAGATGGACCTGGCCGATTCTCCGTCGCCCAGCTTTTCCAGCGCCAAACCTATATACAACTTTTCAATGACCGGCAAATCTTCTATTTTCGCGAAAGCTTGAACGGGCAATAACACGGGCTCGTCCAAACCGGCCAGACCGAACAAAGCCAGCGCCACTTCTTCTCGCGTGGATTTATCGCTATTCAATTTTGCGTAAAAATAATTGGCCAAATTATTTTTATCGAAATGATCGGCCGCCACCGCCGCTATCTTCGCGGTTAACTCGTAATCGCCGCCGCTGTACGGGAACAAACTGATGCCGGTTTTCGCGTCTTGATACAAACTCGCGTCAAGATCGTCGGCCTCGTACTTATTTTCATTGAAATATTTCAGGAGCAATTCATCGCCGATAATTCTGGAAAGCTTTTGATCCACTCTGTCGCCGACCGTCCAAGACATCTTTTGCAATGTCCAGTAAAAGCTGCCTTGATTCAAATCGCTGAAAGTCAGCTTGGTCAGGCCCGCAGCGCCGCCTTCGACCTTCAAATCATCTGACAAAGTATAGAATCTTTGCGCGGATTCTCGAAGCCGCGACGCCAAGACCGTTATTTTCTTTATCATGCCGTCATTGCCTTTCGAGCTCTCTACTCCCAATTCCAACTCGTGCTGTCCTTGCGGCATTGATTCTATTTGATAATAATTCGGAACAAACGCCGCTCCGGCAATTCCCTTTTCATTGATACCGAGCGTTTCGGATTTCAGATTAAACGACACCGGATCTTTGGAAGTCAACTCCGTTCCGTAAGCGGTCATTTTAATAATCGGTTTGTCCTTAGATAAATATTCCGAAGAAACATTCGGTTGCACGAAAACCGGCAAACTGACCGGGATATTAATGACTGATGAACCGGCGAAGAGATCCTGATTGATCGCCTGGCAGGTCACGCGCCAGGAGGTCAAATTGTCCGGCAAAGTGAAGCTTACCTGCCCCTCCCCTTTGGCATTCGTGGAAACGGTTTGAAACAAAGCCACGTCCAAAAAATTGACTCGAGCGCCGCCTTTTTCATTATGGACGTAAATGCCATTGGCGAAAAAAGTGTGATACTTCTCAATATGCAAATTGTAAACTTTGACGATTTCCCTTTCATAAGCGATTTTCTCAATTCTGACCAATTGTCCCGATTCGTCCATTAACATATCATTGACTTTCGCTTCCCCGATCATCTGCCAACCGCTATTGATGAACATTCTGTGCTCGGGCGTTACCCGCAAGGAATCATTAATCAACAAATATCCCGAAACCGTGTGCTCGAATGTTTCGACCACTTTCGCGGAAACGGTTTTTATTGCTCGTTCGTTTTCGAAAGTTAAAATTTCATCGCCTTCTTTGACGTCTTCAATATTTTTCTTGGAGCCATCAGCCATGGTTATCTTGGTGCCGGCGGCAAAGCAACCGCCGCCTTCAGCGCCTCCTCCTCCCATAAACTTCACATAATCGTGAGATTTATAGGTGCTTATCAAACCGGTGGAAACCGGCTCGTACAAAGTGTCCAGGGGCATGACGGTCTGGTCGCTCAGACTGAAAAACGCTTCATCCACCAGACTGAAATTTACGTCGGTTTTTTTGGCTTTATTGTTTCGATCGGACACTTTTACATCCAATGTTACTTTTTCGCCAGGTTCGTATTTATCTTTATCAGCTTTGACCGCGATATTCAATTCTTTGGACAGACTGTTGTATCTGGCGATAATACTTTGAGAAAATCCCAAATACCAATCCGAATTGGCCTCATGATACGCCTGCCCATCGAAAAATACTCCTTTCACGTTCACGTTGGGAATATGTTTTTCTTCAAACTCGAAAGCGTATTCCGCGGCATCGCTAACAAAGTAATTCATCAAGCCTTTTTGAAGATTAAGGTAAAGATAATCCTTGCCTCCGGCGGGCAGTTGCACACCATCTTTATTGAAAGAGACATCAACTTTTTCTCCCAAATCAAAGGTCGCCGAATAATCATCATCTTTATTTTTAAATTTCAGTTCGTATTGAGAAAAAAGAGACGGCTGATAATTGCCCGACATGTACGCGTCGGCGATTGTTTGTCTTCCGGCCGCATCCTTGGTTAAAATTTGCACCTGATAACTTTTTTCGGGGTCAATATTCAATTCGAAAATATGTTTGCCATTGGCGTCGGTTTTTCCATCATAAACCAAAACCACATTTTCTTGCCTGTCGTAATCATAAGTTTTTTTGACAACTTTATTGATAAAATCGTAATATTCCCCGGTTTCGTTTTTGACATAAGTGATTTCCGTGACCGCCGCCTGAAATGTCGCGTTGGCGACCGCCGTCTTGGACTCATCCTCGAAAACGGGCGCGTTGTAAATGGAAGCTTCACCCGCGTTCAATTCATCAAAATCAATGTTATTTATTCTAGTTTCAATTTTGGCCTTATTGTTGCCGATGGCCTCGAATCTGGCGCCGGCTTGAATGGCGGCGTTATAAAGTCTGATTGTCACCGTGTCGTAAATATCCGCTTCTTCGGAATCGAGCTGAGAAATATTAACATTCCGGTATGAGCTTTCGTAAAGATGGCAACTCGCGGTTTTGATGCAATCGTCATTAAGCTTGGAGGCGTTTGTCGAGATGGTTATCTTGGCGTCGCCTCGCGCGTCCGTCTTTATTGTTTTATCTTCTTTATCGGCATTATAGCTAAGCGCCAGATTAGGCACCGGGGTTCCTTCGAAAAAAGAAGCGTTAACATCAATATTGATGGGCTCGCCGGCGATAATGGCTTTTTTCTCCGGCACTATGTTCAGGCTGTATGCCGGCTTAATGTAATCTTCGATCGAGATGGATCTTCGCGAAACCAAATTATCATTGATATAAAAATCCAAACTGTAATATCCGGGAGTCAAGCTTTTCAGATCCATCTTGCCTGAAAAAGTGCCGCCTCCGGAAACCTCGGCGACAACCTGATTGACGTCGATTGATTCGTAATAATAATTTTTGTAATCGAATTCCGTAAGAGAAATTTTCACTTTATCTATATTTTCCTGGCCATTGCGACTCTGCGCGAATCCCCAAAAATTAAGGGTGTCATTCGGTTTGTACATCGATCTGTCGCTGAAAAAATAATTCCAATATTGATCGCTCTCATTTTCTCCCAAATAATAATAATCGGCGCTCAATGGGATAATGACAGCTTTGTTATCGGCCGATATTTTCATCAAATAATTATTTTCCAATCTTTGCTCCTTGATCTCCGTTAAGCTTAAAATTTTGCCCGTATCGATCGTGGCCACTCCGTTTTTGTCCGTTTTGGCGCTGACAGAGGATCCGACAATTTGAACATCGGCGTTGGCGATCGGCTCTTTGGTCTTTAAATCATTGACCCAGACCAAGATTTTATTTTCCGAAAGCATGCTGTACGCGGAAATATCGGTCACCACGAAATATGTCTGCGCTCGGCGGCCTTGATAATCCACTTCAGCCAAATAATAACCGGCGGACAAATTTTCAGGCAATAATAAGTAATTGGAATAACCGTACTCCTGCAATGCCAGCTCGAAGGAATCGGCTTTATTCAACGCCGATATATCGTACGAGTACATTCTATTGCTGTAATAAGCCCAGGAAGGAATGTCATTGACCTTGTTGATCGCGTCAACAAATTGATTTTCGCTTTTGAACGAATAAATCGTCATTGGAATTTGAGCCGCGGTCTCCAATTCGTTGCCATATGAATACACCTGAAAAGCGGCTTGATTTGAGGTCGTAAATTCCATGTAGTTGTCAACAAAGCTTACGCCGCTGTAATAATTTTTATTGACCGATGAGGTGGTTTCAAATTGAAAAACATAATCGTTCTCCATTTTGCTATCGGATCCGGGCAATTCAATAGCCTTTTTTACCGTGACCGTATAAATCGTGCCGGCGCTCAAACCTTTGGGCACGAAAACCACGGTTCTTTTATGTTTTTCAAATCTGCCCTCCACTTTAGGTTCAATCAAAATATTCTTTTCGTAATTTTTGATGTCTTCATGACTGAAAGTCACTTCGATTCCGCTGTTCAACGGAACATTGTACGCTTTGTCTTTCGGCAAAGTGTTTATGATCTTAAATTGATCCTTCACCTGAAAAGCCCATGAAAAATCGCGAGCGATAACAATGCCGTTATCATTGACGTAAGCGGCTTCGATTTTTAAATTATAAACCTTTTTGCCTTCGAGAATGTTTTTCGGAGTCACCTTAAATTCATAATCGCTGATTTTTTCAAAATCAAACTCGGTTTGCGGGATCAAGCTGATATTTTCCTTCAATAAATCGGAATCGAGTTTGTCTTTACTTTTAATAATGAACGCGGTCGAGGTTTCAACTCCGATTGAATCGCTCAAAGTGGGCTGGACATCGAAATTATCCTCGGCGTGAGCCGGACTTATCATCAGACCCGAGAGAGTTTTGAATGGTCCGGAAATTCTGGAATCCGGCCAAAAATGGACGGTGGTGAAAACAATGGCGATAATTAAAATAAAAGCCATGACCGGCGCGAAATTTTTGGGCTTGATCGCGCTGATGACCTTGCTGAAATCGAACTTATTCATACTTTGTTTGGCTGATCTGGCCGCCAAGATTTTCGACTTTAAAGCCTGTTGAAAATCTTGAGAAGCAGGTTCAGCCTTAAATTTAGCTTTGTTAATCATATCTGCTTCTTTCAACGGCTCAGTCTCAAAATCATTACGATTTTGAGAATTTATTTCTTGATTAAAACCGTCATTTTTTAGGTTATTTTCCATGTTTTTCATATAAATTTTTAAAACTTTTATGCGCCCGATGCAATAGCACCCGAGCGTTATTTTCAGTTATTTTAAAAATATCCGCTATTTCAAAAGTGGATAATTCCGCAAAATACTTCAAATTTAAGACTTTTTGATAGTTTGGCTTGAGTTTGGCAATAATTGATTGAATTTTACCGCGATCTTGATCGACTTGGATTTTATCTTCAATCCCCTGCATTTTGTCGGCCGGTTCAGCCACTTGATCAATATCGACAATTTTTCTATTGGCCGCTTTTCGATAAAAATCAGTCAGATGATTGGTGGCCACCCTATAAAGCCAGGTCGAAAAACCAAAACCGCGAGCCGAGTATCGTTCGAGATTGCAAAAAACTTTCATGAAAATTTCCGACACCAAGTCCTCGGCGGTTTCTCGGTTGCCGACTCTTTTAAAAATATAACCGTAAATTTTCGGAAAGTAATAGCCGTACAAAACGCCGAAAGCTCCGTCATCGGTCTTGGCGCGCTCCACCAAATCCGCCTCATTTTCGAGTCCTGTCTTAAATTCCGTTTCCTCCATAGATTATTGGAATAAAAAATATTTAGCTCTCTAATTATATCAAAAATTCATTTAACTTAAAAACGGAGAGGATATCTCTCCGCCGCGTTCAATCTTGTTTAAAATTATTTTCAGCTCTGCCAATCTTATTTTTCATCGCTTCCCTGATGGCCGAATCTTTCACCAGCAAAGTAATATCCTTTTCCATTTTCTCCAAGCGCGCGAAAATCCTGAAAGCTATATAGAACAAAACGATAATTGAAATATAAATCATCACATCGACTCCTCTGCCCACGCCCAGCCAATCCGCGACAAACTGCGAAGTCTGAGGCAAAATCACCACCAGCGCCATGAGCAGCCAAAAAATCAACCATAAAACAAACACTTCCGCGCTCAATTCGCGCTTGGTCAATTTCTTGGTCAATCGATAAATCACGTAGGCCACGAACAATAAAATGAAAATCTGAATCAAATTCATAAGTATCAATGAAACATTTTATGTTTAATCAAATCAACGATTATATTTATGCCGCCGCGAAAAGTCTGGCCGTATTCTTTATAAATTATTTCCACGGGCACTTCGGCGTATTTCAATCCATGGCGGAATATTTCCGAGGGAATTTCCGTGTTATGAGCCATGCGATTTTGGGTGATTTTTATTTTTTGCGCGGCCAATCGCGACATGGCGCGAAAACCGTTGTGCGCGTCAGTTAATTTTAACCCCGTAAAAAACCAGTTGAACAAAATGCCCGGTTTTAAAATGAACCATTTTTTGGTGAATGGAATATTTTGGTTTTCCCCAAAAAATCTGGATCCGATGGCGATATCATGGCCGCTTTCGATCGCTTCGACGAATTTTTCAATGTCTTTGACCTGATGCTGTCCGTCCGCGTCAAAATGCACGATAATGTCCGCGCCCAGCGCCAGAGCCATTTCCGTGCCCGTGCGCAGCGAAGCGCCTTGGCCGCAATTAATTTTATGCGCCAAGCAATGAACCGGGTATTTTTTTAAAACTTCAAGCGTATTATCCGAAGATCCGTCATCAATTGCCACGATTTCTTGAAAATCAGCTCGCAACAAATCTTCAATCACCGCCGCGATTGTTTTTTCTTCATTGTACGCCGGCAAAACGATAATCACTTTTGACATAATTTTTTACGCTTCGTCATTGTTTGAAGAGAAATTAACCAAATTTTTGTGCGCCTTGGTATATTCAATGGTTCTATTCAGGCCGTCTTCCAAACTGACGATGGGAAACCAACCGATGGCTTTCTTGATCCTGCCGATATCCGGATAACCCAGTTCTCTCATAAACAATAAGCTTTCCTTGAAAACTATATTCGATGATGAATTGGTCAATTCTTTAATTTTATTGGCCACATCGACTAACTTATGCACAGTCGTGCCGCCCATATTGACCGGATCATTGAGCGGGCTGTCCATCAAGGTCACGGCGCCCTCGACAATGTCGGATACATAGCAAATCGAAGTGATGAAATTTTCATCTCCGAAAATTTCCAAATCTTTATTATCCAACGCGTTGATAATGAAATCGGGAATCATCTGTCCGTCTTTAAGCAGCATGCGCGGACCGAACGTTCGAAAAATTCTGACGATCTTGGTGTCCAAATCAAACTGGCGGTGATACACGTCAACGATGGTCTCCGCGTATTTTTTGCCTTGGTCGTAGCAGGCGCGCGGCTCCAAATGATCAATCAGGCCGCGATAATCTTCTTTGATGAAATTCGGCTTGCCAATGGTGCTTTTGGGCACGTCGCCGTAAATCACCGAAGATGAAAACTGCATGAATTTCGCTTTGTATTTCACGGCCAAATCAAGAGCGTTCTTCACCGCGATCGTATTGGCCAGGATCGTCTGGATTTGATGCGCTTCAAAATTTTTCACCGAAGTCGGACAGGCCAAGTTGTAAATTTCCTGAATGCCGTAAACATTAATTTGAAATTTGGCCACGTCCTCTATTTCCTCCAAATCAAGCAATGGCTCGGCCATATCATGCTTTATCAATTCAAAATTGGACTCTTGCAGCAAATGATTGATGTTTAACTGACTGGAACTTGAAAAGTTATCCACGCAAATCACGTTAAAACCGGCCTTGACCAGTCTCTCGCACAGATATGAACCGATAAAACCCGCGCCGCCCAAAACCAAAATATTTTTGCTTTGTTTCGCCATAAAAATTCATTAAGAGTTATACATAGACATTTTAGTTAAAAAATCATCTTTTGGCAATCTCGTTGCGCCTCTCCGAAATTAACAGCAAGACAACCGGGAAAACAAGAATCAACAAGCCAAACCACGGACCCAATGATAATTTGAAATACAGCAGCCCGGCGGCCGCGGCCAAACAGCCTAAAAGTATCCGCATCGGCGAGGTTCTATCCGGCCTGAAAAAACAAAAAGCGGCGAAAGAAATCAGCCAATAAACGATCAGCCAAGCGGGATTAAAATAATTGCCGATTATGCCCGGCCAAATTTTCTCCAGACAAAAATAGCTTATCAGAGCGAGCGCGCCGATCAAATAAAAATCCGCGGACAAAACGCCGGCTTGCTCGCTCATTTTAATTTTTCGCCAATCGATTGCCATAATTTTTTTCTTTGCAAATCAAATTGAATTGAAGCAACTTCAATTGTTCCGCCGGATGTTTCGAAAACGAAGGAATAGCCTTGGTTTTTGGAAAAGTAAGCATCGGCCAGATTAAATTCAAAGGCTTGCTCTCGCCAATTGGCCGAAGTCTCGATCTTTTCCGTTTCAAATCGTGTTTTTCCTTGATCCGAAATCGGTCCGAAGCGAAAACCGTCCGAATCCTCGGTCCTGTATGTCAAAACGATTGTCGCTTTTTCGAATTTTGTCGGTAATTTCAAATCAAAGGCGGTCGGAGTTTTATTTATTTCAACGAATGTTTTCTCGGCGTCGGAGATGATTTGATAATTTTCAGGCGCATAAAATCGGGACACTTGGCCAATCGGCCGGCCAACTTCGTATTTCAAATAAAAGGAGCCGTCAATCGAAAAATAATCGGCGAAAAAATAAGCCAAAACTCCAACCGCCATCAACCAAATCGCCACTCTCAATATTTTGAAATATTTTTCTTTCATAACTCAATCCTTGTCGCCGATCAATTTATAAAGATAAAAATTATCGAATCGGTTGATAATGAAAAATTGCCAATTTCTTTTCGCGATTTTATTTTGTGACAAATAATTAAGGTCTTCGGGCGGCAACATGGTGTAAAAATACACGGGCCGGCGTGAAACGATCCGATTGATCAGCGGGAAAATCTCGTAATTTTCCTGAAAAACAATCACTTGCCTTTTTGGGAAAAATATTTTATCAGAGCGGTCGCAAATGATAATGGCGTCCTCTTCGGTAACGGCCAAAACGTTTTCTCGAATAAAATCGTATTTTTTCAAATTTTCTTTAACGGCGAGCAAGCTTTCATTGGTCTCGGCAAAGACGATTTGAAAGGTGTACAGATTCAAAATTAAAAAAAATAAAATCGTGAAAGCCGCTTTTATTTTCAATCCGAATTTTTCGGACAAACGCCAAACAGCGTATATCGAATAAGCCATGACGGGCAAAATCATGATCATCAGGGGCAGCCAATATCGTAAATATGACGTGCCGATGGAAATCTGCGAGGAATTGATATTATCTTGAAAAACATAAGCGCCGTAATATAAAATCAAATACGCGCCGACTCCCAAAATGCCGATCGCGTAAACGATTTTGCGCGACCAATTGAATTTCAAATAAACGACAGAAGCTGCCAGGCCGGGCAAAAGCCAAAGATGATACCAGCCTAAAAATCTCCAGAAATAATTGATAAAAACATTGGCGCTGGCCGCGAGCTTGATGCCGAACGGAAAAACGGTTGACCATGAAAAAATTGATTTTAACAATCCCAAAACGCCGCCTTGATCAAGCTCGACTCCCAGCAGCCTGGTATTATAGCCCAGCTTCAAATAACCGCCGTAAAGCGCCATATTTTCCAGTAAGGTCGGGATTTGCGCGGCAGCGGCGGCCAAAAGACCCAAAATCAAACCGGGCCAATTGACTTTTTTAATTCCAAAAAGAAATAAAATCAAATACAAAAAAACCACCCAGAAAAATTCCGATGGTCTGATGCTCATGGCCAGACCCAAAAAAGCGCCGGCCAATAGATAAAACAAAATCGGTTTGATTCTGAATTGATTTTTGAAGCCTTTCTTGTAACCGGCGTTCAAAATAAAAGCCAAAGAAATTATCAAAAAATCAATGAACAAAACATTGGGCATCAAGCTTTTGGCGCTGTAATAAATAAAAATGGGATGAAAATATAAAAGCAAAGCTGAAATGAAAGCGACTTTTTTTTCAAAAATATTTTTCAGGGCCCAGTAAAAAAACAAAGGCGTTATGGCCGAAACAATCGGCGTGACAAAGGAAATGATCCCGCTGCCGAAAATTTTCGCCAAAAAACCCAAAATAATCGGCAGTCCCAAAAAATATCCGGGCACTATGTCCCCTTTTTCATTGACCGTGGCGCTTCTGGGATGAATGATTCCTTGAACCCTTAAATTGTCCGGCTCGGCCATGGCCATGGAGCCGCGCGAATAAGCGCTGGAAAAAACATAATTGGCCGTTTCATCCGGAGAATTGAAAATTTCCTTGGGCGCGGTAAATGCCAAAAAGCCGTAAATAAAAAAACACACAATGCCAATGCCGGCCAAAATAACGACAAACCGATTTTTTTTCAACCATTGCTTCATATTAATCACAGTTTAGCTTAAAACTCGGGATTTTTCAATTAAAAAAGGGCAAGAACTGCGTCCTTTGCCCAAAGTGTCTCCTTCCAGATCGCGGCCGGCTACCCGACCAAGCGCGCGAAAAAGAAATTGCGGTTGTTCACGTCTCCTCGCAAATTCGACCAGAACATGCGCTCGCCGACTTCGTTCTCCCCCTCCACCTTCAAGCCGGCGCAGGAAGTACAGGTGAAATCGATGTCTTGAATCGCCAAGCCGAGATCTTGCGCGTGCCGCAAAATCATGGTCGGAAGATCATGCGCGGCAAAACCGCGACGCGGCCCGCGCTCGACTTCACCCTTGACCGCGTCTTCTCCGAACCGATTCCGGAGATCCTGGGCCTGGCGAATGTTCTGATCGCCGAACTTGGGATCATGGAGGTCGTAGCCGAAGCAACACGGGCCCGCTCCGCCGCCGAAGGTAAAGAGAAGGTCCGAAGAGTCGCAACGGAGCACCTTGATGGCCTCCTGGAGAATGCTCGGCTCTCCGTCCGGTCGATGGAAGCACTTGAGGCCCAAGTGCACAACGCACAGAATGTGCCTACGTGGCTCGTAGATCACTCCGATGTGGCAATCCGCGTTGCAGATGCCCACGGCCACACTCGGATCGTTGACGATGATTCCGCCATCAGCCTTCGTGGTTGTCCTCCACGCCAAGGGAGGTACATCGTCCAGACGGAAAGCGTTTGAGTCCAGCCTGCCCGCCACCCTGTTCGTGAAAGCAACGCTGGGCAAAAACAGCTCGGCGAACTTGTGACTGACCGAGGCCCTGACAAGGAGTATGTGAGCCTCCGCACTCTTCGTCGGGTGAAAATCACCCCATGCCCTACCTAGAAGCTCGACCTGAACTCGTTCATCGAAAATAAGCGTCATTTCCGCCCTCCAACAGTTGCGGTTTCCAGCAATCAACGACAAGAGTTAATAATACGCCATATTCAACATTTTGTCAACAACAAAATCGCGCTCAAAATGCCGATTTTTTCAATTAAAAAAGGGCAAGGACGCGGCCTTTGCCCAACATTGTTTGTATCCGTCCGGCAGCTCTGGATCTTTACAGCCCGCGCTGCCGCAGACTGAATTCCAGCAGACACGCCAAGGTTCGTCGAATGCTAATCAAAACTAAATTTAGTCAAATAAAAAAAACCCCGCCAAAAGCGGGATTGCTAAGTGAAAAACACTTAGTAAATCTCATCCTTTTTCTCCTTCAAAAACGCGAACCAGTCGTCAATGATGTCAATGATGATATTAAACGGCGCGGCAATTATAAAGTCGAGAATAAAAATAAAAACGTTTATTTTAGAAAAATTGGTGGAAATCTCCTGCCCCACTTTTATAACGGGCATGAAGAAAAATTCCATCAAGCTGGACAAAAAACCGCCTTTTTCCTTGAGCACATACATTTCTTTGGCATTTTGGCGCAAACGGTAGCCGAAAAAGCTGACAATGCTCAAAAACACCAAAAATATCGCGCCGCTGACCACATTGAATTCAAGCTCGGCCAGACCCCAGACGATGGCGCCGAAGCTGATAAAATAAGTGCAAAAGTAAAAAAGTCCGAAAATGATATGTTTCAGCGCTCCCCAATTTCTCGGCGGCTTGATAATCGTTTTCTTCATATTCTCGGTCCAACCGTAAATAATACTCATCGTCTGCGTCAGAATTTTCTCCGCGTTTTTGCTTGATGAAACAACTATGGTTTTGCCGATAAAAAACAACAAGACAATGGGGCCGAACAAATTTATGAAAAGCGGAATCAAGTTAATTTCCTTGAATAAAAAATATTCGAACGGCACTTCCAGCGCCAAGGCGATCAGCATTTTGGTCAGCAAAATATAAATCATGGCGCGCCAAATGCTTTTATTCAGACGACTGTTCACCGCTATTTTTTTCTTTTCAATAATCCCCTTCAATAATTCCTTGGTCGCCTCCGGGTCGGAAAAAATTTCTTCGATTTGGTCGGGATCTTCTTCAATCAAATCCTTAATGACGTAAAAATAAACGCTGAATGATTTGCAATATCTTTGGATCTTTCGGCCCAGCGGGTGCTTAATCTGATGATCGATCATTTTCTTTATGCCCAGGATATTGATTTTAATTTCATCGAAAATTTCATCAGGATTTTCAAACCAAGCCGGATAATACAAACGTAAAAGAGCGTAAGAGATCATCTCATTGTCCGACTTAAACAACGCCCGCTGAATGCCCACGTAAAGTTGAAGATCCTTTTCATCATCGGACATCTTTTCGTCCAAAATTTCCGTTTGCAATTTGGCGATCGAAAACGCCGCATTGACCAACGCGCGTTTGAAATCCGTTTTTATGATCAATTCTTCAATCTCGACCGATAAAATTCCCAGCAGCCAATTTTTAATTTTCTTTTGTTCGGAAAAAGTCAAAGAGTCTTTTACGGCCAGCCACAGATTGGCCGTCTTATTCAAAGCGCCGTTCAATTCGTTGACTTTGGTCTCCGGCAGAGAATGGTTGGCCACGTAGCCGGCTCGAATCAACTCCCTGATCAATGTATCGCCGATCTGAGCGCCTCGGAGCACTTCGGAAAACCTTCTTTTGCAAATGCGCTGAATGGCGCTTTTTCGCAAAAGATGTTCATCGCGGTAGTCCACGATATTTCTAATTTTTTCATAAGCCAAAACAGCCTTGGCAATCACTTCATTCACGCCAATAGTGCTTTCCTCTTCATATTCCAACGGCTTGGATTCCTCGAAATAAGCGGCCAATAAATTTTCAACCGGTTTAATCATATAATGCCATTCTACCAAAAAAATCGTAATTATCAAGCTAACCGTTTGAAAAGCCTTTGATTTGAGGCTACAATGGTCTCAGATATGAAAATTAAAATTCTCGTTTTATTCTTCGACCTTTTATTGACCGCGGCCGTCTGCGTCAATCAATACGCGGCCGTCAACATGATCTGGCATTTGATTTCCGGACTTTTGTTTATTTTGCTGAATTTATATCTTCTTTACTCGCTGTTGGGCAAAACCGCTTTGCGCTCATGGCTGTGGGCCGCGTTGATCATGATCGGAGAAATCGCGATTTTGGGATCAGTGGTTTATTTTATTTATCAATTGAACGATTTGGCCATTGCATTAATGTCCGTTTTCCTTGGCGGGCATATTTCAGCGCTATGGCTTAAGTTTGGCGCGCCGCTGAAAAGGCCGTCTTGGCCGAAATTGAAATTGGACTTCAGGGAATTTTTATGCGCTACAAGCTATCTGATCGCGGCCGGTTTCGCTTTCAAAATCATCATTGACGGTAGAAACGACATTGCCGCGCCAACTCCATGGGCTTTTATCGACAAAAGAATTTTTATCGTTTATTTCATCGCCACTTTCATTCTTATAGTTTTTCTGACCCGGGTGAAGCTCAAAAAATTCTGGCAAAAAATATTTTTGTCCATTCATTTTTTTCTGTCATTTTCAGTGGCGGTTATCGTTTATAAACTCGGTTTCGGTTATGATCCGTTCATTCATCAAAAAACGGTCGAGCTCATCGTCAAAGACGGCTTTGTCTCGCCCAAACCGTTTTATTATCTGGGCCAATACGCCATTGAAGTATTCGCCAATAAAGTATTGGCAGTTCCCATCGACTGGCTGGACAGATTGCTTTTACCCGTTTTGGCCGCGGCGGCCTTGCCTCACCTTATTCTGAGCTGCGTAAAAAGAATCAAACCGGCGGCCGCGCTGTTATTTCTGACAGTTCCCTGCTCTTTTTTGATCGTGACCACTCCCCAATATCTTTCTTTTTTATTTTGTTTGATCGTCTCTTTTCTCTGTTTCAAATATTTAAAGGAAAAAAGCATTTCTTGGCTGTGGCCGATTTTTTTCGCCGCGGCCGCCATTTGCGTCCATCCGCTGTCCGGCCTGCCTGCCTTTTTATTCGCCATCGGAATTTTAATCTTTCAAAAACGCAGCGAGTCGATTGGAATCAAAGCTTTAAAAATCGGCTATATTATTTTATCCGCGACAATAGCGCCGCTCGCTTTTATGGCGGCCGGGCTTCTGGGCGGCCAGCGAACAATTTTATCTTTTGATTTGCAGGCAATGGTTGAATCGGCCGGACATTTTTTCACGCACGTATTTTACTGGAAAAACAATTTCAGATACATCCTTGACTTGGTTTATTTTTACGGCTTCAATTGGAAATTTTTCTTTTTGATATTTATCGCCATCTTTATTTTATTCGCCATAAAAAAATCCGCCGAGCGAAAAAAAGAAACGCGCGTTTTCAGCATTTACCTCGGCGCTTTCTTCCTTATTTTAATCAATTACTTGATTCTAAAAAATATTTTCGCCTTCAACGAGCTGATTTATTACGAACGCTCGGATTACGCTCAGCGGCTGATTTTCTTAATGTTTATCATAATGACCCCTGTTTTTATTTCAGCATGGAATCTATTGATTGATAAAATCAAAGAAAAGAGGTTGGCCGAAATTTCATTTCAAGTCATGGCTTCTCTGCTGATTTGCGCCGGCTTTTACCTGAGTTATCCGCGATTCGACAATGTCTCAGCCGACCCGGCCGTCAATGTCAGCAAATACGATTTTGCCGCGGCCGAATATATCAATAAAAACGAAAGCGAAAAATATGTGGTGCTGGCGAATCAAAACACTTCAGCCGCGGCCGTTAGATTGTACGGCTTTGCGCCGACCTTAAACGGCTATTTTTATTATCCCGTTCCCACCGGCGGCGAGCTGTATCAATATTTTCTTAAAATGGTCAACGATGCCCCCAAGATCGAATACGTCAATGAAGTTAAAAATTTAACGGGCGCGGACACGGTTTATTTCGTGATTCCGAAATACTGGAATAATTTCAATAATACGGTGACGCAAGCAATTGCCAACTCCTTGGAATCAAAATCCATAGACGATCAAATTTACATTTTCAAATATTAAGAAAAACAAAAAACCTCTCTTGTCGAGAGGTTTTTTATTTACTTGATTTCTTTGTGCATGGTGTGCTTTTTGCAATGCTTGCAATGTTTTTTCATCTCAAGTCTTTCTTTCAAAATTTTCTTGTTTTTATGAGAGTAATAATTGATTTGCTTGCATTCCTTGCACTCCAATTTAATCATGTTGTCTTGTGACATATTTTCTATATTAAATATTCAACGTTTTTAATTATACACCTTATTTCAAAACAAATCAAGGGCGAAATGGCCTGCCAGCCGACCTGTCCGCCGAAGCATTGGCGTAGGCGGAAGCCCTGAGCTTGTCGAGGGACGAAGGCAGGCGTAACTCCTACGAGCGGAGCGAGGAGCGCAGGTGGGAACCCACGTTATACTCTTTTTCAAAATTTAGAGTGGAGCCAGCGGAGGGAGTCGAACCCACGACCAATGGTTTACAAAACCACTGCTCTGCCACTGAGCTACGCTGGCACGATAAATAGTGATTAATTACAAAGGGCAATACAACCAATGGTTTATCCGCTCACGCAGATTCGCTGCTGAGCGGACCCGCTCGCGAAGCTCCACTGAGTCGAGCGGGCAAAACCACTGCCTGTCCGCCGAAGTTTCAACGTAGGCGGACCTGTCCGCCGAAGCTCTGAGCAAAGCGAGGAGCGAAGGCGGAAGCTATGCCGGCCAATGCATAACGATTACAAAATACAATATACATCAAAACCGACCCGAAGTCAAGATTGAAAAAACGGATAAGTTTATCCGTCTTTGATCATTAGAGAGATTACTATGTCTCTTAATTCAGGGCAAACATTGCCTCCTACGTCAACGAGATAAAGCTCGCTGTTTAGCGTTTCCAGAATATCAGACGGCAGCTCTTGTCCGGGCTCGATGCAGCATTGCCGCAAAGCGACAAAAGCTTCAGGATAAAATATGGCCAGCGTTCGCACCTGATTCAACACGGCCAAAAAAAACAGTCTGTGAACCTGTTTCCCTCCCTTGAGCTTGACATAACACATGTGTGACCTCCTACCTTCCTGATTAAAGCGTATAAATATTCGCATTTTCTGTCAAAAAAACTGTTGATATCAGTCAATCGACGTTCTAAGACAGATTCACGATCTGTCTTTTAAAATTTTAAAAAGCCGATTATGAATCAGCTTCGCGAGATTTGGATCAGTATTTCGATGCAATTATCGATTCTGGAAATCATGACTGCCGTTCTGCGCTCGTATTTTTTTCGCGATCTTCTCTTGTCGTTTTTGATCGCCAACAGCTTCAAAATGAGCGAGCGAGGATCTCTGTCTTTCAAGAAGTTCACCCCGGGTATTCGGCAAAACCGCGGAGTTTCTTCACGCAAATACTCTAGTAGCGCAATCAGGTCATCTCTTGATGTCGTGTCCGACAAAGAAAGCTCCCATCTTTTTGCATCGCGTCTTCTCCGGCCAACCAATTTTCCGTGCAGTCTTACAATTTCAGAGTTTACACTCATCGCTTCACCTCCTATGCACACTATAATTTATACAATTTTCGAATAAAACGCAAACTTGACAAAAAATATTAATCTATGCATAATAACAATGTTTACAACGCCAAGGCGTGAAAGGAAGAGCTTGTGATGCGTCCAAATGACATCGATCTCGCGGTAATCTTGCTCCCGATGAAGTGCGCGTATTGTCTGAGAAATCAAGGGTTTCACGAGTCCGAGTGCCCGCACATCACGGGGAATTTCCGTGAATGGAATCACGGCAAAAAAGACGCGTTCGAACGTCGCGCCAACTCCGGTAGCACGCCGGAATATCTCATGGGGTACCTACAAGGCACCCCCGAAAACCAATAAGCCCCGCCGAAACTCGACGAGGCTTTTATAATTTGTAATTTTAATCTTTTTTCATTTTGAAAAACAACCAATTTTTTTCTCTAAAATGAATCAGGGCGTATTTGCCTTTTAATTTTTTACCGGAAATTTCAATCAACCATTTTTTCTTATCTTTTTCAATCGTCTTATATTCCCCCCTATCCCAAATTTTAACTTTACCGCCTCCGTATTCTCCTTTGGGAATTTCTCCCTGCCAAAACGCGTAAGCCACCGGATGGTCTTCGGTCTGAACCGCCAAACGCTTCAGTCCCGTTTTTCTCGGCGGAGTCTTGGGAATGGCGAAGGATTTTAAAACGCCTTTTTCTTCCAACCTCAAATCCCAATGCAAATTTCTGGCATGATGCTCTTGAATGGAATAAATATTTCCTTTTTTCGAACTTGCCACCACGGCTTTGGGTTCCGATGTTTTTTCAAATTTTCTTTTCTTTTTGTAATTAACCAAAGTCATATTATGAAACCAAGCCAATGAAGTGGCCGATTATTTTGCCTACGGCAAATCCCAATCCTGACACCACGGCCGCCATGACAAACATTTCCAAACCGCTTTTAACCTTAGGCACTCCAGTCAACCAGCCCTTGTAATATCCCAAAAAGAAAAGTCCGATTGAGGTTAATATTATTGAAAAAACAATGCCAATATTTACCGAAAAGAAAAAATAAGGCAACACGGGGATTGAACCACCGATCATATATGAAAAGAACATATAAAACGCTCCTCGCTTTGTTTTATATTCTCTTTTCATGGAAATGCCCAGTTCCTTATTGGCCATTTCTTCCAAAATCAATTTTTCACTGCCGCTGACTCGTTTCACCATCATGCTGATTTCTTTTTCGCTGTAACCTCTTCTTTTATAAAATTCAACCAATTCCAGCTTTTCTTTTTCAGGATTTTCCCTGATTTTTTCCAATTCTTCCTTTAATTTTTTAACCTTGGCTTGTCTTTCGGATTTGGATGAAAGAAACGTGCCCACGGCCATTGATGACGCTTCCACAAAAACGACCACGAAGCCGGTTAAAATCACGATTGCCTTGTTGTTCGTGCCTCCGGCAATGCCCGTTAATACTCCGAGCGTGGAAATCAGGCCGTCTTCAACGCCGAAAACCACGTTTCGAATTTGATTTAAAATTTTTTTGGCGAATTTATTCATACGTTACAAATGATTGCCGCCGATTGGCTAGCCTTGGCGTTATATTAGTTACAAATTACCACGTCTATTAAGCTATCCTTGGTTGTAGTATTTCTTGTTTCGTTACCAATGGTCACAAATTTATCCCAACAGAATCCCTTTGGGAAAAATAAAGCAACCTTTCAATTGCCTGTTTTTATTTTTGATTTTAAATTGGAAAACTCCCGCTAACCATAAACGGTTGTTCATGACATTTTTTTCTCCGCGGCCGCCATCTGTTTTTCGATTACAGCATCCATCAACTTTTTCAGCGCTCCTTCGCCAAACGACGGCAGCATCGAAGCGCCTATGGCTTCAAATGGACGCAAATCCATGACCTTATCTTCTTTTGCCTCACCGAAATACCAATTTAACTTTCCATATTCATCAATCAAATACAATTTGCCGTTTGTTGGAATGGGATCTGATTTTCTGGTTCGAATTCCGACCGGTAAAAAATCGGCCAAAGCGATTTCATCAACTATTTGCTCAAAATGCAATTTGCGCTGATCGGGAAAATTCAAGGCTTTTTTATTTCTCAATCTGTCAAAAGCGTTTTCCATTTGTTTTCTGGCTTCCGGATCGCCCTCTATTAAATCTTGAGAATAAATCACAATATTGGCGGCCGGGTCGACGTCCATGTCAATCGCCCGCCAAAAAGATTTGATTATTTTTTCATCTTCCGAGCTGATTTTATCCAGCTCAAAACTGGACAAGACCGGCCTGATATTTTTTTTACCGGGTCTTCGAGCGGGTTTGGCCGCCGGCAAAGATTCGCGAATCGATTCAACCATATTTTTATTGATTGGGTATCAAATCCAAAACGTTTTGCTCGACTCTGAGCAAATCCCTCCAATCAAAGCCTTTGGCAAAAAGCTCTCTCGCTGAATAAATTCTGGATTTATGACCGTTATTAATTAAAAATACTCTGGGATCGGTGAAACTTCGCAAAATTTTATTGTTATAGATCGCGAAATTTTGTCCGGGAAATGACAAAGCCGATTTTAAATCAGTGCCGGATTTCATTTCTTCGGATTTTGAAAAGCCGTCTTTGTCCGCGTCGCTCCAGCCCGAATGTCTAATGTCGTCATGCGTGAATAAAACAACTTTGGCGCCTTCCTGCTGATTGGAATAATTCAAATCATGAATCGCGTTCATCATTTCATCGAAATCGTATCGCCAATCATGACCATGAATAGTACCCGGTTCATTAACAATGAATTCTTTGGTCGAATCATCATACCCCTTGATTATAACCACGTGATAAATCGGACCGGCCCCGCGAAAATTGGGATTTGACAAGCCGCGGCCGTAAACCGGCACCAACACCGGACGATTATTATCAATTTCATTTTTTATCGCCGCCAAAGTCGAGTTATTTTTCGTGTCCGTTTCAAAAGCGAAAAAATTATTGATAATATGAGCCATTTGATGAGCGTCCGTGTCTTTATTGTACCCCCAGAGTTTATTTTCAATACTCACTACGGCTAAAATTTCTTTTTTGGGATCGGCAATATAATTTTTGCCTTGATAAAAATTATCCAGCATGACAATGGCCGCTTCTTCACACGCTTCGTCAAACGGCGAGTACCAGCCGTCGGGAGCTTGCACCGTGAACGGCACGTCGATGTTTTTGTTCGCCGCCAAAACGGGCAAGGCCGAAAACAATATAAACAACCAAAAAAATATCATCAGTCGCTTCATAGACTATATCCCCTCGTTTTTTTCATTATTTTTAAAACGAACTTCAATCTCTTTATCCTTAACCACCAGCTTCAATATTCTGGTAATTTCCGCCACCGCGTTTTCATCCGCTATTTTTTGCAAATTTTCTTGTTTCGCCGCGGCTTCGGCCTGAACGGTCAGCTCTTCCAAGGCTTGATTATAACCGTCGTCGCTGTCCAAAAGCCGCTTTAATATGCCTTGCTTGTTTTGCACGTCGATTCTGCCGACCAGACGAGTATTGTAAATTTCCGTTTGCGGCAAATAAAGAATCACTTTATTCAATTGAAAATCAACATCTTCTTCTTTGACTTTTTGCAAATCAATTCCCATACTGACCTCTACCACGCCGCGAGCTTCGATCGTTTGACCGAAGAACAAGTCTTTCCAGGTGCCCTGGGTGTTTTCAATGGTGATCGGTTCGTCAAAAACATATTTCTCGCTGATTAAAAAACCCTGCGCGTGAAGAGTCGTCAAAATAACCTCAGCGGTCACGAGGCGTTGAGTCTTTTCCGGCTTGGCCACTGACCAACCCACATACATACTTGCTCCGATCAAAGCGACAATACCCAAAATCAATAACGCGTTTTTTAATTTTTTCATATTTTGTTAAAATTTCGCGTTGCCTTTTTTTTGGCCACGCCAAATATTAATATTACAATCGCCAGATTAACGATTAATAAAAACAAATTAAAATAAGTCCTGTCCAAAATAAATTCGGCCAAAACGATAAAGCAAGCGATCATGGCCACGGTTTTTTGCGCGAAAATACCGAATTTGATCAATCCGTTCGGCAATTTTGATTCTCCGACGTGCTCCATCGCCACGTTTTTGGCGATAATGCCGATCGGCTCGGTCACTTCAATCGTCTCATTGTCGGGAGAATATTTGTAATGAGGTTTTCTGACAAAAATTTTATACGAACCCTTTTTCGCTCTGAAACTGTAATGGCCGTTTCTGCCCGTGATTTGAGTGGCGACGATTTTGTCCGTCTCAATATCTATCAGATGAACCACGGCCAGCGGCACGGGACGATTCGTTTTCGCGTCAAAGACCAGACCATCCTTGTGTTGCTTTCGAACAAAAGCCATCGGACTCCAGAGGAACAAATAAACCAACCAGCGCAGAGAAACCAAGGCGTTCAACAAATTGACCAAGGTGGCGATCAAAGCGGCCGGGAACAAGACATTGGCCGCGAACCGAGTGACTCCGGGCAAACTCAACGTCTGAGCCAACGATTTCATTTTGAATTTGATCAGTTTGCCGAAAGATTTGATATATCCAATCGCGCCGCCCGCGGTCGCTAAAGGTTTCGGCAGAGCGAGCAATTCAATCGAGGGATTTATTATCGACCCGTTGTCGAAAAAAACTTCTCTTGTTTTATAGCCTTCCTTTTCTATTTTGATTTTATATTGTCCGGGCGCGGTCAAAAAACCGAAAGAGCCCTCAAGATCGCTTTGCGACGGATTGGCTTGCGAAAAAGCCGAACCCGGCCAAATCGCGTTGGAGGTATCATCCGTTAACATTATTGTCGCGTCCGGCACGAATGACTTTTCCCCGCTTATCGTCTCATAAATATCACCCCAGGGCAAAACATTGACGGCGAAATCCACCGCGTCGATGGAACCGTCCAGATACCTGATAATGATTTTAGCGGGATAAAATCCCGGTTCCGCATCGCTTTGGAGACTGACTTTATACAACAAACCGTCGCTGGTTTTCGCGAATTGATAAATCGATGAACCGATTGCCAATTGCGCGTCTTTAACCGGCTTTGATAAGGCGGAGGCGTTAAATTCCGCGGTAAAGACGCTCAAAGGCAAAATCGAAATGACGCCGGTCTTGCTCTGGAGCAAAGGCACGGTGTGCGCGGCCGCCCAAAATTCGACTTGAGACAAATCAAGCCTCAAATCTTGCGGCACGGTAACCTCCTCGGACATAAAATCCGCGGGTAAAACGGGCTCTTGATCGATTGCTTTGCCCGTTGAAAATGAGTAAAAAAATGTCGGCATGACATTCCCTTTTAAGTCCGCGACTTTTATTTCCACGTTAATCGTGTCATTTTCAAAAAAATCATAGAGCGGGTCAATAATTATTTTATAATCATTTTTGTCTCCGGTGAAATCAAACGACACTTCTTCGTCAACGGCGTAACGCACACCGTCCACCACGACCTTGACCGTGGACAAATCAACGCCAGCCCCGTCATCGACGATGTTAAAAGCCACTTTGGAATCCCAAGCCACGTTCTTGGCGGATACCGCGGGACTGATATTTTCCAATCTCGGCGGGGACAAATCTTTGTCGCAAGCCATTGCCAGAAAAGAAAAATTCGCGCCCGAGGCCGCTGTCAAAACATCCTCGCTGTTGAGGTTGGCGACATTGCTGTCGGTCGTCAGATTCCGTTGAAAATAAAAATTGAATTCGGTATTTTGAACTCCCGGCTTGCTTTTGAAGACAATCGAGCCGAAAATTCCGGTGCCGTTGAATACTTGCAAAGAATCAAACCCGGTCAAAAATATTTTGCCCGAAGGATCAATTTTATTACCCGGATACATTTCATACGCGCCACCGGTTTTTATTTGGATGCCCGGAGCGGGCGACTGATCGATAATCTCAATATCGTCCGGATTAAATTCAATAATGGCGTCCGCCGCTATCGTGCCGGCGCCTTCGGTATCAATCATGATATCGAGCGAATTTTCGCAATTCGAAGACATTGAGCCTCCGGCAGGGGCAAAATAAAATTTGGCGGCCAAAGCGTCTTGCCCGAAAATCAAAATCACGGCCAAAAACAGCAGGATAAATGATGATTTAAAAATGCTTTTCATATCAACTCAGTCTCCCCATTTATAAAAATTCGCCGACAGGACGCTGAAATCCAACCCATTAACCACGTAATCTTGATTCAAATCAACGTCAACATCTCCGGTGTATATATTATTTTCCATGGCCGCGATATCCAATCCGTTGACGTAATTGTCTTTGGATCGCTGAACGTCTCCGGCCAAAAGGTGAAAAGTGTCGCCTTGCGTAAAGTCCAAAAAATTATTTCCATTGATTCGAATGTCCAAACCGTAAAGCTTTTTTTTCAAATGAGACAAGCCCTTAAACGTGGAATCGTAGATTCCCGGTATTAAATCATCAATGACCAAATCAGCCTCGCCTTGGGCGTTTGTTTCCACCAAATAAAGATTTGAAGAAAAATTTTCTCCGGGTGTTTTAAAAGTCACGACCGCGCTCGTGTCCCAATTGCCGATTTTCGGGACTCTTTTCTCGGGCTTGGCTTTAATCGTCAAATAATGTTTCGGAATCAAAATCGTCCAACTGAACGCGCCGGATGAAAAATTCCCGGATCCGTCATAAGCGAAAGCCGAATAATAATATATCACTCCCAGCGCAAGATTATTGTCGTAGGCGATTTGAGCGGCGCCGCCGTAAACAAAGTCTCCCTCGGACGGATAAGCCGGATAACCGGCGAGACTTCTTTTTATGGTCACGCCGTGAAATTCGGGATAAATGGGGTTTTCCCAGGTTAATATCGCGCGATAATTTTCAACATCGGATTTAGCGTCGAAATTTTTCACGTTCGGCACGAACAATTCTTCACTTTTGGTGGTGAAATAATGGCCGGTGCCAGTAACTTCATTTTTGAATTCATCTTCGGAAGTGACATTGAAATAATATTTGGTTTCGGCGCGAAGTCCGTTAAGATGAATTACATGTTCGCGAACAAAAGCCTCATCGTAAAAAAAACCGGTCTCAGCTTCTTCGGTCAGACCGAAGTCCACTCTCGAATCCGCTTCTCTGTTTGATTCCCATAAAACATCCGCCGAATGAGCGGTAATATTTCTGACTCGAATATTATAAACAAACAACTCTTCCACTTCCGGCAAGGTGGTAAAAGAGAGATTTCCGGCGATTGCCTGATTGCCAGATTGATCCAAAGAGATTATTTGAAAATAATAAACGGTATCGGGTTTCAAATTCATTAAATCAATCGAGTGCGACACAACGAACGAGCCGTTAAAAACGGAAACCGCGTCATGAGCGCGATCCAATCCGTATTCGACTCTCGAATTCGCCGCTTCATTGGTCACCCAGGTAATCGTGGCGGCATAAGGAGTAATATTGATTACCTCGACATCTGAAATAATCGGGGGCGTGGTATCTCCGTAAATCCCGCTGCCCGACTCCACCACGGTCGAGCCGACACTTACCGTGGTATCGGCTATGGCCACGGAAATGGTCTTGCCGTCGCCGAAATCCCCGGCGATCAAAACATCGTAAGAGCCGACGACCGCCGGATTTTCTATGTCATTTGCGCCGGTGTCCGTTTGCGACCCAATGCCTAAAATTACGGTATCGCTTGGCGCGATTTCATTGATGCCGGCATTGGTCGGCGGCATTAAAAACAAAACATTGCCGGCGAAAAACGCCCCCCAAACATTGACGCCAGCGGCAGCAGCCAAGGCCTCGGATGTTTCGGAACCGCTGATCGGACCGTGAGTCAAATCAAGGTCACTGAAATCAAGCCCGCTGACATTAAAATCCAAAGCGAATCCGATGGTAATGCTTGAAGCGGGCGCGTGAACGCCGGACGGCGTTTTGAAACTTATGGTATGGTTTGATTTTGCTCCGGGTTGATGCGAAGACACGGAGTCCGAGGCCGCGTACAATTCGGCGGCCAATGTTTCTTGACGCCAAAATCCGTTGCCGACCAAAGCAACGGTCATCAACACCATTATTGCGGCGATCATGAATTTTCTCCGCATAATAAAAAATAAAAGATGTTTAGATTATAGCATTTTTTATACGATTCGTCGGGCGAAGTTGTTGATATTATTTATTTGTCCAATTTATCAACCACGTTTTTGGCGCGCCTGATCATCCGGCCGAATTGGATGGTGACAATTACCACAATCGCGGTTATGGCGACCGCGTAAATCAATCCGGCGACCAGATTGCCGGAAGGCGCCGGAAAAAACTTATTGAACAACGCCTTAATGGCGTCATTCCAAGCCAAGGCCGCGACCAAACCAAAGCCCGCGATAATAAGCGCGGACAATTTCTCAAGCACTTCAAGCTTGATGGATTTTTTTTCGTTTTCTTTTTCTTTTTGCATATATATTTGGAGAAAAGATTGCTTCATTGCTTCATTGTTTTATTGTTACCAATTACAATCTTCCATTTAGCTTCTAGGTTATTTGTTTCGAATTACAACATTCTCAGGCTTAAGGATATAGGTGAAAGTAATTAGTAAGAATCGTTTAAAGCTAATCAGCTTTTTGTAATTCGTAATTATATATCAATCGGCCTACTGGATGATTGTAATTAGTAACAATGCTCCATTGGCTCCATGAACATTATACCACTTAACTTTTTGATTTAATAACTCAAATCAAGTATAATTTAATTGAATTAATAAAAATACTTATGGACACCTTGAAACAAAAATCCATCGAGCAATATTTTGCCGATTACAAAGTCACGGATCCGGATCAAAAAGCCAAACTTTTGCCGGATTTGACGCGCATCATTTACGATCGCAACATTTACGTGGTGCAGGCGGAAAAAACGGACGATGGATACAAGAAAACTCAAATAATCAAGGACGCGACGGATCTGGACAAAAAAATAGACGAAATAATCAAAGAAATAAAAGCTTAATATTATGCAGTTATCATACAATCCCGTTGTTTTGATTGTGCTGGACGGCTTTGGCATTGCCACTCCCGGCCAATCGAACGCCATCAGCCTCAGCTCGGCTCCGTTTTACAAAAAACTCATCGGATCTTATCCGACCATGCTGCTTGAAGCGTCCGGCGTGAACGTGGGACTGCCTTGGGGTGAAGTCGGCAATTCCGAAGTGGGCCATTTGAATATCGGCTCCGGCGTTCTTCATTATCAAAGCTTGCCCAGAATCGATAAAGAAATCGAAGACGGGAATTTTTTCAAAAATGAAAATCTGCTTGCGGCCGTTCAAAAAGCCGTTCAAAACAAATCGAAAATTCATTTGATCGGCTTGCTCGGCAACGGAGGCGTGCACGCGCACCAGCGGCATTTGGAAGCGCTGATAAAGCTTTGCAAAGAAAACAAATTGAAAAAACAAACTTTTTTACATCTGTTTCTTGACGGCCGCGACTCTGCCAGAGACTCCGGCGCGGGATTTTTGGAAGACATCATGAAATTTTGCAAAAAACAAAAATGCGGAGAGGTCGCTTCGATCACTGGGAGAATTTTCGGCATGGACAGAAATAAAAATTGGGATAAGACAAGCCAGGCTTATTCGGCCATTGCCGAAGGCAAAGGAGCCATTTCCACCACCGATCCGTTAAAAACGTTAAAAGAGTCTTATCAAAATCAAATATTCGACGAAGAATTCCCGCCTTGCGCTGTGGTGGACAAAAAAAACCAGCCGCTCGCCATGGTCTCCGAAGAAGACGCGGTGATTTTCTTCAATTTCAGAGCTGATCGAGCCGTGCAATTGACGCAAGCTTTCGTTGAACCGAATTTTGATAAATTCCAACGAAATTTCATTGACGGACTGACCTTCGTCACTTTGACGGATTACAAAACGGGTTTGCCGGTTAAAGTCTCCTATCCGCGGCAAACCATTGCCAATCCCTTGGCCAAAGTCTTCAGCGACAACGGTTTCAAACAGCTCCATATCGCGGAAACGGAAAAATACGCGCATGTCACTTATTTTTTGAACGGACAAATCGAAGAAAAATTCCCCGGAGAAGACAGAATGCTCATTCCGTCGCCGCTGGTTGACAGTTATGATAAACAGCCTGAAATGTCCGCCAATATAGTGACCGATGAAATATTAAAAGCCTTGGCTTCGGATAAATATCAATTCATGGCCATTAATTACGCCAACCCCGACATGGTCGGCCATACGGGCAATTTGCAAGCCACAGTCTCAGCCGTTAACGCAGTTGACTCATGTTTGGAAAAAGTCATTTCCGCGATTTTGGCCAAGCAAGGAATGGCCTTTATTGTCGGAGATCATGGCAACGCCGAAGAATTGGTTAATCTTCAAACCGGCAAAATAGACAAAGAGCACAGCATTTATCCGGTGCCATTCATCGCCGTGAGCAATAAACACGCCGGTCAAACCATTCAAACCGGTGAAAACGGGGATCTTTCCTTAAACAGCCCGCTGGGCATTCTCTCTGACGTGGCGCCCACAATTTTAGCGCAAGTCGGCATTCCCCCGGCTCCGGAAATGACCGGAACCAATCTGCTTCAAATGTAAATATAAAAAATCAGCGTATTTTTCATCGCTGATTTTTTATTTCGTCGATTAAACCTTATCGCCAATGAATTTCGGCCTTTCATCAGTTAAATTCGATAAATACGAATTCCATTCGGTCATGGTTTTGAAAAATCTGACGTTTTTCTTCCACATGGCTTGATGTTTTTTGCCTAAAATCAACATGTACCAAAAATGAACAAAATTTACCAAGCCGATCCAAATCATCCAAACATAAAGCACCCAAACGAGCACGAATACCCAGAGAAATCTAAAAATAAACAGACGAGAAATCTTTTCTCTCCAAGGAACCTCAACTTTTAACTGCATTTTTGAAGACTCGCTTGATGGAGCCGGAGTGGTGTCACCATTCATAAAATTTGAAGTTAATAATGTTTCTGTTAAAATTATAGCATCTTAAACAATTATCATCAAAAGTTATCAACATAACGTCATGGAGCATGAATCATGAAACAAAAGGACATATAAACCAACCTTAATCCCTCTTAAAATTATGTGCTTAGCCATTCCCGGAAAAATTGAATCAATGGATAAAACAAGCCAAACCGCGCTGGTTGATTTTAACGGCCTGAAAAAAAGAGTTAATATAAGCCTGATAACACCAAATCCGGGAGATTTTGTGATTGTGCACGCGGGGTTTGCCATTGAAATTGTTGATAAAAACGAAGCTGATGAAATTAAAAAGCTCCGGCGCGAATGACGCGCGGGAACTTCAAGAGTCAAGATATGCTGCCCCTACTTGGAGGTGGGCTCGGGCTTTTGAATGATCATTTCTGCCAGGCGATCTACCAGGCCTCGGTCATGGAAAATTCTCATCCAATCCTCATCAGTGCCTCCTCTGGCAAAGACGGCCTTAACTATGATGTGGCCGGCCTGTGACATCTTCCTCTGTCTCGCCCTCTCTTCCCAGTCTATCGGCGACCCACCACTTCCAGCCACACCAGGCCTAAACCCATACCCAGCCATCATTATCCCCCTTATAATACAATAACTCCATGTATTGACACAGCGCCTGCAGTAAGTTTTATTTATTATAACATTTACTATAAAAAATTCAATAGATTCGCGATTAAATAACATTCATGCAAAAAATCATCAATAAAATTAACACACTCGCTTCTCAAATCAACCGCCCGGTCACACTGATGGAACTCTGCGGCACGCATTCGCAAACCGTGGCCAAGTACGGTTTGAAAAGTTTGCTTCCGCCAAACGTTGAGCTTATTTCCGGGCCCGGCTGTCCGATCTGCGTCACCGATCAGACTGACATTGATGTTGTCATCGGCCTGGCGGAAAACGATGTGCCCATCGCCGTTTACGGCGACGCTCTATCCTTGCCCGGGACAAATTCAAGCCTTGAAAAATTAAGGCAACAAGGCAAAAAAATCGAAGTGGTTTACTCCACTCTCGACGCTGTAAAACTCGCTGAACAAATAAATGATTTGGCGTTTTTTGGCATAGGATTTGAGACCACCACACCCATGTCAGCCTGGGCGATCAAGCAAGGTTTAAAGGTATATTCAGCTCACAAACTGTTCCCGCCGGCCATGGCCGCTTTACTTTCAAGCCCTAATATTCAAATCGACGGATTCCTTGATCCGGGCCATGTTGCGGCCATTATCGGAGAGGAGCCTTTTAAGCAATTTAATGTGCCGCAAGTGATTTCAGGATTTGAACCCGAAGACGTCTTGCTTTCGATTCAGTGGTTGCTTGAAATGATTGTCAGCGGAAAAAATGAACTCAAGAACGAATATACGCGCGTCGTACGACCCGAAGGCAATATTGAAGCGCGAAAATTAATCAATGAAGTCTTTGAAATTTCAGATGCGCGCTGGCGCGGCCTCGGAAACATACCAAATTCAGGCTTAAAAATTAGAAAGGAATTTCAAAATCAGGATACCGAGTTTATTCATCACGATTTAATTGAAAATATAAGAAAAAACACCGAATATAGGCCAAGCGCCTGCATTTGTGGTAAAATACTGCAAGGTCTGGCCAAACCGGCTGACTGTCCCCTTTTCGCTAAAATTTGCACACCGGAAAACCCGCAAGGGGCTTGTATGGTGTCGGTTGAGGGATCTTGCCAAATTGAATATAAATATAAAAATTCTACCCCACTTTAGTGGGCCTTTGTATTCACCCACTAAAGTGGGGTAGAAATTATTAATATGATTGACCTTGACCACGGCGGCGGCGGATTCAAAAACAATGAACTTATCCGCGAGCTCAGGAAAATCATTAATCTGAAAACAAACTGGACCAACACCGAAGATGACGCGGCGATTTTCGATTTGGGAGACAAAAAGCTGGTTTTCACCACTGACGCTTTCATTGTGGATCCGATATTTTTTCCGGGCGGCGACATTGGCAAAATCGCCGCTTGCGGCACGATAAACGACTTGGCGGTGATGGGCGCCAAACCGCTGGGATTATCGCTGAGCATTGTGCTTGAAGAAGGTTTTTCTAAAAAAGACTTATTCAAAATCGCCGAATCGATTGATAAAATTTCAAAGTTAACGAATATTCCCATTGTCACCGGTGACACCAAAGTGATGGAAAAAGGCAAAATCGATAAAATTGAAATAACCACGGCCGGCGTGGGCTTGGTTGAAAGAGTGATTGACAATGGCGGAGCCAAAGCCGGCGATAACATCATAACTTCCGGAGATTTGGGCGAACATGGACTGACGCTTCTCGCCTATCGCTTTGACTATCAAACCGATTTAATAAGCGACTGCCGGCCGCTCTTGGCCGAGTTTCAGGCGGTCGGGCATCTTCTAAACGCGGCCAAAGATCCGACTCGCGGCGGCGTGGCCGCCAACATGAATGAAATCGCGGCCAAATCAAAAATAAAAATTGTTTTGGATGAAGACAAATTGCCTTATAAAAAAGAAGTTTTTGCCTTGACCGAACTTTTAGGCATTGAGCTTTTTACATTGCCCTCCGAAGGCCGCTTTATCGCCGCGGTCAGTCCTCAAAACACTGATGAAGCATTAAAAAAGCTCCAAGAATTCAATCCCGAGGCCAAAATTATTGGCAAATGCTTTGAAGGCGAAGGCGTTTTTTTGAAAACAAAACTTGGATCGGAAAGACAAATCGAAGAGCCGAGAGGAAAATTGATTCCGAGGATTTGTTAAATTTTATGCAAATATCCATTCAAAATCCCACAAAATTCGAACAATTAAAAAAATCCATTCAAATGGATGGCGCGAATGGATTACACTTTTTATCGGACTTCGACGGCACCCTGACTTATGGCACAATTGACGGGGTCAAAACTCCTTCCATTATTTCAATGCTGCGCGACGGCAAACATCTGACCGAAGATTACGCGGCCAAAGCTCACGCACTGTTCGATCATTATCATCCGATTGAACTTGATCTAAGTATTTCAATCAACGAAAAGAAAACGGCAATGCGGCAATGGTGGGACAAACACGACCGTCTGCTGATTGAATCCGGACTGTCAAAAAACGATTTGGCGGATATCGTGGCCAACGGACATTTGAAGTTTCGAGACGGCGCGATGGAATTTCTGACTCTGCTCAATGAAAAAAACATTCCTTTGATTATAATGTCCGCCAGCGGCTGCGGAGACGCCATTCCCATATTCTTCGAAAAAAATAAATTGAATTTCCCGAATATTTATTAGGTGACCAATAAATTCGAGTGGGATCAAAACGGCAAAGCCTTGCGTCCGCTCGAGCCGATCATTCACAGTTTAAATAAAGACGAAACGGTCTTGAAAGAAATTCCGTCGGTTTTTGAAAAGATTAAAAACCGTCCCAATGTCATTTTGCTCGGGGACTCTCTCGGAGATCCGGGCATGGTCAAAGGATTTTATTATAAAAACATGATTTCTTTGGGTTTTCTTAATATTGAAAACACGGCGATGAAAAAAGCGTTTGACGAAAATTTTGACGTTGTTTTGACCGGCGATGGTAATTTTCAGTTCGTAAATGAATTAATGCGAAAAGTTATTAATCACTAATTTAAAAACCCGCAAGATACGTTCATCCGCGGGTTGAATCATTTGTTCCGCCACTCGCTACCCGTGGCCAGCAAGGCGAAGAACTCGTTGGCCGCCGCTTCGGAGATTGGCCCCAGAATCGTATTGCCTGGTAGCCGCTTTACTTCCTCAAAACTGATGCGACGTTCCTTCATGATTGCCGCGACCACTCTTTTGATGGCCAAGCCAACCTTGCGCAGCCAGGCTCGCGAACAATCAGCGAATTCCCTAATTTCTTTTTCCACCTGGTATTTAAGATAAACCTCATTCAAGGTCATGACCGTCCTCCTCTGTTTTCACCCGTTAATATAATATTTAAGCAATTTTGCATAATTAAGTCAATCCTTGATTTTTTCTTTAAAAAAGAATGCTCCGCCACGTGGGGAGGAGCAAGAGAAGATGACGGGTGACGCGCGGCACGTCGGTGGCATCAGGTGATGCTAATTCAGGTGACGTCGGGTCCAAACTCTTGAACTTTACGCGCGTCACCCGTCGTATTTAAACTTAATTAATTTACCAATATCTGTCAAATTTAAAACCCGCGCGAAATGATCCGAACGGGCTATGTTTCCAGAGCGATTCCCGCCGCCAAAAGCGTCATAAAGAAAAATATCAGACAAACGCTGACTGGCAAAATGACGTAGGACTCCACCAATGCGAACGGACCATGGACAGTACTTCGAAGTTCTTCATACCTTTCACGGTCCTTGACCGCGCCGAAAAGAAATATGATGTTTTTGGTCGCCTGCCATCCGGAATATATGGTGAGCATGGCCAGCAATGCCGCCAGAAACTTCATGATCGCCCTCCTTTGTTGAAAGCGAATATTATAATTTTACAAAAATAAAGTCAACTGCCCCAAACTCAAGGCATTGTCTCCCCGATCGATGTTTTCAGCCATGATTAAGCCATTATTCATGGCAATTTGACTCATAATTCGATTATTGGCCATTCCACCGCTAAAATAAATCGGCAAATTCGGATCAGTTCTTTTGGCTATCTCAATCAAGCCTTCGATAATATATTTTTGAACTGTCGCCGCCAGTCTGCCCTTATCTTTATCTAAATTCTCAAGCAACCATTCAAATAAATAAGAGGTGTTAAGGACATATTGCTTCATTGCTCCATTGCTCCATTGTTCCTCGGTTTCTTTGTTTCTTTGTTCTTCAGTTATCACAGGCTCCAGCTCAAAAGGCTGCGTTGAATTTTTCTCCAGCAAGTCAATGGGCTCATGCTTGTATTTTCTCTCATTGCCGCAAAATCCGAGCAAAACCGAAACCGCGTCCAGCACCCTACCCGCGCTTGAAGTCTCCAGTGAATTAAATTTTTGTTCACGCATTTTTACCAATGTATCAAATTGTTGTTCGGTGTAAAATGCGCTAAAAATCGGCCAAACCTCAGCCGGCTTTTTTATATTTAAAAGTATGGAAAGTAGCATTCGAGCCGGCTCTTTAATGGCCGCGTCGCCTCCGCACAGCAACTGGTTTTCAAGATGCCCGATTCGCGTTAGTTTATTTTTAATATTTGATATTTGATATTGAAATACTTCTCCTCCCCATATTTTGCCGTCCAACCCAAGGCCGGTGCCGTCGCAGGCTATGCCTAAAAATTTTGTCGGTAGAGTCATATCTCCATGCTTTCGTCGTATTCGTAAAGTATTCGTAGATTCGTATTCTCCTTGTTTTCGCAGGATTGGTAAATCTTTGGTAGATTCGTAGCCCGCAAATTGATCAAATACAGCCGAATAAACGTGCGCTATATGGTGCTGGACTCTTTCCAGGCGGCAGTTGAATTTAAGAGCCAATTCTTCGCCCAATTTTGAGGTTTTATAGGCCGGATGAAGGTCAACGCGAATAATATCGGGAATCAGGTTATTTCTATCAATAAGCTCAAATAAAGCCTTTTTATAGACATCAAAACGCTCTTCCTCCAATAAATCGCCAAAATCTGAGCAATAATAAACTTTTCCGTTGATATAAACGGAGAAATTACCCGCCGATTCGGGTCCGAGAGCCAAAACGTTCTTTTTTTCAGCTAAAAGCAGGTCAAATTCTTTAATTTTGCATTTTGATAATATTTCAGTCATGTCTTTATTATGACAAACATTTTAGAAATAAAACACCCAAAATCAAGGCGCATATTGACAAATTATTAAAAACATGATAAAATGGCCTCATAATAATTAAAAGTTTTGTTAAAACTTACAATTTTATTAGCCTTCATAAGAGCGATTAAATCGTAAAGTTTCAAAACAACAAATCACATGGAAGACCGACAAAATTTCGGCGCCCAAAGACCGATGGTTCAAGGCAACTGGACTTGTTCCGGCTGCGGTAAAGAAATCACGGAATTGCCGTTTAAACCGGATGGCGACAGACCTATTTTCTGCAAAGATTGTCACCAACAAAGAAAAACGAATAGATTTTAATCTTATAAAAAACGCCCCGAACAAAGGGGCTTTTTTATTTTAAAAAATTTCAACTTTTACCGTTTGTCACCCTTTATATAATTTGGAAAAAATAATCGAAGCCGCGCAGGCCACGTTCAGAGATTCCACCTGTCCGTTTGTTTTTATATTGATCAAGCCGTCGGATAATTTCAAAATCTTATCATCCACTCCCCTGGCTTCGCTGCCGAAAACCAAACAAAACGCCTTGCCCTTTTTTATCTTGGCCGCGTCTTCCCCCGATTTAATCGCCGTTGAATAAATACTCATTTTCTTTTTCAATTGTTTTATTTTCTTCAAATTCTCGTCATAAGCGATGTTCACTTTAAAAATGGCGTCTTTTGAGGCATTAACGGTTTTATAATTAAAAGCGTCGGCGCATAATTCATCCAATATTAAGTTGCCAAAATCAAAAGCCGCGGCCGACCTGATTATCGTTCCCAGATTACCCGGATCATTTATGCCGTTCAGATAAACAACCGGCTTGTTTTCCTTGATTTGAAATTCCGGTATGACATAAATCACGGCCACGCCGGACGGCGTGGTTAATTCACTGAAAGATTTATTGACTTTGTCGCCGATAAAACACAAATTTTCATCACCTGCTTTTTGAATGACGAACTCAATTTCTTTTTTATGTCGATCAAAAAAATTTTCCGTGCAAAAAACGCTTTCCGGAAAAATTCCATTTTTCGCCGCGTCATGAATAATTTTGATGTTTTCAACAAAAAAACGACCGAACTTCTCTCTGTGTTTTTTGTAAGTCAATTTTCTCAAAAATCTGATCCGCTCGTTATCTTTGCTTTCGATAGGAGATTGCTTCATATATCCAAACGCCTTTTGCCGCAAAACGAAATTCGCGGCAAAAGGCGCCATCAACCTAGAAATTCAAAATTTATTGAATCGAAAAATCCTTATAAACCGTTATATCCGGGTATCCATCGACCGCGATTTCCACCTGATAATTACCGGCCGGCCAGCCATTGGTCGGTTTGGAAAGAGAATACGCGAGATCGGAATTGATTTCCTCCGATTCCAAAATGTAGGAACCGATGGTCGTAACTCCTTGTTCTGGATCGAAATAGTACCAAGTGCCCGTGGCTTTGGTGCCGCTCGGAACGTTGGCCAAGATGGCGGTGGCGTAAATTACGTCCGTGTCCGCGTAAAAGCTGGCCAAATCGCGTGTGCATAAAAGGCCTTCTCTATCGGCGGCCACGCACATTTTGGCTTCCAAGACTTCCCCTGTCGAATACACGGCGCCGCATCCCGCCAAAACAGCCATTGTCATCATCGCCAAAGCAACGGTGAAAATTTTCTTTTTCATAATTTTCTAAAATTAATTATTATTTAATATTATGAATTCCACAACTTCACGAATTTTGAAAAATCGGCCGCGATCAGTTCCTCAGCTCGCTTTTTCGATACCCGTTTTTTATGGTATTCGAGCAAAGGTTTGAGAAAAATAGTCCGGCCGACGGCGAAACCTATTATTTTGGAAAATATTTTGGCGTCCATAATCCATTTCATCACGTTCTTTTCATTTTCTCCTCTGCCCAAAACGATAATTTTGGAATATTCGGGCACAACCTTGAAAATCTTTCGCCAATTCGACTTATCAAAGCCTTCCATTTTCCAAACATCCACTTTTACGGCCTTTTTTATTTCTCCGATCGCGTCGACCGTCTTTTTTATGCGATAATTTTTATCAAACGCCGCGAGTGAACCGGCAATTGCCAAATCATTTTTCGTCGGCGGCACCAGCAATTCCAATAATAATCTATAATTTTTCTTTTCGCAAAACTCTCCGAGTCGCTTCAACTTTTTCAACTGCCTCTTGTTGATTTCTTTATTCGAAGGATTGTATCTGACCAAAACTTTTACAAAATCAGGCTGGAATTTTGCGATATGGGCGCCGAATGAATTGCCATATTCGAAAGCCAGCTCCTTGCCTCCGCTTTTTTCAACGGTATAGCAAATTTTTATCTTTCTTTTTTTGGCATCTTTCAGGATAGCTGCTCCATATTTTTCATCAACCAAAATCGCCAAGTCATTTTTTCGGGGATATTTTTTTTGAACAATCAAAAAAGCCGCGTAAATGATTTCTTTAAAAAGCTTTAAAGTGGCCTTTTGGACGGCAACATTGGTTTTGACGCCTATCGAATCCCTGATCAATGATGACCGGTGATCAAAAGGCATTATCAATAATTGCTCTCTCATAAATTATGTTTGAATTATAGCAAACTCTATCTCTTTTTTAAATCAATAAACGTGATAACCGAAGCTGGCCGCGACCGAAACCAACGTGGCAAACGTCAAGTCCCCAAAAAATACCGGGATAATGAATTTTTTATACGGAAAACGGCTGAAAGATAGCGAGATGGTCACGATGTCATTGGGCAATGGAGTAAAACCGATATATAGAAAAACCAATATTTGGATAAGCCATTCCGGCTGCTTTTTCAACCATGCAAAAAATTTGCTCAGTCTTTTTTCGGTTTTTTTCGAAATGACTTCACTGCCCTTTTTGCCGAAGTAATAAAACACGCTATCGCTTATCGCCAGTCCCAGCCCGGCAAAAAGTCCCAAAAGCCAAGGGTTCACCCCGCCAAGCGCCAGGGTAACCAGAGTGGCGATAAAAGAAGTGGCGGTGAAGGTGGTTAAACCTCCGAAGACGGAAATCAAAAAGCCGAAAATATAAGAGTTTTGCACGCCGATCAAATCGATAATTTTAACCGGATCGACAAAGTAAATAAAAACGCTCCAAGCGATTAGCAAGGTCATGATAATTAAAAATTTTAAATATTTCCTTTTCATGCGCATTCAAATTATATTGTCATTATAACAAATATTTAATAAAAAATCCCGGGCAGGGCCGGCATTTTTTACAATATACAAGATCTTTTAAACCTGATCATTGTCCTTATTTTTTGATTTGGGTTTTCTAACCAGCTGTCTGGCGATGATCGCGGACATCAAAATCAAAGGAATCAAAGCCAATTTCAATAAATTGTCGCGTTTGGTCAGACTGGCCAAATAGCCTTTGCCCGCTTTGTCAAAATTACTAGCGTCACCGGAATTTTCAGCTTCCGTATTTTCAACGTTTTTATCGTTATTTTTTTGATTGGCGAAAAAATCGCTCACGCTGTCAAAAACTTGATCCGAACTGGCCAAATCCGAGTCATCCGCCAAAGCATCTTTCACTTTTTTTGTTTCTTTGTCGTCCGACTTGGAATCATCTTTTTTTTCAACCACCGCCACTTTCACTTCTTCTTTCCATTTTTTAGAATCGAGTGGAAAAGAGTCTTCTTTGTCACTATAGCCGTCTCCGTCCGTATCGTATTCTTTCGGATCGGTACCGCTATCATCTTCATCCCAATTATACAAACCGTCATTATCAATATCCGTATCCAAGGTATCTATAATGCCGTCGCCGTCCGTATCGGGACCGTTGAAAACTTGCGGATTTGTCGGATTGGGATCATCCCCGTCGTTTTCGGTGTCTCCGTCCGTGTCCGGATTCGTCGGGTCCGTTCCCTGCTCTTCTTCCTCCAAATCGGGCAGACCATCGGCATCGCTGTCAACGTCAACGTAAATCACGTCCGTCACCTGACTGAAAAAAGTACCGTCAATCGCTTCATTGAGTCCTTCTTCATTTATAAAATAAGCATCTCTAATTTCCGCTTTGAATCTATGCTCCCCGCGAACGGCCGTCCAGCTCGTGGTCAAAACCTTGCTGGACTCTCCGGCGCCGAGCGAAAACGCGATTTGCGAACTGATTAGCTGATCATTGTCCAAAAACACCAAATCGCCATTGAATCTTCTATCTCCGTCATTTATTACCACGGAAGAAATTTTCAAAATATCCCCTTCCAGCGGCGCGGTTTCCGAAACCCAGATATTACTAGAAACAAAATCGTAATTTTCGGCCACTACGCCATGCGCCGATCCAAAAACAAATAAAGCGGCGATCAATAGTATTGCTGTTTTTTTCATATTTTTTATTAATTCAATGAATTCATTATAGCAATGAATGACATTTTTTTAAAAATGTTATTCACAATGGCGCGACCGCGGGCGATCCCGACCGCGTGTAGAGACGCGCCGCGGCGCGTCTCTACATCGGCGGCGAATACGCCGCCGACCGCGCCATAAAAAAAACCGCCTTGAAAAAAAATTCAAACAGCGGTTTTCAAAACATTTTTATTTATTACGGCTGCAAAATGTCCTCGGTTCTGCCATTGATGGAAATAACCACGCTTTGCACGCTGGAAAATTGTTTAAGCGTTTCTGTTATTTGTGAAGTAATAGCCCCAACGCGGCAGGATCCGCCGGTTTGCGCTTCCAATTTTTCATCAAAATCAACGAAAGCCGTGCCGTTTTGAATGGTGATGGAGTTCAACTTCACTCCTCGGGTGATGCTGGTATTGTAACCGTCCGCTTTTTCAGCTTCAGTCGGGCCCTTGAGCAATTCTTCAATGGCCGCTTTGGCCACTGTCGGCGTCTTTTCTATTTCGCGATTAATGGAAAAAACATTGACGCACGATATCTCGGGATCCAATATACTGTTGTTGAAAAAAACCTTGACGTTGGTTTTTTCCTCTTCGGATTCGACTTGTTCGAATCTTACCGGCACGATTATCGCCTTATCGTTTTCCGGCAACCCCGAAGGATTGTCGCGCCTTAAAACCAACATGCCACCGTCAGCCTTCCCGGGATCGAATTCCAAACTGCCCGTGAACGGCACCAAATCCTTGGTCATCCATCTGTCCTGCGTGGACACTATACCGCTGGCCAAAAGCTTGCCGTCGCCATCCAGCAATTCCACTGGAAAACTGGCTTCAAAAAACCAACTGCCGGTCGCCTTGCCCGAAATCTCCAGAGGACTGGTAATCACTTGATTTATTGTGGGAGAAAACACTTGAATCTCATTGGATGCCGGCTCGACCGGAAACTTTTCCAAAATCCCGCAATCGTAAGACGGCTTGTCGGCCGTCGGATTGCCGTGTTTGACCCATTGATCGTTTTCGCAAATCCAAGCGTCTTCCCGGCCTCTCAACAGTAAAAATACAACAGCGGATAAAAGCAGTAAGATCAAAATCAGCAAAATGATTAATGGGGATTTGTTTTCTTTTTTCTTGGTTTTATTGTTTTTCATTTGCATAAAATTTGATTATGGTTATTCTGCGAATATTATATAATATCGCGATTTTTTTTACAATCCGACCAAATTTAAACGGGCATATATATTGACAAATCGCTTTTTCCTTGATATTATATTTTTGTCACAATTATCCGCCAAGCTTCAAGTCGGATAATCGGACAAAATTGAATTTATTCCGCCGGGCTCAGTCATGGATAGGGTTTTATCGGAAACAAATTCTATTTAAAATCATTCCGCGGTACCCTTAGACTCCCCTCGCAAGCTCGGCTCGCTCAGGGCGGGGCTCGGTCATGGAGCGGGTTACATCGGAAACAAATTCTATTTAACATCATTCCGCGGTAGCTCAGTTGGTTAGAGCAACTGACTGTTAATCAGTGGGTCGCCGGTTCGAGTCCGGCCCGCGGAGCCACGAAAAAACACCGAAACGAAATTCGGTGTTTTTTCGTTGTTTTAATCCGGACGGACGAGAAGTTTATCCTCCGAAGCCCCGAGCATAGTCGAGGGGGTGAAGGAGGAAGTCCGGCCCCTGCCTATCGGCAGGCGGGCGCGGAGCCAAAAAAAGTCACCGAATTAAATTTCGGTGACTTTTTTTGAGTTTAAGCCGCGCGGTCCTTGAAAAAATGTTGTTTTTCGTTTAGAATTGAACGTATACGGCGCGAAATTATGATAAACAAATTATCCAAACAAGCCAAGCAAATCATTAAAGGAATTGAAGAAACCAATGAGCATTTTTTTATTACCGGCAAAGCCGGGACGGGAAAATCGACATTACTCGAGCACATCAGACTGCATTCGAAAAAAAGAATCATTGTGCTGGCGCCGACCGGCATTTCCGCCATCAACGTAAACGGCGAAACAATTCATTCCTTTTTCACCCTAAAGCCCGGATTCGAGCTTGATGAAGCCAGGAAAATGAATATTAGCGATAAAATGAAACAAAAACTCAATCGAATTAAAACCATCGCGATCGATGAAATTTCCATGGTGAGAGCCGATTTGCTGGACGCGGTTGACACCGTGCTTCGGCGGGCGAGAAAAAACAATGAACCGTTTGGCGGAGCGCAAATGATTTTCTTCGGCGATTTATATCAACTGCCACCGGTGGTGACCGGCGCGGATAAAGACAAATTTTATTCCGAATATGACGCTCCATACTTTTTTAACGCCGATGTTTTTACCGCCGGAGGCCAGGGAAATTTATTCATTGTAAAATTTAAACTGAAAATTATTGAATTAAAAAAAATATATCGCCAAAAGGATAATAAATTCATAGAAATTTTAAACGCGGTCAGAGAGGACAATGTCACCGATAATCATCTAAACATATTAAACAGCCGCTTTTCACCGGGCTTTATTCCGAACAAAAAAGACAAATACATTTATCTGGTGACCACCAACGCCATGGCCGATTCCATTAATTTCGCCCAATTAAGAAAATTAAACCAAAAAGAAGCGATCTTTAAAGCGAAGAAAACCGGCGCCATAGCCCCAAATTTATATCCGAACAGCGAAACGGTGACTCTGCGCGTCGGCGCGCAAGTGATGTTTATTTGCAATGATTCGCAGCGGCGGTGGGTCAATGGCACGATCGGAGAAGTGATTGGAATCGATAATATCATCGATGAAGAAACCGGAGAAGAAAAAATCGTGGTTATTGTTGAAAAAACCGATGGAAAAATCGTTGAAGTTGACCAGCACACCTGGGAAATATCGCGTTATGTCTATGACCACGGTGAATTCAAGAGAGATATTATGGGATCCTACACCCAAATCCCGATCAAGCTGGCCTGGGCGATTACGATTCATAAAAGTCAGGGCAAAACATTTGAAAAAGTGATTATTGATTTGGGCAGCGGCACATTTGTCCACGGCCAGACCTATGTCGCCTTGAGCCGATGCACCACGTTAAACGGAATTGTTTTGAAAAAGAAATTTTTTCGATCTAGCATAATTATGGATCAAAGAGTAAAGAGTTTTGGAGATAATTGAATAATCGTTGCTTTTTATTAAAAACAAGCATATACTTGAATAAGTGAGAAATTAATATTTAATTAAAAATATGGGAAATTATCAACAAAATAGTAGATTTGATCGCAAGAGAGACAGAAAAGACTTTGGGGGGCGGGATTCTTCGCGTCAGGGAATGCACAGAGCAATTTGCAGCGAATGCGGCAAAAATTGCGAAGTGCCGTTTAAACCGATGGGAGGCAAGCCGATTTTTTGTTCCGACTGCTTCAGCGGCAGAGAACCCGGTGATCAAAAAGGATTCAAATCGCGCGATAAACAAATGCACAAGGCTGTTTGCGCCACTTGCAATAAAGTCTGCGAAGTGCCCTTTAAGCCCACCGGAGAAAAAGCGGTTTATTGCAGCGATTGTTTCAGTAAAGGCAAAAAAAGCGACGGCGGCGGCGACCAGACTCAAAAGCAACTTGAGACAATAAATGCCAAACTCGACGAGATTCTAAAAGCGATAAAGCCGGCGGCTGTTGCGACTCCTTGCAAAAACAAAAAGGTTGTCAAAAAAGAAAAGGCTGTTGAAAAGAAAGAAGTTGTTAAAAAAGAGAAAGCTAAAAAACCGGTTAAGATCAAAGAAAAGAAAACAACCAAAAAGAAGAAATAATTCATTGCAAAACAGAGGTTAACGCCTCTGTTTTTGTTTTGAATTATTGAAGCTTATATTATAAAAACACCGAAAAATTCGGTGTTTTTTATATGTTCGAAAGTGGATTTAAAACTTAAACACATCAGCCAAACCTCCGATGATCGGCAAAGGCTCTTTCTTGCCGTTCACGGCGTTGACTATGCCGATAATCAACAAAACCAAAACGCCCAAGCTCAAAAGAGAATTGATCATCCACCAGACGAAAAACGGCATTATCCAATTAATAACATTCAGGGCAACCGCGAGCAAAAACAGAACCAAGCCTTGTTTCGTGTGATATTTCACAAAGTCATCCTTTTTGGCATCACCGGTTAAAAGCGGAACGAAAAATAAAATGTAAGCCACCACGGCCATGGCCGTGTTTTGTTTTTTCGACGACTGGCCGCCCGATGACGGCATGGGATTTTGCGCCATAAATTTTTATTTTTAATTTTATTAATTGATCGCTCTTTATATTGTACACCTCAAATCAATTTTTTGGTATTTTTATATCCCCCGCCAAATGACGGCTTCCTTTGATTTATTGACGAATAAATGATTCAATATAAACATATAATATTAACCTCGCTTTTATGAAAATCGTCTCCCAAGACTCAAACGCAATGGTCATCAAAGACCAAAACGTCGCCGGCTATTTCGGCGGATTATTATTGACGCTCATCGGTTTTATCATTTTCATCAACTCGGACTTTGGCTACACCTCGCTGATCGCGCTCGCCTTCATCATCGTCGGCGTCTTGCTCGTCATTTTCATTAAAACCACCACCATTCAAATCAGCAAAGGCGAACAAAAGATAATGCTTTTTCACAAATCAATGCTTAAAAAAACCGACCGGATATTAAGCTTTGCGGACGTAAAGGCCGTCACTCTTCAGCCCATGTCCAGAATCGTCAACGGCCAGCGCCAAAATTATTATGATCTTTATCTGACGACAAATTCAAATGAACAAATAAAACTCAACCCGGGACAAATGAAAAAAGGCTTTCAGACCGGCGGGAAAAGCCGACAGCTGGCCAGCCAAATGGCGGAATTTATGGGAAAACCTTTAAATGAATCTGCCCTGCCGAACATGGGAGAAATCTTTTCCACCATTAAAGGAGCGATCGCGGAAAACAAAGCACAGAAAGAAAATGATAACAATCAGCCTCAAAAATAAAATCCGACATTATTGAAATTTTAAAAGGGCGAGATGCGCGCATCTCGCCCCTCCCTCCTCCTTTCATCAAGCCGTCCGGCGCTTGCTCCCGTTGAAAAAATCTCTCCAAAACGAGAGCGCGGCGTCAAGCCAAGCCTGATCTTGACTTTCCAAATTTCGCAAAGGAGATTTTCGAGCATGACTCAATCTCCCCAAAAAAACCCTCAATGTTTCGTCCGGAATCTGACCAATGTTGCCTTCCCTGGCCAATCTCTCGAAAGAGTAATGGCACTCCATCAAATCTTCGTTTATCATGGCATCTCTCCTTTTTTGCGATTTGTTTGATTATATTATAACACAAAATCCGTCCCTTATGGAACGGATTTTATTATTTCTTGCAGTTGATTAATAATCCCTTAATTTCTCTATTCCTTTCATGTTCTGAATTTTCTCCAAAGATTTCGCTTCGATCTGCCTGATTCTTTCTCTGGTGACGTCGAATTCCTGTCCGACTTCTTCCAAAGTATGCGCCACTCCGTCAACAAGTCCGAATCTCATTTCCAAAATCTTTTGTTCTCTCGGAGACAAGTCCTTGATCGTTTCCCTGACATAATCCTTCAACAGGCGCAGAGCGGCCGCGTGATCGGGCGTGACGTTTTTCACGTCCTCAATGAAATCTTCAAGAGTGCTGTCTTCGTCGTCATCGCCGACCGAAGTTTCGAGCGAAATCGTTTCTTGCGATATTTTCATGATATATCTGATTTTGTTCACGTCCTCGCTCATTTCTGCGGCGATTTCTTCGGGCAGCGGCTCGCGGCCCAAATCCTGAATCAAACGTCGCTCGACTTGCTGGAATTTATTGATCGTTTCGACCATGTGCACGGGAATTCTGATCGTTCTCGACTGATCGGCCAAAGCTCTGGTGATCGCCTGCCTGACCCACCAAGTCGCGTAAGTTGAAAATTTATACCCCTTGCGATACTCGAATTTTTCAACCGCGCGAAAAAGCCCGATGTTGCCCTCCTGAATCAAATCAAGCAAAGACAAACTTTTGCCCACGAATTTTTTGGCGATGGAAACGACCAATCTTAAATTGGCTTCGATCAGACGCTTTTCCGCTTCCCTCTCGTTTCTTTCTTTTCTTTTGGCCAAGGCTAATTCTTCTTCAGCCGTCAGCAAATCGATCTTCCCGATTTCTCTCAAATACATTTGAATCGAATCAGCGGTCAATTCCGGAATGTCGTATTTTTGCGCGGGCGATCCTATGCCGACTCCGGCAGCGCTGGAAATGATTTTTTCCCTTTCAGCGGGAGAAGCCAGCACGCCGCCTTTCAATTCGACGATTTGAACGCCGCTCGACTCCAATTCTTCCTCAAAATCCAAATAAGCTTCCAGATAACTTTCCATTTCCGGAAAAAGTTTAAGCACTTCTTTTTCCGTGATAAAACCTCTTTTTCTTCCCTTTTGAACCAATTCATCTATTTCATCTTTACTCGGCGGGGTGGCTTTTTTGGGTCTTCCCCGCATGACGACCCGGGTGTTTTTTTGGGGTCTTTTTTTCTCCCCTTTGGCTTTTTTAACATGATGAGCGGCGCGTCTGGCGGCCGCTTTCTTTTTTGTCGGACGGCTCTGTTTCTTTTGAGCGGGCCGACCTCTTTTAATTGTGGCCTTTTTTGCTGTCCTTGGCATAAATTATCAAAGGCAAATGATTGATTATTTTTATCGCTTAGTCCAATTGTGATCTTTGCCGGATGAAAGATTGAAGTTGTTTAAAAAGTTGATTAATGCCGTCGTCGTCTTTTTCGCTTTCCGCTTTTTTTATTTCCGAGGATATTTCATTTATTCGATATTGAAAAAAATCTTTTTTTATTTTCTTCACCAAGCAAATCACTTCCGTTTGAATATCTTCCAGAGAGAAACCGTCAAATTCTCTTTTAATAAGCAAAAACAGGCTATCAAAAAAGCCTTGGTTAAAAATCTCATTATCCTGAATCTTTAGCCATTGATCAAAATTATTTCGATCCGTTTTCTTGTCTTTATTATATAACAAAATCAAATTATTGTAAAATCTTCGCCATTTCTCATCGAAAATCATGCCGGCTTCCAAATTTTCCGCCAAATATTCGATATTATCAAGATTGGACACGACCAGTCCGAAAAGAGTCTGATAAACATCTATTCTCAATTTTTGCGCGACAAAACCGGCATGCTCGGTTCTGGTCAAAGTTTTGGCGCCGGGCATGGATTCCCAAAGCAGCGCCACGTCAACGCCCAAAAGATCGGACAATTTTCTCAACCAAAAATCCTGTTCGAGTTTTGAGGTCATCTTCGCCACCTGAGTAAGCAGTTCTTTGGCCGCCGCCTTTTTTTGATTGATATCGTTCAAATCATATTTTCCGTCAATCGCTTCCATAAAATATTCCATGTACGGTTTGGCTTCGGCGATGGATTGATGCCACAAGGCGAGATCTTTTTGAATGCACTCATCGGGATCCTTGCCGAAAAGCACCCGAACAATTTTTATATTCATGTCCTCGGCCAAAGCGATGTCAACGGATCTGGCGGCCGCTCTTTGCCCGGCTTCGTCTTGATCAAAGCAAAAAGCCACATTATTGGTGTATCGCTTGACCATTTTCAAATGCCCGGGAGTCAAAGCCGTGCCCGAAGTGGCCACCACGTTTTTCACTCCGGCTTGATGCGAAGAAATGACATCCATGTAACCTTCAACGAAAATCGCCTGGTCTACTTGCTTGATCTCCTGCTTGGCCTTGTCCATGCCGTAAACAACCGAACTTTTATCGTAAATCGGCGTTTGCGGACTGTTCAAATATTTGGCGCCTCCCTCGGCCTCCATGATTCTGCCCCCAAGACCGATAATGGCTCCGTGAACATCGGCGATCGGGAAAATCACCCTGTTTCGGAAACGGTCATACCAGCCGCTGCCTTGATTTTTTCTGGTGATCAAGCCGGCCAAACCTATTTCGCTTTCGGTGTAATTTTTTGATTTCAAAAAATTAAGCAATTTGTCCCAGCTGTCCGGCGCGAAACCGATTTTAAAATCCATTATCGTCTCGGCGGACAAGCCTCGTTTTTCCAAATATTTCCTGGCCGGCTCGGCGGACTTGGAAATTTCCAAGGATTTCATGAAATACGCCGTTGCCCAGCGATGAATATCCAGCAATCTGGTCTTTTGGCTGTGAACGCGAGGATCCGTATTTCTCAATTCCACACCCGCTTTTTTCGCCAACAGCCGCAAGGTCTCGGGGAAATCCAAATTTTCCATTTCCTGAACAAAAGTAAAAATGTCTCCGCCCTTGCCGCAACCGAAACAGTGAAAAATCTGTTTTTCTTGAGAAACCAAAAAACTGGGCGTTTTTTCATTATGAAACGGACAACGCGCTTTCCAATTGGAACCGGCTTGCGTGAGCTGAACATATTCGCCAACCAGCGAGATAATGTCTATTTTTTGTTTTATTTCATCAACGTCTGACATAGCATAATCTTAACAAAATGGCTGAGAAATACAATGCGGTCGGCCGATTCAAAGTTATCCCAAGTTTTTATTTATCAAACTTGAAAAAAATGGTAAAATATAAACGGATTTATTCTTAATGAAATCATATGAGTTTTGAAACCCCCACTCCCCAACCGTTACGCCCCAAAGGCCCGCAAGATGTTCAAGTTATGAGACCATTAGGATATGTTGATAAGCCAACTGTCCCGCGCAATTTTGTTGAAAAAAATTCGCTTGGCGCTAAAGTCGGTGATTTTATCAGACTGAGTCACTTGGAAAAAACACCCGAATGGGAAATTTCAAGCATTGATCCTGATACCGGAGACGCCAAAGTCAGGAGAGTCGGAGAAAACAGCACCGAACAAAAAACCGTTAACATTGAAGATCCCGAGCTGTATAAGGCGAAACTTTTCAAGGAGCCAATCAAGGAAAAGCCTCAAGACGCCCCGAACATCGCCACCACGGACAGAGAAGTTAGAATATTTGACAACCCTTTGCAAGCAATGAAAACACAAGTCAATGAGCCGATTAATCCGGCGCCAAAAAAATCATGGTTTAAACGTCTCTGGTCTCGAAAAAATAAATAATAATTTTAAAAGACGACTGAGTCGCTCAATCGCCTTGGGGCACTTGCCAGTACCTTTTGGCAGTGTCGATGTCTAAAACGTCTCTGGCCATGGCTAGACATGTGCACAGAGGGTTGCCGGACATGGCTTGGCATGTCCGATCGTCATTGAGGTATTTGCAATTGACTTTGCCGGCCAGTCGAGCTCCAAACTCTCTGTGCATCGTAGAACAACGAGCATCTTGCGGCAGTTTCATGATTTCCCCTTCCATCTCCATGAATATAAACAATACAAAAATAAAAATTCGTTGTCAAATAAAAAGATGAAAATAAAAAACATTTACATCGGCAGCTGGTTTCCCAAAATCAGAATTCATCTTGATGAATTCAAGGCTTTTTTGGATTCCGCGGCCGTCCATCCGGCGCTTGATTCTAAAATGGCCGCGGCTTTAAAAAAGAAGCTGAATCCGGAAAAGGTCAATCTATACCTTTCCAAGCAAGACATGGCCGTGGTTTGCGCCCACTCCGATAAAGGCTATGAATATTTGTATCAAGAAGACGGATTATTGTTTTTAAAAAGGGAAATAAAAGATTTCAAAAAAGACAAAAAACAAATAGTCGATTTTTATCAAAACACGCTGTCTCCCTGCCTGGCTTTTCTTTTCAGCCGAGGAGCGGGCGGTTTGGAAATCATCAGAACGCCCAAATTGCCCAAAAGATTGTTTCTCTGCACGGAAAAAGAAACCAAGGCTTCGATTTTGAAATTTCTCAAATCGGAAAACGAAAAATTGGATAAAAACTACGACTTCGGCACCTTTGAAATATACTACTCGGACAACCTGGTTATCTTAAACGCATTGGGTAAAATATCGGAGCATATCATCGATGAACTGTCGCAAGAATTGATTTTCTTGTCCGAGCTCAACCGCCACTTGTACTGGCTCGTTCAAAATCACCGCTTGATCTGGGATGACACGGAAAAAATATTGAGCTCTCGTTTCATAAAAAATGTTGATATTCCATTGTATATAGACAAGCTGACCGAATATTCGAAAAACGTTTCCAATATCAATGCCAGAATCGACCAAATCATGGTGGTGTTAAAAACCAGAAATCAAACAGTGGAAAACATCACGCGCGGGAAATGGCAAAACTACTTTGCCAACAAACTGAAAAAATCCAATCAAGAAGCGGCTTACATTAAAAATCTTTTCGACATGACCTCGGGTTTCATAAAAAGCAACACCAGTTATCTGAATTCTTTATATCGACAAAATCAACGCGAAGCCATGAATAAACTGCAAATGTTGTTTCTCGTCAGCGTCGTGGTTTCTTTTATTTCCTTGGGCACCATCATGGGCGCCGGCTTTGAGGTGTTTCAAGACGGTAAATTGCTCCTGCAAGGAGAGCTGTCATCTTATAGCGTGCCCGTGCTCATCGCCTTCGGTTTATTGACCATAATATTGTCCGGCGTGATTTACTTTTTGTGGAATTACACCTACAAAAATCTCTCCAAAAAATTCAAAAAGCAAGTTTGACTTTTGAAACTCATCTCATTATAATTCAATAACCGAACAAATACACACGGAGGATGCGAATGATAGCGAAATCCGAAGATGTATTTTACGCCGAGAGTTCCGGTATCGACAATGCGATCCGGAGAAATCGGGTCTGCGCCAAGATCCATCCCATCATCATCACCCTCGTTCAACTGCCCCTGCTCATGGTGGCAGTTTGGCTTTACTTTAGGAGCCAGGTATTGATGTCATGCCTGCTGATCGGCGCGGTCATCTGGCCACTCGATCTTTTGGACGGAAAATTCGCCAGAATCTTCAACAAACAAACTCAAGCTGGCGCGTTCCTTGACCCGCTGGTCGACAAGATCCGCTTTCTTGTGCCGCTGACCTTGTTTTTCAGCAAGACCGTCTGGCTGCCGCTGATCATTGCCTTTTGGCTGATCGAATCCGGACTGGTCGTTTGCCGAGTGTTCAAATTGCTCTCGGCAAAAAAACTAAAAAAGCGCGCGAAAATCAGCGCGTTTCCCGTAGGTAAAGTCAAATCCTGGGGCGAAATGATAGGCCTGCTCTTGATCTACCTTTTCGCCATGACCGATCTGACGATCTGGCTGATCTTGGCCTACATCGTCCTGATTCCTTCACTGGCGCTGGCCTGCGCAAGTCTATTTCGACACATCAAAGAATGACAGCTTCACAAGCCGTCATTTTAAAATTATAAAAACCGCCGGTAATGGCAGCTTTATGGAGATTACATAAATAATATAAAATGCCCTTCGATTCGTCGCCGCGCTCCTCACTCAGGGCAATTTTCGCTCCACGGAGAGAAAATTGGTGGGCCACGTCGTTCGCGAACGACGTGGTGGGCGTATCTGGATTCGAACCAGAGACCTCTACCGTGTGAAGGTAGCGCTCTAACCAGCTGAGCCATACGCCCTTATTTCAGATTAAAGCTTATCAAATTCCAAGCATTATTTCAACCCTGAATTTTAGGGCGTAATAAATCTTTTGACCGTATCAACTATCTGCCCAGCCTCATTGCACGGAAAAGAAAATGGCTTGCCTTGCTTAAATTCCAAGGTCACGAACTCCGTGGTTTTCCAAACAGTCAAAGGATAAACCGAACCTTTTTTAATGCTCGTTAATTTCGACACATCAACTCTTCGAATCAACGGAAAAAATCCGACTTTTAACTTTTGCTGATCGAATTCCACTTTGTATCCCAATATCGTTCCCAAAATTATCAAGCCGATCGGCGCGAAAACAACAATGAATATCCATTTTAGCGGCGCCCAAATCAGCTCTTCAGCCGGAATCCAAATCCAGCTGACCATCCAGGCCAGCCAGAACAGCGAAGGGATCATCAATGATTTGATTCTAATCGGATAATGGAATTGGAACATAAATTTGCAAGTATTGAAATAAATTAAACTTCCCTGTCCAAAAGCCACATTAAAATGCCTTTTTGAGCGTGAAGCCTATTTTCCGCTTGATCAAAGACAACGCTGTTTGGATGATCCATGGCGTCGCGAGAAATTTCATAACCGATGTGGCAAGGCATGCAGTGCATTATTTTGGCTTGAGGACAGTATTTATTTATTAAATCGGCGTTGATTTGATAAGGAGAAAACGTGGCTTTTCTTCTTTCATATTCCGCTTGCATTTGCGGTTTGACTTGGCCGTTGTCAAAAAACTCCATATTCATCCAAGTGTCGGTGTGGACAAAATCCGCGTCTTTTAACCCCTCGGCCAAATCCAGCGTCCGCTCGACCAGGCTCGTTTCCGCGGCTTGGCGCTTTAACTCCTCATCAACGCTGTCAATATCAGCTTCCGGCGCTATAATGGTGAATTTGACGCCTAATTTCACGCAAACCAGCATCAAAGTATTCATGACGTTATTTTCAACTCCCAGCCAAACCACTTTTTTTATGTTTTCAAGTCCCCCGCTCTTTTCAATCATCGTGAGCATGTCAGTGATCGCCTGAGCCGGATGATATTTCTCGCTGCAAGCGTCAATGACCGGAATTTTATTGAAAGAAGCCGCGGTCATAACGTCAGCCGCCTTTTGCGCGCGAAACATCAAGGTCGCGCCAAATCGCATCACCGCCTGAATCTCATCTCGAAAATCGCACAAAGAAAACTGCGTGGTGCGCGAGTCAAGAAAAATCGCGTGACCGCCCAGCTCGGTCATGGCAGATTCAAAGGACAAACGGGTGCGGGTGGAAGTTTTCTGAAAAAGCATGATCAAAGTCTTGTCTTCCAGATAGCGCGTCAATTCGCCGTTGTTCTTTTTTTGTTTCAGTTTTTGAGCCAGATCGATCATTTTCAAAATGTCTTCTTTCGAATTTTCTTTGAGTGAGATTAAATGTTTCATAAGTATTTGTTTGGTTTAATTTCAAACTGTGTTTTCTGGATTCCCGCTTTCGCGGGAATGACGATAAAGGGTCGGCATAATAATTAGTTTTCTCAGACTCGTCCGGGCTTTCCATTCCATGCAGGCTCATTTAGGCCTGTCATTCCCGCACAGACTAACCTGACCTGTCATTCCCGCGAAAGCGGGAATCCAGGCCTAAATTAATTCATTCGATAAGTCCCTCCAATCAGGATTTTCTTTTTCAATTAATGCTAACTTCCATTTTCTTCTCCACTTTTTAATGCATTTCTCCCTCCAAATAGCTTCATCAATGCACTCATGTTCTTCAAAATAAACCAATGTGTGGACTTGATACCTTTTCGTAAATGATTCATTAACATCGTTCTTATGCTCATCGAGTCTTCTGGCAAGATCATTGGTAACTCCTGTGTAAAGGGTTCCATTTCTTTTATTGGCCAACATGTAAACATAATAGGAGCGCATAAACAATACTGATGCCGACGATACTCTTGTGGATTCCCGCTTTCGCGGGAATGACGATAAAGGGTCGGCATAATAATTAGTTTTCTCAGACTCATCCGGGCTTTCCATTCCATGCAGACTCATTGTGGCCTGTCATTCCAACAAAAGCTAAAATCCAGCAACTGATTTTATAAATTTTTCAATAATTCCTCAAACGAGTCAGCCGCTTTTTTATAAGTTTGATCGCTTTCATCAAAGCTGTCTTTGGTAAACTGCCAAAACCAACAAAGCTCGGGTGCGACCTGAAAACCGTAAAACTCTAAAACTTTTTCCTGCGTTTTAACCGCGTTTTCCACGTTCCAATTATGCCCCAGCGCGATTATACCCGCCACCTTGTTTTTTAATAAATTTTCTTCGCCCAAGGTCGTGTGCCTGTTTTCCAGCCAATCGAGCCGTTCAATTAATTTTTGGTAAAACGAATTCAGCTGTCCCCAGCGGATTGAACCGAAGAAAACGACTGCGTCGCATTCCAAAAGTGGCTTTGACACTTTCCACAATTCATCATCAGGATTATTGATGCTGGCCCAGCAGCGATGGTGGCCGCTCGGATTTTTCTCCACGTCTTTGAGCGCCGCTTCTTTCAGGCCGCAAGTATTGCCCCGCTCAGTGGAGACATTGCCTTCGCAGGGATAAATTTTTAGTTTGGGAACGTCAACAATTTCGACTTTGTCTTTTCCTATTTTTTCCGCCATCTTTTCCCCCAATCTGAAACTTTTCGGCTTTTCTCCCCCTTTTTCTCCGAACCAGCGATTGGAAGTGGTCAAAAACAAAATTTTATTTTTAGTTTTGAGAAAATCAACGGATTTTTGAAATTGTTTTTTCAACTTTTTCATAACCTTCTATTTACTCTTTTCCATCCAGCCCTTTAACAAAGGCTTCCGCTTGCTTATAAACCCGTTCGATATCGCCATCCTTTTCCGCTTCCGCGAGCTCTTTAGCTTTGTCAAAAACATTCTTGGCCTCTGCCTCACCGCCCTTTATAAAAATTATTTGATCATGGACCCCTCTTTCAAGATTCATTTCCAAATCCGAGAAATAAAGCACGAAGCTTTTATATTGATCATCGAAAAAAACCTCCATCTTTATACCGTTTACGACTTTGTCCTGATGGAACATTTGTTCCGGCGATTGTTGCAAAATTCCTTCATTTTCCATAGATTTTTTACATGAAATTAATTATTTTATATAAATGGTCATCTCAATTCTTGGAATTATCATACCAAAAACCGCGATTTTTGTCTAAAACAAAACCGCCCGAATTGGGCGTATAAATAACTTTATCAAAATACAAATCCTAATATCGACGATTTGATCATGAATAGCACTGGGGGTCTGGGGGAAAATGCTGAGCCATGGCGAGATCTTTGCCATTTAATCGACGCTTTGCGAATCATTTTCCCCCAGCGCTTTTTTGCCCACTTTTTGGCGTCAAAAAGTGGGTCGACGAAGCGCCAAATGCGCGAGACGAAACCCTCCTGTTTTGTCTAAAACAAAACGCCCCGGATGAGGCGTTATATATGCGTTATTTTGCTCCATGTTCCATGCTTCATGATTCATGATCGGATTTCTCCGCGAACCTGGCTCTCTTGGCCGATAATTCATCCAAATAAACTTTTCTGATTCTAACATTTTTAGGCGTAATTTCCACCAATTCATCATCGCCGATGTATTCTATGGCCGCTTCCACATTCATTTCTTTCGGGACATTGAAATGCTCAGTGGCGCCGTCGCCCTTTGATCTCATATTGGTCAGCTGTTTTGTTTTACAAACATTTACTCTAATATCGTCGCCGCGGGTATTTTGCCCAACCACCTGCCCCATGTAAATCTGCACGCCCGGGCCGAAAAACAACACTCCTCGCGATTGGATATTAACCAAACCGTAAAGATTGGTCGTGCCCGTTTCATGAGCCACGAGCGAACCCTGTTCCCGCTCCGCCCAATTGCCCGGATCGGGTAAATAATCATGAAACGCGGAATTGAGAATACCCAGCCCTCGCGTATCGGTTAAAAACTCGGATCTATAACCGAAAAGGCTTCTGGTGGGAATAATGTATTCAAGATGCGCGATGCCGTCGATTATTTTCATTTCTTGCAATTCCCCTTTTCTGCTGTTTAATTTTTGAACCACCAAACCATAATGAGTTTCAGGAACTTCAATAAACAAATGATCGTAAGGAGTCAAAGTTTTGCCGTTTTCTTTTTTATTAATCACTTGCGGCCGAGAAACCTGAAATTCAAAGCCTTCTCTGCGCATTCTTTCGATTAAAATGGATAAATGAAGCTCGCCGCGGCCGGAAACGATCCATTTGCCGTCAGCGGTGTCTTCGACTCGCAAAGCCATGTCATTTTCCAATTCTTTGTAAAGCCTTTCTCTGACCTGCCTTGAAGTGGTGAATTGACCTTCTTGACCGGCAAACGGCGAATCATTAACCATGAAAGTCATTTTAACCGTGGGTTGATCAATGTTCAAAAGCGGCAATGCTTTCGGATTTTCCGCGTCCGCCAAAGTTTCACCGATGGTGATTTCCGGGATGCCGGCAATGGCCACGATGTCGCCCGCAGGCACTTGATCCGCTTCCACGCGAGCTAAACCATCGTAGGTCATCAAAGACACCAGTCTGTGCTTTTTCATCTGTCCCAGTCTATTTATATGCATGATTTCTTGTCCGGTTTTGGCAATGCCGTTATGCACTCTGCCGATGGCGATTCTGCCTTTGAAATTGTCGCCCATAATATTGGAAACCAAAATCTGCAAAGGCTCGCCGGCGTCGCCGGTAGGCGCGGGAATATTTTTTAAAATGGATTCGAATACGGGAGTAATGTCTGTCATTTTATCAAGCTCGGGTTCCAATCCGGCCACGCCTTTTTTGGCGGCCGCGTAAACGATGGGGAAATTCAAAGCCTGATCATCGGCTCCCAGCTCAATGAACAAATCAATGGTCTTGTCCAAAACAAAACTCGGGCGCGCGTTCGGCTTGTCGATTTTATTGATGACCACGATAATTTTATGTCCCATGGCCAAAGCTTTTTTCAAAACGAATCTGGTCTGCGGCATGGGGCCTTCCTGCGCGTCAATCAAAAGCAAACAGCCGTCGGCCATATTCAAAACGCGTTCGACTTCCCCGCCGAAATCCGCGTGTCCGGGCGTGTCGATAATGTTGATTTTAACGCCGTCCCAAACCACGGAAGCGTTTTTGGAAAAAATGGTGATGCCACGCTCTTTTTCCAAATCATTGCTGTCCATGATCAAATCGGACGAAGCGACGTCTTTGTTCAATTTTACCTTGGTTTGACGAAGCAAAGCGTCCACGAGAGTGGTTTTCCCGTGGTCAACGTGAGCGATAATCGCCACATTTCTGATGTTATTGTTCATATTTGAAAATAAAAAATTCGCAATAATTAGCGAATAAATATTCGATTTATTAATTTTAGGACTTTATTAAACTTTTGTCAACTAAAACAACACAACCAGCCATCGCCCATCTTAATGCAACTCAATCCTTTTAATCTTGGCCAGCACCAATTTTATCTTTTCATAACCGATTTCCTCGGGCAAATGCCGCTTGATCGCGGACAAAAACCGATAATCATCAGCCGCGGCCATGGCGGATAATATCAAATTTTCTTCATCTCTCGTGATCATGTTGTCCAAATCAATTTCGCCGCCGGCCAAATACCACTTTATAAGGTGGCCGAAAATAGTGCTCTCGCCGAGTGACCGCGCTTTGGCGATTTGCTCCATTGAATAATTTTGCTTATACAAATTTATCGTTTGAGCCACGGTCTCGCTCAATTCAACCAAATTACCGTCATTCCCGACTTGATCGGGAATCTCTTTTTCGTCTGGCAGCCGGCTGTTTTTCTCCCACTCAAGGCAAACGTCGCAGCCTTGGCAATCGTGATTCAATTGCCGCGCGGCCGGATCATTGAAATATTCAAGAATCATTTTTCTTCTGCATGTGTCAGCGGTGGCGTATTCAACCATTTTTTCCAATTTATCTTTTTTAAGATTAATCAATTGATTCGTTTCTTCCCAGCTTTTTCCTTGACTGAGCATTCCATGCCTGTCCAAAAAAATAAAATGGTTGTGAACCGTCACATCCTTTTTGCTGTGCAAAAGCACGCAATAGGCCGGTTCGCCGTCCCGCCCCGCTCTGCCGGCCTCCTGATAGTAGCCTTCCATGTTTCTGGGCATGCCCGAGTGAATGACAAATCGAATATCGGCCTTATCCACTCCCATGCCGAAAGCGATCGTGGCCACGATCACTTTGTGTTTATTTTCCATGAATTCATCTTGAATTTTTTCCCGCCGACCTCCTACCATGCCCGCGTGATAAGCGGCCGCGCCAATGCCGTGGCGGTTGAGATGATCGGCGATGGCTTCGGTCTCTTTTCTGGTCAATGCGTACACAATGCCCGAGCCTTCGATTGATTTCACCAATCTTAAAACTTCATCCACTCTTTGCTTGGGCTTAATGTCTTTCTGGACAAAAAATTTCAGATTCGGGCGATCAAATCCGCTGGTAAAAACTACGGGCGAGACCATGCCCAGCCTATCCATGATATCTTGCTTAACTTCGGGCGTGGCCGTGGCGGTAAAGGCGGCGACTGTCGGACGCGATTTGAAACTTCGAATATACTCTTTTATTTGCAAATAATCGGGCCTAAAATCGTGCCCCCACTGGGAAACACAGTGCGCCTCATCCACAGCCAAAAGACTGACGGTCAAATCGGAAAAAAACTTATTGGCTCGCAGAGCGTCCAGTCTTTCCGGCGCCACGTATAAAATTTTTATCTCTCCCGCCAAAATTTTTTCCATTCGCGACTGTATTTCCGCCACGGAAATCGAACTGTTGATAAAAGTGGCGGCCACGCCTCGAGCGTTTAAGCCGTCCACTTGATCTTTCATCAACGCGATCAGGGGCGAAATGATAATGGTCAGTTTATCCTGCAAAATGGCTGGCAATTGATAGCACAACGACTTGCCGCCGCCGGTGGGCATCAAGGCCACCGTGTCTTTGCCGTCCAAAATCGCTTCGATGATTTCTTTTTGCCCCGGACGGAATTGATTAAGCTTAAAATATTTTTCCAGCTGTTGTTCAAGCATAGTTGATTTTTTACTCGCCCGATAATAATTTTTTATTTTCAGGTTTCTTTAAATAATTATTTTTTGTTGCAATCGGCCTTTTTATTTTTTTCTCCAATTCTTTTCTCGCGTTTCCCGCTATTTGCCCGCCGGCATTGGCATCGTCTTTTAATTTTTTTATTCCTTTAGAATCTTTTGCGCGATGAATTTCCGTTGTCGATCTTTCTCCGAGCATTGTAAAAATCAGCTCAAAATCATCCATATGATCTCGCAAATTTTCCCTTTCCAATCCTTTAAGTTTCTTATATTCGTTTGGTGTCATGCCAAAGGTCGCCTGGGAAATTTCAGCAGTCAGAATTTCATAATCTTTTTGCTCCCGCGCGCCGCGTTCCCGCCACTCATCGGTAAGCTCTTCCCGAATCGCGATGCCGCGCATTCTCTTTTCAATCCAATCGTCGGAATAGCCTTTAAGTTTGTAAAGCCTTCTCGTCCGTTTGGTGGCCAGCTCCGGATTTTCGATTTCTGCCACTCTTTCATAACCAACTTTAGCGAGCCAGCGTTTAATGGCTCGGCTTTGGGGGACGGGATTGACTGAATTATGCGAAAAATGCCTTCCGTATTGGCGCAGTCTGTTTCGTACTTTTTACCGTCAGCGGATTCCAATTTCAGTTGTCTACAAATTGTAGACAACTCAATCCCATCATCGCTTTTCACTCTTGTTTTCATTGCATTCCAATAAACACGGGGTTTTACACTATCCGTAAGCGCTTCAACCACATCTATAACCGAAAACCACCACTCGTTTTGATAAAGCGTTTTGCGGATTTTTCAGCCTTTAAATAAAGCTATTTTTGTTGCGGCCATTTCATTGACCATATTCATTTTATTTTAACAAATTGTTTTAACCATAGCCAACTTCTCTTTCCTCGACAATCTCTTCACCCGCGCTTCTTCTTTGGAGGCGGCGGAGCGGTCGCGGAATTTTTTTGAATATACAAGATTAACCGGCCTCCGGCCGCGAGTGTATTTGGCGCCGAGCTTGCTTTCGTTGTGCTCTATTACTCTCTTTTCCAAATCAATGGCAATGCCCGTGTATAAAGTTTTATCCGAACATTGAAGAATATAAAGGTTGTACATAAATCATCAATTACAGCACAGCGCTAACCACAAAACCGATGACTATGCCGCCCACGGCTCCTATCGCGATTATTGGCGCGTAAACTCTGGTAATAATAGCCGTGGGAACGCTTAAACCAATGCCCAATAAGAATCCGGACAAGGCCGCATGCATGCCCAAATCAATATTTGGAATCAAAAAACCCAACATAAATCGTTCAATAAATGCGGAGCTCATCGCCTCATTTCTTTTTCGATTGCTTTCATATTTGAGCGGGATCATGATCAGTACATCGATTATCCCAAAAGCCAAACCGCAGATTACTCCTAAAAGTATTTTACTCATAAAAAAATTTATTAATCTATTTGCGCGAAAAGCACCACGTAATTTTTCCCATACGCTTTGGCGCAGGCCGGGCAAGTGGTATATGAAAAATAAAGCTTTTTCAATTCTTTATTTTCAGACTTAACATATTCTTTCATCTCCATCGCCCATTTACCAGCATTCTGATAAGGTCCTTCAAAAACCTTTGTCAAAAACGTGCCGGAAAGCTTAGCCATCTGCGCTTCGGGGACTTCTTTGGCCACATCAATGTAAATATCAGCGCCCCAAAGCGATTTTTCATCGGTGAGCATCAGCTGGTACGAAGATTTTGCTCCGGCTTTTTCAATCAAAGCCATATTTTTAATTATTTTCTTTCCCATATTCAGCGGAATATGAAAAAAACTGGTCACATGGTCTTTAACAAAAATTTTATTTTCCCAGACGATCTCTTTATTGTCCCACGGCTCGGGGTTAAACGGATCGCAACAGCCGGTTGGTTTGATTGTTTGGTCGGCCATAATTTTAATTTTATTATTTTTAAACTTTATCGACAATTCATTTTCAAATTATCTAATGGTCAAAACTTCCTTCACTCGCTTTTCGCCATGCCTTATCGGCACAATATCATTTTTACAAGCATTGAGCAATCGCCGTAATTTAAAGAAACCCGAATAAAAAAGGTTTTCGGGCTAGCCTGGCCAAAACAATTGATTTTTCGAAGAAGATTTGATAGTCTATAAAAGTAATCGAAGCGAGTAACGAATGAATTCACAAAATTCAAATACGGAGAGGTGCGCCGAATGGTAAGGCACACGCTTGGAAAGCGTGCGTCCCGCAAGGGACTTGCAGGTTCGAGTCCTGTCCTCTCCGCCACAGCCTTTTTCGCTTATTTTTAAGCGTTTTTTTATCTAAAATTTCCCAAAAGCCAACTCTTTACAAATTCCAAATATCGTGCTAAATTAACTTTTCGAGGCAAAACAACAACCCGCGGAAAGGAACAATGCCATGACGAGGATCTGCGAAGTCACTTGCACGGATTGCTTGGGAACCGGGAAAAAAATCGAACCCTGCCCGACCTGCGGCGGCAATGGCAACAACAAGACGTCCGTGCTTTTCGTCTGCACGAACTGCCGCGGCGAGCGCACGGTCGAAACGGACGCCCCCTGCCCCAAGTGCGAAGGCACGGGCAAAACTCGCGAATTCGCCTAAGGTTCAGCTATCATCACGGCTGACCTTTTTTAATTTTAAAAAGACCGCTTCTCGCGGTCTTTTTATGTTTCGTTGTAATTATTCACCCAAATAAGTTTCGATAATAGTTTGAAATCCCGGCGCCAAATTTCCATCTTGATCCGTAAAATCCTCTAACGGCCTGGCTCCGCTGACCAAATCTCCGTTCACGAAAGTCGCCGGCGTGCCGGATACTCCGGCTTGTTGCGCCAAGGAAGCCTGCTCTGCGATCCTGGCCGCCATTTCGCCGCCATCCAAGCATTGATTGAATTTTGTCGTGTTCAAACCCAACTCTTTGGCCGCGGCCTTGAAATTATCCAAACCAAGTGTTCCGGCCTCATTCATGTCAAAAAGCTTGTCATGCATTTCCCAAAACTTGCCTTGAACTCCCGCGCATTCAGCCGCTTCAGCCGCTTTTTGAGCCTCGGGATGAAACGACAGCGGAAAATTTCTGAACGAGATGGCAATTTGATTGCCGTAAAAATCTTCAATTTGTTCCATGGTTTGCGAATGCATTAAACAATAAGGACATTCAAAATCCGAATATTCGATTAAAACGACTTTGGCGTTCGGATCGCCTTTGACATAGTCATCGGCCGTCAATGGAGGAATCGCGGCATATTGCTCGACCGGATTAATGTCGCTGACAACATCCTGTTCGTCTTGCGCTTGAACCTTCTCCGCCAAATTAACGTTTTCACCCTGACTGAAGACGAAAATCAACAAGCCCAAAAAACACAATAAACTGACGCAAGCCAAGCCCACGAAAAATCCCATCCAAAAATTCGATTTATTTTTTTCCATAGTATAGAAATTATTATTTATGAATATATATTATCAAAGAATATCCGGCAATGCAACAGCGCCGATTATTTCTTGCTTATCTTGAAAATTTCCACCTCCCGGCTGGCCAAAACGCCCAATTTCAGCCTGTCATCCGATGAGCCGTAAACGGTGAACAATTTATCGCCTTTTTTAACCTTGGCGCCATAATGAACATGGAGGTGCAGTCCGGCCAATTTGTCGCTCGGAGCGCCCAAATTCATGCAAATTTCATTGATCGCTTTATTGTCAATGGCCGTCACTTTGCCGGACTTTTTCGCGTGAATTTCATATCGCTTGGCTCCGGAAGTGAAATCCTCGGAATGCTGGTTGGCTTTGCCTCCTTGCGCCACCACGATTTCATTCATTTTCTCCCAGGCCGCGCTTGATTTAAGCTGTTGCATGGCCATGGCTTTGCCATGGCCTTTTTTCGCGAAACCATTGAGCTCGAGCAACTCGCCCGCTAATAAAATGGCTTTTTTCTCCAAATCAAGCGGTCGAAATTTATGCCTTTGCAAAACGCGGAAAATATCGCGCGCTTCCAGGGCCGGCCCGATACCGTCGCCCACCGGCTCCAAAGCTTTGGTTTTCACCGCTTTGATTTTCATGCCGAATCGTTTGCCTAGGGCCATGAATTTTTTTTCAATCATGTTGGCTTTAACCATGTCCGGCACTTTGGTCGAAGGACCGACCGGAATATCCAAAACCAAATCATCAACTCCCATGGCCACCTTTTTGGCTAAAATGCTGACAATCATTTTATCGTAAGGCTCAAACGCCAGCGGCCTGGAGACTTTAATGATTTTATCATCGGCGGGCGCGAGATTAAGACCGCCGCCCCAAACAAAACAGCCGTGAGTTTTTTTGACTATTTTTTTTATTTCCGCCATTGAAAAAGAAACGGGACAAATCACTTCCATGGTGTCGGCCGTGCCGGCCGGAGACGTGATCGCCCGAGAAGACGTTTTGGGAATATACAAACCCAAGGAAGCCACAATGGACACGACCAGAGGGGTCACTCTGTTGCCGGCCAAACCGCCGACCGAATGTTTGTCCACCATCCGCTCTTTCAATTCCATTTGCTCGCCCGTTTCGGCCATGGCCTTGGCCACATAATAAAGTTCGTCTATCGAATAGTCTTTGACGAAACTTGAAGCCGCGTAATAGGTGGTCTCTACGGTACCCAGCGTGCCGTCCACAATATCCTTAATTACCGCGTAAATTTCTTCATACGTAACGGGTTTTCCCAAAAGCTTTTTTCTGATCGTTTCAATGGACAAAGGTCTGGACATGATATTCACTTCCACTATATCTCCCGATTCAACATTGGATTTGCGCCAAACTTCCGAAAACAAACCGATTTCGCCGGGCCTGACTTTGGAGGCCGTGGTATCCGCGATCACCGCCGCTTTTTTATTTTTGCTCCATTGCAAAAGCAAGCGATCTCCCGGATAAATGCCGTAGCTTTCAGCTTCTTCATCATTGATCACCACGATTTGCTTGTCGCCCGTGGAGAAATCTAGTTTTTTGCATTTTAGGTAAAAAGCCATACGTTACATGTTACAAATAATTGCTTCTAAATTAGCTAGCCTTGGCGTTATATTTGTTACGAATACGTTACAAATCATTACGGCTAATAAGCTAGCCTTGGTCTTTGGTTAATCGTTTATTACGAATACGTTTATGTTACGAATTACAATCTTCTATTTAGCTTTCAGGTTATCTGTTACGAATTACAATATTCTGTTTAGCTTTTAGGTTATTTGTTACGAATTACATTCATCTATAGCTAGAAAATATGCCTTAGAATCTTGTAATTCGTAACAACCGTTTGTAAGCCAAAGTGAATCTTGTAATTCGTAACATCCGTCAGGATTTCCAATACTCCAACGCTCTGGCCAATTCAACATGATCCTCAGCGTATTTTTTCAAATCAATGCCTTTACTGATCGCTTCGGCCGCTTGATAGCAGGCTCTGGCGCCGGCAGCCGAGCCGTCAGGATGTCCGTGAATGCCCGCGCCGAAATTAACAATCAAATCCTGCCCCAATATCTCAATCAATTTCGGCAATAACCCGGGATGCAAGCCGCCCGACGCTATCGGCATCACCGGCTTAATATTGCTCCAATCTTCTCTGACGACATTATACGCGGCCCAATCTTCTTTAAGCAAATTATTGACTGTCATGACCTCTTCTTCATTGCCTTCCATTTTACCGACAACCGTGCCCGTGTGCAATTGATCAATGCCGGCCAATCTGGACAACTTGGCCAAAACAAGCATGCTCATGCCGTGCTTTTTGTACCGAGTGAACATGGCGTGACCGGCTCGATGGCCGTGAATTATCAAACCTAATTTTTGTTTTCGCAAATACTGGACATTGTCCAAACCGACCGAGACCAAATCGATCATTACGCACCTGCCTCCGTATTTTTTAACCAACTTGGCGCGTCTGAGCATTTCATCAGGCGTGGCCGTAATATTGCAGGCGTAAAGTTTTTCTTGTTTGGTTTCCTTTTCCACTTTGCGCTTCCATTCAAAAACTTTTTTCACTCGATCTTCGAATCGATTGAAAGCCATGTCCGTCAAATTCTCATCGTCTTTGATCAAGTCAATGCCGTTGAGCCAGACGACCGCGGATAATTTGGCTTGCGCCAAGGCGGACAAACCCACTTTCGGCTTGATGATACTGCCCAAAAGAACTCTGTTTTTCACTTTTAAAATTTTTCTGATTCCTTCAATTCCGAAAGCCGGTCCCATGAAAGAATCAATGTATTTTTTTGGAAATTCAATATCTTGCCAACGCAAATTTTTCACGGCTTTCATGCCGAAAATGTTACCGCCCAGACTTGAAAGCAACTGCGGGATACTGCCTTTCTCGAACAAATCCATGGGATAAGCTATTTTGATGATCTTTTTTTTCTCGTTGATATAAAACACCCGCGCCTTCAGACGAACTGCGGTTTTCGGACTCAAGGTTTTCAGCTCCGTCCAAGACCCGATTGAGCTTTCGCCGGCCACGGCGTCCGCCGCTTCGTGAAATTTAACTTTATGCGGCTCCATGTAAAAAGTAGCGATCAGCTCCTTTTCAACCTTTGGTTTGTAGCCGATTTCAACGAATTTTATTGAGGACATATTTTATGGTTAGTAATCGATAATGGGTAATTTGAAACCGGAAACCGGGATTACAAGGCGAAGATTGCTCCATTGCTCCATTGTTTCATTGTTACGAATTACAAGATTCTATTTAGCTTTTAGGTAATTTGTTACGTATTACAAGATGCTTAGGCATAAAGCTATAAGTGAATGTAATTCGTAAAATGTATTAATCGGCCTACTCGATGATTTTAATTCGTAACAATGCTCCATGATACGTGATCCCCGCCTTCGCTCTTAAGCTTCCGCCTCCGGTGAAGCTACGGCGGACAGGTCGGCGGGCAGGCATGATCCATGATATGTGCAAGTATCCCCCAAACATCTACCAAATCATCAATCGCAAAATCCGCATTGCCCTTTTTTCCTCTAAAAACGGCCGTTTTTATACCTATTTTTCGCGCGGCCGCCAAATTGCTCTCATTATCGTCAATAAATAAAACCTCATTTGCTTTTACTTTAAAATCGGACAAGACCTTTTCGTAAACCGGCGTTTCTTTCTTAGAAAAACCTTCTTCTTGGCATATTATAACATGTTTGATATTTAATTGCTCAGCGAGTCGATGAACCGTGTCCGGTGAAAGATTGCTGACGCAAACGTTTTCAATACTCTTTTTTTCAAATTCAGCTAAGATTGCCCGAGCAAACGGATTGACTTCCCCGTTTTCATAGAGCACGCCAAGCAAATCCCAAATGATCAACTTAATCATATTAAAAACGGGTAAGCCGCTTTGACGCTTTTGGCCAAACGCTTCGGCTTTAGGACGCCGAGTTCGGTAATGAAACCGGTAATGTATTTGGCCGGAATAATATCAAAAGCGTAATTGATTATTTCAACGCCTTCCGGCGCGCCGGGCCAAATCTCCTTGCTTGGACGCTTTTCAATTTCCAAATTTTTCAAATATTTGGCGTCAAGATCCAATTTTAAAGATTGCGTGGCGATGTAAACGGGAATATCAGCTTCTTTGGCCGCCAAAGCCAAGCCGAGCGAACCGATCTTATTCACGGCGTCACCGCTTTGGGAAATAGCATCGCAACCCAGCAACAAAACATCCATGTCATAATCTTTTGTGTATTGACTGACGAAAAACGGTCCGGCCGAATCAACGACCTGCGTGTTTTCAATTTTTTTCTTAATCAATTCCTTTGAGGTGATTCTGCCTTGAAAAAGAGGCCTGGTTTCCGTATTGAAAACATGAATTTTCTTCTTGTTCTTTTTCGCCTCGGCCAAAACATCGATCACCGTTGACGAATGGCAATGGGTGAAGACATTGTCTTCGTCTTCAATCAACCGCTCGCCGACATCGCGAATATTTTTTTTATTGGTCGCCAAGCGAAACAAAAATCCGTCAATGCCGCGCTTTATTAAAACTCTCAATTCTTTCAATTCCATTTCCCTATTTTGCCTCAAATGATGCTCGACAAACCTGACCGCGTTTTCGGCCATTGGTTCGGTCGCTCTGGCGCGGCTCAAATAATGGCCGACCCGATGCAAACTTCTTATCAAATCGGCGGAAGTTTTCATTTTTTTGTCAGCCGACTCTTTTTTCAGCGCCAAAAGCACGGCCTCGCAGACACTCGTCGCGCCCTGAATTTCAATATTGACTATTTTTTTATAAATTTGATCGACGAAATTCATATCACAAAATAAAAGTTTCTCCCAATCTCGGGACTTCGACTTTACCCGTGAATTTATTGATATTATACAGATTATCCCTCATCACCAAACTTTCCGTTTCTTCGCCGTGAACGCAAAATATTTTTTTCAATCCCTTTATATTACCGGCGAATTCAAGCAACTCGGGCTTGTCCGCGTGAGCGGAAAATGAATTCAGCACGACCACCTGCGCTCGCAGCGGATATTTTTCGCCCAAAATGTAAACATAATTTTGCTTTTCCACCAATTGCCTGCCCAAGGTGCCTTTGGCCATGTAGCCGACGACCAGGATCAAATTTTTGGCGTCGCTGACATTGAACTTCAAGTGATGCACGATCCTGCCCGCCTCGCACATGCCAGAAGCGGAAATTATAATGCAGGATTTTTTGAATGAATTCAATTTTTGCGAGTCCTCCTTGTCCGTAATATATTTCAAACTGTCGAAATAAAATGGACTTTTCTTTTTTTGCAAAAACTCCTGCGCGGTTTCTTTGTCATAGGCTTCCGGATGCCTCATAAACACTTTGGAAATCTTGGTTGACAGCGGACTGTCCACAAAAACGGGCACCGGCGGAATTTTCTTCTCCTGATACAGCTGATTCAAAATATAAACCAGTTCCTGAGTGCGCTCGAGCGAAAATCCTGGCACGATTATTTTTCCACCGCGGCCGACCACGTCATTGATGATCCATTCGATCTCTTGCTTGGCTTGAAGATTTGATTCATGCAAGTGGCTGGCATAAGTCGTTTCGGTGATCAAAACATCTCCTTTCTCGACTTGTTCCGGATCATTTAAGATAGGCAAATTTTTTCTGCCCAAATCTCCGGTGTAGATCAATTTCAAATTTCGAGACGCTTCGTTGAAATTCGCCAACGTTATGGCCGAGCCCAAAACATGTCCGGCGTCGAAAAACTCGATGGTCGCGCCTTTGATCGGCTTAAACTCGTCGTGATAAGAATGAACAACGAACAAACTGACGGCCTTTCTGACATCAACCTCATTATAGAGCGGCTCGATTTTTCTATTCAGGTGCCGGCCGCTGTATCTGGCGTCTTGTTTTTGAATTTTTACTGAATCAAGCAACAATAGCTCCACCAATTCCTTGGTGATGGCCGTAGAATGAATGAATCCCTTAAAACCTAATTTTACCAATCGCGGAATGATGCCGGCGTGATCTATGTGCGCGTGGCTTAAAACCAAAGCTTTTATTTCCTTGGGATCAAACAAAAACTCACGGTTTTTCTTGTCCGCTTCGCCCCTTTTGCCGCCCTGAAACAAGCCGCAATCAAACAGTATTTTATTTTTATTTATTTCAAATAAATGTCTGGAGCCGGTCACTTCTCGCGCCGCTCCGCATGGTTTGTAGAGCATGTGTTTTTATTTGTATATTCATTTTAATTATAGCACATTGCTTCATTGTTGCATTGTTACGAATTACAATATTCTATTTAGCTTTCAGGTTATTTGTTACGAATTACATTCATCTATAGCTATATGCCTTAGAATCTTGTAATTCGTAACAATATTCATAACACGAGATTCTTAATCTCCTCTTCATTCAAATATCTGAATTCCCCGCTTTTCAATCCGGCCAGTTTCAATTTATTGATTCTGATTCGGCTCAAACTCCGGACTCGATAGCCCAAACTCTCGCACATTCTCCTGATTTGCCTGTTCTTGCCTTCTCGCAAAACGATTTGAAAATTCTTTGAGTCAGTTTGTTTAACTTTGGCCGGCAAAGTTTTGCCCTCCGTTATTTTAACCCCCTTTTTCATTTGCTCGATAAAACTTTTGGTGATTTCTTTATCAACCGTCACCGAATATTCCTTTTCTTTTTCAAATCTGGGATGAGTCAATTTCAAAGCCAAGTCGCCATCATTGGTTAAGATCAAAAGTCCGCTCGAATCTTTATCCAGCCGGCCGATCGGAAATAATCTTTCTTTGACTTTGACCAAATCCAAAACGGTTTTGCCTTTTTCTTTGCCTTTTTTTACAGTCGATAAATAGCCGATTGGCTTATTGAGCATGATGTAAATTTTCTTTTGTTCGGGCTTTACAATTTTGCCATTAAATTCAACTTTATCTTTCAGATCAACTTTGACGCCAAGTTCTTTAACCGTTTTTCCGTTGACTTTGACTTTTCCACGCAAAATCAATTCTTCGGCGCTCCGACGAGAAGCAATGCCGCAATCGGCCAGGTATTTTTGCAAACGAATATTTTCCATATTATGATTTGGGATTTACCAGCTTCCTCCACCTCCTCCTCCAAACCCTCCGCCTGAAGAACCTCCCGAAAAACCGCTCGAGCCCGATGAGCCGCCGCTTTGATAAGCAGGGGCAAAACCTTTATTGGCTTGAGACTCAAAGCCATTTAGCGCCGTGTACAAATAAGGAATGGCGAAAACATTCGGATTTTGGACTTCCAGCCATTCCGGCGGCTGTTTTAAAATACCGTCAAACACGGTGACCCATTTTTCAGTCATGCCCATTACCATGGCGAACGGCAGAACCTTACTGAAAATATTGGCCGCTTCCTCGCCCTTGATTCTGTCTTTTTCCGCCACATTGATATATTCTTTCAATCCCTTGACATGCCAAAGCATGTCCATGCCTTCTTTTGATTTTTTCGGCATGAAAATCCCAAAGACGATGACGATTATCGCGCTGACAACACAGCCCAGAAACAGAGCCATATTTTGCGCGCCCGCGCCAAAAATGATGCCCGCGCCTAAAATAAACATGCCCAAAAGAATAAACAGCCCTTTGGTCGCCACGGGATTGACGTAATATTTTTTTTCTTCAATATAATCTTTGGCGGATTTGATATACGCGGCTGAATCTTTGTAATCGAATTTTTCTTTCAAATCAGCCAACTTAACCGTTTCCGATCCTCCCGCGAAAATTTTATCGAGCAATAATTTTTGATACGCGGTGATTTTGGCGTTATCCGCCCACTCGCGATTTTTGATTATTTCATACTCCCCTTTTTCCGCGTTGATTTCTTTGATTTTTAAAATTCTCAAAGTGGCCAAATGCACCAATTCCGCCGGCAAATCTCGAGGAGAAAACATTTTTTCCTTTTCAATCACCGGCACCAAGCTGGGCGTCATCAAATCAGCGCCCTCATACTGGGCGATCACGGGTTTATTCGGTTTTTCGTCTTTGCCTTTTTTCAACCACCAAAAATACATTAAAATAAAAGCAAAAATCGGCAGGAAAATCGGATAATTGTCGCCCAAAAAAATGCCGATCTTTTTCGATTTGGAATATTCGGTCAGATAGCCTTTGGGAAATGAGATCGCGACGGTCAAATAATTATCCATGGCATTGGGTTGATCGAAAGTGCTGAAGGCGATCGTCTTGGCGTCTTCGTCGAAAATATAATTGCAGTCCTCGGCGACGGCGCCGGCGAGACCGGTGTAGCATTTGAAATTCAAGTCTTGCTTGGATATTTGTTTCGGCAACAGCACCGTGGCCGTGGCTTTGGCGATCGGCGCTTCCCAATCGTTGCCGGTCACGTTCCAATACAACTCGTCATGATCATCGAAAAACCTGATGCCGCGACTAACATCGTAAATGATGTCGAATCTTTGCTGACCGCCGATCAATTCATCCGGACTGCCGATTTTATATTCCCAAAAATTGCCGCTTTGCGTTCGCTCGAAATTCCAGGCCGAATTATCGGGCTTATAAATCCCTTCCAAATTTATTTTCAAAAAATAATTAAAAATTCCGGCGGTTGAATATTTCAATGGAATGTATCGAAAAATTCCATGCCGCTGTTCATTGAACGTGGCGGAAATTTTTTCCGTCACCGTGAAATCAGTGTTTTCATGCAGATCGATAACGGAGTCAAAAGAAGTTATGCGCCAAGGCAAAGTATCCGCCGGCAAAACCTGCGCGGCCGAAAAATTGGCCGATAAAAAAAAGAGAATCGCCGTCAATCCTCCAAAAATCATTTTTTTCATAATTTTATTATTCTCATTAAGTATATGGATATTACGAATTACATTCACTAGATAGCTATTTTGGCGATTTGTTACGAATTACAATTATCTATTAGGCCGATTAATATGTGTTACGAAGTACAAAATTCCATTTGGTCTATAGACAGATGTTACAAATTACATTCGCCTATATCTTTAAGCCTGAGAATATTGTAATTCGTAACAAATAACCTGAAAGCTAAATAGAATATTGTAATTCGTAACAATGTGCAGCAATATTAAATTATAAATTAACCTCCTCCCCCGCTTTAAGCTCTGTTTCTTTGGGCTTTTTTTCCGCGACAACCGGCCTTGGTTTGATCGCGGCCGTAGCCTCGGGCCTGACGACCTTGGCGCCGCTGTGAGAATTTCGAGTCGCGTTAAAAGACGCCGGCTTTTGCTTCATGACCGCGGATAAACTCAATTTGTTTTCAACGACCGCCTTTGGCTCGTCTATTTTTCGAGGTGCGGGCGATGTCGTTGGCGCGTTTTTGTTCAATTTTTTCGGCGGCTCAATGCCTTTGGCTTGCATGCGACGATAATCTTTCAAACATTCTTTGCATAAAACGGGTTTTGAAGGATCCGGTTTGAAATTGATTCTGGTTCGCTGGTCGCACCAATCGCATTTGACTATATCTTCATAAGCCGGTTTGGCGTCGCTTTCCGCTTTCTTTTCCGACAAAACTTCCTTTTTGACGACTTTTTCCTCAACCTTTTCTTCCGCCTTTTCCTCCGCCTTTTCTTCCATAATCTCGGCTTCTTCCACAGGCATTATTTTCTTGCGGTAATTTCTTAAAAAATCAATGCTCTTTTCAATGGCGCCGCCATCAGACGGTTTTTCGTCGCTCTCGCCTTCCGTCTGCTTTTCTTTCAAATCTTTTTCAGCGCGAAGTAGCATGGCTTCGGTTTCCACGCCACTCCAACGGGCTATTTTTTCTTCCACTTCTTCGCGGGATTTGGCGTATCTTTCCCTGGAATTTATGATAATCTGCTCAATGTTACCCGTTGATTTGGCCACCGGCGGCAAGGTCGTCGCCGAAAACGGATCAGAAGACACACCGTCAATCATCAATTTCAAATAGACGTTGTATTTCGGCAAATTCACCAAATCTTCTTCCGTAAAAGTGGGAGTAAATTCCATGACCAATTCCTCGGCGTCCATGGCGCCCACTCTGAAGATCACCAGCGTGCCCACGTTGCCGAAAACCGCGGGCTTGACGATTTCTCCGAGCTGTTCGATATATTGATGAGCGATGATTAAATTCAAACGATATTTTCTGGCTTCGGACAAAATGTTGGCGAAACTTTCGGTGGCGAAATTCTGGAACTCATCGACGTACAAATAAAAATCGTTTCTTTCTTCTTCGGGAATATCCACGCGGCTCATGGCCGCCAATTGAATTTTGGTGATGAACATGGCGCCGAGCAAACTTGACGCGTCTTCACCGATTCGTCCTTTGGACAGGTTGAGAATGATTATTTTATTTTCATCCATCGCCTTCCTGATATTGATGGTGGATTTTACCTGACCGACAATATTTCTGATAATCGAGGTGGATAAAAATTGACCGACTTTATTTTGAATAGGCGAAATAGCTTCCACCAAAAACTGCTGATTGTATTTGGTGAATTCATTCAACCAAAAAGCCTTGACTACCGGGTCTTGAATTTTTGCCACCACTTTTTTTCGATAATCGTTATCGACCAGCATTCTATTGACTCCGAGCAAAGTGCTGTCCGGATAATCAAGCAAGGCCAAGAGCGCGTTTCTGAGCAAATATTCCAAACGAGGTCCCCAGCTGTCCGCCCAAATTTTCTTAAACACGCCGATCAGACCGGAAGCCACCAAATATCTGTATTTGGGTTCCACTTTTTCCAAAACGTTAAAAGCGATCGGGTAATCAATGTCAGCCGGATTCAAATATATGACATCGTTTATTCTGTTGTTGGGAATGAAATCAATCACTTTTTCCGCCAGCTCGCCGTGCGGATCCACCACCGCCAAACCGTGGCCGTTGGTAACGTCAAAATTGATCAAATTCTCCAACATTACGGATTTACCCACGCCGGTTTTTCCGACAACATACATGTGCCGGCGCCGATCGTCTTGCTTAATTCCAAAACGACGCCTTTCGTTTCGAAAGTTTGTTTCACCGAAAACCGCGATGTCCGGATTGTGTTTTGGCATATTTAATTTATTCCACAAAGGGCAAATTATTCGGCGCGCCGAAGTCCGAATCGTTTTTGTCTCTTTTTACGGGCGCTTCATTTTTTTCTTCATTGATGGAAAATTTTTGATCGATCAGATCGGACGGAGTTTCTTTTTGAAAAATATTTTCATCAATTGCTTCTTCATTTTCGGTTTCTTCTATTTTATATTTTTCTTTTATCAATTTTTTCCTGGCCGCGGTCGTCTGTCCGGTCTTATCCACGGCAAACCGCTTTTCGAAATCATCGGTGGCAAAATCAATCAAAGGTTCGAACTTGGCCTTGGACTTGCCAACTTTTTGTTTCTTTTTGCCGGAAATTATCGGCGTGCCCAAAATCGGCCGCTCTTCCATCATTTCCGTGGGCAATTTCATGGGCGCGCCGGCCTTTTTACTATCTATTTTTTGAACCAGCGGAGCTTTGGTTTCAATGGTCGGGAAATGCCACAAACTGGCCAACTCCTCGATATTCATATAAAACGCGTCGCCGAACGAATCCATGGATCGGCTTTTATACAATTCCAAAATTCTGTTTTGTTTTTTGCCCATTCTTTTTTTCGGAAAAATATAAGGCGGCACGGTTTTGGTTTCTTTTCTCGGCTTCATGGAATTCAAATCTTCGGTATTGAATTGCTTGAGCGCTCCAAACATGCCCGAAACCGCCAAACCTTTTTTAAAAACTTCTTTTCTGCCGAAATAAACAAATCTCATTTTCGTCTTGTAAGCAATTTTACTTGTCTTTCTGCCGATGCCTTCGACTTGAGCTTTTTTATCCGGCGGCAAATAGGCCATTATATTGGGATCTCTTTTCTCTTCTTTTTTTTCTCCGGCTTCTCCGCCAACGAGCATCTCACCGGCAGCTTGCAAAATGGTCAATGGCGCGGTCAGCGCTTTGTCCAAAAGAGTTTGTTTGACTTCGGTTTTAATCCCCAAAATCTTATTCATTTCCTTGATGGCCGGGGCGACCCAATCTTTGCCGAGCACTGGCACGATCAAGATTTGAAACCAAAGCTGTTCTCCTTTGCCGATTCTATTCATTATTTCCAAAAGCGCGGCCAGCGGATCTTTTAACTCCTGCGTCATCTGATGCTCAAATTCCGGATATGTTCTGATGGGATAATAATACGGCTTAACCAGCTGAATGTCAGCGCCCCAAAGATTGTATTCTTCATCCGGAAATTTCACTTTCACCGGAGTCGCGTAATCATTGACTTCGGTCAATTCGGCATCCGGATATTGAGCGTAAATGGCCGCTTCCACCAATTCCCTGAACTTAACCGGCGTTCTGACCACGTATTGGACAAAGCCGTCGATGCTGACGATTTCCATGCTGTAGCCCACTTGAAAATAGCCGTCAATGTATTTCTCTTTCAAATTAGGATCGTTATGCGCGCCGGCCAAGGCCGCGAAAATGTTTTCCACCGCTTTGGGCGACTGCTCGATCAGCCTGGGAATATCAATGGCTAAAAAAACATACGACTGTTTGGAATCGAAAACGGTCTCGCGCCAATACATCCACAATTCTTTCATTCCCCAAAGAAAAATTATCAAAAACAAAATCCAACCGCCATGGATGAATAAATACCACAAACTTTCGTAAAGAGGCATTCGCGCCAATTTTTGGATAATGGTCAAATCCAATTCTAATGCTCCGAATTGTATGGAATTCATATATGCTGATATTATAACATATTTATAATTCGACCGCCAAAGTTTTCCTCATGTTTATGCACTTTCAAAACAAAAAAACCGGGCTGAACGCCCGATTTTTATATTTTCATTATTTCAGCAAGAATTTATTGCCTTCGCCTTTCACAAACTTGTCTTTATTTATCAGCGAAAGGTAAATCGTCGATTTATTAACCAATCTTTGCTTGAGCACAGCTTCGTAAATCGCGTCCTTTTCCATCGGTCCGCTTTCTTGCAGAATCTTCTCGATAACGTCCGCGACCGTTCCCGTGTGATACCCCCAAGCCTTGAGCGCGTAGATGCCTCGGCCCACCAAAGTGTAGCCTTCATTGGCGATCAATTCATTATGCACGGTGGCCGAACAAATATTTTTTCTGTCAAAGCCGGCCGAATTGATTTTTTCCGCGACTTCATTGAAGTGCAGGGGTTTATTGGAGCTCAAAAAAACGAGATAGATTTTTTCCGACAATTTTTTCGGCTTGATTTCAGGCCAATGGGCAAGTCCCCATTGATCCAAAATATTGTTCTTCACTTTTTTGCTGAGATTCAAATAGCTTTGCAAAATGAAAGACAGATTCAAGCCGTCGTCCGCGTATTTTGACAAATACTTATCATAATGCGCGGCATTGGAAACGACCAATTCATGATTGCTCAAGTGGTCAAACAATTCCTGCGAAGTGAACGGCTTTTTATTCTCTTCGAAATGAGAAATCAAATTATTCAATAATTCACTAATGTGATCGACGTTCAGATCCGCTTGATGCCAATGACTGTGAAAATCGCCGTTTTCGGATCGATAAACGATCGTATCGATCAATTTGTCGTAAACAAACAAAACCGCGTTTTCATTGTATTGTTCCAAATCCAATTGATTCACGAAATTGTCCAGCAAAGATTGCTCCAAGACGGCTCCGCCGTTTCTTTCAACATAATTCAACAGATCTTCCTCGATCATTTGGATCAATTCTTTCTTGGTTTCGCTGGCTTTCAAAAGTTTTTTGATGCCTTCATTTTCAATTTGACGAACTCTTTCTCTGGTGATGTTGTATTCATCGCCGATTTCTTTCAAAGTTTCGCCTTTTGACAGCTCTTTGAGCAACTGATTTCTGCGAATCAAAACATCCTTCTCTCTGCCGGGAAGCTCTGAAAACAGATTATCAAGCAACTGTCTGACCGCTTGTTTATTTTTTACGCTATAATCCACCATAAATGATAATGAAAGCCGGACAAGCCTCAACTATAATTAAATAGTTAAAGTAATGTTATAAATTAATATAATTATATAATATCATCTTTTAGGATTAGTGTCAAGCCCTTTCAGATAAATTCACAAAACCGACTTTTTGTCTAAATTTAGACAATTGAGCAAAGCGACAATCACAATTATCCTTTTGATTATACAACTTAGCAATTTTTCAGGAATGAGTCAATCAAAATTACCAATGAAAAAAGCCCGTTTATAAAGGCCTTTTTTTTGCATTTTCTTCGACTATTTTCTTGAAATTTTTCAATATACGCATCGGTTCGGTTACAAGCGGCGCGTTATTTGAAATATCGTCTATTTCTTCCTGCTTCGCATACCCCTTGTTGAAATAAAACCTCAATCGCTCCAACATGCCTTCTTTTGACAATTCGGAATGAAATTGAAACATATAAAAATTTTTATTCGGGAAAGTAAAAGCTTGAATCGGACACTTTTTAGAATAAGCCAATAACACCGCGTTCTCCGGTAAACGACTAACGCAATCCATATGTCCGATCACGGCGTCAAAAGAATCGCTCAGACCTTCAAAAATGGAATTTTGACTGCCTTGCTCCGTCAAAAATATTTTAAAAACTCCGGCCTCTTTTTGCTCGTTATCTTCTATCACTTCTCCGGCAAAGGCGGCGGCCGCCAGCTGCATGCCGAAACAAACACCCAAAACCGGAATATTCACCGTCAAACAGTGATTCATGAAGGCTTTCAATTCTCCCAAGAATTCAAGTCCCTCCTCGTTATAAGCGGAATAATCACCGCTGCCTCCGATGATCACGGCGTCATAGCCTTTCACGTCCGCGGGCGATATTGTCTTTTTTCCAAACATGTCATAAGAAACAAGTTCTTCTTTTTCCAAACCCAAACCGGCCAAAAAACAATCATATTCATGCTCCTTCATTTTATCTTTTCTTATTTGAACAAGAAGTATTTTCATAAAAGCTTTATCAACTTAAAAAACAGCGCCAATCGCCATTTTTTAATATTTTTATTGATTTCTTCTGGTCATCAACTTCTGCCAAACCACCAAAAGCGGACTGGCGATGAAAATCGATGAATAGGTGCCGGACAAAATGCCGATCATCAGAGCCAGAGCGAAATATTTGATTGACATGCCGCCGAAAATGAAAATCACCAACAGAACAAGCAAGGTGGTCATAGAGGTATTCAATGATCGAACAAAAGTGGAGTTAACGCTGTCATTGACCAACTTTTCAAAATCGCTTTTGCCGAATTTGGCCAGATTTTCCCTGACGCGGTCAAAAACCACAATGGTGTCATTGACCGAATAACCCAGAATGGTCAAAAGCGCGGCGACAAAAGGCAAGCCTACTTCGATATTGGCGAAATGTCCTAGCACGGAAAAAACGCCCAAAGTGATTAAAATATCATGAAACAAAGCGATGATGGCGATCACGCCGTATTTCCAGGAAGCGATCGGCCAAGACACTTTTCTAAACGCCCAGGCTATATACAATACTATGGCGACCAAAACGAGCAGTACGGCCAGCACCGCCTTTTTCTGCAATTCCGCTCCGATCGACGGTCCGATGGATTCGAATCTCAATTCTTCCACGTTTTGACTGTCGCCGACATTATAAGATTCTTTCAATTTGTCCAAAACAGCCTGATGATTTTGTTCATCATCGACTTTCATTCTGATTAATAAACCGTTATCTCCCGATTGCTGAACAATAACATCTCCTTCGAGATTCAATTCAGCCAATTTGGTTCTTACGTCTTGGCCCGTTGGTGTTTCAATGCCATTGAATCTGGCTTCCAGCAAACTGCCGCCCGTAAAATCGATGCCCGGCTTGAGCCCCCAAGCGATCAAACTCAAAATGCTGAGCAACACCAAAACGCTTGATATCGACAGGTATATTTTTCGTTTTTGAATTATCTGTTGTTTCATAAATATTTTGTGAATTATCAGCTCCTTTTTTTAACTCCGAACAGCCACAGCACTTTGGATTTATTTTGATTTTTCGGCGTAATGAACACCTTCAAGAACTGTCTGGTAATCACAATGGCCGAAAACATGCTGACCAAAATACCGACACTGAGCGTAATGGCAAAGCCTCTGATCATGCTGGTGCCGAACCAAGCAAGAATAAAACAAGTGATCAAGGTTGATAAATTGCCGTCGCGAATGGAAGACCACGCGCGTTTGAATCCTTCTCGAATGGATAAATCGAGCGGTTTGCCGTCTCTGACTTCTTCTTTCATGCGCTCAAAAATGAGCACGTTGGCGTCCACGGCCATGCCGATCGACAGCAAGAAACCGGCAATGCCCGACAAGGTCAAGGTAACCGGAATGTATTTGAATAAAAACAATACCAGCACTCCATAAACAAGCAACGCGATAACCGCCAAAAGTCCGGGCAGTCTATAGAAAAGAATCATGAACAACGCCACGGCGATAAGGCCGATCATGCCGGCAAACAAACTTTTATTCAATGATTCTCCGCCCAGCGTCGCGCCCACGGTCTGTTGGCTGACCAATTGCACGGGAACCGGCAGAGCGCCGGCATTGAGCCGCTGGGACAAAAGTTTGGCTTCCTGGATGGAAAAATTGCCGGAAATCACCGCTCGCCCGTCGCTAATCGCTTCGTTGACTCGCGGCACGCTGATTGGAGAATTATCCAAATAAATGGCCACGGGGTTGCCCACGTTGCGTTTGGTGATCTCTGCGAATAAAGTCTTCCCTTCATCATTGAATTCCAGACCCACCTGCGGAGCGTTGGTATTGGGATCAAACTGCACGCTGGATCGCTTCAACTGCTTGCCTGACAAACCGGTATTCGCCCATTCCTCAATCGGCGGCACATAATCCGATTCGCTTTGAGTTTTTATTAAAATCCTGGCTATTTTGAATTCCGGCTCCACGCGTTCGCTTTTTTTATAAATAAGATGATAACCATAGTCGGTTTCCACAATATCGGAAATTTGACCGTCGGCCAGATTAAAAGCCGCTTTGGCAAAAGGCTCGACCATCATTTCTTCGCTGAACCAACCGAGATCTCCGCCGTTTTCTTTTGAACCTAGATCATCGGAATTGTCTTTGGCCAGCTGGGAAAAATTCTCCGGCGCGGCCTGCGCTTTTATTTCCTCAATTTTGGCTTTGGCCTCGTCTTTTGAAATATCTTGCTCGCAATAAAGCGCGTCTTTGTAGCAAATCAAAACATGAGCGGCGTCCACTTCCTTAGGTCCGTCTCTTTTGTCCAAAACTTTCACGATATTTATGCCATCGGGATTTTCCACTGTGGATGGCGCCGTCTCACCGACGGACAAATCCTTGACCAATGGATGAAATTCGGCGTAAAAACTGTTCTCCGAAACATAGCCGATTTCGCCGTTATTATTTTTGGTATCCTCATCTTCGGAATAATTTTTCACCAATTCATTGAAGTCTTCTCCGGCCAAAGCTTTTTGCAAAACTTCGTCCGCCCTGGCTTTCGCGTCCTTATTGTAGGCGTCCATTTGTTGTTTTTCTTCCGCGGTCAGATCTCTGGACTTTTCCGTGTTTTGTTCTTTGAATTCCAAAAGCGGCGTGTCGCCTATTCTGCCAATCGCCTCTTTAACGTCTTTTATGCCGGCCAATTCCACGATCACTCGCCATTTTTCTCCGGAACGATTGACTTGCACCAAAGGTTCGGACACGCCCAGATCATTGACTCGTCTTTCAATAACGTCTCTGAGTCCTTCCATCGCGGCGCCTTCTTCGCCCGCTTCGACACCAGAAACATCGGCCTCATAAACCAAATGAGTGCCGCCTTGCAAATCAAGACCCAAATGAAAATCCTTGGTATGAAATTGTCCGATCGAATTGTTCGCCAAAGCCGGAAAATCCACAATCGCCAAAAACATGGCGAGAATGATTATAACACCGACGAAAATTCGTATTTTTGTTCTGCTTTTTATCTTGGACATAGCATTTAACTTATTAGCGCGGAAATTTTTAATAAATAAATTGATTAAACGGTGAAAACATTATAGCCGAATCTTGCGCGGAGCGCAACCCGAATATGCGCATAATGTAAATCGATTATCCTCCGCAACATTTCTTAAATTTTTTGCCGCTGCCGCAAGGGCACGGATCGTTTCGGCCGACTTTGTTGCCAGATGCGTCGCGCGTCTTTTGCTTGACCGGGTTTGATAGCTGGCGTCGAGCGGTTTTGTACGGATCGTTCATTTTGTCCGCGGAAAATGTCGAATTCGAAGAGCCGGCGACCTTGGACGGAGCGCTCAAAGAAACGTTTGGCGATTGCATCACGCCGGGCGTTTCCGGTTTTATCAGACCGACTTTGAAAATACTGCGCGCCACCTGCTGGCCGATCATGTTTTGAAGTTGTTCGAACATCGATCGACTTTCTTTTTTATATTCGATCAATGGATCCCTTTGCCCGTAGCCGCGCAATCCGATGCCGGTTCTTAGACCGTCCAAAGCGTCCAAATGATCCACCCATAAATTATCAATACTCCTGACCAATATTTCTTTTTCAATGACAGGCATGCTGATCTCAACATCTTTGCCCGCCTCATTTATTCTTTCAATCAAAGCGTCATATTGCTTTTTAGCCGACTTCTGCAAAAATTCAATAATAGCCGTGCGAGCCATAGCGTCATTTTCGCGATCGCCCGCCGTTTTTTCCAAGGCGGAGAGCTGTTCGAAAAGATCCGGAGTCGTCGGGAACATGGTTTTGGCGGTCTCGGCTATTTCCTTGATGTCCCACGCGCTTTGCGCCTCGCCGGCCGTATGAAAAGAAACCAATTGTTCGATCTCGCCATCGATCATTTCAATAACGATTTCTCTCACCTTTTCCGGAGACTCGACCGACTCGCCTAGGATGTAATTTCTTTTGCGATAAATAAAATCGCGCTGTTTATTCATCACGTCGTCGTATTCAACCAAATGTTTTCGAGTGTCGAAATGATAACCTTCGACTCTGACCTGCGCTTTTTCCAAGGCGCGGCTGATAAATTTATTCTCAATGGGCATGTCTTCGGGAACTTTAAGCGTTTGCAAAATGGATTTGACCCGCTCGGAACCAAAAACTCTCATCAAATCATCTTCCGCGGAAACGTAAAACTGAGAAGCTCCGGGATCGCCCTGTCTGCCCGCTCGGCCTCGAAGCTGATTGTCTATGCGCCTTGATTCATGCCTTTCCGTGCCCAGCACGAAAAGACCACCGGAATTTTTTACCTTTTCATATTCCTCTTTATCGAACGGAACGCCGCCCAAAATAATATCCACGCCGCGGCCGGCCATGTTGGTGGCCACGGTGACACCGCCGCTTTTACCGGCCTGCGCGATGATGCTGGCTTCTTTTTCATGATTTTTGGCGTTCAAAACCTGATGAGGCACGCCCGCGGCCGCCAACAAGCCGCTCAATATTTCATTTTTTTCAATCGAAATAGTGCCAATCAAAACCGGTTGGCCTTTTTCATGAAGCATTTTCGCTTCGTTGACGATGGCTTTGAATTTACCCGCTTCCGTGGCGAAAATTCGGTCCGGATCGTCTTGCCTGATCATTTTTTTATTGGTCGGAATGGATAAAACATCCAGCTTGTAAATTTTACCGAATTCTTCGGCTTCGGTTTCGGCCGTGCCGGTCATGCCGCTCAATTTTTCATACATTCGAAAATAATTCTGAAAAGTGATGGTGGCTAAAGTTCGGCTTTCTTTTCTGACCTCCACCCCTTCCTTGGCTTCAATCGCTTGATGCAAACCTTCGGAATAACGGCGGCCTTCCATCAATCTGCCCGTGAATTCATCTATAATCACGATCTCCCCGTCTTTTATCACATAATCACGATCATTTTTGAATAACGCCATGGCTTTCAGCGCTTCTTCCAGATGATGCACCATTCTTATGCCGCCTTCGGTCCAAACATTGCCGAGACCCAGCATTTTTTCTATTTTCTCAATGCCTTCTTCGGTCAAGGTCGCCGCTCTCATTTTTTCATCAATGTTGTAATCTTGATTTTCAATCAATTTCGGCACCAGCTTGGCGAATTTATTATATAGATCAGCGGATTCTTCGGCCGGCGCGGAAATAATCAACGGCGTTCTGGCTTCGTCGATCAAAATGGAGTCGACTTCGTCGATAATGGCATAATTAAGTTCTCGCTGAACTTTTTGTTTGATATCGGAAACCATGTTGTCGCGCAAATAATCGAAACCGAATTCATTATTCGTGCCGTAAACGATATCGGCCGCGTAGGCGTCTTTTCTGGAAACGGGTCTTAGAAATTTTTCTTGCACTTTATAAGCGCCTTTGGCGTCTCTTTGTTCATCCGCTTCTTTTTCTCCGGAAAAATTCTCATCATATAAAAAAGCGCTGTCATGCTGGACGCAGCCGACCGAAAGACCCAAAAAATCATAAACCTGCCCCATCCAAACGGTGTCCCTTTTCGCCAAATAATCATTAACCGTAATGACATGCACGCCTTTGCCGACCAATGCGTTCAGATACACGGGCAAGGTGGCCGCCAATGTTTTTCCTTCTCCGGTTTTCATTTCCGCGATCTTGCCCTGATGAAGCACCATGCCGCCGATAACCTGAGAGTTGAAATGCCTCAGCGACAAAGACCGCCAAGCGGTCTCTTTTACGGTGGCGAAAGCTTCGGGTAAAATGTCATCAAGCGTTTTGCCGCTTGCCAAAAGAGCCTTGAAATACGAAGTTTTATTCTTCAGCTCATCATCGGTCAAGACGGACAACGCGTCCCCGAAAGAATTGACAGCGTCAACAATCGGCATCAATTCATCAATGACTTTTTTATTCGGGTCTCCTAAAATTTTCGTGAAAATTGACATAAATCATTTGATCAAGACAGCCGGTCGCCAGATCCGATTTGGAACCTTGCCGGCTTTAAAATCTATTTCATCTTAACACTTTATCCGACAAATTTCAAACACCCGGTCAAAGACTTTACTTTTGGGCGAGAAAATGCTAAAATTCAATAAATATAACAAATATATGGCTTTAAAAGACATCAGAAAAAAATCCGTTCCAACGGCTTTAATCATAACGGCCATTATCACTTTGGCCATTTTCGGATACTCGATTTGGAAAATCGCGGGCAAAATAAAACACGCCGGCGATCAAGATCAAACGAATTCCATTGAATTGAAAAATGAATCACCGGAACATTTCAACGATGATTTCACTCAAAACGCGTCTTTGGATCTTTCGGCCGCGACCGACGAATCAACGGAGGCCATGTCCGATATATCCAAAATCGCGGCAGGACATTTGGATGCCGGGGCGGAATTGGAATACCTGCCGCAAAGCGGCGACTTCGGGGCGTGGAATGACGCCATCCTGATGTTTTACAAAGCGCAAGGCTGCGTTCAATGCGAATTTTACGGCAAAGTTCTGGCGCCGAAAACCGCCGGTTACAAAGAAATAGCTTTTCCCGCATTTCACCAATTCGACAACGAAACCGTGGACAATATCGGCATCGTTTCGGTCATGTTCACCAATATCGATTTTGATCGTGAAAATGAAATCATTATCTTGACCGAAGGTTATAAAAAAGGACCGAGCGGCTGGTCGATTTACAATACGGCCGTGCTGGATTGGCAAAAAACGGAATTCAAACCCATAACCAAATTGGAAAATTATTTCGGCGAACATTGCCAAGATGCGGACTGCGTGAAACAATTGCTGGAAACTTATTTTAATTTCGTCAATACTTACACGATCGACAACGAAAATATTACCGCGGATTTAATCATCGCTTTAACCGACCAAGGCGAATTAACCGGCCGATGGGACGCGGTCTACGGAGCCGGCCATACCTGCGAAGTCAATGCGCTGATTGAGCCGTCGTCTCCGAACACCGCTTCCGTGGCAATAAACGACAAACAAATAGCGGAGCTGGCAATTGAAAGCGGCAAAGCCAATTTGAATTTTTTGACGGACATGTCTCAATTCGATTGCGGCAGTGAGCATCCGGATGAAGTGTCGCTCAGGAAAAAATAAAGAATCGAGATAAAAAAAGAAGTCCCGAGCGGGGCTTCTTTTGCATTAAAAAATATCTTATACCTTTCGAAACGGCTCCAAGGTTAGCACTTCATCCGCGTCAGCTGTGTCAATCAACTCTCTTCTAGTCAATATTTCAACCAATTTTGTCAATTTCTTATCTTCTTTCCTCATTAAAACAACATAATCTCCACGCAAATCAGCGAGTTTATCATCGAGATAATCTTTAGTAACCATCTGAGCTTTTATATTATTCACGTCAGATTTCAACTCGCTGACATCGGATTTCAGCTCGCTGACATCGGATTTCAAATCACTGACGCCAGCTCTTAGCTCGTCAAACTGGGGATTAATATTCTGCTCAATTACTTCCACTATCTCATGCCTAAACCTACCAAAACCTTGATCAAGCCTTTCGTCTATTTTCTCCCCTATTTTTTGTAAATCCTTGTCGTCTAAAGCCATAAATTTTATTATTGTTCTAATAATATTTTAGAGTTAAAAAATCGCCATGTCAAATAAAAAACATCACGCAAACTTTAGCTGTTTTTTAAACTGACGAATCGGTTTAAGTTTATTTAAAAGCGGAGTAATATCGATGATTCGCCGCGGATCATCTTTTTGAGAAGCCGATAATTCCTCATATTCTCCTTTTTCCAGACCGCCGGCCTGTGAAGCGTAATCAAAGGGCTTATGGCCAAGCAGACCAACCACCAAAACATTTCGTTGAGTGCCGTAACTGCTGACCTCAATCGGAAGAAGCGCTATCCTCTCAATCCAAACTCTGCCTTCTTTATTATAGGCCATCTCCCATTCAATCGAACTCCCCTCGAGCAGCGCCGGATACGTTTCATAAGTAACATCATCTGATTCGCGCACGCTCGTGGGAATTTTTTTAAAATCAGGCACAAAGGAGCCGGGGAAATCGTCGTCCAAGGATTCGAAATAATCGCCGGCATCCTCCGCTGTTAAGCTGCCCGGCAAATAACCTTCTTTTAGAAACGGCCGCAAGCTTTCCATTTCAATATTTTCGATTTCCTTTTCGTAGGTATCGTCGCTGAAGTCATCGCCCATGCTTTTCCTGATATCATCTGAATGAAATCTTCCAATAATATCGGCAAAAATATCTTCGGGCTCGGTCTCCAGCTCGTCTAGAACTTTTTGCAATTCGGGCACGAGCTTATTTTCATATCCATAAGTGGCGCCATGCTTTCCCTTTTTATACCTGTAAGACTTTTCTTTTTCCTCCAGCCCCGTTGCCGCGCACCACGATTTATTGGAACTCGATTTGTAAACAAATCTGGGTATCAATTTTCCGTCTCCCTTATCCGATAATATCACGGTCATTAAACGATTGGCTCGCTTCGAACGCAAAACTTTGGAAACGTTGAATTGGAATTCTCCGATCGTTAACTGTTTCTTCAATTCAACCCACGGACAATCCAGCAAAAATTGCACGTACTCTGTCTGACCCCTTTCCAGCGCCTGATCCAAAAACTCTTGGTGAGTTTGCTGACGTTCAGCCAAAGGATTCTCTTTTTTCGGCATTGAAGGCATTGGCTCTTCTGCTGATTGTTCTCGAAAAAATGGAAAAATCATAACTCAGTTTATATTTCACTATAAGCGCCTGCAATAAAACGTTCTATTTTAATATATCCTCTCCGTAAAGCTCAACCAAGCGGCTGTCATCGGTGACGCGAACAAAACTGCTGTCCGTTTTTTCGAAAAACAATATGGATAATTGTCCGCCAATGTTGGGGTCCAGCACAATATTATTGTCGGGATCGACCAATAATGTCGTGGCCGGCGTTTCAATGTTATTTTGTTCTTTGTATTCTTTGTTTCGCAAATAATTTTCGTAATTGGGATGCTCGGCGGACGGCTTCGGATCCAAAGCGACCCAAACGGTATCAGCGGGGACATAGACGGTCGGATCTTTCAAAAAACATTGCACACAAGAAACATTTTCCGTGTCCGGACTTTCGAAAACCACGAATTCTTTCACCAATTCGCAGGCTTTAATCTCGCGCTCGGTAGCGCCGGCCATGCCATTGTCGGACTGATTGCCGCAGGCGGTTAAAATGAACAAGAATGAAATAATTAAAAATATTTTCTTCATACACGTTACAAATAATTACTTCTAAATTAGCTAGCCTTGGAGTTATATTATTACACCTGCCGGCAGGTCTTCGACTCCGCCCTCGGCCGTGAGCTCGGGCCGAACGGAGGTCTGACAACCTCGTCACTCAGACTCGAGGAGCAGGCAGGAATGGTTACAAATTATTTCATGCGAACAATTAATTTTATGCTACCAATGGTCAAAAAGAAAGTCAATGTTTTTATTTTAACTGTAGTGCCGCTTTTGATAAAAAAAACGCTTTTTTTAATAAATAATATCCATCAACACATACAGAGCGTATTTGGCGGCCTTGGTGAAATTTTTCGGCGTAATCGCTATTCTCGCAAGACTTTTGGCATTGTCTTTGCTGTCGCAAAAGTGGGCGAGAAAATCATCTTTATGTTCGGCTATCAAATCATACATTGAATGAAATGTCCGATCCCTTTTCATTCTATTCCATAGCCAGCGATAAAATTTCTGTTTCTTGTAATAAGTCATCAATTTATTAAACTTTTGCATTTCATCTTTGAATTTCAACAAACTGGTTTTATTGCCATTCAAATGCGGGGGCAACAACTTGGCCGCCACCTTGCCCGATAACACGGCGCCCTTAATGCCATCGGCGGCGAAAGCGCCGCAAAATCCAGCCGCGTCTCCCAAAAGTAAAACATGTTCGGTAAATATTTCAGGCAGAACTCCGCCAATTGGAATCAAACTGCCGAAAGTGGAAATCGCCTCGCTTTCCGCTTTGACAATTCCTTTATTTTTTAAAATCTCAATAAAAGCGTCCAGCTTTTTCAAATCTTTGATATCTTTTTCCAGCTTGGCCAGGCCAACTCGGAAAGCGGGACGGCCGTCGATGATTGTCGGCGACAGCCAGCCGCCATATCCCAACGAAAACGCGCCGAACCAAAAATGATAAACGGTGGCTTGCGGATTAGGACCGAAGCATATATTCCCGTAAAATACTTTTTCCAAGCCGGCTAAAAATTTCTTGTTTTGCGAGAGACGGGCGTCTCCGGCGGCGACTCTGGAATTCGCGCCATCGGCGCCGACCAAAAATTTGGCCGCGACCTTGTATCTTTGTCCGTCCTTTTCATATTCCACCTCAACCGGATATTTTGAATCGTTCTTGATCGAAAATGAAGAAAAAACAGCGGCCTTTTCGATCCGCGCGTTGTCGGGAACGGTTTCAGCCATTTCGGAAATCAACGAGGGCGTGTCCGTCGAATAAATCCAAGGCCGGTCATTGCTGGAAAAAAAATGTTTATCATAATCCGGCGAGAAGACGCCGATTGTGGTGATTTTATTCGGTATGAATTTATCAACGTCAACAAAACCGGCCAAATGGTCCCTGGTCGCTTGCGTGATCAATCCAGTCGATTCAAAATTGGAACGAAGCGAAGCTTTTCTCTCTATAATTAAAATTTTATAATCCTCGGGTAAATGATGAGCCAGACTCAGACCCGCAAAGCTCGCGCCTATAATAATTATGTCATCCATATAATTGCCAGTATAACAAAAAAATTGAATTATTCAATCGATTCCTATCTCAACAAAAAACAGCGAAGTAATTCAAAAAAGCAGTCATGTGAGACCGCTTTAGAACACCCATTTCTCGCTGCGGAGCCACTCGAAATAGTGATTCATCTCGAGGGCGTTTTTGATTTCTCTGTTTGCGAAAAACAGAACCATGCGCGGGCCGCTGTGCGCGATCCTAAGCAAGGGGGTCTCCGCCTCCATGCAGGCCAGCACTTCTCCATCAATCGCCGCTTTTGCGTTTCGTCTGTACAGACTTTCTCTGGCCATCGCAACCAAGGATTTTTCAACATCCTTTGGCGGCGCATAACGGCAATTCAAGGAATACACCTGGACCGCTAACTCCTGCAAAATGATAGCTATCATTACAACGTCACACTCAAAGATCATCTCCAATTCCAGCTTCTTTCCTTTTTTCCTCGCGCCGTCGAACGGACGCCAAGTAAACTGGCCAGACGAATGTTCAGACATATAGACGATGAACATCGGATCCAACAAAATGGAGTATGGCGTTCTGACCCGACGTATCATGTAATCGGCCAGGGCTCGCTCGTCCGTGGAGAGAAACTGTAATGGATAGATGAAACGAACCGCGTGTTCAATCCCCCTATCGCAAAAGTCATCCCAGAATCGACAGAGACGCTTGCTGACGCTCTGACCTCCGGGACCATCGGCAACGTCATCGGACATCGAAATCTTAATGGACTCTTCCATGACACTCCCCCTTTCAAGTTCCGAGCTTCGAATCACACAACAAAAATATCATTTAAAATTTACTGCTGTCAAAAAAAAGACGCCTCACGGCGTCTTAAAAGAATAATTTGTTAAACATTCATCTTCCCTTTATATTTTTTCAATTCTCTTTGCATTCTGTCTTTGGCCTTATTGATGGCTTTATACAAATCATCAAGCTCTTCTCTGGCTCTCAGCAAAGTTTTCGGCACGCTCAAATTTATTTCGCAAAAAAACACATCCCCTTTTTGGTGGTGATTGGTGGTTTTGCCCACCTCCACGTCAGCCTGGTCGACGCGGTCGAAAAACTTATCGAGCGAACCGACTTTGTCAAAAACGTAGTCTTTGATCGCCGGGGTTAAGTCCATGTGGGTCGATTTGATATTGATATGCATATACGTTACGAATTATTGCGGCTATTATGCTAGCCTTGGTTTATTGTTTATGTTTTTATTACGAATGATTACAAATACATTTACGTTCACGTTACGAATTATTAATTCTAATTGGCTAGCCTTGGCGTTGTATTTATTACGAATAATTACAAATACGTTCACGTTACGAATTACAATCCGCTATTAAGCTTCTAGGTTATCTGTTACGAATTACAATCGCCTATTTGGCTTTTAGGTTATTTGTTACGCCTGCCTGCTCCTCGAGTCTGCCTTCGACGGCCCTGAGGGGCCGCTCAGGCCCTCGAAGGGAGCGACCTCGCCACTCGGCCGTGAGCTCGTGGCCGAACGGGAGTCGAAGACCGGCAGGCAGGAATTACAAGATTCTCAGGATTAAAGCTATAGGTAAATGTAATTCATAACAATGCTCCATGATATGTGATACGTGTTATGTGCTATGTGTTACGTGATACGTGATCCATGAATTCCCCGACTTTCTGCACTTCTTCTTCAAGCTCGACTCCGAATTTTTCCTTAACTTCCTTCTTCACCATCTCCATCAATTCCATTATATCACGAGCCGTGGCATCCTGGCTATTGTAGATGAAGTTGGCGTGTTTTTCGGAAACTTTGGCTCCGCCGATCGAGCTGCCCATCAGTCCGGCTTCCTGAATGAGGCGCGCGGCGGGCAGTTTCCCGTGAACTTCCCAGGCTTTCAATTCTTCAAATTTATCGTCAAAAATGGCATTTTTGAAAGTGCAACCGGCGCTCGGACATTCATACGGCTGTTTGGCCAGACGGTCGGCCAACTCTTTTTTGACCGCCTCTTGCCGCTCCTTGATGTCGCCTCGGCTGGACAGCAATTTGAAAACGCCTTCGGCGATAATCAATTCAGGTCTTTTTTTAAAAACACTGTCGCGATAAGAAAATTCGCAATCTCCTTTGGATAACAATTCCAAAGAAACTTCAGCGCCGTCAACGTTCAACGCCTCAACTTGATAAACGAAATCTCCCGCGCCTTGGCCGTAAGCTCCGGCATTGCCTCTAATGGCTCCGCCGACCGTGCCCGGAATATTGGCCGCGAATTCCAAGCCGGCCAAACCGCTCGAGATCGCTTGGCCGATCATGGCGCGCAGATTATTGCCCGCAAAAACCCTGACTTGATTTTCAAAAATTTCAATATCGCCTTCGGTCATTTTTATCACCAAACCTTTGATGCCGCTGTCGGAAACCAAGAGATTGGAGCCGCCGCCGAAAATGAAAAACGGCAAATGAGCTTTTTTCGCGGCCGACAGTACTTTATGCAAATCCGCCTTATTATTGACTTCGCAAAAATACTCAGCCGGTCCGCCGACCTTAAAAGTCGTGTGCCGCGACATGGGCTCATTTTCCAAAATTTCTATATCCGGCAGTAATTCTTTTATGTTGTTCATGTGATCGGTGATTAATATATTGTTTCATTGTTACTAATTACAAAATTCTATTTAGCTTTCATGTTATTTGTTACGAATTACAATATTCTATTTAGCTTTTAGGTTATTTGTTACGTATTACAAGATACTCAGGATTAAAGCTATAGGTGAATGTAATTTGTAACATATATTAATCGGCCTACCGGGTTATTGTAATTCGTAACAATGATTCATGTTATGTGATACGTGTTACGTGTTATGTGCAATGCGCCCGGCTATTTTATAAATATCCCCGGCGCCCATGATCAAAACCACGGAATCGTCATCAATATTTTGCTTGATCAATTTCAAAGTCGTTTCCAAATCTCCGGAATAAAGAACATCTTTAAATTCGGAAATTTTTCGTTTATTGACCGCTTCGACCAGATCTTCGGAACTGATGTCATTGTCAGATTCATCTCTGCCCGTCACATCGAAAATTTCATTGATGATAATGGTTTCATTTCTGTCTTTGGGCAACAAGCTGGCCACGAAATCGTCGAACAACTTTTTGGTTCGGTTATGCTGATGCGGCTGAAACACTATTATTTTATTTTTCCCCGGATAAAAATCTTCCACGGCCTGGCGCGTAACTTCAACAGCCGTCGGATGATGCGCGTAATCGGAAATAACCAATGGATCGCGACCGACGATTTCCAGACGGCGCCAAGTCCCTGAAAATCCGGCCAATGCCTCTTTTATCTTCATGATGCTCAGATTCAATTTCAGACAAAGCGCGATGACCGCCAAGGCGTTGGAAATGTTAAATCTGCCCGGCACTTTCAATTCAAAATCTCCCAAATCATTGCCGTTGAACTCCACGCGAAAAACCTGCTTGCCTCCTTCGATTCTGCAATCTTTGGCGACCACGTCCGCGTCTTCGCTGAACCCGTAGGAAATGACTTGGCACTCGGGCATGGCCAATTTCTTTTGGTTTTCATCGTCTTTATTTATAACCAGAATATCATCTTTGTTTTTTAATTTATTGATATACTGCTGAAAAACGGACAAGATATGATTGATATCGCGAAAATAATCCAGATGATCTTCTTCGATGTTGGTTAAAACTATGGCAAACGGATTTAAGGTCAAAAAATGAGATCGATACTCGCAGGCTTCGACCACCAAAAAGTCGGATTGGCCGGCGCGAAAATTGCCGTCCAACGCCGGAGAAAGCGAACCCAAAATCACGGTCGGATCCAGGCCTCCGGCCAGCAAAGCGCCGGATAACATGGCCGTGGTCGTGGTCTTGCCGTTGGTGCCGGAAACGGCGATCGTTTTGTATCGCAAAGACAGCAGACCCAAAAATTCATTGTAGCCCATTTGAGGGATATTAAGCTCAATGGCTTTTTGCCGCTCCGGATTATCTTGTTTGACCGCGGCGGAATGAATCAACAAATCAATGCCGGCGGAAATATTCTCAACTTTTTGATCGTAATTTATCGATACTCCTCTTGTCTCCAATTCCGCGGTGATTTCCGAAGACACCAAATCCGAGCCGACGACTTCTTTTTTCAAATTCAAAAAATAACGAGCCAGAGCGGACACGCCGATGCCGCCGATGCCGGTCAAATACACTTTTTTTATTTTATTCAGATCGATTTCCATAATGAAATATTAGCAGGAAAATTCCGGATTGACAAAAATTTAAGTGGCCGCGGCCGCGGTTTGCCGCGATTCTTTTTCCACGAATGATTTGACTTCCACTTTTCTGGCGACGGTTACCAAATTATTGCCGAATAAAAAATTGGTTCGCTGGCCTTTTGAAAAATACAAGTTCAGCTCCAAATTAAAATCTTTCAACTCGGCTCGCGCGGTTCTTTTCGAAAAAACATAATAAACCAATTCGGCCGCTTCCCCCCAATTCGTGATGACCGCGTCATGATCATGTTTTGAGCGCCACCAAGATTTTTTGTTTTTCAAATTCAGCATGTTCCAATTGGTCATTAATAAATAACCTCCGGGCTTTAGCGCTGAATAAACTTTATCCAAAACGATTTTTCTCTCGGCTTTATTGAAATGATTCAACACCGCGACCATGAAAATCAGATCGAATTTTTCATTGGCGTCAAAACTTAAAATGTCAGCTGTCGCGAAATTTTTATCGGAATTTTGTTCTTTGGCCAATTTGATCAATTCTTCATTGACGTCAAGGCCGAGGTAATCGACATTAAAACCGTCAAACAATTTAACCAAACGCCCGTTACCGCAACCCAAATCAAGAATTTTTTGTCCGTTCTTTAAGTATTTTTTAAAAATCAATAATTCCGGCCACAAATATTGACGCGTGGCTGAAAATTCCGAGGCAATGTTTTTATATCCCTGCATATTTTAGTTACGAGATGCACCTGCCTGCCGGCCGGCAGGCAGGTACATCTCGTAACCTTTTATTGACTTTTAACTAAAATTACCATAAAATTAACCTGATGTCAAAAGATTTATTGAACAACTTATTGCGAATTTTGCTTGAGAAAAAACCGAAAACTCACGCCAAACTCAACAAAATCAAAAGAAAATTCGCGCGCGACCATCGAATCAGCGACTTGTTCACCAACGCCGAAGTTTTGAATTATTATCAAAATCTCCTCGTAAAAAAGGAACTCTCCAAAGATTCAACACTGCTCGCTCTTTTGAAAAAAAGAGCCATTCGCACGCTCTCCGGCGTGGCGCCGGTCGCGGTTTTGACCAAATCCGAAAAATGCCCGGGCGAATGCGCTTATTGTCCGAAAGAAAAAGACATGCCGAAAAGCTATTTATCTAACGAACCCGCGGTCATGCGCGCCATTGCCGTGAAGTTCGACCCGTTTAGACAAGTCAAAGTCCGAATCAAAGCTTTGGAAAACAACGGCCATGAAACGGACAAAATCGAATTGATCGTCATGGGCGGCACTTGGTCTTGTTTGAAAAAAAATTATCAAACGCGATTTATCAGACGCTGTTTTGACGCGGCCAACGGCAAAGTCTCCGCTGACTTGGCGGACGCGCAGAAATCAAACGAAAAAGCCAAGCATCGCATCATTGGTCTAACACTGGAAACGCGGCCGGACTTGATTGATGAAAAAGAAATAAAAAGATTTCGCGAACTCGGTTGCACCAAAGTGGAAATGGGCGTTCAATCCGTTTTCGACGATGTTTTAAAAAAAAATAAACGCGGCCATGGCCGAAAAGAAATCATTGAAGCCACCAAACTGCTCAAAAACGCGGGCTTTAAGGTGGTTTATCACATGATGCCGAACTTGCCCGGCTCGACTTTAAAAAAAGACCTTGGCGTGTTCAAGGAAATTTTTTCCAATCCGGATTTTGCGCCGGACATGATTAAAATTTATCCTTGCGTGGTGGTCAAAGGCTCTTTGCTTTACGATTGGTGGAAAAAAGGGAAATTCAAACCTTATTCTACCTCGCAATTAATTGATCTTTTGTGCGAAATAAAAAAACTGATTCCGGAATATGTCCGCGTCATCAGATTGATCAGGGACATTCCGGCGGAAAGCATTGAGGCGGGCAATAGAATCAGCAACTTGCGTCAGTATTTGATCGAAGAAATGAAAAAGCGCGGAGCGGCCTGCAAATGCATTCGTTGCCGAGAAGCGCGGGAGAAAACTTCAGCCGTAAAAAACGCCAAATATTTCGTCAAAAAATACAAAGCTTCAAAGGGAGAAGAATATTTTTTGCAATACGCTTCTTCAAACAAAAAAACTTTGTACGCTTTTTTAAGATTGCGACTGCCGGAAAAAAATGAGCATTTCATCAAAGAATTGAGCGAGGCGGCTCTAATCCGCGAAGTCCACACTTACGGGCAAATGGTGCCGATCGATGAAAAGTCAAAAAAAGCCGCTCAGCACCTAGGTTTGGGCAAAAAATTGATTTTCGAGGCTGAAAAAATTGCGAAAGTGCTAGGATATGATAAAATGGCAGTGATCTCCGGCATCGGCGTGCGGGCTTATTATCGCAAGCTCGGCTATCGGTTGGCGGGCAACTATATGTCAAAAAAGTTGAAGTAGCTTTTTTTCATGAATCATGAAACAAAAGAATATGAGACAGAAAAACAGAGAAACGATAATATTCGTAGCCTCCAAGAGCCATGTTTTAGTAGGATTAGTAGAATATTCGTAGTTTCGTAGCCCCCAAGTTCTATTTTCCGGTTTCAATTACCCATTACTCATTACTTCTTAACATAAAAAAAATATGCCAAAAGTCTACTCATCTTATTCCTCGAAAGAAAACAATTACTACAAAAAACCGTTTTACAAATTAAAAATCTTCTACATCGCTTTGGTCGTGGTCGCCTTTGTCGGCGGATTCGTGATCTGGTCGATCGCCAAAGAACCGGCGGCGGTCCAGACCAATATCATTTCAAACGACGAGGAATCCGCTACCGAATACCAAGCGGTGATCAATTATTTGCGCGGAGAAGCCGAATATCAGACCGCGGCCGATCAGCCGTGGCAAAATTTGAGTTTCACTCAAAAAGTCGAAAAAGGAACTTCAATTCGAACCAAATCAAACAGCAAGCTGGAATTGACTTTCTCCGACGGCAGTTTGGTGCGGTTGGATGAAAACTCGGCTTTAACCGTTCAAGAATTCAACGCCGCGGACATAATCATCAATCATATCGCGGGCAACGCCTATCATCGCGTCAATCCGGACAGCACGGCCATTTACCAAGTTTTCATCAACGGCGACGAGGTCACGGCTTTGGGCACGGCTTTCAACACTTACAATGAAAATAAAGATTTGACCAAAATCACGGTCATTGAAAGCAAAGTGAAAGTGAAAGTTTACAAAGACAGTCTTTTGGTGAACATGAAAAACGTGGAGTCGGGCAAACTCTGCGTCATTGACAAAACAAAGTCGGAAGAGAACATGGTGGAAACCAAAGACGCGGACAAAAAAGCGCTTTTGGAAAACGACTGGTTCAGCTGGAACAAGGACGAGGACTCGGCCAAAGAATTGAGCTTGGGATTTTTCGAAGATGATATCAAATTAAAAGTCACCGAGCCGAGCGACGCGGAAACGACCACTGATGAAGACTCGTATTTGATCAAAGGCGAAGTCGATAAAGACGCCACCTTGAAAATCTCCGGCGTCGCCGTCTCTCATGAAGATGAGCAATTCGAGCATGAGGTTTCCCTTTCCGAAGGAAAAAATGAAATAGAATTGACCGCGGAGCTCGACGGCGAAGAGACAAAACAAACCATTACCATAACTTACGATAAAGAAGCCAAAGACGAAATCGGAGAATTCAAGCTCTCGACCTCGGTCAATGACGATAGCGTCAAATTAACATGGACGATCGCGGACAAAGACACTGACAAAGGTTTTAAAATAGTCAAAAGCTCGAAAGAAAATCCGGCCTTTCCGGCTGACGAAAATAAATATATCACCCAAAGCGACGCGCGAACATATACATGGACGGACATTGGCGAAGGCACGTATCATTTTCGCGTCTGCGTTTATCAAAGCGACGGCAAATGCGAAAATTACACCAATGACGCTTCGGCCGCGATCGTAAAAGAAGAAACGAAAACCGGCTCTATTTCTCTGACCGGTTCCGCCGATGGAACCACGGCCAAGCTCAGCTGGACAACGAGCGATCTTGACGCCAGCAAAGGTTTCAAAGTGGCCAAAGGGTCAAACGCCAATCCGACGTATCCGGGCAATGACGCTCAATATTTATCCGATAAAAATACCAGAAGTTATTCATGGACCAATCTTTCCGCCGGCACTTATCATTTCCGCGTCTGCGAATACACGGGCTCGGGCTGCGGCGCGTACAGCAATGACGTGACCGTCACCATTGCCGAGCAAAAACCGACGACCACCGGCTCGATTTCTTTAACCGCGGTGGCGGACGGCAACGGCGCGGGCCTGACCTGGGCAACCAGCGGACTTGACGCGGCCAAAGGATTCAAAGTGGTCAAAGGCTCTACCGCCAATCCGACGTATCCGGGCAATGACGCGCAGCTTGTTTCCGGCTCATCTTTTACCTGGATGAATTTGCCGGCCGGCACTTATCATTTCCGCGTCTGCGAATACACGGGTTCGGGTTGCGGCGCGTACAGCAATGACGCGACTGTCACCATCACCGGCGATGAAGTCCAAGAATCGGGCTCCATTTCCCTATCGGGATCTTCCTCGAACGGCAAGGCGAATTTGAGCTGGTCGACCAGCGGCAATCTGAATTTCGACAACGGCTACAAAGTCGTGTTCGCAGACACGGCAAATCCCGTTTATCCGGGCAATCAATATCACTACATTTCCGACAAAACGGTCAAATCCGACATTTGGTCAGACCTTGAAATCGGCAAAACTTATCATTTCCGCGTCTGCCAATATTTGGGCGGCAGTTGCGGGGTTTATAGCAATGATGTGATGGTGACGATACAATAAATCAATTATCAATATAACCTAAAAACAGCCAATTCGGCTGTTTTTAAAATTAAATCCGGAAATTTCAAAAATCAAACGGGCTTTTAATATTTCTCAAATTAGTGGAAGTTACTTGAGTGTAAATCTGCGTTGTTCTGATATTTTGATGTCCCAAAAGCTCCTGAACGTAGCGAATGCTGACACCGTTTTCCAAAAGATGCGTGGCAAAGCTGTGACGCAGAGAATGAAAAGTGGCGTCTTTTTTTATTTCTGATTTTTTCAAAGCGTTTTCAAATACTTTCTGCGCGCTGCGTTCGGATAGCTTCCCTCCCCTTTCGCTTTCAAAAACCAAGTCGTCTTTTCCTTTTCCGGCGGTTAAATTCAGCAGATCATTTTTCATTTTCTCGGGAAAGATCGTTATGCGGTCTTTTCTTCCCTTTGCCTGCTTTAGGTGGATGGTTAAATTATCAAAATCCATATCCTTGACTTTCAAGCTGATCGCTTCGCTCACCCTCAATCCGGCGCCGTATGATAATGAAATTAACAGCCGGTGCTTGGCATTGGAAATCGGATTTATCAGCTTATTAATCTCTTGTCTCGATAAAACAATCGGCAGTTTTTTTGACCTTTTGGCGAACTTGAGGTCAATCTTTTGCGGGGATTTAATGATATCGCGATAAAAAAATTTGATTGAATTGAGGTGTAGATTAATGGTCTGGGGCGAATAACCTTTTTCCTGCTTTCTTAAAAGATATTCTTTTATCCTATCAATATCCACTTTCTCAAAATCTTTTTGGAGATAATTAAAAAAATCTTTCAGGCACAAAAGATAGCTTTTAATGGTTTTCAGGCTATAATTTCTCAGCCTCAGCTCGTTTTTAACATCATCCAAATATTTTTGCATAATGTTTTGGGAAATGATATTATTTATGTGAGATTGCTTATTTACATATTACCAAATATTCGCATAAAAGACCATAACTCGTTTTTATCAACACTATTAAACACATAAAAACGAGTTATATGTAATCGGACTACAGCGGGCTAATTAGATAATTTTATTAATACCAATAATTTTAATGATACTATGAGTGAATATAAAGGAGTAATCGTTGAAGAAAGTTTAGAGGACAATAGAATTCTCAACGATTTTAAAATTATTGAATTTAGAATATCAAAAGAAGAAAATCCAGCTGACAGATGGCATCTTTATACTGTTCAGGTTTCCAAAGAGGATATTGTTCGACTTTCCAAAAATATCAAACAAAAATGGTATATGCACTTTTGGAAAGGTCGAAATGTTATTGCAATTTTTAAGGATAAAAAATTTGAGTTCAATTTTGATGATAAATCTACATGGAAACCTGTTGTTGAATATGGTTTATCTTTAGGAATTCCAAAAGAACAGCTGGATTTTCCGATTGATTGACGCCCGCCTTCGTCCGACTTCTTCGCTCCACTTCGTTACGCTCGACCACGCTGCGCTCTCATTCCGCTTCGCTCCATTCGGGACATATAACAGCGCTTAGAAGAGAAATGCCTCAGCTCGGCATTTCTCCAAATTTTGTTCTACGAACAAAACTTCTTCTAATCCCGATGTTATGTGAAATATTTTTTAATTTTTTTGCTACCATAGAAAAAGACCGTCGGGGTTACCAACGGTCCTGGGTTGAGGATCTGCTTGTAGTGTTATTCTTCTTCGGATTTGGAGTCCGTGGATGACCA